>WUUC01111611.1_pt1 | contig 441217 bp, 366 predicted proteins | sample 6278441 | NCBI WGS metagenome assembly WUUC01 (sample SAMN13675441, study PRJNA597444) | soil metagenome | isolation source: soil | place: USA: Washington | collected 2017-10 | reverse complement strand
GCCATTCGTGTTTTCGTGCACTCTCGTGCGCCCATTTTTTGGCACAGCAAGCAAACAACCATTCGAGAGGTTCATCGCCGAGGCGGGCTCTGGCTTGCGCGACTGCACTACGCGCAACACCACCGCTTTTCCCCGGGAGGACCAGTTGTAGCCGTTCCACCAATTCGTCGATCGCACAACGCCGGTAGAGCGCCATGCCGAGCACGAGCCAAATGACATTCTCGGCGGGCAAACGGCGTCGGCGAACCGTCGCCGTGCCGGACACGTCGAGCGCTTCTTCGATCCACGCAGGATCAATACTGGCGACAAGCCGACTGAACGACGCCTCGTCGACCGGTGGGAGTTGTGTGAACGGGCGAGGCATTGCGTGTCGTGCAGTGACCATGCCTCGCGATCCTGATCCTGTCGATTGCGGACCGCATCGATCGCGCGACCGATCGACATCGGCGACTAATCGAAGCAGCCTCGAGCTCAGACATAGTCACACGAATCGAACGAGCTCCCGTCGACTTCGTTGAGGGCGCTAACGGCTAACCGGAGAATTGTCGAAGCGTCGAACTGCTGAAGTATAGAAGCGCAGGAATTCCGGGCAAATGGCGCCAAAGTGTAGAGGAAATGTTTCGTCTTCGCAGGAGACGAGGAGACACGTCGAAAGAGCGTACGCGATAACGCGAAACATTCGCTTCCTATGATCAAACAATCCACGCAATCCAAGACTGATTTTTCGATGGATTATGCCGTTCTCGTCGACACGTTGAGCGCTCATCGCCGGTTTTGCCAAGACTACAACGACACTCGGGGCAATGCAGCAGACGCCCGCGCGAGAGCTGGTGAAAAGCACGCAGGTGCTAGAGCCAATGCCGATCAGCCCAGATGCAGGAGTTTTGGTCGATGCCGGGACCGTATCGGAGATGTCCGAGTGCTCACCCAAGCCTGATGATGGCATTTTCTTGGAGACAGCTCCGGACACTTACGTATTGGAAGTGTCTGGTAGCGAAGATTGTGTTGAGCACCGCCTTACTCTCAGTGTTTCGGTTCGTCCCCCAAGCGTTACTTCAGAAATCACAACGACAAGAGCAGAGTGGACTCTGCTGATGTGCAATCGCTGTTCAGCGCCAATTGATATTAATTGGGTCGCCTTTGAGAACGAAGGCGGGATCAATATGCGAAACAGTCGCGCCAATTTGGCTGGTGCACATCTACCGATCGGGGTGGTCGATGGTTCAGGTCGAATGGCTCTTCCCTGTCCGATTGCCGCGGACGTGGAGTGGTGCACAGAGCTTGGACCTACGAGTGAGCTGGTGCCATTTAGTTACACGGCTGCTCCTGAACAAGTTGTACAAATTTCGGCGAGATCTCATGAGCTCCCTGTTTTCTACGACTGGCGGCAGGAAGCATTTGATTGGACGTTCGGCGACGAATGGTGGCTCGTTCCTCCTTCACCGAACCCGCAGACGGTCGACTATGCAGACCAACTCTCGCTAGTCTACGCACTCCCGCGGGCGGGACGTTTTGTTCTTTACGATGCTTGTGCTGCGGCCGAATATCCGATTCCAGCGCGATGCGGATTTGACACGCTGGCACCTCGAGAGATTTCGCTGAAAACTGTCGGCCCCCTCGTACTTCCGGACTCAATCATGGACGCAATCTCTCAGAGGATCGCTCGATGAACCGTCGCCACCTTATTGAATAGAAGCCTCGAGCGCCTCCTGCAATGTCTTCGCGGCGACGATCTCGATGTTGCGCACGCCCTTCAGCTTCTTCGCCGAGATCGCCGGAATGATCGCGCGTTTGAAGCCGAGCTTGGCGGCTTCGTGCAGGCGCGGATCCGGATGTGTCACCGCGCGCAGCTCGCCCGCCAGTCCGACTTCACCGAACAACACTGTTTTACTGGAGATCGCCTGACCGCGATGGGACGAAGCCAACGCAGCTGCGACCGCGAGATCCGCGGCGGGCTCGTTGATCTCGAGGCCACCCGCGATGTTCACGAACACGTCGCAGCCGAGCAGATCCAGCCCCGCGCGCCGCTCTAAAACAGCGACCAGCAAAGCTGCCCGCGCGTTGTCGAAGCCCAAACATGTTCTTCGCGGTGTCCCAAAAGAAGTGGGCGAGACCAACGCCTGCACTTCGACCAACAGCGGGCGTGTGCCTTCCACGGCCGCGAGCACCGCCGATCCCGGCGCATTTTCCGGCCTCTCCGCCAAAAACATCTCCGACGGATTCGACACCTCTTGCAGCCCGGCCTCGCTCATCTCGAAGACGCCGATCTCGTTCGTCGAGCCGAAGCGATTTTTGTGCGCGCGCAGGATCCTGTACGGATGGCCAGTTGAGCTCTCGAAATACAACACGGTGTCGACCATGTGTTCGAGCAGACGTGGCCCGGCGATCGCTCCGTCTTTCGTCACGTGCCCGACGAGGAAGATCGGAATCGAACGCGCTTTCGCGAGATACAAAAATCGCGCGGCCACCTCGCGCACCTGCGAAACGGAGCCGGGCGCGCTCTCCAGCTCGGGATCGTAGATCGCTTGAATCGAATCGATGACCACCACCGAGGGCTGCGCTTCTTCGATCGCCCGCACGATGCGATCCGCACGTGTCTCCGCGAACAACATAACTTTGTCGGACGCACAGTGCATGCGGTCCGCGCGCAGCTTCACTTGTTCGGGCGACTCTTCGCCGGTCACATACAACGCGGGGCGAAATTGTTTCGCCGCGGCGGAAGCGAGCGCCGCCAACAACAAGGTCGACTTGCCGATGCCCGGATCCCCGCCCACCAAAATGAGCGCTCCCGGGACGAGACCGCCGCCGAGCACGCGATCGAGCTCGCCGATGCCAGTATGGTGTCGCGTGACTTCGCCGGCCGCGAGCTCCGCCAATTTGATCGGCGCGCGCGCGGGATCGTCGCGAGGTGCGGGCCGGGCAGGGACACCGGGCTCGACCTCCGCCGCGACGGCCGGTTTGCTGGGCAAACGGAAGGTGCGTTTGTCATTGAAGCCCTTCGCCGCCTTATCCGACGCCTCTTCGACGAGCGTGTTCCATTCACCGCAACTCGAGCACCGGCCCAGCCATTTCGGCGTGGTCTGCGCACAAGCAGTGCAGCGGTACATCGTTTTCGGAGCGCGAACCATGATGCGGCACGTTAGCAGGCATCGGACGATCGGAGGTCCGGAAACTGTTCATGAGGAAGGTTTCGCGGTCACCCTGCGTAGCTTCATCCGTACGCGATCTCGCATCTGTTTGAGCGAGTCGGTGCGGGAGGACTCGTCATGGAAGCAAGAATGGAGTTTCGGGGGACCGGTGGTGAGCTGTTCAAAGAGCTGATCGTCGGTGCGATTCTCACGGTCATCACTTTCGGCATCTACACGCCGTGGTTCATCGTGCGTTTGCAAAAGTACGTCTATCAAAACGTGAGCATCAAGCGGCCTGGCCGCAGCGACATCTCCGTCGAATTCACCGGATCCGGTGGTGAGCTCTTCAAGGTCGGCTTGGTCGGCTACCTGCTCTCGGCGATCACGCTCGGCATCTACCTTCCGTGGTTCTTGGCGAGCTTGAACAAATATTTCCTCTCGAATTCGCGCGGTCGTTCGAGCGACGGTGACTATCGCCTCGACTCGAACATCCAAGGTGGTGAGATCTTCAAAGAGGTGCTCGTCGGCTATCTCTTAACGATGGTCACCTTCGGCATCTACGGCGCCTGGTTCATGTGCAAGATCCAAAAGATCTTCCTCCAGAAGACGCAGATCATTCAGGGCAATCAAGTCATCGGCACCGCCGATTTCACCGGCCAAGGCGGCGAGCTCTTCGTGCTCATGCTGGTGAACTATCTGCTCACCATCGTCACGCTCGGCATCTACGGCGCGTGGATGCAGGTCAACCTCTTCAAGTTCTTCACGGGCAACACCGAGGTTCGCGTGAACGGCCAAACATTCCGCGGCGAGTTCTCGGGCACCGGTGGGGAATATTTCGTCACCATGTTGGTCGGCTACCTGCTCACCATGGTCACGCTCGGGATCTACGGCTTCTGGTTCATGGCAAAGTTGCTCAAATTCCAGATCGAGCACACCAGCTACCGTGCCGCGGGCGCTTCGATCGACGCCCCGGTTCCGCGTATGGCCATGCCTCCCCGCGTCGCTGCCGGCGCGTGATTCTCGCGAGCTTTTTGTTGTAGGCTCCGCCGCGCGTGCTGGCGGCTCTCCTCTCGCTACTCGTCGCGCAAGATGCGCCCGCAGAGCCGCAGGCCACGCTCACCAAGCTGCCGCAGCTGATGCAGTACGTCGAGGCTCCCTATCCGGAAGCCGCGCTCGCCGAAAAACGTGAAGGCACCGTCGTTCTCGCGATCGATGTCGACGAAATGGGCGATGTCCAACGCGTCGAGGTGTTGGAATCGGCGGGCGAGTTTGATCTTCCGGCCATGGAAGCGGCGTGCGGCTTCTTGTTCTCACCGGCGGAAGCGGGCGAGCTGGGGCCGGTGCCGGTGCGCATCACCTATCGCTACGGCTTCGTCTTCCGGTCACCTGACCTTTTGGCCAGTACCGCGACGACGGCGACGACCGCGGTCGCGAGCGCACAGGACCTGGTCCTTGGACCCGTCAACTTTTTAGGGACGATCAAAGAAGCGGGCTCGCGTGCGCCGATCGCTTTCGCCACGGTCGAGGTCCAGATCTCGACCACCGCCACCACCACGCGCACTTCGACCGAGACCGATGAACGCGGGCGTTTCGCGTTTCGTGGGCTGCCGGCGGGAGAACATTTGGTCACCGTGCGCGCGCCGTTGTTCGCGCGTTTCGACGCGAAAGAAGAGATCCGGGATCGCGAGTCGATCGAGGTGCTTTATTACGTCACACGCAGCGAGCGGAACCCATACGAAGTCGTGGTCCGCACCAAGCTGGAGCGAAAAGAAGTCGCGCGCCGCGTGTTGAAGTTCGAAGAGATCGAACGCCTTCCCGGTACACAAGGTGATGCGATCCGCGTGATCCAAAATTTGCCCGGTGTCGCGCGCCCGCCGTTCGGCATCGGTTTGTTGATCGTGCGCGGCGCTCCTCCGCAAGACACGGGCGTCTTTCTCGACGGCCACCGCATGCCGATCCTCTTTCACTTCGGCGGAATCGGCGGCGTCACCTCCGTGCTCAACTCGCGCATGCTCGACGCGATCGAGTTTTTGCCCGGCGGTTTCGGCCCGGAATATGGGCGTATTTCTGCGGGCGCGGTCGAGCTCCGCACGCGATATGCGGCGACCGATCGCGTGCACGGTGAAGCGGTGCTCGACATTTCCGGCGCCAACATTTTCATCGAAGGCCCGATCTCGGAAGACGAAGACGACGGCGCTTTCGTGCTCGCCTTGAGGCGCAGTTACATCGACGGCGTGCTCGCGGGTGTGTTGTCGGTCGCCGATACTTCCGTCGCGCTCGCGCCGCGTTATTACGACTATCAAGCGCGCTATGATCGTCCGCTCGGCGATCGGCGGCGCATGTTGTCGCTCTTGTTCTACGGCTCCGACGACGAATTGGTGTTGCTCGGCTTGGACACCGGTTCGGCGACGCCGGAAGGCACCGAGTCGCGCACCTATTTTCACCGCTTCAATCCGAAGGTGACGTTCATTTCGGGGGAGAACGTGTTGTCGATTTCGCCGCTGCTCGGCATCGACTATTCCGCGTTTCGTTCGACCGGCGATCCTTCCGGCGAAACGTTTCGCCTCTCGATCAAAGATTGGAACGCGGCGGTCCGCATCGACGGCACCACGCGCCTCAGCGAATCGTTCTTGTTGCGCGCGGGCGGCGACGTCCAATATTTCGAGTTCAAGTCGGAGAGCGTGTTGCCCGCATTGCCGCGCACCAAAGACTTCCCGTCGCCGGTGTTCACCGACGCGCCGGTGCGCAAGGACGAAGCGACCGTGCCCGCGGTGTTGTCGTCGCTCTACGCGGAGCTGGAGATCACCGCGATCCCTCGCCTGACCTTATGGCCAGGTGTCCGTTTCGACCTGTACGACTTCAGCGCGGAGCCGGGACCACCACTGCTCGATCCTCGATTGATCGCAGGTCGTACCTTGGTGAGCGTCGATCCGCGCTTGAATGCGCGATACGCGTTGCTGGAGGACTTCGATCTCAAAGGCCAGATCGGCATCTTCCGGCAGCCCCCGCTTCCGCCGCAGTTTTATTTGAACGCGGATCTTCCGCTGCAAGTCGCGGATCAAGCTTCTCTCGGCTTCGATTGGCAGATCCTCGACAAGCTTTCGCTCGATCTCCAAGGTTTCTACCGCTTCGTCTTCAATCAGCCGCGGGCCACACGCGACGTGGAGCTGATCGACGGCGAGCTGCGACCGATCGGCTTTCGTCCCGAGGGCGAGCTGCGTGCGTTCGGCATCGAAGCCTTGTTGAAGCTGGAGAAACAGTGGGGCCTGTTCGGATGGATCGCGTACACGCTCTCGCGCGGTGAATACCGGCGTGAAGACGAAGAATGGGAGCCGAACTTCTTCGCGGATCAAACGCACAATTTGATCATCGTCGGCAGCTACGATCTCGGCTTGAATTGGACGTTGTCGGCGCGTTTTCGCTACGTCACCGGCGGTGGATTACCGCGCACGCTCGGTCGTTGGTACGACGCCGATCGCGACGACTACGATCGCGCCATGTCGGACGATGTTCGCCGCGCGCCCGCGTTCCATCAGCTCGACATCCGCATCGATAAACGTTGGGTCTTCGACGAGTGGTACTTCGAGGCCTATCTCGACGTACAAAACGTCTACAACCGAACGAACACGGAGCTGTATGCGCCGACCTTCGACTTCAAGACGGAGATCGCCATCCCCAGCTTGCCGATCTTCCCGATCATCGGCGTGAAAGGAGTGTTCTGATGCGTTGCCTCGCTTTGTTCTTTGTTTTGCTCGCGGGTTGCGGCCTCAGCTTCCCTTCGGAGTTTCGCGTCGAAGATCTGCGCATCCTGAACATCACGCTCGATCCGCCGGAGATTCCGGTGGTCGAGCCCGGCTTCACGGCGACGACCGCGGAGCAGCTCGCGCAACTGATCATCACCCATCCGAATGAAGCGACGGTGAAGGTCAGCGCGTTGGTGGCGCATCCCGATCTCGACGCGACGTTCAGCTACGATTGGCACGCGTGTGCGCCGGCGTTCGGCGATCTGCCTTGTGACCCGCAGGATCGCGTCGATCTGGTGCGGATGAGCATGCAGGAGGTCGAGTTTCAGCCGATCCTCTTTTTGCGCGATCAGCTGCTCGACAGCGAAAATCCGGGAGAGGCGTTCGCCGAGCTGGCCAGCGATCCGCGCGATCTCTTGAACGGCCTCTATGCACGCGTGCTCCTTCGGACCACTGTCCAAGAGACCAGTAAGCCGGCGGATACGGGTGAGCTGGACGGCGAAAAACGTTTGGTGATCTTCGATCCTTCTTTGGTGCGGGTGACGATCGCCGAAGCTCGCCGGCTCGGTGAGTCTGGGATGATCCCGATGGTCGCGGGCCTCGATCTGCCGTCTTTGTGCACGAAAGCGAACGACGCGCAGGTATTGGCGATCGAAGATTTCCTGGCGACACGCACGCCGAATCGGCCGCCGGTGCTCTCGGGCCTGACGTGGCGCCCAGTGCCGCCGATGTCCGAACCGATGTCCGAGCCCATGATGATCACCGGCGAGCTGCGGATGAACGCCGGAGAAGAGATCGAGCTCAACGGGCTCTTCGGTGCGGAGCGCGAGAAGTTTCGCTTGATCGATGACAGCTGTTTTCTCGTCGATTTCGAAGAGACTCACGTCATTTCGTGGTTCACCACGCAGGGCGATCTGTCGCCGCGGCTGACTGTCTACGCGAAGATCCCCGAGCCCGATCGCCAAAGCTCGACGTACACCGCCCCTCCCCGCGAAGAGCTCACCGCCGATGAGACGCGGATTCGTATCTGGGCAGTGCTCCGCGACGGCCGCGGCGGATCTGCGCATCAATTCTTCGACGTGATCGTGGAGCGCTAAGAAACGTTAGCGCGACTCGAAGTTTGAGCGTTTGTAACTTGTCGCCAATTCGAGCACTGTCCCCGAGGACAGCGTGAACGCTCCTTCGGTATGTGCGCGAAGGATCCAGCTCCCGTCGGAGGCGCGGCGATAGTGTTCGACGCGCCGCATTTCGGATCCGAGCATCACATAGTCCGTCAGCGAAGAGATCGTCTGGTATGCGAGCCACTTTCGTCCTCGGTCGCGCGCCTCCGTGCTCGGCGAGAGCACCTCGATGACAACCTGCGGGTTGAGCAGCGAGCGCGGTGCTGGTTCTGCCAACCGGGGCCCGAGACAAGTGACCATCGCATCCGGATAGAAGTACTCGTGCGTGGCCTCGACCTTGAGCCGCTGATCGCTCCCGATGACCAGACAGGGTTGATTCTCCAGAGCGTTTCCGAGCGCTCGCTTCACGTTCTCGGCGATCAGGTTGTGCTGCAGCTCCGCGCCGGCCATGCCGATGATGTCGCCGTCCATAAACTCATGGCGGCTCTCGGCCACGCCTTCGAGCGCGAGATATTCGGCCTCCGTGAAGCGCTTTTCTGATGCGACCGCAACCATGACCGCATGTTGCCACAGCCCAATCGGCGATGGCGAGCAACGAGCTGGCTCTAGGCCCTCAGCTCTTCGGACTCGTAGATTCCGTTGCGTGAGTCTTCAGAGATACGCACCAGCGCGCGGGCGAGCGTCTCTGCGTTCGTCGAACGATAACGATCGCGAAGCTTCGTGGCTCCGAGCGCACCCGCGAAGGACAACAAGCCGTCGCCGACGTTCTTCGCGACCTTCTCCATGGGCCGATTTTCCGCACGATCCGCGCCGGTGATGATCGAGGGCCGCGCGATCGCGTACGACAAACCGGACGCCGCGAGCTCCTGTTCGAAGCGCCAGCGAACCTCGATGTACTTCGACGCTGATCCTTTGGACACCCCAGCCGACGAGAGATAGACGAAACGCGGCTTCAAGCCAGCCGCGAGCACCGCGTTCAACAGGAGAGCGGTCAGCCCATAGTCGACCGTTTCGTAGCTCGCGTTCTCTTGTTTGGCGCGCGCGCGTGTCGTGCCCAAAAGCGCGAAGACGTGGGTCGGCGCGATCCGGACCATCGTCTCGCGCATCGCTTCCGGCTTCCACGAGGTGGTATCGGTGATCGCACCGAGCGCCTCGAAGCGCTTCTTCCACTCGGCCAAACGCGGCGAATCCGCGCGAACGTGCGCGTGTGTCTCGACCTGGCGAGCGCGCAAGGAACGTACGACTTCGTTGCCCGTATAACCCGTGGCTCCCGCGACGAACGCTGCTGGCATGCGGCGATCCTCTAGCAGAAAGTGTATGCTGCGCGGCAGTGCGCTCCCCGCTTCTTCCGATTTTTCTCGTCGTGTTGGTCGACGTGTTGGGGATGACGCTGATGATTCCGCTGCTCCCGTTCTACGCGGAGCATTTCGGCGCGTCGCCGCTCGAGGTGGGCTCGCTGCAAGCGAGCTTTGCGGTGTGTCAGTTGGTCGCGGGCCCGATCCTCGGCCGCATCTCCGATCGCGTCGGTCGCAAACAAGTTTTGTTGGTCACGCAGGTCGGCACGTTCTTCGGCTTCCTGTTGATCGGCAACGCGACCGCGCTATGGATGTTGTTCGTCGGCCGCATCATCGACGGTGTCACCGCCGGCAACTTGAGCATCGCGCAAGCGTACATCAGCGACGTCACCAAACCGGAAGAACGCACCAAATCGTTCGCGCTGATCGGCATCTCTTTCGGCCTCGGCTTTCTCGTTGGGCCGGCGATCTCCGGCGTGCTCGCGACGAAGTATGGTCTCGCGGCTCCCGCTTATGCCGCAGCGGCCGCCTCGTTTCTCTCGATCTTGGTGACCACCTTCGTGCTCCCGAAAGTGACGCCGAAGGTCGACGCGAGCGCTCCCCGCCGCGGTTTCGTGACGCATTTCCTCGCCGAGCCCGTGCCGCGCCGGCGCTTCATCCAGTTTTTTCTGTTCATCCTCTCGTTCGCCACTTTGGTCGCGGGCTTGCCGCTTTTTCTCGAGCGACAGCTCAACTACGACGTGGCCCAAGTCGGTTACGTCTACGCGTTCTCCGGCATCGTCGGGTTGATCGTGCAGGGCGGATTGATCGGACGTCTGGTGAAACATCTCGGTGAGCGCCGCCTCTCGCTCGTAGGTTTTGCATCGATGGCCGTGGGATATTCGATGCTCGGCTTCGCGACGGATCTTCCGCGCCTCTTGGCGTTGATGGTGATCGGTGGATTTGGATCGGCGGTGACGCGCCCCGCGCTGACGACCTTGGTCACGAAGGCCGTCGGCCGAAACGAACAGGGTGCGGCGCTCGGGCTCACGTTGTCGCTGTCGAGCATCGCGCAGATCGTCGGGCCTCTCGTGGCAAACTCTTTGATCGGCGTGCGGGCGTTGACCGCTTACGGGCTCACCGCGGGGGTGGTCGCAGCGCTCGGCGCGGTCATGTTGGCGATCGAGCCCAATCAACCTGAGCCTGTGCCTTGACCTGCGGTCCATGCGCCGATATCCGCGAAGGGCAGCATGGGCGACGCGACGATCCTCGACCGCCTCGAACGACAAGCCAAAGAGCGCGGTGATCGGCCGGCGCTGCTCGAGCCGCGAAGCGCCAGCTACGACGCGTGGGACACGACGAACTGGAGCGAATACGCGAGGAAGGTTCGCACGGTCGCGCGCGGTTTTCTCGGCCTCGGATTTCAGCAGAAAGACGCGGTGGGGATCATCGGTCCGAATCGCGAAGCGTGGGTGCTCGCGGATCTCGGCGCGATGTGCGCGGGCGGAATGCCGGCGGGCATCTATCCAACCGCGACGCTGGAGCAGGTCGAGTACATCTTGAATCACGCGAATGCGTCGATCGCGGTGGTCGTCGATCGCGTGCAAGCGGAGAAGGTGATCGCGGTGTGGCCGCGATTGTCGGCGTTGAAAGCGATCGTCATGTTTCCCGGCGCGACGAAGCCGGACAACGCCGAACGCGTGTATTCGTGGGAAGAAATGCTCGCGAAGTCGACGTCGGTTCCCGAGCTGCGTCTCGATCAGCTGCGCGAAGAGATGCGGCCCGATGATGCGGCGACGTTGATCTACACCTCGGGGACGACCGGTCCGCCGAAAGCCGTCGCGCTCTCGCACCGCAATCTGATGTGGACCGCGGGGCAGATCAACGCGTTGATCGACGTGCGTCCCGGCGAACGCGGCGTGAGTTATCTTCCGCTGCCGCACATCGCGGAACAGATGGTGACGATCCACGGAGCGATCGCCACCGGCATCACGGTGCACTTCGTTCCCGTGCTCGAACAATTGCCGGCGGCCTTGGTCGCGGTGAAGCCGCACTTCTTGTTTGGCGTGCCGCGTGTTTGGGAGAAGATCCAGGCGAAGATCGAAGCCGCGGTGACGACGGCTCCGGCCGCGCGACAGAGGATGTTTCGGGCGGCGCAGAAGATCGGCAAAGTGGTGACCACCGCCGAATTCGAAGGGCGCCCCATCCCGTGGACAGAGCGGCTGCTCTATCCGATCTTCGATCGTTTGGTGTTCTCCAAATTGAGGGCGCGCCTCGGTCTCGAACATGCGCGCGTGTTGGTGACCGGTGCGGCGCCGATGCCGCCGGGCACGCGCGATTGGTTCTTGTCCGTGGGGCTCGCGATCTCTGATGTGTATGGGCAGTCGGAGGACACGGGGCCGACGTCCTTCAACGAGCTCGGGCACGCGCGCGTGGGCACGGTGGGCAAGCCGATTCCGGGCGTGGAAGTGCGCATCGCCGACGACGGCGAGATCTGCGTGAAGGGGCCGAACGTTTTTCTCGGCTACTACAAAGACGAAGCGGCGACGAAAGCGGTGCTCGAAGATGGTTGGTTGAAGTCGGGCGACGTCGGCGAGCTCGATGCGGACGGTTTCTTGAAGATCACCGATCGCAAAAAAGATCTGATCATCACGGCAGGCGGGAAAAACATCTCGCCGCAGAACATCGAGAAGATGTTGACCGAGCTGCCGCTCGTTTCGCAGGCGGTGGTGATCGGCGACCAGCGGAAATATCTCTCTGCGCTGCTCACGCTGGTGCCCGAGGGTCTCGACCAGTTCAGCAAAACGCGCGGGATCGGTGCGCCGAACCCTGCGCATCCGGCGGTGCGGGCCGAGCTGGAGCAGCAGATCAAGACGCAGATCAACGCGCGGCTCGCGCAATACGAGACGATCAAGCGTTTCGAGATCCTTCCGGCGGAGCTTTCGGAGGCGGCGGGTGAGATGACGCCGACGATGAAGATCAAACGGAAGGTGGTGAATTCTCGCTACTCCGCGTTGATCGAGAAGATGTACGAGGGCTCCGATACCGCAGCCGCGTGATCTCGCTTCCCGTACCTCGAGCCACCAGCGAGCTTGCGCGCTCGGGCGAGAACGTTATTCAATCGCGCCGTGGATCGCGAAGAGCTGAAACGTGTCGTTCGTGAGGTGCTCGAGGATGAGAGCGCCTTCGGTTACATCCCCATCGCGGAGAAGTTCGCGGGTGGGACGCTGATCATCCAGCCGAAGGATCGGACGCTGCAGTCGAAGGAGATCCCGCTCGACACCTTCTTTCACAAGATCGTGATGGTGCGCGACAAGCTTCGCGTGCTCGAGCAGAAGATCAACGCGAACACTAAGCTGAGCGAAGCCGAGAAGGTCGATCTCCAGCAGTATCTGACGAAGATCTACGGCTCGCTGACGACGTTCAACGTTTTGTTCCGCATGAAAGACGATCAATTCGCGGGATCGAAGGAGAACGGCTGATGCGTCCGGCCTGGTGTTTGGCGCTGCTCGCGCTCGTGTCGCCGGCGTGTGCCTCGACGCGGGCGCAGGATTCGCTGAACCAGCTCAAGGATTCGGTGGAGGCGTACAACGAGGCGTTTCGCTGGAAAAACTTCGAGCGCGCCGCGATGTACATGCCGAACGATCTGCGCGCGGCGTTCATCGCAACGTACGAAGACGACGAAAACTCCCTGCACGTCGAGGACTACCAAATTCTCGGGGTGAACGTAGAGAGCGAGCTCTCCGCCGTGGTGACCGTGCGACTCCGCTACATGATGTTGCCCTCGGTGACCGTCGCGAAGGCGACCTTGGTCCAGCACTGGAAACGAGTGGCCGACGCCTGGATGCTCGAAACCGAAGACGGCTCCATCCGCGAGCTCGATCCGAACAAATTGCCGAGAAATCCAGATGTCAAAGAACCGGATCCCACCGCCACCGGCGAGCCGTCGAACGACGCCGTGCAGGTCGAGGATCCCAAAGGCAACGTGATCCGCAAAGATCCCGGCTTCGGCAACGAAGGCGAAGAAGAAGACGAAGACTGACCTGTCCCTCCGTACAGCTGTACGAAAGGACAGGCGCTTGTCTGTCTAACCGCCTAGAATGGGATGTCGCTGTCGTCCAACGGGGGCGGCCCGTCGATGTTCTCGCCGCCTCCACCGCCGCCGCCGCCGCGATCTGGGTTTCCGCCGCGGTCTGGGCCCCCGCCTCCGCGTGAATAACCACCGCCGCCGCCGCCGCTGCTCCCGCCGCCGCCGCCGTAGTTTCCACCACCGCCGCCGGCAGCACCGCCGCCGCCGCCGCCACCGCTTCCGAGGAAGGTGACGCGGTCCGCGACGATCTCTGTGGTGTAGCGCTTCTGCCCGTTCTTATCTTCCCAAGTGCGGGTCTGAAGACGCCCTTCGACGTGCACCGGCCGGCCCTTTTTCAGGTACTCGGCGCAGTTTTCGGCCTGCTTTCCCCAGACGACGATGTTGTGCCACTCGGTTCGCTCCTGGCGCTCACCTTGTTTGTCATTCCACGTGTCCGTCGTCGCGATGCTGAAGTTAGCGACCGCTTGGCTGGTCTGTGTGTAGCGTATCTCGGGATCCTTCCCGAGATTTCCGATTAAAAATACCTTGTTCAAGCTGGCCATGAAGCCGCCCTCCCTCGAAGTGTGAGCTCCCTATTTCTACCCGGTGAGGCGGTGAGTCAATCGCATCTGCGCGAACGAAACTACTTCCGGATGCGGCCGACGGCTCTCAACGGTTAGCTTAAGAGTCTCCGATGAAGACGTCGCCGATGTTTGCGTTCTTCCTCAGCGTGCTCGCCGCGTGCTCCAGCGATCCGCCAAATGACCCGATCGACAAACCGGACGCCGGTATGATCGCAAATCCGGAAGACGCGAGCGATCCCATCGAGCCGCTCGAGCTGGCCTCGATCGAGATCCGCTTCCTCGGACCGAGCACGCTGGCGGTCAACGCCACCACCGCGCTCGAAGCGATCGGTACGCGCACCGACGGCAGCGAGATCGATCTCACCTCTGCGGCCACCTGGTCTTCCGATCAGGTAGCGATCGCCGAGGTTTTAGCGGGCGGAGTCGTCAGGGCGAAAGCCGCGGGCACCGCGAGCCTCAAAGCGACGCGCGGAGCGATCGAGAGCAACCTCCTTCAAATCACCGTCGAAGAAACGCCCACGCCTGAACGCACCGAGCTGCGCGGTGTTTGGGTGACGCGTTGGTCGTACTCGAGCGTCGCCGATCTCGAAGCGCTGATCACCGACATCGATGAAGCAAACCTCAACACCATCTTCTTCCAAGTGCGCGGCAACGGAGATGCGTATTACCGGTCGACGCTCGAACCTTGGGCTTCGCGGCTCACCGGAACGCTCGGCGAGGATCCGGGTTGGGATCCGCTCGCCGAAGTCATCCGCATCGCGCACGCGAAGAACATGAAAGTGCACGCTTGGGTGAACACGTTCCCCGCGTGGAGCGGCACGACCTTGCCGATCGAAACCACGCCGCGCCACCCGATCCGCGCGCATCCCGAATGGTTGTGTGCCGATGAAAACGGCACCCCGATGCCGCCGGCGTCGAGCGGTTATCAGTTCTTTTCGCCCGGCAACGCCGAGGTCCGCGCGCATATCGCGAACGTCGTCGGTGAGCTCGACACGAACTACGAGCTCGACGGCATCCACATGGACTTCATCCGATACCCCGGCCCGAACTATTGCCACGATGCCGCCAGCGAAGCCGCGTACACCGCTGCGCTCGCCGCGAATCCGGGCCTCAGCTACGACGACTTCGAACGCGACAACGTCACCCTGTTGGTCACCGAGCTCAAGGCGCGCACGCGATTTTTGTCGGTCGCCTCGTGGGGCATCTATCAAAACAAATGGGGCTGGAGCTCGGTGAGCCAAGGTCACACCGACTTCATGCAGGACGCGCATCTTTGGGGCAGCGAAGGCCTGGTCGATGCGTTGTGTCCGATGATCTATTGGGCGACGACCGAACCGCGCGGCGGCCGTCTCGACTTCCAGACTTTGCTCGATGATCATAAAGCAGCCGCGGATCGCGGCGGCGCGATGACCTTCGCCGGTATCAACGCGGAGCTCGATTTGGCGGAGATCGAAAAAGAGATCCTGTACTCAAGGACAGCGAGCGCCGCGGGCTTCGTGCTGTTCGATTACACGTTGATCCGCGATCGACTCGAGACGCTCAAGAACGACGTCCTCTCCGAACGCGTCCCACCACCCAAACACTGAGTAACAAGCCGAACACCACAGAGCCGGTCCGCGCGCCTTGTGTCGCGGTACAGCTGCAATCGTCGTCTTCTTCGCCACCGCCCCCGCCGCTCGCGGCATCCAAGGTCGATCCGCCGTCGCGAGCGTTCTCCTCGATGGGGATGAATGGGGCGTCGGCGCCTTCGGTTGCGTCCGGTTGCGGCTGGCCCGCTTCCGAGACCAGGCCGAGATCCGGCTCGGTGGCGTCAGGCGCGGGCACACCTTGATCCTCGGGCACGCCGGCGTCGGTTTTGCCGCATTTTACCGGCGTTGTCGGAGCGATGCGCCAGATCTCCGAGTCGTCGGCGCTCACGTAATAGATCGCGCCGTCGTTACCTTCGAAGAAGTGCACCACGCCGCCGGGATTGCGCACCACGGTGGTGTTGCCGCCGTTGACGCCGTTGCGCGCCGCGTTCGGGTCGAGCGACCAGACGCGCGCGCGGTTGTAGTCGCCGTAAAAGTAACGACCCGACCACGGCGCGGGCCACGAGCAGTGATTCGCGAACACGCCTCCGGTGACCGACGCAGAGTTGTTGTTGTGATTGTAGACGAACGCCGGCTCGACGCAGGCGGTGCCGCTCGCGTTTGGGGTGACCGTGTCGCAGATCGTTCCCGCTTGGCCCTCCATACCTTCACGAAACGGCCAGCCGTGATGTTCGCCGGCTTGCTGGCTGATGGTGATCTCTTCCCAGGTCACTTCGCCGACGTCGCCGATCCACAAGAAGCCGCTTCGTGAATCGAAAGAGAAACGCCACGGATTGCGGAAGCCCCACGCGTAAATTTCTTCGCGCGGCGCGCCGGTGACCGCGGGATCCGCTTCTTGTGCTTGTCCGTTGCCGCCGCAGTCGACGGTGGTCCCGCACGCGGTCACCGCAGCGACGCCGACCAGAGGATTCGTCGGAGGAATTTCGCCGTCGCGCCCGATGCGGAGGATCTTGCCGTTCGCGTTCGTGAGGCATGTCGGGAAAAAGTTGTTGTCGTTGGTGCCGGGCGAACAGCCGCAGTTGCATCCCGTGTCGCCGACGCCGACGTACAACAAGCCGTCGGGCCCGAACTCGATGCCGCCGCCGTTGTGATTCGCGGGACCGGCGAGACCGCCCAAGATCACCGTGCGGTTGTCGACGTCGACGATACTGGTCGTTCGATCAATCGTTGCCCACGCGACGCGGTGGCGATCCGCGCCCTGCGTGCCTTGCGCCGAATAGTAGAAGTACAAACGGTTCGTGTTCACGAACTGCGGATCGACCGCGATGCCGAGCAAACCGCGTTCGCTCGATTGATTGACCGGGATGGTGCCCGCGTCGATCAGCGGCAAGGTTCCCGTGTAGACGAGGATGCCGCCGTCTTGCTGGATGATCACCATGCGGCCGTCGGGCAGAAACCGCGCGCCCACCGGACCACCGAGACCTTCGAGCACGCGGGTCAGCGTCAGATCGGTGATCGCACCATCGAGTGTATCGGTTTGTGCGCGCGCATCGAGCGCGAACATGAACGTGAAGGCGAGCGCAGAGTAGAGGAGCTTCCGCATCGCCTCCGTCTTAGCGTCGCGGGCGCCGGCTGTACAATAAGGCGGCGAGCACCGCGATCGCGCAGAACGTCGCCGCGACCGGAGTGCGGTGACGAGCGGGAATCGTGCATCCGCAACCGTCATCTTCATCGCGCCCGCCGCCCGTGTTGGCACCTGCGTCGGCGGCTGGGGCAATTACACCCGAATCGATCACCGGCGAGACGACTCCGGTGTCCCCTGCGGGCGTGGTCGCGTCCGGATGGGTGACGACACCCGCGTCATCTTCGCCGGTGCAGACCACCGGGTTCGTCGGCGCGAGCCGCCAGATCGAGCTGCCTTCGATGGCGATGAAGTAGATCGATCCGTCGGGCGCGTTGAAGAAATGTGCGGGGCCGACGGCGCGCTGCACGATCAACGTGCGAGATGCGAGCTCGACGTTGTCGCGCTTGCCGTTGAGGTTGAACGTCCAGATGCGATTCTTCGCATAATCGCCGAACCAATAACGGCCGCGCCACGCTTGTGGCCACGAACAATGGCTCGAGAAAACACCGCCGGTGATGCTGCCGCGATTTCCGGGCGATTCGTTGGCGGGCAGTGCATAAACCGGATCGACACAGTTGCCGGACTCCGGCGTGGTTCCCGCGCACGTGGTGACCTCTTGACCCGCGGCACCTTCGCGATACGGCCAGCCATGGTGCTCACCTGGTCTTTTGGACACCGTGATCTCTTCGAAGGTTTTGTCGCCGACGTCGCCGATCCACAAAAAGCCGGTCTCGGAATCAAAGGAGAAGCGCCACGGATTGCGCAGCCCCCAAGCGTAGATCTCGGTGCGCGGCGCGCCCATGTTTTGATCGGAAGGCGCGCGGCCGGCGCCCATATTTCCGCAGGCGGCTTGCGGTCCGCAAGCTTTCACCTGCGCGACGTTCACCAGCGGATTCGACGCGGGAATGCCGCCGTTCCGATCGATGCGCAGGATCTTTCCGTTGAGGTTCGTGAGGCACGTCGGGAAGAAGTTGCGCGTGTTGGTCCCCGGATCACACTCGCAGTTGCAGCCGGTGTCACCTGTCCCAATGTACAGGTGGCCATCCGGCCCAAACGCCAAGCCGCCGCCGTCGTGATTCGCGGGACCGTAAATGCCGGTCAAGATATCAGTGCGTCCGGCGACGTCGACGATACTGGTCGAAGGATCAATCGTGGTCCAAGCAACACGATTGCGATCGTTGGCGTTCACGCCGTCCGCCGAATAGTAGAAGTACAAGCGATTCGAGGTGGCGAACTCCGGATCGACGGCGAGGCCGAGCAAACCGCGTTCGGGGTGTGAGGTGTCGACGGTCAGCGTGCCGGCGTCGATCAGCGGCAACGTGCCGGTGTACACTTTGAACTGGCCGTTCTGCTGCAGGATCACCATGCGTCCGTCGGGCAGAAACTGCGCGGCCGTCGGTGCGTCGAGGCCGTTCAAAATACGAGTGAGCGTGAGGTCGTTTTCGACTCCGGGATCGAGCGCTTGAGCGACCAGCAACAAAGAGAGCGACAACATTCGGGTCGCTATACTGGCTCCGTATTACTGTTGGTTCAACGTCCAGTTGTAGTCGAGGTACGCGATTTTTGGCGAGGCACCCAACTTTTCCAGCGATTCGGGTGGGAGGTGTTTCTTCACGAACGCCAGCGCGCCCGCTTCACCGCCGAAATCGGGCGCATACCAGTCGAAGATCTTCGACAGCTTCACCGCGCCGCTCTCCACCACCGCACCCGCCGGCGAGGAAAGATAACGCCGCGTGGCAACATCCAAGCGTGTTTCGAGCGGTGTGCCGGCGTACGGTTTGTCTTCCAGGATCGGGCAGCCGACCGCGCCGCACACCAAGACGAAGTGCGTGCGCGGATCTTTGGCGATCGGGTTCAGTCGTTTTTTCTCGAGCTCGTCCAGCGAAACGATCTTTCCCGCGAAGCTCCACTCCACCGCGGAGAAAAAGTCTTTGGAGTCGAGCACCGATCGCGGCCTGCCGCGCGTGATCACCGAGCGGATGACGAACGCGTTGTACGCGTCGATCATCATCGCCATGGCAGCTTCGCGCTCGGTGGGGATCGCAGCCAGGCCGATCGCTTTGACGTATCGATCGAGGCGCACCAGATCTTTGTCGCCGATCGTTTTGTAGTCGACGCGCCCGTTCTTCACGTGTTTCGCGAGCAGCTCCGCGTAGTCTTTCTGCGAAGCCGCATCGACCTGCGCGACGGACAAGATCACCAAAAGTGCGAACATCAATCCTCCGGCGCCCAATCCGGCACTTTCCACACGAACAAACGCGAGAGCGATTGATCGCCGATCGAACGTTTGTCGATGTACCGTTCGCGCAGCTCGACCGCATTTTTCACCAAGGCGCGATCACAATCTTCATCGCCGCGAAGCAGCTCGATCATGCGGCAAAAGCTGTCCGTGGCGAACGCGTACGGCACCTGAAACGCGGTCGCCGGCAGGTCGTAGAAGATCGCGTCCATGGTTTCGGGATTCAAACCGCGCGGAGGTTTCACGTTCTTGTTCAAACGGATCGCGAGATTGAAGAAGGTCTTCGCGCCGCGCTCGAGCTGCGGGGTGTAACGCCGCCGAAGCGCCGCGTCTTTGCCGATCAACACGGAGATGATGGTGAACGCCACCGCGATCTCGAACGGCGCACGCGATTGCATGATCAGCTCGCCGAGATTCTCCATGGCGTCCTCGCCCGGCTTCTGCGTCTTGAACATTTCGGCGATCGCTTCCAAGAAACCTTTGAGGTCCGTCGGATCGCGCACGTCGGCGAACGGAGCCGGCACAAAGCCACCCGTGGGCCGGCCCGGCTTCACCGCCGGTGCCGCTTTCGGGGGCGCATTTTTCTTTGCGGCTTTGGCCTTCGCCGCTTCGAGCGCGCGTTTCGTTTCTTTCTCGCGCAGCAGGCGTTTTCGCTCCTGTTTTTCCGCAGATTCTGCGGCCGGTCCTTCGTCGGGCTGGAGCTTCCCCGGCGGCGTCACGCCGGCCACTCCGCTCGCGCTCCACTTGTTGCGGCGTCGCTCCGAGAGCGGCGACAGACGCCGTCCCGGCGGAATGACTCCGGTGACTCCGGTGACCCCTTCGAGCCAAGGCGAGATCGCCTTCTGCTCTTTGTCCGCGCCTTTTTTCTTGTTCACGGACCCGCGACCACTTGGCTGGTGCGGTAACGCGCGAGCGCGATGCCGATGCGATCTTGAATGCGCCACATCGTTCGCGCGCGTCCGCTGTAGTCGTTCATCATCACCGAAAACGCGAGCACCTTGTCGTTTTGCGTGACGACGTAGCCCGACAGCGCGCTGACACCGTTGAGCGAACCGGTCTTCGCGCGCAGGCGGGAGATCGCCGGCGAGTTCTCGAAACGTCCGATGATCGTGCCCGATGAGCCCGCGACCGCGAGCGAGGCCACGAACTCCGCCTGCACTTCGAAGCGCTGGTGCATTGCCTGCAAAATGTGCGTGATCTGCGAAGGTGTCACGCGGTTCACGTCGTTCAAGCCCGAGCCGTTGCCGAGCACAAACGCGCCGTTCGGCACGCCGATCTCCACCAGGAATTTGCGGATGACGTCGTTTCCTTTTTCCCAGCTGCCCGGCGGATCCGACATCTCCGCACCGAGCGTCTTCAGGATCTGCTCGGCCATGAAGTTGTTCGAGTACTTGTTCAGCGTCGACGTGATCTCCGCGAGCGGCTTCGAGAAGTGCGTGGCGATCGCCACGACATCACGGCGCGGCATGTAGCCGAGCTTCACTTTGCCTTTCACTTCGACGCCGCGCATGTTCAGCATCGACTTCACCATCTCGCCCGCAGTGCGCGTCGGATCGTAGATGCGCCTTCGTGCGGCAACACCTTCGTTGTCGCCGAGCGAGACCGTTCCGCGCACCGTCACCCGGACGCCGCCGTCGTCTTTCTTGGTCGTTCCGATCCAAATGCGCGGCCGCGAGCCGGGGCCGGTGGTGTACGCGGCGGGCATGATCTCGATGTTCTCGATCGGCGGCCACACCATGATCTGCGCCGGATCGCCGACGGATCCTCCGGGCAGGACGCGCACCATAAAAGTGCCGAAATCGACGGAAAAAGCGCCGATCGGTGCCGCATAGGCGTGGTCCGAATGTTCCTGCTCCCAACCTGGTCCTTCGGTCACCGTGTCGAAGAAGGTGTCGTCGATGATCAGGTCACCTTTGATCTTGGTGATCCCGTGCATCGCGATCTCGTTGACGAAGCCGAACATCTCTTCGGTCGTGAGGGTGGGATCGCCGAAGCCTTTGAGGTACAGATTCCCCTCGACGACACCGCCGGGCGACATCTTCGCATCGCGCCTCGCTTCCGTGCGGAAGCGGTAGCTCGGTCCGAGATACCAAAGCCCAGCGGCCGTGGTCAGGAGCTTCATGTTCGACGCCGGGTTGAAGAGCTTTGCGCCGTTGTGCTCGAACAACGTTCGCCCATCGGTCACCGAACGCACGTGTACGCCGACGAAAGCTTTTTCGAGCTCGGGCGCGCGCAAGATCTCTTCGAGCTCCGCACTCAATCGCGCATCGCCGAGCTCGCTCGGTTGTGCTTCGGGAATCGGCGCGACCTTGACGAGCTTTGTGTCCGTTGGATCAGCCGCGAGCGCAGGCATGGCGCTGCCCGCGAGAAGGAAAGTGATGACGCAGGTTTTGAGTGGGATCGACATCGGATCCAGAAGGTTCGCGAAGGATAACATCTCGATGGGGTGCCATCCATCCAACGACCGCATCGTGAGCTCAATCTACAGGAGCACCCCATGAACGAGCTTCACTTCGCTGTCGGACAGCTCTTCCTCGGCGGATTCGCCGGCGAGGAGCCTTCCCAAGAATTCAAAGAGCTTGTGAAGGATGGGATCGTCGGTGGGGCGATCCTCTTTCGCCGAAACTTGGTCGACGTGGAGCAAGCCGCGACGTTCGCGCGCCAACTTTTAGCGCTGCCCGGACCGTCCCAATTGATGCTGGCGATCGATCAAGAGGGTGGACGCGTACAGCGGCTGTTTGCCCCGTTCCCCGAGCTGCCGCCGATGCGCGTCTTCGGTGAGGCAAAAAAGAAGACGCTGGTGATGCGCGCGGGAAGGTTGATCGGCGAATGTCTCGCGTTGGTCGGTTTCCAACAAAACTATGCGCCGGTGCTCGACGTCGACAGCAATCCCGCCAATCCGGTGATCGGCGATCGCTCTTTTTCACGCGATCCCGGGACCGTCGCGCGAATGGGCGCCGCGTACATCGAAGGGCTACAGTCCACGGGCATTGCGGCCTGCGGCAAACATTTTCCCGGACACGGTGACACGAGCGAAGACAGTCACCTCGCTTTGCCGACGTTGCCGCACGATCGCGCGCGTCTCGACGAGATCGAGCTGGTGCCGTTTCGCGCCGCGGTGCGCACCGGTGTCGCGGCGATCATGACCGCGCACATCATGTTTCCCGCGTTCGATCCCGAACATCCCGCGACGTTGTCTCCGCGTGTTTTAGGCATTTTGCGCGAAGAGCTGGGTTACGAAGGGGTGATCGTCAGCGACGACTTGGAGATGAAAGCGATCGCCGATCATTACGGCATCGCCGATGCCGCAGTGCGCTCCATTCGTGCGGGCTGCGATCAGATCTTGGTTTGCCATCATCCGGCGTTGCTCGCGGATGCGCACCGCGCCGTTGTCGATGCGGTCGAGCGCGGCATTTTGGACCGCGCGCGCGTGTTGGAAGCTGCGGAGCGCGTGCGGCTCTTGAAGGAGAGCCATCCTCCGCTTGCAGATTTGCCGGCGCCTTCCGAGGTCGCTGCGCGATTTCCGCTCGAGGAGGCCCGTGCGCTGCTCGCAGAGCTTGCGGGTGGTGTGGTGCACGATGAAGGCGGAGCGACGGGTGCGAGCGAACGGATCCTCGAATATGCCTTCGACGAAGACCTACCGCCGCTCGAGCTCGATGTGGATCCGACCGAGAGGAATTGACGGCCCCGTGCAGGGGACGAAAGGCTAAACCCATGATGCGTTTGCTGCTCGCCGTACTCCTTAACGCGCTGGTCATCTTCGCCGTCGCTCGACTCACGCCCGGCGTCCGCATCAAAAGTTATGGCACCGCGGTCGGCGTCGCGATCGTCTACTCGCTGCTCGCCGTCGCGCTGAAGTGGCTGCTCGTGATGATCACCTTCCCGGCGATCATCCTCACGTTCGGCTTGTTCCTCCTGGTGATCAACGGCTTCCTTTTGTGGATCACCGATAAGCTGCTCGACGGCCTGGAGATCAAAGGTTTTGGGCCGCTGGCCATCATGACGACCTTGATGTCCATCGGCATGACCTTGGTTGGCTGGATCGTGAATCGCTAACCAGTTACCGTGCCCTCGCGTGGGGGCGAGGTCGGTCGCGGGTTTGCTGCTGTTGGTCGTGGCGTGCAAGTCCACGCCTCCGCCCGTTCCGGAAAAGCCGGTTTCTGCGCCGCAGAAGACCCTGTCCGAAGGTACAGCTGTCCAACCGACCAGTCCCGCGCTCGAGAAACCTTGCGACAAGGGTGGCTCCGCGTGTGTGACCCGCGCGGAAGCGACGCTCGAAAAGAGCGCGAAGGATGGCGAGAGCCTGCTCGAAGCTTGTGTCGTCTGTAGCGACGCGCCGCCTTCTGCGTTTCGTTTGTTGGCGACGGCGCGCGAGGATCGCGGGGCGAAGTCGGAAGCGCGCGAGTGTCTGCGGCATGGGATCGACCGGCATCCTTCCTCGGATCTGTTGTGGGTCGCGCTCGCTCGCCTCGAGCTGGCCAACGGCCGCGCGCGTGAGGCTTTGTCGGCGTACGCGTCAGCAGAGCGTTTGCGGCCGAACGACGAGGCGTTGGCGAACGAATATCGCGATGTGCTGGAGCGTCACGGCACGGATGAAGAGCGCCGCGAAGCCGCGGTTTCCGCGCTGGTGCTCGAGGCCGCGGGTCGCGCCGAAATGAACGATCTTGCGGGTGCGGAAGCGACGCTCAAGCAGGCGCACGAGAAAGCGGGCAAGGTTCCGCGTTTGTTGGCGCAGGTCGATCTACGGATCGCCATGGTGCTCCTGCGGCGTGCGCAGGCGAAACAGGCCTTGGTGTTGCTCGATGCGATCGCCAAAAACGGGTCGCTCGATCCTTCGCTGCTCGCGCAGACGCATGTCACGCGTGCCGAAGCTCTGTTGTCGCTCAAGCGCAGCAAAGATGCGGTGAAGGCGGCCGACCAGGCGATCGCGCTCGAGCCGAAGAACGTGCTCGCGCATGCGAACCGTGCGGTGGCGCTCGCGGCCAGCGGCGACAAAGATCATGCGATGGAGTCGCTGAAGCGAGCCTGCGAGCTCGGGCTCTCGCGGCGGCTCACGTATCAGGAGCTGATGGCGATCGGCCCTTCGATCCAATCGCTCAAGTCGCACCCCGAGTTCGAGCCGACGATCCGAGCAGCCTGGCCAAAAGCCCAGCTGCCCTAAAGGCCAGCTGTACCAAGGAGCAGTGAGGTTGGATCAGGATCCCCTGCTCCGCGCCGGCGATCCAAGCCCCCACCCGAAGGGGTGGGATCGAATTGAGCGTAGATTAGGAGCTCTGCTCCTCATCGTCCTTCGCGAGCTCTTGCGCCTCGCTCGAATAAACTTGCGCGATCCGCTCGTCGACCTCGCGTTGTTCTTCACGCGCGGTCTCGTCGGCGGCGAGCACTTCTTGAACGGCTCGTTGCGCCTCTTGCGCGATCGCGTAGTCGAGATCGCCTTCCTGCGGCAGGTCGACCAGGTTGCGGCGTCCGAGGACAGCGCGACCTTTGATCGGATGTTCTTCCACGGCTTGCAGCGCAGCACGCACCGCTTCGATCACCATGTTCTTCTCGGCGGGCTCGCCCTTGAGCGGACCCATCTCGAGCGTCTCGTGACCGGGAGGTAGCGTGGTCTCACGTTTGCGGCGCGGCGGCTCTCGGCCGGTCGCGAGTGAAGCGCCAGCACGAACGCGCGCGGGCTTCGCGGGCCGAGCTCCACGCTGCGGGCGCGGCGCGATCTTCGCCTTCGCTTTTTTCGCACGCGTCGATTTCGCAGGCGCCGCGGCCTTCTTCTTCTTTTTCTGACTCTTCTTCGCGGACGACTTCTCCGCGGACGACTTCTTCGCGGACGACTTCTTCGCGGACGACTTCTTCGCGGCGCTCTTCTTCTTTTTGGGCGCGCTCTTCTTGCCCGCGGCTTTCTTCTTCGCCGGAGCAGCTTTCTTCACCGCTTTTTTCGCGGTTTTTTTCTTCTTCGCAGGAGCCTTCTTCCGACTCGCCATGGCCCCATCGCTAATACTGCCCTAACGCCCTGTCAAATCGGCCTCACTCGCAGATGCCGAATGCCTGCCCCGTGAGCCCGTTGCACGTCACGCCCATCGGGCAGCCGCTGTTCATCGGCATCTGCGGGTTACACGGCACAAAACAGATCGGCCCGGGGCCACCCATGAGGTTGATGCAGATGCCGCCGCGCATGCAGTTGTCCGTGCTGCAGTCGCCGCCGATGGCGACATTGCCGGCGTCTTCGCAGGTCGGTGCGCCCATACCCGTAGGCAACGAGCAAACTTTGTCGGCCGAACAGGTGTCGTTGTGCGGGACGCAGTTTCCGCCGCGGCCGAAACACGCGCCGTAGGCGAGATCGACCATCCCGCTCATGACCCCGTTGCAAACGTACATGTCGCGCATGCCCGAGAGATCTTCGCAGCCGATGTCGCCGCGAGTCTGATCGCAGACGCCGTGACACTTCGCGCCCGATCCGAGATCCAAACACACCAAGCCCACATCGCAGTTGGTGCCACTGCACGTTTCTTCGTGTTGGCGCGGCATCGCCGGAGGAATGCGGCACTGCGCGGTGTTGAGCGGCGGGGTGACGAAGTAGCAGCGCTGCGGATCCGCGCAACCTGTACCATCGACCGGGTCGCAGACGCCGGCTTCCGCGGGCTCCGCGTCCGGCAAGCCGCCGGCGTCGGGCGCTTCGCCACTGTCCGGAAGGACACCTGAGTCGACCGAGACTCCGACGTCCGGCCGTTCCTCCTCGTCCGAACAGGCGGCGAAGAGGAGCGTAGAGGCGTAGAGGGCGGCGAGCGATCGGGACGTGAACATCACCGGTGTTTTTGGCCACACCCGGACGCGTTCCGCAAGATGTCAGACTATGTCACTCGTGAGCGCGCCCTGCTTGCGATCGGGCCGCGTTCGGCGTTAGAGGGCTGCATGCAGAAGCGGGTCTGTCTCTATCGCCCCTTGGCGCTTTCGGCGCTGTGTTCTTCGATGCTGATCTTTTCGGCGTGCGGAGACGAAGAAGATCCTCCGGTGGCCGATGCCGGCACGATCGTGAATCCGGACGCGACGACTTCCCCGGACGCGACCGGCTTTCCCGACGCGACCCTGCCGGACGCGAGCGACGAGGAAGATGCCGGCATCCGCGCGGACGGCGGCGACGCGTCGACGAATCCAGATCCACAGACCGTCATCTTCCTGCATACGAACGACGAACACTCCCACGAGCTCGGCTTCGGCCCCGAGATCGACGACTTCCCCGTACAAGCGGCGCCGACCAACGAGGACATCGTCGGCGGCATCAAGCGCCGCGCTCAGGTCTTGGTCGACCTTCGTAACGAAGCGACCAACCTCGGCCTACAGACGATCTCCGTCAGCGCCGGCGACATCATGATGGGCTCGCTGTTCCACATCGGAAACGCGATCGGCGGCATCGATTACGCCATTCTCGGCGCGGGCCTCCAGTACGACATCGCCACCATCGGCAACCACGAGTTCGACTTCGGCGTGGGCACCTTGGTCAACGCGCTCAGCCGCGGCGGCATCAACCTCACCGGCCAGCCGGGCATCGTGCGTATGCCGATCGTCGCCTCGAACATTCGTTTCTCGATGAGCTCACCCGCGGACGACGGGCTCGCGGCGCTCTACTCGACGGCTGGCATGACCGGACGTCCGGTCCGCCGCTACCACGTCGCCGAATACAACGGAGTCACCATCGGCTTCATCGGGGTCATGGGTCTCGATGCCGCGTTGGTCGCGCCGTTCAAATCGCCGGTGAAGTTCTCGCTCGCGACGACGGTGACGCCGTGTACTTCGGACGCGGAATGTTCGGGCACCGTATGTTTGCCGCCGGCCACTGATCCGACGGCCACCTCCGGCCGCTGCGCGGTTCCGCAATCGGAAGCCGACGCCGCGACACATTTCCCGGCGCTGGTCGCCGACATCGCGGCTTCGGTCCAGGAGCTTCGCGACATGGGCGTCGACATGGTCGTCGCGGTTTCGCACGCGGGTGTCGATGAACGCGAGCTGGCCACGCTCGCCGCAATGGGTATGGGACCGGAGAACGCGGTGCGCAGCGAAGAGATCCTGCTCGCGCGCGGCGTCGATCAGATGATCGGCACGGCGGTGAAAGGCATCGACGTGATCATTGGCGGCCACTCCCACACGCCGCTCGCGGCGCCGCTGTCGATCCCGAATCCGAACTCGGGCATCAACACGACGATCGTGCAGGCGGGTGAATACGGCAAATTTGTCGGTAAATTGCGCCTCGATCGCGCGGGACCGGATGCGCCGTGGGTCATCGACGCGGAGTACAGCAATCTCGTTCCCGTCGACGCAGCCGTCGTGGCGGATCGTTTGCCGGCGCTGATGGAGACCGTGCTCGACACGATCCTCACGCAGGTGATCGTCGGCCTCGAAGGCACGGTCATCTCGGTGGCGAACGACAGCCTGATCTATCCCGGCGAACAATGCGACGGGACCTTCCTCCCGAACACCGGCTTGTGCGCGAACTTGGTCCCGAACGCGATCGGCGGAACGTTGTCGTGCCTCCCGAACCGCCAGCTCGATCTGAGCGCGTGCACCTTCCCCGCGGCGACCTGCGGAAACGGGGTTCGTGACGGCGACGAAATGTGCGACGCGGCGGATTCACTCGAGACCTGCGAATCGCTCGGTTACGAGTCAGGCGCGCTTGGCTGTAACGCGAACTGCACCTGGAGCTTCGGCACCTGCGTTTCGCACTTCCCGTCGCTCGTCGAGGTCGCGGTGAACTTCGGGGACCTCGGCTTCCCGGTGAAAAACGATCCGGCGGTGGCGGGCGATCTGTTCTTCCACATCCTCGGCTCGACGACCTTCGACGTGCCGAAGCCGGTGCCGCACCGCGAGTCGAACTTGATGAACCTCGCGACCGACGCTGCGCGCTACACCTTGAACAACTTCGACACGCAGTCGGTCCAGGATCCGGTGCGCGTGGCGATCAACGCGAACGGCGTTCTGCGCGACGAAATCCGGGAAGGCCAGACGGGCCGGCTCTCGTTGTCGGATCTGTTCCGCGTGTTGCCGCTCGGCGTGTCGCCGGTGGAGAACACTCCGGGCTATCCGCTGATCGATTTCTACGCGGCGCCCGCGGAGCTCAAAGGCGCGCTCGAAGTCGGCGTGAGCCAAGGTCTCGTCTCGGATTCGTTCTGGCTCGGCGTCTCCGGCGCACGTGTCGAATTCGATCCGACGCGCGCGGTCGGCGATCGCATCACCAAGCTCGAGCTGCTCGGCACCAAGCGCGATCCCTGGGATGACGCCGGCGCCGACGAGCTCGTGTACGACGTGAACGCCGGCGGCTTCACGAACCCGGCGAGCCTGATCCACATTGCCTCGAACCTTTACATTGGCTTGTTTGCGGAGGCGCTCGGCATCTGCCCGCGTTTCCCGAGCGGTGCGCAGGTCGAAGAGTGCAAGGCGTGCACGTCGAACACGGACTGCACGGTCGCGAACACGACCTGCAACGGAACGCGCTGCGTCGGCGGCAATCCGGCGCCGTTCCGCGTGCGCTCGCTCGCGCCGGTGGGGCGTTTCGGCGGTCTCTTCCAAGAGATCAAAGAGTTCCTCGCGCTCACGCGTTACGTGAAAGATCTGCCGAATTCCGGTGCGCTTCCCGACGCTTACAACGGCGCTGTTCCGCGCCGCATGTGCTGCGTCGGTAACGCGTGCGAAGCCGATCAGATCTGCGCTGATTAGAATCGGAGCCCAACATGTCGAGCAACATCAAGTCGGTCCTCCAAGAGGACCGCAGCTTCGAGCCTTCTTCGGACTTCACGTCGAAGGCGTTGATCGGGTCGATGGAAGACTACGAGCGGCTGTACCGCGAATCGATCGACGATCCCGAGACGTTCTGGGGCGAACGCGCGAAAGAGATGCTTCCGTGGATGAAGCCTTTCGATCGCGTGCTTGAGTGGAACCCACCGTTCGCGAAGTGGTTCGTCGGTGGGAAGACGAACGTCTCGGTGGCGTGCGTCGATCGCCATGTGTCGACCTGGCGGAAGAACAAGGCTGCGCTGATCTGGGAAGGTGAGCCCGGCGAAGTTCGCACGCTGACCTACGGGCAGCTCCACGCCGAAGTGACCAAGGCGGCGAACGTGTTGCTGTCTTTGGGCGTCTCCATGGGCGATCGCGTCGCGATCTATCTGCCGATGATTCCGGAAGCGGCGATCGCCATGCTCGCCTGCGCGCGCATCGGTGCGACGCACACCGTGGTGTTCGGCGGCTTCTCCGCGGACGCGCTCCGCGATCGCATCAACGATTCGCAGTGCAAGTTGGTGATCACCGCCGACGGTGGTTACCGGCGCGGGAACGTCGTCGCGCTGAAACCGGCGGTCGATCAGGCGTTGGTCGACGGCACCTGTCCTTCAGTACAGGGCGTGTTGGTGGTGAAGCGGACCAACACCGAGATCACCATGGAAGCGGGCCGCGATCACTGGTGGCACGACGAGATGTCGAAGGTGCCGGCGAAACACGAAGCGCCGGAGATCGACTCCGAACACCCGCTGTTCATCCTCTACACCTCGGGCTCGACCGGCAAACCGAAGGGCGTGCTCCACACGACGGCGGGATATCTGCTCGGCGTGACCATGACCTCGAAGTACGTCTTCGATCTCAAGGACGAAGACATCTATTGGTGCACCGCGGACGTCGGTTGGGTGACGGGCCACAGCTATATCGTCTACGGCCCGCTGGCGAACGGCGCGACGGTCTTCATGTACGAAGGCGCGCCGAACTATCCCGACTTCGCGCGTTTCTGGTCGATGATCGAGCGTCACCGCGTGACGGTGTTTTATACGGCGCCGACGGCGATCCGCGCATTCATCCGCGCCGGCGATGAGTTCCCACAGCGACACGATCTCTCCTCGCTGCGCTTGCTCGGTTCGGTGGGCGAGCCGATCAATCCCGAAGCATGGATGTGGTACCGCCGCGTGATCGGTCAAGATCGTTGCCCGATCGTCGACACCTGGTGGCAGACCGAAACCGGCTGCATCATGATCACGCCGATCCCCGGCATTACTCCAACAAAACCGGGCAGCGCCACGCGCGCGTTCTTCGGTGTCGACGCCGACGTGGTGGGCGATGACGGCCAATCCGTGCCGCTCGGCTCCGGTGGAATGTTGGTGATCAAGAAGCCGTGGCCTTCGATGTTGCGCACCGTTTGGGGCGACGACGAACGTTACAAACAGACGTATTGGTCGCGCATCCCCGGCTTCTATTTCGCCGGCGACGGCGCGCGCCGCGACAAAGACGGCTACTTCTGGATCGTGGGACGCATCGACGACGTGTTGAACGTCGCCGGTCACCGCCTCGGAACCGCCGAAGTCGAGAGCGCCTTGGTCTCGCATCCTTTGGTCGCGGAGGCCGCAGTTGTGGGACGTCCCGATGAGCTCAAGGGCCAAGCGGTGGTCGCCTTCGTGACGTTGAAAGCTTCGAGCAAAGAGACCGCGGGTCTGCGCGAACAGCTGCGGGCACACGTGGCGAAAGAGATCGGCGCGATCGCGAAGCCGGACGATATCCGCTTCGCCGACGCGCTCCCGAAGACGCGCTCCGGCAAAATCATGCGGCGTTTGCTGCAAGAGATCGCGGCCGGCGGCGCACCGAAGGGCGACACCACCACGCTGGAAGACCTCTCGGTGCTCGCCACGCTGCGCGAATCAACCGAAAGCTGAGCTGCCCAGGAGATCAGCTGTCCAAGAGATCAGCTGTCCAGGAGATCAGGTCGCCGATAGAGATCAAGGCGTCGCGGGATCGCCGTCCGGCCGGCCGTGGTGGAGCGCGTACTGATCGTTCCACCAGCGAACCCACCGGACGCGCGCATCTTCGCGGTGTTTCCGCGGAGCGTCCTCGTCGTAACCGAAGTCGACGCCGGTGACCGCGCGGAGCTCTTCGGCAGAGCTGCGCCGCATCGAGGCTTCCTTGCTGCCGAGGCCGTCGATCAACCAACCGATCCGCGAGCGCGCTTGGTTCTTCGACCACCACGAGCGCCACTTCTTCACGTTCGGACCGAGCCGTTGTTTGGTGATCTCGGCGAGCGCGCCTTCCGCCGCCTCGAACATCGCTTTGTCTTTGCGATCGAAGAGGTTGATCAGCAGCGGAACCGCGGAGACATCGCGGAACAACCCGATCAAATAAGCCGCGTGTTTGCGGGCCGCGAGTGAGGTCGCTTCGAGTCGCCCGTGCAGATGTTCCAGGACCGCGGCGAACTCGGGCAGCTCGCGATAGGCGAACAAGGTGCGCGCGGCGAGCATACACACGCGCGGCTCTTCATCGTGAAGGCGCTGCACCAAACGCGGGATCGCATCCGGCGCATAAACCGCAGCGTAGAAATAGGTGGCGAAGAAACGTTGCAACGCGTCGGGCGCGTCGAGCCGGCGCACCACGTAGGGGTGGGCGTCGACACCGAACGCGGCGAGGATCGCCAACAGCTCGCCGCACTCCACGAACGGCGGAAGGGTGGTCGCCGCAGGCGCGAAAGGATCGAGCGCGACCTGTCCCGGAAAGCGCTCCATCAACTTCGGGATCACGTACGGACCCATGCCGATCAATTGTTCGCGTGCACCCCGGCGCGCGGTGGGCTCGTACGTTTCGAGGCGCGCGAGCAGCCCGTTGATCTCGTTCTCCAGTTGCGCTGCGCGAGCGATCTTCGGATCGGTCGCCAGCTCGGGTGCGACCAGTTTGCCGGGCAACGGCTCCGTCCCTTCGGACGGCATCTCGCGCTTCGCTTCGCCCGCCGATGGGAGTGGAATGAGCGAACGCGGCCGAACGATCTGCGAAGTCATCCGCGTCAGCGGTACCGGTTCATCCTCGACCGCGCGCGCATCGGCCGCAGCCTCTGCCGCTTCGGCATCCACGATCGGTCGCGTGCGCGTCAGGGGCAACGGTTCCTCCGCGACCTCCATCGCCGCGCGTTCCATGACCTCGGGCGGGAGCGCCCGCGGCTTGACCAGATCGGAAGAAGCGCGGATCCACGCCTCGGCGCTGAGATCCGGCAAGGTCGAATCTTCGACCAAAGACGCGCGCATCTCTTTCGCTGCTTTTTGCGCGCCGTCGTCCCAAGTTTCGACCGAGACCGCATCCCAGGAATCGGCGTTGTCGAGCGTTCCCGCGTTTTTCGGCAACGCTTCGATCGCCGTCTTCATGTCGAGCACGATCGCGTGATCGCGTGCCACCAGGCCGTTCGAGGGCGCGGTGATCTCGGCGCCGTTTTGGGGCAGATCCGGCGCGATCAGGCCGACCGGCTCGGTGCGGTCCTCGACCTGAGGTTCTTCTTCTTCGTCGATCGGAATTTCGTCGAGCTCGTCGATCAGCGCGCCATCTGCTCCTTCGGCCAGGAGCGCGGAAGCGAAAGCGTTCGTCGCTTCGGGCGGAACGTTCTCTGCTTCCTGCACGCGGTCGTCCCGTTCTACCTGTACGGGAGACCAGTCATCGGATTGCGGCGTATAAGCGACGGCGAGCGAATCGGTGTCCTGCTCCGGCGGCGCGAGGTGCATGTGGGGCAGGTCGCCCGACTCCACCGGCTCCTCGAAGTGCGGCTCGAAAGGATCGAAAGAGGCCGGCATTCCCTGCTCGAGCTTCGGCAAAAACGCAGCGGGCGGAACGATGTCCTGCAAACGCGGTCGTTCTTCGGTGGCCGGCGCTTCGATGGGCCGCGCAGGAACCGGTGTTTGCAGCGACGCGGTGGAGTGTACGCCGGAGGTGATCCGCGCAAGCAGACCTTCGCGCGGCGTGCTCGGCGGAATCACCGGACCTGTCCTTTCGACCAGGGTGGGTGGACCGTCACTGAGCTCTTCGCTGTCATCCCCTTTGCGGATCGAATAGTTCGTGCGCCGCGGCATGAGCCCGCGCGCTGCGAGGCGATCCGTGTCTTCGTCCACGGGATTTTGCACAGAGACCGGCGTGTCGTGCTCGCCGATCGCCTGGCTCTCCGCATTCTCCTGGGTGTCCCGCACATTCTGAGCTTCGGCAGCCTGGATCTCCGCTTCGTGCTCGTGCTCCAGCACCACTTCGGCGAGCTCGATCACTTCTTCGAGCGCGCTTTCGGTCGTGTTCTCCACCACCGGCATCGGCGCCATCAGCTCGCTTCGGGGCGTGTCGGGCTGCGAAGAGATCACTTCCAGCTCGCGAACCGGAGCCGGCGCCTCCGCAGGTCGCGACAGCTCCGAGAGCGACGCTCTTCTGCGCACCAACAGGCCTTCGAGCGCGCCCTGCACGTGGGTGGTGAACAACATCAGATCCGCGGCCAAACGCGGCGCGATCGTGCGCGGCCCGTTCTCGCCGTACATCAAAGCGATGGTGCGGCCCTTGATCCGAATGGGAATGATCAGCGCAGCCCGAGGATGCGAACGGCCCATACGGGCCAAAAGATCATTGTGTGTGTGATCCGAAGGGAGCGGTCCGAGGTAATGTGCTTGCGAATCGAGCACGACCTTGAACGCGGATTCCTGCTTCAACGACAACGAGGCTTGCGTGACATCTTGCGCTCCGCCGCCCGCCGCAGCCCAACCATCGAGGCGATTTTCGTGCACGATGAACATCGCCGCGTAGTCGAGATCGCGGTGCGCGTAGGCGAGGGCGGTGTGGACGATGTCGTCGCGATCGCGCGCTTCTTTCAAGCGGGTGACCGCTTCGCCGAACGTCAGCGGACGCGCGATGACCCGCATCGACGAGTGTTCGCTGGCCATGGCGCGCGGAAGCAGCGAGGTGTGGTCCGCGACCTGTTCGATCAACGCGCGAAAACGCTCCGGCGGTTTCTCGTCGTAGAGCAGCGACAATCGCTGGTGCACACGATACTCCGCGGTGAGCAACGGCCGAATCGTCAGCTCCAGAAGCTCGCCGAGCCGCACCAACAGGTTCACGTCGGGCGGTGCGGGCGAGAGCACGGTGAGCACAAAACGATCGGCATCGAGCGTCAGCGGCGCGAGCCCATGTTTCTTCGCCCATTGCTCCGGAAATGCGCGCGAGGCGAGCGTATCTAAAGGACAGGTCACTTCGGCGGCGGTCGCGGTTGCCAGCCCGTACGCTGCGGCCATCGCATCGAGCAGCGCAGGTTCGGGAACGAGGCGCATCTCGAGCAGACAAGTATCGAGCGCGCCGCCCAGCAGCACTTGGCGCTCGATGGCCTCGCGTCCTCGCGCGGGATCGAGCAGCCCGCGACGAATGAGGCATTCGGTCAGCCGCTCGGGCATGATGCGATCACCCTTTTCCACTACTTACGCTCTACGTACAAGGTGGGTAGCATGCGGCTTCGTTGATCCCCACCCTCCTCGCGCTCTTCCTCACCGCGTCGCCGAACGCCGAGGACTTTCTCCTTTCGAGAGCGGCCGCGGCGAAAACGGCCGGCGACCAAGAAACGATGACCGCGGCCTTGCGCGGATGGGCCTCTCTTGGACCGCGCGGCGCGCTTCCGCCGGCGTTGGAACGGGAAGCCGCCACGGCACTCCTTTGGGCGGAGGGTGAAGGCCGCTTCCGCCTCTTTGCATCGCGGCTCGAGGACCGCGTCCGCGTCGGGGTGCAAGATCCGGCGGAGCTGGTCGATCACATCGAAGCATTCGCTTTGATCGACGGCGAAACCATCCGCATCGCGCGCACCGAAAACGAAGCGAGCGGCCGTCTCGAGTTTCGCATCGCTCAACCCGGCGCCACCGTGCGGGTCACCGCGGTGATGAAACGTTTTGGCGGCGAGGTGATCATCGCGCGCGCCGAGCTCGCGCCCAGCGAAAAAGCCGCGCTCCCCAAAGTACCCGACAAAAGTGCGTTCAAACGCGAAACCGCCGCCATCGAAACCGCCCCGGTGAAAGACGATGCGCTTCCCTGGTGGTGGATCGCAGCCGGCGCCGCCGCCGCGTGTTTGGCCGGCGCCGCGATCTGGCAAGAAACCCGCTTTTAACCTGATCAAGAGGACAGCTGTACTTCAGATCAGTGTCGAGCTTCCAGGTCGATGGTGATCCGGCGCTCCGCTTCGTTGGCGCGCACCGCGAGCTCGACCGCCTCGATCTCCTGAAGCAACGGACGCAAGCGGCGCCGCAGAGCTTCGATGGCCACCAGCTCGCGCCGATTTTCGCGGGAGATGTTGCCCGCATCGAAAGCCGCGTCGATCGCTCGCGGGTGGATCGCCGCGTGAAAGAAGGAGTGCGCAGCTTTCGAGGAGCCCGTCGCCGGCAAAGAGCTGTAACGTCTCAAAGCAGCGGCCCCGCTGCCCGGACCTGTACCAAAGAACGCGACCTCATCGAGCACGCGCACCTCGAAACCGGATCCAAACGCATGACCACGCACGATCGGCCGAGCTTTTTGCGATTCTTCGACCTCGACCTCGACCTCGACCGGCACTTCTCGCTCGAATCCTTCGACCAAAGCCAACTGCATCGCATCCGCCGCAGGTGACCCGCGCAAACCGACGGCGATCGCCGAGGGCAACAAAAAAGCCCAACCGATGGCGTTCGCCTCTTTCGCCGCACGTTTCGCCGCCGAACACTCTGGATCGAAGCCGAACAACAACAGCGACATCGTGCCGGTGATCGCTTTGTCGGGGACGTCGATCCCCGCGAGCTTCAACCAGTGTTCCGCGCGCGACGGCTGCACACGCAACAGCACCCGCGCGAGCGCCGGCGTTTCGAACCAACGCGGAATCTCCGCGTTCGCCGCCTCTTTCACCGTCAGATCGCTCAACAGTTTCGCCCCACGTTCGGCGACCCCGACCTCGATCTCGAACGAAACGCGATCTGTACTCAAGTACAGGCCACCCGCCGCACCTTCGAACATCTCGGCGCTGCGCTTCAGTCGCGGCGTCAGCTCCTGCGTGCGTTCGACGATCTTCTTCCGGCCTTCGAAGCGGTGATTGCGCTCCGCCCAGGCGATCGCCAACTCCGGTGCGATCTTCTGCAGCGACTCGCCGTTCGCGAAGACCAACACGTGCGCACCTTCGCGCAGTCGTTCATGTGAACGCGCGATGGCCGCGACTGATCCAAAGGACGGGGACTGCATACCCGCGACCGATCGCAACGTGGCGATCGGATCGGGACCCTTCGTCGTGCCGAGCTGACAATACGCGGTCGACTTACGCGCCAGGCAGGTCAGCGGCGCATCGCTTTGCGGCGCCAACACCGAGGCTTGTTCCCCGCCGATCGACACCCGTTTTCCGCTGCCGCCCGCGAGCTCTTCGATGAAAGCCTCGAAACGCGGGCGATTTTGTAGCTCCATTGCCAAGACGATCGGCTCGCCGAGCAACGGCGGCACGATCACCATCCCGCCCGCAGCATCGATCCCCGACGCCGCGAGTCCGGCCGGCGTGAGCAACGCGGCGAGAGCTTCTTTGTTCTCCAAACGATCGAGGCCGATCGCGCGCAACAGATGGACGTCGAGCGCGAGGCCCGGCGTTTCGATCCACAACGCGTGGAGATCAGCGAGCGCGAGATCGAGATGCGGGACGTAGATCGCGAGCGCGGTGGAGCGAGGAAGATCGGCGACCAAACGCGGCAACTTCGTGCGCGGCTGAGCGGCGTTGATCTTTGACTTCGCTGCGGCGGGACGCGCGCCGTCTTCCGCGCGCGCAGAATGGGTGAGGGCGAGAACCGCGATCGCGATCAGGCCGCGGGTGTACGTGCGGGTCCCGCGGCTGCAGCGGCCGCTGCCTCCGCTTTCTTTCTCCGCAACGCTCGCTGCGCATACGCACCGCCGACCATGAGCGAAGCGAACAGCGGCGACATCGCGATCAACACGACGACCAACTTGTACTCGAAGATTCCTTCGAGCAGCTTCGTCACGGCTGCGTCGGCTGCCCCCCCGTACAGGAACAGGTAGAACAGAACGACCGCGAGCAAGAACGCGATCGCGTTCATTCCGACGAACCAAAAGATCCTCTGTTTGCGGAACGGATCGACCGCAGGCGTCTCTTCCATCGTCGAGCAGGCTAGGAGCGGCGCCTGTCGTTGTCGACGACAAAGCCACCGCGTTCACCTGTATCGATCTCTCCACTGACGTCGTCCTGGTCTCACGTCCGGGTGTGCCGCGCCTTCACTACGGCGATGCTCATTCCGAAGCGCGGATAGCCAACCTCCGGGAGAATAAGGCCATTCCGAACAAGCGAGAAATCGGCGATCGCCTGGTACGAGACGTGCGTTCGGGCTCGCCCATGTCTTTGTGGAAAAGCCTTCTGCTCTCGGCTGTCACGGCGCTCACCTTCGGTGCGCTCACCCCGGAAAAAGCCGAAGCGAAGGGTACCCACTTCGTGCTCGAGCTGAACACCGGTCTCGGAGAGTCCGCCTATCAACAAGGACCGATGGGCCTCGCGTACGGCGCCTCTTTCGGATTCACCTGGAAAATGACGGGGGTTCCGCTGCGATTCGCGCTGCTCGGCACGATCGCGGGACGGAACACGAACATCGCCGGCGCCTACGACGGCCTCTCTTTCGCGCACGAACGCGACGATCTCGATGTGTACGTCGCTCAGCGCCTCGGCATTCCCATCGTCGGCCTTTTACGTTTTTACGGTGAAGCGGGAATAGGACAGCGCATTCGCAGCGAAGAGCTGAGGCTCGGCGGTGACTACGGCACGCTGAGCTCGACGACGAACGAGATGTTGATCGTCCTCGCCGCGGGTCTCCAAGCGCGCCTCTCCGAAAACTTCTCGCTCGGTTTGCGCGGTGAGCTGATGCCGCTGGTACCGCGTCCGGATCTCGCGCTGGAAATTGCGCACGTTGCTCCCACGACCGCCCGCACCGCGCTGCTCATCCAGATCGGAGTACACTTCTAATGTTCGCCGTATCGCTCCTCATCTGCGCGATTGGCGCGACGCAGATCGATGTCTCCGTCAAGCTCATGCTCGATGGTCAGACGTTTCAGGGCTCCGGTTTCGTCATCGATTCTTCGAACGGCCGTACCTCGTTGTTCGCTGAGGTGCAGCGTGAAAACGGCGTGCTCGGTATGGTGGAGATCATCCGCGACGGAAGCGAGACCTCGTTTTTCTATCGCGAGCTCTTTCAATCACGGCTGATCTTTCGTGCGGAGGAGATCCGCGAAGGTGAAGCAAATCTGCCCGCCGCAGCGGGTGATTGGTCGCTCGGCGGCACGTTCGCGTTCATTGCGCTCGAAGGTCAGCGAGCCCGGGTGATCGAACACGGGATCATCATCAAAAAACGTCCCCTCGAACCGACGGAGCCGACACGCCCGCCGGTGGTGATCGTCGACGACCATCATCATCACTACTACGACGACGGCGGTTGCGGCGGCACCACCGACTCTCCGGACGAGCCCGAATACGAGAGCTCGGGCGGATGTGAAGGCGACACCGTCGACGATCCCGATGAGCCCGAATACGAGAGCTCAGGTGGCTGCGAAGGTGACACCGTCGACGACGGCAGCGACGACTTCGAGACCATGGACTCGGGCGGCGGCTGCGAGGGCGACAGCGCGGATGAATCGGCCGGCGGCTGCGAAGGTGACGGCGTCGAAACGGACTCCAGCGATGAATGGACCTCGATGGACTCGAGCATGATGATGCAGGGCCTCTTTCGTTTGGGGTGGCCGATCGCGGTCGTTGGTTGGTTCAACCGCCGCGTCCGCAAACGATCAGAGCTCGCGTCGCGAAGATGAAACGACGGCGATCGTTCCGGTGAGCACGTCGTGCAGCGTCCGCGATTTGCGATCGACGAAGAGCCACAGGTAGCTCATCCCGAACGCAGCGAGCCCCACCAGGCCCAAAATTGCGCGCAAAACGGTGCGCAACAACGTGGGCCGCATGCCGCTCTTCTTCTCCACGAGCTCCAGCCCGCAGACCAATTTTCCGAGCGAACGACCTGCGAGCGCGTGTCCGAGCGAAGACGCGACCAGCACCAAGATCGCGAATGCGACCACCGGCAAAGCCAGCGAGCCGCCGACGAGCGCGGTGCTCACCTCATCCGGATCGATCCAAGAAATGTCCGCGAGCTTGTTTCCAAACAAGCCGAAGGCGACCGGCGCGATGATCAGCGCCGCGAGCACCGCAAAGTCGATCGCATCGGCGGCGACACGCCGAAACAAACCCGGCAAATGAAAGTGAACCGCGGGCTCGGCGACCGCCGCGGTCAGCGCATTCACCGCGACACCGTGAAGGAGTGAATCGACGCGCTGCGGGATCAACGTGTCGTGCGCGGGCACCGCCGAGCCGGGCATGCTCAACAGTCCGTCGTCGAGCGGCTCTGTTTCCGTGCGCGAACGGCGAGGCGGCGTGTGCTCCACGTAGTCGCCCGTCGTTTCGTTGACGTCGGGATCCGTGGTGTCTGCGCGCATCGATCCGGAGAACCTCGCTTCGGGCTCGGTGCGGTGGCGCATCGGCAAGCTCGAGTCGAGCATCGGAGGTCCGGGCAAAGCGACGGGCACGTTGAGATCGATCCGCGGTGCGGTCGGGCTGATCTTTGGTACAGGTGCCCCCTGCGTGTCCATGTTGTGCGCAGCCGGTGACCCGCCCCATTGGCCGATGCCGAGGTCGTTCACCAAGCCCGCAAGATCTCCGGGCGCCGCGAGCGTCATCTCCGGATCGACGACACGTTGTTTCGGTGCGGCGGCTTGTTTCGGTTGCGTCGCTTGTTTCGGCGGCAACACGGCTTGTCTCGGCGACGAAGTCGACGGCGGCGGGATCGTTGCGGGCACCGGCATCCGCGGCGCCGGCGGTGCGCTGAAGCTCTGCCGAGGTGCGGCCGGCGCGGCGGGATTCGTGCGATCTTTTTTCAGGAGCCCCGCGAGCTCGCCGGGTGCCGCCATCGTCTCGCTCACGGGTGATTTTTTCTCGCGACCCGCGAGCTCGCCCGGTGCTGCGAGCCGGGTCGCGGAGACCGGCGGCTCGTCATATCCCGGCAAGGTCGGTCCCAGCGTGACGTGCGGCGTGAGGCCATCATCGCGCGAGTGTCGCAACGCGCGCGGATCGACCGACTGCACCGGTTTGTTCGCCAAGAGCTCTTCGCTTTGCACCACCGAACGTACGGGAGCCGGCGGTTTCTTCATGCGCCCATCAGAGAACGAAGGAAGCTTGTCTTCGCGACGCACACCCGCCGGCAAAGTGTCGACGCCCGAAGGCATCCGCATCCGCGTCAGCTTCTGCGCTGTTTGTTGCGCGGCGTCGATCGTGTCTTCGGTCGCCGAGCGCTCGGTATGTCCCGAGTCGCGTGCCGCACGTCGCAGATCGCCGACGGGGATCTGTTCCGTCTGCGATGCTTCTTCGCGCATCAGTTTTTTCGGCGCGACGCTCGGTAATGAAGAGAGCTTCGGCGCGGGCGGCCGACTGAAACCCACCTTGGCGATCGACGGTTGGTCGTCGTCGGGATGTTTTCTGATGTGATCCGTCCGCACCATCGCTTGCGATTGCACCGGATGCGAGATGCGCTTCGGTTCTTCGCGCGTCGTCGTCGGTTCGATCGTGGTGATCTCCAGATCAGGTTCCGGCGGCGGAGCTTCACGCGCCGCACCACCGGTGCGCGACTGCGACCACGGCGAGGAACGCGACAACGTGCTGTCGGCGATCGGTGCTTCGACCGGAATCAATCGCGCCTGCGGAGCAGGTTTCTTCGCGTTGGTTCCTTCTTTTTGTTCACGCGCAACGGACGGCGCGACCGGCAGTGGCAGTCCCGCCCCGCAGCGAACACATCGCGCGGCTTGCGTACGATTCGGAGTACCGCAATGCGGGCACAACATGCCGAACGGTCGCGATATTACGGGAGATTGGAGAGCGCGTCGACTGGACAGCCGGCGACCCTCAAGATCTCCCGCCATGATTCCGGGGGTTCCGCGCGGAGGTGAACCCGCGCCCCGGTCTCGGGATGGTCGAACGCCAGCATTGTGGCGTGAAGCATCAGGTTCTTCGGCTTCGGTCCTCCGGCATCACGCACCGCGCGACTCCAGGTTTTGTTCGCTGTGAAATCACCATGTTTGTCGTCGAGGAGCAGCGGGTGACCGATCGCTTTCAGATGTAAACGGATCTGGTGCGTGCGCCCCGTGCCGAGCTCGATGGAGAGCAGAGTCGCGTGGGGCTCGATCGCGGTCAGCCGAGCTCGAGCGCGCACGAAGGTGGCCGCCTGTTTTGACGGTCCGTACTTGTCTTCGAGCGGAAGATCGATCGTTTGCGCGGCGACGTCTCCGAGCGCGATCGCGAAATAGATCTTCTCGGCGCTCTCCCAACTTTTCGAGATCTCGCCCGCGAGCGCCGAAGATTTTGCGAGCAGCACCAGCCCGCTCGTCGGACGATCGAGGCGATTCGCGAGGTGGAGCGCGTTCGGTTCGGGATACGCGGCTTTGAGCAGCTCGATCAGCGTCGGGCCTTCTTCGCCCGCACCGCCGTGTACACTCATGCCCGCCGGTTTGTTGACCGCGAGAACAGCGTCGTCTTCGTGGATGATCTTGATCGACTTGAGTCGAGACTGATCAATCCTCGAGGGGGATGCGATCTTTCACCTCGATCTCGTACTTATCGAGCAAACGATAGAGGTGCCGGCGATCGATCCCCGCTTCGCGCGCAGCTTTGGAGATGTTCTGTTTGTGGCGCACCAAGAGGTCGAGCAGATACTGGCGCTCGAACGCGTCGAGCACTTTCGCTTTCGCGTCTTTGAAAGGCACGGAAGCGTCGGGCAACAACACCGCGTTCGATGAGGTCGGCGCGCTCTTCGCGGGACGCGAGCCGGTCATCTCTTCTGGCAGATCGCTGACCGTGATCTCGTCGCCCTGCGAAAACACGGCAGCACGCCGCAGCACGTTCACCAATTCGCGCACGTTTCCCGGCCAGGCGTAACGCTCGAGCGTCGACAATGCGCCCGGTCCGAGCCGTGCGGCCCGCGCGCCGGTTTCGTGAAGCTCCGAGCCGTAACGGCGGAAGAATTCTTCGACGATCAACGGTAGATCCGTGTGCCGCTCGCGCAGCGCCGGAAGATGAATGCGAATCACCGCGAGGCGATAATACAAGTCGCCGCGGAAACGTCCGTCCTGCACCATCTGATGCAGATCGCGGTTCGTCGCGCCGATGACTCTCACGTTCACACGGATCGTCTTGTCTCCGCGCAAACGCTGGATCTCGCCGCGCTCCAAGGCGCGCAACAATTTCGGCTGCAGCTCGAGCGGCAATTCGCCGAGCTCGTCGAGGAACAAGGTTCCACCGTCTGCGCGTTCGAACACGCCTGCGTACGCCTGATCAGCGCCGGTAAATGCGCCTTTTTCGTGACCGAACAACGCGCTCTCGATCAGCGTCGGCGGAAGCGCCGAACAATCGAGCGTCACGAACGGTCCGTCTTTGCGCCGCGATCGTTTGTGCAACGCCCGCGCGACCAGCTCTTTGCCGGTGCCGGTTTCGCCGGTCACCAAGATCGTCAGCTCCGTGGGAGCGACGCGTTCGATCACCGTGTAGATCTCGCGCATCGGCACCGAACGTCCGACCATCTCGTCGCAGCGCTCGGCGCCCGCGGGCTCGACGACGACTTCGGTGTCGATCGGTTCGAACAACAACGACGAGTCGCCGATGGAGATCTCGCCGCGGTGCCGGATCGTCGCCTCTTTGACGCGCAGCGATCCGACGAAGGTGCCGTTGGTCGATCCTTGATCGACAATGATGTACTCGCCGGCCTTCTTGTGGACTTCGAGGTGATATCGGCTGACCGCCGGGTCGCGCACGATCAGATCGTTGTCGTCGACCGAGCCGATGCGAATGACGTCTTTTTCGGTGTCGAGCGTGCGCCCTTGATCAGGGCCGGCCGTGATGCTGATGCGGCAGCGCTTGTAGATCAGCGCGCGACGCTCTCCCAGCTTGGCTTCGCGGGTCTTGGTAAATTGATCTTCTCGCGACGTATCGGACACGCTGGGTCCTTTTTGCTTCAACTCATCGGAGATTGAAGCAGAATCCGTATAGCACCCACCGCGAAGCCGTAGCAACTCACTCCGATTTCAAGCTTTCGGCGCGTTTTGCGATTTCGCCGAGCTCGCGGTCGAGCTCCTTGAGCTGGACGCTGACACGGTCGACGTCGCGCGCGGAGGGGAGATTTGCACCGGCCAGCACGCGTTCGATGTTGCGATCCATCGTTTTGCGCAGGCTCAGGCTTTTCTTCAGCGCGCGCTGCACACCGCGAAACACGGTGTCGACCGAGAGCAGCCTCGACGTGAGTCGTCCGATCAACGCCGTGGTCTCCACCTGCTTACCCTTGGAGATTTGCTCGCAATGCGTCAACTGACGTGGACGTTCGCCTTTTCTCGTGCGATCGGTGTTCCGCGTGCCCGACCGGCAGAGCATTTGGGACCGCCGGCTGATCCTGGTGACCGGCAAAGGCGGCGTCGGTAAATCCGTGGTGACCGCGGGCTTGGCGCGCGCGGCCCACAAGGCCGGCAAACGCGTGTTGGTCGCGGAAGTCACGCCCGACGTCTCCACGTTCTCGCGCCTGTTGAACCACTTCGGCCACGCGATGAACAAAGGCGAGGATCCCTTCGAGATCGAGCCGCGTTTGTTCGGTGCGCGCATCACGCCGTCGACCGGACACCGACTGTTCTTGCGTGCAGCGCTCCGCGTCCGCATCCTCGTCGATACCGCGATGAGATCAGCGGCGTTGACGCGTTTTCTCATGGCCGCGCCGACGTTCCCGGAGATCGGCGCGCTCTACCAGCTCGTCTCTTTGTTGCGGGACGCTTCTTTCGATCACGTGATCGTCGATCTCCCTGCAACCGGCCACGCGCTGGCGCTCGCTTCGCTTCCGAAGACCGTGCTGCGGATCGTGCCTTCGGGTTTGATCGGCGATGCGATCCGCGAAGGTTTGGAGACGATGACCGACCCCGCAAAAGGTGGCGCGGTGGTGGTGACCTTGCCGGAGTCGATGCCGATCACCGAATCGCTCGAGCTCTGCGAATCGCTGAAGAAGCTCTCCATTCCGGTGCGCGCGATCGTGCTCAACAAGATGCCGCGCGATCCCTTCACCGGTGAAGAAAAGGCCGAGCTGGAAGCGCATCTTTCAGGGCGCACTGAGCCGTTGCTCGGGATTCGCGAGTACAAAAAATTGAAGCGGGCGATCGTCGCGCGCGAGACGTTCCGTGCTTCGGTGCCGCCGGGGATCAAACGCGTGGAGATCCCGCTCTTCGAAGGAAAAGACGATCGGGCCGTCCTGTCCGAAGTGACAGGTACCATCTCGGCGGTCGATCTCGAGGCGCGGCGATGAAGCTCGGGAGGCTGATTCGCGACAAGCAGATCATCGTCTGCTGCGGTGCGGGCGGCGTCGGCAAAACGACGACCTCTGCGGCTTTGGCCTTATCCGCCGCGCGCGAAGGCCGGCGTGCGCTGGTGTTGACCATCGATCCCGCGCGCCGTCTCGCGCAGTCGCTCGGTATTCCGCCGACCGGTAAAGAGCCGGTGCGGATCGACGACGCGCTTCTGCAAAAGGCGCACGTGCAGCTCGCGCGCGGCGGAGAGCTCCACGCGTGGATGCTCGATCCGCGCATCGTGCTCGAGAGTGTCGTCGATCGATTCGCGCCGACTCCGCAAGACGCAGAGCGCATTCGCAAAACACGTTTGTACGACGCGCTCACCGAGGTCGTCGCGGGCCTGCAAGAATACACGGCGGCTGAAGCGCTCTACTCCTTCAGCCAAGAAGGCCGCTTCGATCTGATCGTTCTCGACACGCCGCCTTCGCGAAACGCGCTCGACTTCCTCGATGCGCCGCGGCGCCTGGCGCGTTTTCTCGACGAACGAACGCTCGCGATCTTTTCGCCGGAGATTGCGACGGCGAATCCGTTCGTACGTGCAGCCGCCAAAGTCGTGACCGGCGCGATGGGGAAAGTTTTCGGCGAAGGTTTCGTGCAGGAGCTGCAGGTGTTTTTGGGCGCGTTCGGCAAGCTCTTCGGCAAAATGCGCATTCACGCGGACGGCGTGCGCAAGCTCTTGCGTTCCGACACCTCGGCGTTCGTGGTGATCACCAGCCCCGAAGAAGCGGCGATGGAAGAGGCGCTCTACTTCAAAGGCCGCATCAAAGAGCTCGGACTGACGACCGAAGGGTTCGTGCTCAATCGTAGCTATGCCTCAGATCCGCGCGCTGAAGACCCGCGGGAGGCGAGCACGCGCACGTCGGCGAGCGGTGAGCTCGAGGGTGCGCTGAAAAAGCTTGTTCCGCTCGCGGCGATCGAGAAATCGCGGGTGGAAGGCGATCGTGCGCTCCTCACGAAATTGGTGGCGGAAGGCACAAAAGACGGCGGGAAGGGGGCGATGGCGCTTCCTTACCTCGATGAGGTCGTCGAGGATCTTCCCGCGCTTCATACCTTGAGCAGCTACATCGTCTCGGCCGTGTAGACCTTTTTGCATCGGGTCGCGTTCGTTATGCTCCGAAGGCCTTGGCGCACGAGGACAATCATCCCTTTGCGCATCTTTCGAGCGATCTCGCTCAGGAAGAAGAAGTTTTAGACATCGACGAAGAAGAGATCGCCGACGAAGATCTCGTCACGCCGGTCGTCGATGATCTCGAGCCACCGCCTCCGCTGCCTTTGCTCAGCAGCATGCCGACGCAGATCGTTCGCGCACATAAGGTCCTCGACCGCGCGCGCTCGAAACGCGCGGAACGGATCGAAGAAGGCCGCACGCTGATCATCGATCACGACAAACCACCTCCGGCACCGCCCAGGCTCGGGGGAGGCTGGAGCTGGATTACGACCGTCGTGCTCGTCCTGGCCTTTGGATCAGTGCTCTCGATGTTCCTGTACCAAATGACACGGGCCGATGTGATGGAAGAAGCGATCGCCATCGATGGTGTCATCGAAGAAGCGTTGCCCGAAGAGCCGCCGCCGGCGCCGCCGGTCAAACAAGCGCTCGTCGTCGAGGAGCAAAAGATCGAGCCCCCAACACCCGAGGAGAAGCCGGCGCTGAAATTCGAAGAGAAACCGGCGCCGAAATCGATCGAGGTGGCGAAAGCGCCGGAAAAGAAGCTCAACAAAGTGAAGCCGATCCTCCGTGAGCCGAAGGTGCGCGAGCCGAAGGTGATCGCTGCGCCCGAAAAGATCGAAGAGCCCACGCCGGCCCCGGTCGAAGAACCACCTGCGGAGATCGTGGCGGCCGAAGAGGAACCTGTACCAGAGACCAATATGCCGGCGGTGGGTTTCATCGAAGTGGTGACCACCGCGGGTGCGAAAGTGGAGATCGATTCGCGCGAAGTGGGCACCGCCCCGATGCAGAAGATCGAGCTCCGCCCGGGTCGTCACGCGATCTGGGTGACGCTCTCCGGGCACGAAGTTTTTCAGAAGGACGTCTTCGTCAAACGCGGCGAGGTGATCGTGCTCGACGCGAAGTTGGTGCCGATTGCACCGACGGCGCCTTGAGCGCTTTGACGAAGCCGGCCATCGCACGTTTCGTTTCGCGAAGCTCTTTGGAGCCCGCGCCGCCGACGCAGGTGATCGTCAGTCGCTCCGGTGAAAAATATTTCTTCGCCACCGCACGCACGCGCGCCGGCGTAACTTTTTCCAGCTCGAGCATCCGTTGTTCGGGCGGGATCGGCTCGTGAAAGAGCTGCGTCGCGCCGAACCAGCTCGACAGCTCACCCGTCGAATCGAGGCCGAACTCCAGACCCATCCGCGCACGACGCCGCACGCGATCGAGCTCTTCCTGCGACACGCCGTCGAGGCCGATCGAAACGATCACCCGACCGAGCTCTTCGAGCGCATAGGCCAGCTTCTTGTGTTGTGCGGCGAGCTCGAAGTCGAAGAGTCCGCAGTCCGCGTAAACTTCGAGATCCGCGCCGATGTCATAGACGATGCCGCGCCGTTCGACGAGCTCGACTTGCAGACGCGCCGACAATCCGCCGTCCAAGATACGCCGCACCAAAAGCAGCGCCGGATAATCGCGGTGTGCATCGCTGGTCGCGCGGAAAGAGATCCGCACGCGAGTCTGTGAGTCGTCGCTCTTCACGAAACGAAAACGCGGCGCACGTTTCGGCAATGGCGGCGGCTTTCCTTCGCGCGCACGTTTGCCGGGAAATAACGTCCCGAAGCTCTTCTTGGCGTAGCGGAAACAAGCGTCGGGATCGATGCGCCCGCAAAAACACAGCACCATGTTCGCTGCGCCGTAGAAGTTTTTGCGATGTCTCTCGAGGTCCGTGAGATCGAAGCGCTGGAGGTTTTTTTTCGGCCCGTCGATCGAGTTGCCGAGCGGATGATCGGGGAACGCTTCGCGATGGGCGATCGTGTCGAGCTCGATCTCGCGGCCGCGATCGTCGACCGCGTCGAGCACTTCTTCGAGGATGATCGATCGTTCGATCTCGATGTCCTGAAAGTGCGGGCCGCGGAAGATGTGACCCAAGATGTCGGTCGCTTCGCCGACATAATCGGGATGGATCGTCGAGTGATACGCGGAGTAGTCGCGCGTGGTGAAACCGTCGAGGAAGCCGCCGAGATCTTCCATCGCGGAGTTCAGCGAGGTCGAGTCCGGATAACCGTCGCAGCCACGGAAAAACATGTGTTCGAGGAAGTGTGAAAGCCCGTTGGTGTTCGAGTTTTCGTGTCGCGCTCCGATGCGGACGAACACGGAGACCGTAGCGGAATGAAGATGCGGGACGTCGATCGTCACCACTGTCAAACCGTTGGGGAGTCGGCGGACGCGATGCCGATATGCGCGAGCCATGAGCGTACGTTCTTAGGAGGCTCGCTCGCTTCTATGCTACAGAAAAAGAATCGTGCTTCGCGAAGCGACGAAAGATCTCGCCCGACTGCGGCAGATCACGGGGATCGTCGCGAAGTACGGCTGGGGCGAATGGATCAAGAAGTCGCCCGATCTGACCAAGGTCCTTGATTCCACCGAAACACCGGTCAAGGAGAATGGGGTTCATCGAGAGTCGGCGCCGCGTCGTTTTCGCCTCTTGCTGGAAGAGCTCGGCCCCACCTTCATCAAGCTCGGCCAGGTGTTGTCCGCGCGGCCCGATCTGGTCCCGCCGCACTACATCGCTGAGCTGAAGTCGCTGCAAAACCAGTGTGAGCCGCTCCCGTTCGAAGACGTCCGGGTGGCGATCGCCGAAGGCCTCAACGCCGATCCCTATGAGATGTTCGCCGAGATCGAAGAGAAGCCGTTGGCCACGGCGTCGATCGCGCAGGTGCACATCGGTCTGACGAAGACCGGCGAACGCGTGGTGATCAAAGTGCAGCGGCCGGGCATTCGCGAAGAGATCACCTCCGACATCGTGATCATGTACCGCCTCGCGCGCATCTTCGAGGCGACGCTCGAGGAGTCGCGCATGGCGGAGCCGGTGGGCGTGGTGCGCGAGTTCGAGCGCGCGTTGCTACAAGAGCTCGACTTTCACATCGAAGCGGCCAATCTGCGCGAGTTCAAGAAGCTGCACGATCCGCGCACCGACATCGCCATCCCTGTCGTCTACAACGACCTGTCCTCGAGTACAGTGCTCACCATGTCGCGCCTCGACGGCGTGCCGTTCACGCGCCTGCCCGACACCATCGACAAAAAAGCAGTCGCCGAACGGATCGTGCGCGAAGCGTTCGACGAAGTGTTCATCGACGGCGTCTTCCACGCGGATCCTCATCCGGGGAATCTGATGCTGCTCGACGACGGCCGCTACGGGATCCTCGATCTCGGCGTGATCGGCCGGCTCTCTTTCGAGATGCGCGAGACCTTGGTGGTGCTCGCCTTGGCGATCGCCGTGCGCGACGCGGATACGGTGGCGCGCACTCTATATCGGCTCGGACAACGCGACGAACGCATCGATATCGGAGCTGTCCGCACGGACACTGTCGCCGTCTTCGAGCGTTACCTCAACAAGAGCATCAAAGACGTCGACTCGACGTTATTGTTGCAAGACCTGTTGATGTTGGCGATGAAACACAAGATCCGCGTGCCCGCCGAATACACGATGCTCGGCCGGGCCGCCGCGACCATCGAAGGTTTGGTGCGCGAGCTTCATCCGGACATCGACGTCGCCAAGGTCGCCACGCCGTACGCGGAGAAGTTGCTGTTCGGCCGCGTCACGCCGGACAACGTGCAGGGCAATATGTATCGCGCGTTGCTCCAGTTTCAGGGCATGTCGCAGGATTTGCCGATCCAGCTCTCGCAGATCCTCTCCGACCTTTCTTCGGGGAATTTCGCGGTCAACGTGCAAGGCCGCACCGCGGAGAAGATCTCCACCACGATGCTCGTCTCCGCGACCCTGATCGCCGGATCGGTGATCGGCGCGGCCTTCGTCGTGGGCACCTTCATCGCGCTCTCCTCCGTTCATTGGACGGTTTTCGGCGTCCCCTTGGTGGCGCTCGTCGGCGCCGTTTCCGCGACGACGGTGATCTTTTGGCTCTCCGTCTACGCCGCGGTCCGCCCGCGCCTGAAAAAGATCAGCCTCACCGGCTTGTTGGTGAGACGGAGACCACGCTTCAAGAGCTCGTGAGCTTGTGCAATCCTCTCGCGCGATGAAGACGATCGCGTTCGTGTTGTTCGTTCTGTTGGTGATCCAAAGTTGGGGCGTGTACGGCGCCGCTCGAACGCAGGGCGTGCGCCACCGCTGCACCATGAAGGTCGGGCCGCTCTGTTATCTGTGGGAAGAAACCGCGGTGGCGAAGCTGCTCGGCGAAGATCGGATGGATAAAGTCGAGGAGGCGCTCGAGGAAGCGAAACAGGCGTGGGAAGAAGAAGTTGTCCAGAAGATCACCGGCAAAGGTGGCATCGAAAAAGTTCTCGGCGACGTGAAAGACATGGCTGAAGAAGGCGCGGAGAACGCGAAGAAGCTGATCGAAGAGAAGGTGAAGTGATCGTTTTGCTCTCGATCGCGCTCTTGGGAGCGCCGCCCGCGTTGGAAGCGGAGTACCGCGCGATCTCCGCGATCCGCCGCACCGGCGATTATGCGGCGGCGGCTGCGGCGTTCGAGAAGTTGGCGAACAGCAATCCCGAAAGCGATCTGTGGCAGCGCGCGCTGGCGACCGCCGCGGCGATCCATCAGTGGGATCTCGGCAATCCCGTGAAGGCGAAGTCTCTCTACGATCGCATTTTGGCCGGACATTCCGCCCGCCGCGGCGTGCTGCCCGCGCTGGTGCAACGTCTACAGCTCGAACGCGCGGAGCTGGGTGTGAACGCAGAGCTCGAGCTGTGTCGCACGCTCGAGAAACGCGCTCCGAAAGCGGAACACGCGCCGTGGTTGTTGATCCATGGCGCGAAGATTTTAGCGGACGAGCTCGATGATCTGGCGACGGCGATCGGCATGCTCGAACGGGTGCGCCGCGAGCACGAAGAGACGACGTACGTGGACGACGCCTTGTTCCTCGAGGCTGATTACCTGCGGAGGCTGGGCCGGCCGAGCGCTGCGCTAATCATGTATGGCGCGCTGATCGACTCGCAGATGAAGTCGTTGATCGTCGGTTCCTACGACTCCGTTTTTCTCGACGACGCTTTTTTCCAGAAGGCGGAGACGCTGCGTTTGGAGATGAAGAACGCCGCGAAAGCCGAGAAGGCGTACCTCGAGCTGGTGGAGAGGGTCCCGAATTCCACGTTGGTCGACGATGCATTGTTCCAAGCCCGCTTGTTGGCCGCAGCGCGCGGCGACACTGCGCGGGCCGTGGAGCTGATCGCGCTGTTGCGAAAGCTGCGCCCAGATTCGAGGTTTCTGTGATCACCCTCGAGCAGCTGGAGGTCTCTTTCGAGGGCGAAGAGAGCTGTGTCGGACCGCTCGACCTGTCCTTTAGTACAGGTTCGTTGGCGGCGCTGATCGGCCCACCCGGCTGTGGAAAGTCGGTGTTGTTCAAAGTGATCGCCGGTTTGGTGGAGCCGGCGCGCGGCAAAGTGAGCGTCACCGGCAAAGTGGGCATGGTCTTTCAGAACAACGCGTTGTTCGACTCGCGCTCTTTGTTCGAGAACGTCGCTTTTCCTCTGCGCCGCGCCTCGAGCCCGCCGCCCGCGGAAGAGCTCGACACCCGCGTTCGCGCGCGGATCGCCGAGGTCGGCTTGAAAGGCAGCGAGCACAAGCTCCCGCACGAGCTCTCCGGCGGGATGCAAAAACGCGCCGGCATCGCGCGCGCGACGGTCGCTGATCCGGAGATCAGGTTGTACGACGAGCCCACCGCCGGGCTCGACCCGGTCACCTCCGCGCGGATCTTGGCGCTGATCGCCGAGCTCCACCAGAAGCTCAGCGGCGTCTCCATCATCATCTCCAACGAGATGGACACGCTGCTCCCGCTGGTCCCGCGGATCGTCATGCTCCACCGCGGAAAAATCGAATACGACGGCCCCCGCGAACAGATGTCCGACCTCGCGCGCCGCTTCACAGCGGGCGACGTCACCACGCCCCTGTGATAACGACGTAACATGCGCGCGGTCGGGAGGTTCGCGATCGTCTTCACCGGCGAAGTCGGAGCGATGGCGCTCTTGCTGGCGAAGATCTTCGCGGCGATCCTCCGCCTCCGCGTCGACGTTAAAGAGCTGGTGCGCTCCGCTGAACGTTTCGGCTTCCAATCGATACCTGTCATTATGGCCACGGCGTTTTTCACCGGCGGCATCATGACCATGCAAGGCCTGCCGTACGCGCAACAGATGCAAGCGATGTCGCTGCTCCCGTGGGCGGCGTCGTTCACCACGTTGCGCGAAGTCGGGCCGGTGTTGATCGGTTTGATGTTCAGCGGCCGCGTCGGCTCGAACAACACCGCGGAGCTCGGCACGATGAAAGTGACCGAACAGGTCGATGCGATGCGGTTGCTGGCGCTCGATCCCTACGAGCTTTTGATCGCGCCGCGGTTCATCGCCATGGTGGTGATGATGGTGTCGCTGTTGATCGTCGGCGATGCGTGCGCGATCATCGGCGCCGCGGTCACGGCCCGCATGATGGCGGGGATGGATTTTTTCCAATTCCTCACGCTGGTTCGCGAACAAGTTCAGCTCGAGGACTTCGCTTCCGGCGTCATCAAAGCCGCATTTTTCGGCGTTTCCATCGCGGTGATGAGCTGCTCCTACGGCCTCCGCGCTGAAGGCGGCGCGCGCGGTGTCGGCCGGGCGGTGAACGCGTCGGTCGTTGGGAGCGCCTTCGGCATCATCGTCCTCGATTGGGTGATCACCACGGTGCTCGGATGAAGAGCTCGTTGATCGAACGTGTCTTACGCGCGCTCGGACGTCCCGTGATCAGCATGGTGCGCGATACGCTCGTTTTGCTCGTGCTCTTGTTGCGCACGATCCGCGAGATCGTCTCCCTCAACTTCAATCGCCGCGAGGTCGTTCACCAAGCGTTCGAGTGCGGCAATCGTTCGCTGCTCTTCTTGCTCGCGACCATGGGTTTCATCGGCATGATCATGGTGCTGCAAGCTTGTTATCAGGCGCAGCGATTGGTCGGTGACTATTCCCTGGTCGGCCCCGGCTATCTCCAGCTTTTGGTGCGTGAGTTTGCGCCGACGATCGGCGCGATGATGATCGCCACCCGCGTCGGTGCCGGGATCGCGGCCGAGATCGGCTCGATGGCGGTGACCGAACAGCTCGACGCGCTACGCATGAACGGCGCCGATCCGATCGTCGAGCTGGTGGTTCCGCGCGCTTTGGCCTGCGCGTTCATGGTCCCCGCATTGTTGATCATCGCCGGCGGAGCCGCAGAGATCTCCGCGCTGCTCACCGCCAAAGTCGCGTTCGCCATTGCCTACGAAGATTTCTTCAGCACCCGCATGATCACCCTCGGCGACGTCTTCGTCGGCCTGATCAAAGCGCAGACCTTCGGCTTCGTCATTCCCATCGTCTCCGCCCGCGCCGGCCTGATCGCCCGCGGTGGAAGCGCCGGCGTCGGAAGCGCCACGACCCGCGCAGTGATCGACACCTCGCTCTCGATCATCTTCCTCGACTTCGTGCTCAACGTCGTCCTCTACCCGCTCTACGCGAGGATCTGATGATCGAGCTGCGCGGGCTGGTGAAGAGCTTCGGCGAAAAACGTGTCCTCGACGGCATCGATCTGAAGATCGACCGCGGCTCGTGTGTCTTCATCATCGGAACTTCGGGCGCAGGAAAGAGCGTGTTGATGAAACATGTCGTCGGTCTCTTGCGCGCCGATGAAGGGCGCATCCTGTTCGAAGGGACAGACATCACCGACTATCGCGAGCAAGATTTCCGCGAGATCCGCGCGCGTTGCGGATTAGTGTTTCAGCACTCGACGCTGTTCGACTCCATGTCGGTCCTGGAGAACGTGGCGCTGCCGATCCAGAAACGTTTGGGCTTCAAAGAAAAAGTGGCGAAAGAAAAAGCGCGCGAGACGCTGGAGTCGCTTCACCTGTCCGAATGGACAGAGCGTTATCCGGCTGAGCTCGGCGCGGGTTTGAAGAAACGAGTCGCCATCGCACGCACGCTGGCGCTCGCGCCCGACTACATCATCTACGATGAACCGACGACCGGGCTCGATCCGGTCGCCGCCCGCCGCATCGACGCCATGTTCATCGAGCTGCGTTCACGCGGCGTCACCCAGATCGTCGTCTCGCATGATCTGCGTTCGATCTTCGACGTCGCCGACCGCATTGCGATGATCCACCGCGGCAAGGTGGCGATCGAAGGAACACGAGGCGAGCTGCAACGATCCCAAGACCCGATCGTCGCGCAGTTCCTCAGCGGTTCGCCCGTCGGCCCGCTCTGATCAGAGCTCGCCGAAAAAAAGATCTGTTAGCCACCCTGAGGCGAGGGTGCTAAAAAACCGCGTAGAAGACACCACCAAGCCATCAAGATCAATCAAAATTTTGCGATCGCGCCTTCGACCAAATTTTGATCACCTTTCGCTTCCGGCGCAACTTGCCGGAATTCTTACTAAACTCATTTGCGGACGAGCCGATATAGAAGTTACGATTCGGAGGTCAAATGAGCGGACGTATCGAAACCCACACCACCCTCGAGGGCTTTTTCGCGGAGCTTATCAAGGAGGCAATCGCAGCGGAGAAGGTACCGCTCGACGATCAAGGGATTACGTACCTGCTCAACCTCTGCCGTGAGTTCTCGAAACACGAGGCGCTCTTCGCCGGGGGCAAAGGCGAAGCGGGCACGCCCGCGTTGGTTTGGCTCTACGAAAAAGCGCAGACCAGCGATCGAGGAACACGCTTTCAAGCGTACCGCCGTCTCGGCGACGTGTCGTTGATGGTCAGCGGTTTCTTCGCCCAACACATCGAACGCGAACGGTCGCTCGTCGGCATCGACTACTACGTGCAGATGGGCGCGTCGGCGTATGACAGCGCGGCTTCACTCGACCGGCACGGCTTCGGAAAGGTGCTCAGTGATCTCGCGCAGAAGTTCCGCCGTCTCGTCGAAGTGCTCACGCGTGTCGCCGAGAAGACGACGCTCCCGGTGGCGAAAGACATCGCGGCGCTCTACGAACGGCTGACGCGAAATCCGGAGAGCCCGGCGTTGCAGCGGCGTTTGTTGCTCGATCACCAGATGGTTCCGTGTATCGCTGCCGTCGGGCGGAGCTGAGTGATGATCGATGGTCATCTTCAGCAGACACTCGAGAACATTTACCGCCTGGAACGCACCGCTTCGGTGAGCGACTACCGGATCGGTGAAGAGATCCTTTCTTGTTTCGTCGCGGACGCATCGATCGATCCGTCGCGCGAAGCATTATTGGTGCACGAGAACGGAGAGGTCGTCGATCTGGCGTTGTTCATCTCCGATGCGGTGATGAAACGCGCGCACGCCTTTGCGGAAGCGAGCGATCAGGAACATCTCGACGAGTTTTGTGTCGCCACGGAAGGTGTTTCACACTTCGTCTACGTGACGTTTTGCGGGGAGCAGGAGCGTTCGGTGTCGAAGCTCGAGCTCGAGCTGCAAGCGGAGATCGACAAGTATCTCGTGATGCGCCTCGCGCGCCCGCGGCTCACGGATGAGCTCGTCCCGCGTTTGTACGATCGGTTTCGTTTATCTGAGCGTCTGACGCACCGCGAACGCGAGCGCTATACCCTGGCCAATCGAGCAGGTCGGCGTTACGCGCGCTGGTTACATGGCGAATTTTCTCGCGGTCGTGGCGAAGCCGCACTGCGCGACGCACGGGCGTTGTACCGAAAACCGATGGCCGCGAAGCTCGAGCACATCGACCGCGCTGCATAGACAGACCTACGAGCGCTCGGTATATGCTGAGGCAATGAGGCTGATCGACACGTCGATCTTCGATCGCGCACGCACGCACGAAGAGGCGCGGCGCGCGCACAAGCTGGAGCACATCTATCACGCAGGCCAGGACAAGATCTGGGACGGTCGCGTGGTCCTCAAAGAGCTGTTCGCGAAACACGGTGGCATCAAGATGCCGCTCGAAACGCAGAGCGCGCTCGCGAAAGTGTTCTCCGCGTTGATGTGGGGTGAGCTTGCGGCGTGGAAGATCTCCGCGCAGCTCGCCGACGGCCTCACCGACTTCGAGGCGAAGCTGGCCGCGACTTCACAAGTTCACGACGAAGCGCGCCACTTCTATGTGTTGCACGAGTATCTCGAACATCTCGACGTGGAGATCCCGACGCTCGCACGTCCCACGCGTATGTTGCTGGAGAGCGTGCTCGAGACCGAAAGCCTGCTCGAAAAACTGATCGGCATGCAGCTCTTCGTCGAATCGATGGCGTTGACCGTCTTCAAGACCGTGCGCGAGCTCGAGGTCGAGCCCGTGTTGAGTGAGCTGCTGCTTTATTACGAACGGGATGAAGCGCGGCACGTCGGCCTCGGAGTGCAGCACACGCCCGATCTGGTGCGCGAGCTCCGCCTCTGGGATCGCGCTCGCCTCGATGCTTTCCAGATGAAGATCTTGCTCGCCGCTCTGTTCTCCTTGAAATCGATGGAGAAGAGCTTCCGCGCGCTCGGCGTGGATCCGCGCGCCGTCGCCGAAGCGGGCAAAGAGAAGATGGTCTCGTGTATGGAGCTGCTGGCGACCTCGTACGGCGCGCAGGTCACCTTCGTCGCCGGCCCCACCGTGCAGCGCGTCTTCGATTCCACTTGTGAGCTGATGTTCCCGAGGACAGCGACCCGAAGTTTCGCCGGCCGCGTGCGCGAAGCCGCGCTCGTCTTCACGCGTCCAACGGTGACCGTGCAGCCCCAGTTTTAGGATCTTAAGGACAGGCCGTGACCGGGCCGAAGAACTTGTTGCCACCGGCATCGTCGATCGAGGAGCCGTCGCCGCAAGTGGCGAGCGTGGCCCACTTCGAGCCCGAAACGAACGAGTCCGAGACCTCGATCGTCGTGCCACCGAACGCGCTCAATCCCCACTGAGCGTTGTCCACGAAAGAAGAGCGGCGCACGTTCACCGTCGAACCTTGTCCCGCCAAGACGCCGGCTTCGGGACAGCCGAGGACCCGCGTCCTGCTGACGTTGATCTCGGTGGAGTTGAAGATCGCGATTCCGCTTTCGCTCTTACAACGTTCGATTCGCGAGCCTTCGATCGACAGCGGCACGCCGGCGACACCTTCGATGAACACGCCGGCGACCTTCGGCCGGGAGATCGTCGCGGTGATCGTCCCGGAAGCGTTGTTCGTCATGGAGACGCCCGAGCCTGCGGGTGTTTCGATCTGCGCGCTGATCACCCGCAAGATCGCCGCGGGGCCGGCTGCGATGATCGCGTCGCCGGAGTCGGTGGTGGCAGACGGATCGCCGGTGAAACGGGTGCCGGTGATGGTCACGTCGCCGGCAGCGATCGCGACCCCGCTCTTCGCGCCGTGACGGATGTGCCCGCCCATCAAACGCAGCTGAGATTCGCGTCCAAAGAGCGCGGCGACGGTGATCGAGGAGTCGCCCATGGGATCGATCGAAACACCGATCAGATCGCAGTCTGCGCCCGTGACGCCGACGCCGATCCCCGCGGCGGATCCGATGAACACATCGCGGCCGATCACCCGCGAGCCCGAAGCGAGCAACCCCATCTTCGCCGCCGCGGTGATGCGCACGCGTTCGGCGACCAAATGTGTATCCTTGACCGCCGCCAAACCGACGCCGAGCGCGCCGTTCAGCGCCACATCGGTGATCGTCATTTTGGTCCTCGTGCTGGCGAGGACTTGGTTGGTGTTCGTCCCCGAGATCTCGCCGCCGTGGACAGTGACGCTCGAGGTCTCTGCGCGGAGGCCGCGTTTGGCCGACGAATCACCGCTCAGCCTCAGTGTCCTCGCGGACACCGTGGACGTGGTGATCTGCACGCAGGTCTCCGGACCACACGTGATCGAAAGATCAGTGAGCGTTGCGGTCGAGGAAGAGATGCCGAGCGCATCGTTGCCTTCACCTGGCCTAATGGACAGGTTATCGATCACCACCCCTTTGGCGTGCGAAACGTCGATTCCCCGCAAGACATCCGCGCGCGAAAGCACCACTTCATCGGCGGTGATCCGGACGCGCCCCGTGAGCACGGCGCCACCTTCTTCGGGACCGAGCACCGCGATCCGCCGGGAAATCGTGAGCTCACCTTCCACGTATTCGCCCGGGGAAAGTGCGATCGCTTGTGCGCCGCTGATGGTGAGCGCGTGGGCGATCGTCCGAAACGGCGCCTCACGCGTGCCCGCGGCTTGATCGTCACCGCGCGGCGAGACGTAGACCGTTGCGGGCCCAGTCGGTGGTGGTTTGTCGTCGGGACCGCCATTGCTGCTCGCGCACGAGGTGGCTGCGAACAAGACAACGAGAACTGACGCGCGCAGCATCGCGCGCGGATCCAGGTCTTCGCGCACGCTCAGATGTTAAACCAGGGCGTGACCCAGAGGTACTTGATGTTGAGCACCCAGCGCAGCATCATTTTCATCGGCAACAACATCATCGTCATGAACAGGCCGGAGACGACGATGTACCGAACAAAGCCGAGCTGCCGCATGATCGGTTTCTTGCGGAACATCTGCCAGCCCAGCGGAATCACGCCGAAGAACGCTCCGACGGTGACCGCTCCGATGATGAAGCTCGACCAATAACCGCGCGCTCCGAAGAGGTACGGCCAGTCGATGTTGTTCAAGGCGACGACCTTGTGCGGATCCCAATATTGCCAGGGGGCGAAGAAGTTCCAACCCGGACCGCGGAGGAAGACGCCGATGATGATCTGCACGACCCACAACACGTGGAAGCCGAAGAAGAAGGTCACGATCGCGAACCAACGCTCTTTGAACGTGTAGTAGCCGTTCCCTTTGGGATTCACGTCGACGTACGGAATGACCATCAAGCCGACGATGATCAGCGTCGGCAACACGACGCCGGCGAGCCACGGATCGAAGTACACCAACATTTCCTGCAGACCCAGGAAGTACCAAGGCGCCTTCGACGGGTTCGGCGTCATCGACGGGTTCGCAGGTTCTTCGAGCGGCGCGTCGATGGTGATCGACCAGACGCACAAGCCGAGGAACATGATCAGGCCCGCGATGAACTCCACGCGGACGAAGTAGGGCCAGCTGTGAATCTTGTCCGAGACCGCGTCGTCGCCTTCCTTCGCACGAATGCGAAGCTTGCCCGCGCCGACTTTGAGGTCAGCGGGACGATCGAGCGGGTGGTCGCTGTGAACGATTTCCGTCATCGCTAATTCCTTCGCTCTACAGCGGGCCCGAGATGCCGCCGTCCTTACGAATACGCCAGAAGTGCAGGATCATCAGCACGGAGGCGATGATCGGAATGAAGATGCAGTGGAGCACGTAAAAGCGGAGCAGCGTCGGCGGTCCGACGTTGACCGCGGCGGTCAAGAGCGTGCGCGCGTTGTAACGATCGGTCACGCCGAGCTCCGGACCGAACGGACCTTCGGTTCCGAGCATCGGTGCAGCTCGTGCCATGTTCGTACCGACGGTTACTGCCCAAATGGCCAGCTGGTCCCACGGGAGCAAGTAGCCGGTGAACGAGAGCAGCAGCGTGAACGTCAGGAGCAACACGCCGACGACCCAGTTGAACTCGCGCGGCGGTTTGTACGATCCGGTCATGAAGACGCGGAACATATGGAGCCACACGAAGATCACCATGGCGTGCGCCGCCCATCGATGCATGTTTCGGGTGAACATGCCGAACGGCACATCGAAGTCGAGATACTTGATGTCGTGGTACGCGTACTCGCCGGTGGGGCGGTAGTAGAACATCAGCACCACGCCGGTCACGACTGTCACTAAGTACAGGAGGAACGTCAGACCGCCCGCGCACCAGGTGTAGCGGTAACGGATGCCGTGGCGGCGAACTTTCGTCGGATGAAGGTGCAGCCAAACGTTCGCCGAGATCTGCAGCGCGCGGTTGCGCGGCGTGTCTGCATATCCGTGGCGGAACGTCGACGTCCAAACCTGACTCTCGGTGATGAGCTTCAGGATGTTCTTCTTCGTTGATGGCGTCTCGCTCATAACTACTCGCTCAAACCTTTGCTCGGGCGTTCGGGTCGCTCGGCCATTGTCCTTTGTTCATGTCGTAGAGAAATTTGATGCCGCGATCGACGTAAATTTCGCCCGCCGGATCGATCCACACTTTGAGGCGCTCCAGCGGACGTGGTGCCGGGCCTTCGAAGTGGATCGCGGTGATGTCGCGGCCGCGTGCGTAGTCGAAGCCGCGGAAACCGGAGCCGTGACACGGGCACTTGAACTTGTTCTCGATCGCGAACCAGCGCGGTGTGCATCCGAGGTGCGTACAGATCGCGGAGAGCGCGATGATGAAGTTCGCGCCCGCAGCATCTGCTTGCCGGATGATCCAAACACGCTGCGCCGGGATGTAGCGATCATCGACCGTGTTCGGCGCGTAATCTTCAGCTTTGCCTGCTTTGAAGATCGTCGACGGCTCGAACAACACGCGCGGATACATAAAACGCGCGAAGCCCGCCGTGAGAACTCCGAGCGCACCGAGCACGCCCGCCCATCCTCCGAGGGACAAAAAGTCTCGCCGCGACCAAGTCCAATCCTTGGTTTGCTGTGCGTCATCTCTTACTTGACCGGCCATGGATGTCGGCCCCGTGGATATGGAGGTCAGGGCACTATGTCAAGCTTGAGTGACATGGCGAAAAGATTGGGTAAGCCACTACGTTAGCCCACTTCACCGCTTGACCTCGTCCAAGATCAGGCACTAAAAGGCGCCATCATGCTGCTTGGTTCGATGAGTGGGTGGGACAACTTCATGTTGATCCTTACCAAGCCGGACAACATTCCCATCGTCATGATGATGGGCGCCGTTGGTTTCTTCACTTGGTTATCGATGAAAGAGGCGTTCAAGAACGACCGCCTGATCAAGGAAGGCCGCCGCGACGAAATTCTCCGTCAGATGCAAGACTGACCGAAGGCCTAGATGACCTCGCGGCCGCGCGGTGTCTTCTCCCCGCCGCCCCTTCGTATGCTCCGCGCATGAACGAAGACGTGGTCGAGCTCCATCCGCTCGCAAAGCTCGCATTCACCGCTCTGACACCGTCGGGGCCGACGTCGTTCACCATCACCGATCACGCAAAAGAACGGATCGTCGCCGGACTCGAGCGTCTGTTCGACAAACCGGATCTGCGCTCCGCCGTCGTCTCGCTGATCAGTTTGGCGAAACACGTCGAAGATACGGGGAGCGTCGCAGCGGCCGATGCGCTGATCTCGATCGCTGCGACCGCGTGTTCCGCGCTCAAAAAACAAGGCTCGCAATCGAAACGTCTCGCGGAAGACATCGGCATGCTGACGACGGCGACGTTCGCTGCGTTCTCCGATCGCAGCCGCGATGTTGCGCGCGCAGCTCCCAAGCAGACGTTGCGCTCGAAGTTTGCGCCGAACGAAGGTTTGACGATCGCTTCGATGAACGCGGCGAAACGAAGGATCATCCGCTGAGGCACACGCGTCGCGCCGGTGCGCGTGCGAAGTCTCAGAGCGACATGTCGGCTCCGAGCGAATTCACTGCGACGACGATGGCCCGCGCATTGCTCTCTGATCACCGCGAGGGAGTTGAACAAACCTATGTGTGGATCAGCGAATAAAGTTGGTGGACCGCAACAGACGCAACAGGCGCAGCAGATGCGCGGCGCCGAACAACAAGGTGGTGCGCGCGAAGCGATGCAGAGCAAAGGCCAGCTCGGCGGCGATCAGCTCCAGCAATTTCTCCAGCAGCGCGCGCAGCAGGCGTCCTCGGGCCAACAAGGCTTCGATGCCCGTATGCTCGCGGAGTCGTTGAAAGCAAACGCGGTTGCATAACGCACTGCCCGCAGCTTTGGCGGTGGGTTACGCGTGATCGGCGCTTTGCTGACGCGGTCGAGCTCGAGCTCGAAGTGCGTCGAAGCGATCCGCAAGCGGAGCGCGCAGCGAGCAACGCGAGCGTAGGGCCGAAGGCGGACTTGCTCCGCCATTAGCGGCCCAGTACGGATTGACGTTTTGGGTCCACAGTATGGAGATCGCGCGATCTCGGAATGTGGACCCTTCCCGCACTTCTGTTGACCATTGGCTTCGTCGAGACGTCGAGCGTAGGTGGGTCGATCTCGCTCGACGCCTCGGTCGGAGCCGGTACCTTCGTCGCGTACGACAAAGCGGATGACCCGCTTTACGCGTCGACGCTGACGATCGAGCCCACCTGGTCTTTCGAACAGTATTGGACTGCGGCGATCTCCGTGGCCGTCGGTTACGAATGGACTTATCTGGTGACCAGCTGCGATCCGGCGAGCGGTCCGCGGGCGGCCGGTGCACCGTCGCGCGATTGTTCCGACACCAACGACGCGAACGGAAGGCGCGCGAGCCTCTCGGACATAGAGCTGTCGCTCACGCGCGATGAAATCTACCGACTCGAGCTCTTCTCGGTGCGTGCCCGCGGTTCGGTCGCGCTGCCGACCAGCCGTGAATCGCGCCATACAGACAACGTGTTGACGCTCGGCGCGGGGATCACCGCAGGCTTCGACCTGTCCGAATGGGCACCGGTCAGCTTCGACCTCGGCTTCTCGATCAACAAATTTTTTCCCACGGCCCAAGCCGCGCAGCTCGAGGAAGCGGAAGCCGAAGCGATCGCGCGCGGCGGTGTGCCGGTGATCCGCTGCGCCACCAGCCGCAATTCCTGCATTTTGTTGTCCGGCTTCGTGCCCACGTGGCGCACCGGCATCGACCTGACGGCGAAAGTCGATGCGCCGTGGGTCGAAGGTCTCTCGGCGACCGTCTCCTTCGGCTACCAATATTCGCGGCGTTTCGGCCGCGATCCCGACGGCTCGAGCTCCACCAAGACCGACCTGTCCGGAAGTCCAGTCGTCGACGGAACGAGCGACGACGATACGACCAGCGGCCTCATCGAGCTCGGGTACGCGATCGACGAAAACGTCAGCGTCAGCTTGGGCGTCGCCAGCCAACAGCCCGCAAAAACCGCGGACGGAAAACGTTATCGCTTCCCATTCTACGACTTCATCTCTCCCGGCAACAACTACAGCGCTTGGTACGTCAGCGGGAGCTTCTCACTGTGATTCATTGGGGTGGTGTCATGCATCGCGTATCTCTTTTGATCGGTGCTTCGTTGTTTTTCGCGGCGTGCGCGCAAGATGTCGGCGACGTCGATCGCACGCAGCCGAATCGGTTGAAGAAGTCGATGTTCGAAGGTGAGTGGTATCTGCAAAAGACCACTTTCGACGTGCCCTTCAGCTCGGGCTACACGTTCAGCGGCGAAACTTCGCTGCTCGAACGCGTCCGCTTCGAGATCGATGAGCACTATCTCATCGCGTACCGGCCGTACGAGATCGTCGACAACACCGGACCGACGAACACGCTCCCCGGCGTCGACTTCAAAGGCGCGCCGATCGCCGCCTACGAGATCACCGGCCACTTCGATGTGGTGCGCGAATACAACGCGCAGACCGGCGAAGAGACGAACGTCATCTACGAAAATGACGAAGATCGCCCGTGGTACGAGCGCGACTTCATCCGCGTCGATTGGTCGAAGAATTTGGTCGCGAGCTTCAACTTCCTCGATGACCAAGTGAAGCAATCGCCGATCGCTTATTACGTTCAAGATCGCACCGACGCGGATCGTCTCTTGGTCGGCGTGAAAGAGGGCGATCTGTGGCGCGACACGCAGGAGTGGGAAGAGATCGCGACGCTCGATCGCGCGGATTATATCGATATCGTCGACACCATCTTTGCGGACCCGATCGTCGAGATCTACGAAGACGAATATGGAGTGTGGGAAGAGCCGGCGTGTTGGTTCTACACGTCCTCGGACTGCCAACCTTCGCGCATCAAGATCCGCTCCTCGTTCCTAAAGATCGATCCCGCGGAACAGTTCGAGGCCATGGCTTATCCGGACAACGAGATCGCCCGGAACGCAGACGGCACTCCGCATCGCGACGCGAACGGCGATCCGATCCGCATCCCCTTCTTCGACAAATTCGGCTATTTCCGCATCGAACGCGACTATTGGGATCCCGATCGCGGCAGCACCGAAACGGGTCGGACCTATCTGATCAACCGCTGGAACATCTGGAAAGACGCACCTTCGTGCAAGAGCGGCGAAAGTTACGCGAACTGTACGGTGAAGCCGATCGTCTATTTCTTGTCGCCGGGGTTCCCGGAAATGTTGAAGCCGGAAGCGCTGCGGGTGGCGGGTGAGTGGAACGCGGCCTTCAAAGAAGTCGTCAATCAATTGAAGTATGGCGGGACCCGTCCTTTAGACCAGGTCGAGGATGTGTTCGTCCTCTTCGACAACGACTTCGGCGCCGAGGGCGCACGCGGCCAAAGGATCGGTGATCTTCGGTACAGCTACCTCTATTACATCGCCGAGCCGCAAGCGGCCGGGCCGCTCGGTTACGGTCCAAGCGCCGCGGATCCGCTCACCGGTCGCATCGTCTCCGGCAGCGCGTATGTGTACGGCGCAGGCCTCGAAACCTGGTCCGCCTTCGGGGCCGACGTGGTGCAATTGTTGAACGGACAGATCGACAGCCGCGACTTCATCGAAGGTGAAGACGTGCGCGCGTATGTGGCGCGGGTGCGTGGAGACTACGCGCAAGACACGGGTGAGCGCGTCGCGAAGACGAAACAGTGGCTCGAGTCGAACGACTTTGAGAAGGCGCGCAACCGGCAAAAAGCGCTCGGCAAACGCGGGATGAAGCTCGATCGCTCCAAGATCCGCGAACGGCTGCACGCGATCGAAAATACGCCGCTCGAAGATCGGCTGCTCACCGACGAAGTGATCCGCGCCTTGAAACCTTCGACGCGTGGTTTGGGCGAAGATCTTTTATCGTCGTTGTCGCCTGCGGATCGACGCCGGCTTTCTCCGGCGAATTGGGGCACGCGCGGTGCGATGCGCGCGCGCGATGCCGCGCGAAAGCTGAAGCTGCGGCGGAGCAACCTGGAGCTCGCCGAATTTGCGGATCAAGGTGTCGCGGGTCTCGCGGAGTCTTTGGTCGGCCAAGATTGGCGCACGGTGCGCGACACGATCTACAAGAAGGTGTTTTCGTCGACGGCGGAGCACGAGATCGGACACACGATCGGTCTGCGCCACAATTTCGCGGGCAGCTTCGACGCGATCAACTATTCACCGGAATATTGGCGTCTTCGCGGAAGCTCGCCGGCGCCGTTCACCGAGATGACGCCGGACCAGCGGAGCGGACGCATGCGCGAACATCAGTATGCGTCGATCATGGACTACGGCGCGCACTTCTACAGCGACATCCAAGGGCTTGGTTTATACGACAAAGCCGCGGTGATGTTCGGCTACGGCCAGATGGTGGAAGCGTTCACCGAACCGCCGGTGGAACCGATCGCCGAGCTGTTCGGGCTCGAGTTTGCGCTTCACGAGATGCGCCATTACACCTCGCTGCCGCGCCTCTTCGGCGGTGACGTCAACGCGATGTACCGGCGCAAATGGGTGCCGTATTCGCAGGTGATCGCGCAGACGCTCGGCGAGACGACGCCGGAACCGATCACCGAAGTGCCGTATCGCTTCTGTTCGGACGAATACGAAGGTGCGATCCCGTCGTGCAACACTTTCGACGAAGGTGCCGACGCATTCGAAGTGGTGAAGAACGCGTTCGACTCGTACGACAACTATTACGTGTTCAACGCCTTTGCGCGCGATTCACGCGGTTCGCTCGAGCCGTTCGGTTACCTCGACTATGTGTATTATCGATACTTCGCGAGCGCGCAGCTCCAGTATCAAGACTGGGTCTACCGCTTCTTCGACTACTCGGACTATTGGGAGTCTTATTTGCGCGCGGATCCCGCGTATTACGGCATTCAAGACGTTCCCTTCGAACAGGCGGTCGACGGAAATCTCGCGGGGGCGCTCGCTTCACGCCACGGCGTCAACGCGCTCGCGCGGGTGTTGCAGGCACCCGAGCCCGGCGCGCATTACATCGATCCCGACGAAAATCTGCTGATCAACTACAGCTATGACACCACGGTGCCTCTCTGTCCTCCAGGACAGTCGCTGCCGGACTGTTCGGATCTGAACATCGATCTCGGCGTCGGCAAATATGCATTCAGCTTGTACGACGGCGATTCCGGCTACTACTTCTATGATCGCATCAAAGTCGTTGGCTCGTTTTACGACAAGCTGGCCGCGCTCCAAGCGTTGACCGATCCGGAGACGAACTTCCTCGGCGTCGATGCCGACGCGAACCTCACGCAATATGCGATCAGCATGTACCTCTTCTTCCCGCAGGAAGTGGGTCGACTGGTCGGAGGCTCAGCGGTGGAAACGTACGCGCAATTTTCGGGCGTGATGCGCGGTCAGACGTTCGAGTATCGCGACATGTTCGCGCCCACGAGCAACTTCGACGGGACTACGCCGGTCGATCCCGCGACCAGCTTCACCATCGAGCTGTACGCGTCTTGGCTCGGCATGGCTTTCTTGAACGCCAGCTTCGACAACAGCTTCAACGATCTGATGCGCATCTTCGAAGAAGGAAGCGGCGAGGGTGTCATACCGGCGGTGGAGGATCCCGCGCGCATCGCGACGTTTACGCACGAACGCACCGGCCGCCGCTTCATCGCCATTCGTCACGAAGATCCGGAAGTCTTCAGCATGGGCTACGCGCTCGTTTCGCGCGCCGAATATTTCCGCACCTTGGGCGGGCTCGATCCCGACATCCGCGACTACGAGATCGAAGCCGCGGTGTCGATCATGGACACCATTCGCGGCATGTACGAAATCTACGGAAAAATGTGGTTCTAGCTCTGCATCTTCCGGGGATCGGTGTGGCGAAATTCGATCACCGGAATCTCGCCTTCGGGCTCGCGGATCTTGCGGAACAACATCCTGTAGATCGGCTCGCCCTCTGCTTCGTGCTGCTTTTCCCAAGACGTCGATTCGGGGAGAGGACGCGCGACCAAGAGTGATGGATCGAGCAGCGACTCCAGCGCTTTCTCCGCGCGGAGGAAGTCGAACATCTCTTCGGCGAGCGGCTTCACGTCGGACTGCGCATAGATCTCTCCGCCGATCGGCAACAGCTCCGCCATCTTGCGCACGAGCACCGGCTGCAAGATGCGCCGCTTGAAGTGACGTTTCTTGAAGCAGGGATCGGGGAAATGGACATGGAAGCGGCGGATTACACCCGGCGGCACCATGGCCAGGTTCTCACCGGCGTTCGCGTAAAACACGTGAACGTTGGGCGGACCTTCGCGTTCTTTTCGCGCCATCGAGGCCTCGACGATCGGAAGGCGCACCTCGAAACCGATGAAGTCGGCGTCCGGATTTGCGCGCGCACGTTCGAAGATGAACTGCGCGGTGCCGCAGCCGAGATCGACCTCGAGCGGTGCTTCGCGGCCGAAGATCGCCAAACGATCGATCGCGCCCAGCTGCGTGCGCACCTGAAACGGATTGGCGTGTTTGCGAACGCGTCGGCCCATGACTATCGAGAAAAAGCGATCACGTCGTCGATCGACGAGATTCCGAGACACAACATCAACAACCGATCCACGCCGAGCGCAATGCCCGCTGCCGAGCCGATCTTGGGGAGCGCTTCGAGCAACGCTTCATCGATGGGATACAGAGGCGCACCTGCGGCCGACCTGGCCGAAAGATCAGCTTCAAAACGAACACGTTGTTCGACCGGATCGGTCAGCTCACCAAAGGCGTTCGCCAGCTCCATGCGGCCGGCGTACACCTCGAATCGTTCTGCGCGTCGCGGATCGGCCGCATCGAGACGTGCCAAAGCCGCCATCCGCGCCGGATATCCGTACAAGATGGTGATCGCATCCGGCGGAAACGTCGGCTCGATGTGTTCGTAGAACGCGCGAAAGAAGATGTCGTCCCAAGAATCTTTCTCGGGATCGCCGATCTTTAACGCCAGCGACAGAGCTCGCGCATCATCCGAGGTGGCCAGAGGATCAGGTAGCCCGGCACAACCGAACACTTCGGAGACGGACACCCTCCGAAAAAATTTTGGGCGCCAAGCTCCTTTGATCGCACGCGCCATCTCGGCGATCAGCTGCTCGGTGTCGTCCATGATCTCGGCCAAGGTGCCTGGCGCGCGGTACCACTCGAGCATGGTGAACTCGCGCGCGTGCGTGTCCGAGCGCTCCCCGTTTCGGAAGACGCGCGCCAGTTGGTAGATGTGCCCGAGGCCGGCGCCGAGCATCCGCTTCATCGCGTATTCCGGCGAGGTGTGGAGGTAGAGCTTCTCTTTTGATCGATCGGGCCGGACGGCCTCCGTCTCGAACGCGAACAGATGCGGCTCGAGGCCCGGCGATGTGACCGCGATCGGCGTCGCGACCTCGAGAAAACCGAGGTCATCGAAGAAACGGCGCATCGCGGCGTTCATCGTGTTTCGTGCGACGAGCGTGCGGCGATCGGGGATGTCTTTCGACACGGCGCTCCTCGATGCCAGTCAAGCGACCGCTTTGCGAGCAAAAAAAACTGTGGCACCACCAGTGTGGATGCTCCGTTCACGGATAGTGGTCGCTACGATTCTTTTTGCCTCGCTCGGTGCTGCTCAGACTGCACGTGCGGGCGCGTTCTACGCCGGTGACATCGGGACTCGTTCCACCGCGCGTGGCGGTGCGTTCGTCGCCGCGCCCGACAGTTTGCTCGCGGTTCATTACAACCCCGCGGGGCTGTCGTTGTTGTCCGGCTTTCACGCGGAGTTTTCGTTGTCGCCGGTGTTGCTCGACTTCGAGTTTCAACGTTCGTGTCCGTGCGTCGATCCGAATTTGCCGAACGCCGCGATGCTCGACGCAGATCTCGAAGCGAAGTTCGACGGCAACCCGACGAAGAGCAGCACGCCGCTGTACATTCCGTTTCTCGCCGTCGGTTACGGCCTGCCGATCTACGATCTGACCATCGCGCTCGCCGCGTGGGGCCCGCACAGCGGAAATTACGAATTCGGCGGGTTGCCGGAAGCGACCTCTCCCGCCTTCGAGCGCGCGGCCGATCGCGCACCGCACCGTTACAGCGCGCTCAGCGTCGATACTTTGGAGCTGAACTTCGCGCTCGGTTTCGGGCTTCAACCGATCGAGGGACTGCGCATCGGTGGAACGATCATCATGTACCAAAACGCGAACGACCAAGCGATCCACCTGTGGTTGAACTCGACCTCGTTCGCTTCTTCACCGGAGCTTTCGAGCTGGGACGTTCCGCTCACGCTGCACTTCCGCCGCAACTTCGCGCTCAATTTCACGCTCGGTGCGAGCTACGAATTGATCCCCGGTTTGACGGTCGGCGCATCGTTTCGCGGGAAACGTTCGCTGCGCGCGGACGGGACGCTCGACATCTCACTTCCGCAGGTCGTGCAAGACATCGGCGGCATGGTGGAGGGCAACGAGATCGAGATCGAAGTGAACACCGCGCCGATCACGCGTTTCGGTGTGCAGTACGAGATGCCGAAGGTGTTCAAGGCCGAAGCCGCGCTCGTCTATGAATATTGGCAGACGTACAGCCGCGTGTTGGTGCGCCCGAAAAACATCATCGTCACCTTGCCGGGCAGCGATCCGCAGAGCATTCAGCCGATCGTGCAAGATCGCCGTTGGGAGAACACGTATTCGCTGCGCGTCGGCGGCGAGATGAACCTCTTCGATCCTTGGTTCCGCGCGCGCGCCGGTTATTTCTACGAGCCGGGAGCGATTCCGCTGGAGCGTTTGGATGCGAGCCGCGTCGACCTCGATAAACACGGCTTTTCGCTGGGCGCAGGCACGACCTACAACGGCTTCACGCTGGAGCTCGCCGCGCAGTACATCGCGCTCGACACCACCGAAGTGACGAATTCGCAGGTTCGCCTCTCGAGCACGCTCGCGCCGCCGCTCGGCTCGGATGAGCTGCTCACCACCATCGGCAACGGAACGTACAGCGCGCACTACACTGTACTTTCGGCCAGTTTGTCCTTCGCGCTCGATCCGCTGCTGGATTTGTGAGCGAGTCGAAGGGCAGAGTCACCCCGCTCGGCGGTGCGTTACCCATCGCGCGACTCGATACCTCGCGTATCTTTCAGGCGGCCTATCCCGCGCTTTATCCGAGCTTGGCGAAGCGTCCGCTCGGTGCGTTGATCGCCATGCTCGATTTTGTCGGCAACGTGAAGGCGCACGTGTGGATCCGCGCGCGCCGCGATCGCCCGCGCTGTGCGATCGTCGGGCGCCATGAACATTGTGCGGTCGCGTTGCGCGAGGCCGCGGAGCTGTCCTTACGGCACGTCGCGGTGTTGGTGCGTTCGCGCGAGGAACGGGTTGAGATCCGCGTCCTCGACCTGCTCAGCGGCTGGGGCTTTTTCGGCGAAGACGGCGATCCGCTCGAGTCGATCAGCACCGACGGTACCGCGTTCTTCCAGATCGCGGGTTACGTGCTCGCGGTGATCGCCACCGGCGATACCTGGCTCGAAGACGCGAAACAAGCGTACACGCGTATTCCGCCGAGCGAGATCAAACAGATGAAGTCGGTGGTGCGGCTTCCGGTCGAGCCGGCCTCGCGCCTCGATGCCCGCAGCGACGACACCGAAACCGGTATGTACGTCGAGCCGAAAGATCTCTCGTACGAAGATGCGCCGGAGGACGAAATTCGCCGCGAGCTGGAAGCATCTTTGAGGCGCGCCCTGATCGGAAGTACAGGTGCCTTCGGCGAGCTGGTGATCACCGCCGAAGGGCGTCACGACGTGGTTCCGATCGGCAAAGAAGCGCTCGATCGCGGCATCGTGCTCGGCCGTTATTCGCGAACCGCCCGCCGCGGGCTCACACCTTTGTCGAGCTCGACGTTGTCGCGGGTCCACTTGCTCGTGACCCGCAGCGACGAACGTGTGCTCGCCTACGATACCGCGAGCGCCAACGGATCTTGGGATCAAAGCCTGGTGGCAAATGGTGCAGAGCTCTCGAGAGGTCGCGTGGTGCGCCTCGGGACCGGTCAAGCCTACGTCTCTTGGATCTAACGATCGTCCATCGGCGTTTCGACGGGCGTGGGCGCTTCTTCGGGACGCACCACGTGGATGAACGAGCTGGTGCCGCCGATTCCGCTCGGCATCGCGAATGCGTGTCGATTCTCGAGCCAGTCGGCGAGCATCAACATCACTGGCAAGAGGAACAGGTCGAACAACAACAAGAAGACGCCGAGGATCGCGCCCAATAATCCCGCATAAACCGTGGGTAGGAACGAAGACACGGAGATCACCGAGAAGCCGATCAACACCAAGAGGCAGTTGACCAGCACGGGATGGCCGCCGTGCGTCGACGCGTAGAGCACCGCGGCTTCCGGCGTCGGCGAACCTTCTTCGCGCGCGCGTTGATAACGTTCGGACAAGTGGACCGAGTGATTGACGCCGAGCCCGATCACCAGCGCAGCGATGAAGACGATAACCGTGTCGAGCGGAAGATCGAACAGCGCCATGGTGCCGAGCGTGAACACTGTGGTCAGCGCCATGGGCAACATCGCGACACAAGCGATGGCCACGCTCCGTAGGCCGAGGATGATCACCACCCACACGAAGAACGCGGCGATCGCAAAACGCCGCCACGCATCCGCGACGACGTAATCCACCAACTGGGCATAAAGGACAGGTCGCCCGGTGACGTGCACTTTGATCCCGCTGCCTTCGAGCGCACGTTCCGCCTTTTGTTGAATGCGATCGACCAACGCCAACGTTGCCCGTGCGGACATGGAGCGCACTTGCAGCGTGAGGCGCGCTTGTTTCATCTCCGCGTCGGCGAACGCGGAGAACGGGGTCGGATCGATGACCATCAACTGGGCGACCGCTTCTTCGGATTCCGGCAAACGTGCGGGTGCATCGCGTCCGCCCATCATCACCGCGTTGGCGATCTTCAAGTAGTCTGCGAGGCTGAACGCGGTGTGGACGCCGTCTTTGCCTTCGAGCAATTTGCCGAGCTTCTCCAATCGCGCGAGCTCCGTGGTGTTCTTGAAAAAACCTTCGCGATCGCCGTCGAGGATCAGCTCGATCGTCTCGACGCCGCCGAGCGTGCGTTCGATGATCGACATATCGCTCTTGAGGCGGTGATCGTCCGGTAAATACGCGACGAAATCTTGTTCCACGCGAAGGTGTGTCGTCGCCGCGATGGCGATGCCCGACAACAGACCGATCGCCGCGAGCGTGAGGATCATCTTCTTGCGAGCCGCGAGCGCGAAACGGCTGAGCACGCGGCCGATCCACGGAGCGCTCGCAAAAGGCCGCGAACGACCGCGCGGAAAACGAAACGCGCGCAGCAAGGTCGGTGTCAGCAACATCGTCGCGAAGTAGACGACGAACAAACCCATGGCCGCCGACAAACCGAGCTCACGCAGCGGTCCCACCGAGCTCGGTGCCAGGGAGAGAAACGCGATCCCCGCCGCGACACAGGCGACGCAAGAGGGCATCGACAACGCTTCCACCGTCGCCGCCAACGAAACATCGCGATCGTTGGTGCGCGTGTGTTGGCGCCGCAGCTCCGAGAGAAAGTGCACACTTTCGGCGAGGCCGATCACCAGGATCAAAATCGGCACGATCGCCGTCGTCAGATTGAGCGGCACGCGGAACGCCGCAAAAACGCCGAGCGTGAACAACGACGCAAGGCACACCACCGAGAGCGGAACGATCGCCGCCACCAGCTCGCCGAAAACGAGCCACAACAACAACACCAGCACCAACAGCGCTGCTGGCAAATAGATCAGTGTGTCGCGCGCGATCGCGGTGGCGATCGCTTCCTTCATCACCGCAGATCCCGCGAGGTGCACCGTTCGGCTCTTGGTGCGAAACGTGTCTGCGAGGCGGCGCATCTCGCGCACCGTCTCCAAACGCAGCACCGGATCTTTCACTTCGTTCGAGATCTGCACGAAGACGTATGTCGTTTCGTGCGGCGCATCGACCAGCGCTTGGCCGTAGACCGGATGTTTGCGAATGCGCGTGGCGAGCTTGATCGCCGTCTCTTGAGTGATCGCTCCCGAAGGCAGCAGCGGCGTCAGATCGAGCACGTCGTTCTCGCGATCGAGCGCGGTCGCGGAGGCGATCGACAAGACCCGTTCCACGCCCGCCATGTCCGAGAGGCCACGATCGAATTGCCCGAGCGCGGTGACCGTCTCCACGTCGAACACCGTTCCGCCGAGCTCGCGAAAGGCGATCACCACGGTCTCGCTGATGGCGTATTCGTTATCGACCGCAGCGTAGGCGTTCCACAGCTCGGAGCCGAGCAGGAACGTCTCCGGTGAAGGATCGATCGAAGTTTTGGTGACGCCGAAAGCGCTCAGCCCGAGCACCACCGACGCGAGCGGGAACACGATCGCCGGGCGCTTCATGCACCAGGTCGCGCACGCAGCGACGACGCGCGCGTAACTTTTTCCGCGATAGGTCACGGTGGTTCGGGGCATTCATTCACCCGGGGGTCCCAGGTGAAACGGACGAATGACGTAGACCCGCCGATCTACTTCTTTTTCTTTTTGAACTGCGACCGCACCGGCAGCGGATCGCGCTCCAAATACGGCAGTGCGAGCTGCGCGGCGCCGATCAAGAGCGGCACCAGACACGCGATCCTTGCGTTGTTCTCCAGCGCAAAAAACCAGAAAGCGCCGACGGCGACGGCGTAGAGCGCCCACAGACGTATTCCGAACGCTCTGCCTTCACGCCGTGCTCGCGCTTTCGCCCGCGCGCCGAGCCACAAGAAAAACCAGCTCTCCGGTGTGTAGAGGAGCGGGGTGACGCTCAAGAGCACGCAGATGAAGAGGTCGCGGGCCGAGCCGCGCGCGCTGTCGCCGGGAAGCTCGACCGGCTCATGCGGCGGCAAAAAAATCAGCTCGGAGCGATCTCCTGCGTTGAGCGTGGCATTCGCGCGCATCAAGTGCGGAGTCGCCGGCATTTGAAAGCCAAGCTTCTCGCGCAGCTCGAAATGAGCGGCACTGTCCTCTCGTACAGGTGTGTTGTACGAGACGTAGTACGCACGCGTCTCTTGTTCGATCGGATACCAAGGTTCTTCGATCCACACGGACTCATAGGCCCCGGGAGCGAGCGGCCCCGAAGCGAGCGTGTAGACGCGCAGCGGCGTGGCCTGCACGCTGCGCGTGAGCTGCATCGGGTGCGTCGGACGCGGCGCGATGAAGTCGTATTGAAACGGCCCGAGCTTCGCGCGTGTGATCGCGGACGGCCGCGAATCGCGCACGATCGACACCAGCACCAAATCTCCGCGGTTCAGCGCCGCGCTGACCAGGTGCTCCAGGCTCGGCTCCATCTGTGCTTCGACGCGCCCCAATAGGGCGAGGACCGAATCAGGAATGATCGGCCGGTGCGTGATCGTCGAGGTTGGGATCGGCTCGCGCAGCTCGACCGTCTCCCCGATTTCCAGCACGCGATCGGTCGTGTCGATGTCGAGCGGATCGCGGATCGGTTGCTGCGGCGGCGACAGCTTGCGCGTCAGCAAGGTCACCACGGAAGGACCGAAGAGCTTGCTGCGGATCGAATCGTTGTGCGGCGGTCGGACGTAGGTCAGGTCCGCGAGCGCCGGCAAGATCGCGGGATCTGCTTTCTTCGCGACCGCGTTTTTTCCCGGCACCGTGCGGAACCACGCGAAGGCGCGCGCGGTGGAGATAACCTCTTCCTCTTCGATAAACGTCTCGTTCGACCCGTCGTAACGGATGAACGCGCGCACCAGCTGGCTGTCGACGCTCGTTCCTTCCGGTGAAACGAATGCACCTGCGTGCGCGACGCTGGGGACGATCGCGAGAGCCCAAGCTGTCGCGAAGAGGAGTGATCGACACACGTACACGCGAAAAGTGCGGAGAGCATAAAGCGCCCCGAGGCTACGGTCCAAAAACTCGGCCTGATGGGGACCGGACATCACCTCTTGAGCGAGCCCGAGATCAGCTGTTCCGCAAGGCTTTCGGCCGCATAGAGGAGGGCCTCCTCCTCGCAATCGCCTCGCGCCGAGCCCGCCGCGACGGTCACTTCGGCTTTGAGATCGATCAGCTCGCCGTTGGTCGCGCACGCTTTTCCGAACTTGGCGATCGTCGACCGCAGGATGTGGCTCGCCGCCAAAGCTTTGCCGAGAGGGATCTGACACGACGAATCGACGCACGCAGCGTAACTCTTTTTCTTCTCCTCATCGACCATCCCTTTGAGCGCGTTCTCTTGCGTGGAACGATCGACGACGCGCGCACCACGTTCGGCGAGATAGACGCGGATCTGATCGGAGAGCGCGAGCAACGTGACTTTGTCGAAGCCGGTCTTGCTCGAAGCTTCCACGTTCATCACCGCCACCACCCAGTCCTTTTGGTCAGGTCCGATCCGGGTGCGCGCGATCTTTGGGCGCTCGACCGCCGGAGTCGCGGGTTTGGTTTGTTCGCCCGGCTTCACAGGTTGAGTCGTCGCCGGCTTCGTTGTTTGTGTATTGCCGAGCGTGACCCCGCCGCCGCCGAGCGTCGTTGTTCCGCCACCGCTGAGCGTCGTTCCACTACTTCCGCTCGATGCGACCGAGCCACCCGCTTCCAAGCTGATGGTGATGTCCGTCGGCTCGAGCTCGTTGATGTGCCCGGTGAGCGCGTCGACCAACATACCTGTCCAAAAGAACGGTCCCCAGAGGATGTTCACGAAGAACCAAGGATTGAGGCCTTGTTTCACCATGACCCGTTTCGACCCCATGCCCTCTTTCGACACGTCGATGGTGTGTTGTTTCTCGCGTGACAGCGGAACGGTGACGTTGGTTCCCACCGAATCTTTGCCGTTGATGACGACCATCGCATCGGGCGGGTAGGCGCGAACTTTGATGTCTTGTTTGTCGGAGCTGAACATCGTCGCGCAACCCGTGGACAAGAAAAGGGTCGCAGCGATCGCAAACAGAAGGCTCGATCGGAGCATGTGTCCTCCTACCACTTGTGGGGGAATCGCAGAAGCCGAAGGGCCGGGAAGATGTGTTTCGTCCGCGGGGTTCGACAATTATGCGGACGCTCGAAGAAGGATGGCCCATTCAAAGACTTCGCATCGCTTTTGCCCTGATCCTCTTTTACTTCTTCGAAACGATGATCGGAAAACAGATGGGCTTTGCGATCGCGATCATCGCGCTCGGTCTCGGGATCGCGAGCTTGGTGAGCGCGATGCAGGCGATCAAAGAGTGGCAGGACAATGCGCGCATTCACTTGATCCAAGAAGCGATCAACGAAGCGCACCACAAGCGCCTGCTCTAAGCGCTACTTCAGCTTCACGTACTCGAAGTCGACGGGCCGGCCTTTGATGCCCTGCTTCGGCGCGGCGATCCAGTTCGCCATCTTTCCGAGCTCGTGAACCGGTTGTTGGATCGTCTTCAAATACTCGCGATCCGCTTCGGTCACTAGCCACACGTCTTTGTTCTTGTTCCACTCTTCTTCGCTGATCAGCTGGCCTTCCGGCGAGAAGCGGTGTCCCGCGTATTCGCCGATCATACGGTTGAACTTCTTCGTCGGGAGCTTGAAGCGATACGAATGACCGTGCTCCTCGAGCACCCTGTTCCAACGATCGACCGAGTTTTGGTTGTCCGCATAGTACTCGTCGCGCAGCACTTCGTTCATCGCGTTGCGCAGCGCCACCGTCTCTTTGGTGACGCGTCCTTCGCGAACGACGTCGACATCGTATGAGCCCTCGAGCGCCAGGTGATCGGTGTACTTTTTCATCTCGTACGCGCGGCCTTTGATGCCCGACGCGAAGTAGTTCGCCGCGTTCGAGGAGATCTCGCCTCCAAAGAGATCGAGCGAGATCGAGCACCAATAGTTGATCGAGCGCTGGATCATCGCGAAGTCGAGCCCGCCCTGCGCGATCGCGTCCTCGTTCGGATCCTGTTTCATCAACTGGCAGGTGCGCTCCACGATGCGAGACACACCGGTGTCGCCGACGAACATGTGATGCGCTTCTTCGGTGAGCATGAAGCGACAGGTGCGCGCGAGCGGATCGAACCCCGACTCCGCGAGCGCGAGCAGCTGATATTTGCCGTCGCGATCGGTGAAGGTGGTGAACATGAAGAACTGGAGCCAGTCGGTCATCGGTGCGTTGAACGCGCCGAGGATGCGCGGCTTGTCTTGATTGCCGCTTCTCCGCTGCAACAACTCTTCGGCTTCTTCGCGTCCGTCGCGACCGAAGTACGAGTGCAGCAGATAGACCATGGCCCACAAATGCCGGCCTTCTTCCACGTTCACCTGGAAGAGATTGCGCATGTCGTAAACGCTCGGCGCGGACTGCGCGAGGAAACGCTGCTGCTCGACCGACGCGGGCTCGGTGTCGCCCTGCGTGACGATGATGCGGCGGAGCGCGTTGCGATGTTCGCCCGGCACTTGTTGCCACGCGGCCTCGCTCGCGTGATCACCGAACCCGACCTTTCGATCAGGATCCTGTTCGGCGAGGAAAATGCCCCAGCGATAGTCGGGCATCTTTACGTAGTCGAAGTGTGCCCATCCATCGCGATCGACGCTGATCGCTGTCCGCAGATAGACGTCTTTCTCTTGATATCCTTCGGGCCCCATCGTATTCCACCAATCAAGGTAGTTCGGGAGCCACGCTTCGAGCGCGCGCTGCAAACGCTTGTCGTTTGAGAGGCCAACGTTGTTCGGGATCTTTTCGTTGCTGACTTCAGCCATGATGATTTCCTCTCTCGCGGTTAGGTGCGGGTGCGATCGAATTCGGGTTGGATCGGCTTGCCGTAAAGCGTGAGCGCGCCCTTTTCGCCGACGGCGTTCGGGCGCTGGAAGATCCAGTTTTGCCAGGCGGAGAGGCGACCGAAGATCTTCGTCTCCATCGTTTCGGGCCCCGCGAAACGAAGGTTCGCTTCCATTCCGGTCATCGCATCCGGCGAAAAACCGGTGCGCTCTTCGATGGCGATGCGCACTTCGTCCTCCCAGTCGATGTCGTCCGGCGAGAACGTCACCAAGCCGAGCTCTTCCGCGCGTTCGGTGTCGATCGCACCTTCTTCGGCGAGCGCTTCTTTCACTCTCGCGGGCGCGCCGAGAAACCGCGTTTCCAGACGCGAGAGCCCGTTCGACATCGGCAACTTTTGGTCGCTGAGCGCGTCGAGCGCGATCGTCGTCTTGCCGTCGTTCAACATGTAGATGCGATCCGACGCGAGCGCGAGCTCGAAGAAGGAGCCGGCGAAACACGAGCCCGGTTCGATCAACGCGAACATCGAACGTGCCATCAGATCGACACGTTTCATCACCCGCTTCAGGTGATGGAGAATTTCGCGCGGGTACCAATCATCTTGGCAGGCGAGCAAACCGCGATCGGCGGCGAGCACCGCGTCCGCGGATCCTTCCGTCTTCCACACGACCAGGCCCACTTCGGGCAGCTCGAAACGCAGGCGCAACAGCAGATCGTCGAGCTCGCGGAACGCGCGCAGGATCCATACTTGATCGCCCATTTCGTGGAACATCGCGGCGGTGCTCGGCTGCGGTTCCGACGGCGCCTTGACCGTCACGTAGGCGACGCGCGCCTCGCGATCGTGCTTCATCGACACGTATTTGTATTCGATGCCGCTGTCCGTGTACTTCGGCTCGATCGCCGAGAGCTTCACGCCCCGTTCACCGCGCGCCGGCGTCGCGGCGATCGAGGTATCGGTGAACGACTTCACGCGCTCCGCCCATTTCGAGCGCGGGATCAGCTCATCGACCAATCCCCATTGCACGGCGCGTTTGCCTTTGATGCCTTCGGCGATCGTCGAGAACACGTCGGCGAGATCGCGGCGCACTTTGCGTTTGTCCACCAGACGCGTCAGTCCGCCGGTACCTGGCAAAACGGCCAGTAAGGGTGCTTCGGGGAAGGAGACGGCCGAGTTGCCGTCGTCGATGAGCACGATCTTGTCGCACGCGAGCGCGAGCTCATAACCGCCGCCCGACGCGGTACCGTTCACCGCACAAACGGTGGGTACGCCGCTGGCGTTCGCCAAATCTTCGAGGCCGAGCCGCGTCTCGTTGGTGTACTTGCAGAAGTTCACCTTGAAGGAGTGCGTCGAGCTTCCGAGCATGTAGATGTTCGCGCCCGAGCAGAAGATGCGATCCTGCGCTGAGCTGACGAGCAGACAGCGCACTTCGGGGTGTTCGAAGCGGATACGGTTGATCGCGTCCGCGAGCTCGATGTCCACGCCGAGATCGTAGGAGTTGAGCTTGAGGATGTAGTCGCCCTGGCCCTTCTCCGGTTGAACATCCATGTTGAGCTTCGCGAGCGGGCCGTCGAAGCTGAGCTTCCAGTGAACGTACTTCTCGGGGTTCGTTTGGAACGCGATCTTCGTCGGTGCGGGCTTCTTCGCGTCGTGCGCCATGCCGTAAGCACTATATCGCTTGCGACCTCGGATCAAGCGCAGTATATTGCATGTCGATGCACGACCTCGGACCGCTCGGTGAAAGCGTGCGCCGCCTGCGTACGGAGCGGTCGCTGACGATCAAAGATCTCGCGGAGCGGGCCGGTTTGTCGCAGCGCTTCATGTCGGATCTGGAGAACGGCAAAGGCAACATCTCTATCGGTCGGCTCCTCCTCGTCGCGCGCGCGTTGAACACCAAGCTCGCGGAGCTGGTCGCGCCGCTCGATCGCGAAGAGAGCACCGACGAACGCGCGAAGATCGCCTTGATCGGTCTGCGGGGCGCGGGAAAGAGCACGATCGGGAAAAAAGCCGCCGAAAAATTGGGCTTTCCGTTCGTGGAGCTCGACGAGAAGATCGAACAGGCCGCGGGCATGCCGCTGCAGCAGATCTTCGAAATCTACGGCGACGGTTATTACCGGAGATTGGAGCGCGAAGTTCTGGCGCGCATCGTCAGCGACGTCGACGGCGGCGCGATCATCGCCGCCAGCGGTGGGATCGTCATGGATGGCGAGTCGTGGCGCTTGCTCAAGCGCTCGACGAAAACGTTGTGGCTGAAAGCGAAGCCCGAGGAACACTACAAACGGGTGGTGGCTCAGGGCGATACCCGTCCCATGCGCGATCGACCCGCCGCGATGAGCGAGCTTCGCGCTTTGCTCGCTGCGAGAGCGCCGTTGTACCGCGAGGCGGACGAAACCGTAGATACGTCGTCTTTAGGCGTAGCTGGCGCGGTGGGCCGCGTCGTCGCCTTTGCGAGGGATGGTGGCTGAGCACGCACAGAGAGCCACACCGGCTCACAACATCTGGATCACATTACGTTTTTCGCGCAACACGATCGCGACCCTCCCGATAACCGATCGCTTCTTCAACCTTTAGAGCCAGCGCCCACCCAGACCAAGGAAGGTCTTCAGCGCTGGCGAGGAGAATCATGGCAGGACCAATCGGCGGAGCCCAAATCAGAGGTGGAAATCAGGTCGGCGGCCCGAACGCGCTCGGCCTTCAGCAGGACGGACAAGGACAACAAGCTCAGCTGATCCAACAGCTCGCGCAGAAGATCCTCGAGATGCTTCAGCAGGGCGGCGGACAACAGCAGGGCGCGCAAGCCGCACAAGGCGGCCAGCAGGGTGCCGGCCAGACCGGTGCGGGCGGCGAGTCTCTCGAGGACATGTTCAAAAAGCTCGTGGAGATGATGCAGCAGAATCCGCAAGCAGCGCGGCAAGCGTTGCAGAATCCGGCGGTCGCGCAAGTCGTTCAAGCCGCGCTCGGCGGCGGCGGCGGCGGCGGCTCTGTCGGCAAAGCGTAACTCTCAACAACGTCCCAGCGACTCAGGAGTCCGGTCGAAATGATCTGACTATCTGGGTCGCCGATCCATCTCCGCTGGCTGCGTTATTCTTCCTTGCCAGGCGCGCAAGCATGGCTTCGTCAGAAGGCCTTGCCAGCGGAGCGCCTCGACGGCCGAGATAGGCAGCTCATTTCGACCGGACTCCTAAAGGAAGAGCGCTACCAATCGGTGGCGCTCTTCTGCTTTAGTCATCAGCACGTGGACGTCGCGGTCGCCGGCGCGCACCGCGATCGTTTTCAGCGCCAGCTTCTCGAACGCGCGTTTCCAATATTCTTGCGCGCGGCGCTTCACGCGATCGCCGTTTGGACCGAGCTCTTGCAGCGACACCTGCCGCGCGCCGCCGAACACGAGATCGAGCGCCTCGGCGCGGTGCCCGTCTTTTCCCGCGAGCTCCACGACCTTTTCGGGCGTGACGAGCTCTTCCCCGAGAAGGATCCGTTCGCCGAAATGATTGCGCAGCGACTTCAGCTGTCGATCGTGGCCGAGCAAAAAATGCCGCACGATGCGATCCGCGAAACGGACCGCATCGTCGTCACTGTTCGAAGGGACAGTGCTCGCGCGGACAGCTTCATCGAACGCCGGAAACAAGAGATTGTGCGCGCGCCATTTCCCGTCTTCGCCGGGTGACATCATCACCTGCGCGTGTCCTGCGGTTCCGCTGCGCGCTTCGAGGCGCATGGTCACGGCGATCGCGTTTTGCACCTCGAAGATTCGTTCGATCGCTTCGGGCACGCCGCGCGGAAGCACGCTCCTCAGCTCACCCGCGTTGTATGAGAGCTTGTCTTCGATGATCAGCGGCGCCGCTTTGCCTTCGCTTCGAGCCCAGGCCTCGAGCAACTGATCGGTTGCATGTCTTTGCACCTTTCCATCGGGCCAGAGCACCCACAAGGTCTCGTGCGCGTGTTTTTTGATCGCCGCCGGCTCCCGGCTGAGGAAACCTTCGACCACGGCGGCGGCCGCCAAAACCGCCTCCACCCGGCCGCGGACGGTGCCCCGGAGGGCAAAAAGTTTCGGTTTTTCCGACACCCGGACCTCGGCTAGGGCGACCACCGAGGGACCCTCGGATCCGACAACCGTGCGAACGATCGTGCGGATCTGCTCCGATCGAGCGCTCAAGAGCTTGTGCCCCAGGTCTTTGGGAATTGAGGCCAAGCCGTAACGATCATTGACAGCCTCCGCCGTGCCAGTAAAGTCGCGCGCCTGATGAGCATGTTGGGCGATTTTTTGAACGAGAACGGCATCAAGCCGGAAGACGTGGTGACTCAGTCCCGCGGGATGGAAGCGCTGGGTGTGGCCGATCGCGCGATCGATGCGCAGCGCCGCATCGCGCGTGCGAATAAGAAGACCTACGCAGAGCTGAACCTCGAGAAGCCGAAGATGCTCGGCCGCGGCGTGTCTGCGATGGCAGTGAAGCGCGCGATCGAGGGCTCGGAGATGTCGCGGTTGGTCCGCAAGAAGATCGCGCGTGCCGTGAACGCGGTCCTTCAATCGAAGAAGAAGGAGCCCGTCGAGTGGCGCAAGCTCTTCGCCGATGTGAAGTCGAAGAAGGGCGAGTCGAAGAAGAAAGCGTAAGCGTGGGCGACGATCGTCCAAAGAAGAGCTGGAAAGAGATCGATGCGGGGCGTGACCGCTCCGGTGGTGCTGCGCGCCCGCGTCGAGATCCCGACGAGCGTTCTCGCGAAAAAGTCGAGAAGAGCGCCGCGTACTCCAAGTACAAGTCGAACCTCGACAAGCTCTTCACGCCGGGCGGCAACGTGCTGCCCGAAAATATGCGCGCGAAGCTCGGTCCCACCGATCCCGCGGCACAAGAAAAACGCGCGTTGCTCGACGCGCTGAAGGCGACACCCAACGAGGACACCTTGTCTGCTGCGCTCGACAAAGGGGTCGAGCTGCCGGAAGACGCGCGATTGTTGATGTCGCTCTTCGACATCAAGAAACAAACGTTGCTCGTGCCGGTGCTGCGCGCGTTGTTGCGCGTCGTCGAGAGCGGCAAGAAGCCGAACCGCATGTTGGCGCTGCAAAAGCTCGACGCGCTCAAGAATCGCTCGAGCGAAGACGACGTCCTCGAGCTCTGCGCGATGATCCGCGCGCAATTGGAGTAATCGTGCCGAGAGAAGCTGCTCTGATCCGCGTGACCTCCGAGGTCGCCGACGCGCTTCGCGATCACCGCGCGGTGGTCGCGCTCGAGTCGACGTTGATCTCGCATGGTCTGCCGGAGACGCGGCGGATCAACGTCGCCCGTATGCTCGAAGATGCGGTGCGCGCCGAGGGTGCGACGCCGGCGACGATCGCCATCCTCGACGGACAAATGCACGTCGGTCTCGACGATCGCTCCCTCGAAAGGATCGCCGTCGACGGTGCGGAGAAGGCATCGCTGCGCGACCTACCTGTGGCAATCGGCCTCGGTGGCGCGTGGGCGACGACGGTCGCGGCGACGATGGCGATCGCGGCGCGAGCGGGTGTTCGTGTCTTTGCGACCGGTGGTATCGGCGGTGTTCATCGCGAGGCCGAGAAAACTTTCGACGAGTCCGCCGATCTCGCGGCGCTCGCGAAGTATCCGGTTTTGGTGGTCTGCGCCGGTGCGAAGGCGGTGCTCGATCTGCCGCGCACGATGGAACGTTTGGAGACGCTCGGCGTTCCGGTGATCGGCTTTCGCACTCAGGAATTACCGGCGTTTTATCACGCAAAAAGCGGCCTTCCGCTGGTTTGCCGCGTGGAAACACCGGAAGAAGCTGCACGTTTGATGGAAGCGCAGTTCGACCGCTTGGAAGGATGCGGGCTGTTGCTCGTGCAGCCGCCGCCTGAGGATTACGCGCTCGATGCCGAGATGGTTCGCGCGATGATCCAAGCGGCTTTAGAGCGCGCGCGGACAGCGAACGTGCGTGGACGAAGCATTACACCGTTCTTATTGAGCGCGCTCGACCAAGCCTCCGGCGGAGATTTCGTCGATACGAACGTTGCGCTGGTGGAGAACAATGCGCGTCTCGCGGCAAAGATCGCCGTGGCCGACGCAGCTCGTCGAGCGCGCTGACACGCGGACATGTGCTCCCTTGACGTCGCAGCCGGTGCTTCGCGACGATACGAACGCGTTGAGCACGACGGACGCCAAACCTACGCCGAATCTCGTCGGCTTCTGGACGTGGTTCGCGGATCATCAAGCCGAGATCTTTGAGATCATCCAAGGCAAGAAGCCGGGTCGCGTCACCGAGATGATCGATCACGCGCTGCGCGAGATGAATCTGCAAGATCTCACGTACGAAGTGACCGGTGGTCCCGGTGGTGCCGAGCTGACGTTCACGCCGCAAGGTGATCCGGTGATGGCGCGTTTCCTCGATCGTTTCGTCAACGAAGCGCCGAGCCTCGAGAACTGGATGATCTTCTCGCGCATTCAGCGCAAGTCGCTGTCCTCGGCGTTGAAGTTCGTCAAAGCGCTGCACGGCATCGACATCTCCGACGCGCGCCTCAAGAGCGTCGAGCTCGAGGGTCGCTACCATCTTTGTTTTCTGCACGACGGCCTCCTCGCGCTCGACGACGAAAAACGTTTCTCGGTGGCGAGCACCTTCCTCGATCACGCGCTCGGTGAACGCACAGTGATGGAGTGGATCGGCCAGCTCGAGTTCAAGAAATCCGGCGAAGGTATCTCCATGGGTTTTTTGGTGAACGAGATCTTGGTCGAGACCACGGACGAGCTGGTCACATCTCTTCGGCCGGCTGGATAACGGTCCGCGGCTTTCCGGCATCTGGCTTTTGGGACAGGCCGCCATCGATCGGAGCTTGAACCGCCGCTGCCGCATCGGGCTTCGCTGCCTCGGCGGCCACGCCTGCGTCCAACACCAAAATCGGATCGACATTTCGCTCTTTGCCGAACAACACGCTGATCACCAAGAGCAGCGCGGCCGCCGCGGTCAGCCCGAAGACGATCGAACGCGCGGAGGACTGCGACGGCGGCGGAGGCACAGGGATCGGTGGTGCCGGTTCGGTCGGTCCGGTGATCGGCAGCGTCGTACCTGGCCTTTTAGACAGGTACTCGACCGGTGGAATGCCACCGTCGGCGAACGCACGCAGGCGTTGGGCGATCAACCGCGCATCAGACGGGCGATCTTTGGCGATGACCATCATCAGCTCGTCGACGACGTCCGCGAGCGCGCGAGGTGCCGCGGGATCGATGTCCGCGAGATGATATTTTTGCGGCTTGGTGACGCGTTTTTCGACGAGCTCCGGATAAGACGCACCGCGCATCGGCACTTCGCCGGTCACCAATTCCGCGAGCATCAAACCGAGCGCGAAGAGATCGGAGCGGCCGTCGAGCGGCAAGTTCAAGAGCTGCTCGGGGGACATGTACAGCGGCGTCCCCATGATCATGCCCTGCTGGGTGAGCTTGATGCTCTGATCGATGTGGTCGCCTGAAAAAGCGATCCCGAAGTCGAGGATCACCGCGCGATCGTCGGCGCGGATCATCACGTTCTCCGGCTTCAGATCGCGGTGGATGATTTCCAGCTCGTGCGCCGCCGTCAGGCCTTCGGCCACGTCCGCACCCCAACGCGCAAATCGCTGGTAATCGACGCGCACGCCTTGGCGCATCATCTCCGAGAGCGTCGTCCCTTCGACGAGCGCCATGGTCAGTCCGCGTTGGCCGTCGCCGAGATCGACGATGTCGTAAATGCGGCAGACATGCGGGCTGGCGATCTTTCGTGCGAGGCGGACTTCGCGCTTCAGGCGTTCCGTCGAGCGCATCTCCGACGTCGACTCTTGCGGAATGAGCTTCAGCGCGACGACCTCGTCGAGCTCGCGATCGCGCACGCGATACACCTCGCCCATGCCGCCGGCGCCCAGCTTGGCGAGGACTTGAAAACGTTGTCCCTCCCAAGCGAGCCCATCCCGCGAAGCGTCGAAAAAAGGATCCCCGTTTTTGCGTTCGGGTCGCGTCGCGGCGGCAGCGGCTGCGCTCGGCGGATCGGAGACCCGCGTCACCTCGGGCTCTGAGCTGGACAACAAAGCCGTGCGGCTCGGCTTCGAGGAGCGCGAGCTGGCGACCGCTTCGAAGAGCTCCGCGACCGCCTCTTCGTTCGCGCCCGACATCCCGAAGGTGGCGGCCGCGAGCTGGGCACTGAGCTCGTGAGACATCGGGCGATCGTGCGGGGCGCGCTGCAGACAAGCTTGGGCGGCGAGCGCCAGCTCCCGTGGAACATCGGGCGGAATCGACGGCAAAGAAGCGGTCCGCACGGCTTCGATGATCTCCAGATCATTCGTTCCACGAAACGGCGGATGTTTCGCCAGCAGCTCCCAAAAGACGGAGCCGAGCGCGAAGACATCGCTGCGTGCATCGGCGCGTCCATAAGAGGCAAGCTCGGGCGAAAGATAAGCGACGAGCCCCGTCTGATCTTTGCTTGCGGTTTTGATCAGCGCTTGGCTTTCGATCGAGCTGACGAACTCCGCGAGCCGAACGCGACCTGTCCGATCGATCAGGATGTTGTGCGGAACCACGTCGCGGTGCACCAGGTACAACGGAAGACCGTCGGGCGTGGTCAACGCGTGGATGTACGCCAGCGCGCGCGAGATCTCCATGGCGATGAAGCCTGCGGTGCCCGCGAGCGGCCAAGCATTGCGACGTCGCGCGAGCTCGAGCACACGCGCGAGATCGATCGTGTCGGGGACGTCGCTCGCGATATAACGAAGCTCGTCGGCATGTCCGCCGTCGATCACCGTCGCCAAGTTTGGATGGCGGACGAGCTTCGCGACGTCGATGTTCTTCTGAAAAACTTTGAGCGCGTCGGCTTCGTTTTGGTGACCGAGCGGTGAGACCGAAAGCGCGACGCGTTCGCCCGCATCGGTTCTTGCGACCCAAACTTCCGCCGGCCCGTGCCTGTTCAACAGGCGCTCGAGCGTGTACGGACCGATCCGATCACCGGCCGAAAGCACTGGCCGTTAACCTAGCATCCAGCAGAGCAGGGCGCGCTATTTCGTGAGGCTGTGGAATTCCTCGTAGCGATCCGGATCATCACCGGCCACGAAGAGGTACAGCGACACCCCCGCCGACACCAAAGCGGTTCCGATCCCCACGAGATAGAGGGTTTGGTTGGTGTTGAAGCTGCTCTCGGCGGCACGGGCTTCGTCGAGCGTACCGACCGATCCCGAAGCCCGCTGGGCATCGAGCGCGCTCGCATACCGATCGACATAAGCTTTGTCGTCGCTCGCTTGGCCGTAGAACACACCCGCCGCGACGACACCTGCGACCGCGAGGACGGCTGTGCCGTACGCCCCGTAACGCATGATGCTGGCCGACGATTCGTAGTCTTCGATCGTCTCTTTCGCAGGAATCAGCTTGATCACTTCTTCGCTGACGCGGCCCGGACGCACGAAGACGTCCGCGCTGGTCGCATAAAAGCCGTCTTGCGAAACCTTCAACACATGTGGCCCCGCGGGCAGCGCGATCACTTGGCCGACACCCTCCGCGCGACGTTCGTCATCGACGATCACCGCCGCATCCGGAACGTTCGCCGCGACCTTCAAAAAGCCGTGACGCGCGGAGAGCACCGGTTGCAGCACCACCGTCGAGGCTTTTGCGGCTTCGCTCATCAGCTCGGACGCGGAGGTCGTCTCGCGGACTGCGCGCTTCAACGCTTTGCCTTCCGCGGCGTCGATCAAGACGAGATTGAGCACCAGCTTGTCGCCGATCTTGGAGACGTTGCCGGCGAGCAGATGATCGGCCTTCACCGTCTGCGCGATCTGCACGTAGCAGCTCTCTTGCGTGCACGCGCCGAGCAGCTCTTTTCGTTTCTCGAACGCGAGCAAGGACGCGATCTGTTTCGGCGAGATGGTGTCGAAGACGCCGGTCTGCGACGCGTGCGTGGCGATCGATTCCGTCAGACCGACCGCATATTCTTCGGGGACACCGGCGGCGCTCAAGCTCATCACGGCGAGACGCGTGCGCGTCGTGGGCGCATCTTTCAATTCGATCGAAAGGTCCCCTCCCGAAGGCGACTCCTGTTGGGGAGCCGCCTCCGAGGGGGTACGGTTCGCCTGATCGTCTCCGGGCGTGGTGGCGATCAGGGCGCTGACAACAGCGAGCGAGGCGAAATTGAGCACAGTCGTTGCTCCTTGTTAGAAACCGAGTGGGAACTACTTGTCGCTGCTCGCTGTCGGCAGCTCCGCTTGCACGGGCGTTGCCTTCGTTCCGTTCGACGCGATCTTTTCCGGCAATTGTGCTTCGAGCTCCGCAACGAGCGCTTGTGCCGCTTCGAAGTTTGCATCCGGGCTGGTCAATACGCGCTGCTGCCGTAAGATCGGCTGCCCCGTCGCAACGTCGATCACGCGCATCGCGAGCGCCGACGATTTACCCATGCCCAAGATCTCCGATTCGATCATCACGCTCGCGCCCAGCTCGGCGGCGCGTTTCAAGGCAGTCTTCCTGGCCATTTGGCCAGGTTGGTACGTTGCGCGGGCGAACTTGAAGGTCGCCATCTGTGTCGCTACGTATTTGCCGAGCTGCTCGGCGACTTTTGTGTTCTTCTTGGCCATCTTCGGTTCGAGCACCAACGCATGTACCGTCACCGTGCGCGCACGGTTGTAGGTCGCGACGATGCGCGTGTTCGCCACTTCGTCGACCTCCAGCGCCAGCGATTTTGTTTCGCCGATGACATCAGCAATGTCCGGGCCGATCATCGCCTTCGCCGTGCTCCCGCCGAGCATCAGCTTGCCGAGACCTTTCGCGAAGTAGATCTCTTTTACCGGCGCTCCGGCGAGCGAACGCTCCAAACCGCGGCGCAGCTCGAGCAAAACTTCGCGGCTCGGGAGCCCTTGAACGATCAGCGTGACGGTACCGGCCGCTTGGCCGACGTTGGCCAGCGCCTTTTCGAGACCTTTGTCTTTAAAGAGGATGCCGGCCGCTTGCTCAGCTCCGCGCACCACGAGAGCAGGTCCTTGCACACCCAAGCCGACGCCGCTCGCTTGCATGGTCGCGGTTGCTTGGCCGGTGCCGAGGTCGATGAGCCGCGCGGTGATCGCCACCGGCGCGCTCTTCACACCTTCGATTTCGACGGCATCGCCGTAGCTGACCGAGCCAGCCAGGATCGCGTCGGCCTCGAACACGGAGAGCCCTTCGGGGAGCCGCGTTCCGAGCAGCGCTTTCGGCGCCACAACTTGGCGCATTTTTTCGGAAACATCGGCGGCCACGACCTCGTACCCCATTTTCTGGAGCATCGTTTCGATCGTCGCGCTGGCGGGTGTTCCAGCCCCGGGATCCTCGATGAGGACGGCGATCCGCGTCGCTGGGGGCGCTCCGACTAAGAGTGATGCGCAAACAAGAAGCTCAAAGACCATGTTTTTGACCTCTCACCATACAGAGACGCCGCGATTCCTACCAACCTTCAACCGCTAGGATAACACCCTCGCGATGGCCAGAATTGATTCGTGTCCGGACGGTCCGGCTTAGCCGGGCCGGAGCCCCGATGGACGGCCGGTTCGCCCACCAGTGCGAAGCCCATACCAATCAGCCCGAGCTATTGGTAGAGCCGAGCCCGGTGTAACATCCGCCCCCTCGAAAGCTCGAGAGCTCGTGCAGGTGACAGGGGACGTGGAGAGGGCTTTTCGTTGAAGACCCTTGGAATTGAACAACGCGACCCGGGTCGCGAGGAAGAGCTCGCGCCCACCGCGTGGATCGTTCGGATCGGATCTGCGGGCTCACCGCTCCGTCCGCCGGAGACGGTCGCGCTCATCCGTGATCATCTGCTCATCGGACGCCGTGATGAAGGCGACCTCGATGGACCTGCTCAATCCCTTGCGCACCCCGAGCGCGCGGAAGTGTTCGATCCGTGGATGTCGGGCGATCACGCGGAGATCGTGCGTTACTCCGATCGCTACGAGCTGCGCGATCTTGGGTCCTCGAATGGGACCTGGGTATGGGGACACAAAAAGTCTTCGCACGTGCTCCAAGACGGCGATCTCTTCGATACCGGCGGCACGTTCTGGTTGTTCCGCCACATGGTGGCGCGCGATCCGTTGCCACAAACGCCGAGCAAAGATTTGCTCGGTACACTCTATCCACCGCTGATCGAATTGTCCGATCGGATCCGCCGCATCGCACGCACGCGTGTGCCGGTGATGTTGCTCGGCGAAACCGGTACCGGCAAAGAAGTGTTGGCGCGCGAAGTTCATCGACTGTCCGGAAGGACAGGTTCCTTCGTGGCCATCAACACCGGTGCGATCCAACGTGCGCTGGTCGCGTCCGAGCTGTTCGGCGTGGAAAAAGGCGCGCATTCCACGGCCGATACGTCGCGTCTCGGACAAGTTCGCGCGGCAGAAGGCGGGACGTTCTTGCTCGACGAGATCGGTGACACGCCGATCGAGGTCCAAGTCGCATTGTTGCGTTTGTTGCAAGAATCCGAGGTGCTCCCGGTCGGCGGAACGTCGCCGCTCAAAGTCGACGTACGTTTCATCTGCGCGACACACCGCGATCTCGGGGCCATGGTGAAGGCGGGCGAGTTCCGCCAAGATCTCTACGGGCGCATCAAGGGCTGTACGCTGGAGGCGCCGCCGCTCGAGGATCGCACCGAAGACATCGGTCTCTTGATCGGCCGCTTTTTACAGCGCTACTCCGGCGAAGAGATGACCTTCTCCACCGCCGCGTATCGCGCGCTGGTGCAATATCAGTGGCCGCAAAACGTGCGCGAGCTGGAGAAAGCTCTCGAGACCGCGATCGCGCTCGCGCCGCGAAATCGGATCGAGCTCGAACATCTTCCGCGCGAATTGGCGCACGGGCGTACCGCGGAGCCGCGCAGTCCCGCGCCGACGAAAGAGCTCTCCGATCACGAAGCGCCCGACGCCACGATCGCTCGCGAAGTGGTGCGGATGATGACGCTGCACAACGGCAACGTCACCCGTGTCGCGAAGTCCATGGGGCGTTCGCGCATGCAGGTGCACCGCTGGATCAAAAAGCTTGGTCTCGATTCCGGTACGTACCGGCGCTGACAGATCGAAGTCGCTCCGCACCTCGAAGGGGTGGGGAGCGCGCAGCTCAAATCTCAAAGCCGATCTCCACATCGACTTGATAGCTCAACTGCTCCACGTAGCCGCCGAGGCCGAGGAACTTGCCGCGGTCCCACTCGAAGTTTTTCTGGATGCGGCCGTTCACGAATAAGAACGGGAAGAGCTGGATGCGCGCGCCGGCGAAGAAGACGTCGTTGATGTCGAAACTGAAGAGCTTGTCGAGCGAACGCTGGTGATAGGTGGCGAAGAGATCGAGAAACTCCCAAGGAATCTCGGCGTGGAGCATCAAGTTTTTGTCGTCGCCTTCGGAAGACAGCTCGATCGCCGCGGCGACGATGAACCACTCGACGAGCGAATACGAAGCTTCGAGGTAGAGGCCGAAGCGGCGTTCGTCGCCGCGATTCAAGATGTAATCGAGCTTGGTCGTCGACGCCGGATCGTTTTCGTCGCTGATGAACTGATACTTCTGCAGCTCGTACAAGATGTCGAAGTAGCTCGGCTGAAACTTCGCGTCGTAGGTGCGGAGCTCGACCCGGGTGCGCAACAATTGGAGCGAGTTATCACCGCGGAAATTGAAGCGCCCGAGCATGCCGAGCGTGAAGCCGTTGCCGCCGTTCACCAGCTTGGAGAAGTCGGCGTAGGTTTTCAGATCGGTGGTGTCGTCGCGATAAACTTTCACTTCCGCGTCGGCGCCGTAGATGTTGACCGCGCGCGTGTTCGCCTGTGGAACGTCGAATTCGTCGACGATCACCGGGCCCGCAGCGGCGTCCCCGACGATGTCGCCGCGTCGCAAGACGTAGGGAGCCTTCTGATCGGAAGTCCAGGATGCGCCGATGGAGATCGAGCGGAGGAGCTCACTGTCCGTGACGAAGGCGCCCGGTTTCACGAAGAACAAACCGCCGAACAAGTTGCCGCGCGTGACGTCCGAGACCGCGAGCTCGAAGCCGAAATAATCCGAGTAGCCGTCGACCTCGGCGCCGACTTTGGTGGAGTTGACGTCGATGTTCGCGGCGTAGCGGCGCATCGATTGTCCGTGGCCGATCGTCGTCGCGTGCAGCTGGCCGAGGTTGAAGTAGAACGCATCTTCTTTTTTGCCGTAGGTGACGTAGCGCAGGATCTTCATGTAATCGCGCGCGTCGTCGTAGTCCTGTTTGCGAAGCCGTCCGAAGTTGTCGAAGCCTTGTTTCGCTTCACCTTCGTTGGCCGCGCTTTCGCCGCTGTAAACTTCCAAGTTCAGCGGGAGCTCGATGCCGATGCGCAGCTGATCGTCGAGGAACCTGAGATCCGCTTTCGGCGCGATCGTCGCGAACAACGTCGTCTCTTGCAGCAAAGCGCCGAGGCGCACGCCGATGAACGACTGTTTGGGGATCAAACGGATCGAGCCGGCGTTGGCGAGCTCTCCTTTGATGAACACCGCGGCGTTCGCGCTGGTGCTGGTGGAGATCGCTGCGTGCGTGGACGTGGAGGTTTGTGCAGCGAGCGCGAAGAGTAGACTGACGATCACGATGTTCGCGCGAGCTTAGCCGTTCACCCGGGTTTGCGCACGCGCAGGACCTTCTTCGAGATGCGCGCGGCGTCTTTCGTCTTGTTCTCTTGTTTCGATTCGATGCCCCGCATGCAGTCGTTGCAGACGTAGTCCGTATATTTGGCGGCGTTCGGATCGTCTGTGAGCAAGGTTCGTTTGCATTGCGCGCAGGTGTACGAGATCTTGTCTCCAAGCTTGCTGTCGGGATCTTGGACGCCGAGCTGATTCACCGCACATTTTCTGCACAACGCGCGCTTCGGATCTTTCGGCGCGAAACGAATGGTGTCTTTCGCTCCGCAGCTCGCGCAGGTGATCGCACGCGCGACTTGAGTGCCGTGTTCGTTGCGCTCTTTCTTGGCGACTTTGGGCTTCGGCTCCATAGGGCCGCGGAGCATACATCGTCGTGCTCAAATGTTGCGCTTATACAAGTGTTCAGCTAGAGTGCCCGCCCATGCAGGGACTCACCGAGCGCCAGCGCCAAATCCTCGAGTTCATCACGAAGCGGATTGGCGTGCAGGGATACCCGCCAACGATCCGCGAAATCGGCGAGGAAATGGGGATTCGTTCCACCAACGGCGTGAACGATCACCTCAAGGCGCTCGAGAGGAAGGGTTATCTCAAGCGCGAGGTCCTCAAGTCGCGCGCGCTGCGGCCCGTCGAACATGTGGTCTACGACGAGGGCGAAGCCCCGGCGTCGCTCCCTATGAATGGGAACGGCCACGCCAACGGCACCAACGATGATCGCGAGGCGTCGAACGTGCTCGCGACGATCGTCCCGATGAGCTCGCAAACGATCGCGGTCCCGGTGCTCGGCCGTGTCGCGGCCGGTACGCCGATCTTGGCGGACGAACATGTCGAGACGACGGTGCACGTCGACTCCTTCTTCCTCGGCACCAATAAAACAGATCGCGTCTTCGCGTTGCGTGTCACCGGCGAGTCGATGATCGACGCCGGCATCTTCGACGGCGACTACATCTTCGTGAAGAAACAGATCGAAGCGCGCAACGGCGACATCGTCGTCGCGATGATCGACGGCGAAGCCACGGTGAAACGTTTCGAGCCTGCGGGCGACGTGATCCGTTTTTTGCCGGAAAACAAAACGATGAAGCCGATCGTCGTGCGGCGAGAGGAATTTCGCTCGACCTCGATCCTCGGCATCGTCTGCGGCGTCTACCGCCGCATGTAAGCTGCTTACTTGATCCGGCGCGCGCGGGCCGTGCTTTGCGGCTCTGCTTTGCGTTGCGAAGATTCGGCGAGACGCAACGCGCGGATCACCGGTTGGCGCCACGAAAGCCCGGTATCTTCCGGCGCGCCGTCGAGCTCCTTGAAGGTGAATTTGTCGCCGCCGAAGTACATGAAGTCGTTGATCGCGACCGAATACTTTTTGTTGTCATCGATCGCCTTGCCGACGCGATCGACGACCGAAACGATGGTGCGCGTTCCGTCTTTTGCTTCGCGATAGCTCCAGGTGATGCCGGAGACGGTCGGGCCGTCGATCATCAGCTGCGACTTCAACTGTTTGCCGGTGATGCGCACGATGTAGAGGTTGTTCTCGAACGGCAACACGCCGAGCAGATCGCCGAGCGTGACCGGTCCCGACGGAAGCGGCTGGCGGATCGCGCCGTGATTACAGATCGCGACGTCGACATCGGGGAGCGCCGTGAGCCAGGTGTCGACTACGAAGTGACCGAGGGGCGTGTCGCTGAACGTGCCCACGGGCAGCGGTTTCGCGAGATGTCCGAGCACTTCGCCCGAAAGGTTTTTCGCGCGCTGTCGGGCCGATTCTGCGACCGCGATCAACGCTGGCGAAGGCGCATAAACCGGGGCGCCGACCTCGCCGACGACGTCGACGATCTCGTGTTTGGTGGCGAGCAATTTTTTCGAGGCGCGATCGATCTCGAAGTCGAAGCGCACGTAGCTGCGGCCGAACGGTCCAGGATTCACGATCGGCGTCTTGCCGACCACCGCTTGGCCTTTGCGATGATTCTGGCCGGCGACGACCGCGTCGATCTGTAGCTCCGGCAGCGCTTTGATCGTCGCTTCGGCGACCTCGAGCACGTCGTGAAAAAGAACGACGATCAGCTCCGCGCCCGCAGCCTTCATCGCCGGAATGTTCTTCTTCAGCGTCGACGCGTACTCTTGAAACTCGAGCCCCGCGACGTGTTTCGCGAGCGTGGTCTTCGGCGTGTCGATGTACGTCAGGCCGATGACGCCGATCTTCACGCCGTCGCGTTCGGCGATCATGTACGGCTTCACGAAATCCGGCGCCTCTTTGGTTCCTGTTTTTACGATGTTTGCGCCGAGGAACGGGAACTTCGCTTCGCTCGAGCGCGCGCGCAGAACTTCCATTCCGAAGTCGAACTCGTGATTTGCGATGTTGACCGCGTCGACGCCGAGCGCGTTGTACGCTTCGATCACCGATTCGCCGCGCAAGAACGTCGACTCGGTCGGGCCGGTCCACATATCGCCGTTGTCGAGCAGCAGCGCGTCGTTTTCGTTCAGCTTCTCTTTGTGCTCGAGGAAGCCGGCGATGTTGGCGATGCCGCCGTAAAACTTCGAGAGGCCTTTTGTTTCCAAGGGCAAGAGCCAACCGTGAAAGTCGGAGAGCGCGACCACTTGGACGCGCGCTTTCGACGGATCACGCTTCGGAGTAGCGTCCGCGCTCGACTGCCCCGCGACTTCTTCAGGGGAAGCAACAGTGCTCGTCGTCGTGGGTGACGTCGCGGGCTGCGTCTCCCTCGCAGCGCCGCCGCACGCAGCGACGAACGCGAGCGAAAACATGAGAGACGATCGAATGCTCATGGCGTGGTAGCTAATCCGCGATGGAGTACTACTTCAAGCGATATGGCGATCTCGAGCTCCACCGTCGGATGATCGGCGATCGGTGGCGGACAGACGCCTTCGCGCGCGCGATTGCCGAAGTGGTGAAGAAGGGCGACGTCGTTCTCGACGTCGGGACCGGCACCGGGATCTTGGCGATGCTTGCTGCGAAGGCGGGGGCGAAGCGGGTCTATGCGATCGATCAGGCCGAGATCGCGCAGACCGCGGCGAACTTGGTCCGCGCAAACGGCCTGGAAAACAAGGTGAAAGTCCTTCGCGGTCCGGCGAACGAGCTCCAGCTCGAAGAAAAAGTCGACGTGATCATCAGCGAGTGGCTGGGTCACGTGGCGTTCGTCGAATCGATGCTCGACGACGTGCTCGACGTCCGCGATAAATTTCTCTCGCCGAAGGGCCGCATGTTGCCGGCCAAGGTCGACGTGATGATCGCGCCGGTCGACGATCCCGTCCTCTATGCCCACGACGGTCCCGGGTTTTGGCGGAACCCGATCCAAGGGATCGACTTTTCCACGCTCGAGGCCCTCGAGCTGGAACAGGGACGGGCGATCCAGCTCCGCGTCGAGCCGGGCGCGTTGCTCTCGCCGGGGGGAACGATCGTTTCGCTCGATCTCGCCAAGGCCAAACGCGACGATTGGTGGGCGCGGGGCCTGCTCGACCTGGAGATCAAGCGCGATGGGATTCTCAACGGTTTCGTGGGCTGGTTCGCGACGCAGCTGTCGCCGAACGAGCTTTTGAACACGGGCCCGATGTTCCCCGAGACGCATTGGTCCCAGAGCTACATGGCCTTTCCGCCGCGCCGGGTGAAAAAAGGGTCGCGCCTCACCGTCGAATACGCGCTCGAACGGGACCATGAAGAGCGCCGCAACGTGCGGCTGATGCTCGGTGCCGGCCGCGTACGCCAGACTTATCTGGTCGAATAACTGGACGCGATTGCTCAGGAGAGTGTACCAATCCAAAAGGCGTGGCAGGGCTCGAGCTACCCGTAAAGTTGAGACGCGGACTCGGTCAGGGGAACATTGTTCCCGCTGAAGAGCTCTCCAAGCGGATCAAAGCGTTCGACGCGGATGCGGACGGTTCGTGCACGCGTGCGGAGCTCGCGCAGTTCCTCGCGAAGAATCACGTCGGTGGTCCTTGGTTCTGCGAAGTGGTCGCGAAGACGTTGTGGAAATACGTCGAGCAACGTGTCGGCAAAGAGTGTCCGACGCTGACGGTCGATCGCCTCGGGCGGATCATCAACTTCGCGATGACCCGGGGCCCGCGTCCCGAAAAACGGTACGAAATCACGCCCGAAGGTATGGCGGGTTACGAACCGCTGCGTCCTCTGCGGAAAAAAGGCGAAAAAGCACCGCCGCCCGAAGTCGCGAAAGCTGCGGACGGCGCGAAAGCGGTCGAGGGCGCCAAACCAGCGGACGGCGCGAAACCGGCAGCGGCTCCCGCGCGCGGCGCAGCGCAAACGCCCACGCGAAACACCACGACGACGCCCGGTCGAGTCGGCGGTGCCGCGAGCGGTCCATTCACCAGCGCACCCTCGTCCAGCGGCGCTGGAGCTGCGCGGCGTGCAATTCCGCGCAGGCCGGGTCCGCGCAGATAGTCAGGCTCTTCAGTGATCAAAATTGATGCAAGTGGCGAGCGGCTCGATCGCGCGATCGCCGCGCGAATCGACGGTGCGTCCGTTCGCGAAGTCCGCGCCGCGCTCAAAGAAGGTCGCATTCTGGTGAACGGGAAAAAACGTGCGCCGGGAGATCTGACGCGCGGCGGAGAGGACGTCGACATCTCGCGCTTCGCGGCTCGCGCGTCCGCGTCGGTCGAAGGGGATCCTGATCTTTTGGCCAGGTCGCCGATCTTGTACGACGGCCCGCATCTGTTGGCTCTCGACAAGCCGAGCGGGATCCAATGCGCGCCGCTGCACGGCACCGAAGGCGGTACGTTGTTGTCGGCGGCGATCGCACACGATCCGCGCATCGCAGACGCGGGACCTCCGCTCGAAGGTGGTCTCTTGCACCGGCTCGATCGCGACACCTCGGGCGTGGTGTTGTTCGCCAAAGACGTGGAGACGCGTGACGAGATCCGCGAAGCGTTCAGCGCGCACCGCGTGGAGAAACGTTATCTCGCGGTGGTCGACCGACCTGATCTCCCGGACAGTTTCGTGGTGGATGTCTGGATCGTTCAGGCCGGCGACCGCGTGCGCCTCGCCGAGCCCTTCAGCGAAGGTGCGCTCCACGCTCGCTCTGAGATTCACGTGCTAAAACGCAGCGATTCAAAGGCCTTGGTTGAAGCTCAGACCTTCAGCGGCCGCCGCCACCAAATCCGCATCCAGCTCCAATCGGTGGACGCACCGATCGCCGGCGACGCGATCTACGGTGACGCAAATTCCGCGCCCCGCCTCGCGCTTCACGCCTCCGCGGTGCGCCTCCCGGAACAAAGAACCATCGAAGCCCGTTTACCGCGGGAGCTCGAAGCGCTCTTGAAATGAACAGGTTCTTCGCCGCGCTCTTGCTCTTGGGTGCATGTGCGTCGGCGCCGTCGACCGGTCCGGAGCTTCCGAGCTCGCGGATTTCGCTGCGTCTGTTGAAGCTGAATGGGTCCGAGCTCTTCTTGAGTGAGCAACGCGGCCGTGTCGTGTTGCTCACTGTGATCAGCACCTGGGCAGACCCAGCGTTGCTCGAAGTACCTCGGATCAAGGCGATGCGCGCAGCGTACAAAGATACTGATCTTTCGATCATTTGTGTCGTTCTCGAGGACGCAAAGATCGCGGGAATCTTCGAGAAAACATTTCAGATACCCTATACCGTCGCGGTTCCAGACGACGTCGTTTTCTTCTCCAGCGCCGAAGGTCCGCTCGGCGGCGTCGCGATCTTGCCGACCTCGTTCTTGCTCGATCGCGAGGGGCGTATCGCCGCACGCATGGACGGCATCTGGCCCGAAGGTGTTCTCGAAGAAGCACTCGACCGTTTAGTTGCGAGCGATCGCGACGGACCTTAGAGTGAGGCGGTCGTGTCCGCTCTCCCTGTTCGTCTCGGTGCCTTCGTCTCCGGTATTTTGTCGATCGCGCTCGTCGGTGCGGCTCTCCTCGGAGATCACGGCGTGCTCCGTCATGAAAAATTACGCGAAGAGCTCACGCAAGTTCGTTCGATGAACAGCACGCTCGAGAGCGACAACAAACGTTTGCGCGCAGAGGCCGAAGCGTTGAAGACCGATCCCGAATACGTCGAATCGGTGATCCGCGACGAGCTCGGTTGGGTGCGCAAAGACGAGCTGATCTTCCTGTTCAAGGAAAAGAGCAAATGAAACAAAAGCACCGACGGAGAGCGCTCGCGGGAGTTGTCGTGTCGACGCTCGCCAGCGTGCTCGTCCTCGGTGCACACGCAGCGAACACGGCGCTCCTCGTAGCGCGCGTGACTGCTGCGCTCCTCATCATCGTTGCGGTCGTCCTCTTTCGATTTCGCCCCAAATACGCCGAGGCGGCGATCGGCCCTTGCGCGCTCGCGGCGATCCACGCGGCGATCGGCGCGACCGGTGGTGTCGCGGCGAGCCCGGTTCATCCTCTGCTCTACGTGTTGTTGGCGCTGACTTCGGCGCTGCTCCCGTTATGGCCGGCGGTGAGCACGGCTTTGTTGGCGATCGCTGCGGAGATCGCCATCCACCTGATCCAAGGGCCAGCTGTACTTCCGATCAGCACACTGGTGGCTCATCTCGGATTGATGGCGCTGTTCTCGGCGATGTTCGCCGCACTGCTCGGCGCAGAAGCGTTCGCCATCAAGAAAAAAGGCGAAGATGCGGTGCGCGAAGTGCTCGATCGCGTCGAGCAAGATGCACGCGACTTTCGCCTGATCTCCTCGGCGCTCACGCAGGAACCTCGAGAAAGCTCGGGCGCGCGCGATCCTTCGGAGATCCTCAAAGCGCGCAAAGTGAGCAGCGTGCGGGCGATCCGCGAGTCGTTGGTCGACGTGCTCGAAGTGGTCCGTCTCTCGGTGAAGGCCGATGCGGCGATGCTCTTTTTGCTCAACGAAGAAGGCTCGAAGCTGAAGCTGAAAGAGTGTTCTTCGAACGAAGCCGAACGTTCGATCGTCGAAAAACCGATCGCTGCGAGTGAAGGCGCGCTCGGTGCGGTGGTGAAGACGCGGCGTTCGGTGAACCTCTGTCCGCGCGAAGGTGGACGCGGGCTCGGTTACCGCACGCGCTCGGACATCGGCAGTTTTCTCGGCGTGCCGGTGCTCGACCAGGGACATCTTGCGGGAGTGCTCGCGGTCGATCGCACCAGCACCGAAGCGTTCAGCGATGCGGACGAAGAGCTGCTCGATGCCATGGCGCGCGAAACGCAGCGGGCGATCGAGTCGGAGCGGATCTTCGCTGACATGGATCGCGTGAAGTACGAACAAGAACGTTTGTACGAAGCGTTCGCGCTGTTGAACGAAGCGTTGCAGATCGATGCCTTCGCGCAGCGCCTCTTGGAAGCGACGCAGCGGATCAAACGCCTCGACTTCGGTTGCGTCACGCTCTTCGACGAAGAAAAAGAGCTGCACACCATCGTCGGAGTGATCGGCAAAGACGAATTGGCGAACGCCAGCTACCCGAACAAAGAGGGCGGTTTGGTGGCCATGGCGCTGAAGAACGGCCACCGCCTCCCGTACGTCCCGCTCGCGGAACAAGCCGATCGCGCCGCGCTCGAATTGTTCGGCAAGCTGAAACATCGGGACTTGGAGAGCGTGAAAGTGTTCCCCATGATGGAGCGCGGCCGGCCGCTCGGGACCCTGGTCTTGGGATCAACGGAGAAGGGCCAGGATCTTTCGCGCGAAGAAGAGCGGATGATCGACGTCGTCTGTGCGCACGCGGCGATCACGCTGGCGAACGCGCGGATGTACGCGAAGATGGAAGAGATGGCCACGCGCGACGGGCTCACCGGTTTGGTGAACCGCCGCCGCTTCAACGAATTGCTCGATGAAGCGTTCGCCCGCGCGACTCGTTTCGAGCGCAAAATTTCGGTGATGATGGTCGACGCCGATCACTTCAAGTCGGTGAACGATAACTACGGGCATCCCGTCGGCGATCTGGTGCTGAAGCGTATTGCCGCGCTCCTTCAAAGCGAAGCGCGCCGCACCGACGTGGTCGCGCGGTATGGCGGCGAAGAGTTCGTGGTCATTCTCGACGAAACCGATCTCGAAGGTGCACGCCAAGTCGCCGAACGCGTGCGTGAAAAGATCGAAGCGGAGCAGATCCGCGGTGACTTCGGTCGCATCAAAGTGACGGCGAGTCTCGGCATCGCATGCTGGCCGGATCACGCGAACACACCGGAAGAGCTGCTCGAACGTGCGGATCAGGCGCTCTACGAGGCGAAAAGGAAGGGTCGAAATCGCGTCGTTCTCTGCGCGACGCGTTGCGCTTCCCCGGATCGGCCGGCTATACGACGAGAAGAACGGGCGACCTGAGTCTTGAAGAAAAATTTCGTTCTCGACACCAACGTTCTGCTCCACGACCCGAACGCCATTTTCGCGTTCGAAGAGCACCGGGTGGTCATTCCCATCTACGTGATCGAAGAGATCGACAAGTTCAAACGTGAGCTGTCGGAGCTCGGCCGATCCGCGCGTGAAGTCGGGCGCATGCTCGACGATCTGCGCAAAGAAGGAACGATCAGCGAAGGCGTCACGCTGAACAACGGCGGCGTGCTCGCGGTGCGCTGGACTCAACGCACCATCCCGGCGGCGCTGGAAAACACACACTACGTCGACAACCGCATCCTCGCGCTCGCCGTCGAGATCAAAGAGAAAGAGCCGGACGCGCGCGTCATCCTCGTCACCAAAGACGTCAACTTGCGCATTCGCGCGGATGCGCTCGGCCTCGAAGCCGAAGACTACGATCACGAGCGCCAAGAGATCACTGAGCTGTACACCGGTATGGCGGAGATCGACGTCGACGGCTCCGAAGTCGATAAGTTCTATTCGCAAGGTTATCTCGCGCTGAACGATCTCTACTATTATCCGAATCAGTTCGTGCATCTGAAGGATCGCGCGAATCCGTCGCACTCCGCGCTCGGCAAGATCGCGCTCGAACAGGAGCGCATCGTTCCGATCACGCGTTTGAAGGACGGGATCTGGGGCGTACGCCCGCGCAACAAAGAGCAGTCTTTTGCCAGCGATCTGTTGATGAACGACGACGTGAAGCTGGTGACCCTGGTCGGAAAGGCAGGTACCGGCAAGACGCTGTTGGCGATCGCCGCGGGCCTCCACAAAGCGACCGAAGAAGCGAAGTACCAGCGCGTGCTCGTGTCGCGTCCGATCTTTCCGCTCGGCCGCGACATCGGTTATCTGCCGGGAAGCGTCGAAGAGAAACTCTCGCCGTGGATGCAGCCGATCTTCGACAACGTCGAGTTCTTGATGGGTTTGTCGAACGCGGAGAAGAAGGGAGGCCGCTCTTACAAAGAGCTGATCGATCTCGGCATCCTGCAGATCGAGCCGCTGACGTACATCCGCGGCCGTTCGATCCCGCACCAGTTCATGGTGGTGGACGAAGCGCAGAACTTGTCGCCGCACGAGGTGAAGACGATCGTCTCCCGCGCGGGTGACGGGACGAAGATCATCCTCACGGGTGACCCGTACCAGATCGACAATCCATACATGGACTCGACGAACAACGGTTTGGTGCACGTCGTGAATCGCTTCAAATCCGAGCGAGTTGCCGGACATGTGACGCTGGTGAAGGGTGAACGCTCAGAGCTCGCCGAGCTTGCTGCGAACCTGTTGTAACCGCTAACGTCGCTTTCGATGCTGACCGCAGCTCTCCTCGTGCTCACGCTCGCCGGCGCGGATAACGCCGCTCCGCCGGTGAAGAACTACACCATCGACTTCGGTGGAACCTCAAAAGAGGTCCAGGCGGGCAAAAAAGGTGAGCTGAAGCTGCTCATCAAAGCCGCCGAAGGTTACAAAGTGAGCGCCGAAGCGCCGCTGAAGATCGGTCTGGACGCGCCGGGCCTGGACCTTTCGAAGAAGCAGCTCGGTCACGACGACAAAAAAGACAAAAAGAGCGAAGCGCCCGAGTTCACGGTGTCCTTCGGGGCCGCGAGCGCGGGCGACAAGGCCATCGCCGTCGACGCCATGTTTTTCGTCTGTAACGACAAGGTCTGCGAGCGCAAAACTGAAAAACTCTCGGTGCCTGTTTCAGTCCGTCCGTAGCTGCTAAATTCCGCGCGTGGCTGGGAGTGTGCTTCTCGTCGTCGTCGATGAGCCTGCACATCGCGCGCTCTTCAATCGATATCTCGCGAACACTCCGCATCACGTCGTGTTCTCGCACGACGGAGAAGACGGCTTCGATCGTTTCGCAGAAGTGAAGCCCGATCTGATCATCGCGCACGTCACGGCGCCGCGCCTCGACGGAACGATCCTCTGTCAGTTGATCCGCCAACAACCGCGCGGCGACGTGGTGCCTTTCGTGTTGCTCGGCGAGGAGCTGAAGGATCCGAAGATCGCCAAGTCGCGCGCAGAGATCGTCGGTGCAGACGGCGTGTTGCCGTTCCCATTCGATCGCCGCCAATTGATCGAGAAGATCACGCCGCTGCTCGCGTTCGGCCGCCCGGAAGCCTCGATCCTCCCGCCGGATGATGAAGAAGATTCCGAGGTGATGGAGGCGCCGCAGATCGAAGCGCCCTCGCGCTCATCGTCGTCGACGGAGCTCGCGGCGCTCGGCGAGGAGCTGGCGGATGTCGCGCAGGCTGCGGAACAAGAAGGGGAACAACAGAGCGCGGACCTGATCCTTCCCGCAGACGATCACGCGGAGGCGCCGATTCAAGTCGCGCCGCGCGCGCTGCCCGAAGCGCAGGACACGGTCGTCAGCTTTCAAAATCCGTACACCAACGCGGAGCTTTCACAGCGCCCGCCGATCCACTCGGAGATTCCGGACGCGGAGCCGCCGGCGGTCGTCGACGAGATCGAGCGCGAGACACACATCGAAGACAAGCCGACGACGCCGTTCGAATCGAATCGGCCGCGTTTGTTCATCGATGGTCGCCGAGAGCAGGCCCGAGATCCGGCGCGCGAGCCGACCTTCGACGAGCTTCCCGCGGATGATTCCCGCAAACAGTTGCTCGAGGAACCCTCGCTTTCGAGCATCGGTTCGGTGCCGCGCGTACCGAATCATTCGGTGGAGAGCTCGGAAAAAGCGCGCATGTTGCACGAGCCTTCGTTGTCGGGGACGCCGTCGTCTTCCGCGCAATCCGCGCATCGCGACAACGGAAGCCGGCGAGGGCTCGATGAATCGCAGCTCGGCAAACGCCTGGCGAAACGCGTTCGCACGCTGCACCGCATGCTCGATCAGGTCGATTATTATCAGCTGCTCGGCGTCGACGAAAACGCGTCGCCCGAAGCCATGCGGCGCGCCTATTTCGATCTCTCGCTCGAGTTTCATCCGGATCGTTTTTTCCTGCTGCGTTCGGGCGATCTCAAAGAAAAGATCTACGCGATCTACCGGCGCATCACCGACGCCTACGCGGTGCTCACCGATGAACGCCGCCGTGCGAGTTACGACGGGGTCGAGCGCGAGCCGGAGGCGCCGGTGCGCACGCTCGATGTTTCGGTGCGCGATGCGAAAGCGAAGAAGCTGGTCGAGCTCGCCAAAGCAGCTTACCAAGACGGCGATCTTCGCTCGGCGCGCCTGCATCTCCATCTCGCGCAAGGTTACGAAGCGGACAACACGCAGTTGAAGGCGGCGATCGAGAACGTCGCGCGGATGTCGAGGCCGGCGTAGATGGCTGCGCGCAAGCTGAAGACCGCGAAGCAGCTCGCGCAGGAGATCGAAACGCTGCTCCCGCTCGATGATCGTGCGCTCCGCGAGAAGCTGGAATTGCTGGCGGCCGGAGAGCCGTTTTTCGCCGAAGGTGCCGCGGCGTACGGCTACCGCTTGTACGGGCGCGATCGGATCTTGTTTCGCCCGCTGATCCTTGCGCACTTCACCGGTTACGGACCTGTACCAAAGGACATCGAAGCGTGGATGGCGGAGGTCGACCGCGCGAACGATGTCGAGCTCTACCGTGCACTCTACGCCTGGAAAAACAGGGGAAAAGTCAACGAGTGGAAGAAGGAGCTGGTCGCTCGTTTTCGCGCCGCACCGACGAAAACCGCGCGCGCCAGTGAGCTCCAAAAGCTCGACATCTGGGGCGTGCTCGACGAAGCGACCGCGCTCGAGCTCTACCGCATCGATCCCGAAGCTTCGCCGAAGTTCATCGAGCGACATCTCGAGCTGTGGAAACGCAAATTCTGGCGCGAGCTGTTCGAGCTGGCGCGCTCGAAAAACGATCTCGACTTCGCGTACACGCTCTACCGGCAGCAGATCTCCGGCGCGGAGTGGAAAAAAGACGTGCTCGCTTTAGCGGAAAAGCTGCGCGATCCGGCGGAGCTCGACAAAACGCTGGAGCAACATCATCCGCGCGGCTGGGATCTGGATCTGGTCAACGGCTTCTGGGAGCTGGTGCGCGCACGCGGGCGTGACGTCGTGCCTTATGTGTTGCGGCACATGACCGAAGTCTATGCGCGCGGTTGGGGCGAACGGCGCGCCTACAAAGCGATGGTCGCGCACGCGGAAAAAGAGGGCTGGGACGACGTTTGGGCGGCGCTTTTGCGCTCTTCCTCGCATGGGAATGAGTACGACGAAGCCGTGGCCGACCTGGTCGATGGTACAGGTGAGGACGGCGAGCGCCGCCGAAAGCTCCGTTTGTTGTCGGGCGTGATCGGCGAGATGAATTTTCCGGGCTTGGGCGTTGCTTGGGTGCGGCCGCTGTCCGAGAAGACAGCGATCAAGCTCTACGGCGAGTTTCCCGACCTGTTGCGCGGACCGTTTCGCGCGCACGTCGCCGGTGCGCAATATGCGAAGTTGATCGATCTTTGTATCGCCTCGGGCGACGAGATTTTGATCGACTATTTCGCCAGCCGTGTGGCGACGCGCGATCTCACTTATTGGAAGGGCGCGAACCCGCTCCTCGACCGACTCACCGAATATTATCTCACCGCGGATGCGCGGCGCTTGGTGGGCGTGATCGGTCAGATCCCGGCGTTCGTCGTCTGGAGTTACGATCGCCTGGTCCGCACCAATCGCCTGGCGCGCCTCCTATTCGAGCGCAATTTGGAGGAGTACCTGTCCGATAGTACAGCGGTCCGCGATCTGCTGGAGAGCCCCTCGATCTTTGCGCAGATCCTCGCTTACCGCGTGCTCGGAATGCGCGATCCGCGAGCCGAAGTATTGGCGCGCGAGAACGCGGATCTGTTGATCGCTGCCTTGTTGCGTTCGCTGCACCGAAAGACGCGCGTCTTGGCTTTCGTCGCGCTGGCGAACGCGGCAACCACGCCAGAGCTGGCGCGACGGATCGTGGATCGTGCGCGCGAAGCTTGGGATCTGCCGGACACGCGTTATCCGAAAGAGAAGCTGCTCGGGTTGATCGCACAGATTTTGTCACGATATCCGGAGCTGCGCGGTGCGCGGGAACAACCGCAGGTGTACGCGTCATGAGCTTCCACTCCTTCGACTACGCGTCGCCGAGCGCGTTTTTTTCCACGCGTGATCGTGCGGAGCTGGGCCTCGCATCGGATCGCAAACGTCCGGTGCGTTTCGTGGCGCGGATCGCGGAGAACAACTTCTTATTGCGGATCGCGCTCCAAGCTTTGGGACAGCTGATCTGGTCGAACGATCAGTGGGCGCCGTCGTCGTGGTTCGGTGCTTCGCTCGATCCGATCATCACCGTGCACGATGACCGCGTGTTCCTCGAAGCGTTCAGCGGCGATCAGAGCTCGTACGGGATGGTGATCGCCGATCGTTCGCTCTTCGATCCGCGCGGCGAAGTGACGCCGGGGACCACCAACGTCGATTTCACCGCCTGGCTCTGGTCCGCGCTTGGTGAAATGCGCACTTCGCGCGAGACTTTTTTGCGCATCGAGCCGGGCGGCTTCGAGGTCGACACGCTCAACGCCGGCGGTCGTTACGAGAAGAAGGTCGACGTCCCGGATTCTTGGGTGCGCGGCTTCCTCGAGCTGCAATCGACGATGGCCATGCCGGGAACGCACCTGTCCTGTCGGCCAGTGGATCTGATCGCGGCGATACGATTCTTGCGCGCCAACAAATCGAAAGTTTCACCGCGCGCGCTGCGCTACGAGATGACGCCCGGCCAGGACGCGAACATCGTGCTCGAGCCTTGGGAGCACACCGTTCCGCTGAAAAATGCGAAACATTCGTACACAGAAAAACGCGTCATTCGCACCTGGGGCCGGAGGCGTTTGCGTGCGCTCGAGCCGTTGTTGCCGTTCGCCGACCGCGTCGACGTGTACTTGAAAGGCCGCGCGCTCCCTAGCTTTTACGCGGTGAAGCTTCCGAAGATCACCTTCGTGCTCGGGCTCTCCGGCTTCACCGACAACCGCTTCACCGAGGGCGGTTCCTTCTGCTTGTTGTCGAAGGCGGTGCCGAAAGAGCTGGAGAAGCTGGCGCTCGATGGCGCGGTGTTTCGCGGGCGGCAGAAGATCGACGCGCGCCTCTTGGCGACAGAGCTGGAGACGGATTTGGCGAACGCGACGACGCTGCTCGAAACTTTGGTGCGCCGCGGTCAGGCCATCTACGACGTGGAGACGCGCGAGTTTCGGCGGCGCGAGCTGTTCGCCGAGCCGATCGACGAAGCGAAGATCCATCCGAAGAGCCTGCGCGAAGAAGAAGCGACCGCCATGGTGCGGAAGGACGAAGTGCGCACCACGTCGCGCGCGATGAAAGAGACGAAGAAGGTGAAGATGCTCGCGGGCGAGGCGCGTGAGGTCGTGCACCGTGAGCTGGTCGTCGAAGGGAGCGCGGGCGCGGAGAAGAACGTGGAGATCGTGGTGACCGAAGCGGGCCGGATCATCTTCGGCCGCTGCGAATGCGCGCATTTTCGCGAACATTTGCTGAACAAAGGACCGTGCGCGCACATGATCGCGCTCCTCGCGGTGACCGATCTCTCTTTCGCCGATCTTCCAACCTCGAGGCCCACGTGAGAGAGTTCGCGCGCTTCGGGGAGCGGCCGTGAGACTCAGCTTATCGTGCACGGTGTTTCGCTGTGCCAGAGCATTGTCGTTCGTTCTTCGCCACGGTCCCAGCGTACGTAACGCCGGGAGCCATGAGTCCAGAGCTTCGAGAGTGAATCTTCAAGGCCGCAACCCCGAGGTCTAACGATATAAACCATGGGTTTTTGGGACTGGCTCAAAGGTCTGTTCGGCGGGCCAAAAGAGATCGAACGCGACGTCACCCGCCTCGGCGGCGAAAAAGACGAGCTCGACGAGATCGCGGAGACGGTCGATCTGCGCGGCGGTCCCTATCGCCCGAATCGCTTGCGTCTAGCGCTGCGCGATCGCCGCCTGTTGCCGAAGAAGAAGAAGACCTTCGGCAAGAAGAAGAAGGTGATGGAGCACGAGGAGGCCGATCGCCTCTTCGCTGCCACGCTGCGCACGCGGAATCGAAACATCCGCGATCTCCTGGTCGATGAAGAACAGCTGAAACGTTACGGCCTCCCGCTCTGGCGCACCGAAGAGGAGCTCGCCGCCGCGCTGGAGCTCAGCACCGGGATGTTGCGCTACTACTCGATCCACCGCGAAAAGGAGCGCGTCCCGCACTATACGACTTTTTCAGTGGCCAAAAGGACAGGTGGCCGAAGGATCATCATGGCGCCGAAGAAGCGCTTGAAAGTGATCCAACGCCGCCTACAAAGGCAGCTCGGCGCAGCGCTGCCGAAACATGAGGCGGCGCATGGTTTCGTGCGCGGAAGATCGACGTGCACCACCGCGGAGCCGCACGTGAAAAAGAAGGTCGTGGTGCGGATCGATCTGGAGGCCTTTTTCCCGACGATTACGCACGTACGGGTGCGTGGTCTGTTGATCGCGCTCGGCTACAGTTACCCGGTCGCGTCGACGCTCGCGGTGTTGATGACCGAGTCCGAGCGGCAGCCGGTCGAGCTCGGCGGTGAAGTGTTTCATGTGCCGATCGGCCCGCGGCACTGTGTGCAAGGCGCGCCGACCTCGCCCGATATTTCGAACGCGATCGTGGTGCGCCTCGACCGCCGTATGACTGCGCTCGCGAAACGGCTCGGCTTCGTTTACACGCGATATGCGGACGACCTGATCTTCTCCAGCAACGATCCGCTCAAGGTTCCGCACCTGCTCGGTGGTGCGCGCCGCATCATCGCCGCCGAAGGTTTTCGCGTGAATTCCAAGAAGACGCGCGTGGCTCGCCGGACGAACAAACAAGTCGTCACCGGCGTCACGGTGAACGACGTGCTCGGCCTATCGAAAAAAGAACGCAAGAAGATCCGCGCCGCGATCCATCACGCGAAACACGGGAAGCTCGACGCCAAAGCGCGCGCCTCGCTCGAAGGAAAGCTCGCCTATCTCCACGGCTTGAACCCGGAACAAGCCGCGAAATTGCGGGCCCGTCACGTGTTGTCACCGTGACATCACAACTCGGTTTCGACGGAGCACTTTCGATACGCGCATAGCTTGGTACGCATCTTGAGTTCGTGCGGCTCATGTTTGTCGCACGTAGAGCCACTAACTTTGCACCCTCTTTTTCCCGTCCTTTTCACACCTCGGCGAGCTCGATGCCCCACACCTCGTGGTCGCCGTCGCTCCCGACGTCGCGCGCGTTGAAAGCGCTCGGCATCGACGTCGAGCTGCTCACGCTGCGAAAGCCGCCGAAGCTCAGCGCGGAGACGCTCCGGCTGATCCGCGCACCGATCATGCCGCGCACCGATTTTCGCGACTACGCCGAGCGCGAGCGCATTCGGGAACGGATGGAGATGGCCGTCGAAAATCGCACGCCGGCGCGCACCCAGACTGAAGCGCCGAAGCTCGCTCGCAAGCCGGCCACCCGCACGCAGTCGTCTTCGTCGATGGGTGCGTGGAAGCCGTACGAGCCGAAGCAGGACCGGAGCCCGTTCGGCATCCAGGGACAACGCCGTCACTACACCTCCTCGATCGATCGGACTCCCTTGACCTCGGTGCCGGAGCACAGCCGTAGCGAGGCTTTCGACGCCTACAACAAAATGGACAAAGCGTTCCACGCCGCGCGCGCCAGCAAAGATCCTTCGGTCAAAGAAGAGTTCGTCACCAAACAAGTGCCTGCGTATTTCGCGGCGCTGCGTGACTCCGGTGTGAAGGTCGACGGCGCCATGGTTCACGACATGATGATCCAGCTCGGCTACATGAACATGCGCCCAGGCGTCGGCTTCAAGGTGGAGATCGACGGCGACAAGACCGGCATGTTCAAAGTGCCCGAAGGCCAGACGCGCACGGTGAACGTGCAGCTCATCGACAAACACCGCCAGCCCCTGGACTTCGACGGCCTCGCCAAGCTCACGCAGGGAACGAAACCCGGCCCCGGCTTCAACATCTGGAACATGAGCTCGGGCAGCGAGTCCCATCTCGGCGTGAATTTCATCGGCACGAGCTCAGTCGGCCGAAATCGCGATGCGACGCTCAGCGACTCGCTCGCAACCGGCTCGCTGGCAAACGCATCGAAGACCGGCGTCGGCAGCGGCAACGCAGAGATGTGGATGAAAGACTCTGCGGTTCCGCTCGGAAAATATGCCGATTCACTCAGCTTCGTCACCGGACACAGCTTGGGCGCGGCGATCGCGCAAGACTTTGCGGACATGCAGGTCAAAGCGGATCGTCGCACGATCGGTTACTTCGCGGCGGCGCCGGGATTGTCGCGCCCGCAAAGCAAACAGTGGGAAGCGAACCGCGACAACTTTTTGTACAGCCACGCGAAGCAGGATCCGATCACGCTCGCCGGCCTGCACTCTTGGTCAGGTCGGGAGATCGTCGGCGGGATCCTCGATCTTCCGGTGCAACCTGGCCTTGGGAACAGCTCGATCGACGGCGTCGGAATGCAACACGGCGCGCAGCCGGCGACCTTGCTCGCGCTACGCGACGGCCAAGTGCCGGATCCGACGGCGCGCAAAGCGGTGGGTCCGAACGCGTTTTGGCGCATGACCGACGGGCAGCGGCCGAACTTCGCGCACAAGATCTTCGCGGAGATTCCGGCGGAGAAAGCGTCCCGCTTCTTGGAGACGATGGGCTACGGCGGCACGGCCAAGCCGGGTCAGCCGCAGGGAAAAGATCACGCGTTCAACGTGTCGATGGTGCAGTTGTTGTCGAAGACCGAGCTCGGATTCACGGCGATGGAGCGCAATCCGGATGGAGCACTGCACGCGTTGATGATGTCGCGTGATGCGATCATCGCGGATCCGAAGATGGGCATGCGGATGTTGGCGATGAATCTGATGGCCTCGCTCCCGTTCGAGGATTTCAGCAGCGCGATGCCGAAGAACGACCTACGAACGATCGGGCGGCAGGTCGACGGAGTGGTGGGTCGCTACGAAACGCACGAGCTCCGCTCGATGATCGCGAAGGAGAAGCAAGTCGCGTCGATCGAGTAACGCGCGACGAAGAGCCGAGAGCTCCTGAGGAAAAGGGGTACGGAGAGAATGGGATTCGAACCCATGTTACAGGTTATCCCCGTAAACTGGTTTAGCAAACCAGCGCCTTCAGCCTCTCGGCCATCTCTCCAGCACATCCAAACCATCAAGAGTCAAAGAACGAACAGAGCATCGGACCTTCGCACCATCGAACCACGGAGCAGGAGGGATTCGAACCCCCGGTACCTTGCGATACGGCGGTTTTCAAGACCGCTGCCTTCAGCCACTCGGCCACTGCTCCTCGGGCTGACCGGCTCTCCTACGGGCCTTCGGGTTGGGAGTTTTCGTCATTCAGACTGGGTGCTGTCAAGCCCGGCGTAGAAAATATCGAGGGACTGCGCTAACCGGCTCCCATGGCCGAAACCGTTGCGCTGCCTGCCTGGGCGACCGAGCTGAAGAACACCTTCCTCCGCGGAGAGTCCTCCGTCTTTGTCCTCCACGGAAACGTCTTCGACCTCATCCTGCACAACGGTGAGCTGACGCCGATGACCGACTTCCTCCTCAACGTGGTCCTCGCGAAGAAGGACATCGTCATCCACTACAACCCGGCGCTCGGGGTGAAGCTCAAGAAGAAGGAAGCGAAGATCGACAACCTCGACGAGCTGTACGGCGTCAAGGAAGCCGACAAAGCGCTGCCTGCGCTCGAGAAGCTCCTGCTCACGCAGGACAACGTTTCCGTGGTGATCGATTACTCGGAGACGATCGCGCCGGCGGGTGATTCGAGCTTTGCGTCCGAGGCGGATCGCCGCGCGATCGTGACGCTGCACCGCTGGAGCCTCGATCGCCGCTTCGAGAACGCGGACAACATCGTGGTGTTGGTGACGGAGACGTTGAGCGAGCTGTCGCCGAAGATCGTCTCGAACCCCAAAGTGACGGCGATTCAGATTCCGCTGCCCGACGAAGCGCAGCGCAATTTGTTGATCGCGCTGATCGAGCCGGAAGCGACGAAACGCGACGTGGAGAAGCTCGCGGCTTTGTCGGCGGGCCTCAAGGCGATCCAGATCCGCGGCATTCTCGCGCCCGGCGAAGATTCGGCGGAGGATCAGCTCGACCGCGAAAAATACATTCGTTCGCGCATCGGGAACGCCCCGGGTGCAGACGAACGCGCCAAACATCTGACGAAGACGACGGCCGGTTACACTAAAAAACAGCTCGACGAAGTGCTCGACGCCTTTGGTGCCGCGGTTGCGCCGACGAGCGACGTCGGCCGTTACGACGAAGTGATCGCGCTGCTCACGCGGAGGAAACGCGAGATCCTGGAGAAGGAGTGTTACGGCCTGATCGAGTTCGTCGATCCGCCGCACGATTTCTCGGTCGTCGGCGGCATGGACGAAGTGAAAAAAGATCTGATGCAGATCGCGAAGAACATCCGCGAAGGCAACCGATCGCGCGTGCCCATGGGCATGTTGTTCGTCGGCCCGATGGGCACCGGCAAAACATTCGTCTGCGAAGCGTTCGCCAAATCGTCGGGTCTGACCGCGATCAAGATGAAAAACTTCCGGAGCAAATGGGTCGGCGCGACAGAAGGAAACCTCGAGAAAATTTTGTCGGTCGTCAAAGCGATCGGCAACATTTTGGTGATCATCGACGAAGGTGATCGCGCGTTCGGAAACGCCGAGGGCGGCGATGGCGACGGCGGCACGTCCTCACGCGTGATCGCGCGGATCAAAGAGTTCATGAGCGACACCACCAACCGCGGCCGCGTGTTGTTCGTGTTGATGACCAACCGTCCCGACAAGCTCGATATCGACATCAAACGTGCGGGTCGTTTGGATAAGAAGATCCCGTTCTTCTATCCCCAGGAAGCCGAAGAAGTGGAGCCTGTCCTTTTGGCCCAGCTGCGCCGGCATCGCGTGAATCACGAGCTCGCGTTCCCGGCGGATCGCGAGCTGATCTCCACGCGTTTGATCGGCTACTCGAACGCCGACGTCGAAGCGATCGTCCTCACCGCGAACGATGAAGCGGAGCAGCGCGGAGTCAAAGTCTCACGCGATTTGTTCATCAAAGCGATCGACGACTACTTGCCCTCGCGCGACGCGAACATGCTCGAGTACATGGAGCTGCTCGCGGTCTTCGAGAGCTCCTCTCGCTCGATGCTTCCGAAGCGTTACGCGAACATCGATCTCGGGGAGCTCCAAGATCGCATGCGTCTGTTGAAGTCGCAGATCCGGTAATCGCGCCTCCCCGCCGCTCCTGTTTCATTTTGGAGTATCGAACCTGTTCGCGAGGACAGGTGACACATGTCTGTTCGTTCGAGTTTGAGTCGCGGCGCCGAATGTTTCACGGGTTTGCGGTGTGAAGCTTTCGAGAACGTCTCTATATTTCCCGTGAATGGGAAGAAAAAGAGGATTCATCGGCACGCTCGTGAAGATCAGCGCGGACATGGAGCGCGCCGAACGCCGCAGACAGCGTGAGCTCCAAGCCGCGGTCAAGTCGCGCCAACGGGCGACGGCGGCATCGCAGAAAGCGGCCGAGCTCGAGGATGCGCAACGCGAGGCGGAGCTCTTCGAGAACACCATTCATCTGCTCACCTCCATGCATCGTGAATGTTCGGAGCGAATCGACTGGATCGCGATCCTCGAAGCACCGCCCCCCCGTGAGCCCGAACGGAACACGCATGAATCTTTCGCGTGTCGGGCGTCCCTCGAAGTGTATACGCCAGGCTTTTTCGAGCGCCTCTTTGGCGCCGAGAAGAAACGCCGCCTGCTCGAGGCGAACCTCGAAGCTGCGCTCGCGCGAGAGGCCGAGCTCTTCGAGAACGCCAGAAAGCGGCACGAAGCAGCGCTGGTCGAACATCGGGAAGCCGCGACGCTGGCCCGAACCGTGTTGGCCGCCGATGTCGCGGCTTACGCGCGCGTCATCGATGAAACCGGCTGTCTCGAAGAGCTCGACGACCTTCGTTGCAGCGTCGAAGCCCGGTTTCCGGGCGCTCAATTCGCGCATGCCACGGTTCGCGCCGATGGACGCGATCTCGTTCCAAGCGAGGTTAAAACGCTCAGCGCGAAAGGCAAATTGTCGGCGAAAGAAATGCCCAAGGCGCGCTTTTGGGAGATCTATCAGGACTTCATTTGTGGAGCCGCGCTGCGTGTCGCGCGAGAGCTCTGCGCCGTTCTTCCGCTCAAAGGAGCGTTGATCGACGTGCGCGCACCGCTCCTGAATTCCGCGACCGGACACTACGAAGACACCTGCGTGCTGTCGGTCTATTGCCCCGCGGAAGAGCTCGATCGGATCAACTTCAGCGCGGCTGATGCGTCGAGTGTCGTCGAGAGCTTCATGCACGAAATGGCCTTTGCGAAGAGCAAGGGCATGAATGCCGTCGACTCCATTCCCGCTGGAAAGTTCGCCTGACGACCACGAGAGGTTTTTATGTTGGAGATCGCAATCGCTGCAGCTGCGGTGTGTCTCGTCGCAGCCATTTACGCATTCCAAGCCAAGGGCCGAGCCGAAAAGCGGGTACTCGAGCTGGACGGCGAGCTCGCAGAGAAAACACGACGTTTCGATGCCGCCGCCGCCGAGGCCGATGTGCTCCGAAAGTATCAGGGGATCGCAGATGCAGAGCTCGCTGCGCGAACGGTGGCAGAGAGCGCCCGAAACGAAGCGGATCGTGTGCTGGCGGAGGCGCACGACGCCCGCGAAGCTGCGGAGCAGCTCGTTCGAGAGGCGAAGACGCAAGCGGCTCGTGAAGCGAAGGACATCCGAACGGGTGCAGAAGCCGGAGCGACGATCGCGGCGATCGAAGCGAAACGAATCATCGAAGAAGCGAAACAGCGCGCGGAGACGATCGCGGGCGACGCAATTCGTGCGATGGAAAACGCGCGCGAGCTCGAGCAAACGGCGCGGGCGATGAAGAACGTCATCGAAGGTTACGGCAATCAATACATCCTGCCGACGGCGGGCTTGCTCGATGAGCTCGCGGACGAGCTTGCCTTTGCCGATGCCGGGCAACGTTTGAAGGCCACACGAGAGCGCGTCCGTTCCATGGTCAAACAGGAGACGGCCGCGACGTGTGACTACGCCGAAGCGAATCGGAGGGAGACGGCGATCAATTTCGTGCTCGATGCGTTCAACGGAAAGGTCGAGTCCGTGCTGGCAGACGTTCGGCACGACAACTACGGCACGCTGGAACAAAAGATCGCGATGCATTCAGTTTGGTGAACTACAGCGGTCAGGCGTTTCGGAACGCGCGCATTTTACCGGAGTTTCTCGAAGCACGATTACAAGAGCTTCGATTCGCCGTCGTGGCGCAGGAGCTGAAGCTGCGAGAGCGCGAAGAGCAGCGCGCAATCAAGGAACGCATTCGAGAAGAAGAGAAAGCGCAACGAGACTTCGAACGGGCGATGAAGGAAGCCGCAAAAGAAGAGGAGATGCTTCGCCGCGCCATGGAAAAAGCGCGCAAAGATCTCGACCGTGCGAGCGAAGAGCAGAAACAGAAATACGAAGAGCAGCTCGCCGAGCTCTCCGGGCGGCTGGTCGCGGCTCTAGAGAAGAATCAACGAGCGCTCTCGATGGCGCAACAAACCAGGGCAGGGCATGTCTATGTCATTTCCAACGTCGGTTCGTTCGGAGAACATGTTTACAAGATCGGTTTGACGCGCCGGCTCGAACCGATGGACCGAGTTCGTGAGCTCGGTGACGCAAGCGTCCCGTTCAGCTTCGACGTGCACTCGATGATTCGTAGCGACGACGCACCGGCCTTGGAGCGCGCGCTGCATCAACGGTTCCTCAAAAATCGGGTCAACAAAGTGAACGCGCGAAAAGAGTTCTTCCGTCTCTCACTTCAAGAGATTCGGGAAGAGATCGAGAAGATGAATCTCCCCGTGCAATGGACCATGGCCGCAGCGTGCGCGGAGTATCGTGAAACTCAGGCGATCGAACGCGCGATGGCCGAGAAGACGTTCTCCGAGAACGCGTGGATGCAGCAGCAGATGATCGAGCACGACAAGGCCGCGGCTGAAGGATTCTCGTCGGAGATCGAAACGGCTGCCGGTTAACTTTTTAGAGCGGGCCGAAGCGCGTCGCGAAGATGTCCCATGGGACAGGTGCCGCCCGCGCCGTCAGTCTCTGTTCACGAATGAGACAACCCGCGCGTCGACGGCGATGGCGGGCGCGGCCCCGGACTCGCGGGCCGCATACGACGAGAACGACTCGTTGACCGCCAACACTTTCATCGCGTCGCCAACTCGAATGAGGCGGATCGCGCGTTTCTCTTTCTTGCCATCGCGCAGCACCATCAAGCCCGGCTTCCCGGCACCCTCGTACTCGAACGGTCCCTTCGGGTAGACCAACAGTGGGAGCTCGGCCTCTCGGAGCGGCCGCGGCGGCCCGCCGGTGGTGGAGGTCAAAACGATCAGGCCCGCGAGCACCTTCGAGCTCTTCGCGTTGAGCCCGGCGATCAGCTGTCGCGTGGTCAGATCTGCGAGCGCGGCGATCGGTGGCGCCTCGGCCGGTTTGTCTTCGCAGCCGACCGACACGAGACCGATGACAAGCACAGCAAAATCAGCGATTCCCCTCAAACGCATCGCGCAAGAAGATATCACTTGACCCGACACCAAGACGAGAACGAACGACAGCAGGGGGTCGCATCTACCTTGCTGAAGCTTCTGGCCGAGATTTCGGCGAGGACGCGGGTAGCTGTTACGATGCGAGAACAGCCGTGGGGCAAGTGAGCCGATCAACGTTCGGCAAATACGTTTTGCTGCGCAAGCTCGCCTCCGGCGGCATGGGCGAAGTCTTCCTTGCGAAGCAGCGCGGTCCCTCGGGTTTCGAGAAGCTGCTCGTCATCAAACGCATCCTCTCGCACCATCTCGATAAGCGCGATTACCTCGACATGTTCTTCAGCGAGGCGAAGCTCGTCGCGCGGCTCAATCACAACAACATCATCCAGATCCAAGAGATGGGTGAGATCGACGGCGATTACTACATCGCGATGGAGTACGTGCGTGGCAAATCGCTGCGCGACATCATCGACGAGCTGCGCGCCGAAGGCCGCATGTTGCCGCTTCCTCACGTCGTCGATCTGGCGATCAAGCTCTGCGAAGGCCTCGGTTACGCGCATCAAGCACGCGATATCCGCGGCCGTCCGATGAACATCGTTCATCGCGACATCAACCCGCATAACGTCCTCGTTTCCTACAACGGTGATCTGAAGCTGATCGATTTCGGAATCGCGAAGTCGGAGATGACGTCCGTCCACACCGCGACGGGAACGATCAAAGGCAAGTTCGTTTATATGTCGCCGGAGCAGTCCGCGGCGGATCCGATCGACCGCCGTTCGGACATTTTTTCGCTGGGCATCGTCCTGTACGAAATGACAGCGCTGGAGAACCCGTTTGTTCGCCAGAACGTGGTGCTCTCGCTGGAAGCGATCCAGCGCCATGGGATCCCGCCGCCGTCCTCGAAACGCGCCGACGCCGCGCCGCTCGATCTGATCTTGCAGCGCGCGCTCGAGAAACGCCCCGAGGATCGCTACCAAACCGCGACCGAGATGCGCGACGACCTGCGGAACCTGTTTCGCGGGACCACCGTCGAGCCCGCGGAAGAAGACGTTTCCATCTTCCTCCACGATCTTTTCCGCGCGGACATCGAAGAAGAAGATCGCCTGCTCGCCGAAGCGGATCGCGCGACCACGCCCCCGCAAGGATTGCCGAGCGGCGAAGGCGCGACGCAATCGTCTTTCGATCAGCCGCCGGTGCCCGCGCTCGAATCGCTCCCCGAATACGAGCGTCACTCGAGCGACGAAGAAGCCGCGAATCCGACGCCCGCTGCGTTCGGCGATGAAGAGCCGACGCTGAGCGGAAATCTGGAAGGTATCGCGCAGCGCTCTCGCGAGATGAGCCAGCTGTTGCGCCTCTCCCCCGACGGAAATGCGGTTTCGGCGATGCCTTCGCCGGAAGATGTCATTCCGGGGGGAGACGAACACGGCAATCCGAAGACGCCGACACGTTCGGATCGCATACCTGGTCGAAAGACCAGTGTCCCTTCGACCAGTGCCGAACATGCGAGCATGGCTTCGGGTCAGCTTTCGCCGGTTCCCACGGGCGCGAACGGGATCGCCGCGCGGACTTCGGCGTCGCCGCCGCCGCATTTGAGCGATCATGTGTCGAACGTCGGTGCGCACGCGTTCGATGAGCCGATCAACGGCGCGCGACTCGAGCCGACGCGCGAAATGCGGCAGGGCGAGTCGCTGGTGCCGTTTGCATCGCGGACCCAGTCGGATCGATCGAGCCAGCCGCCGTTCCCGAGCTCGCACATCACCGATGAAGATTCAGGGAGCGCGCTCTCGCGGCCGGTGCCTGCGTGGCGCCGTGTCGGTTGGTGGGTCGCGGGCCTGCTCGTATTTTTGGCGACGGCCGTGGCGGGTTTCGTGGCCACGCGCGCGGTGACACGTTCGACCGCAAACGAAGCCAACAAAGAGATGCCGCAGCCGATCGGCGAAGAGCAGGCGATCGCGCCGATCGATGTCTCCGATGTGAAGGGCGAGGAGAAAGTGCCCGCGCCCGATCCGTCGTTGCCGCCGAAGCTCGAGCCGGAGAAGAAGGCGATCGTCGCCCAGGATCCGCCGAAAACCGACGAGGTGAAGCTCACTCCGAAAGAGGAGAAGAAGCGAAAGGCGGAGCTCGCAAAAGCGGCGCGCGAAGAAGAGAAGAAACGCAAAGCCGAGGATCGCCGCGCGAGAGCCGAGCTGGAGAAGGTCGAGAAAACAAAACGAGACGAAGAAAAACGTCTCAAGGCCGCGGCCGACAAAATCGCGCGCGACGAAGAGAAACGCGTGAAGGCAGCGTTGACCGCGGAGCGTTCGCAGAAATCCGAAGCGGACAAAACCGCGCGCGACGAAGAAAAACGTCTCAAGGCCGCCGCCGACAAAGTTGCGCGCGACGAAGAGAAGAAGAAGAAAGCCGAAGCCGACGAAGAGCGCCGCGCGAAAGCGGAAGCGGACAAAGCCGCGCGCGCGGAAGCCGAAAAACGTGCGGCGGCCGAGCGGCCCAAAGAAGAGAAGCCCAAAGAAGAGCCGAAAGAGGAGAGCGCGAAGAACGAGAGCGAGCTGTCCGCGAAAGCGCCCAAAGAAAAAGCGCCGAAGGAAGACGCTGCGGTTCGTTTCGGGACGCTCACTGTTTCGACGTCGGTGGAGCTGAGCGTGGAGGTCGACGGGAAGTCGGTCGGGACCTCGCCGTCGGTGATCCAGGTGAAGAAACCTCAAGGGAAGATCAAGCTCTTCGGACCGGGCGTCGAGATTGCGGTGACGCTGACGTACAAAGTGGAAGAGGGCGGAATCTCGGTGAAGCTCGACTCCAATCCCTGGGCGATCGCCAAACACAACGGTTTGTCGCTCGGAAAGACACCGCAGAACGTGGCGGCCGAGCCGCGACATCGTTTCTCGCTGTTGCGACCCGGACAGTCGGCGCCGTTCGTGATCTCGCTGTTGTGGAATCAAAAGAGCGGATGAAGCTCCTCTGTCTCATCGCGGTCGCGACGCTCGCGTTCTCGCCCCATTTCGCCGAGGCGAAACCGAAGAAGAAAAAAAAAGAGGTCGAGGTCGCCGCCGACACGAAGCCGCCGGTGGTGACGCACGTTCGTGTGAGCCGCGCGCCTAAAGACAAGGCGTTGGTGATCCGCGCGCGCTTCGAAGACGAGAGCGAGATCTTTGCGCCTTCGATTTATTTGCGCGCGAAGGGTGGCGCGGAGTTCGAAGCGCTCCCCATGCGACGCGTGGAGAACGGCTATGAAGCCACGATCTCCGCGGACAAGATGGCCGCCGATCTCGAGTACTTCATCGAGGCCTTCGACGAACAAGGAAACGGTCCAGCGCGCGAAGGCTCGCCCGAGTCACCGCTGTCGATCTCGGTGTTTGCGCCCGATACGGCGGTGAAAGAGATCATCACGCAACCCGAAGTGCCGCCGATCGAACCGCCGAAGCTGGAGCCGCGGGACGAGACGGTGCGGCAGCCGGAGATCGTCGCGCAGGTACCTGACCCAAAGGACAGTGACAGTGAAGAGGACGACAACATCGCGACGACGTGGTGGTTCTGGACGATCGTCGGTGTCGCGGTCACCGGTGCCGTCGCCGGTACGGTGGTGCTCTTGCAGAACAACAGCGGGCCGGTCGATTCGGTCGACATCCGCGTGATCGGGCCGGATCCCGCGGGAGGTTTGCCGTGAAGCGCGCAGCGTGGTGTTTCCTGGGAGCGCTCGCTGCGTGTGGCGGCGGCGAAGAAACGGCGAACATGGAAATCGCGTTTCAGCAGCACGCGCTAGTCTGCGACATTCCGAACCTTCAAGCGAAGATGCAGATCACCAACGTCGCCGAGATCTGCATGCTCGAAGTAAATGACGATCGCACCGTGACCGGTTTGTGCCCCGACATTCCTACGGGCGAAGTGCGCGCGTTTCGTTTGGTGTACTTCATCAGCGTCACTTCACCGGCGCTCGACGTGCAACTCGCGACGGCGATCGAGACGCTCGATCTCACCAGCGAGACCCGATCTTTGGTGACGCTCGAGTTCGGCACCGACTCGGTGGAAACGGCGTTCGACGATGACAACGATCGCCTCACCAACATCGTCGAGGTGTGTGAAGGCCGAAATCCGCTCCTCATGGATCAGTGAGCCGGTTTAGGGCATAGTGCTTCGCCGTGACGGATAAGAAGGTCGATGACCTCGGCAGCTTTCGTATCGCGGACGTGAAGCGGCCCGAGGTGCGCTCGTTCAAGAAGATCGGCAAAGACGTGGAAGAGCCTGAGCCGTCGGTGACGGTCGGGTTCCCCGCGATCGAGAGCCGCCTCGAGACCGGAACCATCGAAGGTGTGGCCGACGAGCTTCGCCCGTCCTACGAGAAGCTCGAGGAGCTCTCGACCAAAGGCGACATGAAATCGCGGGCTTCAGCCAAGAAGGCGATGGCCGCCTACGAGCGCACCGCCGATCTCTTCGAATATCTCTTCGCGACCAAGACCGCTCTTCAGGGTCGCTAGTCTTTTCTCCTAAAAAATCGAAGCCTTAGAACTTCGTGTTTTTTTTTAGCAACATCGCATTCGCTCGCCCGATAACGAGCAACGAATCAACGATTTGATAAATGGGGACCTTTTAGTTCCCGTGAAAGTTTAGGAGATAAGCCATGGAAAACAACAACAACGTCCGCTCAGCCAGCATCCGCCTCTCGACGGTCGCAACCACGACCCGTCAGACTCCGAAGACCGACTTCGGAACCGTCATGCGTGACGGCTTGATCCGCGCGGGCGGAGTTGCTGTGGACGGCATGCGCGTCGCGGCGCCCTTCGTCCCCGGCAGCTCGATCATCTCCGCAGCGCTCGCCGGCGCGAACGTCGCGTCGAACATCGGCACTCCGTCTTACGGTGGGCAGGGCGGCGGCGGCGGCATGGTCGACGGGATCAGCACCAGCGCGGCCGGGCTCGCCGGCGGCAGCGGCCCCGCGAGCTTCAACTCCGGAAACGGCGGCGGTTACGGCGCGAACAACACGCTGAGCCTTCCGGGTCGCCGTCCGGGCCTCGAGACCAACCTCGGCGGCACCGGCGGAGCGGGCGGAGCGACCTCGACGTCGGGCACCGGCGACACGTTCAACAACATGATGTCGGCGACCAAGCAGATGGCGGAGTTCCAAGCGAGCTTCAACCTCCAGTATCTGCAGCTCCAAGAGAAGATTCAGATCGACACCCGCCAGTTCAACTTGGTGTCGAACATCATGAAGACGAAGCACGACGCCGCCAAGAACGCGCTCAACAACGTCCGCTAGTCTTGGGTTTTAACGAGCCGCTGTTCTGCGGCTCGCACCGATCACTTCCCACAATCTGGACGCTCCCCTGACACCACGTTAGAGTGGAGGTCCAGATGTCGGAGCCGGTCGTTGTCGAAGGGCTGATCCCCGTACCTCAAAGCGAGATCGCGCTTCTGCTCGAGTCCGGCTACCTCTACATGGAGATGCAAAAGTGGAAAGAGGCGGAGGAGATCTTCGCCGGAGTGGCCGCGCTCGTGCCGCACTCTGAGATTCCACTCATCTGCCTCGGCAATCTGCAGTTCAGCCAAGGTCGCTACGAGCGCGCGCTCAAGTATCAGCGCGATGCGCTCGCGCGTGCGCCGGAGAGCGCGCTCGCCCAAGCCCATATCGGTGAAGCACTGCTGTTCATGAAGAAGCGCGCGGAATCCAAAGCCGCGCTCGAAAAAGCGATCGAGATGGACCCCGAGGGTGACGCAGGCGCGTTCGCCCGGGCCTTGCTCGATGGCTCTGCAGCGGGAGTAGTCTAAGTCATGCCGCGGATTGGTGGAGGAGGCGGACCGATCGTTCCGCCGCAAACGCAGGGAGCGCAGCAGACCCAGGAAACCAAGGGCGGCGACTTCGCGAGCAAGATCGCGTCGACGCAAGCTGCACAAACTCAAGGAACCGACAGCGCGCGCGCACAACAAGCGAAGAGCGTCGCGCAGCAACAGCTGATCGGGAAGACGAAAGACATCGCGAAGAGACTGGCCAAAGGATCAATCGATCAAAAAGAGGCCACGCGCGAGTTCGTCTCCTTGGTGATCGAGGAGCGCCTTCCGAACTTCAAAAAGAAAAAGAAGAAGAAGGGCGACAAGGACGATGACGAAGAGGAGTCGCCCGAGGAAAAGCTCGAAGAAGCTGTCACCGAGTTGATCGACAAAGATCCTGCGCTGGCCAAGCGGCTCCAGACGCAGTTCAAGAAGCTCGCCGCGAAAGGATAGTTTGGGCGACGAGGCACAAGACCCAAAGAAGGCGAAAGTGCCGCCTTTGCGGAGACCCGGTCTCACGCGAAAGCCTCGTCCATCCGCGGGCAACCCAGCCGGTGCTGCACCGGTCGAGGCTCCCGGCGACGCTGCTCCGGTGAAGGCGAAAGTGGTCGCCAAAGCTCCGGCGGAAGAGACGCCCGAGCCCGCCTCGCAAGAAGTCGAGATTCCGCCCGAGCTCGCCGGCACCTTGCCCGAGCCGCCGCCCGACGTGGCTGCGATGTCCGTTCCTCCGCCGAAGAAAGACATGACGCGGAAAGAGCTGACGGAGCAGTACATGCCGTACGTCCGCTCGATCGCCGGCAAGATCAAAAAGACGCTGAGCAAAGACATCGAGTTCGACGATCTCGTCAGCTACGGCATGCTCGGTTTGTTCGAGGCGTCGGATCGCTACGACGCGAAGTTCGGCGCGAACTTCATGACCTTCGCTTATTACCGAATCCGCGGCGCGATCTACGACGGTCTGCGCGGCATGGGTTGGGTGAGCCGCACCGAATACCAGCGTTATCGCTTCGAGATGCAAGCGAACGCGTATCTGACTTCGACCAACGATTCGCAGGTGACGGCGCCGCCCGCGGTGAAGAAGTCGCCCGAAGACGAGATCAACGAATTGGCCGACGTCGTCAGCGGCCTCGTCACGATCTACGTGACCGCGCTCGACGCGATGGAAGGATTCCAGATCAAAGATGATCGCGGGCCTTCGGTCGAAGAGTCCCTCGAGGTTTTGCAAGCGCGAAAGTTGGTCGCCGAAGCGGTGCAGAAGCTGCCCGAGCAGGAGAAGACCCTGCTTCAGCTTTACTACTACAAAGAGATGTCGCTCGAAGACGTCGGCAAGCAGCTGGGACTCTCGAAATCCTGGACCTCGCGCCTGCATACGCGCGCGATCGAGAAGCTTTCCAGGCTGTTGCGCGATCTCGTCGGCGAATACAACGACAGCGGATCAGGGGGCAAAGGACCACCTGGCGGCGTGGCCGGCGCCACAGCCGCGCTCGCCGGCATTTCTACGCAACATCGCGGACCGCCCAACCGATAAATGAACCTGCGAGCGTATGCTCGCGGAGGTCTGTCATGAGTGATCCGTTGAGCAGCAGCGCCGGCAAGATGGCCGAGGAAATGATGAAAGAGGTCCAGTCTGCGATGAAGCAGGCGGACCAGATGTCCGCGCAGAACCAGCCGAGCAACACGCAGTTTCAAGACGTGATGAATTCGCAGCAGGTCGGCGGCGTCGGTGGTGTGCAAGAGGTTGGTCGTCCCGATATGGCGAACCTTCTCCGCGCCGCGCGCGATGCGCAGGGAACGCCGCGCGTTCCGGTCATCGGCAACAATCTCGACTCGAAGCCGATCAACAACGGCCTCCAGCGCATCATGGAAGACGTGATGCAGGGTCAGAACAAGCTCGAGGAGATCATCAATCTCTCGCTCTCGGGAAAGAACTTTTCCTCGAGCGAGCTCCTCGCGCTGCAAGCGGGCGTCTACCGCTTCACCCAGGAGCTCGAGCTCACCTCGAAGGTCGTCGAAAAAGGTACCTCGACGATCAAACAAGTGATGAACACGCAGGTCTGATACGCTGCTGCGCGTGTTTCGCGCGTTCGTAGCCTTCGCCTGCTTCGCCTCCGCGTCTTACGCCTTTGCGGCCGACGCGCTCAAGGTGGACCTCGTTCCCAAAGCTCAACTGGGACAAGGCCAACCGGCGCTGATCGTTCGCGCTGAAGCTCCCCTCAAAAAGCTTATTTTGGAGGTCACCCGGTCGAGTGACGGCAAGAAGCTGAAGCTCGCCGCCGGTCCGCTCGGTGCGGGCCGTGAGCACCGTTTTCCGCTGGAAATGAAGGTCGCGGGCACGGCCACCTTCGAAGGCTCGCTCACCGTCGAGGTCGAAAACGGCGAGTCGGGCTCGATGCCCATCAAAGTGAACGTCGAGCTGTTGCCGGAGCTGATCGTCGAAGTGAAACCGGAGGATGTCGACCTGGCCAAAAGGACAGTTGCTCTTTCGGCCAGTAGGGACTTGAAACGCGTCGAAGTCTCGTTGATGTCCGATACCGGCACGCCGCTCGGCACGACCTCGGTCGAAGTCGATGGGGTCAATGCAGCGGGCAAATATTTGGCGACCTACGACCAGCAGAAGGGTACTGTCCTTCGGATCAGTATCAAGGCGTATGATGCTTCGGGATTTTTTGGCGGCGTCGATCTCTTCCCGTGGAAGGTCGACATCCCGCACGAAGAGGTCCACTTCCGCTCGGGCTCCTTCGACATCGACAAGACCGAGGACGCGAAGCTCGAGTCGAGCTACACGCTGATCACCGGGGCCATCGACAAATACGGGAAGCTCGCGACCATCCGGTTGTTCATCGCGGGGCATACCGACACAGTCGGAGATCCGGGCTCGAATCAGTCGCTCTCCAACAATCGCGCGCGCGCGATCGGCCGCTGGTTCAAGAAGCGCGGCGTGAAGATCCCGGTGCTCTACGCGGGTTTCGGGGAGACCGTCCTCGCCGTCGATACACCGGATGAAACCGATGAAGTCCGCAATCGTCGCGCGGAATACATTGTCGCGGTGGATGCGCCCCCGATGCGCGGCCCGACTCGCTTCGTCCCCTTAGACTAAGCCTAGACTGAGCCCGCTTCCTATGTTTAGACGATGTCTAACATGAGCACTCTCGTTACTCAGAAAGCACCCGATTTCAAGGCGACCGCGGTCGTGAACAAGGAGTTCAAGGACGTCAGCCTGGCCGATTACAAAGGCAAGTGGTTGGTCCTCTTCTTCTACCCGCTCGACTTCACCTTCGTTTGCCCGACCGAGATCACCGCGTTCTCGGATCGCGTCGAAGAGTTCAAGAAGCTCAACACGGAGATCGTCGGCTGCTCGGTCGACAGCAAGTTCAGCCATCTTCAATGGATCAACACCGACCGCAAACAAGGCGGCCTCGGCGAGCTCAAGATTCCGCTGATGGCCGACATGACGAAGTCGATCGCGCGCGACTACGGCGTGTTGATGGAGAACGCGGGCCACACGCTCCGCGGCTTGTTCCTCATCGATCCGAACGGCGTCGTGAAATACGGCGTGGTGCATGACAACGCGGTCGGCCGCAACGTCGACGAGACGCTGCGCGTGATCCAAGCGTTCCAGCACAACGCGGAGACCGGCGAAGTTTGCCCGGCCAACTGGACCAAGGGCAAAGACACGATGAAGCCGAATCCCACGCAGTCGAAGACCTACTTCGCGAAGAACGGATAAGTGGCTCGCGTCGTCATCGACGTGGAAGAAAGCGCGATCCGCGCGCGCGGCAAAGTCGATCTGATTGCGATGATGTCCGCGCGCGAGGATCGTCCGCTGGTGCTCGTCGGAGCTTCGAAGAAGATCCTGGCGAACGCCGCGGCGGAGATGATCGCCGAATGGACGAAGACCTCGCGCGCGAAATCCGTGCGTGTGTCGCTTCGAGGTGAGAGCGGAGCCGCGCTGAGAACCTGGCGCGCGGAGCTCAAGCGGCGGTCGCTCGACTTGGAGCAGACCAAAGATGCCCCGCGAGGGAGCCCTCGGGCGATCGGGGCGATCTTGGGCGTGGATCTCGCGGCAAAACGGACGATCGATGTCCGGATCGCCGTTTACTCAGCGTAACAACGGACGTTAGATCGCGCTCGTGAAACGCGACGTCGTCAACTTCAACGCAGGACCTGCAGGTCTCCCAAGCCCCGCGCTCGAACGCGCAGCGAAGGAGCTGCTCGACATCGAAGGCACCGGGATGTCGATCATGGAGCACTCGCACCGGGAGAAGACGTACGAGAAGATTCACGCAGAAGCGAAGAACCTGGTGCGCGAGCTGATGGGCGTACCGGACACGCACGACGTGTTGCTGCTTCAGGGCGGCGCGAGCGGAATGTTCGCCACGGTGCCGATGAACTTCCTCGCGAAGGGCAAATCGGCGGACTACGTGAACACCGGGGCGTGGTCCGAGAAGGCGTACAAAGAAGCGAAGTTTTTCGGTGAGCCGCGCATCGCCGGCACGGGTTACGTGAACGAGAAGCCGGTGCACATTCCGAAGCAGAGCGAGCTCGATCTGAAGAGCGACGCCGCGTACGTGCACCTCACCTCGAACAACACCATCGAAGGCACGCAGTTCCGCGATTTTCCTGACACCGGTGCGGTGCCGCTGATCGCGGACATGTCGTCGGACATCATGTCGCGGCCGGTCGACGTGAAAAAGTTCGCCATGATCTACGCCGGCGCGCAGAAGAACCTCGGCCCTTCGGGTGTGGTGTTGGTCGTCGCGTCAAAGGCGTTGATCGAGTCGGGCGCGAAGAACATCCCCACGATCTTCCGCTTCAAAACAGCCGCAGAGAACGACTCGCTCTACAACACGCCTCCCACCTTCGGCATCTACATCATGCGCAACGTGTTGCTGTGGGCGAAGGAGCTCGGCGGCATGACGGCGATGGGCAAACGGAATCAAGAGAAGGCGGCCGAGCTCTATTCGGCGATCGACAACAGCAACGGTTATTACCGCTGCCCGGTCGAAGTCGACGCGCGTTCGGAGATGAACATCGTCTGGCGTTTGCCGAGCGAAGAGCTGGAGAAAAAGTTCGCCGCTGAAGCGGATGCCGCGGGATTGGTGGGCCTCAAGGGACACCGCAGCGTCGGTGGAATGCGCGCGTCTTGTTACAACGCGGTCAGCCTCGACGGCGTGAAACGTCTGACGACGCTGATGAAGGCGTTCAAGGAGAAGAACGGATGAGCTTGGCCACGATGATCGAAAAAGGCGCTTCACACGCCGATATTTCCGCGCATTTGGATGCGCTGGCAGCTGCGGATCGCGTCGCGGAAGTGCGGCAGCTCGGGCACCGCGAGCAAGAAAAATTGTGGGAGCTCACCAAAGGTAAAGCGCCGATCGATGTGGCGACCTTCGTCAACGCGACGGAACAGACGATCATCTACGAAGGCAAAAACACGCTGCCGGCGTTTTCGTTTTTCCAGAAACGTTTTTGGAAGCCGAAAGCCGGCGAGATCGTCGGCTACAACCACAACGGTGGTTTCGTCACCGCGGTGACCGGGCCGGGATATTTTCTCACCGTCAACGCGGACGACGGCGAGATCTTGTTCGATTACACGCGCGAGGCGACGATCCGCCCGCCCGAATGGCCCGAGCTCAAGCCGAATACCGGAATGTTGGCGGGCGTGGTCTACGGCGGAATGAAAGACTATTGCCGTTATGTGGCCAAAGGGACAGTGATCGGCGCGGCCTTCAAAGGCGGCAAATCGCGCAATCAATTCTTCATGCTCACGCGCGCTGCGTAAGACATGTCCACATGGACAGCTGTCCTTTAGATCAGTCGTACATCAAGAAGAACGCCCGCAGCGGACCGTTCCACATCGGTTTTTTCATCGTGACTTTCTTGTTGTACACGTCCTCGAAGTCGTCGTTCGCCACGATATACGCGGCGCGATAACCGAGCTTGTCTTGAAGCGCTGAGAGGTCGGCGTAAAGGTCGAGGACCTCGCGCTCACCGCCACGGCCTTTTTCCAGGCGTTTTCCGTAGGGCGGGTTCGCGATCAAGAGCCCGCGCTCCGAGTTCGCTTCAATCTCCCGCAGATCGCCGTGGCGCACGCGCACCAATTGTTCGGTGCCCGCACGTCGCGCATTACGTTTCAACGCGTCGACCAACGGCGTGTGGATCTCGTTCGCCAAAATATTCGGCTTCGAATCCGCGAACAGATGTTTGTGCCCTTGCCCGGCACGCAGCGGAGCCCCGAGCGCCATCAGCGACGCTTCGATGGGAATCGTTCCCGCACCGGCCAAAGGATCGATCAATGCTTCGCTTCGCGGATCCCAGCGCGCGAGGATCAACATCTGCGCGGCGAGCGTTTCTTTCAGCGGAGCTTCGCCTTCTTCGAGACGGTAGCCGCGCTCATGCATGCTGCCGCCGTAGAGATCGATGCCCATGATCAGCGGGCGTTGTTTGCCGCGGATGGTGATCTCGAGATCAGGTCGCTCGGGATCGAGCTCGATCTCGATTCCGTGCGCTTTGGCGCCGTCGATGATCGCGTTCTTCACCGTGCCGCGCAGCTGCAGCGAGCTCGAGGGGAAATCGACCGGATCGACGACGCGTACCGAGATCGACCGAACGCCTTCGAGCCACTTCGGCGGTTCTTTGCCGATCCATGAACGAAGCTCGTCGTAGAGCGGCTCGAGCCGGGCCGAGTGCGCCTCGAAAAGATCGCGCATCACCCGCGACGGCGTACGCAAATACGCCGCCGCGAATTTTGCGAAGTCTTCCTCGTATGGATAGAGGAGCGTCTGGGTATCGACCCTCTCCGGATCTTGAGCGCGCCGGCCGAGCGCACGGACGGTGAGTCGTTTGATCTCGGCTTCCATTGCGCGGTTTGCACCGCCGGAGCCGATGACGCGGATGGTGTGAAGCTCAGGCAACGCGAATCACGGGCCCGCGGCCTTGTCGAGCATACTGAGCTTGTTCTCGACGGCCTTGAACTCTTCCGCTTCCGGGAGCGGCTCTTTCTTTGCGCTGATCACCGGCCACTTCGGCGTGAGGTCCGCGTTGATCTTGGTATACGCGGCCCACTTTTCGGGAAGGTCGTCCTCGGCGAAGATCGCCGTCGTCGGACACTCCGGCTCGCACGCGCCGCAGTCGATGCACTCATCCGGATCGATCACCAAGAAGTTCTTGCCTTCATGGAAACAATCGACCGGACACACGTCCACGCAATCGGTGAACTTACACTTAACGCAGGGATCTGCGACGACGAAAGTCATTAGCTCTCCTTTTCCTCTTCCCGCTTCGAGGCTTAACCGTTCCCAAGTCCGCGATCAAGAGGTGAGTACCTCGACGGCCACATATTGACTCCGCCTCGCTCCGTCGAGGTGCTAGCTTTCGAACGTCATGACTATCGAGCGGATCAGAAGCTACCTCTTCGGTGAATGGTGCGGCGACAAGGAGGGCCAGACACTGGTCAACCCTGCGACGGAAGAGGTTCTCGCACGCGCCGACGGCAGCGAGCAGGACCTGGCCGGCGCACTCACCTTCGCGCGCGAGCACGGTGGTTCGGCGCTCCGTGCGCTCACGTTCGAGGAACGCGCGGACATGCTCGGCAAAATGTCGGCGGCCTTACACGCGGCCCGCGAGCCGCTGATCGACTCCGCGGTGGCCAACGGCGGCTGTACCCGCGGCGACGCGAAGTTCGATGTCGACGGCGCGATCTCCGTCCTCGCCGCTTATGCGGAGCTCGGCAAAACGCTGGGCAAAAAGAAGATCCTCGCCGACGGCGAAGGGATTCAGCTCGGCCGGAGCCCGCGTTTTTGGGGACAACACGTCTACCTCCCGCGCCGCGGTGTCGCGGTGTTGATCAACGCGTTCAATTTTCCCGCGTGGGGCTTCGCGGAGAAAGCCGCCTGTGCGCTCCTCGCGGGTATGCCGGTGATGACCAAACCGGCGACGGCCACTGCGCTCACCGCGTGGAAGACGACCGAAGTGTTGATCAACGCAAACGTGATGCCGAAAGGCGCGCTCTCGTTCATCGGCGGCTCCGCCTCGCGGGTGACCGAAGCGCTCGACTCGCAAGACGTGCTGGCGTTCACCGGCAGCGCCGACACGGCGATGAAGCTGCGCAGCCATCCGAATGTGATCGAAAGATCAGTCCGCGTGAATATCGAAGCGGACAGCTTGAACGCTTCGGTGCTCGGTCCCGATGTCGCGTTCGATGCCGACTCGATGCAGCTCTTCTTGCGCGACGTCGTCCGCGACATGACGCAGAAGACCGGCCAAAAGTGTACCGCCGTGCGGCGTATCTTCGTGCCGCAGTCGACGTTGAAGGATGTCGAAGGCGAGATCGCCGCACGTTTGCAGGCGATCAAGATCGGTAATCCCGCGTTGAAAGACGTGAACATGGGGCCCGTGGCGACCGCCTCGCAGCTCGCGGACGTGAAGTCCGGCATCGCCAAGCTCCGCGAAGAAGCCGAGCTGATCAGCGGCGAGCCGGGCGCTCGGCCGCAGACGGTCGGCGTCGACGGCGACAAAGGTTATTTCCATTCACCGGTGTTGTTGCGTGCGCGGGACGGCATGAGCGCCAAAGCGATCCATACGCACGAAGTGTTCGGCCCCTGCGCAACTGTCATTCCGTACAGTGGCGATGCGGAAGAAGCTTCCGCGATGGTGCGCAAAGGCGGCGGCGGCTTGGTCGCTTCCGTGTACAGCGACGATCGCGAGTTCACCGAAGCGATGGTCCTCGGCATCGCTTCGCATCACGGACGCCTGTACCTTGGATCAGGTAAGGTCCTCGAGCACGCAACGGGCCCCGGTCTGGTGCTCGCTTCCTGCGTACACGGCGGTCCCGGCCGGGCCGGCGGCGGCGAAGAGCTCGGCGGTCTCCGCGGAGTCACGCATTTCATGCAGCGCACCGCCATCCAGGGCTCGCGCCCCAGCGTCGAAAACATCAGCGACACGAAACCCGTGAGCTAACGCAGCTCTGCGACCTTCGATTTCAGCTCGTCCATCGCTTCGCCGACAAACTCGGGAAGCGTCGGCGTCGCTGCGAGCTGTCCGCCTTTGACATATTTGATCGCGCCGGAGAGCGACCAGCGGATCTCGCCCTTCGCATCGTACAAGGTCAACGTGACGTGCGCGTGCGCCTCGGAGCCGCTCTCGTAACCTGCGGACGCGAGGATGACGTCGCGCATTTCGCAGGTGAGGACGCTATCCGCGCCGACTTTTTCCGGGACGACCCGCACCGCGTCCTCGAACGTCTTCGCCGGTGTTCCGGACATGGCCGCTTCGATCTCCTTGGTGGAGATCAAACGATGGTTCGGGAACATCTCGGCCGCTTTCTGCTCGAACGTTTGGTGCGCGGGCAAGAGCTCACCGCGAGGCAGCGTCTGTGTGTGGAGCGTGTAGATCCCGCTGAACACCTCTCCCGTCGTAAACTTCGACGCCGCAGAGCTGATGTTCAAGGGCATCACCGCGATCACTTGCGGCGGGCTCATGGCCGCACCTCGATAGACCGCGAGATTCGAGCTCGTCCCACACGCCGCGAGCAACAGCGCGGTACACGCGAAGATCCAACGCGTCACTTTTCCTCCACGTCGGAGGAGCGTTCTGCTTCCAGCTTTCGATAGATCGTGCGCGCGGCGATTCCCAACAACTGTGCGGCCAAGCTCTTGTCGCCGTGTGTTTCCTTGAGTGTCTCGCGGATCAGCGCGCGCTCGACATCCTCGAGCTTGGTGCCCACGGGGATGACGATCTTTGCACCTTCACGGCGGATTCCTTCGCGCATCGCACCGCCGGCGCCGCTTTGAACCGGTGAAGGCAGATCTTTGAGATCGATCGTCGTTCCGCGCGTCAGCACGATCGCACGTTCGATGACATTTTCGAGCTCACGCACGTTGCCTGGCCAGCGGTAACGCATGAACGCCTCGCGCGCTTCTTCGGTGAGCCCGTGCACCGCTTTCTTGTTCTTTTCGGCAAATCGCCGCGCGAAAAACTCCGCCAGCAACAAGATATCCTCGGGTCGGTCGCGCAAAGGCGGCAAGTTCACGCCGATGACGTTCAATCGATAATACAAATCCTCGCGAAAGCCGCCGTCGCGGATCGCGGCTTCGAGATCGCGATTCGTCGCCGCGACCAAGCGGAAGTCGACGTTGATCGTCTCGTTGCCGCCGAGCCGTTCGAGCTCGCCCTCTTGCAACACGCGGAGCAGCTTCGCCTGCACCGAAGGCGACATCTCGCCGACTTCGTCCAAGAACAAAGTGCCGCCGTGCGCGCGTTCGATGCGTCCCTCTTTGCGCTGATTTGCCCCGGTAAATGCGCCTTTTTCGTAGCCGAAGAGCTCCGACTCGAGGATCGACTCCGGAAGCGCCGCACAATTGACCGCGATGAACGGCCCCGAAATGCGCGGCGACTGCTCATGTATGGCGCGCGCGAGCAGCTCCTTGCCGGTGCCCGACTCACCCATCAACAGCACGGTCGCGGTCGACGGTGCCGCCTGCAGAATCGTCTCCATCGTCGCGAGCATCGCCGGCGAGCGCCCGATGATCGGCCGGCCACGCACGTTCGTGGGCTCGACCTCCGCGAGCTCGCGCCGCAACATCACGTTCTCCGCGCGCAACGCTTGCCGCTCGAGCGCACGTTCGATCACCCGCAAAACGAGCGCCGATTTGAACGGCTTTTGGATGAAGTCGTACGCACCTTCGCGCATCGCTTCCACCGCGTTTTCGATCGTCGCGTATGCGGTCATCACGATAACGTCGATGTCGGGACGGATCGCGCGCGCCGCCTTCATCAGATCTTGGCCCGACAAACCGGGCATCATTAGGTCCGTCAAAATGACATGCACCACTTCCTTGCGCACGACATCGAGCGCGAGCTCACCGGAGGGTGCGGTATGGACGGTCGTACCTTCGCGCTCGAACAAGCGGCGAAGCGAGAGCAGATGTTCGTGCTCGTCGTCGACGATTAGGAGCGTGGCGCCTTCGAGCTGTGTTTTCTTCTCCATGAGAGTGCCGGCCGAAACCGAGCAAATAACACAAAGACGAGGAGGGCAATTCCGAGCACCACACTATCCGTGTGCGAATGCGGCGCCCCGCCTGCTTCATGACAGGCACAACCTTCCGCTTCCGCACCCGCTTCTTCACCCGCGATCGGGAGGCGAACCGTGGCGATCGGGCTCTCGTTGCCGCGCGGATCCGAAGCGATCAGCTCCAGCTTCTCTCCGTGGAGATCGCGCAGAGCCAACCGTGCCTGGCCAGCGGTCATCGCTTCGAGGCCCATCTCGGTGAGCGATACATCGAACCACTCGCCGCCATCGACCCGCGCCCGCAAGGACAAGGTCTCTTCTTTCGGAGTGTCGTAGTCGCGCACGATCACTTCGGCGAGCACGTCTTCGATCTTCGCTTCGATGCTCGGCGGCGTGACGTCGACGACCGCCTTCAGCTTCTCCGGCGACGGATCGAGCGTCATGTACAGGCCGACATAACGCGAACGCACTTCGATGTTGTGCGCGCCCGGCAAGATCAAATGTGAATCTTCGAAGACGATCGTTCCGTCGGGCTGCGCCGTGCGCCAGCTCCTCCACAGACCGTTGTCCACGCGCACTTGATATTCGATCTTGGCGCGATCTTCGGGCGACAGATCATCGCCGACCATCAAGCGCACACGTCCTGTCGGCTTCGCGATCGTCCTTGAGGAACCGGCGACTTGATCCCGCCGCTTCGCTTCTGGGCTCGCGACGGGGTCGCCTGGGTAAGCTGTCCTTTCGACCAGGTCATCCCGTCCGTGCGCCAACGTCGCGAAGGTCTCGGACATCAGCGACAGGCTCGTCGTCTGCGACGAGGTGAAGGTCATGGTCATCGTCAGGTAGTCCTGCTGCAAGCCGTCGCGGAAGATATCGTTGACGCGCAGGAAGATCGGCGCGCCGTTCAGCGCATCCGAAACCGCGGTGCTGATGTCGAGATCGAAAGTCAGCGCGTTCGACAACAGACCTTGCATCGCGATCTCGATCAGCGTCGGCAAGACCATGGCGAAGTTCGCGTTCGGTAGGATGTCGTTGTAGTACTCGTCGAAGTTGTCGATCTTGATCGACCCCACCGCCGCTTCCAGACGATTGTCCGGAAGGACAGTGACGTTGATTCCGACGAAGACGTCCGCCGTCACCTCGAACACGCGCACGTAGCGATCCTGGATCAACACGTGGAAGGCGATGCCCAGCTCTTGGAGATCGAGCTTGAGCAGCCAGTCGTAGATGGTGTTGCCGTTCATGTCCGTGCCGACCGGCAAGCCGTTGCCGAGCGTGATGTTCGCCGGTTTGCGCGGCTTCAGCTCGAGCACCACCGGCGCTTTGTCGCTCGCCAGCTTGGAGATGTCCGCCGCGAGCAACGACAACAAGGACGCGTTCAGCGTGAAGCTTCCACCCGAAAGATCGCGCACGTCTTCGGTGCGGAGCTTCAAACACAACGAGCCCGAGCGGTGCACCGCGTACAACATCTGATTCAAGTAGGAAGACGCGAGCGTCAGGCCCACGTGATAGGGGCGATTGCGCGAGTCCGTGCCGCTGAGCTCCGGTACCGGTCCTTTGATCGGCACGAAGTCCGCGAGATCGCCGACGCACTCCGCGAGCTCACCTTCGGCACCACCGGTCGCGGTGATCTCCATGCCGAGACCCGTTCCGCGATCGAGCACCGGGAAACGACCCGGCTCCGGCGCGACGAACAAACCGAACGGATGCGCCGCCGTGAAAGCGTCGACCGGAACCAGCTGCGCGAGATTGAGCTGCGTTTGGAACTTCGCGCTCGTCCCGTTGAGATCGTTGAGCGCGTTGCCGAGCAGGTTCTGTACGATCGGCTGCAAGATGTTGTTGAGCAGCGGGCGGATCAGATCGATCAGCGCCGTCGCCAAGGACAACAAGCCGCTGGTGATGCCGCCGCAGAAGATTTCGCACTCCACACAACGGCCACCGGGATCGAGGCAGCTCCCAAAGACTTCGACCGCACAATCCTGGCACTCGGACTCGTTGCAATAGCTGCCGTCGACGTGCACGTCCAAGTCGTTGATCTCCACGTCATCGATGGCGACGCGGATATCGAGCGCGCGCTCCGGATCGGGCCCGACGCCGGGATCGATGTTCGCGTTGATCGAGATTTCAGCCGCGTGGCGCAGCGGTCCAGGGCCGAACGGTCCGAGATCGCCTTCGATCGGACAAGAGCTGGTCGAGCCCGCGAAGTCTTCCTTCAGATCGAGGCGCACCCCGATGCGCAGATTCGAGAGCGACAAACGAACGTTGTTCGGCTGCTCGAAGCGGATGTCCGTGCGCGTGTCGAGGTCCGCCAACCAGATCAACGCTTCCGCATCGCGCATGCGCGCTTCGCCGATGCCGATGTCGAACAGATCTGCGTCGCCGAGCGGGATGTGCAACACGCCATCGGCGTCGACGGTCATTCCTTGGCCCGATGCGAACTGCGTCTTGATCACTTCCGGAAGCTGCGGCTTGATGAAGTCGAGAAAGTTTTGCGTGATGCGCACGCGCGCCGACTCTTGTTGAGCGAGCGCGTCGGGTCTGTTCGGATCGTTCAGCGGATATTCGTACGCGCTCTCGCCGCAACCGCTGCAGCCGCCACCTCCGCCGCAGGTGCCACCTCCGCAAGAAACGGCGATGAGGATTGCGACAAAGCTGAGCTTGAGGGGAAAAGCGCGCATCGGAGCAGATGGTAGGTCGAGGTCGAAGCTCGCGTCAAAACACGATGTTCGGGCGATCGTCGTACCTCGAATGAAGCAACCCCAAAAGACGAGGTTGCTCGCGCACACCTGTGGTGCTTCCATCGTGAGCGAGTGGCAGGCGAAGAAGGTGACGAGGACGATCCGATGGACCCGGCCGCATGGTCGGGCGTGCCGGATATCTGCGGGAGTTGTATCGCTTGGAAGCCGGTCGACCCGCGTCCCGGTGACGAAGTGGCGAAGGGCGAATGTAAGCTGCGTCCCGAGCTGAAGCTCGTCGCGGCTTCATTGAAGAAGTGCACGATCTATAAACCTCGCGGGACGTTCCGCTACGATCCGAACCGCGCGCCGCCCGGCTCGACGCGAAAACGCGCTTCGACGCTGCGCGTCTTGAGGCGCGGGGCCGACGGCGAGATGGTCGCTGCCAAAGCACCACCGCGTTCGGCTGCACCCGAAATCCTGCGCCGCGAAAAAGACATCGAGGTCGAGTGGGAGCGCGATGAAGTGATCCCGGGCTTGGACGACGTCGCGGTCGGAGGTGATCGCGGTCCCCGTCCCGAAGCGCCCGTTCGCACAGCGCCCAAAGCCGTCGATCTCGGCGGCGGCGAAGATTCTTCGGCGGTGCGCGCGACGATCGTCGATCTCCTGCGCAAAGAACACGGCAAGAGCCCGCGCGAGATCCACTCCAAGTTCCGCGGCGGGTTCGTGGTTGCGAAGACAGAGCGCCGCACCGTGCAGATGCCGGCCGAACGTTTCTTCTCGATGGTCGATCGTTACCGCGCGTCGCTCGACGCCATGGAAAAGAAGATCGAAGCGATCGCTGAGCTCTCCGGTGAAAAAGAAGATCTCGTCGGACAGCTCCGCCGCATGCAGGGCAGCTTCACCACCTTCAACGTGATGTTCCAGGATCGCGACGACTACTTCAGCGGCAAAGAATAACTGTCGTAGAAGACACCTGATCCGAAGACCAGCTGACCTGGGGGACAGCTGGCCACAAGATCAGTCAATCAACCGGCGGTGTCGTCGTCGTTGATGTCTTCGGTCAGGCCTTCGAGCTCGCGGCGTTGCCGCTGCAGAGTCTCGAAATCACGGCGATCGAGCGATTCAGTGGTCGCGTTCTCTTCTTCTTCGTCGAAGGCGCGATCGAGCTGGAGCACCCTTTGATCGAGATCGATCACCGTCTCGTCTTGATCGGGCTCTTCGATCGCACGGATCTGGATCTTCTGCGTCGTGTGTCGCGTTTGGATCCCGATGTCTTCGAGCGCGATGCCGGCGTCGGACGTGTGCGGAGATTTCGGCGGATTGATCCGCTTCAAACCTTCGACCGCGTCTTCGAGAAGATCTTCGCTGATCTCTTCCGCAAAGTCCGGCGTCGTTGGAATCGGCATGACAGTCGGATTGGACGTCGCCGAATACGGAGCGTCGAGGTCCGTCACCGGGCCGCTTCGCTTTCCCCCTGAACCCACCGCACGTAGATACTCCACAACCTGGCCGCGAAGTAAATGGAGGGGTCCGCGAACGCGGGTGTCGGTTGACTGTCCGGGAGCGCCGGGTCGAAAAGGGCCGCGCCGTGATCCCTCGGGAAAAAGACAACGTCGTCTACATCGACTCCGACAGCGCGCCGCGGATCATTCACGCCGGCGAAGATTTTCTCTACGAGCACCTGCCCGTAGGGACGCGAGTCATCTACGCAAATCCGCCGATGCGCGGCCTTCCGCATCCCGACGCGGCGATCCGTTACGCGTTGAACCATCCCGAGGGGATGGATCCGCTGTTCTCGATGCTCAAACCTTCCATGAAGGTTTGCATCGTCATGGACGACATATCGCTTCCTCTCCCGCAGATGAAGCTGCCGGACGTGCGCGAGCGCATCCTGCGGATCGTTCTCCAGATGCTCGACGACCACGGCGTCGATGACATCGACCTGCTCGTCGCCAACGCGCTCCACCGCCGCATGACGGCGAACGAGATGAAGCGGATGGTCGGCTCCACGATCTTCAATCGTTTTTATCCGAAGCGTTTCATCAACCACGACGCCGAAGACAAGAACGCCATGGTCACGCTCGGCACGACCGAGATCGGTGAAGTGGTGAAGACGCACCGCCTCTGCGCGGAAGCGGATCTCACCATCTACGTGAACATCAACTTGGTGCCCATGGACGGCGGCCACAAGTCGATGGGCATCGGACTCACCGACTACGAAGGGCTCAAAGCGCACCACAACCCGAAGGTGATGCTCGACTGCGATTCGTACATGGATCCGAAGAAGAGCGAGCTCGCCAACTCGGGCAATCGCATCGGACGCGTCGTCGACAAACATCTCAAGGTCTTTCACATCGAAACGGCGCTCAACAACCGCATGTATTCGGGCCCGATGGAGTTCCTCGGCAAAAACGAGGACGACTTCAACGAGGTCGATCGGCTCTCTTTCCAATCATTGCGCTGGACGTTGTCGAAGCTTCCGCGCGCGGCGAAGCGCGAAATTTTTCATCGCGTGCCCTCACCGTACGAAATCATCGCGGTGCACGCCGGCGCGACCGAACAGGTGCACGAGAAAATTCTCCTCAAGAACTTCGAACAATACGCGGTGCCGGTGAAGGGCCAAGCGGACGTGCTGATCTCGGGCATCCCGTACGTCAGCCCCTACAACGTGAACTCCACCTTGAACCCGCTCTTGGTTCAAGTGATGGCGCTCGGCTACCTCTACAACCTGTACCGAGGGTCACCTGTCCTAAAGGACGGGGGCGTGTTGATCATCGCGCATCCCTGTCCGGACGAGTTCAACCAGGAACACCATCCGAGCTACATCGAGTTTTTCCACCGGTGTTTGCCGGAGACGCGCGACAGCTTCCAGCTCCACAAGCGGTTCGAGAAGGAGTTCGCGACGAACCCGACGTACATCGAGATGTATCGCCGCGGTCACGCGTATCACGGCGCTCACCCCTTCTACATGTGGTACTGGGGTGATCGCGGGCGTTCGCGCGTCGGCAAAGTGATCGTCGTCGGCGCGGAAAACGAGCATGTTCCGCGCATTCTCGGCTGGGAATCGGTGGGAACGCTGACCGAAGCGCTGGAACGCGCCAAAGATCTGACGAAGCCCAACCCCGACGTGACGATGATGCACATCCCGCCGATCCTCATCGCCGACGTAACTAAATAAATCTGCAAGGTCGCGCGTTGATCCCTGCGAACGTGGATCGACACGCGACCAACCGCATCCGCCGTCTCGAAGCGGAGATCTTTCGCCTGCGCCGTGAGGTGCGTGAGCTCTCTGCGTTCAAGCGGATGGCCTATCACGACGACCTCACCGGCTTGCGAAATCGCCGCTATTTCGAGGAGCGTTTGGGTGAAGAGCTGGCGCGTTCGGAGCGCTCGCGGCTTCCGTGCTCGGTGATCGTCGTCGACATCGACGACTTCAAGGTGATCAACGATCAACACGGACACGCGGCGGGTGATGCGTTGTTGCGATCAGTGGGCGCGATGCTGAGCTCCAATGCGCGCGCTGCGGACATCGCGTGTCGTGTCGGCGGCGATGAGATGGCGATCATCTTACCGATGACCGACGCGGTCGGTGCGGCTTCGGCGCGAGCGCGTTTCGAAGCCGCCCAAGGCTCGATCGTGCGTCCCGACGGCCGAACGCTCAGCCTGTCCATTGGTACAGGTACCTATCCGGACGACGCACATTCGATGGAAGCGCTGCTCGATCGTGCAGATCGCGCGATGTATGTCGCGAAGAGAAAGCGCAAGAACAGCGACGTTGCGGCCTGATCTTCGGATCAGGGGCCAGTGAAGAGGAAACCGCCGGTCCCCAATTTGACGCGTGGTCCTACGGCACGGCTGTCGTAGACGATCTCCGCTGTACCATCGAGGCGGCGCACGGTGATCACGCCGAAGCCTTGCGACTCGAACCGGGTGAAGAGATCGAAGTTACCGTCGAGAATGTTCTGGATGTCGACCATTCCCGGAAGGAATCCACCGACGATCGCCGGCGGTGCTGGATACGTGCCTTCGAGGGACACCGTTCCGTCCAGGTTTATCTTCATCAGTTCGTCGCGGTAGAGCATCATGAAGCTCTGCTGATCTTTGGATAAGCGAGTGACGTACGGCGCTTCACCGCGCATATCCACCATCTGCGGCGTGCCTGTGCCTGTGCGGATCAGGAGAGCGGCTCCAGGATCTGTGTAGAGAATGTGGTCATTGTCCGTGGTCGCGATCCATGCCTGCATGCCCGTGATGTCCGCGACGATCACGCCCGCTTCGTTGTAAATGAGATCGTCTCCCATACATCGGGCATAAGTCTCGCCATTCATCTTGGTCATGAACTGCGGGACCGAAGGACAAGGAAGCTGCAAGACGATCGGATCCTGCTCGGAAGGCGCGTCCGGATACGAGTCCCCGGTGCCAATCTTGTAGGCGTCGGCGACGAACTGTCGCATCGTGTCGCTTTCGCCGCCTTCGTTTCGAGCGTAGATGAGCTTGCCGTCCGTCGGGCGAATGTAAGGCCGCTGGAAAAGCAAAAGGCCGTCGAGGCCGACCGAGTCCATATTCGGCGTCGCCCAGTGCGCGATCGAGGGCACGCTCACCGAGGTTTCATCGAGCGATCCCAAGACGTAGACTTCCTCCGGTAGGAACACGTCGGTGCCGAGAAGAGAGATGGTCACCATGACTTCCAAGGTGTCGATGCTGTCGTAGACGCCGTCGCTGACGGTGAGCTCGATCGTGTAGAGGCCCCCGTCGCCCGGCGTAAAGGTCGTTCGCGAGCCGCTGGGATTGGAGATCGATGACGTCACGACCGGGCCCGAAGCGACCCGCCATGCGAAGGTGAGCTGATCGCCGTCGCCGTCAGAGCTCTCGCGTCCGTCGAGCACCACGGGGATTCCGAGCTCCGTGCTTATGTCTTCGCCTGCACGAGCGATCGGTGGAGTGCCAATGCGGCCCGCGCGTACGCGCACGATGTCGGGCTCGCTTTCAATCATGCCATCGCTCACGCGCAGCGAGATATCATAGATTCCGATGATGTCTGGGACGAAGCTGGGCCGCGCGGAGCTCGCGTTCATCAAGCTCGTCACGGCGCTGTTCCTGGGGACATCGATGACGGTCCACGCATAGCTGAGCATCTCACCATCCGGATCGCTGCTCTGTGTTCCATCGAGCTCGACTGCGATTCCTGCATCGCTGAGATCGCGGTCGCCCCCGGCGTTCGCGGCCGGCGCGCGATTTCTCAAGCCGAGTGAAACGTCGATCGGTACACTCTCGAGCTCGCCGTCGGAGACGATCAGCTCGAAGGCGTACGCTCCATAAGCGTCTGCGACGAGCTCTGTGAGCATCGCGTTTGGATCGGCGATCTGCGCGACACTTCCCGGCGGCGCTTCGATCGTCTTCCAGGTGTAGGTCAGCGGGTCGCTGTTCGCATCGGTGCTCTCTGCTGCGGACAGCTCGATCGTCTTCTCTTTGAGACGCGCGCTCGCTCTCGCGATCGGGGTTGCGTTGCACGTCGCGAGGCCCTGATCGAGGCGTGCAGAGGGGCCGAGCGTATCGCCACAAGGTTCGCGATCACAGGCGATCGAGCTGATCGAGATCACGAATCCCACACACAATGAACGAAGTGAACGAGCTCTCAACATGAAATACTCCAATACCTAGAAATCGAGGAAGTCATCGTGGTCGGCCTTTTCCTGCCGCTTCGCTTTGCTCTGAGGACGAAGCACGGTGGCGAGGTCGAGCCCAAAGATGACCGCGGCCGGTTCTTCGAAGTTCAACGAGAAGAAGATGGCGGGATCAAAAATATCCGCGATGTGAAAACGAACGCCGGGCGTGATCAACAGCGGCGGGGAGATCGCTCCGTCGCCGGCGATCTGGCGCGTGTTGGCGATCTCCAAAAACGGCTCCACGGCGCCGAGCTGAAAGCTTCCGCGCACGGCCGCGGAGAACAAGAGGAGGGCGCCGCCCTCGTCCCGAAGATCGAAGCCGGGCACCAAGCCAAGCTCGAGCTCGGCCGTGAAGCTTTCGATGGTCACGTCGACATGACCGCGCACGCGCATGGAAAAGAGCTTGGGAACGTAGAGCATCGGCTCGTAGGAGCGAATCGCAGGCACGGCCGAATAACGCTGCGCCACCCCTCCATCATCGGCGAGGGTCGCTGTCGGAAGATACGCGTCGAAGCCGCCTGCGAGACGAAAGAGCTTACCTGGCCCTTCGGACAGAATGCCTCCAATGATGAACCCCAGCCCGACGTTTCCGAAGGCCGCGTGATTGCCGGCGTCCGCTGTACGAACGCCCACGGGAGCCACGATGGAAGCCGAGATCCCCGGCGTAAAACGAAAGAACGCGCGCGCTTCATACGCCGCAGCCGACGAATCGGAGAACACGCTGTCGCCGTCGCTGAACGTCGCGCGCGTCGTCAGATGAAATCGCGTCAGACCCGCGGGGTCGAGCAACTCCGCGGACCATGCGCGCACCGGTTCGACTCGAGGTCCGAGCGTCGCATCGCGCACGGGTTCTTGCGCGCCTGCGGAGAACGGCACGCACAGCGCGAGCAGCGCCGAGCACAAATGATCTCTCTTCACGATGACCACATATCATGCGCGATCGCTGGTGAGATCAAGGGCTCAAATTGTGTCGTTCTCCTCCCGCCCCGCGGCCAGGTGCAACGCGCTATCATCTACGCTGCTGTGAAAGAGCGCACGATCCTTCACGTCGACATGGATGCGTTCTACGCGTCCGTCGAACAACGAGACGATCCAAAATTGCGCGGCAAGCCGGTGATCGTCGGCGGACATCCGAAACGCGGCGTGGTCCTCGCCGCTTCCTATGAAGTGCGCCCTTTCGGCGTGCGCAGCGCCATGTCGATGATGCAAGCGACGCAGCTCGCGCCCCAGGCCATCGTCGTTCCGCCGCGCGGAGAAGCGTATGCGGAAGCGAGCGACCGCGTGCACGAGATCTTCGAGCAATACACGCCGCTGATCGAGCCGCTCTCGCTCGACGAAGCTTTTCTCGACGTCACCGCGTCGCGATCGTTGTTCGGTACCGGCGCCGAGATCGCACAAAAGATCCGCGCGCAGATCGCCAAAGAGGTTTCGCTTCCGGCGTCGGCGGGGATCGCCACGGTGAAATATGTCGCCAAGATCGCCTCCGATCTCGCGAAGCCGAACGGACAGCTCGAAGTTTTGGCCGGCGAGGAGAAGAGCTTTCTCGCGCCGCTTCCGGTGTCGCGTTTGTGGGGCGTGGGGCCGAAGACCGAGGAACATCTCCACCGCCTGCAGCTACGGACGATCGGCGACGTCGCGGAAAAAGATCTGGTGTGGCTGGAGTCGAAGCTCGGCGAGTCCGGCCTTCATTTTCACCAGCTGGCCAACGGCCTGGACGAAAGGATAGTGATCCCCGATCGCGGTGCGAAGAGCATCGGTTCGGAAGACACCTTCGAGGAAGACACGCGGGATCTGCGCGTGCTCTCTGCGCATATTCACGCGCAGGCGCTGCGGGTGGCGCGACGTTTGCGGCGTGCGAAGCTCCGCGCGCGGGTGATCGTGTTGAAGTTGAAGCTCTCCGACTTCAAGCTGCTGACACGGAGAAAGACGCTCGATCATCCGACCGACGACGGCCAAGCGATGTTCGAGGAAGCGCTCGCGCTGTTGAATAAAGAGTGTCCGCTTCCCAAAAAAGTGCGGCTCACCGGCGTCTCCGCGCAGGGCCTGCTCGACGAAGCAGGGCAGATGGATCTCTTCGACGCTCCTCAGGAGAAACGCGCACAACGTTTGAATTACACGCTCGATGAAATCGCGGAGCGTTTTGGGGCGTCTGCGGTGTTACCGGCTGATGTCACTGGAGATCGGGCGCGCCTCGATCTCGACGAGCGTTTCGCAACTTTGCGCGACAAACGTCGAAAATAACCGGGTCCCCGTGGAGATCGATCGCAATTCTCGCATCATCCGTCTGACGGAGCCCTCGAAGCTCGTCGCAGCCAACGACGACCACCTCGACGGGCGCGACCCGCGTGAGCTCGATCCCGATCAGCGCGCGGTCGTTCGCGAAGACCTCGCGAAGGTCCCGCGCGAGAACAGTCCGACGCCGCGCTACGGCGGGCTGCACCGTTTGGCGATCGCCGATTTCGAGAACGCAGTCGCCACTGCAGAGCCCGATTTTTCGCGATATCGCCTCGGCTTCAACAACCGCGACCTTCTCGGATCGATCGCCAAAGATCTCAACACGCGTTTTGGCGTGAACATCCACTACGGTTACGGCGCTTCCTTGGAAGCGTTCGCGAACGACCCGCGCCAGATCGGTTATGGCTTCCGCGCCGCGCGGACCGACGGCTTCCACATCGGCGAAAAAGTGGTCGACAAGCTGGTCGAGCCCTTCGAGGCGCCGATCGATCGTCGCGCCGTCGCGACCTTTGCCATCGCGCACGAGTTCTTTCACTCGCTCTTGCGCCATCCCGATGTCGACGGCGCCGGCATCCCGATGCCCAAAGGTTGGCGCATCAAGAAGTACGAAAAATACCGCGCGTTGATGGAGATCCAGGTCGACTATCTCGCCGCGCGGTATCTGCGCGTGCTCGGCCTCCCGCTCGATCCGGTGATGGCCATGTTCCAAAGACCGGGCGAGTTTCCCGAGGGCAAAGATTATCCGAGCGGCGAAATTCGCGCCGCGAACGTGGCTAGCGCGAAGGAAGCAGAGTTTCGTTTGGACCTGTTTTCCAACGAGATCGTCGACTGCCTCGATTTTCTCGAGTCCCTCGTTTAGTGTCGCGCACCAATGTTTGCGCTGACGTGGCAAGCGAAGCCGCAGATCGAGCGCACGCTCGCTGATCTTCCGGACAGTGCACGGATCGTCGATCTCGGTGCGGGCGGCAGGCGCGTGCGTCCGAACGTCACTGCGGTCGACGTGTTGCCCGGCGAAGGTGTGGACATCGTCGCCGACATTCACGCGCTTCCGCTGGAAGCCGGGGTCTATGATCTCGCGATCTGCACCGGCACCTTGAACCTTTGTCACGATCCACGGCGCGTGCTCGCCGAGGTGTATCGTGTGCTCGACAACGGCGGCCTCTTTCACCTCGAGGTCGGCATGTTTCAGCCGTACAATCCCGAGCCGGAAGACTATTGGCGCTTCACCATTCCGGGGTTGAAGAAGCTCCTCGAGGATGCGGGCTTCGAGATCGTGCGAACGGGCGCGCATATCGGGCCATTCTCGGCGATGACCAACAACGCCGCATTCCTCATCGGCAAGATCTTCGCGGGACCGAGCCTGCCGCGCAAATTGATCCGCGGTGCCGGGGAGGTCGCGTTCGCCGGCGTAAAATTCCTCGACGCGCTCCTGCCGGAAAAAATGCTCAACGAAGCGCCGTTCGCTTACGGCATCTACGCCGTCGCCCGCAAACGTTCGCGGTGATATGCTCGCGCAGTTGCGCGCGAACGATCGACAAGTGCACGTGCTGCATGTCGTGCGCACGTTGATCCCCGAAGGCGGGATGGAGCGCGCGATGCGCCGCGTGGTCGGTGGGACTGCGGCGCGCGGGATCCGCCATTCGATCCTGTTGTTGTCGGACGCGAAGAACACCCTGGACTTTGGTACAGATGCCGAAATTTCGCGTGTCGTTTCGCCTCCGCGCGATCCGCGGATGCCGCTCGGAATCTACAACGAGATCGATCGGTTGAATCCGTCGGTGATCCACGTGCGCAACTTCGGGCCGTGGCCCGATACGACGCTGGCGCGCATGTTCCATCGTCCACTCACGCCGCTGGTGTGGAGCTTTCACGGCGTCGATGCGTTGGTGAAGATCCCGCCTTCGAAGAAGATCGCCTTTCGCACGGCGAGCGCGATGACGCAGCGGATCTTTGCGGTGAGCATCGCCGCCAAAGATCTGCTCAAAGATCTGATCGGTCTTCCCGACGATCGCATCGAGGTGATCCTCAACGGCGTCGACACCGAAGAATACGCGCCGGCGCCCGAACCAAAGGCGCCGTCGAAGCACCTGGTCGTTGGTACAGTAGGCCGTCTCGAGCCGATCAAAAACCACGCGATGTTGCTCGACGCCGCGGGCGAGCTGCACCGCGACGGTTTGGACATCGAAGTGCGCTTCGGTGGGACCGGCTCCATGGAGCCCATGCTGCGCCAAAAGGCCGCAGAATTAGGGATCAGCGAGCACGTGAAGTTCTGCGGTTACGTTTCAGACGTGCCGCGCTTTTTGCACCAACTCGACGTCTTCACGCTGACCAGCGACAGCGAAGGCAATCCGAATGCGCTGCTCGAAGCGATGAGCACCGGCCTTCCGTGTGTCTCCACTTCCGTCGGCGCGGTGACCGAGCTCTTGCAACGCGGTCGTTCGGGGGTGCTGGTGGCACCGCGCGATTCGGCGGCGTTGGCGAAGGCGCTCGCGGACTTCGCCACCTCGCCGGAGCTGCGCACTTTGCTCTCGCATCATGCACGGGAGCGGATCATCCGCGAGTACAGCTTGGCGCGGATGCTCGACGCCTACGAGGACCTGTACCGAAGACCAGAGCGTCGTTCTGCGCTGCGACGTTGGGCGGGAAGCGCGCCATGAAGCGCGATCCGCTGTTGGTTTTGTTCACCATCGACACCGAGATTTCGATGGGCGGAGCTGCGCGCGATCCTTCGTTGTTGCCGGTCGGTGCGAAGAAGAGGATCTGGGGCGAGACCGAACGCGGTCGCTACGGCATCTCCTATTTTATGGATGTATTCGACGAATACGGCATGAAAGGCGTCTTCTTCTTCGAGCCGGTCGCGCGGCATGTGGTGCCGGAAGCGGAGCTCGCGGAAGCGGCGAAATACATCGTCGATCGCGGGCACGACGTCGAGCTTCACGTCCATCCCGAGTTTCAAATGGATCTGCCCGCAGTGCAGCGCGGCGAATCGAAGAGCCCGAACCCTTCGTTCTTCGAACACTCTTTGGCGGAGCAGCGGCGTTACATCCGCGAGTCTTACGATACCCTGTACCGATGGACAGGTCGGCGCCCGATCGCCTTCCGCGCCGGCGGGTACGGCGCAAGTGAAGTCACGCTCGCAGCGCTGAAGGCCGAAGGTATCGAGATCGATTCGAGCTACAATTTGTGGGCGGTCCAGCACGGTTGGTGCGGGATGAAGGCCACGCCCGAGCTCAACGATGCCGCCGTGCTCGAGCCCGGCATCTTGGAGATTCCGGTGACGAATCTGCGCGCCAAAGGTCCGCGCGGAGGTCTACGTCCCTTCGAGCTGTCCGCGCTCAATGCGACGGAGATGATCTCCATGCTCGAAGAGATGTATCGCGAAGGCGCCCGGGTCGCCTGCAGCGTGACGCACTCTTTCCGCTTGTTGCGCGCGCGCGATCATCAATATCGCGACGTCGCGGTCGATCACTTCAACGTGCACCGCTTGCGGCGTTTGTGCCGTTTTCTCGCTCAGAACCCGGATCGGTTTCAGGTGGTCACCTTCAAGACGATGCCCGCCGAGAAGCTGCGGCTCGCGCCCTCGACCCCGCGTTTCGCATCGCCGCCGCTGTGGTCGTCGATGCTGAGAATGGGGATCCAAGCGATCAAAGATCGCGGCGCGGTCTAAGGAACGAGGCGAATGTTCCTGAGATGCGTGCGTGGTGGTGTCAGCGTCGTATGGCGCAGCTCGATCGCCGTGACCTGATCGATCTTGCGCGGGTTCGCCGGCAAAGTGAGCGTGGCCACCGCTCCGCTGGCGATGCCGATGCTGGTCGCGCCGTCGAGCGCATCGATCACGAAGACCTCGATCGCTCCGCTGTCTTTGGTGAGCTCTAGCTTGGTGTAAAGTCCGGCCCAATTTTGCTGCGGGCTGAGCACCAAACGATACGTTGAATTGCCGTCGAAGTAGTTGATGTCATCTTCTCCGTCGAGTCGGCTGGCGATCGGATCCGCTGTGCCCCAAGCGAAGCCGATCGGCACTGAGGGCACGGTCGACCCGCGAAGATCGAGGTGATCCTCGAAGTCCGCGAGCACGTGATTCTCGATGATGTAGAGCGTGACCTGATCGTTGATCGCGCGGATCGTTTCATCCGCCTCCGCCAGCGCGACGCGGATCTCTTGGCGCCCTTGCGTCAGATTGGAGAGCGCGATCGGAGTCGAGTTGTAGACGTGCCCGCGGTCGACGCCGTTGGCGAACCAATGGAGATGGCGACCACCGGGAGCGACGGTCCAATTGGACAGGTTGAAAGAGACGCTCGGCAACGCGGTAGAACGATGAGTTTCGTAGTCGCTGAGGTTGGCGATCTCGATCCGCGGCTCGTGGTCGCCGATGAACAGCTGTTGAACTGCGGTAAAACTTTGTCCCGCGGTGTCCTCGGCCACCAACTTCAACGCGTGTGCGCCCGAAGGAAGATTGCTGAGCACGAAGGAATATGGCGCGCTGTTGTCACTGGCCCAAAGATCAGTACCTACGTAGAGCCTGGCCGCGGCGATTCCTTGCGTGTCGCTGAGGTTTGCGTTGACCACCACGTTGGTTCCGACTGGGAAACGTGCGCCGTCCGCGGGTGAGGTGATGGCCACGGAAGGAAGATCCAGAGCGAAGACCGGTCCTGCGGTACAGGTGCCGGTCATACAAACGACAACCTTGTCGTGGGCGTGCCACGTTGCACCGGTCGCTTCCATCTTCAAGAACAGGGAGTGATCGCGCCAAAAATACCGGCTCCCGGGTCCGCTCTGCAGCGCCGCGAGCGACGTCGCCGCGGACCAACCTGCGCTGGAGATCGTGAAGGTCGCCGGAACATCGAGCAGCTCATAGATCGGAACGTCTCCGGGGAACGCGTTGTAGAGCTCCACCTCCACCCGTTCGAATTTCATCCCGTCTTCATAACGATACGAATACAGATACGGTCCGTTGATCGCGAATTCGTGAACGTAACGAGCGGCGCTGGTGTGTACGTTTGAATCGTGGATCCCGTCGGAGCGCAGCACTGTGACCATGCCGAGCTCGGCGAAGTTCTCCGTTCGAAAGTGTGCATATCGGTGAGGACACGCGTAACCGAAGATCGAGAGATTCGTCGGTTGTCTGCAGCTCGCGTCGAACATCAACGGATGATCCGAAACCACCGCCCAATTTGTACCCACGAAACTGCCGTCGAGATCGTGTACTACGTCGCCCCAATCCGCGGGCCCGTTGCCCAGCGTCGAACGCCTCCACGGATCGCTGAAGAGATTCGGGGAGTGATCGAAGCTCAGCGCCAGGCCCCGATTGTTCACCAGCTTGTGTGCGCCATTGCCGGGAAAAAACACCGGTGTTTGCGGCAGATCGTAGTTTACGAAGTGGACGTTATCGAGCAGGAAACCTTGGTCGTAGACGGTGATCGCGCGCCAATCGAGCCCGCTGTTCGGGCCCGCCGAAAGAGGCGCATTTGCCGAGCGCGCGATGAACACCGAATCCTCGAAGGTCATCGGGTTCGGCGCCTGCATTCCGTTTTGTGTGTTGGCCACGATCATTTGCGAGAAACGTGCGTTCTGTTTCTTCATGTTCGGCGCGCAAGGCCACACACCTTGGCCGACGTTCGATACCGTGAGCCGACTGATCCACGCTTCGTTCGGCGGCTCCATGCCGAATGGACCGCTGCCGTCTCTGCACGAAGAGAATCCTTGCCGACTCGAATGCGCGCGATTGTTGTCGAAGATCCCGAACGGCGAAGTGCGCGGGTTGATGTTGCCGCCGGGGAGAAACTTCGACGGTCCCGTCACTTCATCGATCATCCCGTACCAGAAGCCGGTTCCTTCCGATCCGGCCGCAGCGTTGTTCGTATAGATGTTGTCGGGGTGCGCGATCCAAAAGACCGCGGGCCCATTCGACGCTGGAGCGCTGCGAAGGTCCGTCTCCAAGATCTCTTCGCCTTCGAGCGGTTTCTTCGCGCCGATGCCGAGGTTGTGATCGAACAGATTGTTCTGCTCGATGCCGTCTTCGAGAAAATAGCCGTGTCCGATGAAGTCGTAGCAAACATTATCGGCGACGACCGTGTCGTGCGTGCCATGTACGGTGATGCAGCGGTTGAAGCTGCGATGAATGCTGCTGTTGATGATGTACTGCCCCGGAGCGTGCTGTACTAAATGCCAGTGGAACGGATAACGCGCGAGCGCTTCTTTTTGGCCCATACGGTACAGCTCGATACCCGAAACGTGCACGCTCGTACCAAACATCGACATCATGTGGCCGCCGAAACCGTCACTGTCCGAAAGATCATCGCCTTGAATGAGAATGTTTCGTGAGAGCAGTCCGACTTCGGCCCGTTCGTCGAGCGTCCAGGTGGTGGTGCTGTTTGAGTACGTTGTCTGGAGCGCTGAATGTTCGTACTTGATTGAGGGCGTGAAGCTGAAAGTGCGTCCATCGGAGCTGTTTCCGGCGAGCTCGATCACCTCACCCTGGTGATAGGAGTCGCGCGTGGGCGCGATGACCAGACGGTCGCCGTCCCTCCAGTCCGTGGTTCCGGCGAGGACCAAGGTGGTGTCTCCCGGAACCAACGTCTGTGCGAGCTGGGTCCAACTCACGCGTTCTTCCCCGTGGAGCTCGAGCTGTCCTCCGCCCATGGCGGCGAGGAATTTGTCGCCCATGCCCATGCCCATCACGTCCTCATCGTCGTCGACGCCGAGCAGCGTGACGGTGAGCTTTCCGGTGAACGGGCTCGCTTCGGAGCCGCACTCCAGGCGTCCGTGGATCATCACCCACTCGGCGCTCAACGCGATCGTCGCGTCCGCGCAAAACAGCTCGCCGTTGACCACCACGGATCGAGCGACAGCCGTCGTATCGAGGAGAATGATCGTGCCGGCGGGGATCTGCACGTCGGTGCCGGAACCTGGCACCTGTCCTGCTGGCCAGGTAGCGCCGCTCGACCAAGGACGTGCCAGCTGAGCGATCGAATTCAGGCGCACTTGATCGAGGAGCAAAGTGTGGTCACCGCTTTGAGGATGTGCGCCGAGGAGCTCGATGAGATGAGAGCCTGCTCCGATCACGAACGACGCGGTGTTGATCAGCGCATAGGTCCCGCTCTGCGGCGAGAGCTTTGCGACCTCTAACCCATCGACGCGGATGATCACCGTCTGTTGGTCGATCTGCGCCGCGGAACGCACGCGTTGCGCCGCCTGAAGCGAGATTCGGTAGCGTCCCGCGGGCGCAGTAAAGGTTTGTCGGATCGCGCTGCCTGGACCACCTTGCACATAGGCGACGTGAGTGCCCTGCGGTGCGGACGGGTTGAGCATCGTATATGGCGAGTTGTTCGCGCCGATGCCTGTCGCTCCGCTGAAGGTCCACGCGCCGGTCTGTTCGAAACCGCCGGCATTGAGATAGTTGTTGGGCGAAATCGGCAGAGGTTGGGTGGGGATGATCGGTGTCTGAGAGATCAGCGTCGCGAAGAGCAGCACAAACATGCGTGGCGGCCCCAAGAGCTAAACGTGTGCCGCATGTTCGCCCGAGAGGTTTGCGATCCGCGCGACACTTTCGTCGCAGGCGCTCGAGGAAAGAACGAGAGCCTGTGCGACGAAGATGTCGCAGCTAACGCGTATTCCGCAGCACGTACGTTTTGATGGTGCGGACCGTGTTTTCGTCGCGAAAGTTTGCGCCGTTGGTGTGAAACGGGAGCTCGGCGCCGGAGAAGACGAGATCGTTTTTGCCGTCGCTGTTGAAGTCGGCGATGACCTGGCCGCCTTCGCCCACAAAAGCCGGGCGATTCGCCAAAAACTTCAGCGAGCGCGACAAGCCCTGCGCCGAGATCTTGGGCAAATGTTTCTCCAGAGGATAAGTCGAAAACGATCGGCCCTCGTTCACGAACAAGAAGTTGTCGAAGACGTACGGGTTGTCTTTGTCGACGCCGTTGTTGTCGACGTCGTAGCGCACCAAGTAGTCGCGCCGGTGTCCTTGGATGAACACCTCGGGCCGCTTGTCGCCGTTGAGATCTCCGGCCGCGATGTTTGGAAAGTCGACGTTTCCCGCGCCACCGTTCGAAGTGCCGTCCGAATCCTGCACACCGGTGTGTTGCCAAACGTCGAAGCTCTTGCCATCGCCGCGGTTGAACATCACCGCGAAGTCGTACTGCTGCCCGTTTTTTCCGGAGACGCCGTTGAATGCGGTCGCTGAGCCCGCGACGATCAGATCGTTCTTTCGATCGAGATCCAGATCTGCGATCAACATCCCGGCGTTGTCCATTCCTTCGCAGACGTCGAGGCGATCGCTTCCGACGATCAACATCGGCGCCTTCTCGAAGATGCCGCCTTTGTTCTTGTGCGTCTGGCCGAACATCAAGTTGTCGCAGCGGTGCGTTCCGAACGGTTCTTTCGCGTTGCCGCCGATGGCGATCTCCGGGAAACCGTCGCCGTCGAGATCTCCGGCCGCGATCGTGCCGCCGTAGGTGATCCCGTGTGAAAAATCGCGCTGCATCGCGACCCACGATTTCTTCTTGCGATCGAACCTGTACCAAAGACCAGCGTCCGGCAAACCGCCGTTGGAGATGAACACCAGATCGTCGGTACCGTCGCGCTCGACGTCGATCGCCGCCATGCCCAAAGAGTTCGAGTTGTTCGCGAACCCCTTCTGCAGGATCGACTTCTCGAACTTGAAGCCGCCGCGATTGAGGTACGCCGCGATGTCGTCGCCGTTTCGCATCTGCACCGCGAAGTCGGGCTTCTTGTCGCCGTCGAAGTCGCCAACCCGCACCAAGGAGCCGCGCGAGCCGAAGATGTCTTTGCGCTCCTCCTTCAGGACGAAACGGATCGCCTGACCCTTCTTAGACACATTCTCGTAGACGCGCACGCGGTCCGAGAGGCGCGCGTTGTCCGCGTCCTTGTGGTACTGCGAGTCGAAGACGGTATCGAAGTTTCCGCTGAGGACCAGGTCGATCCGGCCGTCGCCGTCGAAGTCCGCCGCGTCCATCGAACCGTAGTACATGCCCGGCAAGCCGTGCTTTTCCTCGAGCGCGAGCTGCACCTGCGGCACGCCGCCGGCGATCAGAAGGAGCACGGACATCACCATTTAGGCGCGACTATAGCTTGACACCTCGCCGTCGGTCTCGGTCGATCGCATCCGAGCATGGCGCAAAAACAAGCAGCCGCGTTTTATGACATGGACGGCACGCTGGTCAGCACCACGCTCGTGCACACGTACATGTTCACAGCGGCGCACGAGCCTTCGATCGCGCGCACCATTGCCAAGACGGCGATGGGTCTGGCGAAGATCCCTGCGTTCTTCGCCGTCGATCAGGTGAGCCGAGTCGCGTTCAACAAGATGCTCTACGCCGGCTACAAGGGCGAGTATCACGATCGCTTGCTCGAGCTCGCCGAGGAACACTTCGACAAGGTGCTCAAACCGAACATCTTCCCGGGTGCGTACGAGCTGATCGAAAGCGGCAAGAAGAAGGGTCTGCGGCAAGTGATCATCAGCGGTTCGCTCGACTTCATCGTCGCGCCGCTCGCGCTTCATTTTGGAATCGACGACATCATCACCAACAAGCTGGAGTTCAAGAATACGGCTGCGACCGGTGAGCTCGTGCGGCCGATCCTCGCCGGTGCCACCAAAGCCCGGTTCATTCAAGAATACGCGCAGACCCACGACATCGATCTCCTGCAAAGCTACGGCTTCTCCGACTCCTTTTCGGACTATCCGATGCTCGCGGTCGTCGGTCGCCCTGCGGCTGTGAACCCGGATTGGAAGCTCCGGCGCAGCGCGCGCGAGTTCAATTGGCCCATCCTGGATATTCGCTGAGCTTCGGCGTTATCCTGCGTTCACGAAATGTGCAGAATCTTCGGGTTCCGCAGTGTCATCCCGAGCATGGTTCATCGCTCGCTCGTAGAGGCCGAGAACGCGTTGTGTACGCAGAGCCGCCGTCATCCCGATGGATGGGGCGTCGCGTATTACGTCGACGGTTCGCCGCACATCGTGAAGTCCGCCGCGAGCGCGCTGACGGATGATCTCTTCCAAAAGGTCAGCAACATCGTCTCCTCGGAGACGGTGATCGCCCATATTCGCAAAGCGACCGTCGGTCCGACGACCATCCTCAACTCGCATCCGTTTCAATATGGGCGTTGGATCCTCGCGCACAACGGCACGATCCCCGAGTTCGAATCGGTGCGCGCCGAGCTGCATGCGTTGATCGCGCCGCGCTTGTTGCGCTTCATTCTCGGCGAAACCGACAGCGAAGTGATCTTCTTCCTCTTTCTCACCGAGCTCGCGAAACACGGACAGTTGTGTAATCCGATCGGCAGCAACGACATCGCCTCCGCCTTGAAAGAGACGGTCGCCCGCGTGCGCGAGATCGCCGATACACGCCCGAACGTCGCACCCGCCGCGCTGACTTTGCTCGTCTCCGACGGCACCAATTTGGTCGCCACGCGCAATGGGCGCCAGCTCTTCTATTCGACCTACAAATCACGTTGCGCCGAACGATCGACCTGCTCGAGTTACGAGCCGGAGTGTGAAGCGCCGACCAAGAGCGGCACCGTCAATCACTTCATTCTCTCGAGCGAACCGCTCGGCGGCGAGAACATCTGGCTCGAGATTCCCGATGGTCACGTCGTCGGTGTCGACGTGCGCATGACGCTGATACACCGCCCGCTCTTCGATCGCGGCCTCGCCGTTATGGCCTGACCAAAACTTTGCCCAGCATCTGGCGCGTGCGCAATCGCGCGTAGGCTTCCGGTACTTCATCGAGCGTGTACACATGATCGATCGCCGCGCGGATGCGTCCGTCCGCTGCCCAGGCGAGCGTGTTCACCAGATCGTCGCGGTTTCGCGCGTAACTTCCGATCAAACGTTGTTGTTTGACGAAGAACGGCCACAGGTTGAGCTCCGGATTTTTTCCAGCCGTCGCGCCGCAGGTGACAACGGTTCCGCCGCGCGCCAGACACGAGAACACCTGGTTCAACACGTGGCCGCCGATGTGTTCGATCACCCAATCGACGCCGCGTTTGTCGGTCAGCTTGCGCACTTCGCTGGGCCAATCTTTTTGTGTGGTGTCGACGGCGTGATCCGCGCCGAGCTCTTTGCCGAGGGCACGTTTTTCTTCCGTCGAGCCCGTGGTGATCACGATGGCGCCGAGCGCTTTGGCGATCTGGATCGCTGACGAACCGACACCGCTCGAAGCACCCATCGCCAACACTGTGTCGCCGGCTTTGACCTCGGCGCGATCGGTCAACATGTGCATCGCCGTCGATCCCGCCAAGGTTAATGCTGCGGCCGTTTCGTAGCTGACCGCATCGTGCAAACGAACCAGAGCGCGCGCCGGTACGACGACGCGTTCCGCGAATCCACCGTCGCGCAACACGCCGAGCGGATAGGAGCCGAGGCACATACATTCTTCGCCCCGCGCACAGAACTCGCAGGTTCCGCAGAAGAAGTTCGATTGTACGGCGACGCGGTCGCCGATCTTCCACTCACTGTCCTTTAGACCAGGTCCAAGAGACAACACCCGTCCAGCGACTTCACCGCCCGTAATTCTCGGAAGCGTGGGGTTGATCGGAAGCGCATTTTCTTCGAGCCACAGGTCCAGACGATTCAACCCGCAGGCGCGCACTTCGACGACCACTTCGTCGTCACTGGCCTTTGGATCAGGTACCTCACGAACCTCGAATTTGCCGGGGGTTCCGAACGCCGTCAGAAAGGCCGCGCGCATGTTTTCGATGTTTCTGATCCTCCGGCCGCGCCGTCAATCGGCCCTACTGCGTCGCCTCCTCGACGACGCGTTTCACCCGGCGAATCTCGTCATATGCAGAGTCTTCCGCCTGCGTGAATGCATTGATCGATTTCAGCGGAGCGAGCCGATCTCGGCCTTCTTTGGTGCGCGTCGACAACGAGAGCAACACGTCGCGTATGCGTGCCCGGACCACCGGTGTGAGCTTCCCGCTGACGCACCACGCGTCGTACGGAATCCGGCCGGTCTTGGCCACGATCTCCACTTGGTAGATGTCGAGCCCGTTGGCTTCCGCGTTGAGCAGCGCGCCGGAGAACGTCGCCGCCACGTCGTGTTTGCCTTCGATCAGTTCGGAGATCACCAGGTCGTGGCGGCGCGTCATCAGCCGCTCGCTGAAGAAGGTGCTCGGATCGATCCCGTGATCGAGCAAAAAGCCGTAGGCCAACAGATAGCCCGAAGCGCTCGCTTCATCGACGAAGCCGATACGTTTTCCGCGCAGCTCGTCGAGCGAACGAATGTTGTCTTTGGCGCGCGTGAGCAGATAGCCCGAATACGAAGAGGAACCCTCGGAGATGTTCGTCGCCAAAAGCTGGAGCGACGGCGTGCGCTCTTTCGCCTTCACATATGCGAGCGGCGAGAGCTGCACGAGATCGACTCCATCCTCCGCGACGAGCGCGATCGACTCCTCATAACTCGGGCTGATCTTCAGCTCGACGACGGTTCCGAGTTGTTCACCGAGATAAGCCGCGAGCGGCCCATACGCAGCCGCCATGTCCTCCGGACGAAATACGGGCACCAAACCGAAACGCAAGGGACGCGGCATTCCCGGCGTTTTTTCGGGCAGAATGGCCCGTTCGCCGCCGGTTGAAATAAGAACCGCAGGATCCGGTTCCGGTGCACGCGAGCGACACGATGTTGCGAAGAGAAGAAGGATCAGAAGCGCACGCTTCACTTCTTTACCTCGAACGGTGGATGCGCAGCGGAGACATCGCTGGTCGAGCCTGTGTGCTGCGGGATCTCGAGGCCGTATTTCACCACGGTATTCCGCCCGCGACGTTTTGCTTCGTAGAGCGCGAGATCGGCGCAGCGGATCAGCTGCCCGGGAACGTCGGCATCATCGGGATAAGAAGCGATTCCTGCGCTGACCGTGAGTTTCTTGTTCGGTAACGCGTGTTCGCCGTCGAACTTCGTCTCGCGAAATTGCTCGACGATCTTCTGCGCGGCTTTGAAACCTTCCTCGCTTCCCGTATCTATCAAGATCACCGCGAATTCTTCACCACCGTAGCGCGAGACGACATCGGTCGATCGCAGGCACGAGCTCAACATACGGCCGACAGTGCGCAAGATGTCATCTCCGGCCGGATGCCCGTAGGTATCGTTGTAAGACTTGAAGTGATCGATATCGATCATTACCAAGGTCAGCGGATGTTGATGTCGCGAGCCGCGCTTCAGCTCCAGCTCCAACATGTTGCGGAAATAGCGATGATTGCGGAGGCCGGTGAGGCCGTCGGTGGTGGCCAACCGTGCCAGCTCGAGGTTCGCTTTTTCCAGCTCTTCGGTGCGCGCTTTCACCGCGGATTCCAGGCCCGCGGTATAGGTACGAAGCTTGTCAGCCATGATGTTCAACGCGGTCGCCAGGTCGCCGATCTCATCTGCGCGTTGCATGTCCGCGCGAACTTCGAGCTCACCTTCACCGAGCTTCCTCGCCATGCGGGCCAGCTCGCGCATCGGTCCGATCACCAACACCGAAAGTGCGACGAACACGATCGCCCAACCGATGATGCCCGCGAGGACAGTGACCATGATGATCCGATTCTCGAGGCGCGCGAAGCTCGCTTCCGTCGACGCCAAAGAGAAACGTGCGATCAATGTTCCCCAACGTTGGCCTTGTTCGATCGGCTTCGCGATATCGAGCCACTCGGGTGCGTAAGGATCGGGCCCAAAGGCCCACCAGAGATCGGTCGCCAACAAGGCGCGGCTGATGAAAGTTTCGTCGAGATCGTTGGTGCGTACGCCGACCAAACCCGTCTTCGTCGTCGCGATCATCCGGCCGTCTGCATCGACGACGATCATCGACAACAATTCACCGCGTTGCGCGAGGACCAGCTCTGCGACGAAGTTGTCGAGCTTCGTGTAATCGTGTGTCGCGATCGCGACCGCCGCAGGAATCGCGAGCGCATCGAGCGCGGCTCGACCCTGGCGAAGCGCGGCCTGATTCGCGAGCTCCGACATCTCGCGACTGGCGATCGCACCCGCGACCGCAGCACCGACGGCCATGAACAACGCCACGAGGATTGCCGCCTCGAAACGCAGACGTCTCAGCCGTAGACGCACCGCACGATCCCTTCCACTCCTCGACTCTGATGTCTACCTGACCTAAAACATGACGGGCATGGCGAGAAGAACAATTGCGGTCGATGCCATGGGCGGTGACGACGCGCCGCAAGCGATCGTTCTCGGTGCCGCGGAAGCATCACTGTCCGTAGACTGTGAGATCATTCTCGTCGGCGAGGAAGCCGAGATAAGCCGCATCCTCGCATCGACACGTCACGATCCCGAAAAGATCCGCATCGAGCACGCAAAGGGAACGATCCCTATGGACGCAAGCCCGCGGTCCGCGCTCGACGCGATGCCGAACGCATCTCTGCCCACCGCGGTTCGCCTGGTCGCTGGTACAGGTGGACTGCGCAGCGCGGATGCCTTGGTGAGCGCAGGAAATACCGGCGCAGTCATCCTTGCGTGCGCCGACGCATTCTCGCGCATTCAACATGTGAAACGAACCGCGCTCGCTGCGGTGATTCCCACGGAGCAACGCCGTGGGGAAAAAAATGACCCATTCACGCTGTTGCTCGACGCAGGGGCAACACTTCGCGTGGGTGCGCAGGATCTCGCTCACTTCGGTCTGATGGGCGCAGCGTATGCCTCGATCGTCAGTAGGAACGAACGCCCGAGAGTTGCGCTCTTGTCGAACGGCCGCGAGCCGAACAAAGGCACGGACGAGATCATCGGCGCGCACAAATACCTGTCGCGCGTTCCGTCGATCGACTTCATCGGCAACATCGAAGGTATCGACATTCCGCGCGGCACCGCGGACGTGATCGTCTGCGACGGTTTCACCGGCAACATCACCTTGAAGATGCTCGAAGGTGTGCATGAAACGGTGATGAACCTTGCGCGATTCGCGTATCGCAGCCGCCTGCAATGGAAGATCGCTTTGTGGATGCTTTCGAGCGGAATTCGGCGCCTCAAAGATCTCACCGACTGGCAACAATATGGCGGTGCGCCGATCCTCGGCTTCGATCGTTTGTGCATCAAAGCGCACGGACGTTCGGGCCCGCGCGCGATCAAAAACGCGATCAAAGTCGCGCTTCGTTGTGTCGATCAAGATCTCGCCGCGAAGATCGAAACCGGCGTGCGCGCCATCTCCGACAACGAGGCGGCTGCGTGACTTCTCCGTTCTCGCTCGAATTCGCGGGGACGCCGCGCTACGAGGTGTTACGCCGCTTGGGCGCCGGTGGAATGGGCGTCGTCTATCACGCAAAAGATCGCGATCGAAACGACGAGATCGCGCTGAAGACACTCATTCGGATCGACGCCAGCAGCATTCTCCATCTCAAACAAGAGTTCCGCGCGCTCGCCGACATCGTGCATCCGAACTTGGTGACGCTGCATGACCTGGAGATGCACGACGGCCAGTGGTTCTTCACCATGGAGCTGGTCCGCGGGCGCACCTTGTTCGAGTACCTCAAGGCGGAGCGACATCTTTCGGTGGTGCAGACGACGTTGCGGCAGCTCGCGCAAGGTATCCTCGCGCTGCACCAGATGGGGAAGCTGCACCGCGACATCAAGCCGTCGAACGTGATGGTCGACGAAGCGGGCCGTGTGGTCATCCTGGACTTTGGTCTGGTCACTGATCTTTCGGCCAGTAGGACCTCCAAGCAGGGACGTGCGCCTGCCGTGGGGACGCCGTGGTACATGGCGCCGGAACAAGCGCGCGCCAGTGTTGCGCCGACGGCCTCCGCGGATTGGTACGCGTTCGGCGTGTTGCTCTACGAAGCGTTGACCGGACGGTTGCCCTTCGAAGGCAACATGGCCGCGGTGATCTACAAAAAGCAGATCGCCGAACCTCCGGCTCCGCGCAGCATAACTCGCGAAATTCCCGAATATCTCGATGAGCTGTGCATTGAGCTGTTGTCGCGCGAGCCCGAGCTGCGACCGAGCGGCGAAGACGTGTTGGCGCGCATGGATCAACGCGTCGAAGAGCGGCCGCGCCCCTCGAAACCTGCGGTGAACAAGGTCGCGGGGATCGTCGGTCGCGAACAAGAGCTCGCGGCTTTGCGCAAAGCGATCGCCGAAGCGCGCGCGGGAAATTTGGTGGTCGCGCGCGTCAGTGGTCCGTCGGGCATCGGCAAGTCTTCACTGGTGCGCACCGCGCTCGACGAGCTCGCAGCGGACCAAAAAGCGATCGTTCTTCAAGGCCGCTGTTATCAGCGCGAATCGGTGCCCTTCAAAGCGGTCGACAGCTTGATCGATCGCCTCACCGATAACTGGCGTTCGCTGCCCGATGCACAAGCCGCAGAGCTGGTTCCGCCGGACATCGATCTGTTGGCGCGCGTCTTCCCGGTGTTGCTCCGCGTGCCCGCAGTCGAACGTGCAGCGCCGACACCGCCGATCGCCGACGTCCAAGAACAACGCCGCCGTACGTTCGCGGCGTTGAAAGAGATCGTCCGTCGGATCGCGACGCGCCGCCTGTTGGTGATCACCATCGACGATCTCCAGTGGGGCGACGCCGACAGCGCGGCTTTGCTCGCGGCGATGCTGACCATCGAACGCCCGGTGAGCCTATTGTTGGTGTTCATGTATCGCAGCGAAGACGTGGGCACGAATCCCGCGTTGCGTTCCGCGATCGCCGAAAGCTCCGCGCTCGCCAAAGCGATCGATCTTCCGCTCGCACCGCTGCCTTCGCGCGATGCCGCGTTGCTGGCGCGAAGTTTGTTGCTCGAATCATTGCACCGCGCAGAAGCGATGACCGACGACCAGATCGACGAATTGGTCGACGAAATCGTGCGCGAGTCTCACGGAGGACCGTGGCTCGTTCAAGAGCTGGTGCGCGACGCGAGCACCGCCGAAGATCCCGCAGCCCGCACCCCATCGCCGACCTTGGAGATGGTGATGGCGCGGCGGATGGCGCGTTTGTCGAACGATGCCAAGCGGCTCCTCGAGGTCGTCGCACTCGCAGGCCGGCCCTTGCCCGAGTCGGTCGCCATGGGTGTGGCCTCCGTTTCTTCGGGTGCGCGCGATGCGCTGGCGATCTTGCGCGCCGATCGTTTGGTGGTGACGCGGGGCTCGCCGGGAACGGATCTGCTCGAGACCTATCACGATCGGGTGCGTGAAACGGTGGTCGCGAGCTTAGCGGACGACGATCGACGCACGATGCATCTGTCGCTCGGGCTCGCGCTCGAAAAACGCGAAGACTCCGATCCGCAGACTTTGCTCGATCACTTTCTCGGCGCGGGTGATCGCGAACGTTCGCGGCGTTACGCGTGGGAAGGTGCGGCCCGTGCGGATCGTGCGCTCGCATTCGAACAAGCGGTGCGCCTGTACCGGGCCGCGCTCGATCTCGAAGACGATGCGCGCGCGAAGATCGAGCTGACCGGAAAGCTCGGCGAATCGTTAGCGAACGCCGGTCACGGTCGCGAAGCTGCGGATCATTTTCACGCGGCGGGACAAGCGATGTTCGCGCTCGCACCGGGCGACGACAACACCACGCAGCTGATGTTGCGTGCGGTGGAAGAATATTTGCGCACCGGCTTCATCGAAGAAGGGATCGCGGTGCTCGGTCCCGTTGCGCGTGCGCAAGGTCTCGCGCTGCCGAAGAGCTCCGGCTCGACGCTGTTCTCGTTCGCGGTTGCGCGGGCAAAACTACGCTTTCGCGGGTTGGCTTTCGAGAAGCGTGATCCAACGAAGATCGCGCGCGAAGCGTTGCTGGAGCTCGAGCTCTGCCGCTCGACCTACGTCGGTTTCTCGCTCGTCGATCCCCTGCTCTCGCTCTATTTTCAGGCGCAATACTTGTTGCTCGCCCTGGAATACGGCGAGCCGAAATCTCTCGCCATCTCCTTCACCGGCGAAGCGGTCTACCACGCCACTTCCGGCGGCAAAAAAGGCCGCGAACGTTGCAGTCAGCTTCTGGCGACCGCCGAAGTGCTCGCGCGCGAATCCGGCGATGACTACGCGATCGCCACGCACAAGTTTCAGTCGGGCTCGGCGGCGTATCTGTCGTCCGAATTTCGGCGCGCGCTCGAGCTGCACTCCGAAGCGGTCGACATTTTGCGCAGCCGTTGTACCGGTGTGTTTTGGGAGCTGGCGAGCGGCGAGTCGTTGATGTTGAGCTCGCTCGCGTATCTCGGTGAGATCTCCGAGCTGATTCGCCGCGTGCCCGAAGCGCTGCGCCGCGCGGACGAACGCGCCGATCGTTACGCTGGGACCGCCCTGCGCATCGGCCATGTCGCCCTCCATCTGCTCGCGCTCGATCGTGCCGAACACTGCCGGGATCAAGCTTTGGAAGCGCTGGCCGCATGGCCCGCTCGCGGATCCCATATTCAACACTACTTGCAGTTGGTCGCGGTCATCCAAGCCGACCTGTACCTTGGTACAGGTGATATGGCGCATCAAAGGATCGAGCAGGCATGGGCAACGCTGAAACGTGCCCAGCTCTTGCGGATCCAATCCGTAGCCATGGAGCTGCGCAATCTGCGCGCGCGTGCTGCGCTCGCGGCCGCGATCTCCTCCCCGGACGAGCGCGCACGTCAAAAGTTAATCGCGCTGGCGGAATCCGAAGCCAAGGCGATCGCCGCAGATGAGCTCCGTTTCTCGCAACCTTTGGCCGCCGCGCTGCGCGCCGGGATCGCGCAGCTTCGAGGTGACTCGTCGCGTGCAGGGAGCGAGCTGGCTGCGTCGCGCGAAGGTTTCGAACGCGCCGAGATGAAGCTGCACGCAGCCGCCTCCGCGCGCGCCGCAGCCGTCCTGGCCAAAAACAGCGAACAGCTCGATCGCATCGATGCCCAGCTGCGAACCATGCAGATCGCCAAACCGAACCGCATTCAAGCCGTGTTCCTGCCGGGGCTCCCGACCGAATAGCTCTATCTCATCGAGTCGATGATGCCCTTCGCCGTCTGATTATACTTATCGATAATCTGCCGCAGCATATCGAACATCTGCGAGCGCTTATCGATCAACCGTTTCATCTTCATCGTCTCGACGTCGATCGACTTGTCCCCGCCCGCCGCCGCGGCCCCACCACCGCCGCCACCTTTGCCGCCGCCGCCACCACCGCCGGCACCCTGCTGTTGTTGCTGCTGCAGCTTGTTGATGTCCTGAGCCATCTTCTCGATGTCTTTGTCCATCTTCTGCATGATCAACATGATCATCAGCGTCACTTTGTCTTCGACGGTGAGCGACGGATCATTCAACACACCGGCGGTATCGCCGCCGTTCGAAGGCGACAACCCAAACGCCGGCTGATACGGACCCGCGGTCCCCGCACTTGGCCTTTGGTACAGGACACCCGAAAGCCCATTCAACACGTTCTGCTGATACGGCGTGGTCAACATCGACCCGATCGCGTCGTACGGATTCGCATGCACATACGCAGTCGGCGCATATCCATAGACGGGTGAGGCCGCATAAGCCGCCGGTGGAGGCATCCAGCCCGCCGCGCTGAAGACGGGAGCGCCCGCCATCTGCGAGCCCGCGACTGTGGAAAAACTATCCTGGAGCTGCGAAAGCGCCCCAAAACTACCGAATCCATCGCCGGCCAAATGTCGCGCGACGACATCCTGCGCGAGCGCATAAAACGGATTCGCCTGAGCATTGTTGCCGTACAGAGTCCTCAACACGCGACACCTCCTGTTACTTTTTTTAGCGGCCGCGCGTATCGCGTCCGCGAATCCCATGCCGTTACTTCGGGCTCCGTCTTCGACGGCGGGCGTACCCATCCGCGCGGAATGTGGCCCGCGTCCAGAAAACCGGGCTCCCGCGGGCGAACCAACGTCGCCGCGAAAGCAGTGTCCTCAACCACAAAAGGGGCCGCCGAAGCGACCTCCCCAAGCTCGATCGCCCGTTCGATCGGGAAGAGCTCGGCGACCCAAGAGGCGATCGCGCTGTGTGGAATCATCAATCCGTCTTCGACCGCGCGCTTTAAGATCGCGGAGAAGATCAACGAAGGAGCATCACCTGTACCTTGGATCAGGTGGAACACCAGCGCTTGCACCCAGTCCGGAAGATCAGGTCGCAGCTCGGCGATGCCCGCGGTTCCTGTTTGTCCCGTGTAGAGCCGGTGCAGCACGAAACCGAGCGCCTGGAGATCGTTGACCTCTTTCGCGCGCGGGACACCGAGATCGCTGATGCGCGCGATCCCGTCCCAGCCAACGATCACATTGCGCGGGCCGAGCGCGCCGTGCACCAGCACGCCCTGAATGCGGACCAACGCCGACAACGCATCCAACAGAATGCGCACTCCAACGGCTGCCGGTGCGCCGAGCCCGCGGATCGCCAACCGATCCGAGATCGCCAAGATGTCGCGGCCGGGGACGAGCTGCGAACAGGTGTACAACGTGCCGTCGATCGCCCCGGAATCGAAGAGTGGGATCACGTTCGCATGATCGATCGCCTTGGCGACCCGCATCGATTTGCGAAAACGTTCGCTGAAAGATGCGCTGGCCGATCGATCAGCCCGAAAACGCTTCAGAGCCGCGCAACGCGTGGTCTTCCAGGGAGTGCGAGCGAAGAACACCTCACCGAGCTCACCGGTTCCGATCGTACGTACGAGGTGAAAGGGCCCGAACCAGCCCGTGTTCAACATGGACACCACGAAATGCAACGCACGATCCAGCCGGGACTGCGCGCGCAATGAGCTCGAGCGATGGATCGATCCCGCGTTCCAGCCGGATCAAACCCGCGTTCGCGCTCGGCCGAAAAATCTTATACATTCCGCAACGTGAGCGATGACGCGAGGACCGTTCCGCACCTCGTGAAGAGTGTGCCCGTGCGATCTCTTCGCGCCGAGGTGATCGAGGGACCAGACCGCGGCGCAGGCCGGATCGCCGACGCAGATGCGATCACCATCGGGACCGCGCCGAACAACGATCTGGTGATCAAAGACGAGACGGTCTCGCGTTATCACCTCGAGCTGCGGCGCATCGACGGACGGATCGTCGTTCAAGATCATGGCTCGACGAACGGCACCAAGCTCGGCGTCGTCGCCTTGGAGCGCGCGACGATCCCACCCGGCACCGTCCTCGAGCTCGGCAAAACGGCGATCAAAGTCGACGACGGCGAAACGATCGACTGCGAAGTATTGGCGAACGATCGCCTCGGCCGCATCATCGGCCGCACCGCAGACATGCGCCGCTTGTTGGCCGTGGTTTCGCGCGCAGCACGCACGGAAGCTTCCGCGTTGATCCTCGGCGAGACCGGCACCGGCAAAGAAGTGTTGGCCTACGCGATCCACGACGCGAGCTCACGCGCCGGCAAAGCCTTCGAGACCGTCGACTGCGGCTCCTTGTTGCCGACGTTGGTCGCCAGCGAGCTCTTCGGCCACGAAAAAGGCGCGTTCACCGGCGCCGAAAACAAACACATCGGCGCCTTCGAACGCGCAGACGGCGGCACGCTCTTTCTCGACGAAATCGGCGAGCTCCCGCTGCAACTGCAAGCGACCTTGCTCGGCGCACTGGAACGAAAAAGTTTCCGTCGCGTCGGTGGAACAAAACCGATCACCATCGACGTACGTGTCCTCGCGGCCACCAACCGCGATCTGCGCGCCGAAGTGAACAAAGGCGGCTTCCGAGAAGACCTGTACTACCGTCTCGCTGTCCTTTTGCTCAGGATCCCTCCACTCCGCGAACGGACTGACGACATCCCGCTTTTGGTGGAACACTTTCTCCGCGACACCGGACATGCGGGCCGCGTTGACGACGTCATCCCGAAAGCGGTGATGGACTCGCTCAAACATCACCGCTGGCCGGGTAACGTGCGCGAGCTGCGCAATTTCGTCGAAGCCGCGCTGGCCATGGGTGAAGCACCGGCGATCGACGGTGCAGACCGGCCGAGCCAAGACTCTTTTGACGGGCCGAACAACGGCGAGATGTCCGTACGGCTGACGATGCAGAACTTCGACAACAAGAAGTACCGCGACGCACGCGACGTCGTGTTGCGTGAATTCGAACACGTCTACTTCACCGCTTTGCTCGAGAAAACTCGAGGAAATGTGGCGATGGCGGCACGCGAAGCGGACATGGACCGCACCTATCTCGCGCAGCTCCTGCGCAAGCTCGGGCTGCGTGAAGGCAAGGCTTGAACCGTTACCGCATCGTCCGCCCGATCAGACGAGGCGGAACTGCGGAGCTCTTCGAAGCGCTCGTCCAGGGCGACGGCGGCTTTCAACGTCGCGTCGCGCTGAAGCGCATGTTGAAAGAACACGCGGACGATGAGTCTTTCAACGCGGCCTTCGTCGACGAAGCGAAGATCGCCAGCCACCTGCACCACGCGAACATCGTCGCGGTCCTCGATTTCGGCGAAATGGACGGCCTGCCGTTTCAAGTGTTGGAGCTGGTCGACGGCTTCGACCTCGGCATCCTCGCGCTGGAGCTGAAGGAACGAAAGTTACCGATCGGCGCAGAGATCGCGCTGTACATCGTCACCGAGATCGCCACCGCGCTCGACTACGCCCATACCGCCACCGACGCACAAAATCGCGAGCTGGAGATCGTCCACCGCGACGTAAGCCCGGAGAACATCCTGATCTCTTGGGCAGGTGACGTGAAGCTCGCTGACTTTGGCATCGCCCGTTCCTTAGAACGACGCGCCGCGACCCGCGCCGATGTCGCGCGCGGAAAACGCGCCTATATGGCGCCCGAACAAGCGCGCGGAGAGCTCGCTGATGCCCGCGCGGACATCTTCGCGCTCGGCTGCGTCTTGCACCGCATTCTCACGGGATCGAGCCCGCTCGAGTCCGACGCGGTACGGCGCGATGTCCTGGCCGGAATGCCAGTACCGCTCGATCCCGACATTCCCGAGGATCTGGCGCGCATTATTCAGAAGGCGACCGAACCTGACAAAAAGAACAGGTACGCTACCGCAGGCGTTTTGCGCAGCGACTGTATCCGCGCCTTGGCGAAACGTGCCGACGGCGACGGCCGCGCCTTGCTCCGTGCCTTGATGAGCAACGTCCGTCCCGCCGACACGTTGAGACCGGAAAATCCGCTCAACGCTTTCATGATGCTCGAGCTGGTGCTCAAGGAGCAGTCGGGAGATCTGCGCCGCTTCGAATCGGTCATTGCTCAGCCGATCACCGTGCGCGAAGAACAATCGACGGCGACGAACGAAGAGGACACGCCCGCGACCGACGGCGAAAAAAAACGTTCCCGCGAGGATTCACATCCGCCGGTGATCATCCCGCAGTCGGTGATCGGTCCGTACCGCATCGAGCGGATGATCGGACAAGGCGGTTTTGCCGGCGTCTATCGCGCTTTTCACCTGATCCTTGGTACAGAGGTCGCGCTCAAGGTCTTGCACGCCGGTTTCGACGAACACTCGATCCCCGGCCGCCGCTTCGCGCGCGAGATCGCCGTGTTGGAGAAGCTCGATCATCCCTGTTTGGTGCGGGTGCGCGACAGCGGTGTCACCGAAGACGGGCGCCCCTGGCTGGCGATGGATCTCTTACGCGGTCGTACGTTGCACGCGATGACCAGCGGCACGAAGATGAGTGTCTCGCGCGCCTGGTCGCTCTCGCGCGATGTTGCCGCAGGCCTCGCCGTCGCGCACCGGCACGGGATCATCCACCGCGATCTCAAACCGCGGAACATCATCCTCATCACCGATCACGAACGGGAACGCGCAAAGATCGTCGACTTCGGAATCGCCGTGTTGATCGGACCCGAAGCGGAACATACCCGTTTTACGCAGGTCGGCGGTCGTTTGGGCACGCCGCGTTGGATGGCTCCAGAGCAGATCATCGACGCCTCGAACGTCGGGCCCTCGACCGATCTCTATGCTCTCGGCCTGTTGATGTACACCATGGTCGCCGGCCACCCGCCGTTCGACTGTCCTGAAGAACAGGTGATCAAAAAACACCTCGAGGAACGCCCGCCGCCGCTTCCCGAAGCCGGAGATCTCGAAGCGGTGATCTTCTCGCTGCTGGAAAAAGATCCAAAACGCCGGCCCGAAAGTGCGGAAGAAGTGATCGCCGCGCTCGACGGACTGGAGCTCGGCCAAACCTGGGATCCCACCTCGATCGTTCCGCCGCGCGAGCCGACCACGCTCGCACCGCAGTCCGCGCCGATTCGTATCACCACCACCATCGCGCATCCGAAGAGCCGTGCCTTGTTGTTGGTGGGGATGGCCGGGCTTTTGGTGATGTTGGCGGTCGCCGTCGCTCTGGCGCGGAGGCCGGAGATCAACCTCGTGCAGGCCGAGTCGCAACCGGTGGTGCAACGCCAACCCCAGCTCCAAGTACAATCCGTCCAAGAGCGACCTGTCCAAGAGGACATTGAGCCCGAAGTGGAGCTCGACCCATCCGGAGAACCGGAGCGTCCGGCGATCGAAGAAATCCCGGTGAAAAAAAGGCCCAAACGAAGAGCCGCGGTGCTCGAAGAACCCGCGAAACCTGAGCCGCTGACACCGTCTAAATTGCGCAGCGAGCTCTCGTCGCTTCGCGGGCGTCTCGCCGCTCAGTCGACGTCGCTGCCTCCGGATCGCTTTCGCGCGCTCGATCGGCGTTGGCTCGATCTGCGCAGTGTCCTCAGCGACGATCTCCAAGGCGAAGCACTCTCCCGCCTCTCTCGCGACATCGCCGCGCTGCGGGCCGAGATCAACGCGGAGTGATCCGCACCAGCTCCGCGCTCCAAGGTAAGAGTGCCCACAACCTGTTCTCTGGGTCAGTGATCAGCTTGGACACCAAACCGCGTCCGAGAGGCAAAGTTCCTGCGCGAAACCGCGTCTCTTCGACATCGTAAAGCGCCAGCTCCGCTTCGAACGGCAGATCGAAACGCATCATCCCCACCGCCATCACGGCCTGATCTCTCGGCCAGGGCGCCATAGCCCAGGGTACCGAGTGATGTTCATAAAACTGCGCGCGCCCAAGGACCGGAGGCAGGCCGCCCGGCAACACGCGCCACACTGCGCTCCGCCGTCCCGTCGCGCTGACCAACAAATTGTTCGTGCCCGGATGCACCGCAAAAAAACCGACGTCGTCCGAAATGAACGTATCGTCGAGCAATGGAATCGGCGCACGAATTTGTCCGAAGAGATCGATCGATTGCACCAACGCGCGTTCGACATCAGCGAGGTAGAACCCATCCGACCGCACCTCGCTGGCGCGCGAAAAAGCGCCCAAACGATCCGAGGCGGCGACGGTTTCCAAGCTGTCGATCTCGATCGTCAGCACGTACGTGAAACGTGGATCTTCATCGGAGGTGATCACCAAAAATGCGCGCCGATCCAACAAGTGGAGCCCGGCAGAGAACAAGCCCGGCGTATTTTCCGGAATCACCACTTCGCGCGATGCGATGAGTTTTCCATCGCGATCGAAACGCCCGACCACCGGAGGTTGCGATCCAAACACGCCGATCAGCTCTTCACGGAGCGGGTCGCCCACCAATCGCGTCAGACAGTCGGGCGCCGTCGCGGTGTGCACGATCGCCATGCTGGTGCGCTCGACGAAGACCAGCTCGGTTTCATCGCCGTTACACTCCAGGCTCTCGTACTCTCCGCGGAAGCTGGAGACGGCGATGCGATCCCCAACGACCGCCGCATCCGCCAGAAAACCTTCGAAGCCATCATCGCGATCGATCGCCTGCGCCTCGAATTTGTTGGGAGCCTCGAACTCGACCTGCGCAATCTGAACCACGACTGTTTCGGCGTCGATGGTCTGGCCGGGCCTGTAGACGTCGGCTCGGCACATCGTCGAATCTTTGGTGCAGACGACCGAAAATAGAGAGTCGGAGCGCGGCAACAAAGGTTCGCAGCTGCCGATCACGTCCGAATTTCCGCCTAAAACTTCGCCGTTCTCGGCGATGCGCAGCTCGATCGATCCGAGCTCATCACACTCGGTCAGCGCGATGGAGAGGTTACAGCCGTCTTCGGTCGCATACGCCGCGCAACGATTCGTCTTGCAGCGCAGATCGACCGCGACTGATCCCGTACCAATGGCCAGGTCGCAGGCGATGCCTGCGTCGATCGCCGGCTTCACCGGTCGCGACATGTCGCACGCCCCGAGGACGAGCAGCAACGCGACGCTCAGTCGAGCAACCACCACGTCACTCCCGTCCCCAGGCCCACGGCACCCGCGAGCATCAACACGTTCCCGGCCACCGCGAGCGAGACCGCGCGATCCGCGTTGCGGTCGTACTCTGCGATCCGCAGCGGATCCTGAGCCTCGGTTCGCGCCGAAACGCTGTTTCGCCCGAAGACGATCCCCAACACGCCCGCCACCAATCCTGCGCCGGCGACGACATAAGGACCCACACTCTGTTCCCTCACCGGCACCACCGGAGCGATCAACACCGGCTCCTCCACCGGCGGCGGACGAACCTGTACCTTAGACCAGGTGCCCTCCGGAAACAGCGCCGCAGCCAAAGAGGCGAGAGGCTGCGCCCAAGTTTCCCGCGCCGATGGGATGTCCCGTTCCGCCTGAATCGGCTGCCCGGGAGCTCCGGACCGCAACGCCACGACGCGCAACAGAGTCAGCCCGCCGAAAACACGCACCCCGATCCGTTCGCTGCGCCCGGTGTTCTCCTCGACCGACACCGTCAGCCCGGTGCGTTGTTCGATCGCAAAAGCCAGCGCGCGGACCACGGCGCCCGCCTCATTGGCGTCGATCTCCGCGCTCTCCTCGAGCCGGAGCTCGACGGGGTTCGCCGCGACCAAGCAGAGCGCGATGGCCGTTGCCAGCACGAAGGTAGGCTGCCTCAGCGCACGCCCATGCGGAAGAGCTGACCGAGCGCCGCGAGCTGATCCGACAAAGGATCCGGGGGGCGCGAACGCCGCGTTCGGCCGATCTGTTTCTTCTCCGCCGCCGCTTTCGCTCCGGGAAAATAGCGATCGATCAACGTGCTGAGCTCGCCTTCCGCGAGTGAATCACCGCGCGGCATCATCGACATCAACAAGGACTCGATGCCCAAGATCTCCATGAAGTGTTTTTGTCCGCGCGAAAACAGCTCGCGATCGAGATCCTTCAATCCATCGAGATCGCGCGGCTCCGCACCTTCGACCGGCCAGATCACGCACCGTTCGGCCGCATGATCCATGATCTCCAAAATCGCATTCGTCGCGTGCCGCGCAGACTCGTTCGCCGCTTCCATGGTCGGCAAGCCGGTGAACGTCTGCATATATGTCCCCGCGAACACCAACTTACCCAAATGAACCGCATAACTTCCGGCCGGCCCGGCACGCAGCTCGTGCGAGCCCGGAGGATTGATCAAAACCTCCGCGTCCACCCCCGCGTTCGGCAGCTTCAACAACGAATCGACGTGAAAAGGCGGCAATTTCAGCGGAAGCCGCCATTCGCGATATTCGAGATGGTCGTTGTCATAAACTTCCATCACCGCGCGCTGCGCTTCTTCCGGTGCATCGAAGCTCCGGTGGATCTGCTGCCAAACGCCGAGCGCCAACTGCTCTTCCGTACAGCTGCGCGCGGTGAGCGTTTCTTTTTGGCCGTCCGGCAATTCGATCTCGAACGGCTCGTCGAAATTGGCGATATCAACCGAAATAATTCCGCCGAATTTCCCCGCACCCCAACGCTGGCGGAAATTATCGCCCCAAAATTGAGCTTGGGAGACGATCGACAATCCCCAGGCGGAATCCGGCAAAAATACGTGTCCGGGAATAATGGAGACGTCGTGCTCCAAATAATATTGGATGCCGCTGAGCAGCGCGAGCGCCCGCTCCAGGGGATAGTCTAAGAGACGAAAGATCGCCGGATTTCCGTGCGTGCAGCGGATCGCATCTTCCTCCGCATGTGCGCGCGTCAACAATCTTCGCAACACGCGCAGCGGCAGTGCGGCCACGAAATAGTCCGCCTCCAGCAGCTTCACCTCACCGCCGTGGGAGATTTTGACGCCCTGAATATTTCCTTTTCGGTCGGTGACGATCTCTTGTGCGGCATGTTCGAAGAAGAATTTGGCCCCGAGCTCGCCTAGGTATCGGCCCCAAGGGTCGATCCAGCGATCGCTCGTCGGTCCGTCGAGCACACGATCGACCGTCGCCCCCGCCGACAGATGATCCATCATGTGTTGGAGAAGAATATTGCTCTGCGTCCGGCCGTCGGAACGTTTTGCGTCCATGGCCACCAGTGCGCGCGGCACACTATTCAAATATCGCTGGAACCGCTCTGAATATTGGTCGCCGTCGAGAAACTCCCACCAGGATATTTTTTCATATTCCGCGAGCCGCCGCTCCGAGCATGAAGTCATGTATTGCACCATCTTCATTTGGAAGCGGTACATGTCGTTCGGCTCGAGCCGCATCTGATTCAAGCTGCGCATGATGCCGCGCGAGATCGACTCGCTGGACCGCGGCATGGTGCGTTCGAAACGGATGCTCTGCAGCTTATCGCCTTCGAAGGCGATACCTTGCGTTCGCGTGGCGATCAGCCGTTCGAGAATATTGCGGTCCGAGTCCTTCGCATCCGGTGTGCGGCGCATCGAATCGCCGACGTGCCGGTAGAACGACGGGAACAGCCGAAAGCCGTGTTCTCCCGGCAAACGCAGCTTTTCTCCATCGAGGACTTGTTCATGCCACTGCGTCTTCGCGAGCCCGCCGAGCTCCGGCGCCGACTCATAGATCTCGACCTCGAAGCCGCGCACCAACAGCTCGTGCGCCGCCGTCAGGCCCGCAATTCCTCCACCCAACACCACCACCCGAGTCATCGTGTCTTCCTCTCTCCCACTCGAAAATTATGCAACAATTCGGGGAACGACGCACACCGCATCGCGCCCGCGAGATAGATGGCGAATCCATCGTCGAAACGGATCAGCTCCGCGGCGCTGCCCGCCAAGAATAGACTGTTCTCGCGAACAGCTCGCACCATGGTCGTTTTCCCATCGCACAAAGCAAGGATCGCCTCGCTGCTCGTCGACAGGCGCACCGCCGGCTCCAAAGATCCGACCTCGAAGGTTTCGTTCTTGGAAAAAGCCAGCTTCGAAGTCTCTCCGTCGACCTCGATGGAAAGCACCAAACCTTGCAGCGCACCACACATCTTCGCGTAGATCTCCGGAGCCTCGACTCGCAGAGCCCGCAAAGACGCACGCAAGAAATCTGCGAAACTATGCAGCTCGCCGAAATCGATCGACGTCTTGTTCGCCGCTTGACCCGCAGGTCCGCGAGAAACCGTGAGGACCTCGAAATATCCCCGTCCGTCGAGCTTCAGCTCCTCGCCGCCGACCTCTCCGCGCAGCTGATAGTTGCCGGATATTTCATTGATCACGGTGATGCCGAGATCACGATCGTTCGGCACCAAAACTTGAACCAAATGATCCGCGGTAAATAATATATCGACCTCATCGCCATGCCCGCGCGCCGCGATACCGATCTTCTCCGGCACATCGTGACAAGTTTCCGGCGACAGCAGCGCCATGGGCCGCGGAACTTTTAGTGCGCTCGGATTTCGATAGTATCCAACGGGCGAGATCGACACTTCGCCCTCGCGAAACATGCGGTGATATTCGGCCCCTCTCCACAGGAAGAGCCCGTGGCCGGCGTCGCGCGCGCGCGTTCGATCGAGGAGCCGCACGAAGGCTAAGGAGGGCACCTGCGGATCGCGGGCTGCTGTCCGTTTGGGCAGCGCATAACCCCAGTGCCAAGCGTGGTCCTCGCCCCAAGCGAAGCTGCCCCAATTGTGATCGTGGTATGCGGGTGCTTCCTCGATATCGAAACGTTTGCCGCCGGCGATCACGCGCCCATGGGCCGTCAGCCGCGGCACGACCATCCAGTTGATCGGCATCGGCGAGAGCACCGAATTTGGACGGTGCAGAGGTACGGTCTCCGGAATCAGCAACAACGTCGCGCTCACCGGCTCTTCGCTCAAAGCGATCGAAATTTCGAAACCACGCTCGCTGAAACGCAGCTTATTTTCCCCGAAGTTCAGCGCCAGAGAGCCGCGCTCGGCCTGCACATATTCCGCGGGGATCGTCTCTACATTGCCATGCCAGGAGTGCCCTGTCCGAACGATCAGGGCGACGCGCGCCACGTTGTTCATCAAGGAAAAATTGGCCACCACCTCGAGCTCTTCGCCGACGACACAAAAATGGAACCACTCCTTATATTCCTGCGGTGAGGCGGAGGGCCCGCGCAGGTAACCTGATCCTTGGATCAGTTGATGGAGTAGCCGCGCGTCGATCACAACAAGAGATCCCGCGGAGCCGTACCTTCTGCATCCTTGTCGGCCACGCGTCCCTCTTGTGCGGCACGCTCCACATATCCAAGAAATCGCCGCGAAAAAGAGACCACTCCGAGCACGAAGAAATCGAAGTCATGCTCACTCGGCGCAACGGCCCGCCGGCGACGAGACGCACGCGCGACGATCCGCTCCACCCGCCGAGCCGCAGCCGCTGCACCGAGGATCATCTCGCCGAAAAAATTCATTTCCTCGAATGCCGAGACGGCCTCATGCACTACGTGATTCATCGACTTGCTCCGCGAAAAGTTTCCACAACATCCCCTCCAAACGATTCGATGCCGCCGCCGTCATCACCGCTTCGAGCAAGACCGAAGGAAGCAAAATTTCGCCGTCCTCTTCCAATAGATTGAGCGAGGTCCCTTCCCAAACCAGCCGGCCGCGCCGCAACAATGCAGATCCGGCGAGCGACTCTTTCAGCTCTCGCCCGTCCGCCGTCTCCGCATAACGCCGCCCTTCGGCCACAAAAGCCCGCACGACGGCCCGCGCGGCCACCGGATACTTCACCAACAACATCTGTCCGGCGCGGAGCAGCTTCAGAATATCTTCGTTGCCGTCGCGTTCAGTCGACACTCTCTTCCACCTTCACCCGGAGAATAATTTCCAAATCGACCGGCCCGCGGACCGAAATTCTGCCCTTATATCTTTCGCCCGCCTGCAACACGTCGCCGACGGGAACAAAAATGTGGATTTTCTCCGTCGCTCCTGGATTCACCAACGGCCGGGCAGGGTGAATGGTGATCGGCGGCCGAATTACGTCGCCGCTGTTTCTGGCGCGGAAGTCTCCCGCGAAAAACATAAATCGCCCTTTTTCCTGAGTCGGATTTTCCAGCTCGATCTCGAAACAAATATTTTCGTCGCGCGGTGCGGCGACACCTTTTTTCACGATGCGGTTTCGCTGCGCCGCCTTCTTCTTTTTGGGAGCGGCCGCAGCGGACGCCTTTTCCCAATAAGTCGCGTTCAGATCGAGCACGCTGCGATAGAAGGAGACGCCGAGGCGCGCGAGGTCCGCGAGATAGTCACCGGCCTGCGGGCCAGCATTCGGCGCTGCTTTTTCGCCGCCTTTGGCTCCATCGACTTTCGCCTTCAAGGTGAGGAGATCGGCCATGCTCCGCACGAATTGATCCTTCATCTCTTGAAGCAACCGAGCTTGTTCTTCGGGGGTCATAAACTATCTCCTGCTCACCGATCGCGCCGCGTCACGTATTCCACCATCGAAGCCAGAAATTCGCGATGGACCGACGCCGGTAATTCTTTTTCGATCTCCGCCCATACGCGCTTCGCACGACCAGCCGCGAGATCCGCGATCGAGGACGCATACTCCACGCTCTTCGCCCGGACGATCAGCGAATCGAGGAAACGCACCTCCGCTTCCGTCTTTTCGGGGCGAGGTTTCGACAGAATATTTTTTCCCGCCGCACGTTCCTCGAGCTCCGCGTTCCGCATCGCGTGCATCAAGATCAACGTGTGTTTTCCTTCCCAGAGATCGCCGGCGATTTCTTTTCCATAGGTGCGTTCGTCGCCGATCAAATTCAGCACGTCGTCGCGGATTTGAAACGCAACACCCAGATAGGTTGCGAATTTCCGTATCTGCCGCGCCGCCATTGGCTCGAGCTTGGCGACGATACCGCCGATCGCCATCGGCGCGATGAAAGTGTACCAACATGTTTTTTTGTAAACTAAGCGGCAATAGTCTCGATCGCGCAGCTCCCACCGCCCATCACGGATCCACGCCAGCTCCAGCGCCTGCCCCTCCGCCGACTGCATCGACATTTCCGCGACCGTCTCCAAAATTCGCAGCGCCTTTCCCATGCCGAGCGTCTGCATATTTTCCAAGAGCGGGCGCAGCGTCAGCGCCAACATCGCGTCACCGACGTTGATGGCGATCGGCACTCCATATTGCACGTGCAATGTGGGAAAGCCGCGGCGCGACAAGGAACCGTCCTCGATATCGTCATGGATCAAATACGCGTTGTGATAGAGCTCCAGCACCGAAGCCGTCCGCAAAACTTCTTCGAGCCGCCCGCCCAACGCGCGCACCACGGCAACACACAACGCCGGCCGCAGACCTTTCGCCGCGCGCAGCGGATATTCGAGCATCAGATCGTAGAGGATCGGCCCATACCTATTTTTCGGGATAATATCTCGGATTTCGCGAGCCACCAGCTCCCGACAATCCTGGAGATAGTCTTGAAGTATGTTCGACAGACGATTCTTTTAAGCCAGGGCGGTCGGCAGCGTGAAGTGAAATTTGGTCCCTTCGACCGCACTGGAATGCACCCACACGGTGCCGCCGAGCTGATGCACACACTGTTCGACAATTGAGAGGCCGAGGCCCGTCGACTCCGTGCCTTCGGGCGCATTTTTATCCCGGCCGAGCTCGGAGAAGATCCGCGCCAGCCGCTCTTCCGGAATAGGAGGGCCCAAATTGTGAACCGTAACCTCGACGTACCGGGTACCTGGCCTTCCGGCCAAACGTTCCGCGCGCCGAAACAGCATGCGATCCTGTCCGGAGGTCCGTTTGATCGCTTCCGCCGGTCCGATATCATCGCGCGTCTTCAGGCCCACCGTAATCGACGTGTTCGGCCGCGCATATTTCAGCGCGTTGAAGATCAAGTTATCGAGCGCGATCCAGACACGTTCCGGAGACGTGTGCGCAGCCGGTGTCTCGTTCGCTTCGAGCCGCAGCTGCACGTTCGTGGAGCTGGCGACGATCTCCAACATGCGCAGATGTTCTTCCACCGCCGAAACCATCGGCAGCAACATCAGGCGCGGCGGCGCGGTCGCCGTCTCCATGGTGCACAGCTCCAGCGAAGTCTGCGCCATTCGCGAAAGACGCCGGCTGCAGGCGGCGATATCGTTGATCATCTCCTTTGATTCTTTTTCGCGCGTATCTTTGGCGCGACCGAGCAGGCGCACGTTCATATCGATCACTTGGAGTGGGGTACGAAAATCATGGACGAATTGAGCTAATAGTCGCGCGCGATAGTTTTGTTCCTCGAAGAGGCGCGCATTTTCGACAGCCACACCGACTAATTTCGCGATCGCATCCAACAGCTCGATCCGGTCGGTAATATCTTCCAAATGTTGCACGCGACTATCGACGTACAACACGCCGATCACTTGTTCACCGAGCGGCACCGGCATCCCGACCATGAAACGTAAACCGTGCTCCTGCACGCTCGGCCGCGACGAATAGTTCTCGTCGATCTCCGCGTTCTCCACGACCACCGGCCTCTTTTGTTCGATGACCTCGCGAATGACGCCGTAACTCACCGGCATTTCGCCGTTCGCGCCCGACTCTTCGAGATTCTGGGAGACGATTTTTTCCGCGCGGCCGTTCTCGTCGCAGAGCGCAAAAAGTGCACGTTCCGCGCGCAAGAGCTCGGTGACCCGTTTCAACACCAACCGCAGGAGGCCGTCGATCTCGTGGGTCGCGCCGAGCTCGCGCGCGACCTCCAATAGTATCCTCGCGGACAGCTCGCCTCCCCGATCGTCACCCGTCACCTTGAGTTGAAAGGTACACCCGTTTCGTCCGTCGGGCAGAGAAGCCGCTCGGTCAATTCGGCGACCGACCGTTTCACCGGATCTTCTTCGTCACGACACCGGATCAGCTTTTTTTCAGCGCCGCATCCAGACGCGACATCACCTTGGTGACTTCCGTGTCGGGCAGATATTTCGCCAGCAACTCGCGAACTTTTTCGCGATCCGCTGCCGCCGCGGCTTGCGAGATGCTCGCGTCCAGCGGTCGTTTCATCAGCTTCTGAAGCTCGTCGTTCTCGTCCGTCATTTTTTCCTCCCGCCCGTCGCCGGAGCTTTGCCTAATTCCTCACGAACCAAATACGAGAGGAGCATCAGCTGTACTTTTTCAGCTATCGCGCGATCGTCGTCGCTCGGTGCGACGTTTTTCGCGAGCAGCGAAAACATCGCCAGCAAGGGATCGCCGACTTCGGTGCGCACGCGTTTCTCGAAGTCGGGACCGCTGAGCGATTGAACCGCCTTCACCGCAGCAAGCGCGGAGGCTTCGTCCGGAGCGGGCATGCGGCGACTATGCCCCAGTTGGAAGCGGCGGGAATCGTTAAAAAAACTGGAAAAACCCCGCGGTGGATTCATGACAACATCCTACACGTCCCGCCGATACTGTTTTCATGCCTCGTATCCCAACCGAGACGCGCAGGACGGACCCCAGCGCTGTAACTGGCCTGAACGCAGGAGAGATCGCGGGCTCGAGCTCGACCAATCCCGCGCGCCGCGACAGCAACGTCGGTCGCGACAGTGGTGTCGCGCTGGATCGGTTTCGAGACGGACAACGGCCCGAGCTGGTGCGTATCGGAGGTTTTGGAACCCCGATGATGAACGCCGCGGGCCGCGTCGATTTTCGCTGGAAGCCGGGCGCGCGCATCCCGTTCGGCGTGGGGCTCGACCTCACGGCGGTGGGCGCGCAGACCCCGCCGCGCAACATCAAAGTCGAGCTGTGGACGAACGCGGATAGCGAAGATCCGACGAAGTTTCGCGGCGTCCCCATGAAAGAGACGCGTTCGAACGATCATCATCCGCTCGCATACAAGGTCGATCTGCCGGTGGAACGCGCCGGAACGTACAAAGCGACCGTTCGTGTCTCCGTCGACGGCGGCGCCTGGAAATATGGCCCCGAATTCAAACAAGCGGACATTATTTTTCGGACGCGTCCCATCGAATTCGAGAAAATGAATGTTCGCCAAGTCATGATCGGCTTCGCGAATAATGCGCCCGGCGATCATACTTTCTCCACCATCGAAGACATGCTCGATGGGAGCTGGGGTAAGTATAACTTAGAGAGTCTCGCGGGACAGGGCGTCGATACTTTGTATATCGAGTCACCGTTCCGTGCCGATCCCTGGGTCGGCCGCTGGCCTGGAGATCACGCCGGCAGCCCATTCGCGGCGACCGATTTTTTCGCGATCGATCCGCGCGTTTCGCGTGAAGCGCGGCAAGTGCCCGCCTGGGATCGCGATAAACAAATGGACCTGGCGAATGCCGCGATGAAGCGCCTCACGGACAAGGCGCATAAGCTCGGCATGAAAGTATTGTTCGGAATCGCGCCGAACCACGTCGGCCATAATTATACTTTCCGCGATATGTTCGAGGATCCGCAGGGTGGCCTCACGGTCATGCGAAATAATTTCTCGCAGATCGCCGTCAACCAAGGACAGCTCGATCGCGTCCAGCACATGCTCAAGGACCCGAAGCTGAAGGACCACGAGCGCCAGTACGCAGAATATTTGTTCCCCGAAATGTATGCCCGCCGCGATGCCCATCCGGACGGTGCTCACAGCGTCAACGAGACGATGAGCGAATGGTGGTACGGCGAGTGGAACGACATCAAGAAGCTGAACCACGGCGGCTTCATGGCGTACGGAATTTCGCAGGCTCGCGGCGAACAAAACCAAAAAGTGCTCGATTGGTTGGGACGCGCCATGGCGCACGCGGTGATCAAGCTCGGCGCCGACGGTTTCCGCATCGATCACGGTACCGGCATGCCGGATCAATTTTTCCAAGAGACTCTGACGCGCGCACAGCGGATCGTCGACAAGGCGAAGGGCGAACACTCGCCGATCTTCTTGATGGCCGAAGATCACGACCGCAAAGCGTGGATTGGAAATCACGTCGACTATATTCAGTCGAAATGGTGGGAAACTATCATTCACGCGACGACGACGGGAAATCCGAACGAGTTTTTCAGCGTCTTCAATAATCCTTATTTCGTCGAAATTATGCAGTCGGATAATCACGACGAAATTCGCGGAGAAAATCACTTCAAAGGTGACCTCAACGCGATGGGACGTTTCGCGATCACCACCATGTTCGCCGGCGGACCGTTCTCCATGTTCATGGGCTCGGAGTACGGTGAGTCCAAAAAAATCGAATTCAAAGTCGGCGGCGGCGTACCCACACTATGGCAAGCGCGAAATAATGCTCTGGCCGATGCTTCGATCAATTTGCACAAGTGGGTCAGCAAAGCGGGACATCTGAAGACGAAACATCCCGCGCTGCAGACGAAGCTGATCCGCCGCCTCGAACAGACGGGCGGCGACAAACACATCGTCGCGTTCGCGAAACAGCCCGACGAAGAGAAACACAACCGCGTGTTCGTCTTCTCGAACCTGGCGAACCAACACTGGCAGACCGGTACCTTCAAGCTCAACAACGGGACGCGCCAGTGGGTGCACGGCCGCAATGAGAAGGCCGATTGGAACGCGAAATTTCAGGTGCGGAACCTGCTCTCCGACGATCCCAAGAAACATCTTTGGGACAAACCGAAGACCGCGGCCGAGCTCATCGACCAAGGAGTCTGGACCGGCCTCGCGCCTTACCAAGTGCAGGCGCTCGAGCTGATCCAGGTCTGAGCCCCGTAAAATCCCCTCATTCCGGGGCGATGAGAACCGCGCCGCCGGACAACTATCGTATCCTCACATTCGGGGCATCTGTGGGATGCGGCGATCCGATGCGCGTTCCAGCTCTCCTTGTCGCAGCCTCTCTCCTTCTCGCGCCGACCGCGTCCGCGCAAACACGCACCTGGAATTTTATGCCGACCGGCAACGGATACGGCTTCCAAATATTCGATCGCGCGGAAAACAAGATCACCACCTTCCTCGAACACCCATACCGATATGTCGCGCCGGGTGACGATGCCCGTACGTACGGCATCGGCCGCCGCGATCTCGCGCATGATATTTATTTCGGGGCTCGCGTCAGCGGAAGCTCGACGTGGATCACCGACTATTCGCTGATCGAATATGAAGCCGAAACCAACGTCATTCACGGACGGAAGAGCTTCAACGGCGTCACCTTCGATACTTATTATTTCGCCCCCTACGGATATGCGGGCAACGGAATGGTGATGTTGATCCGCGCCAAGAACGACGGCGGAGCCCCGATCGATGTCTCTCTTTTTGCGAAGCCGAATTTGGGTTTTGGAAACGGCCGCGTCGATCCGGGCAATGAAAGCGAAAATCTGCGTTGGATCACCGGCGGCACGCTCGATCATTTCGAGGAAACCGGGCCCGGAGGCGGCCACGGAATTTATGTACCTATCGGCGCAGTGGCGCGCGCCAGCTGCGGTGCGGACAGCGATCTCTACAACACCGTGCTCGGCGGCGGATCGATCGGCGATACTCATACTTGTAACGGTTCGAACCAAGTGCCCGTCTTCCAACAAGACGCGAATATTCCCGCCGGCGGCGAAGCTTGGGGCGGCGCAGCCATCCTGTTTTTGAACGACAATCCGAACGAGGCCCGCGCCAATCTCTTCCGCGATCCGCGCTCGATCGAGAATATTCTGACGCTCTGGCGCGACTATCAAAACAATCGCGGCGGCAAAGAGGTGCACGACGGCGCGCTCGCCGATTGGGAAGCCTGGCGCACCAACACCGCGCCGACGCAGCTCAACGCGAACGAGAAACGTTTGTGGCGGCAATCCGAGGCCGTGCTGCGCCAAGGCCAGATCCTCGAATATGACCGCAAAAACAAGGGCATGATGCTCGCTTCTTTGCCTCCCGGTGAATGGCACACCGGCTGGGTGCGCGACGGGCTCTACGCCGTCGTCGCCTCGGCAATGACCGGCCATTTGGAAGAAGCGCGCACCGCGATGGACTTCTACGTCGGTGCGGACGGCGGATTTTTTGACGAGCCGAACTATCTCGACCGCAACTATCGCGTCTCCGTCTGCAGATATTTCGGCAACGGCATGGAAGAGGGTGACTTCAACCAAGATGGCCCGAATATCGAGACCGACGGGTTCGGCCTGGTCCTTTGGGCAGCTCGCGCCTACTTACACTATAGCTGTGATCTCGCTTGGCTCGATACACAGAGCTGGCGCGGAGATACGATCTTCGAAGGCCTGCATCACATCGCGCAGGACATCGAAGATACGATCGTCGGCGATTTGAGCGGTCCCGATGCATCGATCTGGGAAGTGCACTGGAACCGCCGCCAAGTATTCGCATACACGGTCGCAGCACATACGCGCGGCCTCTACGATTTTGCGGCGATCGCGCAGGTGTATGGCCGCGACGATCTCTACAACAAATATCAAGCGATGGCGGACCGTATGCTCGCCGCGTCGAAGGTCGCGCTGGTGCACCAAGCGAGCCAGAGTTTTGCCAGCCACACCGGCGTCGCGGGCAATGAGGTGCACGTCGATGGTTCGGCGATCGGCTTTATGGACTGGCACCTGATCGAGCCTGATGATCCGCTCTACGTCGGTACGCTCAATTCGTTCTCCAAATTGATCACCGGCTTCGGTGGGTATCGACGTCTCGAGCCGAACTTATCGCTGACCGGCGAGGGTGGCGCGAATACTTATGACCTCTCCGAATGGATCCTGCTCGACCTGCGCATCGCCGATGCTTGGCGCCGCGCGGGATATGAGCTGGAGCAAGGTTCCTACGTAAATACTGCGGAGACGTTGCTCCACAAAGTCACCGATCACGCCATGGTCAACGACCTTTTGGTCCCGGAGTTATTCGAGCCGAACAACGGCCGTTATACCGGCGTCGTGCCCATGGTCGGTTACGGCGCGGGCGCATGGATGATGTCGCAGCTGGAAAAATATGGACCCGGATCACCGCGACACGACATCGGCTTCGGGCACTGCACCGATCCCTGTTTCAATAGCCCCTGCACCGAAGCGAATAAAACTCAGTGTGTGGTCAACGGCGCGTCTTTCACCTGCGCCTGCGATCCCGGATATCACGATGAAGGCGGCGCTTGCGCGATCGACGTGACCTGTTCGCCGACGACGTGCGGCGGCCACGGCACATGCGACGACACGAACGGCATCACCTGTTCTTGCGAACAGGGATACTCGGGCGCGAGCTGCTCGGATTGCGCGCAAGGTTTCCGTCTCGAAGGCGGCGTGTGTATCCCGCTCGGCGGCGACATGATGAACGGCGGCGAACCGCCACCGGTGCTCAATTTCAATGATGGGCCCGCGTCGTTGTGTAATACCGGCGGCGAAAGTGCGCTTCTCGACATCACGGTGTTGATGTCGATCGTATTTCTGTCGATCGCCTTGGAGCGACTCCGGAGGAAAAAGTGATTCGCTTCTCGGCAAAATTGTTTTTCGCGGCGACCTTGCTCGCGGCCCCGCTGACCGTTCGTGCGCAGGAAGAAGACCTGCCCGAAGGATCAGAGCCTGCACAGACCGCGACCGCGGCCGTTCAGCAGGAAGAGCCACCGCCGCAGGTCGAAGTCGGTATGCCGCCGGAGACGAATCCTGCCGAAGAGGTCGCGCAGGGTGGGCCGAAAGAAGAGCTCGACCCGGTGCTCATTTCGCGCCCGCGATTCAGCGAAGACGGCACGGGTCTTCCGTCCGTCGGTTGGAAGATCGGCTTTCACGGTTACGCGCGTATGCCGCTCCGCTTCAAAGGCGGATTTGCTGCGCCGCGCCCGCCGTACTTGGTCGACGACAACTACTATCTCAGCGGTTTTGGATACACGCGCGTGAATGAGTCCGAATATGCGGAGCTCCATTTTTCTTTCGAGCATGAATGGACCCGTTTCGTCGTCGGGATTCATGCATCGCAATTTTCGGATTGGTCGGAGACCACGCTTCAAGGCCAACAAGGTATCGCCACCGCGTTCGTCGAGCATACGTGGTTGATAGTTCCCGAATTCAAGCTCGGACTTCGCGCGGGTATGTTTTGGGATCGCTACGGATATTCGGCGCCGTACGATACTTATTTATTGGGCCGCATGCATGTCGCCGGAGCTCGCATTCATGCGCGGGCCTTCGACATGTTTTTCGCGCGCGCAGGTTTCGGTGCACACGCCGACTTGATCAACGCGAACCAAGGTTTTACGCCCGCTGCGTGGTTGAACGGTGGCGTCGATCTCGAATTCCTGGAAGCGAGCCTGTTTTACGCGTCGTCCTGGACCAAAGACAGCGAGCGCGAATTTTCCATCGTGGAGAACGGCTCGATCTCCGTCACCGGTGCAGAAGTGCGTGCCGGCATCCCTTATGTGGGCTCGTTCTGGAGCTCGCTCGCATTTTATCGCGCGCGTTCTGCGCTGTTCACTGCGCCGGCGCTGGAATTATTGCACAGCACCGGGGGCCGCGGTTTGACGCAGAATTTCCTCGGTCAAGACTCGGACAACGGCACCGGTGAATTTTTGGTCGGCTCCTTCACGTTGACGTGGGAGCCGGAGCGGGCGCTCGCTGCAGCGGCCGGTGCGCGTACCGGGCGATATTTGCGCGGCCTGGATATTAATTTCTTCGGAATGTTCGCGCAGGTCGCGAGCAACCAAGCTTCCGAGAATCCGTTCGAAAATTTTCACGAGAGACTTTGGATCAAATGGGGCTTCGAGCCGGTCTACCGTCCGCCGTTCAAATATCTCGATTGGATGTTCGTCGGCCTTCGTTATGACCGCGTCATCCTCGACAAAGATCACGAGTCACTCTCTTTCCGAGCAATCACGCCGCGTTTCGGCGTCGCTGCGCTCGATGAGCCGAAGCTCGAAATATTCGTCGCGTACACCAGCTACTCGTACGGAGAAAACGTGCGCCTGCGGCCGAATCAGATCCCGGGCGATCGTTCGGTGACCACCCCCGACGAGAATGTTTTCAAGCTGCAAGCGCAAATTGTTTGGTAGTCGTTTCCTCGAAAGGTTTCCGTCATGATTCGCAAACTATCTCTGATCGCTCTCTTGTTCGTTTTCGCGTGCAACAAAGACACGGCCTCGAAACCCGCAGAACAGACGAAATCCGCGGAAACCAAACCGCTGAAGATCGGTTTCCTCATCAAAACGATGCAGGAGGAGCGCTACAAAACCGATAAAGCGGCGTTCGAAGAATTCGCGCAGAAGCTGGGCGCGACTGTGCTCTTCGACTCCTGCAACAACGACGAACAGACGCAGATCGCCAAAGCGGAGACGATGCTCACGCAAGGCATCAACGTGTTGGTGCTTCAGCCGGTGAACGGCGCGACCGCACAAACTCTCGTCGACAAAGCCCACGAGAAAAATGTGAAAGTGGTCGCCTACGACGTGAATATCGCCCAGAGCGACGTCGACTATTTCGTCACTCAAGACTCGCTGGCGGTCGGCCGTATTCAGGTCGAAGAGCTCGTCAAAAAACACGGCAAAGGGAAGAAGGTCTTTTTGATCAAAGGCCAACCGGGCGATCAAAACGCGGAAGCCTTTTCCCAGGGCGTCTATGATGCGCGCGACCGTGGAGATATTACGCTGCTCGATATGAAGAGCCACGAAGGTTGGGCTCCGGAACGTGCGCAGCAAACCGCCGAAGACGCATTCACCAAATATGGTCAGGATGGAATCGACGCCTTTTTGTGCAATAACTCCGGCCTCGCTTGGGGCGTCTATCAAGCCGTCGACGCACGTGGCCTCACGGGCAAAGTCTTCATCGGCGGTTCGGACGGCGATCTGCGCAACGTACAGGCGATCGCCAAAGACAAGATTTCCATGGATGTCTTCAAGGCGATCCGCCCGCTCGCTTCGGCGGCGGCGCTGGTGGCGGTGAAGCTCGCGAAAAACGAGCCCGTCGATGCGGCCGCGCTCGCAACTTATTCCGACGAATTGAGCGCGAAATTCGGCAGCAAATTACAGCTCTCGGAGACCGACAACGGGAAAAAGAAAGTCCCCACCGCGGTCACGCCCGTCTACGCGGTGACCAAAGAAACAATCGACGACACCGTAGTCCTCGGCGGTTATCACCCCAAAACCGCGGTTTACGGAAACTAACGATTCAGCGCGATACAAACTCCGCTGTGCGGTTTGAATTCGCGCCACTCCAAACTATCTAATTTCGGGCGTGCCGGAAGCAGGCGATAACTACCGTCCGCCTTCCGCCGGAAGAGCACTTCGTAACGCCGCTGGCCGTTCGCCGCGCGATAGTATCCCGCACCCACGAATTTCCGCACTCCCGAAGAATGCAGGTCGACCTGGCCGTTCGGCTGGCGGTCCGCGCCGCAACCATAAGAGGTAATGTCGCGTTCGCCGGCGCTGAGGAAAGAACGAAGACGGTGAAAACGGATCGGGGTGTCGGGCGACATGACGTCGACATCCGAGATCAATGGATGGCGTTGCGTGCGCACGTTGAGGCAGCGCCAAGGCACCACGTCGCCGTCGTGGATCGCCGTCGGACAATCCACGGCGAGCACCAGATCGACGCGCGAAACAAAGTTTTGGAAGAGAGCGGAGCTCGCAAGACTCTCGAACTCGCGATCATAAGGATCATTGCCGACGGCGGCTGCGGGCTCGTACCGCTCGGGGTCGTCATCGCCTTCACCCGCGACATAGTCGACGTCTTCGGCGAAGTCGGCTTCATCGAGGTCGAGCTCGGCTGTGTTGCCGCCGCAGGCGAAGCTCACGAATGTGCCGAGCAAGGAAAGAGAGAGAACGTATCTATTCATGGCTCGAGCTATTGCAGTGTGGATGCCAAGCGAGACACCGAGCCCTCACGCAAAAGTTGCGGGATCCATCCGAACGTCGAGCAGAGTCGATCCCGCTTTCTTCACGCCGAAACATGATGGAGATTTCACGCGTGACCGCGCCACTCATCGAGATGATCGACATTGTGAAAGACTTCCCAGGCGTGCGCGCGCTGAACCGTGTTCGATTTCACGCGAACAAAGGTGAGGTGCTCGCGCTGGTCGGCGAAAACGGCGCGGGAAAATCGACGCTGATGAAGGTGCTCAGCGGCGTATGGCCGCACGGATCGTATGAAGGCGAAATTCATCTCCGCGGAGAGCTCGCGAAATTCCAAACGACGCGCGACGCAGAACACGCCGGTATCGCCATTATTCATCAAGAATTGAATCTCATCCCGGAGCTGACCGTCGGCGAGAATATTTTCTTGAATCGTATGCCGTCGGGAAAATTCGGCGTCATCGACTGGGATCGCGTCTTCGATGAGTCCGCTAAAACACTCGCACAGATCGGCGTACAAATATCTCCGCGGACTTTGGTGCGCGAGCTGACGATCGGCAAACAACAGATGGTGGAGATCGCCAAGGCGCTCTCGATCAACGCCGAGATACTCATCCTCGACGAACCCACCAGCGCGCTCTCCGATCGCGAAGTCGCGGACCTGTTCACCACGCTGCGCGGCCTGAAAGAGCGCGGGGTGGCGATGATCTATATTTCCCACAAGATGGATGAGCTGAAGCAGATCGCCGACAAAGTCTGCGTTCTGCGCGACGGCGCATCGATCGGAGAGGTGGAGCCGATCGCCGGCCTGAAGAACGAAGAGATCATCGCGCGGATGGTCGGACGCAATATCGAAGATATGTATCCGCGCCGAGAGCCGAATATCGGGACCGAAATATTGCGCGTGGAAAAAATGAACGTGGAAAAGCGTGTCCACGACGTCGACTTCACCCTCGCCCGCGGCGAGGTGTTGGGGATGACCGGGCTCATGGGCGCCGGTCGCACCGAATTGGTGGAAGCGGTGTTCGGTGCTCGTGCGGCCACCGGCAGTATTTTCGTCGACGGCCAAAAGATCGAAGTGCGCGCGCCGGCGGATGCGATCCGCGCCGGGATCGGCCTGGTCACGGAGGATCGTAAATTGCTCGGGCTGGTGTTGGGGATGAGTGTCCGCGAAAATATAACGCTCGCGGTGCTCGATTCGCTGAGCAACTATTGGGTGATCGATCGCCTCGAGGAGCGAAAGATCGCCGCGGAAATGTCGCAAAAATTGCACGTCAAAGCGCCCTCGGTCGAGGCTCGGGTCGGCAATTTGAGCGGCGGAAATCAGCAGAAGGTCGTGCTCGCAAAGTGGCTCTTGTCGAAACCGAAAGTATTGATCCTCGACGAACCGACGCGCGGGATCGACGTCGGCGCGAAGGTAGAGATTTATCATTTGATCAACGAGCTGGCGCGCTCCGGCGTGGGGATCATCGTCATTTCTTCGGAGCTGCCGGAGGTCATGGGCCTCTCCGACCGAATATTGGTGATGCACGAAGGAAAAAAAGTAGCCGAGCTCACGCGAGATCGTGCGGACGCGAAGCGCATCATGAGTTATGCAACGCTCGGACGCGCTCCTGAGGCCCAAGCATGAAAAAGCTTCTCCGCGACAACGCGAACATCGTCGCGCTCTTCGTCATCCTCGCGTTGATCGTGATCCTCGAGTACGCCACGCGCGGCGAGAGCTTCGTGCTTTCGCCGGAAAATCTCTCGAATTTGAGCATGCAGGTGACGATCACTTCGGTGCTCGCGGTCGGCATGACGTACGTGATCCTCATCGGGGGCGTCGATCTCGGCGTCGGCTCGTTGATGGCCCTATTCGGGGTCGTCTTTTTTCAAATTCAAAACTCACTCTTCGATTCCATGCGCCAAAATATGGGCGACGGCGGTGCGGCGGCGGTGGCGATCACCGTCGGTGTGTTGGTGACGCTGGCCGGCTCGCTGGTAATCGGCATGTTCAACGGCTACATGATCGGCCGCTTTTTGATTCCGCCGTTCGTGATCACTTTGGGCGTGTTGTCCGCAGGTCGCGGCGGCGCGTTGTTGCTCAGTCAGGCAACTGGCCTCTCGGACAGAACCAACATTTTCAAGAATTTCGCCTCCTGGTACTTACCGGCCTGGCTCTCTGCTCTACTCTTGATCTTCGCGCTGACTGTTTTCGTGCTCTCGATCCTCAAATCCGTGCGGCGCAAAAAACAGTACGGAATCGCCGAGGATAAAAAAGAAACGACGGTTACGCTGGTGCTCGGTGCCTTGGGGCTCGGTGCCGCCGCCTATGTTTTTCTCGGTCACAAAGGTATCCCTGTTTTTGTCGCCGTCCTGGTGGTCATCGTTTTAGTCGCGTCTTTCGTGCTGCGATTTACGCCGTTCGGCCGCCGCCTTTATGCGATCGGCGGAAATGAACAAGCGGCTCGGCTCTCCGGTATCAATGTGTTTCGCACGCGCCTGACCGTCTTCACGGTGATGACGATGTTGGCGGCGGTCGCGGGTCTTTTGAATGGAGCACGCTCCGGCGGAGTATCACCCGGCGTCACCGGCTTGATGGCCGAGCTCGATGCGATCGCCGCAGTGGTCATCGGCGGCACCAGCCTGATGGGTGGCGTCGGGACCGTCGAAGGTTCGATCGTCGGCGCGTTGATCATCGGTGTCTTGCGCAACGGAATGACGTTGCTCGGCGTCGATGCGAATTGGGAATATGTGGTGCGCGGCGGGGTGGTGATCCTCGCGGTGTGGTTCGACATCTCGGCGAAATCGAGGAAATGAAAAGTTACGCCACCTATTTGATGGACGAGACGACGCAGGTGCAGGGCTTGCTCGCCGTGAGCACCGGCGGCGTGGCGTTCGAGAGTTTCCCAACGCAGAGCCCGATCGAACAGATGTTCCCTACGGCCGCTCGGTCACCTGTACCAAAGATCAATTTCCTGCTGCCGCGCGCGCAGATCGAGTCGATCTCCGATCTCCAGGGACGAAAATCGGAGCCTTCCGGTCTCATCGGCCGGGTTTTGCGCGCGCTCCACGTGGAGCCGAACGGCTTGGTCGTGGAAGTTCGCGACACCTCCGGAAAAAAGAGGTTTTCTTTCGACTGCGCCGTCTCGGTGTATCGGATCATCGCGGCTTACGAAGCCGCAACACCGTGAGCGGAGCGCCGAAAATAGAAGAAGGTGCTTCGCGCGGGTGACGGGATTCGCCGGATCGGGCGGACGACTTTTTCATATGGAGACGGCGCTGCCGAAAAGGTGGCCCCGAACGTTCCGGGCGACGCGCCCCGCGGTGAATACGGCGCAGGGAACGAAGGCGCGCGCCGCAATCGCGGTTCCAGCGCGCTCTCTCAAATCGGCGTGCGCGAAGGTGGCGAGCTGCCGATCGATCGCCTGCGCCGCCGTTTCGGAGAGATCATCTCCGGCGCAAAGCTCGAGGTCGACGACGAGCTCCGCACGCTGCAAGCGATCGCGCTGAACACGCTACAATCGACGTTCACCAATCGTTATCACGACGATCAACCGCTCAAACACGCGGTCGGCGAAAAACAGCCACACTTTTCGCGTCACGAACGCGGCGCGGATTTCGAGACGGCGTTCTTCAAACACCACAGTCTCGCCGAAAAACAACGCGATGCTTTATGTCTCGTGTTGCGCACTTTCAATGATCCGACGAACGACGTCGAGCTGCGCTGTGCCGTCTTCACCAAGCTCGGGCAGATGGGCACCCACGAAGATCTCGATGCGGTGATGCCTCATGTCCGCAAGGCCACCTCGCCGCGAGATTTGTTTTTTGGTTTGGGCTGCATCAAAGAGATGACCAAACGCCTCGGTTCGCCGGTGAAACGCACCAATCTCCATCACGATCCGGTGATCGGGCCGCTCTTGGCCAAAGATCGGCTCAGCGCTGCAGAGCGGCAACAAGTCATCGAAGAAGTGCTGAAACGCGGGGAAATTCGGAAGGTGCGGCCTTTCGATTCCAAAGGCGAATATCACGGCTCGGAAGTATGCGTGGTGGAATTCACCGAAACGCTCCCGGGTGAAAAATCGACGATCAAAGCGGCCTTCAAACCCGAAGCTCAATATTGGGATAAAAAAGAGGCCTACTTCTCCCGCGAAGTATTGATGTATGAGTTCGATCGCGAATTCACTAAAACCGGGTTGATCAATCCGACCGTGGAAGCGTTCGTCAAAGTTCACGGGAGTCACCACGAGCTCGGCTCGATGTCTTATTGGGAGCCGCGCGCCAAACCGTATGCGCGACGTCCGCCGGGGCGCGCGCACGAAGCGATGGTGCCTCCGAACGATCCGTTGCCCGAACACCGCCACTTGGCCGGTGAACCTTGGTTCCAGCGGCGCATGGATCAACTGAGGACGCTGCTCTACATCTTCAACAACGACGATCTGCTCGCGAACAACGTGAACCCGCGCGACAACCTGGCGAACATTTTGGTGGTCGTCGATCAGCAGGGCGTTTGGGACATGCGCGTCGTCGACTGGGCGGCGGCCGCCGGCGGAAATCGCAACTCGAACGTGTATATCGAGCTCGATGAGGGGATTTTGCCGAGACGCGGCGACCCCGAGCTGATGCGGCGAATTGCCCAAGCTCCGAAGGACGCGCTCCGGGAAACGGCCGAAGAATTCGTGAAACCAGGCGACGCCGAACGCCTGGCCCGCCGGACGGTCAAGGCGTTCAATATCCTCAACAAGCGCGCGGACTGACGATTGATTTCACGGCGCGGGCGCGATGATCTCGCGCGGATGCGTCGCGTTCTCTTCGCTTCGTTGTGTCTGCTGACTGCGTGTTCCGGGGGCACGACCAAACCTCCCGTGCAAACACATCCGGATGCAGAGACGATCGTGCTCGATGCGGGCCTACCTGGCCTTCCGGACAGTGGGCTCGCAGATGCCGTGGTGCAGGCCGACGCGGCGAATGAGGATGCAGCGGAAACTTTTCCCGACGCGACGGTGAACGACGACGCAGAGGCTCAGCTCGATGCGGAGCCGAATGGCGACGCGACGGTCGACGGTGGTGAAGCGCCTGCCGATGCCGGCCTGCCCGATGTCGGGCAACCGATGCCGAAACCGATCGTCATCTTGATGATCGGCGACGGAATGGGTCCGGGACAGCTCGAAGCGGCGAGCCATTTCGCGCACGGCCAAGCCGGTCAATTATTTATGGAGTCGTTGGCGAACGAAGGGGAGATCGAGACGGGCTCCCTCACCGGCATCACCGACTCGGCCGCTTCGGCGACCGCGATGGCCACGGGCGTGAAAACATACAATCGAATGATCGGGACCGACCGCAACGAGGTTCCCGTGGAGACTATCTTGGAGCGCGCGCAACGGCTTGGTTACGGCGCCGGCGTGGTGACCACGGCTTCACTGCCGCACGCGACGCCGGCCAGCTTCACCGCACATGTTCCCGAGCGCTTCGAATATCTGGCGATCGCCGATGATCAGGCGCGTAACGTGAAGCCGTTCGTCGCGCTCGGCGGCGGCGGGCTGTTCTACAATCGAATGGGCCCGGATAGTCAGCGTACGGATAATGGGTTGATCGACCCGTTGATCCAACAAGGTTGGCAATATGTTTATACGCGCGACCAAATGAACGCGGCGCAGCCGGCGACCGGGCAAAAATTACTGGGAATATTTGCGCCCGAACATTTGGAGTATGTGATCGACCGGCCCGCAAATACGACGCAGCCGACTTTGACCGAAATGTCGCTGACCGCGCTGCGGTTCCTCGATAGTTATCCTCAAGGTTTCTTTTTGATGATCGAAGGCGCGCGGATCGACATGGCGAGCCACGATAACAATTTGCACCGCGCCGTCACCGAGACGATCGCGTTCGACGAAGCGGTGGCTGCGGTCGCGAATTGGGCCGCGGGACGGCCGGACGTACAGCTGATCGTCACCGCAGACCACGAGTGTGGTGGTTTGGACGTGGTCACGCCGAACGGGCAGGGCAACTTACCGGCGGTCGCCTGGCGTTGGTTGCTTCACACCAACTCGCGTATTCGAATATTCGGCCAGGGACCGCTGACGCAGAATTTGGTTGGGATTCACGATCATACTTATGTGTACCAACTCATGCGCGCGCATCTCTTCGGTGAGATATTTACGCCGCCGCCGCTGGTGCTCACCGCGGACGGAAATCTGGAAGACCTGCGGCACACCGCGGTCTCGCAAACGGCGCCGACGGCCTTTGGTACAGGGATCAATGAATTGAACGACCTGCGCCTCGATGCCGACGAATATGGTCTGTTTATCGGCGTGGAAGGTTTGTTCGAGTGGGATCAGAACTCGGTGGTTCTCTTGATCGACAAGGATTTCGGCGCGAGCACCGGTGCGGCTTCGATGGTGGGTGCAGTGACCGATCAGACGGGCCGCGTCGATAATATTCTGCGCCATCTGCCGGTGACCGGGCCGGTGGCCGCCGGTTTCGGGGTCGAATTTGCGGTGGTGAGCTGGGGCGGCTCCGATCCGAAGCTCGACGAGGTCAGCGACGACGGCGGCCTGCGCGCGCTGACTCCGGCGAACAATCTGCCGTGGTTGGTGGCGGCGACGAACTTCGGTGAAGGCGTGCGCACCCGCGGCGGTCCGACGACCTCGCAGGCGAACGAAGGTTTCGAAGTCTATGTGCCTTGGGATCAGATCTATCCTGATCTGCTGGGCATGGTACCGGTCGGCGGAACCGTGGCGATCGCGGCTGTCCTGGTGAACAGCGACGGCGGATATTTGTCGAATCAGGCGCTGCCGCCCTTCGCCGCGACGCAGGCCGCGAACCCGGGCTCGACGGCGACAGCGCTTCCGGGTGTAGTCTCCTTCGGGATCGATCAAAACGGGGACGGCGTCGGTGATGGCGACGCAGTGCCCGTCGTCCGATGAAGGCGATCGACATCATTCTCGAGCTGCTGCCGATCCCGGTGATCACCGGGTTCGCGGTGATCTGCGGTACCGCTTGGTTGATCAAAGAGCTCTCCGCTTTCAAAAGTTACGGACCTGTCCTCAAGAGCAGTAAGTTTCGGCGGATCGTCGTGCTGGTCAGCGTGGTGGTGATCGCGTACGGCGCGTACACGTATTTTCGAGATACGGAACACTGGCGTTTTCCGGAGACCACGGAAGGTGTGGTCGTCGCCGCTTTCAAGAACGACGCGAGCCAGGACGTACAAATTCACGTCACCGAATCGTTGAAAAACCATCTCGCCGCGTTCGCCGGGACGGTGGCCATCGAAGACGACGCGACCATCGTGGACAACTCCGCAGGTGCACGCAGGTTGATGGAGCAGCGCCGCGCGAGAGTCGTCGTTTGGGGTTCTTATGTCGCCGGCGCCAAGGTGGTGCATGCAGTGATCAGCGAACGCGAGCGGGATGACGCGCGCTTGATGACACCTGATTTTCCGAACATCGACGCCATCGTCACCGCGGTGCGCGGCATCGTCGCCCCCGGTGCCGAGGTCGTGGCCATCAATCAGAAAATGATCGCCAAAACGAAATATCCTTCACGCGCGACCCGCGGGCTCTCGATCGGGATCGATCAAACCGCGAGCTTGCCGCCGCTGGCGTATGCGCAGAAAAATGCTTCGGCCTTCGCCAAAACAGCGGGCCTCGACAAGGTTTTGCTCGGCGCCACCAAAACAGAAGTGCTCTCCGAGCTCGCCGCGCTGAAAAACACCACGCCCGAAGATCAAATCTGGATCTATTTCAGCGGGGTCACTGTTCGCGCGGACAGTAAGTCATATTTATTGCTCGCGGACAGCGATCCGGCCGCACCGGCGCAAACGGGGATCGCGCTCGAAGAGCTGACCGGTGAGCTCCCGGCGAAACAGGTTTTTGTCGTGCTCGATAGTTGTTGCGGCGATGCGCCCGCGAAAGAGGGACGTTCGATCCTCGCCGCGTCGAGAGCCGGTGAGCCGATCTTCGAAACCGCCGAACACCAGAGCACCTATTTCACCCACGCGTTGCTCGAAGGATTGAGCGGCACCGCGGATCTCGACCGCAGCGGCACCATCGACGCCGCCGAGGTTCATACCTATGTGTCTGAAAAAGTGCTCGACGCATCCCGCGGGCGGCAACATCCGACGTTGCTCGACGGCGCGGAGACCAACTATCCGCTCATGGGGCGATGATCGCCGCGGAATACGGGCCGAGCTGAATCTCCACCGTGTTCGCCGCAGGCACGTTCACCGCGCCGCCGCTGATGCGATCGCGCAGCGACGCACCTTGGGAAATTCCAAAACGTGCATCGAGTGAAACCGTCTGCGTCGCAGGCATCGCACTGCGATTGATGGCCACGATGGCGAATTCACTCGAAGCGGGGATCGCGCGCTGATAGGCCCAGAACGTTTCGTTCGACATCAAGCTGGTGAGCTCGCCGCGGCGCAAGGCCGGCAATTCCAAACGTGCGGTACCCACCGCCCGTATCCAGGTGAGGAGCTCCTCCTCGCTGACGCTGAGCTCTTGATCGAAACGCATGAAGTGGCGGTTGTCCGGATCGGATGCGCCGAACTCACCATACTCATCGCCGTAATATAGAAGCGGTGCGCCGGGGATGGTCAGATTCCATGTCTCGGCCAAACCCAACCTCCGGTAAGCGATGCTGCTCGAAGGTTGTTCCGGCAGATCTTGTTCGGGCCATTTATTGCCTGCGAGCTGCGGATCGGTGACGTGGGAGGTGAAGCGCGATTCATCGTGGCTCCCCACGTACGGCGTCATGATCGCCCCGGACGGATAACGATATTGGCTGGCCTGGGTCCACACGTCGGCGTGGATCATCCCGCGATTTTCGTACGCGAAAACCGAGAGCGCGGTGCCGTGGTGGAGCACGAAGTCGAATTGCCCGTCGAGGGCGTGCTCCCCGACATAACGCGAGATAGTCCCGTAATTTTCGGCGTTACAATTCGGATCGCGTGGGTCGCAGTCGCCCCAACCCATCGCTGTCTCCCCGACCAGGAAATATCTCGTGCCCGCGCGCTCGAATTCTTCTTCGATCCGCGTCGCGAGATTGAAGATTGCACCGTCGGGAACGTGTTTCACCGCGTCGACGCGGAAGCCATCGAGATCGAACTCATCGAGCCACCACAACGCATCGGCGATGAAGGTCTCGGCTGCGTCGTTGTTCATCCAATTGATGTCCGGCATGTACGGCTTGAAGAGGCAGTCCAAGCGGCGGCCGGTCCAGTCACATCCGTTCGTGCCGCAAATGCAGCCGGTCGGGAGCGTGCTGAACCACTCCGGATGTTGCGTTACGTAAGGATGGAGCTCGTGCACGTGGTTGATGACGAAGTCGGCGAGGATGCGGATTCCGTGGCGGTGCGCTGCGGCGACCATGTCGCGCAAGGCTTGATCGCCGCCGATCCGATCGTCCACGCGGCGCGGATCGATCGGCCAGTAGCCGTGATAACCGGTGACGCTGTGGACGCCGTCGCCGTCGCCATAAGCGCCCGTGGGATTGACGTTGAACGGCGTGAACCAGATCGACTTCACGCCGAGCGCGTCGAAATATCCTTGTTCGATCGCTTGCGTGACACCTTGCAGATCGCCGCCCAAGAAATCGGCGGTGGGAACGGCCTCCGGTATCGGCGCAGCATTGTTTGCGGACGTGCCGTCGCGGAAGCGGTCGATCATGACCATGTAGATGATCGCGTCGCGCCAATCAAAGGCGTCCGCTTCGATCCAAAATGGAACTAATAAATTATTGGAAGCCGTGCCGCCGGTATTCGGCATGACCGCCGAGATAGTATGTTTTCCGTCGGCCAATCCGCTGAGGTTGACCGTCATTTCCCAACTATCTGCGTTGAAGCTCATCTCTCCCGCGGTCAGCGGGCGCTCGGTGCCGTCGCTCTTCAAAGTGAGCGCAAAACGTGCGGGATCCGGTCCTTCTCCGCCGTTCGCTTCAGTATAACGAACCAGCACGCTCATCGCGCCGCGGCCGGCTCCGTTTTGGGTGCCGGATTTGGAGACGAATTCGATCAAGGGCTCGCGACAATTGGGAACGCGAAGGCCGCTGTTTTCGACGCCGTCTTGGTGCGCGCGATATTTATGTCCGGGATCGAGCAGCCAATTTCCGTCGACGACGAACTTATAAGAATAAAGGCCGGGCTCGAGGTTCAAACGCGCGACATATTCGCCGTCGACCTCGGGATCGGTCATTGGGTTCGACGTCGGCGAAAAACCGTCCCAAGAACCGGCGATGAAAATGTCGCGACCACCGGTGGGCCGGTAACGGACGACCGTCTCGCAGGAGCGTTCGCGAAGGAGGTTGCTGCCGCCTCCGTCGGGATCGTCGCCGCCGCCGTCCTCGATACCGGAATCGCGGAGTCCGCCATCACTGTCCTCAAGGACATCTGCGCCGACTGCAGCGTCTGTGGTGGTGCTGGTCATCGTGCCGCTGTCCGGTCCGGCATCCACAGCTTTGGTCGGCGGATTTGCGGAGGGACATGCGAGCACGAAGACGAGCGGAGCGACGGCGAGGATCTGTGCACGCATGACTCCGAGATACGTACATCCCGGGGCACGGATGCCCATCCGGAAGAGATCCGAGGCCGGTTCGGATCCCCAGTCCTCGGCGCCTGAATCGAGGGAATCTCTGCTCAGTCCAGGAGGCTTCGCAGCATCCAGGCGGTCTTTTCGTGGGTGCCCAGGCGGTCCGTGAGGAGATTCAGCGTGCTCTCGTCGATCGCTTTGTGCACCACGGGGAAGAGCGAACGGACGGTACGGACGACCGTTTGGTGGGCCTCGACCAAGGAACGGATCATCTCTTTGGCGGGCGGCGGCTCGTCGCTCTCATCCTCTTCGATCGAGGTCAGCTTCTGAAACGCGCGGAAGCTGGCTGGGGCGAAAAAACCGATCGCGCGGATACGTTCCGCGATCAGATCCACTGCGTCCGCGAGCTCGATGTATTGCTCCTCGAACATCTTGTGGAGCGCCTGAAACTGCGGGCCGGTCACGTTCCAGTGATAGTTATGCGTCTTCGTGTAGAGCGTGTACGTGTCGGCGAGCAGGCGCGACAAACCGTCGGCGATCTTTTGGCGATCTTTTTCCTCGATGCCGATCTCGACGGGTACCTTCTCTGGGCTTTCGATGGTCTTTTCCATGTTCTCCCGGGAGAGAGCACACGGCGTGCCGAGGGTTATTTGCGAGCTTCCTTCAAAAGATCGGTGCACAGTGCCACGTTGCCCCGCCGCCCTGTCCGATCGACCAGGTGCGCGCGGAAGCCGGCGGCACGGGCGGGCGTGATGTCGAGCTCGAGATCGTCCCCGGTGTGAACGATCTCTTGCGGAGAGACGCCTGCCCGTTCCAAGGCGAGCTGAAAAATGCGCGCGTCCGGTTTGGCGAAGCCGAGCTCCGAAGAGATGAGTATGACTTCGAAATATTGCGCGAGCTGGAACTCGTCGAGCAAGCCGCGCAGGCGATAGTCCCAATTCGACAACACGCCGAGCCGCACGCCCTGTGCGCGCAGTCCTTCGAGCGCGGGCAACACGTCGTCGAATAAGCGCCACGCATCTTTTCGCGCAAATGCCGTGAAGAAGGCCTCGAAACAATGGTCACGCGAACCGTGAAAATCGACGCTGTCGAAGACGTCCTCGACCAAATTCCGCCACCAGCCGCGCGAGCTTTCTTCATCACCCATGACGGAGTGTGATTGTCTCTTCCACGCTGCGCGAAAGGCGCGTTCGAGCTCGGGGGCGCTCGCCGTGAGGCCGAAGGGGCGGCCCGCGTTTTCGTAAACCCCGCCGACGCTCGGGTGAGGCGCGAACAAGGTGCCTCCTGCGTCGAAATACGCGAAGCGGATCATCCGCCGAGCATACTCGGAGCGCGCGATCCGGCATAACAAAGGTGTGGAGCTCCTCCTCCGATTGTGGCGTGCGCTGGGCGTGCGCGCTTTGTTCGTCTTCGGAGTTGCCGGTGGTGCGGCGCTGGTGCTCGCGGAGATCGTCGAGGAGCTGATCGAAGGCGAGACGATGTCGGTCGATCACGACGTCGATCGCTGGTTACAACAGCTTCGTTCGCCGGCGCTGGAAGCGGTGATGAGAGTGGTGACGCGCGGCGGGGATCCGGACGTGGTCACTTGTTTCGTCGCCGCCATGGTCGCGTATGCGTTTCATCGCCGCGTATATCGAAGCGGCATCGCGATGTTGCTTGCGCCGTCGGTCGCCGGCTTGGTGAGCTTCTCGATGAAGAAGCTCTTCGAGCGTGAAAGACCACGTTTGTCGCCGCGCATCGACCTGCCGGAGAGCTTCGCGTTTCCGAGCGGACACGCCTTGTCGGCGACGGTCGCGCTCGGCGTTGCGGCGATCGTCATGGGACGTCTTCATCCTCGGTGGAGGATTCCGTTCGCGCTGTCCGCTGGGACAGCAGCGCTGGTCATCGGATTTTCTCGCGTCTATCTCGGTGTCCATTGGCCGACCGATATTGCCGCAGGTTATGCGATCGGGACGATCTTGGTTGCGGCCGGATGGTTTTTCTCGAGAACGCCCGAAAAAGCAGAGCGAAACGCGGGCTCGCCGCGCGTGGAATAGGGCAAGCTTATTTCGACCGGACTCCTAACGGCTCATCGGCGCCGGCTCCGTCGCTTTCCACGCGGGAAGCTCGCGAAGGCGCCCAAACCAGCGCATCACGTTCGCGAAGGAATCGAGCGGTAATTTCGCGGGCACGAGGAACATCATCGATGTGCCGATGGCGATGTCGGCGATCGTCATCGTCGAGCCGCTGACCCACTCGCGATCTTTCAGATGCGCGTCGAGCACGCCGCCGAATTGTTTGAGCAGCTCTTCGTTGCGTTTCACGAACGCCGTGTCGGGCTCGCCGGCGCCGACCATTTTTTTGATCATGTTCTCGAAGTTCAGCGCTCCGATCGGTGGGCCCCAGTGATTCGCTTGCCAGAACATCCAGCGATTGACGTCCGCGCGCGCTTTGAGCTCGGTGGGATATATCGAGTTTCCAGGCGTCGAGTCCGCGAGATACTGCATAATAGCGTTCGACTCCCAAAGCACGAAGTCGCCGTCGACCAGCGTGGGGACGCGGCCGTTCGGATTGAGCGCGATGTAGTCGGGAAACTTTTGTTCTTGTTTGCCGAGATGCACGACGGCGCGCTCCAGCTTCACGCCGAGCAGCTCGGCGGCGATCAACACTTTGCGGGCGTTCGAGGAGAGCTCGAACATGTAGAGTTTCATATTGCTCGCTGTAGACGAGGCGACCGCTGAGGTAAAGATGACGGGTGGCTCCATCGCGCGATCGCCGGATTATCTACGCTGCGACGTTTCTGCGCGCGACCGCCATCTCGCTCTGCGGCGTGGTCCTCGGCATCTATCCGATCACGCTCGGGCTCGGCGCCGAAGCGGTCGGCACCATCGTCACCGCGGGCTTGAGCGGCGCGGCGCTCGCCACTTTGATCGCGATGTTTTACGGCGATCGCTTCGGACGCCGCGCATTTTTGATCGGACTCTCATTGTTGTCCGCTGCGGGCGCCGTCTGCGCAGTTTTTCTCGGCTCCACCGTGCTCACGCTCGCCGCATGTGCGTTCTTCGGCATGCTCAACGGCATGGGCCGCGACCGCGGTGCGGCTTTGGTGCTCGAACAAGCGATCCTTCCTTCGACGACCACCGATCAAGAACGCACCCGAGTGTTCGCCTACTACAACGTATTTCAAGACGCCGGCCACGTCGCAGGCTCCTTGCTGGCCGCAGTCGTTCTCAGCAATGCGTTCTACATCTACGCTGCGCTTTTGCTCGCATGCGCTGTTTGTTACACGCAACTATCGAAATCGAGCGAAGCCGCGAGCATGGACAAAGTTACTGTCTCCGCGGGCAGTAAGCGTCTGCTCGCCAAAATCAGCGCGCTCTTTCTCCTCGACAGCCTCGGCGGCGGACTCCTCACCACCGCATTACTTTCGTATTTCTTCTTCACTCGTTTCGACGCGAGCGAAGCCGCGATCGCGTTCTTGTTCGCCGGCGCACGCGCGATGAACGCAGTCTCGCATCTCGGTGCGAGCTGGCTGGCGAAACGGATCGGCCTCGTTCGCACCATGGTCTTCACGCACATCCCCTCAAGCTTGCTGCTGGCCACCGTTGCTTTCGCGCCGAGCTTTCCGGTCGCGGCGATCCTCTTTCTCATCCGCGAAGGCCTGGTCGAGATGGATGTGCCCACGCGACAGTCGTACGTCATGGCCGTCGTCCGGCCCGAAGAACGGACGGTCGCTTCGGCGGTGACCCACCTGGTTCGCATGGGTGCCTGGGCCGTCGGGCCTATTTTTGCGGGCTCTTTGATGAGCGGCGTGGCGCTGGCGACGCCCCTGTTTGCCGCGGCCGGCATGAAGATCACCTACGACATCTTGCTCTACCGAGCGTTCATCGGCGTCGCGCCGCCCGAAGAGCAGTTGCCAGGCCGCGAAAAACGAGCATGATCGCGCGCCGATGACCGAGTCCGAGGAGCTGACCTCTCTCCCTGAAACGATCGAAGACACGCTGGTCGACGGCACCGTGAAGTCGCTGGGCGAATCGGAGATCCTGATCTCTTTGCCAGGTGACATCGAAGCGATGATGCTGCGTACGGAGATCAAAGCGGAGCCGAAGGTCGGCGACACTTTCCCCGTCTACGTCGAAGGCCGCGATGAAGCGTCGCGGCGCTGGCGGGTCTCGCGTGAAAAAGCGGAGCGCCTCGCTGTCTGGCAGCGCATCGAAGAAGCCTTCGAGAAGCAGGAGACGATCGAAGGCGAGCTCGTCGCGCCGACCGAAGGTGGCTGGTCGATCGACATCGGAACGAAGGCGTTCATGCCCGGCTCGCAGGTCGACGTCGGCCCCGTGCGCGACATCGAACGTTTCATGAAGAAGAAACTTCCGATGCGCATCATCCGCTTCAACCGCGGGCGCGCGAACATCGTCGTTTCCCGGCGCGTGTTGCTCGAGGAAGAACGCAAAGCGACGATGGCCAAGCTGGTGCCGGGCGCCGCGCTCGAAGGCACTGTCCAGAGCTTCACCGACTACGGCGCGTTCGTCGACTTAGGCGGAATTGTCGGATTGCTCCACGTCACGGACATGAGCTGGGGTCGCGTTGGCCACCCGTCGGAGATCGTGGAGCTCGGTCAGCGCGTGAAGGTGAAGGTCCTCAAATTCGATGAAGGCGCGCAGAAGGTGTCGCTGGGGATCCGTCAGCTCGCGGAAGATCCGTGGCTCGATGCGGAACGGAAGTACGCGGCCGGCAACACCGTCAAAGGTCCCGTCGTCAGCATTACCGACTACGGCATGTTCTTGGCGCTCGAACCGGGTGTCGAAGGACTTCTGCACACTTCCGGGAACGTCGCCGGCGCCGATCGCGCGCGCGAGCTCTCCAAAAAGATCGGGATTGGTGACGAGGTCAACGCTTTCGTCTTGGAGTTGGACATCGCACGAAAGCGCATTTCGTTGGGGCTGAAGGAATAAATCGCACCCAAATAACAGGATCGTCGTGACACGCACTGTCCTAGAGGACAGGTTGCTCAGAAATCATCCAGCGAGGGGTTGCGCAGCGGTCTAGAAGTCGCCAACCTTTCCAAGCGGTGGGGGTAACGAACACCCCAAAAGGATCGGCTCTTGGGGAGAGCATGCGTGTCATCGGTCCTTACGAGCTCTTGGTACGCCTTTCGTCGGCGAACACCGGGTACGTCTACAGTGCACGTCGCGACGGTGCGCCGCTCGCCAGCTCGCTGGTTGCGATCAAGCTGATCAAACCAAAGCTCGCCGCTGAAGTTCGCTATGGACAGTTGTTGCTGACCGAAGCGACGGCGGCGATGACCTTCTCACACCGAAACACCGTTCGTTTTCTCGACATCACGCAGAACGACGGACAGATCGCGCACGTCATGGAGCTGGTGCGCGGCCAGCCCTTGTCGGCGGTGGTCGAACGCGCGCACGCGATGAAACGTCCGTTCTCGCGCAACCTGATCCTTTGGTCAGCATCGTGGATCGCACGAGCGCTGGCGACCGCGCACATGACGCCGTGGTGCGATGAAGACGAACGCGGCATGGTGCACGCCGAAGTTTCACCGCAGAGCATCCTCGTCGGTTACGACGGAACGGTGAAGCTGCTCGGCGTGGGCGTCGGGCGCTCGCGTCTGGTGCTCCCGCCGGCACGCACCCGTCTTCCTTATCGCGCGCCGGAGCTGTTCGAACGACGCCGCGCAGAGACGTCCACCGACGTCTACGGGCTCGGGGCCGTGCTCTTCGACCTGCTCGCGCGCACGCGCCTTTACGCACGCGAGGGGGTCAACGAAACGATCCAGGCGATCCTCGATGCGCGGCATGCACCGCTCTCATCTTTTGCGCCGGAGCTCGATCCGCAGGTCACTGGCCTTGTGGACAGTATGCTGGCTCGTGCTCCCGAAAAACGTCCCACCGCGATGGCCGAGATCGCCGAGGCTCTCGAACGCGCGGCTTCGCTTTCGAGCAACGTCGCGCAGAGCACGCTCGCCGAAGAGATGCGCGTGTTGTTCGCGCGCGAGATGCAAGAAAGTGTGATCGAAGCGCCTTCGCCGGATCGTGCGCCGATCCGCACGGCACACACTCCGGGAATGTTCGATCCGAATGCGCCGCTGGAGCCCTCACAGATCAGCGAGATCGTGCCGAACGATGCCTACGATCGTTTCGATGTCGACGCGTTGGTCGATGCGATCGTGGGAACACGCGGCAGGTCGTCGAAGATCGAGGCACCGCCGAAGCCGATTCCAACACCACCGAAACCGCTGGAAGCACCGCCGATCCCTGAAAAATCAGGCGAAAAATACACACCTCCGCCGGTACTCATCAGCTCGACCTCTTCCGCACGGATCGATTCGCCGTCGCCGCGTGTCGAGAAGCCGAAGAAGGGGAACGCGTTCAGCCGCGCGCTCGACGAGGCGAGCACCGAAGGCGAGATCGACGCTTTGGTCGAAGCGATCGTCCACGCGAGCGCCCAAGCCAAGACGGATCCGCAGATCGATTACAGCAAACCGGTCGAGCCGCAGCGGTTCACCACGGGCGATCTCGGAAGCGAGACGTTCGGCTTCAACATGGGCCACGTGATCAACGGCCGCTATCGCGTGATCGAAAAGCTCGGCTCGGGAGGCATGGCGATCGTCTACAAAGTCGAGCACACGCATCTCGAAAAAAACATGGCGCTGAAGTTGTTGCGCCCTGAGCTCTCGACGGTGCCGTACGTTGTACAGCGTTTTCAGCGTGAAGCGCGGTTCGTTTCGCAGCTCGACGATCCGCGCATCGTTCGCGTCACCGATTTTGGTCGCGCCGAAAACGGCTCGCTGTTTTTGGTGATGGAGCTGATCGACGGTGAAACTTTGTCGCGCCGGCTCGATCGCGTGGGTGCGCTGCCGCTGCCGATTGCTTTGCACATCGCAGAACAAATGTTGCTCGCGCTCGACCACGCGCACCGGCAGAACGTGATCCATCGCGATCTGAAGCCCGACAACATCATGCTGCTCGAGAAAGAGGGCCGAGCGCAGGTGAAGATCGTGGACTTCGGGATCGCCAAGCTTGCGGGCGAAGCGCCGTCGACCGGAAGACCGCTCACGCAAGCGGGCATGGTCTTCGGATCACCGCGTTACATGTCGCCCGAACAAGCTGCGGGCGAAGCGGTCGATCATCGCAGCGACATCTACGCGGTCGGCGTGATGTTGTACGAGATGTTGTGCGGCAAACGTCCCTTCGACGGGACGAGCGCGCGCGCGATCTTGAGCGCGGTGTTGGTTCAGCCGCCGCCGCCGCTGGTGCTGCAGCTCGATGACGCCGAACGCGCGCGAGCGATCGAAGCCGTGGTGATGCGTGCGATGTCGAAAGACCGCGAAGCTCGCTATCCCTCGGCGATGGCTTTTTGGGAGTCCTTGCGCGCGAACATGTAGTGCATACGCAGGTGAACGTCGTGACGTTCGCGGTTGATTGGATTTTCGGGCGACGTTCGGCTACCGTTTGTTTCGCAGCGAACGCTTCGTGCGACGCATGCGGCGGCGGATGGGCCTCGGCCCCGGAATTGTCCGAATTCCTACGGGAATCCTGCCTTAACCAGAGGGCGACTCGTGATGAGGCCCTCGCAACTGGAACGTCCTCATCTTGAGAGGCCATTGCTCTCTCGGGGGACGCCGGCGTTGAGCCGGGGGAGGGCATGCTAGCGTGCAAAAGTTTATGGGCCTCGTGGGAGAGGATCTACTGAGCTAGCTCCGCTCCTGAGTGGTCGGAGGGGCGGCGGGCGAGCGATCGTCCGTCGCCCTTTTTATTTTCGAAGCGATTGAGCCAAAATTCCCGGGCTTTGCTCCCGATGAAACTGTGGATGGCCCTTTTTTACTTGGGCCTCCCCATCGCCGGATATTTCGCGATGCTCGAGCCGGTCTTCTGCGCGGCCATCGCTTGTTATTTTTACTTCGCAATTCCGAATCTCGAGTTCCAAGCGCCGCTCGCTCCGTTTCAAGCGGGATTTTGGGGCCTCGCGATGCTCACCTGTATTCGTTACAGCGGGCTGTTCAAAAAAGACGCGCGCAAGGAGCTCGATCAACGCGCGCTCGCAGCGGGTCGCAGCGCAGTCGAAGCGGTGCGTCAAAAGCTCAAAGATGGGCTCGCACAGGCAGCGCTCACGCGCGGTCGGCCGAACGAGATTCGCGGTGAAGCGCTGGGCCCGGTCGAAAGCGAAGCGCTCGACCTGGTCGATCGGACAGCTCCCGGAGAATTGAGCGTCGGCATTCGGCGCGCGGTGGAGCGAACCTTATCGAACGCGGCGGATCTCGGGGAAAAAGAAGCGCTGCGGATCATCGAGAATATCGGGCAAACGACGCGCGGCAATTTGAAGACGGTGCTCGAGTCGCGTCTTCCGCCGGTCGTCGATGAAGCGATCGACAAAGTGCTCGATGAACACGTGCGGGCCGAGGTGCAGCGCACGATCGATGCTTCGGAGCGCGATCGTTCGCGCACGCCGCATGCATCGCTGGGGCCGCTCGGTATGCCGTTGCCTCGCGGTGCGCTCACCGGATTGCTCTCCAATCTCGGTCTTTGGTTTCACGTGTTATTCACGGTGGTGACGTATATCGGCGCGCAAAATGCGCACTACGACGTCTACAAAGCGATGACACGTTTCGATGCGTGCATCCTCTTGTTCATTCCGATGGTGGCGATCATCTGCGGTGTCCGCGACGCGCGCCACGCGAAAATTTTCGTCATCGCCTGGACCTTCGGAACGATCCATCTTTCGATGAACGCCGTGACCTGGTGGTTGCAAAACGGCGGTCGCGCCGACAATCCCGGCGGACAGGGCGGCGAATCGAACTTTCTCGGAGCGATCATCGTGACCATCGCGCCCGTCGCTTTCGGCATGATCGTCAACTCGAAGAAGTGGAGTGACCGCGGAATTTGGACCGCGGTCGCGGCGATCTTCGTTCTCGGCGTGCTCGCTTCGGGCTCACGCGCGGCATTGATCGCGCTGATCGGCGCGGGAGGTTTTTGGCTCTTTCACACGAACCGCAAAGGATTCGCCGTCGGCGGTGCGTGTGTCGCGATCTCCTGTTTTCTCGTCGTCGCGCCCGACGATTTCTGGGAGCGTATGGCGACGATCTTCGTCGATAAAGATCGCAATCCTTGGGTGCAAAACGAGGTCGAGCCTTCGAAGCACGAGCGCCAAGTATTGTGGCAGTTGGCGATCGACATCTTCAAAGAGAATCCGATGATGGGGATCGGTCCGCGCCAATATACTTTTGTCTCCGCGGAGCAGACGGATTTCACCGATCCCTACGCGGGTCAGCGCGGTCTTCAGACTCACAATACCTGGCTCCAATTGGCCGCCGAGTATGGATTGGTCGGCATCTTCGTGTGGGGCGGCGGCTTCTTCATGTCGATGATGTGTTACCGCCTCGGGAGGCGAAAACTAAAAGGCTACGAAGGTGTCGGATGGTTGTCGGCGATCTGCCTCGGTCTGGAGGCCGGGACCTTGGGCAACGCGATCAGCGCGACGTTCAATTCTTTCCAGTGGTACGACTATCAATATTGGCACCTGATCTTCGGGCCATTGATGTACCAGATCTGCAAAGAGACCACGGAACGTCTCGAGTGGTTGAAGCCGGCCGGCGCCCGTGAGGTGCGTCCTCCCCCGCGCTACGGGCCTCCCGTGGCGGAAGGCCTCGACCTGCGGAACATCGATATTTCGAACGCGGCGCCGCTACGCGCAGACGGATAGTTGGTGCAAAAGATGCTAACGAGAAACGAGCCCACTCCATGAAATTCAAAGATACGCCTCGCTTCACGCCGAAGTGGTTCCTGACGCTGCCGTTCACCGCGCAAGACATCTACAAACGTCTTTCGCCGCGCGACGGCGCTATGAAGGAAATGCAGTATTGGTTTTTCGGTGAGCTGCCCCGAACGCCGATCGAAACTGCGCTTCCCCGAGCGGCTGAATCGAAGTTTTCGATGCTCAACGCAGGCAAACGGCAGCCCGGAACCTCGACCACGATCTTCGAGCTCTCCTGCATCTTGATGGCGATGTACGAGGCGAAAGCGAAGAAGGCGATCGAGATCGGTACCTTCAACGGAAATACGACGTTGAATATCGCGCACAATTTACCGCCTGACGGAAAAGTCGTGACGCTCGATCTGCCGATCGAAGGCGATCAAAGTTACGCGCTGAAGATCGACGGCGAAGAGCTGCGGAACATGACCGACCGCCGCATCGTCGGCGAACAATTCAAGGGTCACGAAGAAGAGAAAAAGATTCAGCAGGTCTTCGGAGACTCGGCAAAGATCGACTTCTCCACGCTGGGCGGCCCATTCGATTTCGCGTTCATCGACGGCTGTCACGACTATGCATACGTGAGGAGTGATACCGACAATGTGCTGAAAGTGATGCGCTCCGGCGGAATCATCATGTGGCACGACTACGCGATGATGGAGCCCGTCTCCCGCGCAGTGGATGAATATCGCTCGAAGATCGACCGCATGGTGGCCATCGAAGGCACCCGCATTGCGCTTGGCTGGGTTCGCTGACTTTACACTTCCCCCTCGGTGCGTTGATCCTCGTATACGTTGCGCACTTTCCTCCTCCTCGCCGCGCTTTTGGTCATCGCCTGGGCGGTGCTCACCGATTTGCCGGGAGAGATCCTCCGCGAGCTGCGTCGCGAGCCCACTGTCCGCGAGGACATAAACCCACCTCCGCCTCGCGAAGAATCCCCGGCGCCGCTCGTCTTTGCGCAAGCGACCTGGCCCTACGAAACCAAGCTCCATCCCCTGGTAAAGAATATTCCACCGGCCGAAGAGAACAGCTTCGAGTCGGTGGCCCGGTACCTCGTGGCGAATGAACCGGATCAACTGCAGCGCCTAAAAGCGATCCACGACTATCTTGCTGATCGCGTCGCCTATGACGCGGAGTCTTATCTCGCGGGCAAATCTCCGCCGGACGATCCCGCCGCCGTCTTCTCCACGCGAAAGTCCGTCTGCGCGGGTTACGCCAAGCTCTTCAACGCCATGGCGACGACCGCAGGTTTCAAGTCGCGCATCGTCTCCGGCCGCGCGCGTTCGATCGCGCTGACCGAGGCCGACGAGGCGCACGCTTGGAATATCGTTGAGCTCGATGGCCGCGAGCGCCTCATCGATGTCACCTGGGACGCCGGCCATTTGAAGGACCGTGCCTTTGTCCAAAAGTACAGTACGGACTATTTCCTCGCACCACCGGAGATCTTCGCGGTCTCGCATTTCCCCGATCGTCCGGAAGATCAGCTCCTCGCCACGCCGCTGAGCCGGCAGGACTACTTAGTACAACCGCTCTTGGCTCCGCGCTTCTACGCGTACGGCTTGAAGCTGCGCACGCCGCTTCGTTCACAGATTCAGGCGCCACCCGGCGACCTCTTCATCGAGCTGGAAAATCCTCGAGGAGTCTGGTTGATGGGCTCGATCGGGACGGCGGATTGTTCCGCGAAACAGACCGAAGTGCGCTGCCCTGTTTTGCCGGGCACGCACCGGGTGATGCTCTTTGCCGGCGTCGAGCGTTACGGTGTCTACGAGCACATCGGCGCATTCGATGTCGTGCGTTAGTTTCGTTTCGTGGGCCGTTAGGAGTGTGCGAGCCCGCGCATCTCTTTGCGGATGCTCCAGACTTTGAGCATTGCTTCCACGAAAATTTTGCCGGACATCTTCGACTCACCCCACTGGCGATCGGTGAAGCGAATCGGCATTTCGTGGACTTCGATTCCGAGCGCCACCAAACAACTGGTGACTTCGATCTGGAAGCCGAAGCCGTCGGTGCGCAATTTATCGAGGGGAAGTCGCGCTAAAGTATCCGCGCGAAAACCTTTGAAACCGGTGGTCAGATCTTTCACCGGCGAAGAGAGCACGGTGCGCGCATAAAATGAGCCCGCGTTGGAGATCAAATTGCGATACCACGGCCAACCTTCGGTGCCGCCGCCTTCGACGCGCCGGCTTCCGACGACCGCGGGATGTTGCTCGAGCAAACCCACCAGCCGCGGCAAATCCTGCGGATCGTGCGAAAAATCGCAGTCCATTTGGATGATCTTCTTATAACCCTGGTCGATCGCCCATTGATATCCGAAGCGATAGGCGACGCCCAAACCCTGTTTTCCGGGGCGGTGCGCGACATGAATGCGGGCTAATTTGTCTTCGCCGGCCGCACTGTCCGCGAGGGCACCTGTGCCGTCGGGTGAATTGTCGTCGATGACCAAAATATGTGCTGCGGGCAAATTCTCGTGAATTGCACCGAGCATGCGGACCAGATTTCCAGACTCATTATATGTCGGAAGCAGGACGACCGTGCCGCTTCCGGCTGCAACTTCGCTCATGTCGCGCGACCTCGTTTGGGCTGCCAAGTCCAAAAAAAGTTAGTGAGGAAATTCCAAGCCATCGCGATGCCGATACCGACCAACTGCGAGGGATATTTCCAAATTCCGGGACGATCGAGATTGAAAACGCGCATCGCGGCGTTGGTCAGCAGGTAGAAGGTACCGAGCTGAATTCCGACGGCCACCAAGCTCACCAAGTTGTAACGCGCCAGGCGCCACACGAAACCCACGCGCGCGTCCGCGTTTTTGTCGCTGAAGGTCCACGCGTTGTTGAGGAAGAAGTTGGAGATGACGCTGACCTCGATGGCGATCATCGAGCTGATCATGTCGCGGACATGAAAGATCTCCGACAACACCGCCAAGACACCCAGGTTGACGGCGACGCCGGATAAACCGACGAGACCGAAGCGGATGACACGACGAGGAACGTATCTTTCGACGAATTCAGAGACGACCGAGAGCGGCACGCTGGTGGTGTCATCCTCCGAAGCTCGTGCCGAGGTCAACCGCGAGAAGAATGCGCGATTTCGTGTGGCTTAGAGCCCCGCTTCGATGAGCAGACGGAACGTTAAGCGACCGCTGAAGACCAGCGGCCCCTCGTCCGTGTGACCGACGATCATCGCTTCGACTTCACGCGGGCCGCCTTCCGGGAAAACAAGGCCCGAGACGCGTTCGAGCATGGCCGCCGTCACCGAAAGCGTGACTTCGGAGCCGACCTCCACGGGAGTATCGTCGAACGTCGCGACCGCATTTTCGCGGGTCATCGGGCCCCACGCGTCGCCGACCAGCCGCGCATAAACTTCGCCCGAGCCCGCGGCGGCGCGATTTTCGGCGCCGACACCTTCGACCGAGAAGACGATCGACTGAATCTCGCCGGACTTGATGCGGTCTTGGTTGTCGCGGACGTCGTCATTGTCGGTCGGGTTGATGGTGACCGTCTCCGCATATTCGTTGCCTTCCGCGTTCACCTCGAAGTCCACCGCCACTTCTCCTTCGAACGAGGTGACCAACAAGCCGCAGCCGCTCGAGAGCGTGAGCGCGGAGGACAAAAATACGAGAGTCATCATTTTGTTCATGCGGAGGCACAGAATCACGACGTGTGCCGCACGCCGAAACCGCGATGCTGCAAAGATTTTTCGGTGTTCGTCCGGTTCGACGTCCGGCCGCATCCGAACGTGTCCGGACTCAGCCGGACGAATCAGCGGGGTTTGTAGACGTAGAAACGATCGACCTGGCGTTCGAGGACGTAACTCTCGCGGATCGCCTTCGCCGGGAGCTCGCCGAGCTCGACATCGTGGAATTCGGGATCGTCCTTCGGCGGTGCTTCCGGATTCAGCAAGACGATGTGATCGAACGCGCGCGCGCGAATTCTTCTGGGCAGCTCTTCTTTGTCGATCGCGTTCAGCCACACGGCGACGCGGTATTGGAAGTCATCCGCGACGACGGGGCGCCGGCCGCTGAGCACCGCGACCGTCGGATCATGCGCCAGGATCGTTCCGGTACCGAGGCCGAGCTTCTCGGAGAAATAAGTGTCGATATCCATCCCGCGCTCGGGTGCATTCCAAGCGGCGGGATAGTTCAGGAACTGACCCAGCACCATCGCCGTGATGAACGCCAGCAGCGCCGCGATACGAATTTGCGGGCGCGGGCTCACCGTGTGTTCGGCGGTGAGAATGATCGTCGCCGCCAAGAGATCGATCAAATGGTTATATTCAGCGCCGGTGTCGAAGAAAAATCCGACGGAAATAACCAGATGGAGGAGAAAATAGATTCTCCATACCGACATCGCTTTGCCGGTCATCGCAACGGCGAGCAGCGCGAAGGGAAACAATAAAAGAAAGCTGCGATCCCAGCGGAGGAAATTCCAATAGGCGATCAGTGCATCCCAAGCTTCGCGTTTATGGCTCGGCGGGGTCATCGCCGCGGACGACAAACTATCGAAAAATCGCCCGTCGGAGATAAGTTGGGTGAACAACACGCCCGCGACGAACACGCCAAATCCCGCAGCCCCGAACGCAACGCCCTTCTTTTTGTCGCGAAAAAAGAGGTAGATCGTGCCGCCGGTCAGCGCGTGAAAAGACGTGAATTTCGCGAGCGGCGGCAATCCGGCGATCGCCGCGATCAATAAGAGCCTCCGCCAAGACAGTTTCTCTTTGAGCAGTGAATCTTCCAGCAAGACCAAAGCGGCGAGCGAAATCGCCAGCGGAAATACATCGCCGCGGATCGTCATCGCCGCTTTGTGTCCGATGAAGGTGGTGAGGATCGCCGCCGCAAAAGCGGCCGCCAGCGGTAGATTTTTCACCTTCAATTGGATCGCCGCGGCGAGCCCGGCGACGACACCGGCCGTGGAAAAATAGGTGAGTAATTTTCCAGAGCACAAGAATTCACCCGTCAGCGTGGCGAGCCCGGCGTGCAGTGTGAAAAATCCCGGAAAATATCGGGTGCCCGCGTAATATCCACTCTCGGCGAGCGGGGGATAGAGGACACCTTCCCGCGTATAGTAAGCAAAGCTCAGCCATGCGCCCGAGGTTTGGTTGATCGCGTACAACGTATGCGCGTGCATGATCGCCAAAACGATGGTGAACAGCAGTGCGCTCGCGCCGCAGATGACCACGAGGATCCTTAGGGCTCGCTCGAGTTGCGGAAGCACGAACACGCTTGTTATCAGCTCGGGAGGCAGGGCCCAACCTTTGATGCGTCCGAGGCGATTCGCTACGCAGCTCGCCTGCGTTTTTTCGCGGACTCTTCCGCTGATCTTGGGGCTGATCTTTGCGCTGTGTTTTGCGCGGGAGGCTCCGGCTCAAGATCTCCGCGTGACGGCGTACTCCGAAGGAACGCGGATCGATCCGAGCAACGGCCGCGCCATCGAAGGCGGCCGTCCGGTGCACACCGTTCGCCTGCGCGGTGCGCGCGACGAGGTGCTCGCTTTTCAACTTCGCGTCGAGGGCAACGCGGGAACTTATCGCATCGCCACCAGCTCGCTCGCCAAAGATCTGCGCGCCGAGATTTTTCTCGAACGTCCGGTCTGGGTCGCGGAGCGCTCGGACTCACCACACGTCGATTCGTTTGGTGCCGCAAACTATCCCGATATTCTGATCCCCACCTCGACCATCACCGTCCCGGAAGCGCCGGGCGTGGTGATGTTGTGGGTCGATCTCTTTATTCCGCGGGATACTCCGGCGGGATTTTATTCGAGCTCGATCGAATTCATCCGCGACGAAGCGAGCGACGCGATGATCGCCTTTCAAGTCGAAGTTCTGCCGCTCACTTTGCCGGCGCGCGATATTGCCCGGCTCGGTGCGGTGAATTTCGGATCTTTTCTCGAGCGTGAGAAAAAGGATCCTCAACATTTATTGCGCTGGATGCAGCTCGCGCACGCGCATCATTTGACCGTGGAATTGATGAAGCCGGTGCCGCCGATCGATTCCACCGGAGTTATCGATTGGGATCGTTGGTCCGCTCGATTTTCGTCATTCATCGACGGCACCGCTTTTACCGGAGCGTACGGATATCGAGGTCCGCGCGAAGGTCTGCCGGTGACCCGTTTCGTCGCTCCACTTTCGGAACACTGGCCCAGCCCGCGCGACGAGAGCGGATTTTTGCCGAGCGACGGCGCGTTGTGGTCGAAGACGCTCCGGGAGCTCGAGCGATACATCGAGAAAAAAGGATGGCGCTCCGTCTCGGAAGCGACAGAGTGGATCCTCTTCATGAACTCCCTCGACGAGCCCAAAAAGCCCGAGGAAATGGAGGCGATCAAGGCCTACGGTCCGTTGATCGAGGCGGCACAGCTCGAGGAACGTTCTCACTTCAGTTTCCGTGTCGACGGCGTGCTCGGCATCCGCATCGAAGGTTGGCCGGACAAAAGAAAGCTCGAAGAGCTCGGCCCGGTCGTCGATATTTGGAACTTACACGGCTCGAAAAATACTGCGCCCGTCCAACTGCTCGAAGACCGGAGGTTGCTCGGCGAACGTTGGCAATTTTATGCGTCGAGCTCCGGTGGTGAGCCGGCGATTCCACCTTTGGTCGTCGATTCGACGATCGCGGGTGCGCGTGCTTGGGCGTGGATCGTGGCGCGTTATCGCATGGACGGTGCGCTGAACTGGGAGATCGATTTCACCGCCGGATGTGTTGAAAATGTTCGCTGTTCTGAAGGACACGTGCTCGCGCTCGACGCTCTGCTGGCGTATCGTGGTCACGAAGTCGGCCGTGCCGATGAAGAGCCGATCGCTTCGATGCGTCTCAAGGCGCTGCGTCGCGGAGCCCAGGACGTCGCGCTTTTATCGTTGCTGGCGCAGTCGGATGCGGCGCGCTCGCGGCGGATCGCGGAGAGGCTGATCCCGCGCGCGCTCGGCGAATCCTGGCGAAACACCGGACAAGGTACCTGGTCTCGAGTACAGGATACCTACGAAGAAGCGCGCCAGGAGATTCTCGACGAGCTCACCGGCCAGGGACCAAATTCCGGGATTCGGCCGATGCCGTGGGAGCTCATCAGCTTGGGCTTCGTGATGGCCTTTGCTTACGTGGGCTGGCGAATTCTCGTGGGCCGGCGGGCTCCTTAAGCGACGCGCAGGCCGACGCGTGAGCGCGGCAGCGACGACACGTTGTCCGCGGTGGTGGCGGCGGCCGGCGGATCGCCTCGGGTCTGGCCGACGACCTTGCCGTCCGCGCCGAAGGTCGCCTGATTCGACTGCCACATCTCACTCTTCGCGTTCATACGTTCGTCGACGCTGACGGTGATCGAGCCGTCGCGGTTTTTGTACATGCTCACCTGAATGTTATCGCCGCGCCGAGCTTGCTCGACATAAGCGCGCACCGCATCGCCCTGCGCTTCGCTCATGTGTCCGCGCAGCTCCTTGTTCCAAATCTGCGGATCGACGACGCGCGCCGGCCGCTGATGCAACGCGAGCGTGTCGACGTGGTTGAGCCCATATTTCTCGGCAATTTCTATGATTTTGGCGTCACTCTTGGCGGTCAAGAGCTCGCCGACCGCCTTCTCGCGCACCGGCCAATCGAGCTTCCACAAGTGGTCCATCACGTCGCCGTGACGTTTGTAGAGATTGTGCGCGTTGATCGCCTGCTCACTATTGCCGGCGACGATCGCGCCGCGGCGATCCAACCCACGAGCGACCTTCGGTTCGAGCTTCGCTTTATCGGCGATCAACACCACCGGCAGCTCATACGGATTTCCGGCTGAGCCCTTCGCGCGGCGTGCATCGAATTGCACCAATTTGTCGTCGCCTCCGCCGATGGTGATTTCGTAGAGTACCGCGTCCGTTTGCAGGTCGAGCTCCGCGCGAACCTGTTTATCCCCGCCGATAATTTTTTCTCCGGCGCGGGTGATGCGCAGGTTCATATTCGGATTTTTCTCGGCATAGTCTGCGAAATCGAGAACCACCTCGGCCTCGCGCGCCTTGCCTTCGTCGACCGATTTATTATTTTTCCGATTTTCATCGGCGGTCTTGAGCGTGTTTCGCGCCGAAACCACCGCGTCGTCGGTCGTATTTTTCATGAACGCCGCGCGGTTTACCAACCCACCGGCCGCCGATCCACCGGCTGCGTAAACCGGACCCGGCATATTGACCGAGCCCGGGAGGAAAATCTCCATCGGTTTTCCGAGCGCTCCCGGAATATTCGTATAATTGGTGAGTTGGTCGCGGCCCAACCAACGCGGCTCATCGAAGTGCGGATCGAAGATCAAATATTCATCTTTGCCTTTCACCGTACGTTTTTCAGCGATCCACAACGCGTGTGAAGAGCCGAGCGCCGTGCCGTCTTTTCCATGCCACTCGACGGACATTTGGATCGGCAAACCGCGATTCAAGCTGGTGTCGATGCCGGCGACGAGCTGATCGGGCGTGAGGTCCGAAGCCTTGCGCATCACGAAGGGCTCGCCCGTCTTCAGCTCGATCAGCCGCATCAATTCCGCGTCGTGCAGCAGGTTCATCCCGTTATCTTTGCCCGGAATTTTCAGCTCCGCGGGCAAACCGATTTCATCGATCGCCTTGAAGCCGCTCTTGTCTTTGAATCCGAGCACGATCTGATCGCCCGAACGCACCGCTTCGAACAGCGGCAATTTCGCCTTCTTCGCTTTTGTGCCCATCGGGCTCTCGATGAAGACGTTTCCTTTGTCGTCGCCGTAAATGCGCGCCACGTCTTTGCCCGCTTTGTCGAAGGCGACGATGACTTCGCGATTTTTCCAGAACGCCTTATCGTTCAGTCCACGTGAGGTCAGCGAAGGATGAACGGTCTTGGCGTCATACCAATTTCGATCGTTGAAGCTCCGCAGCGGTTGCGCGCTGGAGGCGTCTCCCAGCGCTTTTCCGCCGTGTGCATAGTCGCCGTCCTCACGCGGCACGACACCACGTCCGTTGCGCTCGAGGACGTCTTTTTGCCACCACGCACCGAGCTCCGGATGATCTTTGACGATCTTCGCCATCACCGGATCGACGACGCTGAGCCCGAATAAACATGCGCCCGCGACGCAGGATTTTTGGAAATGTTGCGTCTGACCTTTCACCGAAAACGCCGCGCCGAGCTCCGCTTGCGACAAATTTTTCGTGGCTTCGTAGAGCCCGCGAATCTCGGCGACGTCGGAACCCGCGGCGAACGCGCGATCGAGCAGCGCCGCATGTTCGCCGCTGACGTCCGCCGCTTCGGCGCGCAACTTATAGAAGTCGACAAAATCCGCGTCCGACAACGTCGAGAGACGGCTCTCATAACGTGCATGTTGTGCTTCGTTCATCGAGCCGAACGCCACGCCCGAGTGTTCGTAGGCGATATTTTCCATGGCATGCGCTTCGATCGCGCCGTTTGCGTTGCGCACGTACGCCATGCCGTTCGTTTTGTCGGTGGCCACCAGTTGAAAGCCGTGAGCATCGCGCCAGAGGAGCTCGCCGCCGACCAATTGTTGTGTCTTGACGCGGACCGCCGGCGGGCTGAGCAGCGCTTCGATCGCGAGCGGTGCGATTTCGTGCAATTGTTTGCCGGAGATCTTCGGGAATTTCTGGCTCAATTTCGTGTCCGGCGACTGCGGGATCAGCTCGAAATTACCTTTTCCGTCGGAGGCGCCGACCCAATAACGACTGCCTTTATAGCTCACCTCCATACCCATCACCGTTTCGGGGTGTTGTTTCAGAATATCGCCGACGGTGGTCTTGCTCGTCTTGCCGCTGTCGCTGAGCGTGACGTCGCCGTTCGTCTCGATCTTCGCCACGTCCGCCGTCTGAAACCCGTTTTTCGGGGCAATTTTCTCGATGCGTGCGTCGATCGAAGGAATTTTCGATTTCGCAGTATCTCCGCTGAATTTCGCGCCGGCGAAATTGCGCTCGAATAGTTTCGCCGCAGCACCGTTTCTGTCCGGAATTTTCGCGCTGATCTCCCAGCCCGCGAAATTTGAGCTGAGAAAGTCGCTGTTGGCTGCGAACAGACGATCGCCGATCCCTTTTCCGCGCATCGCTTCCACGACGTGCACATCATCGACGTGGATCGTCTTCCTTTTCGGATCGATGGTGATGGTGACTTCGGCGACCGCGTATCCCTGTCCTTTGGGACGGGCCTGCAGCGTCATCGCCACCGTGCCGTCGTCGTTCGCACGCGAGGAGGTCGAAATGTCGACCTCGCCGCCGAGCGCTTGTTTCAGTTGCGGAGCGAGAATTTTCTTCGCGCTCTGCTCCAGGCCGGTGCGCAGCTGGCGTGCATCCGCGCCCGCGTCGCTGAGCGCCGGGCCCTTCTCAACGATCGGATTCAGGTCCGTATTTTCCGGGCCTTCGAATTTGCTCCACTTCGACGCAGGAACTTGTTTTCCCGCGGTTTCCACGTCTTTCGCAGCGAAGACCGACTTCTTGGTCTCGGCGTCCGTCTGCAACCCTCGGGCGATCATCTCCATCGGGCTCATCTCTGCGCGTCCGACAAAACGGCCGTTCGCATCGTGTGCATCGACGAGGATGCGCGGATCCGTTCCTCCGCGGTGCCCTTTGACGGTGAGCGTGTTTCCCGACGAAGGATCGTGAAACTTCGATCCTTCCGGCACCAGCGCCGCGAATTTCTGGAAACGTTTCACCTCTTTCGATGGCGGCGCTTCCTTCGTAGCTTTGGCCGCGACATCCGCGTCGATCGAGCCGGTACCTTCATCGCGCAAACGTGGTGCAGCTGTCCTAGAGGTCAGTTGTGGGTTCGCATCGAGCAAAAGACGCGCGGCCACTTTTTGGGAGTGCGTGCCGTTTTCCACGACCACCGTACCGCGTTTTTCGTCGACCGATTTAATCGTCCAATTGGCGTCCAAACCGGCGCCGGGAATACGGACACTCGATCCTTCCGCAGCGACGCCGCGCAAACGGTGCGCCGCTTCGATATTTTTGTTGGTCGCGAAAATACGGTTGAGCGCGCCGCCCATCACCGCTGCGTCGGCGAGACCGGCGTCCCACGGGTTGCCGGCGATCTTGTTCATCACGATCGTCTGCGCCATGTTCGTGCCGACATCGCTGGCAAATCCGGCGACACCTTTGAAGCGCGAGAATGGCATCAAGAGCGCCGAGCTCGCTCCGGCGAAGATCGCGTCGCGATGAATGTGTTCGAGCAACTGATCCGCTTCTTTGTGTTTGCCGCGCAACCTCAAGAAGCCTGCCGCCGCCACATTTCCCACGTAGGTCGAAGCCGTAGCCATGACGGCGAGCTCGCCGGCCATCCGTCCGTGCGCCGCCACCTGCATCCCTTTGGTGAGGGTGCCCGCCGCGCGTGCCGTTTCGATTCCTTTGTAGATGGCGCGCGCGCGGACGAGCATGCCCGCGGTCAAAATTCCCGTCGAAGCTGCGGCCAAAAACGCGTCGGGTGCAGCATCGAGCGCGGCGGTGCCGGCTTTTCCCAGCGAAACACCGCGAATTCCTTTTTCGCCGATCTGTTCCGCGACATCGAAGGTGAACGCCACGCTCATTCCCGCGAAAGTTCCTGCACTGGTCGCGAGGACAGCAGCCCACGCAAAACCGGCTTCGGGAGCGACAGCGCCGGCGGTGAAATAAGCGGCCGCCGTCGCCGCCACCGCGACGCCGAGCTTCTTCACGAAGCTGCGCAAATTCGCCTGCGCGCGGGCATAGTCATCCTGCTCCGCGTTGCGTGCGGAAATCAGCGCCGAGCCCAATACTTCCATTTCGCCGGCGAGACGTTTGAGGTTTTGGTCGATGCCGGGGATCAGGCCCGTCGGGTCGCCGTTCTCCAGCAGCTCTGCGCGTTCGGTGGCCAAGGCGCGAAACTTTTCGACCCGAGATTTGTAGTCGTTCATCAGCGCGGCCGGCATGTCGATGCCTTTGCGGCCGTCCGCGCGACCCGTCATCAGCACGCCGACTTCATGATGCGAAGCGAACGCTTCGATCCCGTCCGGTTTGCTCAGCCAATATTTGACGAAGTTTTCTGATTCTTCTTTCGCGGTGCTTCCGGTGAGGATCCGCTCGTACGCCACCGCTTCGCCCGGCGTTACGTGGCTCAAGAAGGTATTTAGATAGTTCGCTCCGCGAGTTTGGCTGTAATACGCATCGAATAAACCGATGGTGAATGCACGCTGGCCGGCATCGAGCTTGGCGATGTGGCCGAATAAGTTCGTGCTGTTCCATCCCCAAGGTGCGTCGAAGGGATCGATCGCGTGCACCGTGTCCATCGCGCCTTTGAAATAGGTCGGATCGACGGGAGCTTTGGTCGTTGCGGGCGGTGTCTTGTTTTTGTCTCTAGGAAGCTGCGCCTGATAGTCGGTGATCGCTTTCCATTGTTCGCCGAATTTCTTCACCTCACGCAGGTCGTAAGCTCCGTCCGGACCCGCGGAGAGCTGGTCTTGCAGCGTCGGGTTCGAGAGCAGCGCTTTGGCGAAGGCGATCAGCTTTGGCGCTTCTGCCTGCGCCTTGAAATAGTCCATTCCGGTCGCGGCGAGCAAGTCCTCCGTCCGCGTCGGATTCAGCACCAAGGCCAGCAAATATTCGCGCGTGAGATAGTTGTCTTTGCGGCGGCCGTTGACGTCGGTGTTCGCCGCGGTCACCAAGAGCAGCGCTTCGTTATACGTCGGTGTCGGACCGCTCTTCGGAAGGCCGGGAATATCTTTGGTCGGTTTCTGCGACCAGCCGATCAGCTGGCGATTGATGTCGCGAAGGTGGGTTCCGCCATCGAAGCGGCTCTGCTCGAGATCGTGGCGGCCCAGAAAGTTGTTCACCGCATTCAGCGCGACGGTGAGACGTTCTTCCACAAAACCCGGCTGCGGCGGCGTCGGAATTTCGTGGAGTCCAAGAGTTTCGAGATCGTCTTTGGTCAGCCCGTTCGCCAACAAAAGCTCGCGCGCGACATAGTACGAAATATGTTGTTGGCGCTGATGAATTTCGGCCCACGCAAAAGCGAATTTTCGCATATTGCCGTAGGAACTATCTTTTCCAAGCTGGTAAACGCTGGTTTTTCCATCTTGGCCTTTGACCTCGAGGCGCAAAACGCCGTCTTTTTCGGTCAGTCCAGGTGTCGGCGCGTATTTATCGATCGCGCGGATCGAGTCGATCGTGCTCGTGTTCGAGCCGGTGTTGAGACCGACCGGTGCGCCGTAACCTTGGCCCACGTTGCCGACGATCTCTTTGATATCGGTGCGGCGCGCATCGAGAGCGGCGCGCGCGTTGATCAGCGCTTCGCCGGTACCTTCGAAAATGCGGATCTGTTTTTCGAGTGAGATCGGTTTGTTGTTTTTGTCGTAGACCGCGCCGCCGAGCACCAAGTGTGCTTGTTTCAGCTGGAACAGTTTCTCCGTGGTGAGATTCGGATCTTTCTCCAGCGCTTTGATGGTCCTTTCAGCCTGTTTTTTCGCATCGCGAAGGCCGCGCAGCTCTTCTTTGACGACGCCGTATTGAGTCGAGAGCTCGCGCTCCCGTTTTTCGAGCGCGCCATCGTCCTCGGTGGTGAGCGCCGCGACCGCTGAGGTCGCCATCTCCACCGACTGATCGCGAACGGCGAAGACGTAGCCGGTTTTTCCGGCTTCGATCTCGCGCTTCTGCATCTCAACGACGTCGTCGATGACTTCGAGCTGATTGCTCAAACCTTGTTTCTGAAGCTCCAGCGTCTTGAGGATATTCGGATCACTGTCCGCACGGGCAGAGAGCGTTTCGTAGAGCTTGTGCGTCTCGAGCAGACGAGCCTGAGTGCGGTCGTAGAGGCCGATCCAGTCTTTCGACTCGAGCAGGCCGTCGGTGAGCTTTCCATCGTTGCCCAGCGCGGTGACGCTCTGCTCATGTTTTGCTTGCGCGGTATTCATGTCCGCAAAGACAGTTGCGTTCTGAGCGAGCACACCTGCGACCGCTTCGAGGTCCGTGCTCACGACGCCCAAATCCGCGCCCATTTTCGCGGCCTGCGCTGCGAAATCGCGGTAGACTGCGCGCGCTTCCGCTTGTTCGCGTGCCGCCCAACGAACCACGTCGCTGCGGCCGGCTTTTGTCGCGTCCGCGATGATGCGGTCGTAATATCCAGCGTGCTCGCCGGTCGAATCCCGCCAGCCGATCAACGAGGCGAGATGTAATTCTTGGCGCGCGAGCTCGGTGCGCAGGCCGTCGAGCTTGGTCGCTTGTTTGGTCACCCAAGCGTCGACCTTTTTTTGTGCCGCTTCGCGCTCGGGAGCGGAGGTTTTGGAGTCGATCGCTTTTTCGGCCGCAGCTTTGATGTCCGCGGGCATCGTGCGCGCGTCTTCGATCCGCGCGAGCACACGTTGCGCACCGGCGGTCTGTTCCTCGGAGCTCGCCGTCGCATAGTCGGCTTTGGTTTTGATCTGCGAGAGCTCTTTCGGTGCAGGCACGCGATCCGCGGGTGAGGTGCGCCGCGACATGATCAACGTATAGAGGCGCGAAGCCCGATCGACCTTCGCACCGTCCTTTTGGCCAGGTGCTGCTTTATCGAGCGAGGCGAGCCGATCGAACAACGCATCGAATTCGGCGGCGCCGCGGATCGTCTGGTCGCCGTTGCCGATGCGGGAAACGTCGGCGGCGGTGATCCCCAGGTCGCGGAGCAAGCTGCTGACCGGGTCGCTGGTGTCGGCGATGTTGATCGACCCAAAGCGACTCAGGTTCGCGAGCTCTCGACGTTCGATGCGCGGCATGATGCGAGCGGGTAGAGCAAAGGCTGCGCCGAGGGCCCAAGCGGCCGAGAGATCTCAGAGAATGGGCGAGCTGTAACGCGGTTCGGTGTTGCGCTGTAACGCTCTAAGCGCCCGGAATTTCGTGCAACAAATCACTCCGAACAATCGCGCGCGACCCGCAGCTTCGCGCCCTTCGGTCCGAGCCACACGCACGGACAGTCGCGCGCGACATCGTCGGCGGTCGCGGTTCCGTTCGCGACGTGAATCATCCACGGCGTGACCTCGCAGCTCGGCGTGAGCTTCTCTGGACTGTTCGACGCGAGAAAAACGACGCCGGACATCCGCTGCGAAGTGCGCGCGACCAAGCTGCGCGCGGTTTTGATCATCGATTCTTGAAGCGCGCGTTCGCGAATTTTTCGCGCGTCCTCTTCTTCGGTGTAGCGCCGGTAGAGTTGAAAACGCGTCAGCGGCGTCGCGGTGGAAGTGAGCACGATCTCCTGCAAACGTTCTTCGCGAATTTTCTCGAGCTCACCGAGCGAAGCGGCCGAGCTCTTCGATTCCAGCTTCAAACGTTCGACATCGATATAGAGAAAAAATCGGACTGCACACTCTTTGCGCTTTTCCAGCGGCTTTTTCCCCGGCTTTTCCAAGCGGCCGACCAGCCAATCCGTTGCGTCGCAGAGTGGGTTTATATTCAATGGAACGTGTAAGTCGCGCTCCAGGAGCACCACGTATTTATTCGTTCGATTGAGCTCGCGGATCACCGCGCGGACGTCGTTCGCCAGCGGAACGACTTTTTTCATCTCCAGCTGGGCGATGCGATCTTCTGCGCCGAACACTGCAGCTTCGAGGTTCGCAGACTGCCGGTCGTATTCAGCGATTTTTGATTTCGCCGGCGCGCGGAGGAAATCTTTTTCCAGCTCGGCGAGCGCGTTTTCCCGTTCGTTCAGGTCGCGGTTGGTGTGTTCGTCTTCGCGCGCCAATTCTTCGGACACCAACTTTCCACTCGCGGTGGAGAGCACGGCGCGACGCACGTCGACGAAGTAGTAATATCGCGGTGGTTTCGGCGCCGCGGACGCAAGCGGACCCCATGCGACGGCGAGCGCGGCTAAAGCCGCAATCATCGGCGCTCGCATCAGACGCGAATGTACGGGTGTCCGCGAGCTCGCGCAAATCTCGGGCGTTGATGGTAGTCGTAGAGGTTCGCGTGCTCGCGCCGCTTCTCATCTGTGTCCTGAGCATCGCCGCAGTCCCCGAGCGCCCGCTCCTCAGCTTCTCGGGAAATGCGGTGCTCAACGAGGAGGTCTACCGCGCGGTGCTCGATCTGCCCGATGAGGCGCAGCCCACCGCATCGAACGCACGTTTGGTGCGCGCCCGTTTGCTCGATTTCTTGAAACGCGCCGGTTACGAGCTGGCGTCCATCAAAACCAAAGTCGAGGGCGGACAGATTCACATTCTGATCGACGAGGGCCGCGTCGACAAAGTTATCGTCCTCGGCCAAGGCGCGTATCACACGTTGCGCGTGAAGCTCGAGCTCTCGATGCCGTACAACGTGTTCAATCGGCCGGTGTTGGAGCGGCAGTTGAAAGAGCTCGCCGCGAAACACCAATTCGAGACTTACCGCTTCGAGCTGGTGCCGATCGAAAAAGACGAACACGTCGGACCGCAGATCGTCGAATTGCCGAAAATTCAAGACATCGAGCTCATCCCGCCGGAACGTCCTTACGAGCTGAGAATATCTTTTTCCAAAAAGGATTTTCAGACGGGATTTGCGCCGGAAATTGTCTTCAATTCTTTGGAGGGTGTGGGTATCGGGGGACGGTTTCGACTGCGCAGCGGTTTTCTCGAAGGGGCACGTTGGGAATCGCGCGTCCGCGTGGCGGCAACTCTGCGCGAAAATATTGCCGAGACGCGAGCTCGTCCGGTTTTGTCGCGCGCCTATGGTGAATCGAAGTGGTATTCACCGCCGCTGATCGGTCCGAATTTTCGTACCTCCGTGTGGCTCCGCGCCGATCTGTTGAATCGGCGCCGGCGTGACTTAGGATTAGAGAGTTTTTTTCACATCGCGCTCGATGGGTCGATGAACGCTGAATATCAATTCAGCGACGAGCTCACCACGTCGCTCGGTTTCGGGGTGGAGCACCGGAGACTCTTCGCCATCGATCGGGGCGACGCGATGATCGATGCGATCGTCGATGAAACTCCCCGCCTACAAACGCGCCCTTTCGCCGTGGCCGCGGTGGATCTGTTGTTCACCCCCACCGAGGTCCGGCGCGATCGGAAGAGCTTTTTGAACGTGGAAGCGCGTGGATATTTGCGCGCAAACCGCGACCGCCCTCATGCGCTTCGCCTTCAATATTATTTCCAAGCGATCCAATTCGTCGGTTGGCACGAGCTCTGGTTTCGCAGCCGCGGCGCCTCGACGCATGGAGATAGTTTATTTCCCGATGAAATACCCATCGGCGGCAATTTTTTGCGCGGGCCTTTCGTCGATACTTTTTATGTCCGCCGCATCGCGGGTATCGGGCTCGACGCGCGCATCTCGCTGGTTCGTGATCTCTTCAAGTTGAGTATCTTTCACGATCTGGTTGGCTTCGGCCGCGTCGATCGCGCCGCAGATCGCACCACGAGTTATTCACTGGCGAACGCGTTTGGAATCGGAGCTCATGCGTTGCTCATCGACGCATTTCAGCTCGACGTTTATTACGGCGTGGGCTTTGCGGCCGGCGACCGATTCGATCACGGCCTGGTGTTGAGCCTACAACAAGCGTTCTAGGGACCGCTTTTACATCTTCGCGGGACATTGGAGATTCACGCCGCCCGGATGTTGCGCTTGGCAGGCGGCCATGACGTCGAGGCTACACACGTTCGACGCTTCGAGGCAGGAGACGTACGCGTTCGCTTGCGCGATATGTCCTTCGCCGCAGTTCTCGAGTGAGGCTTCGCAGGTCGCGTCCGGTGACCAAGTGACGTCGCCGCCGACGCAGTTCTTCGAGAGCCACGCCTCTTTGCGCTGGCAATAGTTCGACGCACACGCCGAGAGCGCGAAGGTCGAAAGGAGGGCGAGCGACAACAACAGCTTGTTCATCGCCCGGACTTCTAGCCGAGTTTCTCTTTCGCGCCAACGCCGAGCGCTGCGCCGATCGCGGTGGTGCAGGCGGTCACCTGGTCGTAGCACGCGGCATAGTCCGCCGGAGCTTGGCCGTAGGGATCGGCAATTTCGAGTGGAATTTCCACATCCGTGGTGACCGCCGAGAGGAGATAGGTCTTCGATTTCGCCTCGGGAAACGCCGCGAAAATCCGGTCCAAATGTTTCATCTCCATGGCGAAGATCAGATCCGCTTCTTCGACCATGGTTCGATTCAACAAACGCGAACGCGAGCGAGAGAGATCGAGGCCGTGTTCTTTCGCCACGCGCACCATCGACGGGTCCGCGGGGCGATTGACCTCTTCATGAAAGCCGGCGGACTTCACAGCCGGCATACCTGGTCTTTGGGACAGGATGCTCCGCAGATGATGATCGGCAAGGGCGCTACGGTTGATGTTTCCGTAACAGATGAAGATCACCTGTTTGGCGCCCTCCAAACGCCGCAGCGCCGCACCTCCGCTGCGCGTTTTCCGCGCACGGGCCCGCGCCCATTTTTGGCGGGCGATCGCGGTCGCGCGCTCCAACACCCAAGCACCCGTTTTCGCGGCGTCGATCAAGCCGGGTGTGGGATCGGAGAAGCTCTGCACATCGAAGTGATGTTGCGGCTTGAAGGTGAGGAGAAGATCTCGGAACGCTTCCTGTCTCGTCGGCCAGCGAATCAGCGGCTCGTCTTGATCGGGCTTTAATACTTGGACGTACCAATAAACGTCCGCAGATAGTTTGCGCGCGAGGACACCCACCTTTGCGGGCGGCGCATCCAGCGGCTTTTTTCCGCGGGTGATCAGCTCCACGAGATAGTATGGAAAATCGGCGCCCGCCGCGACCGCCAGCGGAAGAGAGCCCCAAAATCGAGGGTTCACTTCCATCAAACGACATTCATCCGTCGCTTCGTCGAGCTTGAATTCCACCATGGCCACGCCGTGCCAGCCGGTTTCACGCATCAACGCCCGCGAATATTCCAGCAACTTTGGATGGACCGGCACACTCTCGCGCAAACAACTTCCACCGCCGGTCAACGGGAGCTCGTGAAGGCGTTTATGTTGAAACGAATAAACGACCTCGCCGTGATCCGCGAGCAGTTCCACGCCGACACCGGTGCCCCGAAAATATTCTTGGACGATGACCTCACCGAATTTGATCAGTCCGCGCGCGAGCGAGAGAAATTGTTCTTGGTCGTGCGCATAAACGACGTTGACCTTGGTTCTCTTTTTACCTTTTCCGATGGAACGCGCCGGCTTCAACACCACCGGATAACGCTGTGTTTGGGCGACTGCTGCGAGCTCGGCGGCGTTCGTATAAGTATGGCTCGCAGGCACCGGCACGCCGAGCTTTTCGGCGAGCTCGAAGGTGCGCGCTTTGTCGGTGAAGAGCTCGAGCGCGGCGTTCGGTGCGATCGCCAAAGGTGCGAGCCGTTCGATGCGTTCGCGCTGCGCTGCGAGCGGCTGGAGCGTGTCTTCCGCGACGGGAATGACCAGATCGTAGTGGGTCCTCGCGAGCCGCTCCGCGATGGTGTCGACGAACGCCTCTGGATCGCCGAGCGGATCGGGATATACGAGCGCGTCGCGGACGTGTCGTGAGTGTGAGCTGAGGAATTTCGCCGCGCGCTCGCCGGCATCGATGGTCATTCCGCGCGATGCGAGCGAACGAACGATCGACAACGCCGCCGGCTGATCGCCGTCGAGGACCAAGATGCGCCGTCCGTCTTTGTCGCTCATCGCGCGATCCGTGTTACCATCCGCGCCGTCGTGCAAGGCAAAAAAGAGCTCCTTTCGCGCGTGCTCCATCGCGGTCGGCTCTTTCCTGCATTCGGGGCATTGCGCCGCGATCTTTGCGTCATCTACGGCTACCATCGCATCGTCCGCGATCGCGCGGATGGATGCGCGTTCGCCGATGACGTCTGTGGCCAAACGGTCAGTGAGCTGGAAGCGTCGCTCGTCTGGTTGAAGGAGAATACTGCAATCCTCTCCGAGCCCGAATTGATCCGCTGCATCGAACGCGGCAGAGGTCCGGGCAAGCTGAGCACGCTGATCACCTTCGACGACGGATACGCCGACAATTACACGCTGGCGTTGCCCATCCTGAAAAAACACGCCATTCCAGCCGTGTTTTTCGTGCCCTCGAATATGATCGAAGAACGCACGCTCGGTTGGTGGGACCTGATCTCCTGGACAGTGAAGCGCTCTGCGAAGCCGTCGCTCGTCTGGGAAGGCAAGACGTTTAATTTTCCGGCCGACAAGACGGAGGCGATCTCTTTCTTTCACAAAAAAATGCAGCTCGAAAAACAGAGCGCGACCAATTCTCTCGTCGCGGAGCTGGCGGAGAAATGTGGAGTCGCGCTGCCGGCGAAGGACGTTCGTGATCGCGAGCTGATGACTTGGGATCAGCTCCGCGAGGCTGCAAATTCCGGGATCACCGTGGCTTCCCACACGCATACCCACCTCGTGTTGGCGACGATCGATGAAGCCGCACAACGCGAAGAGCTGGCCACCTCGAAGGCGTTCATCGAGGAGAAGACGCGGATGCCGGTGCGGTCGATCGCCTATCCGGTCGGTGGATATCGACACTTCACTGAGGCGACACGAAAGATCGCGCACGACGTCGGTTATCAGCTCGGATATTCGTTTTGCACCGGGACGAATCGCTGGGGCTCAATTGCGCCGTTCGACGTGAAGCGCATCGGCCCGCCGAACGCGCCGGAGATGATCGCGGGGACGACGGTGTTGCCGGAAGTCTTCGACTGGCAAACCGATCACGGCGTCTACGGGGGCTAATACTTTGCTCAAACGCCTTGTTGGTTACGCCGCGTACATGCTCGGCGCGAATACGCTCACCGGGCTGCTGACGTTCGGCGTGAGCGCGTTCGGCATGGTCTCGCGCTCCAAAGAGGCTTACGGCGATTACGCATTGTTTCAACGCACCTACGAGATCGGACAAGGACTGTTCATCTTCGGTGCGAACGCCGCGATTCAAAGATATGCCGCGGGAAATGACGAAAATCGTCGCCGCTTCGGTGCGATCGCCTTTTATCTATTTTTTGGCCTGATGTTGGTGATGACCTTGGGCGGCGTCGCGGTGGGCTCGCTCGCCGGATGGACCTTCGGGCTCGCCTTATTCGGTCTGCCTTGGCTGATCCTCTCGTGGTGGGGACGATATATCGTCCGCAGCAATCTCGACGCAAAACGCGAAGCGCGACTGATGATGATCGCCTCGCTCTCGAATAGTGTGTTTCAGTTCGCGTTTCTGTCTTTTACAGACTACCGGGACGCGCTGATCTACGGCGATTTTTTAGCCTTGATCGCCAGCGGTCTCGCGGGAATGTGGTACATCCGCAGCGGCCTCGGAATCGGAATCATCGAGATATTGAAGACCAAGGTTCCGAGGGCCTTCCTCAAAGAATCTTATAAATTCGCCGTTCCGGTGTGGTGGTCGGGCCAATTATTCAGCGTGCGGAATCAGCTGCAATCGGTGTGGACCGCGGCGTGGTTGGGCACCGCGCGCGTCGGCGTCCTGGAGGGCTCGCGCACCTTCTGGCAATTTACGCAAAAACCGCTCGAATATTTGGGTCAGGCAGCGCTTCCCGGTCTGGTGAAACAGGATGCGGAACGTTCGAAACTCTATCAAGAAATCGTTCGTGTCTGTCTCACTGCATTTACTTTCATTGGGATCGCGGTCGCCGCCGGAATGCCTCTCTTGTTCGACGTCATCGACGCGATCAGCGGTAAAACCGGCGCAGATAGTTTGTGGGGAAAATATTCAGAAGTTCCTCTTTTGCTCCGCGTATTCGCGCTGCTCCTTCCGCTGCAAGCATTCCAGATGGTCACCAATCAATTGGCGGTCGCCTCCGGAAAACCGCGCGCGGTGTTGATCGCGAATATTGCCACGGTGATCGTCGTGCTTTCGGCGATCTATCCGCTGACCATGGAATATGGGCTTTTCGGGGTCATTGCGGCGGGCCAGCTCGGTGAAGCGGCGAGCGCGCTGACCTATTTCGTCGTGTTGCGCCCGATGTTTCCCAACGAGCTTCGCGCCGGTTTGAAATGGACGATCCTGACCACGGTCTGCGCCGGCGTTGCGCTGACTCCGGTCCAAATCTACAGCGACTGGAAATATAGTTGGGCGCTCTCTTTTCCGGCGGTCGCGATCTTCATGGTGATGATGGTGGTGCTCAAAGTTTTGGAGATAGAAGATTTTCGCCGCTTGTGGCGTTCGCGGCGAGGAGCGGCGGCGTGAGCGCGATCTTTTCTCTGCGTACCTTCTTCGTGTTGTCCGCGTTGTTCATCGTCTACGCGACGACGATTCCCTGGGACCTCACGCACGCTCCGACGCTCGAAGGGGTCTCGTGGATTCCGTTGTGGGATCCCGAGCGCGGCCGTCCTCCGTCGATTCCGGACTTGGTCCAGAATATTGTGCTCTTCGTTCCCTTTGGCTTTTTCGGGGCACTCTCCAGCAAAAGAGTGACTGCCCGCGGGGTCATCTGGGGAACTTTGATCTTTGGTGCGCTCGGATTTCTGCTCTCTTTGTCCGTCGAGCTGTTGCAGACGATGAGTGAGACGCGCAGTCCTTCGGCCTCGGATCTCACCACGAATACTTTGGGCGCCATGGGTGGTGCTTTTGTGGGTTTGATCTACGTGCGGCATTTCGCAGCCCGTGCGGAAGCCCAATTGATCGCCACCTCGCGTGCGCAGCCGGGCTTCGTCATTTTTTCGGGATATTTGGTGGCGATCGTCATCGGTTCGCTCGCGCCGTTCATCCCGACGCTCGATATTTCCAGCATGCGGGCGAATATTCGCGGATTGATCGATCACCCGTGGGGTGAAAAAGCGGCCGGAGCACTCTTGGCCGACGGACTATTGTATGCGGCGCTGACCTTCCTCGCGGCATACGAAGCCGTTCCTTATCTCGCGCGTCGCCTGTCCTTTGGACCCGTATCGCGGATCGGCGCGGCGCTCATGGCTGCGGCTGGAGTGTCGTTGCTTGCCGGGTTGTTGGAGCTGGCGCAGCTGTTCATCCTGGGACACAGCCCCGGGCTCCAGGATGTCGTTACGGCGATGATCGCCGCGACGCTCGGCGCGGTGTTGGTGATCGTCGCAGACTCCGGACCGCTCGCACCGGCGCGTCATCTCGGTGAGCTCTCGCGCCGGCGTGCCTGGTTGGTCTTCGCGTTCGCGGTCCTGGCTCCCGCCGCCCGCGCGTTGTCGCCGCTTCAGTTCGTTTCGCTCGAAGAGAAGATGGCCGCAGACTTTTCCTGGTGGCAGTTGGTGCCGTTTTGGGCGCTGTTCCGGAACATCAACGTGTCGACTTTTCGGAACGTCTTCGAGGCCGCCTTGTTCTATCTGCCGCTCGGGTGGGCCCTCGCCGCGCGCGGTCATTCTCCCCGGTTTGTTTTCCTCGCTGCGCTGTTGCTCGCAGAGGTGCTCGAAATATTGCAGCTCTTCATTGCGGGCCGCACCTACGACGTAACCGAAGGCCTTTATGCCGGTGCGTGCGCGCTGGCGGGGGCGTGGGCGCTCGGGCGCCTATCCGCGCATATCGACGCCGATATCGCGGGCCGAAAAAACATAGTCTAAGCTTCCTCCGTGACTCGGCGGTGGATCGTTTTCGCGGTGTTCGTCGCCGGCTGCGACGTGTCTGCGCTCGAGACCTATCCCGTGCCCGCGCCGGATGAAGATGCAGGTGTCGTCGCGAAAGAGGACGCGTCGCTCCAACCCGAATCCGATGCGGAGGCGAACGCGCAGGACGGCGGTGTCGAGAACGACGCCGGCATGATGATGGGCGAACGCGACGCCACGGCGATCGACGACGACGCGGGCATGGTGGCCGAAGCGGAGCTCCCGTTCGTGGTCGAGGCGCCGGCGGAGTTTGTTTCCACCAATCGTTTGTTCGATCCTGTCCCCGGAGCCATCCTGACCGTTAGACCAGGTCCGCAAAATCCGTGGGTGGTCATCTTCAGCGGCCGAATCCGCTCGACGAGCGCGGAATATTTTTCGCTGGAAGCGCGCATTATGGCCGACGGCGTGGAGGTCGATCGTTTCGGGCACCGTATGACCGGCGAGACGGAGAATTGGGCCGGCTTCACCACGTTTCAGACGGTCGAGCCGAATACCTCCGCGCGTACTTTTCACCTCGAGCTCGCAGCCCACGCGGGTGAATCGGCGATCTCCGACGTGCGAATTCTCGCCTTCCCCCTGCCGGCAGGCGCCGATTTTCACGAGGTGAAAACTGCGGGAGATTTCCAAGCGGCCGGCACCGGAGTGACGATCGCGGAGCTGAGCTTCACCCCGGCGGTAGAAGCTCCGTACATCATCCTCTCTCGTGCCGGACACGGTTCGATCCCGGGTGATGGAGTCGTCGAAACCTGGCTCGTCGACGACGAAGGGGATCGTCACCCGAATAGTCCAGTGGGAGTCCACTATTCCAACAATTCTTCGGCGGTCACTCCCGTGTTCACGGCGTTACGGCGTGAGCTGTCCCCGGAGACACAAACTTTCATGTTGCGTGGAACCTCGTCCGGGGTCGGCAATCCCTACGAATGGTGGAACTATGCGTGGCGTCGCGCGCTGCCGCTGACGATCAACACGCTCGAATCGATCGGCGTGGGTAATCAATTTCCGATCACCTTCGATCACGCGACCATGGTCGCCGAGCTGGAATCGGAGGTCGACGGCCGAGATATTCGCGTCGTCTACGACGACGGAACGACAGAGCGGGAAGTGTCGTTGGTGCTCGATCCGGACTCCGCTTGGAACCGCGAAAATACGACCATCTGGATCGCTGCGGCCGCGCAGGTGAACGGCATGGCGATGGACACGGGTTATCGAATTTATTTCTCGAATTCCAACGCGCCGCCGAGGAACGACGATCCGGAGCTGGTCTTCGAGTTTTTCGATAATTTCGACGCGCTCGCGCCGCAACGTTGGTTGTCGATGAATGCGGCGGTCGATGCGGTGCGCGGGGTCGCTCTCTTGGCCGGCGACGCCTGGATGGTCGCGCAGCATCCCCTCGGGACCGATATCATGCTCGAAGCGCGCGTAAAGCTGACGCGCACGATGTTGCCCGGCGCGGAAGGTGGGTTTTTGGCGATGACCACGGACCCGTTGTTCAGCGGTAGCACCGCCGCGTTCGCCTACGACGATGTCGACTATTACGCAGCCTGCGCGGTCGGCGGCGAGGTCACCTCATTTCAGCTGACCTTGGATACTCCGGCCGATAGTCATATTTATACTCTGATCAGAAAGGGTGATTCGGCCGTCGAATTTTTCCAGGATGGGAACTATCTCGATGACATCACCACCAACGTTCCCGAAGGGATGTTGGTGCCCGCCTTCCGCGCGAATGCGTCGGCCAGCTTCGAGGTGGCGTGGATTCGCGCGCGCGACTATCTCTCGATCTTTCCGACCGTCGAAATCGGCGAAAAGCTGGCCTACGAGGGGCTCGCCCAGAGCACTTGGAGAAATGCACATCTGCTCGCCTTTCGCGCCGACGTCTTTGATCGTGAATATTATGACGAAGAGCTCCCGACGCAGACCACCAGCTCTTCGACGCGCCGGGAACGAAACTCTCTAGAAATCCCGGCGAGCTTTGTGGAACATCATCATGTCATCATTTCCACGCAGCGAATTTCCGCGTCTTCGTGGGATCCGCAAGCGCGGCGCTCCGGATATGTCGTGGTGGGCTCGGATAATGTGCTCGAGACGAGCCATAGGATCGACGCGGACGGCAGCACCTTCGGCTATCACCACACCGTGGGTTTTGCCGGACTATTTGTGGGAAGGCTGCCGGTCGAAGTCGCAAATGGTTACCGTTCTCTCGACGGGATCACTGTGCAATCCGCTGAATCGGTGATCATCGTCTTGCGTTATCCGCGCTGAGTATGAGCAGTGGGTGAGCGTCGATGACCGCGCCTCAGGAAACGGGTCTCAAACCCGGTGAGCTCGTCGGCGAGCGGTATCGTGTCGTCTCCGAGCTCGGCGCCGGCGGGATGGGCACCGTCTATCGTGTCGAACATATCTTGATGGCCAAAGAGATGGCGATGAAGCTCCTCCGGCCGGAGCTGTCGATCATCCCGCAGATCGTGGAACGTTTCGAACGCGAAGCGCGCTCTGCTTCGCGACTCGACAATGAACATATCGTGCGCGTCACCGACTTCGGCCGCGCGCCGAACGGGGCCTTGTTTTTGGTGATGGAGCTGCTCGAAGGAGAGTCGCTCACCCATCGACTGAAGACGGCCGGCGCGATGCCTCCCGCAGACGCGCTGGAGCTCGTCGATCAGATCCTGACCGCCTTGGAGCACGCACACGCGAACGGTGTGGTGCACCGCGATCTCAAACCGGACAACATGATGTTGGTCCGCCGAGATCACCGCGTCATCATTAAAATTCTTGATTTCGGTCTGGCGAAAATGACGACCGGCGCCGGTGCGGAAAATGGTCCGACGCTGACTCAGGCGGGGATGGTCTTCGGGACACCTCGATATATGGCGCCCGAACAAGCGGCCGCCGAACCCGTCGACGAACGCACTGATCTTTATGCCGTCGGCGTGATCCTCTTCGAGATGTTGGCGGGCAGACCGCCGTTCGTGGCCGAAAATGCGGTCGATTTATTGACGGCTCACCTGACGCAACCGGTGCCTCCGCTCGAAGGACATGCGGCCACGCCGAGCCTGGAAGCGATGATCAACCGCGCGATGCAGAAACATCGCAAAGACCGTTATGAGAGCGCGGCTGCATTTCGTGCGGCGGTCAACGAGACCCGGTCGTCTTTGCCGGACTATATCGCGGGATTCTTGCCTCCTGTCTCTGCGGACACGAGGCTCGCCGATACGAAGATATCGAATACGGTGGTGAAGCGCGGTCCGTCGGCGATTCAGTCGATGGTACCCGCACCCAAGGCGAATATTTCGGCGATCCTTCTCGCGGTCGCCGTCGCGATCATTGCGGGAATCTCGATCTTTATTTTCTCCGGAGACGAAGAGACGAGCGCGCATACCAAAGCGGAAGCGGCGATCGCTTCCGGCGATCTCTCTTCGGCGCGCGCCATCCTCGGCCAGTTGATCGCCCAAGATGCACGCGACGCGCGGACTCAAGTTTTGTTGGGGCACGTGAATGTGGCGGAGGGTGATTTCGTCATCGCGGCCGACGCCTACAAGCTCGCGCTGGAGCTCGACGGCTCTTCGACGCGCGACCCGGTGATGGTGGCGAATATTCGCCGCATCGTGGAGAAAAATAAGAAGTCGGGCGGTGCCCTGGTGATGGCCTTGGCGCTTCACGCCGACGACACGGCGACCGTGTTGCTGACTGAGCTCGCGCAGAACGCACCCACGCAACGCATGCGAAATCACGCGTTTCAAGCGTTGGAGCGCCTCGGGCAAACGGCGCGGCTCGACCTGGTGAATTATTTGTCCGTGGAGCTGGAAAAAATTGGTGCCAAAGCGTGCAAGACGCGAAAATGGTACGTCGACCGGCTCGTACAAGTGGACGATCCGCGCGTGCTGGCAACGTTGAAGAGAGAGAAGGCGCGGAAGGGCGGAATATTGGGTTTAGAAGACGTCAATAAATGTATGTCGGACGAGCTCAAGACCCATATCGAGCGCATGGAAAAGAAGGGATAAGTTGTGAAGGGAATTGTTGTCGTCGCAGCGCTGGTGTTGGTCGCGGCCTTAGTTTGGTATTTCACGCGGACCGAGGATTCGGAACGTCCCAATGCGGAGGTGGTCGCGACTTCGACGACAGCCTCGCAGAAGCTTATTCAGCCGAAAAAATTGCCGCGGCCGGACCCCAAAGCGCCGAAGAATATCTTCAACACGGATCCGAACGAGAATCCTACGCTGAAGCCGAAGGCCGAATAGTTACTCTAGAACGAGAGTGTGGCCTGCGCGCCGACTTGAAGCCAATGCACTTTGAACCCGTCGTCGGTGATGCGGTTGTAACTCAGCAATACGCCGATATCGATCACCGGAATCAACGTGAAATCTAGGCCGACGCCGGCGTCCATGGCGAAACCTTTAAAATCACCTTCGAGACTGCCGTAGCCGCCGTGAATAAAGGCGTTCGGCGAAAGTAATGCGCCGATCGATAGTCGCGCACCGGCCATCGCGCGATAACCTTTGGCCTCTTGGACGGTATCGAAGCTGACTTTGATTTCAGGTGTCAGAGAGATCAGCGGAAGGCCGAGCTTATATCCGGCGCGCCCGGCGAAACTAAATCCCACGGTGGAGTCCGCAGGTGGATCGAGAAGAAAAGTAGGGCCGAGCTCGACACCGAGCGACAGGCCGGCTTGTGCTTCCTTCGGTGCGAACGCACAGCACATCAAAAGACCGAGTGCGCTCGCAGCGAGGAGCTTTCCGGAACGGGCAGGGGACAACATCGTCATAGGGTGAGAAGACGACGTACGGAGCCGCGGATCAATTCCGCGAGCGCCCTCACGAACGCTTGGGGCGTTTTTCAACGCTGCGCGGCTTCAAAACGCGGCTGCACCCCGGTTTCGACGCTGGCCCACAGGTCGCAACCGAAACCGGCGATGGAAGAGACCCTGGCACCCGCGCAGCCGATCCGAGATCTCGGACTGACGATCAAAGGGACGCCGCTGGAGCGCGTCATCGCGGACTTCGAGCACGAGCTCGACCTGGCGGGGATCCTGAAAGTGCGACCGCGCTTCTATCTCTCGAGTGAGTGGGGCGTGCCTTTTCCTTCGCTGGCGATCGCCATTCCTTTCTATTTGGCGACCCCCGAGCTGACCAAGATTCATGCGGACCGTCATGGTCATGTCGAAGGTGCTTCGCGCGCGGATATTCTTCGATATCTGCGCCACGAGATGGGTCATGTGATCAGTTATTGTTACCGGCTCCATGACGACGAGGAATGGGTGAAGCTCTTCGGCTCGATGACTCAACCTTATGTCGAAGAATATCGGCCGGAGCCTTTTTCTCGGCGTTTTGTGCGCCATTTGCCGGGTTGGTACGCGCAAAAACATCCCGACGAAGATTGGGCGGAAACTTTTGCGGTGTGGATGACGCCGGGGCTCGACTGGAGAAATGACTATGCAGAGTGGCCCTCGGCGATGGCCAAGCTTCTTTATTGTGATCGCGTGGTGAACGCGGTGAAAGACAAAGAGCCGCTGATCGCCGTCGAAGACTTCGACGAGGACGTCGCAGAGATCTCCTATACTTTGGATCAGTATTATACGCCCCAGGGCTCAACTGAGGAGAAGCTCCCGCGTGGCATGGACGGCGCGTTGCGCGCGATCTTCGAGGATGAGGGATCGGAGAAGGCGGAGGCCGGCGAGAAGACGATGCCGGCGCGCGAATTTATCGAGCGCTTCCGCAGAAAGATCATGGGCGATGTGTACCTTTGGACAGGTCACTTTCCGGAGCGCACCGGCCAATTGTTGCTCCGCCTCGCGGAGAGGGCGGAGCAGCTCGGTCAAGTTTGCCGGCTCGATCGCCAGACGGATGCGCTGATCGGTCTCACGACGCTCGTGACTGCTTTGGCGATGAATCACGTGGCGTACGGGGACTACGCGCGGTGAGCTTCGGGCTGCGCGAACGCGGCGGCCGATTTTCGTAACGTGCGACCGCGAGCTCGACGATCTTTTTGATCAGATCGAGATATTCGATCCCCGCCGCTTTTGCGGCCATGGCCAGCTCGCTGGTTTTCTCCAAATAACAGCTGGCGTTCACTTCGATGACGTAGATTTCACCGTCGGGGGCCAGGCGGAGATCGACACGCCCGTAGTCTCGCACGCGGAGCGCTCGATAGGCTTCGAGAGATGTCTTTTGCAGGCGTGCGCGCAGCTCGTCCGGAATATCCGCGATCACCGATTTCGTGCCGCGATATTCGGGTGAATTTTTATCCCATTTTGCTTTGGCGTCGCAGATGCGCGGTTTGTTGTCGGGAAATCCGGTGAAATCCATCTCGATCGGCGGGAGCACGGTGAGTTGTTCGTTGCCGATAATTCCCACGTAGAGCTCGCGCCCTTCGATGAATTCTTCCGCGAGCGCGTCGTCGTTCAGCTCGTCGTGAATTTCGGAGACACGTTTCATCAACGACTTGGCGTCGTGGACCAGAGAGCCGGAGTCGATACCGAGCGACGCATCCATGCGCACCGGTTTTACGAACAGAGGCATGCGCAGATTGCCGCCGGTTTCGAAGTCGGCGGTTTTCGAGAACAGCGCAAAACGCGGATATGGAATCTTCTCGTATGCGAGAATCTTCTTCGTCAGTGCCTTGTCGCCGGTGATGTAAAACTCCCCGGGGCCTCCACCCGTGCGGCGAAATTCCAGGAGGTCCACGAGACCGACCGCGGGGACATCTCCAAAATAAGTATCTCCGAAGCTTTCCATCATGTTGAAGACCAGATCCGGGTCTTGTTCACGCAAATCTCGAATGAATTGTTCGACGTCGCCGTGGACTGCGAGGACGCTCACGTCATGCCCGAGCTCGCGCAGCGCGTCGGATACTTGGGGCACAACTTCGTCGTGCTCCTCGGAATTTTCTTCTTCTACATATGTGAGCACGGTAATTTTCATGTTGCCGAGGTGAGAGTGCATGAAGCACGCCACCGTGATATTTGATCCGGATGCGAATAATCTTGATCGCTGCATTAGGGCTCACGCTCCCTTCCTGCGCGCACGTCATCGATACTCGCCAACAACTCACCGAACCCACGGGATGGTGCAAAGACCTGCCGTTCCCGTTGGAGCTGCCCTACGCGGACGGCGGAACCATGGTTCGCGGCCGGCGCCTGCCGCTCGAGCAACCCGTCTCTGAATGGTCTTACTTCGACCACAACGGGAAATTAGTTCTCATCGAAGAAGAAATTCCCGAAAAAGAAGTATTTTTTACGGCGTACTATCCGGAAGGAAAAAAACAGTTCGAAGGGGGATATGTCGCTTCGCCGCACGGCTATCTGCCGCAGGGCACCTGGCGCTTCTATCACCCGAATGGGCAATTAGCGGCGCGTGCGATGCTCGAACGCGGTGCGCTCACCGACAAAACCCAATGGGACACGGATGGAAAGATCGTCGCCTGGAATATGGACCCGGTCGTCTTCGAGCTGCGCCCGATGCGTCCCGTGCAACCGCTGGTGCCTGAATATCCGGAGGTCGCGTTGACCCACGGCGTCCAGGGCTCCTCGTGCTCTTTGGTGTGCGCCGATGACAATGGGAAAGTTGCCGGTGTCTTTCCACTCTCTTATTCCGCGAGCGTCTTCGGCGCTTCGGCAGGAGAAGCGATCAATCAATCGGTCTATGTTCCGCGAGTGATCGCCGGCGCCACCTATCCTTCGTGCCAACGCATCATTGTCGGTTACGCAGTTCGCTGAAGAGCTTTTCTCTAAATTCAGCGATCGATTTTGGACGGAGTATTCCCCCCATTCCCAACGCCTTGGCGGCCTCCACGTTCTTCAGGCGGTCGTCGACGAAAATACACTTCGAGGTTTCGACGCCGAGCGCGCGGGCCGCTCCGAGATAAGCTTCGGCGTCCGGTTTGCGGACACCTGTCCGGCAGGACACGAACCTCCAATCGACGAAACGAGATAGTTTTAGCTTGTCCTCGATCAATAAATAGAAGCTCGGATAGTTGGAGAGCGCGTACATCGGAATATTTTCGGCTTTGAGCTCGGCGAGTAGCTCCTCGACTCCGTCTAGATATTCGTACGCCGCGTACATCGCGCCCTTCAGCGCTTGGAGGTCGACTTCGCGGCCGTCGCGGAAGAACGTTTTTGCGTAGGCCGTCTCGTCGAGATTTCCGAGCTCGAACTCCACCCATGCTTTTGGGTGAACGATCTTCAGCAGCTCTTCCATGGTGAGGCCGAAGAACTGCGGCAAATGTTCATAGAAGGGTTCGTTGACCAACGTCTCCATGACGTCGAGCAGGAGGATCGGCATCGATGCACTTCACATCGGCGTCTCGCCGGCGGCAACCACGGCGTTTCGCCCGCGCGCTTTTGCTCGATACATCGCTTGATCCGCCGCGTGCAGCAGCTCGGGTGCGGTGAGCGCGTCGCCCGGAAACGTGGCTACGCCGAAGCTGGCGGTGATCGAGAGATTCAGGTTTTTTTCGGAGAGGAAGACGTGTTGTGCGATGCGGCTCGAGAGGCGTCGTGCCACCAGCTGCGCAGGTGCGGCGTTTGTCTCCACCAAGATGATCGCGAGCTCGTCGCCGCCGTAGCGAAATGCAGAGTCGACTTTGCGGATGGAGCCCGCGAGCACGCGACCGAATTCGGACAAAACTTCGGAGCCGAGCACATGCCCGTGCGCGTCGTTGACCTCCTTGAAGCGGTCGAGATCGATGAACAACAAAGAGAGCGGGTGATTGAAGCGCAACGAACGTTCGACCTCGATGCGCAACATCTCGCGGAGGTGGCGAGCGTTGTAGAGGCCGGTGTGTTCGTCGGTGATCGTCAGCTCCTGAAGGCGCTGGAAATTGCGTGCATTGGCGATGGCGATGGCGGCGTAGTCGGCGATCGTCTTCAGAGTTTCGAGATCCGCTTGGACCATCGACTCGCCTTCGCCGCGGACCAGCTCGAGAACTCCGAGATTTTGATCGCGCACACGGAGCGGGAGCGCGAGCGTTCGATCCTCGACCTGAATGTCGCCGGTTTGAAATGTCTTGCCGGCGATACCGGCTTCGCGTGCGATACGGACACCGCGCTGTTTGTCGGCACCTGGTCCAACGGCCAGCTCGTAATAAAGCTCGCCGGTCTTCGGATCTTCGAGCAACAGCGACCAGCTCGATGGCCGCACCAAATGGGTTATTTGTTTGATGATCGAGCGCAATACTTCGGGCGGCTCGAGCGTCGAAGTCAGCGCTTTGGCGATCTCGTTGAAGACTGCGAGATGCCGAACATCATCTTCCGACATGGCGAACCCGATGCTTGCGCAGGCTTCGGAACGTTGCAACATTGGCGGGCGATGAATCGCGCGGGGGCGTCGAGGAGATTGGCTGCGATAATTTTTCTGGCAACTATCTCCTGCGTGGCGCTCACCAAGGAAGAAATCCGCAGCGAAGGCGCGAAACAAAACTATCGGGCACTCGCGAAATGGCTCGAAGATGAAGATAGTTGGGCGCGCGAGGAAGCAGCGCGAACGATCGGCGAGGCGCGGTGGGCGGAAGGCCGAGCGCTGCTCGAAACGCGGCTTTTGGATAGTTCCGAAAAAACGTATGTGCGCAGAGCTGCGGCGGAAGCGCTGGGCGCGCTCGCGGATCCGGCGTCTTTTTCGGTGCTCGCCGGGTTGGTGGAGCGGCCGGAAACTCCGCCGGAAGTGAAGATCGCCCTGGTTCGCGCGATCTGCGCCTACGAAGGGCCGGAGCCGATCGCGGTGATCGCGCCGCTGGCGAAGAACGAAGATCTCCTCGTCGCAGCTACGGCTCAAGCGTCGTGCCGGAGGACGCCGTGAAACACGCCTGGATTTGTTTGTTGCTCGGCGCCTGTGCCGTACATCCGACGGAGGTGCTGCAGTTGGCGGATGCCGACGGCGACCGCGCGATCGAAGCGGCTGCAAATGAAGCGCGCGAATATTTGCGCGACCGAAATCAGGAGCTCGAGGTCCGCGTCGCGGCAGCGATCACGCTCGGCAGACTGCGCCTGGCGACGCCGGAAAATATTGCCGGGTTGGGCCAAATATTGGCCGGCGACGAAGCTGCGAAATTGCGTTCGGCCTGTGCTTGGGCGCTCGGCGAAATGCGCAGCGACGGCTCTTTATCGGCGCTCGCCGGAGCCCTGCGGACGCCGCTCGATCCGTTGAGCGGACAATATTTGCTCGAAGGGATCGCCAAACACGAAGCGTACCTGGCGAACGATCCCGAACGTTTGGTGAGTGTGGTCGAGGCCCTGGTCTTTTTCGCGGGAAATCAAAGCGGGAGGCCTCCTGCAGTTTACGACGTGCTCGGCGAAAGAACGCGCACTCTTCCGGTCAACATCAGCGTGCTCAATCGCGCGACGGCGTCGGCCTCGAAGAACGACGCGCGCAGCGTCGCGGCCATGTACAACGCGGTTTACGAGCTCTTGGCGCGCATCGAACGTTCGCAAAACGAAATACTGGCGGGACCCGCGGAATATCAGGTGCAGCTCGCGGAAGCGGTCGGACAGCTGCAACGAGCGATGCGGTTTCAGGATCCGCAGACGACGCTGTTCACGACTTGGTACTTGGGACGGCTCGCGAAGTTGAACGGACTATCTTCGCCGGCCGCGGACATCTTGACCGGTGCGCGCGCTGATCTTCCGACCAGGCCGACGCTGGCGCCCTCTCTTTCGCTGCGTTTCGTCGCCGCGTGGACCTTGGCGCAGCTGCAGTTGGCCGGCCCGGGGCCACGGTTGGCTTTGGCGCGCGACGTGTTGGCGCACGAAAGTGAGCCGTGCATTTTGAAAATGCTCGGTGAGCTGTCCTCGAGGACAGAAGACTACGATCAGGCGCAGAAGATCCTCGGCGTCACCGAGGCCGGGCGATGAGAAGATGGGTGTGTTGTTTGTTGCTCGTATCTTGTTCTGCGAGCACCTCCGTCGACTTGCCGCCTTTGGTGGATCTCAGCGGGCTGCACGGAGGTGCGCGGCAACCGGCGAACCTGGAGCAGGTTTCGGTCAAAGCGCTCTACGTGGTGCCGCGCTCGTTCGGTGTGTTGGGGCTCGAACAACAGGATGTATCGCTGATCGATCTCGTGGGTGTGATGAGCGAAGACGGTTCACTCTATCTCACGGACATGCTCCATGACCCGGGCCCCGCGGCGTACGATTTCGGAAAAATCGCGCGTTCGGAAATTTTGCTCGCTTCAGAGCAGGGCTCTTTTTCGCGGGATTATGGGCGTTTTACGCCGTCACCGGACGCGTTGTTGTCTCTCGATCGCGGTTTCGAGATCGAGGTCCTTGTGCGCGGGCTTCGCGAGAAACTGGTCTTTAGGCCAGGTTACGAGGCGACGCTCTACCAACCTTACCGGCGCGCCGGAACTACACCTGAGCCGGGCCCCACGGGAGCCACGCCGGCCGGTGGTTGGTCGGATTCGAGCTTCAACGGCGAAGACGGTGAGTCCGCGGATGCCGGCGAAGAAGGCGCTCCCGGCGCCAACGGCCAAAGCGGCAAAGATGCGGGCCAAAGCGGGGGTCGCGGCGGAAACGGCTCGAACGGTGGCGATGGGCTCGAGGGTCAGGTGGGCAACAACGGAGGCGCCGGTGGCAACGGAGGCCGCGGCGGAGACGGCGGAAATGGTGCAAGCGGCGGGACGGGTCTCTCCGGCGGTGTCGGGGAACGCGGCGAAGACGGACCTGTACTCGAGATCAGTGTCCGCCCGATCTATTCGAAATTTTATCCCGACGAACAATTGATCTTCATGCAGGTCACGGCCTCGTGGTCGAACCGCAGCGAAAAAAAGAACTACATCTTGCACCGAAAACAGCGCTTCTCCGTCGCATCGATCGGTGGACGCGGTGGCCAAGGCGGCGCAGGCGGACAGGGCGGCCAAGCCGGCGCCGGTGGTGAAGGCGGCGACGGCGGCGACGGCGGCCGGGGAGGCGACGGCGCGCGGGTCTCCGAGGGCCGAGGCGGGGACGGCGGGCCCGGCGGCGAAGGTGGACGCGGCGGCCACGGCGGAAACGGCGGCAGCGGCGGCGATGGAGGCCGCGGCGGTGCAGGCGGCCAAGGCGGAAGCGGCGGCGAGGTTCGCGCGACGGTGATCGGCGACGCCGACTTCGTCCGCGACGTCCGCGCGTTCATTCAGCTCGAGAGCATCGCCGGCGAAGGTGGAGCAGGCGGCGAAGCAGGCGCGGGCGGATTCGTGGGCGGCGGCGGTGGCGCGGGAAGCGGCGGCAACGGTGGCAACGGCGGCAACGGCGGCGCGGGTGAAACGAGCGGCAGCGTGGGAGCGCGCGGCGACGATGGAGACAACGGCGATCGCGGATCGAGCGGCTCGTCGAGCGGCGATTCGGGGCAAACAGGCAGCGGCGGCCCGCGGGGACGTCCGGGACGGGTATCGTGGTGACGATGAAACGAAATCGGGTGTCGATGTTCGTACTGGTCTTTAGTACAGCGTGTGCTTCGGGACCGCGCGTTGCGGACGTACAAGAGATGGGTCGCGAGCACGACACGCAGTCGTTGGTCGAAGCTTACGGCCAAACGGACAGCGACGCGGTGCGAATCGCCGTTCTGGAGCAGCTCGCGGAACATCCGGATGATCAGCCGGGGCGAGCGCTGGTGTTGCGACAAGCGCGGAGTGCGACCACCGAGGCGGTGAAACTATCGGCGCTGCGGGCTGCGTCGCGTTACCAAGGTGAGGAGTCGATCGAGGTGTTGATCGATCAGCTCGATGATCCCTGGCCGGCGGTGCGCGAGCTCTCTCTGGCGTCGCTGTCCTCGCGGTCAGCTGCGGCTTTGGCGAAGCTCCGCGAGCAGGTGAGCACCAGCCAGAGCCCGCTGATGCGTGCGGCTTGTGTCCGTTTGTTGGAGAGCGCGGCGAGGATCGATCCGGGTGCGCACGACGACGTGGTGAAGCTGATGTTTCAAGCCGCGAACGACGATGCGCCGAAGGTACGCGAGGCGGCGGTGAATGCGTTTGGTACTTTAGGCGTGGTGAATGCGCGACCGAAGTTGATGGAGCTGCTTCGCACGGATCCGGATGCGTCGGTCCGAATGAGCGCAGAACGGGCGATCCAAAAGTTGGGTGATGCGGCGAAGCCGAGCGCGATCGTCGCGGTGTTGCCGCTGAAAAACGATACCGGGCTCGCGGATCCGGAGCTCGATCGTTTCGGCGCGCAGCTCGCGGAGTATCTCTCCGCGCGATTATCTTCGGGCAAAGTGTGTGAGGTGATCGATCCCGCGAAAGTGGAAGCGGCGATCGCCGAGATGAAGAAGGTTGGCGCGGCGATGTATGACGGCGAGGCGCCGAATGCGCCGATGATCGGGCGTTTCAAGATCGCGAACCAGATGGTCTACGGATCGCTGCAAAAACAGGGTGCGATCTACACCATCGTCTTGCAGCGCATGGAGCTGAGCACGCTCGCGCAAGTTCCGGGAGCGGCGGTGACGGTGCAAGGTTATCGCGCCGATCTCGAACAGTTGAAGGTGCGCGCGGCCGATCAGTTGTTGGCGAGCTTTCGATGATCGCGCTCGTTCTCGTTTCTTTGTTGCCGTCGCAGCTCTTGTTGAGCGTCGCGCCGGGTCAGTCGAAGGCCGAAGTATTGGCCGCGATTTCGCTGGAGTCGCGCGTGGAGATGGGCGCCGGCGACAAACAAGCGTTCGCGGATAATTTGTTGCGCACACGATTTCTGGAGACGTTGAATCGCTTCAAGCTCGCGCCTGTGTCGAAAGAGGGGGAGCTCGACGTGCGCGCGTTCGTTTCGTTCGTCCGCGGAAAACGTGAAGGTCGGGAGTACGTGCTCGCATTTTCGGAGCGCGGTTTGACGTGGATGTACGCGCGAATTCCGGTGGGCGTGGATGCCTCGCGCGATCAGGAGCCGGGTGATGCGAGCGATCGGTTGCATCGATTGAAGAGCGCATTGCGCGCGATCGCGAACGAGGGCTTCGCGATCGCGGCAAAGGATAGAGATACGTTCGGAAACGTTTTTGCTTGGACTGGTCGAAAGGCCAGTACAAGGATGGAAGCGTGGTACGTCCCGGAGCTCGATGAGCTCCGAGTCGTCATTCACCCCTGACCGTTGGATCACCGGACGACCTCCACACGAATCTTGTGGAAGTCTTCCAAAGTCACGTGATCGCCGCTTGCAGCCTGCAAACAAAGATCGACCGTTCCAACGTTTGCTTCGAGCCAAACTTCAGTTTCACCGTTCGAGAAATCTTTGTGTTCCGAATCGGCGATCATTTTCGTTCCAGGCGTCAAACAATCCTGTCCGACGATCAGATGAAAATGTCCGCGATCGGTCGACGTGCCGCCTTCGGCTTTTTCGATCGTAAAATCGTTTGCACCGAAGACGAGATGAAGCGGCGGACGAACATTCGTGCCGTTCATCGGTTCAACGAAGAAGACGCGACCGAACATCTGCGCGCTCGCATCCTCATTTCCTGCGTCGAGGCCAGCATCATTGCCGGCATCGATCGGCTGAGCTCCCGCATCCGGTTTCGGCGCTTCGATGTTTCCATCGTCGCCGCAGAAATGCAGGAGAGGGGGAAGGGAAAGAAACGCGAGAAAGAGCAACATTGCTCCCTGCATCGGTTTCGAGAAAGGCGCGCGGATTCGCGTGCCGAGTATCAAAGTCTGCGTCATCAAATACCTCCTTGAAGACTTGTTGAGAATAACGCGGGCCTATGACAGATCTGGTCAGACCGCTATGGCCCGACCTACCAAGACTTTTGGCCGCTATTCGCCGACGCGCCGGTTTGAAGAGGTCCGCGCGCTCCTGAACTCGTCAGGAGGCGCTTCGGTCTACGACATTTCAGAGCGTCTCGGGATCAGTGTGCGTACCGCGATCCGATATCTGCGGGCGCTCGAAGATTCCGGAGAACGACTTTACGACGAGCTGGATGGAAATCGCAAGGTGTGGAGGCTCATGCCCAGCGCGCGCGAGGGCCTGCTCACACTGACAACGAGCCAGATGGTGAGCTTGTTTCTCTCGCGGCGTGTCTTCGACTTTCTCGAAGGCACCGGCTTCAAAGAGGATCTCGACGAAATCTTTCACCAGCTCGAGTCGCATCTGAAGCGCAAAGACTTCGTCGCGGTGAAAAATCTTGATCGCAAGCTGTTCGATGTGAATGAAGCGCCGTTCTTTTACGAAGGCCGCATCGAGGATGTGAACGACATCATCACCGCGCTGATCCGCGAAGAACGCATCACCGCTACACACAACAGCGTCGGCCGCGGGCAAAAGGAATTTGTCCTCGATCCCTATACGTTGCTCGTCTACAAGAAGGGCCTCTACATCGCGGGCTACTCGCATCATCACAAGAACGTGCGCACCTTCGGCCTCGACGGCTTTCGCTCGGTCGATTGGAAGAAGGGCGAGAAGTTCGATTATCCCGCGGAGTTTCAGCCGGCGGAGCTGGTCGAAGGATCATTCGGTCTGTTCACCGGACCCGCAACTTTGGTGCGCGTGTTCTTCGACGACAAAGTCGCGAAGTACGTGAAGCGGCGCGAGTGGCATCCGTCGCAAAAGATCGAGAAGGTGAACGGCGGGATCATCTTGTCGCTCGAAGTGAGCGGCACCTTGGAGCTGATGAGCTGGGTGCTCGGCTTCGGAGAGAAGGCGGAGATCCTCGAGCCGCAAGCGTTGCGCGAAGAAGTTTCGCGCGTGGTGGAAGCGGCGGCGAAACGTTATTCGACGCCCGCCATTCTCGGCTTGGCGGCGAACAAGTCGGAGTAATAGGGCCGCAGATATTGCGGCAACATTTCCGTGTTGCCCATGGTGCCCGACGCGAGGCTTGCGTACATCTCGGTCGTGTTCTCCGGATCTTTTTCGATGAAGTGCTGCGCGATCTTGCGGACGTGTGGATCAGCGGTTTCGTCTTTGGCCAAACGCGCGACGTCCGCGCGGAACACGGCTTGTTGGGCAGTCTCGAACCCTTTGTCGAATTTCTTGTGATCGTACCAAGCGTGCGCGAGCTCGTGCACTGCTGCTTCCTCTTGTTTGCCGTAGACGAAGGTGTACGGGACGGCGCGGCCGCTGGCGTCGACGCGCGGAACTTGGAAGCCGCCGCCATCGCCGGTTTCGGGACGGCGGATCTGCATCGGCACGTTGTTGAGATATTGGCGTGCTTCGGGCGTGTACGGATAACGCGCGATGATGTCGTCGCGGAATGTTTGTTCCTCGGGCGTCATCGCGAGCTTCGGATCGCGCGGGTACGTGCCTTCGGGCGTGATGTTCCACGTTGCGCCCCACGGATAGGCCGTCGTGGTCGCTTCGGGAGTCGAGCGCGTGATCGAGTCGTATTTGGGATCGTAGGTGAAGGTTGGGTTGTCGGGTGCGCGCGAACCGGTGATCAACGAGTCGCGATATTCGGCGCGGATCTGGGCCGCTTGTTCGTTGTCGTGCCCGTTCGGGCGCGTGGCTCGCTCGAGGCGGGGATCGAGCTGGCGTGAAGCGAGGTACGCGCGCGCTTCGTCGGCGGAGGCTGTGCGTGCAGCGTCGGTCGCGGCGGTTTCGACGTTGGCAGGATCGTACGATTTGTCTCCGAAGACACGTTGGTGTCCTTCGCTGCCGGGTTTCATGTGTTGTGCGTGGAAGTCTCGTTCGGCTGCCGCGGCGACGTCGCCTGTGTTGGGATCAGCCTTCCCCGCGGCGAACACATCCCCGGCGCCTTGCGCGAAGCCGGTCTGTGCACCGCGGGCGGCCGAGCGTTCGACACGGATCGCGTCGCCGGTGTCGGTGGCATTATATTGAGTAGAGCTCGGAACAGGTTGCGGCGGAGCTACTTGCGGCGCGGCACTGATCTGAGGATCAGGCTTCGTGTCGGTGAAACGTTGAAATTCCTGCGCCGCGGCTTCCGGATTCGGATCGAGCTGCGGTTCAGGCGGCGGTGGAGGAGGTGGAGGCGGCGGTGGCGGTGCCGCTTCGCTGATCTGCGGCATCGGTTGATATTGAGGCTGCGTAACGGATGAGACGCTCGTCATGCGACGCGTTCATCGCAACCGCCGTGCCGCGTTGAGATGCGGGATCTTTATTCGATCGCATCCAAAGCAGGACGCGGAGGTCCGAGGCGTGCGGTTCGCTATTCTTCTTCGGGCGGGAGCGTTTCTTTTTCGTTCTCGTAGTCGGGCGTGACGTCCTCGACCTCGTCGTCGATGCCTTCTTCGCCCGGTTTGCCCTCGTGTTTGGCGCGCGCCAGGATTCGGTGGAGCACGTTGCGGTGCACCTGCGCGTGTTCGGCGGCTTTGGTGATGTTGCCGCCCGCGAGATCGACGACGTGTTGCGCGTACGCCAGCTCGAACGCTTCGAGCGCTTGGCGGCGCGCCTCTTTGTATGGGAGCGCGAGGAATCCGCCGACGACGATGCCGCTGGTCGTTTCCGTGGGATTGCGGATCGTGGTCGCCGGCGATCGCGCGCGCAATTGAAGCGCGAGCGAGAGACCTTGGCTCGAGAGCGACGCGGCTTGGTCGATGACGTTGCGCAGCTCGCGAACGTTGCCCGGCCAATCGTAGGAGGTCAGCGCGGCCAAGATCTCGCTGGTGAGATCGAGCGAGCCGGCGCCGTCTCCACGGGGCGGAATCCTCGACAAAAACTCGCGCGCCAACACCGCGATATCTTCGCGACGTTCGCGGAGCGGCGGCAGATTCACGCGGATCACTGCGAGACGAAAGTACAGGTCGCTGCGGAAACGTTTTTGGCGGACTTCTTCTTCGAGCGAACGATTCGTCGCGGCGATGACGCGCACGTCGATCGGGCGGAAGTCGTTCGCGCCGACGCGTTTCACACGTCGCGTTTCGAGCACACGTAACAAACGGGGTTGCAGCGTGGAGGGGAGCTCGCCGAGCTCATCGAGAAAGATCGTGCCTTTGTCCGCTTGTTCGAAGGCACCGGTGCGATCGCTCATCGCGTTCGTGTACGCGCCCTTCACGTGTCCGAAGAGCTCGGACTCGATCAGGTTCGAGGGGATCGAGGCGCAGTCGACGACGATGAAAGGACCGTTCGCGCGCGTGGACGCTTGATGGATCGCTTGGGCGACGACTTCTTTGCCGGTCCCGGTTTCGCCGCTGACGAGCACAGTGGCGTCGGTGCGGGTGGCGCGCTCGAGCACCGAAAAAACTTCGCGCATGCGCCGGCTTTTTCCGAGCAGCGGGCCGAAGGAGGTCGCTTCGGAAGGTGGCAGCGGATCCGATTTTTCCGGTGCGAGCAGCTGGAGCTCTGTTTCGCCGACGCGAAAGACAGCACCGGGACCGAGGTTCACTTTCGAGAACTTGGTGCCTTCGTAATAACTGCCGTTCGTCGAGCCGAGATCTTCGGCGACGACCGATCCGTTGTGATTGATCAGCTGCAGATGTTTGCGTGAGACCGCAGGATCCGGGAGGCGCAGCGTTGCATCGAAAGCGGAGCCGATGACGAACGGCTCGGTACCGAGGAGGATCGCTTCGCTGCCTTTCAGCTCGCCCGAAAGAATGCGCACCACCAGCACGCCTTCCGCTCCGGCGATCGAGGTGCCTCCGATGACTTGCGTGAGTCGCTCTGGCGGGGTGTCGGCCACGGACCGGCGAAATCTCGCAGTGATTGCACGAGGCCGCAAGACCCTCGCGGTGATGCGCTCTCTTACGGCATGAACTTTCACTCGGCGGCGTTGTTGCCCGCGTGTTAGTGCGCGGGCCGATGCGCCGGGGTGTGCCCTACCTACTGTTTTTCGTCGTTCCGCTCGCGCTCTCTTGCCGCGGGTGCGGCGGGGGTGGCCCGGCGGTGCAGCCGATCAAATACGTCGGCAAAGACGCGGAGGCGGTGCTGGAGATCCGCGATCTCGGCGCGCTCGCGAAACACAAGGCCGAGCTCGCCAAGGCGCTGGTCGACGTCGTGCCGCCGGAGCAGATCGGCGCGCTCGAAAAAGAGCTGGAGCTCTCGCTCGGGTTCACGCCGTCGACGGAGAAGGGTTTGGAAGACGCGGGCCTCCCAAAAGAGGGGCCGGTCGCGGTGGAGATCGCCGACGGCGCTTCGTCCGCGATGTGGATCGTTCCCTTCAAGGATCAAGCGAAGCTCGAGAAGACGATCGATCGCATCGCGCGCAATCGCGCCAACGTGGACTCCACCGAAAAAGTAAAAGCGGGCGAGAGCGAGCTGACGTTGCTCCAGACCTCGTTCGGCACGGAAAAGGCGGTCGTGGCGGCGTATGCCTTTGTGAACGGGACCGCGTTGATCGGCGTCGGCTCCAAAGGACGCGCTTTGGTCGAACGTGCGCTGACCGCGCCGAAAGAAGCGGGCTCGGTCGCCGACAATGCGGAGTACGCGGCGATCGAGAAGTCGCTCGCTAAGGATTGGGCGGTGCGGGTGATCTCGCCGAAGGCCGACACCTCGCTGACCAGCGGTCTGAAGACTGTGGCCAGAATGACAGGTGGCCGAGTGGCCAGGATGCTGGAGTCGATGCCGGAGATACGCGGCGTGAAGAGCGCGGGTTGGGCGCTCAACTTCACGAACCGGACCGCGGTGCTCGATGGCCGGGTGCGTCTCGATGATGCAGCGCTCGCGGACATGAAAGCGGTGTTCGCGAGCAAGGCGGGTGCGCCGGCGGGCGTCAGCGCTTTGGCGTTCGAGGATGCCATCATTTTCGCCTCTTTTTCGGGAGATCCACGCGCATTTTTGGACAAGGTCGCGCCGGCGGGCTCGGAGATGCGGGCGCGCGTCGACGAAGGTTTCGCGCAAGTGAAGACGGATATCGGTGCCGACGTCGAAGCGGAAGTGTTGCCGGTTTTGTCGGGTCACGGCTCGATCGCCGTCGGTCTCGGAAATCTCAGCGGGCGCAATCTCATGCAGATGATGCAGAACCCGGCCTCGGTGATGTGGACGGCGTTCGCGCTCGGCGCGGCGGATCCGGACAAGCTGCTCGAGGTCGAGAAGAAGCTCGATGCGGGCATCAAAGAAAAAGGTCTGGCCATCGGGGCGCGCAATGTCGCCGGCAAAGAAGTCCGCGTGTTGCAGAAGCCGATCGAAGGTCAAGAGCCGGCGATGATCGTGGAGACGGTCACTGTGGGCGGTGCGCGTATTTTCTCGAACGATGCGAAGCGGACCGACGAAGTTGTGGCGCGCGCGAGCGGCTCGCCGAAGGATCCGCTCGCGGGCAAAGCGGGCGGCGTGCTCGAGCTGCGGCTGGGAAAGCTCGCCGAGACGCTGCGCAGCTTCGATTTCGGCGCGCTCCCTGTGTTGTATCGCGCGCTGGTGGCGAAGGCGGTGTCTTTGGTCGGCGTGTTCGATCGGATCGTCGTGCACTTCGCGCCGGCCGAAGATGGGATCACCTTTTCGGCGCAAGTTGCGCTCAAAGCGGAGACAGCCGCGAAACAATGACGCTGATCGAGCTCAACGATATCGCGCGCCAATTCGACGACGGCAGCAAGAGCCGCAGCGTTTTGCGCGGCGTGTCGTTGTCCGTCGACAAGGGCGAGATGGTAGCGCTCGTCGGAGCGAGCGGCTGCGGAAAAACGACGTTGCTCAACGTCATCGGCGGGCTCGACAACGAGTTCACCGGCGAAGCGAAGCTGATGGGTCGCTCGCTCCGCACCATGAGCGACGACGAACGCACCGAGCTGCGAAACAAACATTTTGGCTTCGTTTTCCAAGCGTTTCATCTGCTCGAGCACCTGACGGTGGCGCAGAACGTCGAGCTTCCGCTGTGGCTCTCGAGCGAACGCGGTGCGCGCGAAAGCGAAGAATTGCGGGCCAAAGAGGCCCTGGAGATCGTCGGGCTCGGCGATCGCCTGCACGATGCGGTGCGGCCTCTATCGGGAGGCGAACGCCAACGCGTGGCCATCGCGCGAGCCTTGGTCAATAAACCAACACTGCTGCTCGCGGATGAGCCGACCGGTAACCTGGACCGAAGTACAGGTCGCGCCATCTACGAGCTGTTCGCGCGGATCAAAGCCGCGGGATGTACCGTGGTCGTCGCCACACACGACGTGGAGCTGGCGCAGACGGCAGATCGCACGGTGACGCTCGCCGAAGGAAGGCTCGCATGAGCCGTCTCGGCACCCTGATCAAGAAGGATCTCTCGCGCAGCAAAGGGCGCTTGAGCATCGTGGGTGCGGGTGTCGCCGGCGGTGTAGCGGTGGTGGTGTTGCTCGGATCGATCGGCTTCGGGTTGTATCGAGGCGTCGTCGAGCCGTTGTTGCCGAAACTTCCGCTCGATCTGTTGAAGGTCGAGCCGCGCACGGTTTCGATCGGTGTTTTGGCCTTCGATGCGTCTTCTTTGTCCGGCGGGCTCGACACACGTTCGATGAATCGGCTGCGCGAGCTCGACGGCGTGGCGGCGGTTTATCCGATCGTCGGCGCGTCGTTTCCAATGCGCGCGGAAGGCGGCGATGCGTTTTTTGGGCATCGCATGCGGACTGATCTCTTTGCCACCGGGTTGGCTTCGGAGCTGGTCAGCGGGGATGTCGCCAAGGGAAAAGTTTTTACGGATCCGGGCGACGACACCAAACGTGTTCCGGTGCTGATCGCGCGGCGATTGCTCGAGCTGTACAACACGACGGTCGCGTCGGCGATCGACAAGCCGCGGTTGTCCGAAGAGGCGGTGCTCGGTTTTGCCTTCGAGCTGACGCTGGGAACTTCTTATGCGCGCGGTACGCCGGATCCGTCGCGGGTGAAGACCGTGGTCGCGGAGATCGTCGGTTTTTCGGACCACGCCAACCTGGTCGGAATAACAGTGCCCGAAGCGACGCTGCGCCGGTGGAACAAGGACTTCGGCAAAGACGAGCCTCCGCTGTCGGGCGCCTATGTGAAGACGAAGAGCGCCGGTGACGCCGGCTCGGTGGCGGCGGCGATCGAAGGTGCGGGTTTGGCGGTCGACGATACGTTGAAGATCGTCGCGGCGGTCATCGCCCTCGCGGGTTTGGTGTTTGCACTGTTCGTTGGATCACTGCTGGGGCTCGCGGCTTTTGCCATCGCGCAGACTTTTTTCCTGTTGGTGGGCGAGCGCAAAACGGAGCTGGCGATCCTGCGGGCCATGGGCGCGAAGAAGAGCGATCTGCGGCGTTTGGTGCTCGCGGAGGCGGTGGTGGTCGGTGTTGTCGCGGGGGTTGCGGGTGTTGCGATCGGGAGTGCCGGTGCGTTGATCCTGGACGCGATCGTCATGTCGCTTCTTCCGGAGATCCCATTTCGGCCGGAACATATCGTCTCGCTCCATCCGATCGTGCTCGGGCTCGCCTGGTTGCTCGGCGTGTTGTCGGCGTTGGCAGGTGCTTGGTTTCCAGCACTGCGCGCCTCCGGTGCGAATCCCGCGACGGCCCTTCGCACCTGAGTAGAGCGAGGTATACTGCGGGCCGGTGGGCTTCTTTCCCGAACAAAAGCCGACGAAGTTTGGGCGGTACATCCTGCTCGACCGCATCAACGTCGGCGGTATGGCCGAAGTGTTTCGCGGAAAGATGCAAGGCGTCGAAGGCTTCGAACGTCTGGTGGCGTTGAAGCGCATCTTGCCGGGCATCGCTTCGGATCCTGATTTCATCGAGATGTTCGTCGATGAAGCGAAGCTCGCGGTGCAATTGCAGCACGCGAACATCGCGCAGATCTTCGACCTCGGAAAAGTCGAAGACACTTACTACATCGCGATGGAGTACGTGTCGGGGATCGATCTCCGCACGATGTGGGATCGCGCGCGCAACCGGAACCGACTGCTGCCGATCGCCATGAGCTGCTACATCATGCAGCGCACCTGCGAGGGCCTCGATGCCGCGCACCGGAAGAAGGATCAAGATCAGCGCGATATCGGGTTGGTGCATCGCGACGTGTCTCCGCAGAACGTGCTGATCAGCTTCGAAGGTGAAGTGAAAGTGATCGACTTCGGTATCGCGAAGTCGAAGTCCAAGGTGTCGAAGACGCAGGCCGGGATCCTCAAAGGAAAGTTCGGTTACATGTCGCCCGAACAGGTGCGCGGCGTGGAGCTGGACAACCGTTCCGACATCTTCGCGTGCGGCGCGGTGCTTTACGAGCTCGTCGTCGGAGACCGCTTATTCTTGGGCGAATCCGACTTCTCCACGCTGGAAAAAGTGCGCAACGTGGAGATGGTCCCGCCGACGCGGCTCAACAAAAATTTGTCGCCGCATCTCGAGCGCATCGTGATGAAAGCGCTCGCGAAAAATCGTGAGGATCGATACCGCTGGGCGAGCGAGATGGCCGAAGATCTCCAGCGTTATCTGTTCAGCTCGAATCAACCGTTCGCGCGCACGGATATGCAGCGTTACCTCGCGCAACACTTCAAAGAGGAGATGGAGAAGGAGCAGGAGCGGATCGATCGCTACAAGACCGTCACCTTCTCGATGTTCGACGACGACAGCGAGCGCGAGGATCGGCGGGGCGGATCTTCGCGTGTACGCGATGCTTCACGTACGGGGCACACCGAGGTCGGCGGGCTCGCGGAGGTGCGGCGCCAACTTCAAGAAGAGCGCACCGGCGAGATGCCGCCCGAGCGTATTCCGACGGCGCTCAAAGCGAAGCCGCTGGCGTTCGATGTCCCCGCTTCGTCGCGCACGCCGCCGCCACCGGTGACGCCGTCACCGCGGGAGCCGATGCACATCGGCATTCCCGTGACGCCGCTTCGTCAAGAAAGAACGGGGCGCATGCCCGCGTGGGCTGCGGGTCTGATCGGTGGCCTGGTGGCGATCATCATGGTCGCGGGCGGCGTAGTTTATTATCTGACGCAGAGCCAAGTTGCGCCGGGCTCGATCCTCTTCGATGTCGATCCGAAGAACGCGGAGATCTTTCTCAACGACAAATTGGTCTCGAACGCTTCGCCGTTCACCATGGAGAACCTCGCGCCGAACACGTACGTGCTCATGGTGAAACGCGAGGGATACGAAACGCTCATCCGTGCGGTGGCGGTCTCGGCGGGAGAGATGCGGCACGAGACGGTGCAGCTCGATCGCACGAAGGGCTCGGCGACGTTGGTGTTGAAGACGAATCCGCCGGGACTGTCGGTGTTTCTCGATGGGAACGACACCGGGAAGGTGACGCCGGTGTCGCTGACCGAGCTCGATCCGGGGGAACATCAGATCATCTTCAAGCGACCCGACGGAACGATCGTTACCCAGAACCGGTTCGAGCTGAAAAACGGGCAAGTGGAGTCGATCGATCTCGAGACGTCAAAGTTGCCCGCGATCCTCAACGCGACCTCTGTGCCCGAAGGTGCGAGGATTTTGGTCAACGATATCGAAAAAGGGACCACCCCCCTGACCGTGGTCTTACGACCAGGTCCGACGAAGATCGTTTTCGCTAAGGACGGATGCACGAATCACGAGATGAAAGTGAACGTCGAGCGCGCGACGGTGTTGCCGCTGAACGCCACCCTCGAGTGTACGCAGACGAACTGAGCAAGGTTTTGAGCAAGTGATGATAAACCTGGTCTTGAGGACAGGTGCCCATGTGCCCTGTTGTCGCAACCGCTCGCGCAAGCGGCGCAGGCATCGAAGCTGCTAATCTCTTCCTCGATGGGGCCGATGATGGAGCTGATGGAGGGTGGCTACAACTTCGTCTCCCGTTTCCGCTCGCACGTCGCGCCTGAGGTTTATCTCGCGGACGCCGCGCTCGATCCCATTCGCGGGCAACGTGTCTTGATCGAACACGCGAAACGCGCACGTCCGGACTACGCGCAGCTACAAGCGTTGCTCTACAGCGATGCACGCGCGCAGCCGGCGTATACACATCCCAATCTCACCGCGGTGATCGACTTCTTCGAGGCGCAAGACGGGCTGTATTTAGTGCTGGAGCACGTCCAAGGCTCGAGCCTCCATGCGGTGAACGGATTGTTGCGCGCGAAGGCACACGCGCTCGAATACGAGCTCTCGGCGTACGTGATGCGCGAGCTGCTCAACGGCTTGCACCATCTTCATACGTGTCCGCGCGCCGATTCGTCGGCGTATGGGACCATTCTCGAACAGCTCTTTCCGGAGCGGGTGCGTATCTCGAACGACGGCGAAGTGAAGCTCGCCAACACCGGGTTGATGCGCGTGTTGGCGCGCCCCGAAAACGAACACACCGGTCCGGAGCGATTTGGATATTTTTCCGTGGAGTGGATCGCCGGCGAACAGCTCTCGGTGATGTCGAACGTGTATACCGCGGGCGTGATGTTGTTCGAGCTCTTGCTCGGACGCTCGTGTTTCGTCGGCAAAACGATGGAAGACATCATGCAACAGGTCGCGACGCGCGGCGTGCGGGTGCGTGAGCTGATCGATGCCGGTGTGCCTCAAGCTCTGTGCAACATCGTGGAGCGGGCCACGCGGCTCGTCCCGGAGCAACGTTACTCGAGCGCAGGCGAGATGAGCCAAGCGCTCGACGATTGGTTGGCCGATCGGAGTGCGCAAAACTCGCGGCCGGCCATGGCGGATTTTTTGTCCGCTCACGGGCTGGTCGGGAAAGCGGGCGGCGGTGAGCCGGATACGGTCGACATGGTGGTCGAGCCGAAGCTCAGCGATGTGGCGAATCCGTCGTTCGGCCTACGAAAACCCGCCCGGCGTTCGGTGACGAAGGTCGGGCTTCGCCATCGCGAAAAGTAATGATAGTTCCCGGAGCCGATGAAGCTCCAAGACATGAAGATGATCGTTACCGGCGGCGCGCAGGGTATGGGCCGCCATTTCGCGATCCGGCTCGCTGAAGCCGGCGCGCAGGTCGCTGTCGGCGACGTCAAAGAGGACGGGCTCAACGCACTGGTCGCAGAGACAGCTGGCCTTCCGGGCAAGATCCACGCTCGCAAGTTGGATGTGGCGAACGAGGCCGACGTCGGCTCGTTTATTACTTGGGCCGCGGAAGCGATGGGCGGCGTGAACGGCCTCATCAACAACGCCGGCATTCTTCGCGACGGCTTGCTTGTGAAGAAGGATAAGACGACGGGTCAGATCACCAAGCTCAGCAAAGAACACTGGCAAGCGGTGATCGACGTGAACCTCACCGGCGCGACGTTCATGGTCCGCGATCTGGTCGCGAACATGGCCGAACGCGGCGAAAAAGGTGTCATCGTCAACATGTCTTCGATTGCGCGGCACGGGAACCGCGGCCAATCGAACTATTCGGCTGCGAAGGCGGCCCTCGCAGCGAACACGCGCACCTGGGCGTCCGAGTTCGCCCCCTTCGGCGTGCGCGTTACAGCGATCGCTCCGGGCATGATCGAGACGCCGATGACGCAAGGCATGCACCAAAAGGCGCGCGATGCCTTGGTCGCGGCGATCCCGGTCGCCCGGATCGGACAGCCCGAAGACATCTGGGTCGCGGTGAAGTTTTGCATCGAGTGCGACTACTTCAACGCGCGTACCATCGATGTCGATGGTGGTCTGTCGTTCTAGCACCCTGGCCTGGCGGCCAGGGGCTAGGGCCACGATCTGTGTCGATGGCGGGCTGTCCTTTTAGACAGCTGGTCCTTCGATCAGGTCTTGGCGCCGCTGGTGCCGCCGACCGACTGCGAGGCGGTATCGAGACGCGCTTGGGCGCCGATCCGGACCGCGCTGACGTCGTTTCCGATCGTGCTGCGCGCGGTGCTGGCCGCGTCCTGCGTCGAGCCGGCGTTGATCGCGCGAAGAGCGTCCTCATTCACCGTGCCGACGACGACCGAGTCGACCTGGATCTGCGGTTGCGCCGTGGCGGTCGCGGCCGGCTTCTTGTCTGCGCCGTTCAATGCGTCGAGGCCGTTGGTCTGCGCGCCGACGCCGTAAGAAGAAACTTGTTGTGCGGTGATGCTGATCGCCATGCCTTCGCTAAAAGCAGGACCGATGCCAGCGCGGATGTCCGCGATCGATGGTGGGCTCAGCTCGGATCCGAGGGTTCGGCCGCGGTCGGAGTTGCAGGAGCTGCAAGTGCCGGTTGCGGATCAGGATAGAGCTGCGCGCGCACCGCCTTCTCTTCCCGGCCCAGCGCGCCGATCACTTCGAGGGTCTTGTCGGCGATCAGCTTGTAGACGCGGCCGGTCGGCGGTTCGTCGAGCAACGCGCCAAAATCGATCGGCTCGCCGAAGACGGCGATGATCTGCCGCCCTTTTCTGGTGAAGTTGCCCAGCACCTGCTTCGGGAGATCGTTGCCGAGGCCGTTGATGAACGCGGGATAGACGGGCACGCGCGCCTTGTGGATCGCGCGGCCGATCCCGCTCTGCGCCGGCAAGAACGTGTAGGGATCGTCGTCTTTTTTACGCGTTCCTTCGGGATGGATGCCCGCCGCGCGCCCGCCTTCTTTCATCGCCACGATCATCTCGTTGAACGCCGTATGATTGAGCGCCGCCTTTTTGCGATCGCGAAAGATCGGCGGATACATCGACCAAAAGCTCATCGCGCCGTTCACGAAGAAGCCGAGCGGATGATCGTAGAAGAAGCTCGAACGCACCGGAAAAAGCAGGCGGTGTCGCCAGCCTGCTTTGTAGAGCAGCATGTTCAAGACGAACATGTCGAAGAAGCTGCGGTGATTCGAGACGAGGATGAACGGCTGCCCTTTGATGTACGGCGGCACGCGTTCGAGCCCGACGACCGTGCGGATGTGTTTCGTGCAGTGATGCACCCAGCCGGCGCCGACGACGCGCAAGAACCAGGTCAGCGTGCGATCGATCAGCGGGATGGTGAACGATCGCCGGATCAGGCGGATGTTCGCGCGCTCCAAGAAGCCGAGCTTGTCCTTGGCGGCGGAGAAGAGCTCGGGTCTCTCTGCACGTCGGGATGTTGCCGGGAGCGCGGGTTCGGCCTGCTCGGAGTCCACGTCCGTGGCGACCGAACCACAACCGCGCTCACGGAGTCACCGGTCTTTCGGCGGTGATGAATTTGTCGCGGGGCAGTTCGTCTCTTTGCTCGAACGATCGCCGACAAAGAAACGGGAAAGTCCCGAAACTCGAGCCTTAATGCGTTCTTGACACCACAGCGATCGCAGGAGTTTGTAGCCGCCATGAAGAAGCATCTGATGTTTGTCTCTGCCTCGCTCTTTCTCGTCGCAGGCCAAGCGCAAGCCGGCGTGAAGGGCACCGTTTCCGGAAAAGGTCAGGCTGAAACCGCGATCGACATGTCGTCGGATCCGAAGTGCAAGAGCCTCAATCCGAAGGCGATGACCGACGACCACAAGTCGAAAGACGGCAAGCTGGGTGACGTGTTCGTCTATGTGAAGAACGCGCCGGCCGGCGAGTACAAGCCCGAAGGCAAAGTCACGCTCGACCAAAAGGGCTGCATGTACACCCCGAAGGTTTTCGGTGTGATGGTCGGCCAGGAGCTGGAGATCATCAACAGCGACCCGACCCTGCACAACGTTCACGCGTTTGCGAAGGCCGGTGAGTTCAATCAGGCCATGCCGAAACAGGGCCAGAAGATCGTCAAGAAGTTCAAGAAGCAGCAGACGCTCGTCGACATCAAGTGCGACGTTCACAAGTGGATGCACGCTTCGGCCGGCGTCGTTTCGCACCCGTTCTTCGGCGTGACCAACGAGAAGGGCGAGTTCGAGCTGGGCGGCACCTTGCCGGACGGCGAGTACGATGTGGAAGCGATCCACCACAAGCTCGGCACCAAGACCGGCAAAGTGAAGGTCGCGGGCAACGCCGGCACCGTCGACTTCTCGTTCTAAGCTCGGATTTATTGATGTCGTTCGGGCAGCGCATTCAGGATCGTGTGGCGCGTCTCGTGGGCGCGCCCTGGTTTTGGTTGATCTTCGTCGCGGTGTTGTTCGCGTATCCGCTGAGCTTCATCTTTCGCTCGGAGATCCCGAAGCCCCCTCCTGTCATGTTTGCGCTGCCCGAATTTGCGCTGACCGATCACCTCGGGAAGCCGTTCGGAAGCAAAGAGCTCGCGGGTCGCGTCTGGGTGGCGAACTTCATTTTCACCAGCTGCCCGACGATGTGCCCCGAGCTCACCGAGACGATGAAACGCGTGCAAAAACGCATGCGGAACATGGGCGACGCCGTCTACCTCGTTTCGATCTCCGTCGATCCGGAGCGCGACACGCCGGAGAAGCTGTTCGAGTTCGCCAAGAAATATCAGGTCAATCCACGGCGCTGGCGTTTCCTCACCGGCGACCTCACTGCAGTCAAAGACGCGGTGGAGAAGGGCTTCAAGATGCCCATGGACAAACAAGACCCGCCTGAGGGCGAGACGATCTTCGACATCACGCACGGCTCACGCTTCGTGCTGGTCGACCAACACAATCGCGTTCGCGGTCTCTACGAAACCGACGACGCCAACATCGATGAGATGGTCCACCACCTCGCCGTGCTCGCAAATCTCGGTGACGGCGACCCAGGGCCGACCGCAAGCGCCGGCCAGGACTCAGAGCACTCTCAGCAATAAGTAACAAAGCATGAAGCCGAACACGGTGCCGGCGGCAAAGCCGAGCACCAGCGGATTGAGCGGGGACTTCTCATCGTCGTCGTCATCGCGCGCGTTGGGACGGTGGCTGGTGACCGAGGCCGCTCGCGACGGCGGTACGTGATCGACCAGCTCGAACGACACCTGCTGCAGCATCAAGTAGTCGCGCATGGTGCCGAGGAGCTTTCCGTAGTCGTCGTCCTCGAGATCGATCGGCTCGTGAAAACGCGCCTCGTATTGTTGTTTGAGCGCAGCGTAAGAGCGGAGCTCGGCGGAGCGTTTCACCATGTCGATGAAGCCGAAGACGATGGTGTTGCCTTCGCCCTTTTGCGGGATGAGCAACATCGCTTGGCGCGCTTTGCGGCCGCCGTCGGTGCTGGGGCCGTCGGGCTCTTGGACCTTCACGATGCGCGGGTTTGCTTTTCCGTAGCGCAGCGGAGCGAACTTCAAGCCGATCAGCTCTGAGAGCTGCATCGCCTGCGTCGCGTGGTACGTGCGACTGGGATCGTTCGCCATGATGGAAGAGCCATATTAGATGGCGAAGACGAAAGCGAACATCAGGACCCACACGAAGCCGACGAAGTGCCAGTAGATCGACCACAGTCGAACGGGCAAATGTGCGGGGGTGCTGTACTTTCCGCGCGCCGCCTGCACCGCCAGGTAGGCCAGCGCGATGAGGCCGATGGCCACGTGTGCGCCGTGGATTCCGGCCAAGCCGTAGAGGACGGCGGCGTACGGTCCCGCGTCCGGCGTCAGGCCTTGGTTAAAGAGCCCGGCACCGAGCACGTACTGCGTGACGAGGAAAGCGACGCCGAACAACGCAGTCAGAGCGAGCCCCGGCGCGAGCAACGTTGCTTTGCCGCGACGGAGCGCGCTCAAAGCGAGCTCGAACACGATCGATGAAACGACGATGATCGCCGTGCTGATCGCGGCGCTGCTCGCGGGGAGCGCAGGTTGTCCGATCGGCGGCCAATCGCGTGTGCCGAGCCGCAGCGCGCCATACGCGAAGAACAAACAGGCGAACATCATCGCCCAGGCGCCGATGAACATGATCATGCCGATGTAAGACGTCGTCCTCTGGTGCGCTTGCGGCGAACGATAGGGAACGACGTTACTCACAGCGGTCATGATCTAAAGTACAGCTGTACCGAAGGACAGGGTCCTACCTAAGCGGCTCCCGCGGCTTTACCGGTCTCGGGCGGAAGCTCTTCCGTTTGGCCGATCCAGTCTCTGCCGAGGCGGCGGATTACTTCCGGATTTCCGATCTCGTGTGGTCCGCGCACGACGGTCGGGATCACGTCGAAGTTGTGGTGCAGCGGCGGCGAGGGCGCATTGGTCCACTCGAGCGTCGGGACAGCCCACGGGTTCTGCGCGGCCTTTTCGCCCGCGAACATGCTCTTCACGAAGTTGATCACGAAGATCACTTGGACCGCGAAGAGGATGAACGCGATGATCGACACCGCACGGTTCAGCGGGAGCAGATGCTCCAGGAACGTGTACTGGTACGGATCATAGAGACGGCGCTGGTGACCCGCGTAACCTGCGATCAGCTGACCGCAGAACACGCCCGTCAGGCCGAGGATCGTCAGAACGCCGTGAATCTTGTTCAACGTCTCGTTCATCATGCGGCCGTACATTTTGGGGAACCAGAACGCGAGCGCGGCGAAGGTCGCGAGGAACGACGCCGAGGCCATCGTCAGATGGAAGTGACCGACGACGAACATCGTGTCGTGCAGCTGGAGATCCGTGAGGATCGTGCCCAGCGGCAAACCTGTGAGGCCGCCGAGACCGAACACGAAGATCACGCCGATCGTGTAGATCATCGGTGACGTGAAGCGGTTCGAGCCCTTCCAGATCGTGTGGAGCCAGTTCAAGAACAACAGCTCTGCAGGCACGCTGATGATCAGCGTCAGCAGCTGGAACGTCTGGCCGAGCATCGGGTTCATGCCGGTGACGAACATGTGATGGCCGTAGACGACCGCCGACAGGATCGAGACCGCGCACATCGCGTAGACTGAGCCTTTGTAGAAGTACGCCGGCTTACGCGCGAAGAACGACACCAGATCGCCGACGAAGCCCCACGCCGGAAGGATCAGAATATAAACCTCGGGGTGGCCGAAGATCCAAAACAGATGCTGGAAGAGGATCGGGTCACCGCCGCCGCGCACCGCCGTCGAGCCCGCAACATAGAACTGCGTGCCGAACATACGATCCGCGAGAAGCAACAGACCGGCCGAACCGAGCACCGGCACGAACAACACGTTCAAGATCGCCGTGAGCCAAAGGCCCCAAACGGTCAGCGGCATCCGCATGTACGTCATGCCGGGCGCGCGCAGGCGGATCACCGTGGTCACGTAGTTCACGGAGCCCATGATCGTCGCGACACCCGTGACGAAGATGGCGGCGACCACCAAGGTCTGACCTAAACCCGGCATACCGGCGTTTCCGGAGAGCGGTGCGTAGGTCGTCCAGCCTGCACCCGCGGAGCCCATCTCGACGCCGAAGGAGATCAGCACCAGGACCTGCGAGAGCACGAACACCCAGAACGAGAGGCAGTTGAGGAGCGGGAACGCCATGTCGCGCGCACCGATCATCAGCGGGATGCAGAAGTTTCCAAATGCACCGATCATGAGCGGCGTGATCGCGAAGAAGATCATGATCAAGCCGTGCATCGTGAAGATGGTGTTGTACGCAGCAGGCGTAACGATGCCGCCCGAGTTGGACAAGAACAGGCTTCCGAGCACCGGAACCGGCTGCCCCGGATAGGCCCACTGCCAGCGGATCAGAAACGCGAGCGCGCCGCCGAACGCCAAGAAGAGGAAGCCCGCCCAAAGGAACTGCTTCGCGATGACCTTGTGGTCGAACGAGAAGATGTACCTTTTGATGAAGGACGTTGGATCAGGATGAATAGGCTGAAGATCGACCATGTCTCTTACTCGCTCCCGCTATTCTTTCACTTTGCGCCACTTCCAACCCCAATGGGCTTCAGTGTCTTCCGCGATGAAAATGCGTTTTGAATCTTCGGACCCGAGCTTCGCCCAAGCCGCGTAGTCTTCTTTGGACATCACGATCAGCGTGCCCTTCATCTTGTAGTGCGCCGCTCCGCAGTGCTGCGCACAACCGATCTCGTACTCGCCGACTTCTTTCGCCTGGAACCACATGCGGTTGATCATGCCGGGGACGGCATCGCTCTTGATGCGCAGGTTCGGCAAATAGAGCGAGTGGATCACGTCCGGTGACGCCATCTGCAAGTACACCGGCGTGTCCACCGGGACGCGCAGATCGTTCATCAGCAGCGGGTCGTCCTCGTTGTTGAACTCACCGTCCGGTCCCGAATAACGAAACTCCCAGATCCACTGGCGTGCGTTCACTTCGACGCGCACCACGTTCGGATCCGCGTCGACCTTTTCGAAGTTCCAGAAGATGCCGTTCACATCGAACGTCGACTCGTACCAAAGGTTGCCGTCGACCACGAAGAAGATGACCGAGGAGATCAGGATCGCCGTCTTCACCGAGTGCTTCGAATCGCCGTGGTCATAGTCCGGCTTGTGATCTTTGCCGTGTTTGAACAGCGCGATCCCCATCCAAACGCACATGATGATGAAGAGGATGGTGAGGAACACCATCGTGATGTTGATCAGCCAGTCGATGTGATGGCCGTGCTCCGAAACATCGCGCGGCAACCACCAACCCGACTCGCCCTGCGGCTTGGCGAAAGCAGTCAGCTCGGTCGCCGCAAGCACGCCCGCAGCGATCGCCGCGGAGACATAGTTCTTCAACGCACGCATCTGTTTCATTCCTCTCCCTGCGCGGGGGACGCTTCGTTCTTCATCATGCGGCGGATCGCGTAGATCGATGCGCCGACGACGCTCCAGGGCAACAAGATCATTCCGACGATGATCATGGTGCGGCCCGGCGTGCTCTCGCGGAGCGCGCACGCGGCACAGGCCATCGAGAAATTTACGAGGAAACCGGCCACACCAGCCTCCACGCAGCGTCGCCGATCAACACCAGTGCGTACACCGCAGGCGCCGAGAACGGGATCATGACGGACAACTTCATCGGCTTCGCTTCATGCCCGAGATGCATGAAATGAATGCCGACCAGCGCCGCCTTGGTGACGGCCATACCGATCAACACCACCACCAAGAGCGTCTTCGAGATCCCTGGGATGTAGACGACACCGACTTCCAGCGCGGTCAAAAAGACCAATGCGCCGAAGATCTTCATGTACTGTTTGCGGTCGACGTGGGCCATTTATCTCTCCTGTCCTTTAGATCAGGTAGACGAAGGTGAAGACCAAGATCCACACCAGGTCGACGAAGTGCCAGAACAAGCCGGCGATCTCCAGATGGTTGTAGTTGCCGCTGTCGTACTTGCCCATAGCGGTGCGAATCCACATCACCGACAGGTAGATGACGCCGGTGAGCACGTGCATGCCGTGGAAGCCGGTGATCGCGTAGAAAGTCGTCGCGCGATGTGATTGGCCGAAGTTCAGGCCTTCGTTCGTCAACCCATGATGATGGAAGATGAACGAGAACGTTCCGAAGTACTCCTGCATCTGTCCGCAGAGGAACAAGAAGCCGCCGAGGACCGTGAGGCCCAACCAGAACAGCACCTTCTTGCGATCCTTTTCGACCTGCGCGGCATACGCCATCACCATCGTCACCGACGATAGGATGAGGACGAACGTCAGACCGGCGGTGAAGTTGATGCCGAGCTCAGGCTCCGCAAACTCGCCTGTCTTCGGCCACCATTCGTTCGAACCGCCGCGCAAGATTCCGTACGCGAGCAAGAGCCCGCTGAACGAAAACATGTCCGACAGGAGGAACATCCACATGCCGATTTTTCCAGATGTCGCCTGACCGAAGTGGGCGTCGACTGGATAGTCGTGTGGAAAAATCTCGGGATCGTGGTGATCACCGTGGTCGTGATGACCACCGTGACCAGCGACTGCTGAGCTGCTCATCTAGACCTCACCAAGGGAAGACGAGACGCCGCGTATCACGCTCCCTGTTATGGGTAAAGAGCTTCTGTCGCGCGGGGTTTGCACTTCCCGCATCGATCGATTGACTCGCCTCATGGACACCTTTAAACCGAGAACGTCTTGTCGAGCTCCCAGGAAGAGGTCGTTGGAACAGCGATCGTACCCCTGTCGATCGGGACGCGCGCGCGCGCGTTCTATGAGCTTTCGAAACCGAACCTCTCTTTTTTGGTCGTCGTCACCGGCGTGCTCGGTTCCTATCTCGCTTCGAGCGGCCTCGGATCGATCGACGCCTTCCGCGTCCTGCACTTGATGATCGGCATGATGTTGACCGCATCGGGCGCCTGCGCGGTGAACATGTACGTCGAGCGCGACCTCGACGTGTTGATGCGCCGTACGCGAAATCGCCCTATTCCTTCGGGCAAAGTGACCGCGAAGGAAGCGCTGATCTTCGCCGTCGCCACGTTCACCATCGGCTTCGTCGAGCTGTTCATCTTCACCGGATGGATCCCGGCGCTGCTCTCGCTGTTCACGCTTTTGGTCTACGTCTTCGTCTACACGCCGATGAAACGTCGCGGTCCGATCGCGATCGCCATCGGCGCCATCCCCGGCGCAGTCCCGCCGGTCATGGGCTGGGCAGCTGTCCGCGGGGACATCGGCGCGGGTGGCATCGCGCTCTTCGCCATACTCTTCCTCTGGCAGTTCCCGCACTTCCTCGCGCTGGCGTTCATGTATCGAGACGATTACGCGCGCGCTGGATTTCGCTTCTTGCCGCAGAAACACATCGGCTTCACGATCGCTTTTGGATCGGTGCTCGTCGTCCTCGCCAGCTTGGCCCCATACCTGATGGGCCTCGCCGGTTTGGTGTACCTGATCGGCGCGGTGATGATCGGCGTCGGCTTCATCATCCCGTGCGTGCGTGCGTGGCTCGATCTCACGGCTGCGCGAGCGCGCGGCGCCTTCATCGCATCCGTCACTTGGCTCCCGGCCTTGCTCGCGCTGATGTTGCTCGATCGGGTGATCCAGTCATAGGACTGTGGGCGATGCCCCGACTCGACGGCACATCTCAGAATTACTTCACCTCCCTGATTCGCGATCTAAAGCGCGAGAATCTTTTGCCGGAACAGGTCGGCCAGATCTCGAACGCCGTCGCGAAGCTTGCGGTCGATGCGCGCCTCACCTCCGAGGAGATCGAAACGATCGCGCGGCGTCTCGGGATGAGCGCATCGCACAAAGCGACGCTCGTCTTCGCGCTGTTCATGCACCGCTATGGCGCGGAGATGAGCGGTCCGTTGAAGGCCGCGAACGGCATGCAAGAAGGGCTCGCGGGAATGCTCGAAGCGCTGCTCGAGCACGCGACCGATCGTGCGAAAAACGGGTCGGCGGCGCTGCTACCCGAGGCAAAGGCATGATCTCGCCCGAGGACGCGTTCCTCGCGCTCGAAGCGTTGATCTCCACGAAACGCGCGGCGTTCAAGCGGCCGCTGCGGATCTCGGTGGCGATCGCCGAGCACGGAACGATGGTCCTCGACACCAAACGCGAGGTGATCGCCGAAGCGGGCTGGGACGACCAAGCCGACCTGGCGCTGTTCGCCAACGCGGAGACGATGTCCGATCTTTTGCTCGGCCGCTTCGATCCCGAGGCACCGAAGGCGGAGCACCTGCTGTTGTTCTCGGGGAGCGATGAGGATTGGCGGGTTTTGGTCGGTGCGCTCTCCGGGGCGAAGTCGATGATCGATCTCCGGGCCTCCGCATCGAATAAGACGGCCAAATCGCGTCGCTAAAGGTGTTGATCGCGTTCTGGGTGCGGGCTAGAAGAGGGCCGCCGATGCGAACTACCATCATCGCTTCCTCGCTCTTCGCGTGCTCGTTGCTCGCGTCGTGCGGATTCGATCATCACGCACCGATCACGCAAACGTTGAAGCTGAAGGGTGGAAAAGAAATTTCCATCGCGCAGCTCACGCACGGACGCGAGAAGTACACCCTGTACTGTCGGCCATGTCATGGCGACAACGGTGACGGTCGCGGTCCGGCGGGCATCGGCCTTCGTCCGCCGCCGCGTAACTTCAAAGAGCCGGTGTTCAAGTTCGGCGGTGTCGAAGCGGGAAACTTGCCGCCTGACGAAGAGCTGATGCGCATCGTGAAGGTCGGTCTGCACGGAACCGCGATGTATCCGTGGCAGATGACGGACGGCGAGCTCGTCGACATCCTCCAGTACATCAAGACCTTCAGCCCGGTGTGGACGGAAGAAGAACCTGCGAAGCCCGTCGCCATCAGCGAAGATCCTTGGAAGGGCAAAGAAGCCGGCGGCATCCAGCGCGGCAAGATCGTCTATCACGGGCTCGCGCAGTGCTCGAAATGCCACCCGGCCTATGCGACCAAAGAAGAGATCTGGAACGCGGTGAAAGAAGCGACCGGCGAAGGATCGACCAGCGCGTATCGCGAGGACATGTACAACCCGGACGCGAAGCTCTCCGATGCTTTCCAAGTGAAGATCTTGCCGCCGGACTTTTTGCGGCACCCGATCAAAGCGGGAAGCGCGCCGAAAGATCTGTTCCGCACGATCGCCGCGGGCATCGGCGGTACCGCCATGCCGATGTGGAAGGACTCGATCGACGACGCCGACATCTGGGCGATCGCCTATTACGTCCAGAGCATCTACGCGAAGCAGGGCCTGCCGGAGGGCTCAGCGCTCCGCAAGGCGATGCTCGAACAACCTGAATGGACCCCGCCCGAGCCACCGCCTGCTGAAGGCGAGCAGCCGGCGCCGAAGTGAGCCCAATGAAACTATCAGCGATCGGTGCATCTTTTGTTCTCCTCTTCGGTGTCGCCGCGTGCAGCGGTAAAAAAGAGGAGCCGAAACCTGTGGAGGCTGTGAAGCCTGTCGAGGCGGAGAGGCCCGTCGAACCGGTGAAGACCGCGACGACCGCGCAGCTCGCGCCGGCGGAAGGCACGGCAAATGCGGTCGCCGGAAAGTCGGGCGTCGGTGGTGTGGTGGCGTTCGAGGGCACCGTGCCCGCGCCGCGCAAGCTCGACATGTCGAAAGACAAGGCGTGCGTGAAGCTCTCGCCGAACGCGGAGATTCGCGACGTCGAAGCGAAGGACGGCAAGCTGAAGAACGTGCTCGTCTACGTGAAGTCCGGGCTCGCGCCGGATGCGAAACCGGAGGTTTCTACGGAGGCGGCGACGCTCGATCAAAAGGGCTGCATGTACGAACCGCGCGTTCTCGGCGTGCAGGTCGGCCAGCCGTTGGTGATCTTGAACAGCGACCCCTTGCTCCACAACGTGCACGCGTTCGCCAAAGCCGGCGAGTTCAATCAAGCGATGCCGAAGCCGGGCAAGATCGAGAAGAAGCTCAAGAAGCCGCAGGTTCCGATCGCGGTGAAGTGCGAAGTGCACCCGTGGATGGAGGCGCACGTCGGCGCGTTCGATCACCCGTATTTCGCGGTGACCGATGCGGAAGGCAAGTTCGAGATCGCGGGTCTTCCTGCCGGCGAATACGAGCTCGAGATGTGGCACGCGACGCTCGGCACGCAAAACGCGAAAGTCAGCATCAAAGTCGGTGCGGGATCGAACGTCAACGCGACGTTCAAAGCCGCGAAGTAAGAAGTCGTGACGATCGCGGATCTACCGCTGGTTCACGCGTGCATCAACGCATGCGTGTTCGTCCTTCTCTGTCTCGGCTACATCTTCATCAAGCAGAACAAACGTGTCGCTCACCAACGCGCGATGCTCGGCGCGGTGGTGCTCTCGACGATGTTTCTCGCGTCCTACGTCTATTATCACTTCAACGCGGGCTCGACGAAGTTCGCCGGTGAAGGTTACTCGCGCCCGGTCTATTTCACGATTCTGATCACGCACACGGTGCTGGCGACGGCGAATCTGCCGTTCGTGATCATCACCGTGTGGCGCGCGTGGAAGAAGCGCTTCAAAGATCATGCGCGGATCGCGAAGCCGACCTGGGCCGTGTGGATGTACGTCGCGTTCACCGGGCCGGTGGTCTACTTGATGCTCTATCAGCTCTATCCGCATGGTGAAGCCGCGGAGAAGTCGTTCGCGCTCGCACGCACGCTGCACCGCGAACAAAAGGATCAGGAAGCGCTCGATGCCTATCGCCGCGCGGAGACGTTCGGGCTCAAAGGAGCGGGTTGTTATGCTGCTGTCCTTCAGGACAGGTTAGAGAACAAACAGACGACCAACGCGACGATCGCAGCGGTGCTCGCAGCGGATCCGCACGACGTGCACTGCTTGGTGTTGAAGGCGCGCGAGATGATCTACGAAGATCGCGCGATCGACGCGATTCCCATTCTCGAAGAAGCCGTGGAACGTTCGCCCGAAGATGGATTTTTCGTGGCCAACTTGGGGACCGCGTATTTTCGGGCGCTGAAGTACGACGAAGCAGCGGTCGCTTTCGAACGTGCGGCGGTGCTCGATCCGACGTTGCCGGCGAATGTCTTCAACGCGGGTTATGCGTATTTTCTCGGCGCGAAATACTCGAAAGCGAAGCCGATTCTGGAGAAAGCGCTGACCCTGAAAGAGCTCGATGGAGAGGCGCGCGTTTTGGCCCAAGAGAGCTTGGACATCATCACCGGCGCCCTCTGGGTCTGCCCCATGCACCCCGATGTCACCGGAAAATCAGGCGACAAGTGCCCCGAGTGCGGCATGAAGCTCGAGCCTCTGCCCCACGGTCTGACGGAAGAGGACGAACAGTAGCCGCGTGTACTAGATTGTTGGGTGAACGTGGGCCTGCTTCATCACCACGGTCATTCGCATGGCCACACGCACGGTCATGATGATCACGATCATGATCATGGCGATCATCACGGCGACTCGGAAGTAAACGCGGGCGCAGCGCTCGGTTGGGCGTTGTGGCTCAACGCGGGCTTTTTGTTGGTCGAAGCGGGCGTCGGTTTTTGGCTGGGCTCGATCTCTGTTCTTTCGGATGCGGGCCACATGGTCGCGGACGTGGCTGCGCTGGCGATCGCCTTCTTCGCGCAACGTCTCTCGCGCGTGCGCGGCTCGGCCGGTTACACTTTCGGTTGGCGGCGCTTGCCGATCCTCGGTGGTTTGGCGAACGCGCTGACGTTGAACGCCATCGTGGTGGTCATCGTGATCGCTTCGCTGTCGCGTCTCCGTTCGCCGGTACATGTCGATGGACATCCGGTGTTGATCGTCGGTGTGCTCGGCTTTTTGGTGAACGTCGGCGGCGCGTTCATCTTGTACAAACGCGGCGGCCAAAGTGTGAACGTGCGCGGCGCGTTGATGCACCTGATCGCCGATGCGCTCGGCTCGGTCGGTGTGGTGGTCAGCGGCGTCGTCTTGGCGACGACCGGGTGGATGTTGATCGATCCGATCATGTCGCTGTTCATCGCGCTGTTGATCGCCGTCGGTACCTTCCCGCTCTTGCGCGATCTGCTCCGCACCTTGCTCCTCGGCTCACCGGTACAGATCGACCTCGAGAAGGTGCGCGGCGTCTTCACCTCCGACACAAAAGTCTTGTGTCTCGAAGACTTCCACCTCTGGGAGCTCGACAGCGACTACGTGGTCTTGTCGGCGCGGGTGCACGCTCAGGTCGACACGCTCGCCGACGCGGAGGGCCTGCGGCACCGCATCAGCGCGCGCCTGCGGTCGGAGTTCAAGATCGATCACGTGACCATCGAAGTCGGCTCACACAAAGAGGGCGAGTCGCATGGTGAGAACGATTGCTTGAGCCACGTGACATAGACTAGTCCGAAGCCGTGCGGCGGCTGCTCATCGCGTTCCTTTTCGTCTTTGCACCGCGAGCTGTCCTCGCGGACATAAACGCCTTGCTCGCTGAAACTCCGCGCACGATGGCGCTCGCGGGCGCGTACACCGCGCTTTCGGAAGATGCGTCGGCGCTCTACTACAATCCGGCGGGACTCGCGCTCGTCGAAGGCAGCTACATCGGAGTGTCTTTCGTCTTGTCGCATCCGTTCTTCGATGCGTCGCGCGCGGGTCAAGACGTGGAGATCTTGACGCCCGCAGATCAGAGCTACGCGATCCATCTTGCGTGGAGCCCGAGCACCTTGCTCGACGGCGATCTCGGCTTCGGTTTCTCGCTGCTTTTACCGCACCGCCGTGCGCTCGCCTTCAACGTGCACCGCTTCGAGGAGCCGTACGTCGTGCTCTACGAGAACAGCGTCGAGCTGTTACAAGTGCGCGCGGGGATCGCGTACGAAGCGTTCGACATGTTGTCGTTCGGCGCGTCGATGTTGTTGATCGCCGGCTTGAACGGAGTCGTACAGATCGAAGCGCCGTTTCAAACGCCCGAGGAGGTCGACCCCAACAAACGCACCGTGGTGGCGTTGACCGCTGTCCTCCCGAACAAGGAATTCTTCACTTTCGGCGCACAATTTCGTCCTTCGCCGACGCTCACTTTCGGGCTGAGTTACCGCATGCCGACGTATGTGCCGATCGAGCTGCCGATCGACTTTCAGATCCAGATCCTCGGCCTCGCACCGATCCGCACCGTGGCCACGCTCGACGTCGACGTGAAATATTCACCTGCGCAGCTCACCGGCGGCGTCGCCTACCGGCTCGGACCTGATCTCTTGGCCAGTTTCGATCTCACCTTCGCGCTCTACGCGGACTATCGCATCCCGTACGGCAACGTGACGCTCGATCAACGTTACAACCCGGACATCGTCTTGCTCTCGCCGCGTGTGCCGAAGATGTCGCTGCGCAACGTGTGGATCCCGCGGCTCGGCGTCGAGTGGTACGCGGACGATGAAGTCACGCTGCGCGCGGGATACTACTTTTTCCGCTCCTTCATTCGCGAGAGCGACGCGCCGATCTTGGACGGCGACAAACACAGCCTGTCTTTTGGGGCATCTTATGCGCTGGGGAAGCTGTTTCTCCCCGACGAGAGCTCGCTGGAATTCACGGCTGCCGGCCAATTGGTCTACTGGGCATCGCGCAGCACTGCGGACCTCGATCATTCGGGTCTGGTATTGGCGACGACATTCGGAGCAGAGTTTCGGTACTGATGCCTCCCCTTCAGATCACCGACGCGACTTTCGAACGCGACGTGTTGCAGGCGGATCGTCCCGTCTTCGTCGATTTTTGGGCCACGTGGTGCGCGCCGTGTCGTGCGGTGGCGCCGGTGCTCGAAGAGATCGCCGAGGAGATGAAAGACGTCGTCACCATCGCCAAGGTCGACGTCGATCAGTGTCGCGAAACGGCGGCACGATTTCGGATCCAATCGATCCCCACGTTCGTGCTCTTCGACAAAGGCAAGCCGCTCGGTGCGATGCAGGGCGCTGCCCCGAAAGCGAAGTTCCTAAAGTTTCTCGAGCAACATCTGCCGGTGTTGCGGCCGCCGACGATCACCGTTGGTGAGCTCGACACCTTGATCACCACGAAACATCCGGTGCGCCTCTTCGACATTCGCGAAGAGCGCGATTATGCCCGCGCCCACCTGCGTCATGCGCGTTGCGTTGCGCCGGAAGCGATCGACGAGGAGCTCAAAAAGGCGTTGCCCGAGGAGCTGGTGGTGCTGATCTGCCGCACCGGCGAAAGGTCGAAAGCGGAAGCGCAAAAGCGCGCCGAGCTCGATGGCCGCGTAGTTGCGCTCGAAAAAGGCCTGCTCGAGTGGCAGGGCGCAAACAAACCGACGTTCTCCACGAAAGAAGAACAAGAGCTGATCTGAGAACGCGCGCGGTGTAGGGTTCGTCTACATGGCCGTCAACCGACTGCCGGCACGCTTCTACCTGCTTCACGATCTTTTTCGCCTGATCTTCTTGGTGGTGCTCGTGTCGGCGATCTCCTTCGCCGTCACGTTTCCTCCGCAGACCTCGCCGTTGTGGCTCGACCGCGCCGGCCGCGTCTTGCTCGGGCTCTCGACGGAGATCTTGGTGCTCGCCGTGTTGCGCGAGATCGTCCCGCGCCCCGAGATCGGCAAACACATCGTCGGTGCGAACAAAAGTTATCTGCGCTGGTTGATGTCCACCGCGTTCGCCGATGTCGCCATGCATCCGGTGGTGCGCTTCCCGTTTTGGCTGTTCCACTTCACGCGGGTCCTCTACTTGAAAGCGCTCGGCGCGAAGATCTCTTGGCGCGTCGGCTTTCATGAAGACTTCGTGCTGCGCGAGCCGTCGCTGGTGGCGATCGCGCCTGGCGCACAATTCGAGCCCGGCGTGATCTTGGAAGCTGCGCTCCACGGCGCGGGACGCGTGCGCATTTCGCCGATCACCATCGGCGGCGGATGTTTGGTCGGTGCCCACGCGATCCTCATGCCCGGCGCGACACTCGGTCACGACGCGACCGTCGCACCGGGAGTGTTCGTCGGTGAAGAGGTCCGCGTCGGTGTCGGCGCGAAGATCGGCGAAGGCGCCACGCTCGAAAAAGGTGTCGATCTTGGCTCTTACAGCACCGTCGGCACCGGGGCGATCATCTCTGAAGGTGTCCGCGTCGGCGATCGCGCTCGGATCGCTTCCGGTGCGCTGGTCGAGCCCCACACCGAGATCGGCGAACGCGAAATCTGGGAAGGCGCCCCTGCGCGCCGAGTTCTCCTGCCCAGTTGATCAGCTGTCCGACCGTACAGATGTACTTTCGACCAGGGCGAGCATGCCGTCCTCTTTCGGGAAGCTGACCGCACCGACGTCGTCCAGCGCCACCAAAGAGAGCTCGCCGCGATCTCCTTTGCCGATGCGATACTGAATGGAAACGACCGCGTTTCGTGCGGCGTTTCGCACCTCGGAGACGTGGATGTGCTCCGCGATGTTCAACAGCGTCTCGACCGCGGTCCGCGTGCCCACGCGCCCGAGGCTCTTGCACGCGGCCAACAATACCGGCCGTTCCACGCGTTTCAGCATCTCCAGCAACGTCGGTTCGATGCGCGCATCGGCGTAGTGTTGGAGCATCAACGCGGTCAATTGTGCGGTCCGCTCTGGAGCGAACGGCGCCATACCCAACAACACTTCGAGATCGGGCCGGTAGTGGATCGCCAGCGCGACTTCGAGCGCGGCGTCGCGGACAAAGCCGTTCGAACCGTTGATCACCCGGTCCAACACCGGTGCGACGCGTGCTTTGGAGAAACGTTCGGCCAACGCCCGAAGCGCCAGTGCGCGGACATCCGGTGAGCCACGACGCCACTCGGCGACGCTGCGGATCTCGTCGAAGGTTTCGGGCGACAGATCATCTCGCGGCGACAGATCATCTCGCGGCGGCAGACACGCATGTTCGATGGTCCGGCGTTCGCGGAGCACCGTCCGCCGCGCCAGCTGAAACACCGGCAAGAGCAAGGTGCAGGTCAACAGCGTGAGCAGGGGCGGGATGGCCAGCGCCAGCAACCAGGGAAACATCGAAGCGACCACTGCGGCGTTGACCGCCTTGCCGGCGCCGTCACCTGTACCAGAGGCCAGGGTGCTCGATCCGAGCTCGGCCATGGTGCGCGCATACTTCGCGGCGTAGATCGCGAAGACCACGTGTGCATGACCGACGGTCGCGCCACAGATCAGGATCCACAACGAAAAGTCTTTGGCGTCGATCCACACCTTGAAGATCGCCAGCGACAACAGATTCCCGGCGACCCAATGCAGCGTCAGCGGACCGAGCAACGCGACACCTGCGAGCAAAGAAGCAAAACCTGCTTGTTCGCGCGGCTCGACGATCGCCCGCGCGCGCAAACGTGCGAGCGCCATCAGCGCGACCTCACCTTGCGTGCGCCGCGATTCTTCGCAGAGCGCACGTTCGAGATCGTACTGAAACGCGGCGCCGGCGATCGCCAAAGTTACGCCGTAGACGAACATCGCCGACGGCCAGCTCGCGAGGAGAACCAGCGTCGGCAGCTCTTGTGCGGGCCTTCCGTTCCATGCCGTGAGAATCGCGACGAGGAGCGCGCCGAGTATCAGCGTGTAGCCGGCGTACTTGCGTGCGATCCGTTTTGCGTAAACATCGCGTGCTTCGTCGGAGACCGATCCGAGCGCGATGACAGCTTCATTGCTCGTGTAGTCGAGGGAGTCGCGCATCGCTCTCGAAAGAGTAAACCGAGAGGAGCGCGCGCAGCATCCCCGGGCTCGTGTGTACAGCAAAGTGGCGTTTGGCCCAAATTTTCGACAAGCGCACGAATCAACACGAGCATCCGCCGTCATGACGCAACCGTTCTTGAAGTGGGCCGGCGGAAAAACTCAGCTCTTGCGGGTCATCTTGCCGCAACTACCTCAACACATGCGGACCTACTACGAACCGTTCATCGGCGGAGGTGCGGTGTTCTTCGCGCTTGCAGCGGAGCGCCGCTTCAAAAACGCGGTGATCGCGGATCGCAATCCGTGGCTCGTCGAAGTCTACAAAACCGTGCGCGATGATCTTCGCGGCTTGTGCACGGCGCTCGCGCGACACCAAGCGCGTGCGACCGACGAAGATTATTTTTACGAGATCCGCGCGCTCGACACCGACTCCATGTCGCCGACGGAACGCGCTGCGCGAATCTTGTATCTCAACCGCACCTGCTACAACGGGCTCTACCGCGTGAATCGCAGTGGTCGCTTCAACGTTCCATTCGGGCGCTACAAAAATCCCCGCGTGTTGAACGAGCCCGGTCTCGAAGCTGCGTCGCGTGCGCTGCGCGGTGTGGAGATCATGAACTCGGACTTCGAGATGGTGTCCGCGAAGCCAAAACGCGGCGACGCGATCTACTTCGATCCGCCCTATGTGCCGGTGTCGGCGACTGCGTCGTTCACCGCCTACGATCAACACGTGTTCGGACTGAAGGATCACGCGCGTTTGTCGGCGACCTATCGCGCCTGTATCGAGCGGGGTGCGGTCGCGGTGTTGTCCAACTCGGACACGCCGGAAACCCGGGCGCTCTTCGCGGATCTCGAAGTTCAGACCGTGAATGCAACGCGGGCCATCAACTCCAAGGCGGCCAAGCGCGGCTCGATTACGGAGATCCTGGTCGTCGGCGAGCGTCGTGAGGCTCAGCACGATTCCCACGTATTGCACGCTCTCGGAGGACGCCCTTAAGCTCGTTCTCGTGCGCGCCTTTCGCGTCGTCGCTTCGGCGCTATGTTTAGCTGCCGTCTCCGCGCGCGCAGATTCTCCGAGCACGGGTTTCATTCACGTGCGCGCTGCGGTTGGCGCGCAAGTGAAGCTCGACGGGAAGCTCAAAGGTGTCATCGACAGCGATGAAGGCCTCGTCTTGCGAGAGATCGCGCCGGGTGTGCACCAACTTCACGCGTTCCTCACCGGTCACGAAGATCAACATCTCGTCTTGAACGTCGAAGCGGGCACGGTGTCGCTCGCGTATTTTCGTCCGTTTCAGCCGGTGCCCGAACACCGTTTGTTGAATGGCCCGGCAGAGTCGATCAAAACAGGCGCGTTGTGGATCGAAGCGATCGCTCATGCGGCGACCGTCGATTCGAAGAAGCTCGGTTGGAAAAAGATCGCGCTCAACGGCGAGCCCTTCGTCGCGGCGAACGTTCCCGAAGGCGAGCACAAGATCACTTTTTGTAATCCGGAGAAGTGTATCGACTACCGCGCGAAGATTCGCAGCGGCGACACGCTCGCGTTGATGGTGGATTTCGGGATGTCGAACATTCACAACGTCAGCTCGCTGCGAAAGAACCAGTGGACGCGCGCGAAAGAAGCGTGCTCGAGCGGCGCCGATCGTGCGGCGTGTATGCGCGCGTGTAACGTCGATGCTGCGTTTTCGCCGAACGGCCGATCGCTGTCCTGCGAGTCCGCAGGCGCAGCTTTGGAGGCGGACACGCTCGCGGTGAATGTCGCGATGACTTCGCTGACTCCGCCCTGCGAGCCTCTGGGTGGCGGGAAAAAAGGCGCGGTGACGATCACCACCACACCACCGGCCGAGCTGTTCCTGGGTTCGGTCTCGCTCGGCGAAACGCCGCTGTCTCGCGTGCAGCTGCCCGCAGGTTGTGTCGAAGTCCGCGCCGTCGCGCACGACAAACGCACCGAGAAGACGATCCGCCTCGAGGTCGATCCCGAGCAGGTTACCGTCTACATGCTCGAGCTTTAACCTGTCCTTGGGATCAGCTGTCCCTAGGGCCAGGGGAGACCGCGGCCGGGTTGATCGTCAAAGCCGTACTCCGCTGGGTCTTTGATGTCGCCGAAAGGGATCGGCAGGATGATCGACAAGCTGATCGAATCCGGTGTGTCGAGATTTTGACCCGCGATCCACCGCGACATGGAGATGCCGCCGATCAGCGGGAGCGGGAACTCATCGCGCAAAAACGGTCCGAGCGTGTTGAAATTGATCCCCAAGCCGCCCACCAATTGTCCGCGCACCGTGTGCCAGCCGTACGCCGCGAGGTGACGTGCTTCGGTGTCGCCCAGGCGTTGTTTCAGATCGGTGAGCTGCGCTTGTTCATCCGCATACGCGCCGTCCGCAGCCATTTGCGCGACCGCTGCGCGCACTTCCGCTTCGTTCGAGTAGCGAGGTGTACCTTCGGGCCGTTCGCCCATGCTGTAGAGCTTGTCGCGGAAGTGGTGCATGAAATCGAGCGTCACGCCGACCGAGAGCCACTCGAGAACTTGGTAGCTGAAGCCTGCGTAGATGTAGAACGTGTCGCCGAGCTTTCGTTTCACGTCGGCCGCGTCGTAACGCGTGACGATCGGGACCATCGATGCGCTGTCGATGTGTTTCTCGAAGAGCTCTTCTTCGCTGATGCGTCCTGCGGCGAGCTCGTTCTCCAAGTCGTCGGAGAAGCCGAGCGTGGGAAGGCGTAGATATTCGGTGTCACCGAACGAGATCTCGTAACCGACGGAGCCGGCGAAGCGGAAATCGCCGAGCGGAATCGTGACCGCGCCGAGCAGCGCTGCGTCCCATTGTCCGTCGCCGAAGTTGAAGTCGAAGAGATCGTCCGGGTCGTTCACTTTGCCGGTCGGCGCGATTACGTAGGTGATCGTCGAGAGCTGAATGTCTTCGCCGTGAAACCATTTGTATTTCGCGCCGAGGATCAGGTCGCGAAAACCGCTGTATTCGCGCTTTCCAAAGCCGTGATAGTTGCCATCCGATTGCAGCTCGGGAGCGCCGTCGAGGATCGCTTTGTAGTTCAAACAATCGCTGACCAAGACGCGATTGACGTCGCCGATGTTGAACGGATCTTCGCCGGGCTGCGTGTATTCGATGTTGTTGGCGATGTCTTCGAGCCGAAAATTTCCGCCGGGACATACGAAACGATCGCGCGACAAAACGCGGATCTGTTCCGTCGCCTCCGACAACCACGCTTCGACGCGGTAACGCGCGTACAAGAAGGGCAAAAAGACGGCGAAGGTGAGGCGATCGGTGACGCCGTATGCTGCGGCGAGGTTGATGCCGAGGGAGGTCTGCGAGCCGTCGAAGTGCGTGATTCCCAGCCCCGGAAAAGAGTCGATGCCGAGCACTTCGGAGAGCGGGATATCGTTGAAATCGGAGATCAGCGATTCGCGTCCGGCCTTCCATCCCGGTCCGAAACGTTCGACGCCGGGACCGTAACCGAGCGCGGGCTGGATGATGATTCCGCCGACGTTTTTCGGCAGCGTATCCGCGTCGCGAACATCCTGCGCCCGTGCGAACCCGGCGATGCCTGCCGCGAGAACTAGAGCAAAGACCCGAATGCGCAAGATTTGGGGAGTAAGCAAAGTTTTCGACTCACGCGCAATGCACGATCGTCGTACCATCCGTTCGTGACGTTGCGCGTCGAAGAGCCCGACGGCGAATGGGCTGCGCTGCGTGCGAACGTCGACGCCGAACGTTTCGATCGCCAAGTCGTCGGTCCCTACAAGCTGGGACTGATCTTAAGGCCAACATCCTACGGCCAAGTATCGATGGCGCTTCACGAAGCGATCGATCGCGTCGTCGAGCTCGAGCTCTTCGAGGCGCTCGCGGGAACGCAGGCAGCCGGTCCCGATGGCGCGCTCATGCCCGACCTCGCGCATGCAGCTTCGATCGAACATCCCCACGTCGCAAAGATCATCGGCGCAGGCATGGAAGGCGGCGCTCCGTACCTCGTGCGCCCGCTGATCCTCGGACGCACGCTCGATCGCGTCGTGGCTCAAGGTGGACCACTTTCGATCGATCACGCGGCCTGCGTCGGCTTCGCGTTGAGCGAAGGTTTGCACGCGCTCGCAGAACACTCACCCGAGCCGGGCGCCTGTTCGATCGGCGGCTTCGATGAGCGCGATGTCTATCTCGCGTTCGACGGAGGCGTCCTGATCCTTGGTGCAGGTACGCGATCCGCTCGATTGCGCGGCGCGTTCTCAGAAGCGATCGATCGCGATCGCGAATCGCTCAGTCAGTTGCTCAAACGTCTCGGTTTAGAAGACGACGGCACGCGGACTTTCGCCGAGCTCTCCCGCGAGCTGCGTCACCAACACCGCGACGCCCTCGCACGCCGGAACGAGCTGCTCGGATCGCTGTTGCGCGATCGCTTCGATGCTGCGATCCGCGAGGAGCGCGAGTTCTTCGGACTGATCCCGATTCAATGAACGAACCCTCCCCCAAGCCGCCCGAGCTGAAACGTCGGCTCGCGACGTTCTATTTGTTCGCGTACAGCGCTACCGGTGCGCTGTTTCCGATCTATCCGCTGATCTTGAGCGAGCGCGGATTTTCGCCGTCGCAGATCTCCTGGGTCGTGGTGGTGAACTCCGTTTTTGGTGTCTTGGTCCCGCCGTTGTGGGGCTACCTGGCCGATCGTTTCCGCGTGCGCGAGAAGATGCTGCGCTTCGTGTTGCTCGGCTCGATGGTTACCGTAAATCTGCTGATCTTTCCGGTGACGGTGGCCGGCGGTATGGCGGCCATGGCTGCGTTCTGTTTTTTTCGCGCGGCGATCGCCTCGCTTGCCGACGCGACGGCTTACGCCTCGCTCACCGAACGCTCGCAGTTCGGCAACGTGCGCGCCTTTGGTTCGCTCGGTTTTGCGATCTGCGCGACGCTCGCCGGTGTATTTTCGGCCTCGAAACACGGCACTTTGTTGGTCCTGTCGTGTAGCGTGTTGTTCGCGGCGGCCGCCTATTTTTCGCCGGTCGTCCCGCAACAACCTCACACCTCATCGCGCATGGACATCCGGCGGACCTTGCGCGAGGTGTTTCGCTCCGGGCTCGGTACTGTCCTTTTGGCCAACGTCCTCTACTACGGAGCGCACACCGTCTTCGACCTCTACTTCGCGCTCAGCGTGAGGATGCTCGGACATGACGAGCTGTTCGGTAGCATCGGTTGGGCGATCGCCGTGCTCGCCGAGGTCCTGGTTATGTTGCGTGCGTCGACGTTGATCGCCCGTGCCGACAACTCACGGATCTTAGTGTTGTGCGCCGGGATCGCAGCATTTCGCTGGTTCATGTTGGCGATGTTCACGCACCCGGCGGTGCTCTTGGCTGTGCAGGTGCTGCACGGTTTCACCTTCGGTTTGTGGTACCTCGCGCTCACCGCGCATATGCAGAAGAAGGTCAGCGAAGACGTGCGCACCAGCGTGCAAGCGGTGTTGCTCGGCTCGCTCGCGACCGGCAGCGTGATCGGCTCGCTCACTTTCGGCGAGATCGTCGAACGTCATGGAAGCTCGACCGCCTACGCAGTCGCCTGTGGAGTGTCGCTCTGTGCGCTCGCGCTGTATGCTGCGTCGCGATCGAAATCGGTATGAAACACGCGCGGCTCAAACATACGTTGATCGTTCTCTTCGTCGCCGCCGTGGTTCTGGTGTTGATGCCGCGTCTCTTCCCGGGCGCGATTCTGAAGACCGCGATGTACGTCGAGCACAAGCTCGCGCGCGTCGAGGAGAGAGAGATCGCCGTCGGCGACCACAACATTCGTTATCTCGCCGGCGGTCCGGCGGACGGCCCGGTGCTCTTGTTGCTCCACGGCTTCGGTGGCGACAAGAACAACTGGATGCGGATGGCGCGTCCGTTGACCGAGAGATACCGAGTGATCGTGCCTGATCTCCCAGGCTTCGGAGAGAGCACGCGGCTCCCGAACGCGACCTACGATCTCGTCACCCAAGCCGAGCGTATCGACGCTTTTACACGCGCGCTTTCGCTGCCGCCGCATCACGTCGCGGGCAACTCCATGGGCGGTAATCTCGCAGGTGCCTATGCCGTGCGTTTTCCTGATCGAACGGCCAGTGTCGCCTTCATCGCCAACGCGGGGATCAAATCGCCGAAAGAGAGCGAGCTCTCTGCGCGACTGACACGCCAAGAAAATCCGCTCTTGCCGGCGACGGTCGAACAATTCGAAGCGATGCTCGATCTGATCTTCGTGAAACGACCCTGGGCGCCTGCTGCGGTGATGCGTTACTTCGCGACGCAATCGCTCGAGAATCGCGACTTCAACGAGAAGATCTGGCGCGACATCATGATCGAACGGCCGTACTCCGTGCAGGACGAGCTGGAGAAAATCGATCAGCCGGTGCTGATTTTGTGGGGCGATCGCGATCGCTTGCTCGATGTCTCCGCGATCGAAGTGATGAAGCCGGCGCTCCCGCAAGCGCGCGTCGTCGTGCTCAAAGACTGCGGGCACATTCCCATGTTGGAGCGGCCGAACGAAACAGCCGAGAATTATCTCTCATTTTTGGCGGCTATCGCCGATAAGTCGCTGACAGGCCGATCAGGTTCACGAGCCCAGAATACGACACCCCGCTGAGCGTCGCCGATTCGGCCTCCGATTTCGCACCTGTCAAAAAGATCAGTTGGTAACCGGCGTCGATCGCGAAGCCGCTCGCGAGCTCCGCACCCGCACCAAACGCCAAGCCGAAACGCAGCGAATCCGGCGAAGAAGGACCTACGGTGTCCTTTGGTACAGGTGACGGATCGAGGAACATTCCGCCACGCACTTGGAACCAATCCAATACTTGGTACGCTCCGCCGATTCTCGGGACGACCGTGGTGTGCCAATTGCGCGGTTGGATCACGTCGGCGGTTTCTGCGGATTCAAAGTCGAGCGCCAGCCGATCGACGGTGCTCCACAAGACGAGCTCGAGATCCGCCGAGAGCTTGAGCTCTTCATTGACCGCGTAAAGCGCACCGAGCGTGATCCGGTCCGGCAGGCGGACGATGCTGGTAATCTTCGTATCCTGGGCGCGACCGCTGAATTCCGGCGGAACGCTGAAGTCTGCATATCCCGAGAAAGAGAGCTTGGAACGACTGGTGTAATTCAAGCCGAGCGCCAGCTGATCGCTCGGCCGAAAATACGCGGCGATCGTCGCGCCGAAACCGCGCGCGCGCATGTCGATCTGTGTTTGTCCTTCTTCTTCGACGAAATCGAGCGATCGTTCGATCAACAACGAAGCGACATCCATGAAGGGACCCGCTGCAACCGCAAAACGGTCGAAGCTCGCGCCGGCGAAGGCACTGATCCGAAGATCAGTGAGCTTCGCTTTCTGCAGCTCGAAACGTCCGGGCCATCCGACCGGCCAATTGACGCTCGAACCAAACGGCACCGTCAGCGAAGCTCCCGCCGCGAAATCGCCGTTCGAGAATCGTGCGTGCAACATGGGTGGCGTCACCAAATCGGCATCGCTGCCGACGCTCCACGCCTCGGACTTCGCAGTGACCGACGGAAAGCCGAGCACCGCACCTGCGGAGACCACGAATCCTTCATCGGTCGTCGCCGCCGCCGGATTGTAGACGTTCGCTGCGGGATCTTCGGCGTTCGCCGTGCCGGTCCCACCTGAGCCGAGGGCGACCACGCCGCGATCGACGGTCGTAAATCCCGCGGCATCTGCATTCGCGGCAAACAAGAACAACAACAGCGCGATCTTCGATTTCACGGCAACGCTCCATTCGCGAGCACGTCGGACACGTCGCGCACGCCGCGCAGATAGGCAGGCTCGATGGGAATGACGATGAACGCGTGCTCCGCGAGGTAATCTTCGCGCTGCACGCCGGAGAGCCGTTCGAGCAGCAAGGTGTTCTCGTTCGGAATGATCAGATCGAGCGTGGCCATCTGAATCAACATCGTGCGCGCACCGAGAGCGGCACCGGTGTCGATGTTCTTGCGCAGCAGATAGTCGGCGAAGTTTTGCGGATCGATCGGATCCATGATCCACCGCGCCACGTTCAAGACCAGCTCGTGATCGGGCGTGCCGACCTCCACCATTTCGCGCGCCAAAAACGCGTCCATATGCGAACGAAACACGGTCGAGGTGCGGAACAGCTCGATCAGATCCGCGCCCGGCACGTTCAACACCACCCGCGAAATATCGGGATGTGTCGCGGCGAACAACGAGCCCATGATCCCACCGAGGCTCTGCCCGACATAGACCAACTGCGGATCGATTGGATGTCCGATCGCTTCTTGCCACTGTCCACTGCGCAAGCTGCGCGCCAGCGCGGAGAGATCGGTGACTGCTTGGCGGAAGTGTTCGCGCGTGCCGACCATGTTGTCGACTTCGAGGAACGCTCCGCCGGACGCTTGTGGAAAACCGATCAGTGGCCAACGGGACAGGTGGTTGCCTTGGCCTGCGTTGTCCACGCAGCGTCCGTCGGGCGCACACATCGAATTCGCTTCGCACGGATTCGGACAGATCAGCTCGCCGCCTTGATCGAGCGGGTTCACGATACATTGTGGTCCGTTCCACGAACAAAAAGTGCGTTCGCCGTGAAATGGAAAGTCGATGCTGATCGCCGCCAGTCCTTCGGCCGCCAGCGCATCCGCGACCGACAACACGAAGTGCCGTTCCGCCATCAATCCGTGGCCGAAGATCGCCACTTTCAGCGGTTCGTTTTCGTCGACCCCGCGCGGGATCGACATGGTGAAGCCTACTTTGCGCGGCTCCCACGCGCCGTTTGGTCGCGCCTTGCGCGTGAGCGGATCGATGAAATCCGGCACGATGATCGAACCTTCGTAGACGCGATCGACGCGCAATAAGGTGAGCGAGGCCAGCGGGAAATCGAGACCAGCGCGGATCGTCGATTTTTCCTCGATGTCCAAAGGATCAGGTGACACCGCCAGCATCGCGGCTGCATCCCGCGCCCGCAATAATTGAGGTACTGCGCTCTGTGTGCGGAACGACCAGGCCGCCGCGACTTGCGCTCGATCGACGATCTGTTTCGACGTCAAAATCTGCAGCGCGCGCGACGTATGTTTGCGCACGAATTCAACACGCGCCGCCGTTTCGCCGTCCAGGCTGGCGATCGTCGAAGCGCCGTTTTCATACAGCGGCGTATCGAGCATCGCCAACACGCCGGGCAACATCGGTTCGACCGCATGGCCTGCGACGTCTTTGAGCGCATCGCTGACGATCAACACATGATCGCCGGCGGGAGCGAGTGGCCGATCGGCCAGGGTGACGGTGATGCCGGTGTTGCCGTATTTCGCTTCCAAGGTGATCGGCACTTCGATCGCCGTCTCGTTGACCGGATCGATGGCGAACAAACGCACCACATTCGCCGCCAAAGTTTGGGGATCGATCGCACCTGAAATCTCGAACAAGAGATCGGACGAAAGGCCGAAGCCGTCGAGCTCGCGCAGATCGCGTTTGATGTTCGCGCGCAATTCGCTGTCGTCGTGGCGCACCGGCAGGTCGACGAGACCAGAGGCCGGATCCCGCAGAAAATCCGAGGGAAGCGGCATCTTGCCGAGCTCTTTGTCCATCAAGATCTCCGGTGCTTCCGTGACGGTGAACGACCACAAAGCGACGATCTCTTTGCGGGCGATGCCGAGCGCCTCCGTATGAGCGAAGAACCGCTGAAGCTCGAGGCGGATCTTCTCGAGCTTCTCTGCGTCTGCTGCGGGAAGCGCCGCGGGATGACCGAGCAACGATTCGCGCGAACGCAAAAAGTAAAACGCTGCATCGGCGACGACTTCTTCGCCGGCCGCACCGCGTAGGCCACGTTCACCGCCGAGCGCGATCGCGAAATATTCGCCGCCGCGATGCCAACCTTCCTGCGGCGCATCGACGACCAAACGATCGTTCGCTGCGAGCCGTGGCGTCAGCTCGAGCCGCTCCGTCCCTCGCTGGTTCACCGCGAAGACGCGCACCGAGTCTCTGTCGACGCTCTCGCTCGCGATGTTTCCGCTGAAGGAGAGCTCCACCTGCGTGCGCGAAGGCCAACCGTCCCGCGTGTTCAGCTCCGCGATCACCGCCGCTTCGGCCGCCGTTTTATTCGCCAGATCTTCCGCTGTCGCCGGAATCGCCAACATGTTCATCGCTTCGTCGCGGAGGATGTCCGTCGGCCGCGGGATGACACCTGCGCCGGGATCGAAACGTGCGCGCACGAACGCCGGCTCGGGGGCCGGAGCGTTCACCGAGCAACCTGTACTAAAGACCAGGACGGCGAGACCGCGATGGATCGCTCTCATGACTCCAGCAGAAACCCCGGATTGACCGGCACGTCAACACGCCGCCCTGCGTCATAAGACACTCGCCCGAGTCACCGCGGGTCCACATGTGGTCGCTTGCCTGTGTAGTCCACTGGACGCAAGCTCCAGAAATGATGGGCGAAGAAGCGAACAGCGAAAAAGAGTTCGATCACCGCGCGGATCAAGCGCTTTCCAAGCTCGTCGACCAGATCGGCGCGCTCGACGACGTGGACGCCGATCTCTCCCAAGGCGTGCTGACGGTGAAGTTCGAGGACGGCAAACGCTACGTGATCAACTCGCACCGCGCGGCCCAGCAGATCTGGATGGCAGCCGAATCCTCCGCCTGGCACTTCGACTACGAAGCCGGCCGTTGGATCAGCAGCAAGACCAAAGAGGAGCTGTGGGGCCTGCTCGAAAGTGTGATGAGCAAAAAGCTCGGCCGCACGATCTCTCTTTCGTGAGCCAGGAGCGTTCCATCGTCGTGCTCGATGTCGAGGCGACCTGCTGGAAAAAAGGTGTCTTCAGCAAGAACAAAGAAACGATCGAGCTGGGCGCCGTCCACTGGCATAAAGGACAGGTGTCCAAAAGGTCAGAGTTTCAAACCTTCGTCAAACCGCTGAAACATCCGCAGCTCTCGCCCTATTGCAAAGAGCTCACCGGCATCACCCAAGAGAACGTCGACTCCGCCCCGCTGTTTCCGCAGGCATTATTGGCATTTTGCGAATGGATGAAGCCCTTCGGCTCGGTGACTCTCGCTACCTGGAGCCGTTACGATCTGTGGCAGCTCGATCTCGATCTGGCGCTTCACGGTCTGCCCAAATTCGAGTGGCCGCACCTCGACGCGAAAAAGGTCGCGACCGGAGTGCTTGGAGGTATGAGCTTCACCGCCACCGCGGCTGCACTCGGGATTGCGCTGAAAGAGGGTAGGCATCGCGCCATCGTGGATGCCCGCGTGACGGCGGAGATCCTCGAACGTTTGTCTTCGAGGCGTCCCGGTTAAAGATCCCGCGGTCGGCGCCGATTCATCTCTCCGCGTGTATACCGAACACTTTGCGACACTCACCCTGAGCGTGCTCCTCCTCGCTGCGGCTCCTCCCGCGACCGAGGTCGATGATGACCGCGTGGAATGTCCGAACGCTCCCTACTCTTCGATCCAAGACGCGATCGACTCCGGTGCCACGAATATCCGTGTTTGTGCCGGCGAATATTACGAGAACGTGAACATCAGCCGCACGCCTGTCCTTTCGATCAGTGGCGCAGGTGCGGGCTCGACGATCATTCACGGGCTCGCCGGCACTCCCGGCCCGATCATCTCCGTGACTTCACGAGGACGCGCGACGATCGAAAATCTCACCGTCGAAGGTAATGCAATCCTCGCAGGCCGCCGCGTCTACGGGATCCGTTACCAAGAATCGAACGGCACCATCCGCGGTGTCGCCGTACGCGACATCCGCGATCAAACCGGACACGCCGAGGGGATCGGCATCGCCATCGAATCCAGCACGGTCGCGGCGAACGTGGTCGTCGAGCACAGCGAAGTCAGCAACGCGACGCGTGTAGGCATCTTGGCGAACGGATCGGCGGTGCAAGCGCGCATCTCGAACAATCGCGTCCAAGGCCCGTCGCTTCCGAAACGTTGGGCGCCGAACGGAATTTCTATCTCGCGCGGTGCAAGCGCCCTCGTCGAGTCGAATGAGGTTTGGGATGCGGCGTCGCCGGCTCCCGAGCGCGGTGCAGCCAGCGGCATCATGTCGCGTTGTGCGGGTCTTACGAAGATTCGCTATAACCGCATCTACGCGGCAGACCTGGGTGTCTCGATCGTCGATGCACAAAATACGTGGGTACTGGACAACGATATTTACGACTCGAAGTCCGATGCGATCACTCTACAATCGGTCGGCAACTACTTTGGGGATCCGGGATGTCCGGGCGGAGTAAAACACACGGCGCAGAACCACGTCTCTGGAAATCATGCGGCGAACAGCGGTGGCCATGCGATCAGTATCGCGTCCTTTGACCCCAATTTCGCAGTGGAACGCAACTCGCTGATCGCAAACAGTGCAGACGTTTCAGGCTCCGCCGACATGGTCGATCCGACGATCGGCAACGCTTTCGCCGGTACGCGAAACTGGTGGTACGCGAATGTTTGTTTGACGTCGACGCCGCGCGAAATCTGCGGATATTAGAGTCGCGAGTTATTCGCGAGAATACGGCGTGGCCCATCCTTCGGGCAAATAAGCAGGATCGCCGTAGACCTTCCCTGCTTCACCAAAACGTTCATAGTTGTCGATCACCGCTTGGCGGATCTGCTCCGGCGTGACGTTCTCGCCATGTTTCTCGTACAGCTCGATGCCGATCTGCACTGCGAGCTGATCGCCGGGACTGGTCCCTCGGCCAGTTGCGAGATCTGCGAGATCGGCGCCGCCGTGGAGCTCGGCTCCCGAGAATTTCGCGTGTGCGCCGACGATCCCGTAATGAATGTTCGACCACACGTCCCAGGAGATTTCGCCTTCTTTGCCCGGGACCGGCGTCGACAAACCATATGCATTTTGAATCGCGCCTTTGTGATCCCAAGGACGTCCGGGCCCGACCCGTTCGATCCACTGTGCATATGCCGCCGGTTTGCCGGCACCGAGCCACACATCATTGAATGCGCGGAGGCGGCCGACTTCATCTGAATTCATGTTCGTCGCCGCTTCGCCGGCGATATATCCAGTGACCGCGTTCCATTCTTCTTCTTCACTGTTCACCGGCGGTGCTTCGCGCGCGGTGTGATCGACCTGCGGGACCTCACCCCACTCGATTTCGCGTTCTTCGAGTGTGCCTTGTCCGCCTTCGACGTCCTCGAGCGTGCCGTGACCTCCTTCATCCCGGTCCTGAAGTGAGCTGTGCTCGTTCGGCTTCGGATCGACGGGATCGGCGGGATCGGTTGGACCCGTCGGGTCGCGTGCGGGAACACGTTGCTGCAGATCGTAGGCGCGGAAACCAGCCCCGGTCTCGAAGTTGAAACGCGCGCGACCGTTCCGAGCACCTTCGATCGTCGTACGCGGCGAGCTCGAGTTATTGTCGTCACTGGCCGGGGGGACAGGTGCAGGCGCGCCGGTGTTCGTGGTGTTGCCGTTCGTCTCGTTGGCCGGAGAATAGTACGTTGGTCTTGTGCGGAGTCGCTCGGTTACGCCCGTCGTCATGAGAAGAGCGTCACAGAGCGAGCAAAAGATCCCAATTACGGGGCGATTACGGCCGGCGGAGCTGCATTCCTGCGAGCGAACCGTCTTGGCACAAAAGGCGCTCTATCGAGATTGCGGCAAATCGATATGAAACAGACGAACGCTGTTCAGAGCCCGCCCGCCCGCCCGCGCTGGGACCGACACTCGAGCCACTGGATGATGATTTATCCGGAGCGCACGCTGGTGCTCAGCGAAGCGGCCTCGGAGATCATTCGTACGATCGCGCGCGGCGAGATGACGCTGGCGCGGATCGTCGATCGTCTGGTGCGCGTCTACGACGCCGAACGCGCAGAGATCGAACGCGATGTCGGCGAGCTCGTCGAGGCCTTCACAAAGAAGAGAATGTTGGTTTTCTCAGCGGACCGGTAACTTACGCGTCTTCCGGGGCTGTAGCCTTTTGGGTGTATTCTGGCGCGGTCGGCGCCTAGGCTGCGCCATTCGATCTGGTCGAGGATTCGGCCCATGGCGCTGCGCCGGCGCTTCGGAAAATATCAGATCATCAAAAAGATCGCCGACGGCGGCATGGCGACGATCTATCTCGCGTCGAGTGCCGGCCCCGACGGTTTCTCCAAGCTCTGTGCGCTCAAATTGATCCGCCCCGAATTCTCCGCGCGCCCCGAAGTCGTCCGGATGTTGGTTCAAGAAGCGAAGGTGGCGGGTCTGCTCAGTCACCCGAACATCGTGCAGGTCTTCGATTTCGGAAAGATCGAGAACGAATACTTCCTGACCATGGAGTGGATCGACGGCGCGTCGCTCGGTGAGCTGATCGCGGGATCGATCGAACGCCAGCAACCGCTGAGCGTCGGCGTGGTCACGCATATCGCCTTGGCGATCGCTCAAGCGCTCGCCTACCTGAGGACCGGAATCACGCTTGATGGAGCTCACGTCAACTTGGTTCACCGCGACGTTACGCCGAGCAACGTCCTGATCTCTGGATCAGGTGTGGTAAAGCTGACCGATTTCGGAATCGTCAAAGTGCTCGAAGCGCCGACGTCGACGAACATCGGCGTGGTCAAAGGCAAATATGCATATATGTCGCCGGAGCAGCTGCGCGGCGATCCCATCGATCATCGCTCTGATATTTTCGCGCTCGGCGTGATTCTCTACGAGCTGATCACCCGCCGCCGTCTGTTTCGCAGAAAGACGCTCGCTGCGACGATCGCCGCAGTTCACGCAGCCCGCGTCGCGCCGCCTTCGGAGCTCGCGCCGGGCACACCGAAAGAGCTCGATGCGATCATCCTCCGCGCGCTCGCGAAGAAGCCGGACGATCGTTATCAAAGCGCGCAAGACCTGGCCGATGATCTGTGGCCGCTGTATTCTGCAAACTCGCGCGGAGCGACCGGTGAGCTGGTGCGTTTGATCGAAACCACCGCGCGCCAAGCAACCTTGGATGAGGCGACTGCGCCTGCGTTGTCGAGCGCGGAGCCGCCCGAAGGTGATGCCGGGCTCGAAGTCGAGTTCGATGCCTTAGAGGACGTCGAGGAACCGCACGCCGCTGCATCACCGGACGGTCCCCCGACGTGGAGCGAGAACGAGTCGTTACCCGAGGCCGCGTTCGAGAGCACGGCGACGCGCATTCGCCCGCAACACACGGACGAGAAGCGGCGCGAGAACATGGTGACCTTCGGTGCGATCGGCGCAGGGCTCGTCGCCACCATCGTATTCTGGATGTGGGTCCTCAGTTGAAAGACGAGGTGAAGGTGCAAACGTCGTCGAAAGGATGGCCGTTGTGGACGCGGGTCCTCGTCGCGCTCTTCGTGGGCAACGGGCTGGCGTACGCCGCGTACGTTCGTTATCAAAAAAGCGCGGGAGCGAACCCCGCGCTCGCGGTCGCCGAGGTTCCGGAGATCGCAGAGACGAAGATCAGCTTTGCGTCGACACCGTCGGGCGCGAAAGTGAGCGAACAAGGTGTGGTGCTCGGCATAACACCGTTTATTCGCGCCTATCCACGCATGGGGCCGAGACAATCACGTGAGTTCACGTTCGAGCTCGAGGGGCACGCTCCCGCGAAAGTCGAAGCGTTTCTGGATCAGGAACGAATCTACGTGCACACTTCGCTCGCGGTCGCGACTGTCGTGGTTCCGCCCCCGAATGTGGCGACGTTAGAAACTGAGCAAGTCGCCGAGGTCGCGGACAAAGTGGTAGAACGTCCGGCGGTACGGCGTTCGCGCCCCCGTGAGATCCGAGAGAATCGGGAGAACCGTGATCGTGAGCCCCAGCCCCAAAGTCGTGCTGTTCCGCGCCTCGACGACGAGCCGACCGCGGTGCCGAAGCTCGATGAGGACAGCGATCCACGCGCGGTACCGAAGCTCGACGATCGCCGAACCGGTGTCCCCAAGCTCAGCGATGATGAGCCGGCGACGCCCAAAATGATCGACGACGAACGTACGGTCGTTCCGAAATTGAAGGATTGAGGCGGATGCTGAAGCTCTGTTTGGTGATCATCTTGGCGAGCGCAGCTCTAGCGTGGTCGCCGCCGGTTTTTGCGCAAGAAGGAGACGCGACGTTCGACGCCAACGTCAGCAAAGGCGTCGAGAGCTACAAGGCGCGAAAATACGTAGCGGCGATCAAATATTTTCGCGACGCATATGCGATCAAGACTGATCCGACGCTGATCTTCAACATCGCGCGAAGTTACGAACGTCTCGGAAAAGTCGAAGATGCGCTGGCGAACTATCAAGCTTATGTCGATGCACCGGGCACGACGAGCGAAGATCGCGCCGACGCCTTGAGCCGCATCAAAGCTCTGCGCCAAGAACAAGCGGCACGCGAAGCCGCGGAGGAACCGGCGGCCCCGGTGTTACCGGCAGAGTCCACACGTGTGGAGCCGGTGCGCACGGAGCCGGTGCCCGAGACTCTTTCGAAGGTGGATCGTGATCCAAAGACCAATGGAGCCACGCCCGTAAAAAAGAGCACTCTGGTGGTCATCGTTCACAAGTCGAATACGGTTCCGTTTGTGAGCAAGTCGCAGCTCGCGGATATCTATTTCGGAAGGTCGTCCACTTGGCCGAACGGCGCGCGATTACGTCCTGTCGTTCGTCCCCGAGGCACGGAGGCGGGAAGAATATTCTTCTCCTCGACTGTGGGGATCGACCCGGGAAAATATTCTCGACACTGGCAACAAAAGCAGCTCTCGGGCGCGGGGCTCGCTCCGGCGAGCGCAGAGAGCACTGCGGCAGTGATCAAAGCGGTCGCCGCACATCCTGGTGCGATCGGATTTCTGTCGGCCGACGAAGTGCCGGCGAACATGGATGGAGTGCGCGTCGTCGAGCTCCGGTGAGTTTTGGAGGCTGAGTGGTGGTGCGAAGTCGAGCGATCTGGTTGTGCTTGAGTTTTATCTTGTCGCCGGCAGCGGCGTTCGCGCAGGAAGAGGAGCCTGAGACCGGAACCGGAATTTCACCTTCGATCTTTACCGGCAAGCTCTACGGTTTCATTGAAGCAAGATTCGAGAAATCCGCGAAGAGCCCGATCGGTCCGGGCGCGGATGGAAATCCGGTCTACGTCGAGAATCCGCATGTCTTCGACGTGCCCGCGCTGCACGTGATGATTCAAGCGCTGATCCTGGATCGATTTCGTGTTTTCGTGAATCTCGCGACACAAGGAGCAGGCGAGCCGTCGGTCGACGAAGCTTCCTTGGTCCGCAATGCGTGGGTCGAGCTCCCGTTTTATGAGTCCTATTTCAATTTGCGCATCGGCAAAACGTACCGGCGATTTGGGTTGTACAACGAGCAGCTCGATGCGGTGCCGAATTTCCCGGGCATCGAGCCGCCGGAGCTCTTCGATAGTGACCACTTGATGTTGACCCGCACGACGAATCTGATGATTCACGGTTCGGTCCCCTTCGCAGAAAACAGCTTCAGTTATGCGCTGATGACGGGAAACGACGAGCGCCAAGGCGGCCAATTTCCGATCGGTGCCGACTTACACTTCGACATCGGTACCCTGTTGCGGCTCGGCTCGTCATTTTACACGACGAACGGATTTGCGGCTCCTACGCGGGATGTTGGTGAGGGCTCGCCGAACGGCGGAGTGATCAACTGGATGGAGACCGACCGCTATTATGTCTATGGCGGATATGGACAGCTGACTTTCGAGCGTTTCTTGCTGCAGGCGGAGTTTTGGCAGGCGCAACACGACGGGCGGCGTGATCCGGCGAAAACCATCCTGCTCGACGGAGCCGAGCTCATTCCGCAGCAGAGAACCCGATTTTTCGGCGGTGCCGCGATGCCCTCGGAAGCGGACGTCGTCGTGCCGGTGAAGTATCGAGTTCAGACATTCTACGCGCGCGCGGCCTACGAGATCCCTTTCGGTGATGCCACCGGCGATGGGTTCGCTTGGTCGATCACGCCTTATGCACAGTTCGACTATTACAAGAACCCCGAGACGATTCGGATCGAGGACTTCGGCGGTGATAACGAAGCCGGAATTGCCGATGATGGTTTGGCTTTGAAACTGACGGTCGGCGGAATTTTACGGCCGATCTCTTCGGTCGCCTTCAAAATCGACCTGAGCGATCATATTCAAAAGGTCGGCGGCGAGCAGACTGGGTATGTCGAGCTGCGTCTTTCGTTTGCTTATTATTGGGAAATTTCGGCCGGGTAAGATCCGGTTTGCAGCCGGTAGAGCTCCCGCGTCTGTGCGCGTACTTCCGCCTCGACGCGCGCACGATGTTCTGCGAGCCCCTCGGTCTTAGGACTCGGCTGAGACCACATCAACCCCGCTGCGATTATGAGCAGTATCGCCGCCGGATAAAGCGAGCTCGAGATATGAGCTTTCGCCTTGGTCGGCGGAACTGAGAGATCGTCGAACGAGCTCGGGTGCGGAGCAAGAGTCCCCTGCGCGCGAATATAACCACCGCTGATCAGCGAAGAGAGCGCTCGTTTGGTCTCAAAAGAGCTGAGCTTCGAAAGCGCGATGATCTCTTGGACAGTACGTCCCGGCTGAACCAATCGATCGACGCGGACCGTATGCGCGTCGAGCCGATCGAATGCCGTCGGCTCATTGTTCGGATCGGCGAAGTGCTCGAAGTCGAGCTCCTCATCGTCGCCTGCATGTTCTTCTTCGTGGGCACCGGGCGCTTCGCGGATACGAACAAAAGTTTGGTCGAGCGAAGGCACTGTTTCGCGAATGATCGGCAAGAGCTGGTGCCGGCGCGCGCCTTCGAGGAGCAGCGCTTCGATCGGCCGCGGCGTGATCGTGACAGTCGCGAGCGCCGGCTCCGCTGCGTCGAAGACGTATTCGCCATCCGTCCAATCGAACAACGCATGTAACGTTTCTATCGCCTGAAGCTCCAGGAGCTCGTGGATCGCTGAGGGTTCGAGATAACCGAGCGCAACCAACCTTTCGCCGAGCGGCTCCTCGCTCGGTGCTGCGCGCAACGCTTCTTCGAGCTGTACGCGGGTGATCAGGCCGGCGGCGATCACCATCTCGCCGAGTCGCTGCGACAGCGGCCGCGCAGACCATTCGACCGCCGCAATCGCGCGCTCCTTGACGAACAGACGAATGACGTCTTTGCCGTTCGAGAAGTGTATCGCGCCACGTTGTTGGCGACCGAGCAAGTGCAACACTTCGCTGATGCCGTTGCCGGTGATCGTTCCTTTCAGAGCCATCAGGCGGGCCTCTCAGTGGAGATGAGAATCAAAACGACGATGGTGTTCCCGGCGACGAACAGTTTGGGGATCGCACCAAAAAGGACGGTTCCGAGCGCTGCGGGATCAGGCAGCAGTCCTTCGAGCCAATAGATCGCGGCGAGCGAAGTCGCGAAGACGGCGAACAGAGCGAACCCGCGTAGTGGGCGATGGGTGAGCAGATCGTTCGCGCCGGGAATGATCGCCAGGGCCGCGGGCGGGGTGAGGCTCGTGTTTTTACCGTCAATTTTACCGACAGCGTCGTCGCCCGCGTATGCGATCCATGCGCAGTAGAGCGCGGCGAGCGAAGCGAGGACCGCCGGCCCCCACGGGGGGAGCACACCGATCATCGGGGTTATTAAAGCGCGTACCAAAGTGTCATGTGCGGAAGGCTCGAGGTGAAGTGTTGTTTGGAGCGCAAGCTCGACGGCGTAAGCTCCAACACCGCAGAAGAGCAGGGCAGCAAAGGACGCTCGACGTGCATGCGGGTGCGCATAGGCGTGAGTCGCGGCGAGGACGATCACCACAGAGGTCACGGCTCCGAGCTCAAACAACGGCGGCACAACAGCGAAGGGGATCAGCCACCATCCAGTCGCACGTGCGTGTTTCGCGAGCTGTACGAGCGCGAAAGTCACGATCGCCGCCGACATCCCCAGGGCCGCATAGAGGAAGAGATTGGCCAACGGTGTTCCGGCGAACATCGAGCAGAATAAGGCAAAAGCCGCGCGCACGAGCATCGGCATGGTCGCGGGTGGATACGCGAAATAGGCAGAAAGCAAAGTCGCATGACTGGCCGGAAGATCAGGGGAGAGTCGTGTCGCCGCCTCGGCAAGGAAAACGGCGCGTTCTGTGCGACCCTGCGCGAGCGCGATCTTGGCATCTTGAATCAGCGACCAAGATGCGAGCGGCAAGCTCTGTGTGCCGCGTGCGGCCTCGAGCTCAGCGAGGATGCGATCGGCGGCGAACGAATCACCTGCGGCGGAACGTTCGGCGCGTGCGCGGATCAGCGCGTCGGTCGACGGAGCCTGCGCAACGGCGAGGAGCAGCAGCGTTCCAAAGAGAGCGCCCGCCATACGCGAGGCGTATTCTAGCAGAGCTTCTGCACGCGCTCGACGAATTCCACCGGCTCGACTCGGCGAATTTATATTTCGGGACAGCGGGAATTTAGGCCGCCTTTCAGCTCGTCGTGATAGTCGAGATCAGGATCGACGTGAATCTGAATCGAAGTTGATCATCCTCGCCGACACTGGAGTCGTCGAATTGGCGGTAACGGGCTATGGTTGGTGCGCCGCACGAGCTGCCCGAGCCTTCGCCGCGATCGTCTGAAAGCCGAGCGCACCCGCCCGTTGCTCGAGCTCTCGAAGCGCCGCCGTGCGGACACGCCCATGCTCTCCGAGCCGTGCGAGCGCGAGCTGAAGCGCGAGCCCCTCCGCAACGAAGCCGAGCTTTCGGGCTTTCTCGCGCGCTCGCCTCAGCTCCGAGGTGGTGGTTTGGCTGTCCGAAGGAGATCGCGCCTGCGCATTCATCCGTGCGAGGCGCAGTTGCACCGGAACATTGCTCGTATTCGTCGTGAGCGCGCGCGCGCGATCCGCGGCGAGCTCCATCTCTTCGCGATCTCCCTTGGCGAGCAGAATATCGACCAAGACCATCAGCGATAACGCTTCTTCGGTCCGCCGGCCGGTTTGCGACACTTCTTCGATCGAACGCCGCGCTTGCGACTCTGCTTGTTCGAGCTCGCCGCGCTCCCGCAACAAGCTCGCATATCCGCGGCGATCGCTCGCGAGAGCCGAAATTTGGCCCAACGCTTCTTTTCTTGCCAGCGATCCTTCGAATTTGTGGAGTGCAGTGTCGAAGTCACCTCGAGCTACGAGGAGCTCCGCGACCGAAATTGCGAATATCGATAGGGCCTGCGTGTCACCGTTCTCTTCGGCGGTCCTCACCGCTCCGTCATAAGCACGTTTCGCTTCGGTGAGATCGCCCGAGACAAAGTATAATCGTCCGAGGTGGTGCAAAGTCTGAGACACTCGTTTTCGGTGTCCACACTTTCGAGCTGCGGCCAGCGCCTCTTCCAGCGCCGCGCGTGCACCTTTCAAGTCACCGGACAAAACACGGCAGTTTGCGACACCATGAAGCGCAAAGATGAAATCTGGACAGCTCCCTGAATCCCGCAGCACGGCCGCGACGTATTCATATTCGCGGAGCGCGCCGGTGAGGTTGTCGTCGCGCACCATGAGGCCCGCGAGCCCGCGGCGAACGGTTGCGGCACGGGCGACATCGCCCGCAGCGGCGTAGATCGAGACCGCTTCTTTCCAGGCGACCGCGGCACCGTCGGCGTCGCCGCGCATCGACAGCGCCCAACCCTCGCGACTTCTCGCCTCCGCGACGACGAGCTTCGTTCCTCGAAGCCTCGCAGTCGCAGCTGCGCGACGGGCGAGGGCGATTTGTTCAGGAATCGATCCGGATGAGTCCGACTCGAGCAGATCGATGCGCGGATCGGGTGCAAAGTCGCCATTTTGCTTTTGCAGTATTTCCAGCGTTTGTTTTGCGTAAGCGAAACTCTGGTCTCGCGCGAGCTCCAACCCATATTCGAGCTGATCAGGATAGAGGATCCATAGTTGGCGATAGAGCTCACTCGCTTGTTCTTGATCGTTTTCCGTGTGTTTCAGCCAAGCTTCGATGCGCAGCCTGAGCTCCCAGGTGAGATCAAAAGCATATTGATGGGCGAGGGCCGCTTCTCGGCGGGCGTCTTCGTCGTGGGAGAGCTCCGACGATAGTTTGGACAACATGAAGTGGGTCAGCGCGTGTTCGGGCTCGATTCGCGCGGCTTCCTCGAAGTGCTGCTTCGCGGACACGAGCTGATAGTTGCGATAGTGATCAAGTCCCGTCGCATAGTGGCGGAGCGCCAGCAAATCCTGCGGCACCGCCGAGCCTGCGCGGCTGTGTTTCTGCGGTCCGAGCTCTGGGAGCTTCTGTTTTCTGCGAAGGCCGTTTTCTAAGTCGAAGATCAACGGACCGAGCGCATGGAAATCGGTGGAACCAGAAACACTCGCGAGAATTTCCCCGCTGGCGGTGTCCTGTGCGTAGAGCTGGAGGGGCTCGCTCGTGCTCGAGCTGGTCCCTGCATAATGTCCAAACACCACCACATCGATCGGAGCATACTTACGAATCCGGCCCAGAATCTCACTGGAGTATTCGATAGTTTTGCCCAGCGACAAGTCGGCGTTCATTTCGGCGACCCGATCGAGCGACGCAACTCGATAAACGTCTCGCGATGCGATCTGGGCGCTCACGATTTCCGACAGCGCGACGGACCTCCAGCGCTCGTTCTGGGCGTGCGAGTCCGGTGTCACGGGAAGTACCGCCAGGCCGATCCGTCCCGACCGTGCGGCCGGCTCGGGTTCTGCGCGAAATGTGAGCCAGGAGCCCAAAACTGCGATCGACATCGCGGTCGCGGCCAAAATTCGCGGCCAGGTCTTGGATCTTCGCGGCGCAGGTTTCGCTTCGAGCATCTCGCTCAGCGCGACGGCGGAGACAAAACGATCGGCCGGATCGCGAGCGAGGCAGGTGAGAATAATGGATGCGAAGCGTTCTCCTTCGCGTCCGAGCGACAGAGGTGTAATCGGCGCACCTCGTTCGACCGACCAGCGAAGCTCCTCGAAGGAGCACGTCTGATGAGGAGCTGTTCCTGCACAAAGCTCATAGAGCAATGCACCGAGTGAGTAGACGTCGGAAGCTTCTGTTGCGGCCGCGCCGCTCCATATCTCTGGAGCCATATAGCGAGGTGTTCCAACGACGACTCCGCTTGCTGTGACTTTGACCTGCAGCTCGGCGCTCGAAGTATTCTGCGCCACCCCGGCGGCGCGTTGCAGCAAGGGCTCGAGGTTGTCATCGACAAGTTTTGCGAGCCCGAAATCGAGCAGCTTGATCTCGCCGGAGCTGGTGATGACGACATTCGCCGGCTTGATGTCTCGATGAAGGATCCCTTGACGGTGCGCAGCTCCGAGCCCACGCGACAAACCGATCGCGATCTCCTGTACCTTCGACCAGGGGAGCGGTTTCTCTATTTTGTCGAGAGGCTGGCCCGAGGCGAGCTCGGCGACCAAGTAGGCAATCGCGCCCACCGTCCCGTATCGATAGATCGAAACAACATTCGGATGACTCAATCTTGCCACTGCGCGGGCCTCGCGCAAAAAGCGCACGCGCGCCGACGGATCGAAGCTCGCGGAGAGGAATTTGATCGCCACGTGCCGGTCGAGCAAAGTATCTTGAGCGCGATATACTTCTCCCATCGCCCCGCGCCCGATCAGCTCGAGGTGGCGATATTCGCCCAAATCCAACCCTTCGACGCTGAGCGGTGCCGCCGGTATTTCACGGGCGGAGCCGTTCGTCTTCACGGCCATCAAGTCGGCCAGGAGCTCGCGGCAAGCCGAACATTCGTCGACGTGCAGGAGCGCGCGATCGGTCGCGGTGCTCGAGCCGATCCCTTCGATCAGCTCGACGAGCTCCTCATCCGCCAGGCAGGTTCGAGACGGCGATTGAAGCAAAGAGATAGGCCTCTATCCGCGCAGAATACGAGCCACGCTGATGTCGAGCTGGCTCTGCACCACGGCTGCCAGGCTCTCGGCTTCGCGACCTCGAAGGTCGAGCTTGGCTGCCAGCAAATGGTGAGTCCGCCGTTGGACGATTTCGCGGCACTCTTCGAGCCAGCGACAGACCGTCGCACGATCGACCTTGTAGAGTGTGCCGATCTTCTGCTGAGTGAGACCGTCGATATAGTATAAGCGAAGCAGCGTGCGTTCCTTCGCCGGCAGCTCGGCGATCGAATCCTCAAAGGCGCGCTTGAAGTCATCGCCATAGCGGCGCTTGAGATAGTCTCTCGCTGGATCCGGGCCACTCTCAGGAGGGCGCTCCTCTTTCGGAAGCTTGGGTTCCTGGCGCCGCCGATCTTGCGCAGCGCGAAGGCCGACGACGCCGACCCACCCGCGAAGTGAGCCTCTCCCGGAATAGTCTTTAATTTTTGGCGTCGATCCGAGAAACAGCTTCTCGCGCACATCTTGGCAAACGTCGTCGATGAAGACGTCCGAAGAACCTTGAGCGCGAAGTCTGCCGTTGAGCACAGTGAGATATTGAGCTTCGAAATATTCGAGCGCTTGTTTGTCCCGAAGAGCGCAAGCACACGCCAAATAGAGCTCACCGAGCTCTACGTCGCTAAGTGGAGGCCGCAGAGCCTCTTCGGTGCGCTGCCGGTGCTCGGTCACGTACGCGACGAAACTCTCGACGGACAAAATTACACCGGGCCAAGTTTCGCGCGCGCGCGCGTGAGCCGCCTCCATCAGGAGTCGCTCGGCGGCGGACCGCGACGTCACGAAACGGAGACTAACATCCGCAGCCCATCGCGGCTCACGGCGTTCCGGAAGGCAGGCGCAACCGACAGTGGCGATTGACGATTTACGATTTATTGCAACAACAGCTCGCATTCTCCGTCCTGAGGGCGTGAATCAAAAATTTACACCTAACAACCTATTTACCCTCGCGTTGCTGCTCGCTCTCGGCGCGTGCGAGCCGGGGCTCGAATCCGAGCTCGAAGCGCAGTCCGAATCGGAGCCACCGCCGGAGATCGGAACGACCATCGGGGCGCTCGATGCGGACATGGGAAAATATTTCGACGTTGCACCCGGTGGTGCGCTGACGCTTCGGAACACGTACACGAACTGGGGTCGGCAGTGGCATCTGATGTCCCCTGGGGGTGGCACAGGTCAGATCGTCTTATACCACCTCAATGGGACACTGAAGGTCATGGAGGTGAACAGTCAGGGCACATATACAGTTCAAGCGACGCACCAACTCGAGCCCAACGCGCGGACGATCGTGCGGGGACAGCTCGGCGGAAGCAGCCGGCGAGAGATCGGGCTCCACTGGATCGATGGAGCCAAACAAGGATACCTCCAATTTTACCAAGTGGAAGCGAACGGTACTCTCACTTTCGTTCACGAGACCTACATCGGGGTGAAATGGGATAATATCATCGCAGGGAGATGGAGCTCGCCGTCGACCGACGACGTCCTCGCCTATGATAAACAAGACGGCCATATCCAGTTTTGGACCAGCGGTGCCGGAGGCCTGACTGCTTCGCACAGCAGATTCAACAACCAAAAGAATTGGGAAGTGTTGATCCCGGGCTCATTTGGTCATTCGGCAAACAGTACGACCGATGTGTTGTTCTACAATCAGGACTCAGGAATCGCGAAATTCACGAATTTCGACAATACGTACAATTTGACCACGATCCGCACCGAAACGAATTGGCCGGTCACCGAGAATTTGCTGATCGTTCCCGGCGACTTCGGCGGAGCTTCGTCGGAAACGGATCTTTTGCTCTACAATCAGATCGCCAGGACGGGAACCTTCTTGCTCGATGCGGCGGGTGGTGGCTTCACCAGCGGTGCGCCGCAAAATTGGGCCGACAAATGGTCTCACATTCTGCCGATCAATCAACCATCGGCGGGCACCAACAGTCTCTTGTTCTATTCCAATCGATACGATGTGAAGGTGAAATTCGTACGAGTCCGGAACAACAACGGAACGATGCCGGGCGATATCACCGCCGCGTCGGCCGAGATTTGGATCGACACGGCGAATAAGACCTATCACCCGGCCGGCATCAACCTGGTATGGGACGGCAGCATCGTGCAGCACGATGACAGTCTCCTCAATGTTTCGATCTGCGCCGACGACAGCGCGAAAGCTCGCGCCGATTGCAAGGTCGATCCCGATTTCGCCGGCGACCCGAAGTGCAATGGCATCGCGTTCGAGCCTTCACTCTCCGCGGAAGACAGCATCGTCGTGCTCGTGACGGGTGTGCCCACGAACTATTCTTGTTCGAGCCGCGCACGCTGGATGCGTCTAACCGGATGGGGAACCTCAGGCGGAGGAAAGACGTACTATTGGGACCGCTTCGGCAACAAGACGGATCGGTTGGGAAATATTTTGTCGCCGAACAGTGGACCGCAGCCGAACAATATCGGTTTGTTTCCTCACGAGCTCGGCCACTTCTTTCGTTTGATCCACACGAACACCGAGAATGACGTTGTCCCGGCGAGCCTCTCCGCGCTCGATGATTTGGACTCCGCATTTCATGGGTATGATACGCCCGCGGATCCCGGGAACGGCTGCGCTCCGGCGTACCTGTGCCCGGAAACCGGCCTTCAGGTCTTTTGGGACTATTGGCACTCACGCATCTCCGGCGGTCGATGCAACGACGCGGGCGGCGAGCCGCAAATTACGCTCGGAGGCGTTACCCAGAGCTTCAATCCTGATCGACACACGGTGATGGACGCGGGCCTCGACTGCGATCGCATGTACCGCCTGACACCGAGTCAGATTCAGCGCATCCGGAGCAATTTGTTCGTCCAATATACGACCGACAACGGCGGGCGCCTTTATCTCGTCGATTAGTTGAACCCCTTCGAGAGCTCGGCTGTGCCCGCTGCATGCCGAGCTCTCGCGGGCCGCCGAAAAAAAAACGAATCGCCGAGTCAGATACGGACCCTTCGACTGGAAGGAATAGGCGTGCCCGAACCCCGGGCACGGAAGGGGTCCTCACATGCACAACTTGTCCTCACTCGGCGGTGTCTCGCCGCGCAGGCACCGTCTTGCCTACGCGCCGCTCGCCCTCCTCATGACCACCGGCTGCTTGCTCAACGAGAACGGCAGCACGTTCGGCGGCAGCAACGTCGGTCGCGAGATCAACTTCGAGGGCTTCGCGAGCGTATCGAACGAACAGGTGCGCGTGCAGGTGCTCGATCCCGCCAACCAAGTGGTCAGCGCCGGCGCGACCTGGACGACCATCGCGACGGTCAACGCGTCGGCGACTCCGACCGACGTGAACGGAACCAATATGTATTACTACACCGCAGAGGCCACGCCGGTGCCGAACAACGGTGAGGCGAACCGCTGGCGCCCGGGTGGCCTCGCCCGGTTTCGCGTACTGCGCGGCAATGGCGCCGGTGTGCCGCTGACGACGTTCGACGACTTCGACTGTGTGATGGACCAGGTGAGCAGCGGCGCGACCCCTGTGCAGATCGAGGCCGCGTGTGAGAGTCACGCGTCCCCGTTCGTCACCTTCGTGGATCGCGATCCGATCTCCGCCAACGCGGTCGACTATCTCAGTTTGCGCGGAACACCCGGTGAAGGTGACGACTACGCACTGCAGATCGCTGCGCTCGATCCCGACTTCCCCAACACGCTGACCGAGTTCCGCGACACGCGAGGTTTCCCGTCCGGCCAAGTTGTCGCGCGATACTACAACAAAGGTGATCTCGGCATCGGCCGCGAAATGCACTGTCGCTCCAACAACGATGTCTTCGTCGCCGGCGCTCCCCTGGTCGCCTGCTACGTTTCGAACTATGGCAATGTTACCGACGGACTCGCGGATCAAAACACGGCGCTGGCGGACGCGATCGCCGGACACGCTCCGTTCGCCACCGTGGCCATGGACTACTGGCCAGGCACCGATCAGCCGGTTCGGTTCTACACCTACGACGCAGACGGCGATCTCATCTTCGACGCGGCGCTCGACAGCGAAGGCCCGAAGTCCGTCCCCGGCCTCTGCATGGGTTGCCACGGCGGCACGTATGACACAACGTTCAATCGCATCACGGGCGCTCGGTTCTTGCCGTTCGACCTCAACGCTTTCGGCTACGCGAACAGCGGATCGTACACACGTCCGAATCAAGAGGAGGAGTTCCGCAACCTGAATCGCATCGTCAAGGTGACGGCGCCGGGGTCCTCGATGACCAACATCATCAACGGCTGGTACGGCGGCGCTGCGGGCGTCACCACGCCGGGAACGACGCAGAATTCAGAGTACGTACCCTCGGGCTGGACCGGCAAGGAAGATGTCTATCTAAAGGCCGTCGCGCCGTATTGCCGCACTTGCCACATCGCTCTCGCCACGAAGATCGACACCTTCACTCAGCTCCAAAATCTCAACCTCGGGCAGAGCTTCGTCTGTGATAGTCACATCATGCCGCACGCAGAGGTGACGCGAGAGGCATTCTGGAAGAGCTCCGCACGTGCACATCTGGCCGGCTCCCTCGGCTGGGCCAACGACTGCGACTGAGCAAAGTCACGAAGCTCGCATATTATGCATAGTTTTCGACGCGGCTCGATCGACCCCGCAACACCAGCGCGGGTCGCAACAGCCCGCTGCGCCCGTCGACGATCATCGTTGTATCTTGGAACGGGAACTCGAGCTTGTGCTCTACATTGAGCAGCGGCTGGTGCTCGAAGATCAACGCGGCTTCTGCGCGCAGCCGCGCCGGAAACTCCGCAGGCGCGAATGCAAAATAGAGTTCTCCGCCGCTCTTCACTCCGCGCCTCCAATCATTCCATCGTTCGTGACGCATGATCCGGTCCCGCGTGCGTTCGGCTTCTCCGATGAAGAGAGTCTGCTTCAATGTGAAGACCTTCGTGGAGCGGCCCCACGCACCGTCGTAGACCACGTAGATTCCAGCCTCGTTGGGCATGAAGGTGAGGTCCGTCCATTTCCAGTAGCCGTTGAAGGTGAGGGAAATTGTGTCGGCAGCCATGAGAGGCCCGCACTCTACGCGTCGCAAAAACTCGGGCGACTTCGAACGTGTGGAGGAAACTCGAGAGTTTCCGTCAGATCTTGGATCCGCCCACAGAGATCAACTTCTTCAGCTCGCGGAGCAGCGTACAAATCTTTTCATTCTTCGCGGTGATCAACGCGTCGAAGTCGACGACGCCGAGCTCGATCCCATCTCCGAGGCGGTACCAGCCGTAATAAAGGTTCACGAAGATGCGGCGGCCCTCGGGCATCGCGGGCTTCAGTTCTTCGGCGAGCACCGAAACACCTTTGAATCCTTGATCGGCCGTGGCGCCGAGATCTTCTTTATGCACTCGCCCGTCTTTGAGCTTGGCGATCAACAATTGCAGCAACACACCGAACGATCGATCGGTGAGATCCGCGTGGCGTCCACCGATCACCACCCGCGTGCGCCGCACTGTGCGTTCACCGGGGATGTTGAGCACCAAAGTATCGCCATTCGCGCTGAGGCCCGAGCCCCGATATTTGACGCACGCCGCGTGTTCGCTGCGACCGCTCTTCTCGAGCGACTGGCGGATCGACTGCGAGATCCGTTTGTTGTCGTTGAGCGGCTTTTGGATCACGTCGTCGGCGCCGTCTTTCATCACCTCCACAGCATCGTCGGCTTCGCGTGCGTATCCGCTGACCACCAAGATCGGCAACTGATGACAACCGCTCGCGTGGTCAGGGTAGAGACGGCGGATCTCGCGGAGCAGGCTGTGCCCCACTTCTGCGTGGCCTTTGATGGAGTCCGGCTCGGATTTGATCTGTAGATCGAGCAGCACGAAACAAAAAGTTTCACGTTCGAGCTCCAGCAACGCGTGTTGGCGGTTGTCGACGGCGCGGTGCCCGCAGCCGAGCGCTTCCAGGATCAGCGCGAGATCTTCGACGATCGCCGGATCGTCTTCCACGATCAGAGCCTGGTGTTTCTCGGTCATTCCGCCTTCCGTTTGGGGAGGATGATCTTCGCGCTGGTTCCTTTACCTTTGGTGCTCTCAATCGCCAGCCGTCCGTTGTGCTCCGTCTCTACAATTTTGATCGCCAGCGGCAAACCGAAGCCGGTTCCGTTCGGCTTGCTGGTGCTGAACAAGGCGATCGCGTCCTTCAGCGCTTCTCTGCTCATGCCGCGGCCCCGATCTTCGACTGCGATGATCACCCGAACACCTTCGTCGGTCACCCGAATGTTCACTTCACCTTCGTCGCCCGCATAAGCCTCGACCGCGTTTTGGAGCACGTTGGTCAGCGCCTGTACGAGTCGCGTGCGATCGATGTCGGCGCTGCACACCGCAGCAATAGACGACACGAACACGATCTTCGTCTCTGCGCGCTCGCGGACCAACGCCACACATTCCTCGACGACCTCTTGGATCGACTCCGTTTGAAAAACCAGCTTCGGCTGCGCGGTGTACGCGCGCATCGCTTCGATGATCGCTTGCAATCGCGCCACCCGGCTTTGAATGCGGAGTGTTTCGTTCTTTAGATTTTTGGTGGAGCGATCCTCGGCTTCGAGCAACACAGAGAGTCGCTCGGCGGATGCGGCGAGCGGCGAGATCAGCTTGATCACCTCGTGGTACAGCTCGCGCGCGAACACGTTGGCGATCTCTTCGGCGGCGCGCATCACCGCTGTTCGGCCGCGCTGTCCGAAACGCGCTTCGATGTCTTCGAGCGTCGCGTTGATGTGTTCGACGTGTTGTTTGCCGAGCGCGCTCGCGCTGCCCCAGTCTCGGCGTCGCGTCGAGGCGTGCAGCGCGGCTTGGCGAACGAGATGATTGTCGTCGCTGGAGAGCTTGGCGAGCACCGCATGAAACGCGTCATGTCGCGTGAACGCCGCTGCATTCGCGACTTCGCGGCGCACTTCCCACTTCGTGTGTTGCGCGAGCTCGACGAGCTTTTCCACCACGCGGTCGAGATGAGGATCGGCGATCGGCGCCGAACGCAACCACTTGCCCGCGGAAGCGATCGCCTCGAGCAACGTCGCCCAGTCGGGTGCATCGAGCGCGTCGAGCACCATCGTTCGCGGACGTTTAGTGACCGTAACGCTCCTTTCGCCGGAGGAACGCCTCGCGCCCTCCCTCGAGGATGGTTTCAATATCATCCTTACACTCGTCAACCGTCCCGGCGCGGCGAACGGTGCCGCGTTTTCCGTCGGAGTGGAGCACAAAGATGCGCTCGGCCTCTCCGAGCACGGGAATGTTCGGGTTGTGGGTCACGAAGATGATCTGTCGTGTTCCTTTCGCGGCGCGCAGCGCCTTGACGATCGTCTCGTAAATGAACGCATTGTCGAGGTTGTCTTCGGGTTGATCGATCAAAAGTGGACGTTCACTTTGCACGAGCAGGATCGGGAGGATCGTAGTGCAGCGTTGTCCAGTGGAGAGATTCGGAGAGTCTTTGTAGCTCTCGCCGTCGCGAAGCTCGATCCGCGGCAGGTCGTCGAGCTCGACGGAGTCGATTGCATAGATCGCACCGCTGGTGCGCAACGTCTCGAGGATCTTCTTCGCGCGTTCTTCATCTTGGCCTGCTTTTTCGGCGATCGTCGCGTGGTCCTTCGCGGCGACCGCCCGCGCGAGCTCGGCCGGTGACAACGATTGTGTCAGTCGCTCGGCGGCGACAACATGTTTCATCCCCGAACCCTTCAGCGCTTCGGCGATCAGGTTTTTGTATTGTTGTAGATCCGCCGATTGAAGAACGCTCACTCGGATCGTTCCGCCGAATCGTTGCGTCAATTCTTCCGCGACCTTTTTTCTCGCCGCGAATCGTTGATCGCGCAGCTCGGACACCCGCGTGAGCAGCGCGCGGCGTTGCGTCGCGAGCGCCAAACGTTGTTTGTCTTTCGCTTCTTTTTCGCGCGCAGCGTTGATCGCGGCGGAGAGATTCGTCTGCAGCGTGGTGCGTTCGCTCGCTTGTCCGCCGGCTTCTTCCGATTTGGAGATCACCTTGCGATATTCCGCCTCTTGCAGCGCGTGTTTTTCGGCGAGTGGGCTCTTTTGTTTTTCGAGCTGCGCGGTGGCGGTTTTTGCGGCGGCGGCGATCGCTTCCGTTTGGGCGATCAGCACACGCCCGAACGTTTGGACGTGTTCTTCGATCTTGGCGATCAGCTCCGCGTTGACGCCGCCGCGAAGCTCGTGATCGAGCCTTGCTTCCGCAGAGGCCGCGAAGCTGCCGGCGGTCACTTTCGAATCCGCGGCGGCTTTGGCCATATCGGCGATCAAGAGATCGATCACCAACGTCTCACGCGCCCGCAACGCTTTGGCCGCGTGTGTTTTGGTGAGGATCGCCGCGTCCGGGCCTCCGGTTTGGGCGAGGCCCTTCAAACGTTCTTCGAGCACCGGGACTTCAGAAGCGGTGGCCGCGAGGTCGTCGAGCTCGCGATCGAGTCGTGAAAGATCGGCGCCGGTTTGTTCGAGCTGGCGTCTCAACATCTCCAACTCGCGTGCGATCGTCGCAGTTTCGTTTTCGACGAAGCGATCGAGCAACAAGAGCTGCGAAGCGGGGTTCGAGGCGATCTCCTCCACCTCGTTTTGACTGAACACATCTGCACCAAAGATCAGGTCGCGATCGAGCGACACCGGGACTGCCGTGCCGCTCTCGTTCAACACTTGCACCGCTTCGGTCGCAGAACGTTCGGCGGTGTAACGCATCGCCGTTTTGGTACGCACTTCGACGGACAAGCGGCCGCCCCCGAGGTTCGACTTCACCAACGTGTCGATCGTGCGATGACGCTGCGGATTGGTCTTTGGATCAGGCATCAAACCGAGCCCGAAGCGCAGCAGCTCGAGCGCGGTGGTCTTGCCGGTCCCGCGGCCGCCGATCAAACAGTTGAGGCCGTCGGCGAAAGTGAGGTCCGCCTCGGCGAGAAATCCACTGCTGACTTGCAGCCGCACGATCGCGTGATGCGCCGTCGGCCGAGCCGCCTCGGGACGCGCCGTTTGCGGCTCCGGTTTTGCTTCGGGTTTGGGTGCTGGTTTGGGTTCGCTCTTACGTGCCATCCGCGATCTTCCGAACGAGCACGTAGGTCAGCGCTTGCGGCGCGACAAGACCCCGTTGTTTCGTGCCGCGACACAGATTCCGGGCGGTTAGGCGATCATTTTGCAGATCTTTATCGAGCACACATCGAAGCGGCTCTGGGGGTGGGATCGGGAAAGCCGAGCGCGATGATTAAAGATTATCCAGCATGGATCTTTCATCAAAAAATAGATCATTTCACCAGGATGATCTATTTTACCGATGGTGATCACCAATGATGGCGCATAGAGAATCATCGCCCTCGGCCTTCCTCTACGACGCTCAGCGGCCCGCGGACATGACGCTCACGGCGATCGACGTCTTCGCGGCTGAGGGGCGCGGCGGTTCGACGAGATCTGAGCTCGCCCGCCTAGAATCGCCTTCAGGCAGTACGCTTCTTCTGATCGCGATCGTGCCCAGCCTCGTAGCGGCGGACATTCCGCGCGTTCGGGAACGGCTCGACAAGCTCATCACCGATCTTCGTTCGCGAGCGATCGCGCTTGAGCGTTCGAGGCTGATCGTCCCCGCGATCGCGACTGTCACAGCGCATCCGAGTATCATCGCGGCCTGCGATACCGAACAGCTTGGTTTGTTTGATTCGCGTGGAACGATCATCCTTCGCGCGCCTTCGCTGTACGTGAATATCCAGATCGCCAAAGGCGAGCACGCGCGCCCGAAGGCTGCACGAGACCTCACGCTCTTTCGCGGGAAGACTGCGCGAGTCATTCGCGTGCTGCTTCAAAACCCGAACCTAACGTACACGACACGAACACTGGCTGGCGAAGCCGACACCAGCTTCGGGCTCACGCTTCGCGTACTCAATCGACTCGAAGCGGAAGGGTCGGTTCGACGAAAATCTCCTAAATCGGGCTATCGGCTCGTCCAACCTGAACGTCTTCTCCGCTCGTGGATCGAAAGTGGAGAAAGCACGGCCGTCGAGACTCTTCGTTTCTATGCGCCTTCGACCGCGCACGCTTTGCTCTCGAGAGTCACGCAGGCACTCCAAGGAACGGGGATGCGGTCTGTGTTCACGCTCGCGAGCGGCCTGCTACCGGATGAAGCGCACGTCGCTGCGCTGCCTCACGGAATCTACTTGAGCGGGAGCATCGAGCCAGTTCGCGAAGCACTCGGATTGAAAGAGACGACTCCACACAATTTCTTCATCCTCCGTGCCCATCCCACCTCGATGTCCGAGCACGGTGGGATTTTCAGTGGCACGCGATCCTTGCCGTGGGGTGCCGGTGTTTCGTTGCCGCAGCTCGCCGTTGATTGCGCAGGGGTCGCGGGGCGCGGACGCGATCAAGCGATGCGTCTCCTCGAGCTCTTTGCCGACGGCAGGGCCTACGAGGCCGATGAATGACGACTGATGCCGAGCAACTCGCGGCAGTCTTTCTCGAGCTTCGCAGTATCCTTCTCGACGTCGGCGATCTCGCACAACACATCGTGCTCGTCGGCGGCCAAGTCATCACTGCAGAGTCGCTCGCTGCTGGAGGCTCGGGCGCGATCCAGGTCGATACCGAGACGGAGGTCTATCTCAATCGAGGATATTCGTTCGAGCCGGATCTTCTCATTGATTTCGACAACGCGCCCAACGTCTCGGAGGTTTTGCCGGAAGTGCTGCGACAACACGGCTTCGAGAAAAGTCGTAGTTATCGGTGGATGAGAAAGAACAGCTCGGGAACGATGCTCATCGACATCTTCCAGCCCGAAGATTCGCAATCGGAAAACGTCTCCGTAAGTGCCACCCCGTTGCCTGAGAGTGAAGCCGCGCTCGCTCGCGCGACGGCCATCGAGGTGCCGGTCAGCGACAAGATCATGACCATTCGCGTGCCGGACCCGATCGGATTCATGGCGATGAAGCTGCGCGCGAAAGAGGAGCTGCGGCCGGACGCGACGAAAGACAGTTTCGATCTGTTGGCCTACGCGTACCTGAAGACGCCCGCGGTGATTAAACGAGCACTCGATAACGCGGGCCAAGAAGGAGATGCGATCCGGAATCGACTGCGAGCGCTCTTCGAGGGAATTCATCGGCCAGGCGTTCGCGACGTTCTTACAGTCCTTGGTTCCTCTGATGACCGAGAACGTGAGCTTGTCGCACGCTTTGTTGTAGACCTCTTCGTTTCGATCTGAGCAAAGCAAAGGGCGCGCAACTTGCGACTCCATCGGTGGAAGATGAACTGAGCTGGACGCGAAGCAGCTCGGTTCAATAGCTCGGAAGGTCGCGCTCACGAGGGCCAGACGGGCGCCCTTGATCCGCGGCGATTTAGGAGCGGCCCGCCCACCATGGCGCTTACGGTGACAGCAGCGCTGCTCGAATGCAAAATCTGCAGTGGTGATCGCGTGGTGTTGGTGTTGGCGGCGGTCCCGTCGTTGTTCGACGATTCGCGCATTGCAGAGTGTAAGTGGCTCGCTGAAAATCCGGACGTAGCGCCGCTGCTCGCTTCGGTCACGAAGGATCTCGCGAGCACATCTCCACATCCGTTTGCGCTTCACGTCGAGGGGGCGCGCCTTCGCGTCGATCGGCAAAGACCCGCCGTTGCGACCTGGCCAAGTGGACATCCGCGCTTTGGCGGCGGAAGCGGCGCGGGTGATCGATCACGAGTGCAACTATCTGCGCGCGTTCGAGCTGGCGATGCAGATCGCGCGGTTGCGGAAGGACTCGTTTCAGGCCGCACAGCTCCTCGAGGGTATCGATCGATCTTGCCGTGCGGCCCGCGGTGCAGCGTGCAGTCTCCGGCGAATTGGCCACGACGGCGATCGGTGCCCATGTGTCGCGCGCGCTTCGCGCCGGCTCAAGAAGAGTGGCCCAATGACGTGCGCCTCGTGCCGATCGAAGCGGCGAGATGGGACGCGAGGCGAACCGCAGCTGCTCGAGAAGCTGTCAAAATGGGCGAAGACTGATGGAGACTCGGCCGTCGCGCGTCTCGATCAGCTTCGAATTTCCACCGCCCGACGCGGAGCAGGCATATCGCGAGGCCTTCGATCACCATTGGAAAGAGTTTCCTCGCCGCGCGCTGGTCGACTCCGCCTCGGCCCCAAAGCTCAGCGCCGAGGTCGCAGCCCCTGCGGCGTGCGGTCGCGCGATTCCCGCGTTGCGCCGAGCTGCGCCGCCGCTCTGCGCAAGCTTACTTTGCGCGAGGAGATCGCACGAAGGCGCTCGCTGAGCCGCGAGAGGTTTGGAAGCTGCGCGAGGTCGACGGAGCGGATCTGCGCTTCCTCGACGAGATGTTCGGGCACGCAGCGATCGAGACGTTGCCGAGAGAGCTCGCTCGACGTTTTCCCGAAGACGAGCTGCTCGCGCGAGCACATCGTTCACGCTGCGCGCAGCCGCCGGTTACCGCAAAGACGAAAGATACAAAGTGAGGACCTCGACCCCGGCCGAACACGTGGGCTCGATCGCGGCCCGAGAGATCGCGGCTAGCCCGACCGATCCAATCTTCGCCACGGCTGGCAAACACGGGTTGCAGGTGTTGGACGAAGAGACCGGCCGCGCGATCGCAGAGCCTTCCACCGGCGTTGTGTCCGAAGTGGAATTTTCGCCGGAGATCTGAGCGAGGTGGTGAGCACGGGTTCGTCGCTCGGAGACCTGAGCTTCCATGAAAAGGGCGATCGAATCCTCGTCTTCGAAGGTGGCTTCTCGGAATGGACGATCCCCGGCTTCGAGAAGATGAAGGAGTGGCTAAGGGATCAGGATCCCGTCCGCAGCGGAGGCCGCGCGCTCTCTGGGACGAGCGGCGGTCTCACGGGAGCCTTGTTCGACTGAGCGATCCTGCTTCTTCGCGACGGCGAGACCATCGGATCGATCCCTTGGCTCTCTCAACGAGGAGCGATCGCGCTGGTCGGCCGCGTCGATCTCCGGCGTGGAAGCTGGCAGGTCAGCAGCGGCGTGACCGATCCGTAGGCCGCTCGATCGATCGTGTAGAGCACCTGTACCGATGGCCATTCGGGCGATTGCTCGGTGGACGCGTATGTTTCGTCCTTGTTCTCTTCATGCGCTCTTGGTGATCGCGCTCGCCGGGACTTTGTGCCTGCGCAGCGCCGCCCGAGGAGCTCCAGCCCGACGTGCGCGTCACGTCGAGCGCAGATCCCAGCTACGAAGTGCTCGTGACGTTGGAAGACGCCCCGATCGTCATCGTTGTGTTGTCCGGAGCGATCGGCGGATCCGGCTTCGCCGACGGGATCGGAGCGCTCGCGAAGTTCCGGGCCCTGGGCGACATCGAGGCGGGAACTGTGAGCGAAGCATTCCTCTCCGACGAAGGCATCTTCCGAAAGATTGACTTACTCACTTACGAAATCACCACTGTCGCCAATCTACTTCGGCGCGAGCCGAGCCGTCGAGCTCCCGACAACGTTCAAGCGTTATTGGACGGACCAGGACGGCAAAGTCGTCCGCACCGACGATCCCACAGCTGATCCGAACGTCGGTTCCAACAAGATGGCGGCGAATGGAGCGGGTCAACGGCGACGTTCGATGATGCGGCGCTCACGCCGCGGTCGCGGGCGCCTCTGCGGTCGCGGGCTGGCGCCGGAAACCTTCGACGGTCAGCAGCAACGCTGGCAAAAACACGAGGTCGACGATCAGACCCACGACCAACACCGACGCGGTCAAAATCCCGAAGAAGACGTTCGGCATGAACGTTCCGAAGGAGAACACGCCGAAGCCGGCGACGAGGATCGCGGTCGTCGAGATCAACGCCGCCCCGGTGCTCATGAACACTGCACGCATCGCTTGGTGCGGCGAACGACCTTCAGTGCGGTTGCGTCGATAGTTCGCGAGAATGTGGATCGTCGCGTCGACGGCGATGCCGAGCGCCACGCTGCCGACCAACACCGTGCCGATATCGAGGGGCTGGCCGATCAGCTCGAGGAGCGCACCGCCGGCGACGATCGGCACAATATTCGGAAGCATCGACAGCAGCCCGACCGACAGCGACCGAAACGCGATACACATCGTCAGCGTGATCAGTCCGAGCGCGAGGGCCAGCGATACGATGAACGAGTTGACCACATAGTCGTTCGTACTGTTGTAGAGGCGCGTTTTGCCGGTGACGCTGACCTTGAGCCCCAGCTCTTTCCCTCTCTCTTCAATTTTGTCGACCATGACCATCGTCTCCGCCGACGTGGGGATCGTCCACAACGCGGTCACGCGAATTGCGTCATTTTTGATCGTCATCCGATCATTCAAGTCCATCCCTTGAGGCAATCCCATGGTGTACAAGAATAATTCCTGCCCGATCTCCTCGGAGGTGTCCGCGAGCCTGTAAAACGCTTGGTCGTTCGCGTTCAACGAACGATGCGTCGACTTCAAAATGTCGACGACCGAGAGCGTTCGCGTGACCCGCGGTTGTGCCTCGATCCAGTCCTGCAGCGCCTCAACTTTGCGCAAAAACAGGGGGTCTTTGATCCCGTCTTCGCGGCCGCTGTCGACGACAATTTCAGCGCCGCGCGCACCTCCGGTCGTGCGCTCTATGAACTCATTCGCGGTGCGCGTCGGAAAACCTTCCGCAAAATATTTGAGTGGGTCCGAATTGACCTCGAGTCGCAAGGCGAGGGCCACCGCGCCAGCACTGAGCAGTACGGTCACTCCGATGATGCTGAACTTGCGTCGCTCGATAAAAGCGACAGCTCGCGCGACGAATCGCTCCGCGGAAGCGAGACTTTTCTCCGGACGCTGTTTGCGGCTGAGCGGCACGACGAAGAGCAGCGCGCCGGCGATCAAATACGTAGTGATCCACGCGATCATCGTTCCCACCGCCGCCATCACGCCCAGCGAAGAAATCGGTTTGAGGTTTGCGGTGAGGAAGCTGATGAACCCGAGCGCCGTGGTGATGCTGGTGAGGAACGTGGGCAAGAGATTTTTCGCCAGTGCATATTCGGCCGCGTCTTTACGGGCCTTTCCGCGGCCCATCTCTTGGTAATATGCCGAGATAATGTGGACGCTGTCGGCGATCGCGATCGCGATCATCAAATTGGGCAGCGTCGTCGTCACTGTGCTCATCGTGAACCCGAGGTGCCCTCCCATCCCCAGTCCCGCAAGGATCGCAGTGAAAGCGACGATGAACGGTAAAATCACCCCGCCGAACGTACGCAGTGTCAACGCGATGAACAGCGCCGCGATCCCCAAAAGCGCTGGGACCAACATGCTCAGATCAGACTGTGCAGATTCCTGAAACGCAAAGTTGATCGCCGGGCCGCCCGAAATATACATCTCGTGGTCGCCCCGTTTGACCTCTGCGACCAGCGCGCGCGCCGCGGTCACGATCTCCGGTGCGTTCGGCGGACGATCGATCCCCGGTTTGATTCGCGCAAAAATCAGCGCGGTTTTCGTGTCCTTGCTGACCAAATATCCCGGCAATACTTCATCGTTCAGCGCGGTCTCTTTGCGCGCCTCGAGAATCGCCGGCGTCAGCTCAGTCGGAAAAAACGGCTCGACGACGATGTCGTCCTCGATCGCGTGCACCCAGTTGTAATTCGACAGTGAGTCGACGCGAATAACCTCCGGAACCTTCCACATCTTAGTGGTGAGCTCGGCGATGACCGTCGCAGTATCCAGATCGAATACGCCCGAAGGGCTGTGGACGGCGACGACGAGCGCGTCATCGTTTCCGAACCGTCTCTCGAACTGATCGAACTCACGCAAGAAGGGATCGTCGTCCCAAAAGAAGCTTCGATGGGTGAAGTCGGCTTTGAGCTTTCCCATACCGGAGGCAAAAGCTCCGACGACCGCGAGGCCGAGGAGGATCGCGGCCCAGGGTCGCCGGCGAATATTGCCGACTAGCCACTTCGAGAAACCTGACGTTTGAGTTTCGGTGGAATCGAGAGCCATGACTCGGTCCTTTCAATTAGAAATAGCGGGTGAGATGGATACGAATCAGGTCGGCATCACGCAGCGCCTGAATGCCGGTGGGAATACCGGGCGCACCGGTCATCGGATCCACGTTCGGCTCCTTCGCAAAAAAGAGCCGCGCACCGATTTTCAATCCCCAAACATCGCCGATGCGTTGTCCGTAGGTTGCGCTCAACATCAGCTCGCCGCGGCCGCTGATATCGGCGATGCCGGTCACCAGCAGCTCGGTGCTGTTTTCGTCAGAGAGCGCCAAGCGATATCCGAGCAATATATCTTGCTGAAAACTATTTAGCTGCACGCGGGTCGCGTCGTTTCGGCCCGAGACCACCTGGCCTTCGACGATCAACGTCGACTCGGGGCCACTCTCGTGCACGATGCCATATTCCAAACCGACGGCGACGGCTGCGTGGTCACGGTGCCCGAAATCATCATTGAGCGTGACGTAACCCGCGTCGCGAATCGTCTCGGGGGAAGGAACTTCGAACCACCGATACGCCGCCTCGATCTTCACCAACAGGGCATCGATCGGATGTTGATAAGTTCCTCCGAGGTGCCGCACGGTCATGAACACCGGGCGCACCGCGTTGATCGCGGGATCGAAGAGGAACGCCGGCTGCGAACGGTCCATGTGCTCGACGAAGTGCACTGAAACATCGGCCCCTCCGAGCTGAGTCCGAAGCCTCAGCGCCGCTTGCGGGCCAAAATCATCGTCCGTGAGCTTACCTGACCGATCGACCAGTATCCGATCGTTGAAGCTCAGGCCGCGAGGCACCAAGCTCTGGCGTGTCCGCGATGAAGGAAGCCGCGGCTTCATATATGCGGGCATCAAGAGCACCTCGACGCTCGTGTCCGAAAATAGAGAGAGTTGAAGCTGAGCCATCGGCTCGCCGACTTTCTCGAAATTCTCCAAATCTCCGTCCAGATTGCGCGCGTTGATGATATCGACCGGATGAAACGCTTCGGTCGCGGTCCAGTTGACGATGTCGACGCCGAGGCGCAGCCGGAGGTTGCCTGATTTGTACTGTACCCAAGCTTCTTCGACGATGAAGGTCGTGCGGAGCTCGTCGTTCACGTCGAGCCGCGTGAAGAGGCGAACACGCTCGCTCAGCTTGCCATACGTGTGCTGAACCTCGAGGCGCGCAAGAGTCCCGATATTATAGTCTTGGGTCTCCATGATTTCGTCGTCGAGAAAACCGCGGGTTTCGATGGCGATCTCACCGCGGCTGTCCCACGTCGAAGGTTCTTCTTCCTCCACGGTGGGCTCACTTTCGCTGAGCTGCTCCTCCGCAGGTGGCTCCTCGACGACGCCCGCGTTCTCCGCCGTCGTTGCGGTCGACGCCGACGAGGTCGACACCTCTTGGGCGCGAGCAACACTCGCGACGCACATCCACCCGATGATCCACACCGCGCGCATGTTTAGTTTCCGAGTGCCTCACTGCGAAAGTTGGACTCGTCGACCTGGGCACCGAGCTTGCGATTCGTCCAGGTCAACACTGATTTCTTCTTCGTCTGCGCGTTCACTACGTTGATCGCGCCGACCCGCCACAACGCTCCGAATTTTTTATAGTCGCTGAACATGCTTGTCTTGAGCAGCTCACCTTTGCGGTCGTAATACTCGATCTTCTGCGGCTGCTTGTATTCGCGGTCCATCCACAATACTTGCCGCGAATAACCACTGTTTTTGTCGACCGGGATCCGTTCGAGCTGCCAACAATCGCGGCCTCCCTCTTTTGCGTCGGCGAGGAATTTCCAAGTGTATTTTTCGGGCTCCTGACTGCCGATATCTTCGTAGGCGAACTCGCTGCCCATGAAAGAGCCGCTCTTGTTGCTCGAAGAAATGCGTTTGGTGCGTTTGACGGCGGGCAAATACAGCCACTGGTCGTCGTCGCCTTGTTTCTTGGTGAAGGTGAGTAGTTTTGTTCCTTTGACGTCCGCCGGCCAGGTGAACTCGGAGCGCGACTTATCACCTTGCTCGACGCCTTCGAGCACCTCGATGTTCATTTTGCGCGCGGTCGTTTCGCCGTGCGCGTTGATCAAGTCCAGCGTCATGTCCGCTTTCTCCGACTTGAAGCCGCTGTTCACTTTGTCGGCGTCGACGGCGATGGCGAGGCCTTTTTGCTCGGGCGTCTCCGCGCTCGCGGCGAACGGGATGCTCGAGATACACAGTGCAATAGAGGTTAGAATGTTACGCACGAACCTTCTCCTTCTTCCGGCGGGGAACCGCGCTGACCTGGTCGATCAGCTTCACAATGAACGCGTCAATTTCTGCGGGTTTATAATTTCGAGCGATCGCGTCCGGCTTCAGACCGACACCGCGCAGCGAAAACCGTACGGCCTCTTCGACGAGCGCCTCTTTTTTGATGCCGTAGCTTGGAATCGCGGGAACTTGCAGATGTTGGATCCCGATCATCGCGAACAAGTGGTGGGCGAACCAGACCCGGGCGGCCGCCGGCTCGATGTCGCGATAGGTGTCACCTTCGTCTCGCGCGGCTTCGACCAAAAGTACGATCTCGTCGATCCAGCGGCCGACGTTCGCTTTGGTGAACCCGCGCGCGAACACGCCGTCGCCGGCGAGGCTCGTCAACATGAGTCGCTTGACGTGGCGGTGGCGTTTTTTGTCGAGCCGACCTTCGATGATCTGCGAAGCCATGAAGTGCACGACAATCACCAGGCTTCTCGTACATTTTGGCAGCCTCGCGAGCGCACTCGCGACGTCGAAGCCGTTCTCGATGCAGGCGCTCTGAATCGTCTCGAAGAGCTCCTCTTTGCCGGCGAAGTGTCGATAAAGGAGCGCTTCGGAGATCCCGGCGGCATCGGCGATCGCTTTGGTTGTCGTGCCGTGTAGGCCATCGCGCGCAAAGAGCTCGAGCGCGGCTCCAAGGATTTGTTGCCGCCGGTCCGCGGCTGAGATGCGTGCATGTGCAGCCACGCCTGGCGTTATGTAAGTGAACGTTCACTTAGCGCAAGTGAAGTTTTGTTTAGGCGCAGCCGGCCGTCCGGCGACACGAAAGTTTGAAACACTTGTCTCACGCCGGCATCTAACTCACACACGCCATGGTGGATCTCGACGACGACGAGAAGCTCGGCGCCCTGTTCGCCGCAGGCGCGGAGGAGCCCGATCCGGTCGCGATCGCCTTATCGCGCGCGCGCACCAGCGCAGCGTTGTTCGGCTCCGGCGACTCCACGCATGTCGCGCGTTTTCGCGTGCTCGAGCGGCTCGGTGCGGGCGGCATGGGCGTGGTCTACACCGCCTACGATCCGGAGCTCGATCGCGCGGTAGCGCTCAAGTTGGTGCGCGTTCACGAAGGCCGCGAGGACGAAGCGCTCCATGAAGCGAAAGCGCTCGCACGTCTTTCGCATCCGAACGTGGTTCCCGTGCACGACGTCGGGATCCTCGATCGACACGTCTTCATCGTCATGGAGCTGGTACGGGGCCAGACACTGGCACGATGGGCAGCAGAACAAGGCCGCAGCGTCGGCGACCTGCTGCGCGCCTATCTCGAAGCCGGAGCAGCGCTCGCAGCCGCCCACGCTGCCGGGCTCGTCCATCGCGACTTCAAGCCCGATAACGCGATCGTCGGTCTCGATGGCCGCGTGCGTGTCGTCGATTTCGGGTTGGCGTCGGAGTCCGCCGATGGGGTTGCCAGCGCAAATATTGCGCGCGCCGGCGGAACGCCGAAATACATGGCGCCCGAACAAGCGGCGGGACGTGCGGCGACTCCGGCCGCAGATCAATTCAGCTTTTGCGCCGCGCTCCGCGAGTCGCTGAAGGATCGATCGATACCCCGCGCGATCGAGGTGGCGCTCGCGCGCGGCCGCTCGCCGAATCCGGCGGATCGGTACCCGTCGATGAACGCCTTGTTGGCTGCGTTGTCGAATGATCCGCGGCGCGTGTGGATCCCGCGCGTTGCGGTGCTCGCGATCGCGATCGGTGTGCTCGCGGCGTTCGGCGTCGGACGCGTTTTGCAGAGCGCTGCGCGGGACACGTGTGCCGGCGGCGGCGAGATGATCACTCGGTCATGGGCGCCGGATGGCCGCGTTTCGGTGTTGGATCATGTCGCGACCCTCAGCGACTACAGCCGCTCGGTGTTGCCGCGATTGGATTCGATCCTCGGCGCTTGGGAACACGCGTGGGTCGATCAACATCGGGACGCGTGTCTTGCACATCAACGCGGCGAACAGTCGGAGGCGTTGCTCGATCTGCGCATGGCTTGTCTCGAACAAAAGCGTGCTTCGTTTTCGACGCTCGCCGAAACACTGCGTATGGCGGACGCGGGGACGATCGCACAGTCGATCGGAGCCGCGAGCACCATTCAAAGCCCAATTTCATGTGCGGAGCTCAATCGCTTGTTGTCCGAGTCGTCCGAGGCGGCACCCGATCTCAGCGGTGCTGCGCAAGAGATCAGGAAAGGGCTCGAGCGCGTGCGGGTGCTGCAAAACGCAGCGCGGGTCGACATCGCGCTCGAAGAAGGGCGCGCGTTGATCGAACGTGCACGTTCGCTCGGTGATCGCCGCTTGCTCGCGGAGGCGATGGTCACAACCGGGGCGGTGCTGCTCGCGCAGCGCAAAGATCCGCTGGCCGAGCCCATGACCGAGGCGCTCGATTTGTCGCTGGCGATTGGGGCCGATGACTTCGCGGTGGACGCGTGGTCGAGCCGCGCTTTCGACCTCGGAACGACAGGCGAGCCAAAAAAAGCGCTCGAAGGACGCGAGATCATCGAAGCGATCGCGATGAGACCGACGACCTCGAAAAGTGTGCGCACTCGATTTTTGATGCGGCTCGGAGGAATCTTTTTCGGCGGCGGGAACCTGAAGGAGTCGCTCCTCTATCGACAGCGCGCCGTCGAAGAAGCGCGTGGCCTCGGTCCCGAAGATGCGAACCTGATCTTTCGGACGAAGAGTGCGCTCGCGAGCTCGGATCCGGAACACGCGGAGGCGCTCCTCACCGAGGTGCTCGAAGGTCAAACGCGCCTCTTCGGGGCCGATCATCCGGACACTTTGGCGACCACCCAGTACCTCGGCGCCTTTACGCAGAACCTGGCGCGCGCGCATCAGCTCTTTCTGAAGGGCTGCGAGAGGATGAGCACGCTTCATCCGGGTGTGGCCGGCCCCATTTCGGAGTGTTGGGCCGAGCTCGCGCAGATCGATCTGGTTTTCGGCGATCGTGAAGGTGCGTTGTACGCGCTCCGGTCCTTCTCCAAAATTCGCGGCACTGAGGAGGATCTCGGCCGAAAGGCCTATCTGGAGCTCCTCGAAGGGCGTCCGGCTGAAGCGGCGCAAATCTTCGCGAAGGCCTTGAAGACGAAGCCGCCGGCGGACGCGCCGTTTTATGATCTCAGTGCGTACGGTGAGCTCAACGCGGGCTACGGCCTGGCGTTGAAGGAGCTCGGCGCAACGCAAAAAGCCCGCGCCGAATTTGAGCTCGCGTTGCAATGCGAGCTCGAGGTCTCGAAGATGATCGGCGATAGCCATCCACACTATCTGCGCCGGCTCGCGTGGTACCAAGCCGAGCTGTCGTTGTTGCGAGCACAGACCGGCGCGGACCGCAAAACGACTGCGACACTGGCGAAGAGTGCGTATGACTATCTCAGCGCGAACGGAAGCCGCTGGCCGGACCTCGCTAAGCTGGACGCGCTTTCTCGGCCATGATCGAGTCCTCCCCGAACTGCGCTCGCAGCGTCTTTCTCGCGCGAGACAAGCGCGTACGCACAGTCGCCGGCGGCATCTCCAGAATTTCGCCGAGCTGTGTCGAGTCGAGCTCGTGCCAATAGTGCATCTCCAACAAGAGTTGATCGTCGACCGGCAAGGCGCGCATCGCAGCCTTCAGTCGTTCGGCGTCCTGAAGGCGAGCCAGCTTGGTGCCTACGGTGGTGACGATCTCCGCGATCGAGGTGATCTCGAAGTCCAACTTTTGATCCCGCCGGACGTCGCGCAGGTGTTGATAAAGCTCGTGGCGGGCGATCGCGAATAGATACGTTCGAAAGCTCGAGGCCCCGCGAAATTGGTCGCGGGAGCGAACACACTGAAAGAATGTCCGTTGGACCAGGTCGTCGACCTCTCCGCGGCATTTGTGATCGAAGAAGCGATAGATGCTCCTGAAGTGTCGCTTCAAGAGATCTTGGCCGGCTTGTTGATCCCCGTCGCGCCAACGTTCGAGGAGTGCGAGATCGGCGTCCAACTCACCGGTATACTCACTCAATTAAAATTCTGGGTCGGGAACGAAACACTTTGTGTTCGAGCCGCCACTACCAAGGCCGATGTACACAAAACTCCTCACGGCCGCGTTCGTGGCCGCATCCGCCACAGCTTGTCATTCAGAACCGTCGATTTCCTTCGATGAATCGCAAGAAGGAGATGACGCGGTCGCGCAGCAGCTCAGCGCGCTGCATGGTTTATCGGGTCATTTGGTCGAACCGAATTCGGGGCTGGTCCGGGCGATCTATCAACATGAATCGAAACGATGGATCCGTTGGGCGCTGGGGCTTCCCTGGTCGACGGGGCCGGTGACCGATGAAACGGGCGCCTCCTGTACACAAGGACAGGTCGGTCCGGTGTGGTTCCTCGCGGGGACCGGCGGCGGTTCAGTGACCCGGAGCTGCACGATTCCCAAAAACAAGGTGCTCTTCTTCCCGCTGCACAACCGTTGGGCGAACCCGCGGGCCGAGTTCGTCGACGAACCGGCGGAGCTCGCAGAGTATCAATTGTTTCTCGACGAATATTTTCCGGCGCTGCGCACTTCGACATGTCAGTTGAAGCTGCTGCTGGACGGTGTCCCGCTGTTGCCGACGCTCGAGGCGCTCGACGGTTTATGGACGGAGAACCGCCATCCGTTCAGTGTCACTCTGCAGGACGACAACTATGCGGCCGATTTTGGATTTACCGCAGGTGTCTATCCAGCCGCGACGCAGGCCGGCCACTACGCCTTGTTGTTGCCGCTCTCGCCCGGAGCACACACGCTAGAATTCGGGGGAGCGACTTGTTTCGAGGACGGCACGATCGAATTCGAAGTGTCGGCGACCTACAACCTGACCGTGCGCCGCTGAGCGATGCAAAGGAGCTGATAGAGAAAAACAGGGGCCTCGGGAAAGCGCTGGCCGAAATTCTCGGGCATGTCCGCGTGCTCAGCGGCTCATGAACTGTGGCCGAAGGATAGGGCTGAGACATCATTTCTCGCCACGGGTCAGCACGGCCAAGAGCTCTTGCGTAGCTCGCTGTCCGGATCGCGCAATTGCTATATATCCTGTGACCGGCGAGATTTTGATCGATGGCACTATCTCAATCCAGGTCGCTGCTGTTTTGTTCGGATTTGGAGGACATCAGTCGCCTCGATATAACTTTGTTCCACGCTTACGCCGATTCCGCGACACGAAGTGCTCCGCAAACGCGGATCCACGATGATGGCCAAGCGACCACCGTTCCGCGACGTGATCACAAGGGCGGTATGGAGGGTGAAAATGACGAATCATCCCTGGGACGAGGGGCCGCTGCGCCTCGTCGCGATGGCACGGTTCGAGGTGTCTGCGGCGCTGTGGATCACCTCGCTGAGCATGGCACCAGAGCCCGAGAGTACAAAGAAAGCCGCCTTCGCGGAAGGTAACGTCAAGCCGCTCGTACGTATCGGGCCGCGATCGAAGCCCGGACGCCTTTATGTCCGGACTTCGTTTTCGTCGAACAAATCGCCGACAAGCTTCTCGAGGATGTCCTCAACCGTAATCAGCCCAAGAACTCGACTCTGTTGGTCTCTCACGATGGCGAGCTGGGTGTGACGCCGCTGAAATTCTGCGAGGACATGGCGAGCCAACATCGCCTCGTGCACAAAAAACGCCGGCCGGGTCACGTCGTGGAGAATGATGAGCTCCTGATTCCACACGAGAGTGAGCACGTCTTTGACGATGATGTATCCGACGATGTTGTCGAGCGCCCCTTCATACACGGGCATGCGTTCGTGTCCTCGTTCGAGGAGGATTTCTTGGAGCTGTTCGAGTGATGCGTCGATCGGAATCGCGTCGATCCGCTCGCGCGGGATCATGACATCTTTCGCGGTCAGCCCTTCGAGCTCGAACGCGCGAGACGCGATCGCTCCGACTTGCGCGTCGACGGATCCTGTCTTGCTCGCCTCGACGACCAACTCTTGAAGCTCATCGGCCGACAGCTTGCCTTCGCTGAATGTGGTCTTATCGCCGAACGGCTTCAAGATGAGATTCGAGCTCGCAGCGAGGAACCAAATGAGCGGTCGAGCGATCCAAGAGAGTACGAGTAAAGGACGGGCGACGATCAGCGCGTAGGTCTCCGAATACTTCAATGCAAGAGACTTGGGAACGAGCTCACCGACGACGATTGATAAGTATGAAACGAGCGCGACAACGATGACGACGGAGGCAGCTTCCGCGTGGTCCGCGATCCATGGCCACCCCAGCAAAACCGGCTCGAGGTCTTCCGCGAAGGTCGCACCTCCGAACGCAGCGGCCGTTGCACCGATGACCGAAATGCCGACCTGCACCGTAGCGAAGAACCTCTCGGGATTGGCGCGAAGCGCGAGAACCGCGCGTGCGTTGCGGCTGCCTTCGCTCAGACGCTGTTGAAGCCGAATCTCTCGGACGCCGACGATCGCAAGCTCGGCGCCCGCAAACACGGCGTTGACCAGCACGAGAATGAGAATGAGACCAAGCTCGAGCGCGAGCACGGCAGGGGTTTAGCACGTTCGCCGGGTGTGCGTTCGTAGGGCTGGCCCCGAGATCCTGATCTTGTCGCGGAAATAGTGTCCTGCCAGCGGTACTCGCGACGCGCTGATTCGCCGCAAATATATACGCGTCTGGAGTATCTATTCGACTCGCAAAACGCGGGATGGATCCTGGGACGACTTATCGAAAGAAGAACAGGAACGCGGTGCGATGGGTCCCGGTTTGAAAAACGGCACCCGCGAGGATGCGACGGGAGCTAAGTCGAATGGGCACAGCAGGATTTGAACCTGCGACTTCCACCGTGTGAAGATGAATTGAGGGCTCGGATAGGTTGAGGTTTCGGCTGTATTTGCAGGCTTAAACGTCACGGAGCGTCGCACGATGTTGCCTGCTGACATCCGAAACCGGGACCAAACCGTGACCATCGAGGAGTCGCCGGGTCCGCCCAGGCGGGTGAAAGTCGAGCTCCGTGAGCATTGAACGAGTATGATGCGGATGATGCGAGCCACCCCCTCGGCAGCGGTTCTGCTCGCGTACTCCGTGGTTTCTGCAGAGCCCGCGGAAGCTCAAGAGCGCCGCACAATGCGTTTGGCGTTTCCGGTGGAGCTGCCCTGCGCCGAGCCGCGCTGATGAGGCGATCACCCATGCGATGGGCGACGTGCAGGCGCGGTGGGTCCCGGAGTCGGAGAGCGATCTTCGCCTCGGCCGGCTCGAGATGACGGCAACCTCCTCCAGCGCGCGCACTGAAGCGCGCGTGAGGCTCAAGCTGACCTGCGATAGCTCAGAGCGTTACCTGACGTGGAGATGCACGATGGATGAGTGCAGAGTGATGGGCGCCTATGGCCCCGCTCCCTGGCCGTTCGACCCCGAGCTCGACTGGAGGACGCGCATGGCACCCGCGGGCATCGAGAAGCTGGCGGCTGGCCAACGTTCAGGACCCAAAGAAGGCGTCGTGGCCACGGCGCTCGCCCATCTTGGTTTTAGCGCTGCGCTGCTCGATCGCGCCTGTCCTGGACAGCGATGTAGCCGAGAAGCGCAGACTTGCAGAAAGGAGCTCGCGCGACTGTCGAAAATCGCACCGAGACAGTGGTCTCTCACACGAGTCGTAGCGGCGCCCGTTCGAATACACCGAATGAGCGACGAAGCTCCCGGAGGGATCGCACATTTGTCGATCGCCGATAGCTCCAAGGCTGATGTGCGAATGGCCTGCCTCTACGATCCATCTTTGACCTGCGCACTCATTATCCGTGCCCCAGGCTGTCGTTGGTCCTATTCGGTCGACTGGGTGCACCTAGCAGAGGATGCCGAGCTCGGAGATGACGGCAGGATCTCGGACAGTGAAACGCGGGTGATCTCGGGGGATGCCTTGCGCGTGGTCCCTGCGAGTCGCGCTCGCTGAACGCAGGACCGTCAGCTCACTGGAATCTCCAACACCGCAATCTCATCCGAGGTCTCTCCGTTCTCCGAGAGCACCGCGCCCTCCGGGTCGCTCGGGGTACGCCGGTAGCGCAGCTCGACCCGATAGGTTCCCGGCACCAACGGTGCGTCGTTGCTTGGGATGACCATCAGGCCTGAACCGTCGCGTGCTCGTAGCACGTCGACTTCGAGCTCCGTGAGCGCAGCGTCAGGCAGACATAGGCGAGCATGACCTCCACTCCCGTCCGGTTCGCTGACCCGCAGGAGCGCACCACTCGCAGGAAATACCAGCCGACCCGCATCGAAGGGCCGGACCAAGTGTTCGCGCAAAACTCCCGGAACAACTGCGAGCTGGCCCAAGTCCGGAGCAGATTCGATCCTGATCCTTTGGCCAGCGCTCAACGACTCTCGGCCGCGAAACACGAAGTAGGTCGACCAGTCCATTTCTGCAACGCGTATTTCCTCGAAACGGGCAGTGCCGTTGTTCGAGCTATACAGCCCGACTTTCCCATCCGCATAGGTATTGTCGACCACCGTGAAGAGCTGTTCGCCGTTGAGATAGCCGGTGATTCGATCACCGACTGCGTCGATCGTGAGGACATAGGTTCGGTTGATAACGAATGAGCCTGTGTCCTGCCACAACACGGTCTGCACAGCGCCTACGCGTTTGACCAAGCGCCGAAATCGCGGGGATGCACCCGCGGAAAGACGGTAGTGCGCGCTCTCGCTCTGATAACGGAAGACGAATCCGAGAGGTCCAGTCGACGAGGTCCGCAGCCGCACCGAGACGCGCGAGTCGCCTTCGATGTGCTCTTGGCAGATCGCGTGCGTGCCGCGATCCGGTGTCGCTTGTGCGCCTCGAATGAGCGATGACTGTACCAAGTCGCCAGCATTCCATTGCCAGACCGAAGGTCCGGCTACCGTCCCGGAGTCGACGAAGCTCCAGCGTCGGGTGTCGAGCGCAGTGAAGTCATCATCGACTTGCCAGCGTTCTCGTACCAACGACACCGGATAGACGCGCACATCGCTGAAAGTCGCGTCTGGATTTCGCCAAGCGTACAGGCCGATGCGACCTGTGGTGTGGCTTGGATCTACGACGCACGCCACGGGCACGCCGTCGAAGAATAGGCGGATCATCGATCCCTTCAAAATAACGCTCACATGGTATGAGCGATTGAGCTCGAAAGTGAATGCATCCGTCCACAGCGAAGTAAACGTGCCGTTTACCTTTTTCACAAGCCGCCGATATGTGCCGGACCTCGCCATGGAAAGACGGTAATAGTTGTTCGAGTCCACGTATCGGAACACGATGCCTATCGCGTCGTCGTCGCTTGAGCGCAGGCGTGTCTCGAAGGCTAGGTCGGCCCAGGTCGAGTCGCCGGCGATCGCCAGCGTTCCTTCTTTAGGCAGCGAAGCCGCGTCGACCGGCAAACTATGTACATTAGACGACTGCACCATCACACCCGTGGCAGCAGACCATGCAGCTGGGCCGGACACATTGCCTGCAGTGACAACCTGCCACGCCGCTGAGCTGCCCTCCCGGAATCGATCGCGAAACAACGCAAATGCTTCGAGCGGCGGCACCTCGACTTCGACTTCGTCGAAGCACGCGTTGTCGTTGTCGTGCGCATAGAGGCCGATCATGCCTGCGGGATGCGAGGCTTCCACTTGATCAAACACCAGCGCAGCTCCGACGTACACTCGAAGCCGGGCGCCGATCGCATCGACGGTAACTGTCATTCGTTCGTTCGCTGGATGGGGCACGTCGTCGCTGATCAATGTCGTGACCACGCCGTTCACGACACGATCGAGCCGCCGCGTGGGTCCGCTGCGATCCATGCTGAAACGGTAATAGTTGCGATCGTCCGAAAAGCGGAAGACAACGCCGATCGCGCCTGTGCCTCCGTCGGAGCTGAGCCCGACACGCAAGCGATAGTCCGTCCAGTCGAGCTCACCCGCGATGACCTGGGTACCGTAACGCTCTTGTCCTGCATCACGAATGCGAGAGCGCTGAATTAGGCGACCGTGGCGGATTTGCCAAAGCGATGGTCCATCGATCGCGCCTGCATCTCGTACGCGCCACTGACCCAACCTACGTGCGCGATCGAGGACGACTGCTTGTTCGAAGGTTGAGCCGGCGGTGCCCGCGCTCCAAAAGCCGGCCGCCCCGGTTGTGAGCTCGCTGTCGATCTCCTCGATCACTGCCACGCCGTTGACGCAGCAAGTGAGCCGAGGACCATCACATGTCAGCGAAATATTATATGAAGTGCCCGCGACGCCTGCCCAAGGAATCGATCGCAGCACGGTGGTGGCGCCACCCGATCGTTTGCGGAGCTCGAGCTTGCCTAGGGCCAGGTCCAGGACGAACGCGTAGTACCTCTGCTCTTCCGTGATGTTCGCGAGGGCACCTGTGACCCGTGCGAGGAGGCCGGACTCCGAACCTTGGTCACCGCTCACGCGCGCCGCGATCTGCAGGTCTTCCAATTCAACCGAGCCTAAGAGCGCAAGCGCAGACGTTGCGCCAGGTCCGAGCTCAGCCGTGCGTGCGAGGCCTCCAGGTACCGCCGTCCACAAAGAGCTCTCACGCCCAAGTTGGTCCGTCGTAAGGAAGCTCGATGACGTGTCACCGTCGGCGACCCAAGCGACCGGGTCGGAGGCGAGTGACTCGACCTCGAGGTTCTCGAAGTGCAGCACCGGATCGGTTCCGAGCGCTGTCAGAGCGACGCGACCGTCCGCACGGTAGCCGTCGTCCAACGTAAACAGGTGGCGTCCGTCGAGGAGTCCGGTGAGCCGAGCCCCAAAGGCCAGGAGCTCAACCTGATAGGTTCGGTTGGCAACGATCGGGGAGGCTTCGTGCCACAACACGAGGCTTTGCCGTCCGAAGCTCGCCAACCCATCCTTGAGTCGGAACCAATAGTGATCGTCAAAATAGCCGTGATAGCGAAGCGCAAGCCCGATTTCACCGACTTCGAATCGAAGTGATGCTCGCACGCGGACGTTGTCCCATCGTGCGTCTCCGAGCACGGCGTGAACGGCCGATCCACCACCTGTCCTCGAAAACACGAGATGTCCGGTTTCGATTCGGAATGCACTCGCTGAATGTCGAGGATCGATGTTGTACAGGTCCGTCGAGTTCGGTCCGAAGGTCTCCCTGTACAGAAGGCCAGCATGTTCGGCGAACGTTTCATCGAGGAGAACATTCCCGCGATCGCGCTCCTCGAGCACGCGCGGTGGTCCGAAGTGTTCGACGCGTGTCCCGCGAACCGAGCCCGACGTGTGAACTAATAGATCGACCGACTCCTGCTCAGGCGACTGAGAACCGAAGCTCGACCCCGTTATCTTGACGGCACGCGGCAATGCTCGCCGGGGCTCCTTACGTGTAGTGTAGCGGACTGGGCCGATCTCGAACCGAGCCCACTCGACCTCGCTCGGATCACGCGCACCGGCTCCACACCACGGCTCGGGACTTCGCAACGCTATGTACCGCGCTACGCCGTTGAGGCGGCCGATGGAAGCCTCGACGGAGGTCGGTGTCTGGAACGCGGCCTGCCCAAGAGTGAAGCTCGCGAGCTCGTCGTAGGCACGATGTTCATCTTCGCTGGGGGCCGCAGAAGCGGGCACCGCACGCTGCGCGAGCGCATTGTGTTGAGCGATGGTGGCGGTGGTGTCCGCTGGTGTCCGCTGGCCAGGACTCGTCCTGGTGCTGGTGGGCGTGGTGGAAGAAGTTGCGGAACCGCGAGGTCTCGAACGCGAAGCGATGGAGGACCGGTGCATCAGGGCGAAAATCATCAACCCGCAGATCGGCGAACCGAGCTCCATTGTTCGCGCTCGTGTAAAAGCCGAAACGACCTCCCGCGAAGGTCGAGTCGGTCACCTCGAAGACGCGGTCACCGTCGAGGTAGACGACGATCCCTGTTCCGATCGCTTCGATGGTCACGAGGTAGTCGCGATCGAGATCGAACGTGACGTCGTCCTCGGCGAGCAACAGATGCGCTTCGTCGACGACCGCGACCAGCCGTCGACGCTTGGTCTCGCGGTTCCAGGAGAATCGATAAAAGTTGCCGAGCGATTGCCAGCGGAAAACGACGCCGAAGTCGCTCTGGTGAGTCGAATGAATGTACACACTTGCGCGAAAAGTCCGTCCACGTCGCGTCGCCAGTGACTGCATAGCTGCCCGGTCGGACAGGATCCTCCGGCAGAACCGCTGCGCCACCGATCGACGAAGTCTGCGTGAGCGAACGTGAGGGCGGCGCTCCGCTCTCGATCACTGCCCACACCGATGGGCCGCCGATTGGACCATCGTCGTAGATCTCGAAGAGGCCCAAGGCCTGTCCGCCGCCTGCGGGTGCTCCGAGCGGCGTGTCGGCGAACGCCTCGTGAACGAGGAGCGGCGTCAACCGCGCCTCGTAGAGGTCCTGGGGATCGAGCACCTGCGCCGGAGCAGCGAAGGTCAGGGTCTGGTCGGGGAGGGTCGACTCGAGCGGAGGCGCTTCAATACAAGTGCTCTCATCGAGTACGCGCACCCAGCGACGCTCTTCGCCGTCCAGCGTCACCTCTTCCGCCTCGCCCCACCGATTGCTCGCAACTAACAATCGATCGTTCGCGTCGCGCGCAGGCTGTCCGTTTCTGTTGTAGAGATACAAGCCGAGATCGCGGCGATCGAGCTTGTACATCAGCTCGACGTAGCGCTCGTTGAAAGTAACGCCCACGTCGTAGCCGCGGTAGATCGGACGCGCGAGTCCGAGCACGGCATCGGCATCCGGCCGTGTTGCGGGCCGTGTTTCGCGAATGTAGAGTGCAAGGTCGTCGAGACCTGTGTGCGGACTGACGGGCACCCCGTCGTTGCCTGGTCCTTCGGCCAGGAAGGCCGGTTGGCCGTCCGGAGCCGAAAAGGAGCTCAAACCGTGCGGACCTTCTGTTCGGAAGTAGGCGTATTCGGTCACCGACTGATCGACCGTATAGTCGTCAAGCGATCCTTCGCCTCGTGCGGAGAGTGCGGTGATGACCTTGAGACGATAGTTCGAGTGAAGGCGAAGTACGAAGTCCTCGCCGTTCCAACTCGCGGCGCGTTCGAGGAGATGTTGGGACATCTCTTCGCGCAACGCGACCTCCGCAGGATCTGCGAGAAAGTCGATGCACGCTTCAGACAGATCGACCAGCGTCGCCCCCCGAAGCTCGATGCGCACGAGATCCGTGCCGACGACATCCAACACACCATCGATCGCCGGAACTGGACCGAATTGTTGGCCCTCGGGTCCGAAGCCAACCGCGGTGGGCACAGCCGGAGCTTGGTGTGAGCACGTATAACAAAGCTGATGAATGATCGTCTCCTGCTGCGGCGCTGTAACCCGCACTCGCGCAATACCGTTAGCGTTCAGCTCCACGAGGGCTTGTGGGGCCATGACCTGTTCTTGTTGGAGCAGGTGACCCGCGACATCGTACGCTTGGACGACGGGAGTGTCGGCTTGATGCAGGATCACCACAGTTACGCGGTGAGCGAGACAAGGAAGGATGACTTCGGTGCTGTGTTGGACCGCTACTCCGCTACGAGGACCGAGCATTTCGATGCTCGTGTTCGAGGTGAGGTCTCCATTCGCGTCGCGCGTCATGAAGCTCGCTCCGGCCACGATTCGTGGATTCGGTCCGAGGCCCAGAGGCTCCGCATCAAGGTTTGCGCACTCTTCGTGCTCCGTGACTGTAACCCCGCTTAGAACCAGCGCGACATGACGAGCCGGCTCGGTAAGCGTGAGATTGAGACCGAGCCCTCGAAAGGCGCGCTCAAAACCATGGAGGGACGCGGGTCGCAAAACGACAGCGAGCTCACCGGCTGCAGGGGTGAGCTCCACCCGTGGATGCACACCGGGATCGAACGGCGAAGCCAACGCACCGTTTGTTTGCGCATCTGCGTTGAAACATACGCGGCGCTCAGGTGCCGCCGGTACGCATGGGTAATTCGCGAAGCGATCGGTGAACCACTCCGCGGAAGAAACACCGCCGCGGGCGGTGTACGAAAACGGGGTGTTCGCCGCGACGCGCAGCTTGTATTGACCGATACCTGAGCCACTGCCTTCCGGCAGACGCGGGGTCGCGTCCCACATCCCCCAAAGATGCGGGAGATTCGGCGGGAGCGGCGACTCCGGATCAGAGCCCGCGGCAGCGTCAGTCACCCAGCTCTCGTTCACCCATCGTTGAAGGACCAGTCCCGTCAAACCGTAGCGCACGAGCGCCGGCCCGACGCCGTTTGGTGGAAGCGCGTCCGGATCGCCAATGCGTTCCCATGCGGGTTCGAGCGGCTGCGTGTTGTCGCCGACCAGGGCGTCGTCGTGAACAGCATGGCTGAAGGTCAAGACAGGATGCGCGTCGAGTGGAACAACCGGGATGCTCTCCCAGCTCACGGGCGCCGAAGGACCGGAGGACGGGCCGGGAATGGTGCCGAAGACCGGAAGAAGCTGTTCCCCTGGGCGCAGGGGCCAGGTGGTCGAGGTCTTCTGATGTTCGATCGCCACTTCCTGGAGTGGCTTCGAGAGCTCAGGTCGATCGAGCTCCGGACCCCACTCCAACACGACGTCCACTTCGAGCTTGGGGAAGGGGAAGGGCAGATTGACCGCTAACTGGAGCTCAGCACGAATGTGCAGCGGATCGAAGACGCCGGCGGCAAGAATCGCGTCCGCCGAGAGCCCGAGCCCGATGCCGAACGCTTCGACGCCGAACCGCCCGTGGAGCCAGAGGTCGCCGTAGAAATACGTAGGTCTCCAGCTCATCCCGACATTCCCGTCGATCCAAGCTTCGAGCACGACGCCAAAAGGACCGAACTCCCATTGAGCGCCGTAGCCGACCCACGCCCCTGTTTTCAAGCCGCGCGGATCGAGCATCAAATAGGCATTTGCTTCCAACAGCGAGATCATCCGCGCGCGGACGCGTTTGTCGCGAGGCTCGTCCCGGCCGACGTGCAAATACCAAGATGATGGATCCGAAAGATCGAAGAACGTCTCCGCGCTCCCACGGATGTCGATGAGCTCACCCGAAGAGCCGATACGATACGCAGCATCGAGACCGAACATCAGTGTTCCGGCGCGGCCGTCGAGGACGGCGATCGCGCGAAACATCGGATCTTCATCGAGGGCGCTACGCTCGCTGAGTAGGTTGGCTTTACCTTCGATCAGAATGATCGGACCAGGGAAGATGAGAGCCATCAGCGCGCGGCCCGAGAACATGTACCCATTGTCCGGCGTGGTCCCAATCGTGAGGCCTGCACCAAAGGCCAGGCTGTCCCGTCGATTCACCCACTTGCTCTTCAGATCCGTCACGCCGATCGGGTTGCGCTTGTACCAGCCTTCACCATCGCCGAGGCCATACCAGGGCTCGTCTTCGGCGCGATCCGGCTCCATCTGAAATGCGAACAAACCTGCGAGGCCATAGAGTGAGAGGCCGGTGGCAAAGAGCGGAATGCCGGCGGGCAATTCGACTCCGAGATAGAGCGCCCCAAACGTATAGCGACCGCTTGCGCCCTCCGCAGTGCCGGCTACGATGGTTGCATCGAGGCGCAGATCGAGCGCGAGGAGCTCGAGCGCGACGTCGCCGTCGAAACGATGCACACGCTCAGGGCCCTGCGGACCGTCCACCACGGTCTCGCGCAGCGAAACTTTTCCGTCGAAGCGCAGCACCTCCGGCACCTCAAATTGAACGCCGACGCCCTCCAGCGAAATGCGAGGCGCGTCTCGGCCCCAGGTGATTCGCAACCCATCCACGGACGCCCCGGCTGGGAGCGGATCGACGAGCTGGATGCTTCCCGAAAAGCCAAACCAATTGTCCCCTTCATCGGTGCGCCCGAAGCCGATTTGGCTCAGATCGAATCCGAAGCCATAGAGATCGATTGAATAGTGCTGCGGAAGATCGAGCCAGCCACCATCGAGATCCACGTGTCCCCGGCTGTCGACAGCAAGCCGCCGAACGGTAACCGGGGGCCATTGAATCGAGCCGACGTCGAAGAGCGGCGTAACCGTCCCGGAGAGCTCGGCGACGAATACGCCTTCTTGCATCGCGAATCCGAGACTCTCGAGATCGAGGCGTAGCACATTAGACAGGACGATCGATCCGAGGCTCGTCACGCGCGCGTTGAGGTGGCCGTCGAGATCGAAGCTCAGCTCTACGCCCACGCGCTCCTGGAAATACGGGAGCACGACCGATCCAGCAAATCGCGCCTGCACGAGCGCGTTTTGGTGAAGCTCGATCGCGACCTCTTGAAGACCGAACTGCATACCGAAGAGGTCGACCGCGCCGGATCCCGTGAATTGGCCGAGCGCATCGCTCCACACGGGCTCGTAGGCTGCGGTTAAGTTGCCGCTGATCCCGCCTGTGCCGATCGCGCAGTTGGACAACACGAGATCTTCGGGTGCCACCGCAGGAAATCCAGCTGGAAGCTGGATGCGGGCCTCACCGATGAAGATACCGAGGAAAGAATCGTCGAAGCCCGCAGCAGCGACCTCGGGGATGGAGCCGGTACGCAAGAGATCGAGCTTCACATTCTCCGCGGAGATGATGATCCCCGTCGAGCCGATCATGCATGGCGACAGATCCAAGCGATCGAAGCCGCTCAGATCGAGATCAAAGGTGCTCGTGAAGCGGAGGTTCCCTTCGAGCGCCAGCTCGACGTGGCCCTCGGTGGGTCTGCCTTGATCGTCGACCGGAAGAAGTAGCTCGCGCGAGATCCGCAAAGCGAACCGCAAGCCCGAAACATTGAGAAAACCACCCTGCGGCCCTCCGCTCAAAATACTCTCGAGCGTGGTGATCCTGCCGGTGTCCCCGCCCTTCATCACCAGCGAGGTGCCGTTGAGCCCCGGGATCAAGAGCTCCAGCTCTCCGTCGAACCCGAGTGTGGCGTCTGCTGTGAGTTGACCTCGCGAGCTCCATGCTCTGCTTTGGAGTACGTGTATGTTCTGCAAGAAAGACGGCAGATCTTCGGCTGTGAAAAAGTCCTCGGGCCACGGGAGTCCAGCGACGTGATCAGCGAGTGTACCTTGAGTGCGATAGTAGATGGACATGAGCTTTTAGTCCTTTTGGGTGCTCTTAGAGCGCTCGTTCTTGCGGACGAATGACCCACAAGACGCCGAATATGCGATTGTTCCACTGCGCAGCAGAGACGCCTCGAGGATTCCTAAGTTCGCGTACGGACTGTTCTCGGTCGAAACCAAAAATCCTTCCGGCTGCATCGGCAGCTAGCCCGAGCCGAGTGCGACGTTCTCGGTGGATAGCAATCAGCGGATCACGGAAATTGTAGAAGAACGGCGACACGACGCATCCAGCGGAGCCGGTGCCGTCGTTCGGTGCTCGACTTTCACCAAAATGAAGCCGGATGTAGAGCTTGCCCGCAACTCCGGGATCAGAGCCTACTGCAGCAGAGTCGTCTGTCGGCGGATCACTGAAGTAGTACCTGGCCTCACGGACACCATCGTAAGAGGTTTCGTACGAATCAACAACTTTGAGGGCAAAGTTGATGAATGTTTTCAGCGAGCGAAAGCTGGAGAAGTCGTAGTCTCTATTTCCCCGGATCGACGAGAGGAGCGCTGCCTCTGCGCCTTCTGTCGGATAGTCTCGCGACGTGTAGCTCGTCCACGGGAACATGCCGATCACTTCGCCTTCGTTGAGGAGAAACAGCATCCCTTCGTATTCGTCGTACCCTTGTCGGCCTTCGCTGAGGGGACGTTCTGGCGGTTCCATGTGGCCCGAAACTCCGGCCGGCAGGTTCCATTCGGTAGCGTTCCCGAAGGCTGGAAGATCGAGCGAGTCTGTGAGCTCGACCGCGTGGTTCGGTGCATCAACGGACGCGATCGGGTACGTGCGCGATGGGAGCGCTGTATCGCCGGCGAGACGGATCGAATTGAACAAGGGATTGATGCGCGCGAGATTCGGTGCGCCGTCGAGTGCGATGCGCCGCGGGTTGTTGATGTTCTGCACCGCAAATGTGCCGCGGTAGAGGCCGCCAAACGGATCAATGAGCACCGCGACCGGATCAAAAACGATGCGCCAACTCGAAGTCGGCCCGGGAATGTTCGGCGTTCCGGCGATTGTCACCCAGGAAAGCTCGGTATCGATTGCCGTGATCTCGAAAAACCGCTGCGATCCTGCCGCAACATCGAGGAGCTCGAGCAGATTACCGACGCGGATCCGCGTATGGCGGATGGGCCGATCGAGCTGGATGATGTTCGGCAATCCGACGGGCTCTGCCGAGTCGCCCCGAAGATCGCTGAAGTTGACCTTCCGAAAGCGCCGGAGCTCCCAGCGCGACCCGTGTGCTGGAATTTGTGGATCCACGTGGACACGCACGGTGTGTGCGCCGGCATCGACCGCCGTGATGCGATAGAGGCGGTTCGGTCTCGAGCTTTGAGCGAGGTACAGATAGTCTTGATTCACCAGCACCGACGACAGATCGGGCGCTCCATTGAGGGTGATGACGTTGTTGGCGCCGCGAGTCGCAGTCGCGCCGTCCAAAGTGTTCGCTTCGTGGCGAGGTGTGGCACCCGGTGCGTTCGGGTCATTGAAGTTTGCGTACAGCTCGACGATCGCTTCGAGCTGAAAGACATTGTGCGGATCGTAGTCGTTGAACTCAAAAGAGGGTTCGGCGTTGTCTGGGCCCGGATGCCCGACACGCTGGAGGAGACGTTTCCGATAGAGCTTCTTTTGGTTCTCGCCGATTTCTCGCCATTGTTCGTACGAGAGCCCAACGCCGTCCCGGAATGCACGCAACGTTGAGTACGGAAACAAGCGATCGACCGTCGCCAATACTCCATCTTGTGCTCCAGCGAGCGGGTCGAGGAGTGGCCAGCGAAGCGGGCTCAGATTGAGGAACGCGTCGACTGTGGGTTGCCCGCCGACGACGAGGTCCGCCAGCCGGTCATAGACGGCGCTGACTTGTACAGGACCCGTCTCGGTCAGCGCAGCGATCGTCAGGCGGCGCCCCCCGTTCGGATGTATGCTTGCGATGCCGATCGGATCACCGGCGCGCACCGGCACGGAGTAGTCTCCGCGGAGAAGCGCGGCCACGAGATCGACTGCAGGTAATGTCGCTGGGTTGCTGCCTGCAGGGCTCAGGACGCCTTGGCGCAGTCTATCTCCGAGCATTCCAAAGAGAGAGCTAACTTCGAGCTTCCCGTATACGAACGCGCGAAGAGGACCGACATCGATCGCCTCGAAACGTTCCCGCACATCTGGACGAAAGGCCAGGTACCAAGGGATGTGTAGGTACAGAGTCGTCGTGGCACCAAGCGGAAATGCGGGCTCGGGCACCCAGGTGGCCGCGGGATCCGCGCCGACTCGGCGCGCGAGATACTCCGGTGGCTGCGTGCTGAGCAAACCGTCGAAGGCGGCTCGCACCACGCCCGGACCCGGAGTGGTAAGTAGTGTCTCCTGCTCGATCTCCGTTCCCCACGGAGCCGGCGATTCTCCGAAGTCCGAGATCAAATTCCACGCACCGAAATCATCAAAAAAGACCTGCAGAAAATTGGTCATAGTCCACCGCTTTCAGACTGTGAAAATGAGGTAGTTTCGGTTTCCTCGACCCTCGGCATCGTTCACTCGCAGTCGATAGTCATAAGTTGTGCCTGGAAGCCGCGTTCGATCCGTCGTGGAATACGTGCCACGTGCAAGCCAACCGCCGAGCGGGCTCCACACACCCGAGCCCGCCGCGGAACGCTGCACGAGACACTTGAGCGCGATATCCGGTGAGGTCCACAGGAGCACGAGCTCACCCGACCCGGGATCGGGAGTAGCTGGTGTCCAAGTTGGATGCTCAGGTGCGGTGAGATCGTAAGCGCGCGCCGCAAGCGAGGGAGACGCCTCGGACACGTTGCCGCTGTCGTCGACTGCCACCAAGCGATATCGATAGGTCACGCCGGCGACCACGAGATCTTCGTGGAGCTCTTCCGCCGGACGTTGAGGAGGTTCTGCGTGCGAAGGCGGGATCGCCGCGACCAGCGTCATCAATCGCACATCGCGTGCTTCACGTTCATTGCTCGCTCGGTAGAGTCGATACTCCGCCAGATCGCCTTCTCGGTTCGAGCTCCATCGCAGCGTGATCGTCCGATCGCCGGGAATTGCGCGAGTCCACACGGGAGGTCGCGGAGGTACAACTTTCGGCAAATACACCGGTGGGCTCGACAGCCCGAGCTCGCCCCGGTTGTTGGCCGCGTCGACATACGCACATCGATAGAAATATCGATTGTTACCACGACCCGGCAGCTTGTCCGCGAAGGCACAGAGACTCGCAATCGGCACATAGTTAGATGGGCCGTCCGGGCCGATTCTGTCCTGATTCTCCGCAGCGCCTTCGTCGAGCGGCGCGACGGTGAGCTGTCGAAACGCGCGCAAGACCTCCGGCCTTCCGGCCAGGACCTGCAGCGTGTCGTCTGCCAAGTTGCGTGCATGGGCCAGGGCCTGAACACGACCGTTTGTCGTGCGTGCGAAGTTGTTGAGCTGGTCCAGCTCTGTTGCGATCTCTTGTCGCCTCAGCAAGCTCTGCGGTGCTGCTCCTCGCAATGACAGCGGGAAGATCGTCTCGTCGTTCGGATCGATCCAATAGTCGACCGCGCGCGCCTCCCAATCCGCCGCGAAGATCGCTTCGTCGAGCGCTCGAAACACGTGCGTCTTGAGGCCAGGCATGGCACCCGGCTTCGGCCATCGATACGTATAGTGCGAAACTCCGTTTCGATCTGCGGGCGTTGCGTTGTGACGCGCAGGTTCCTCGCTCGCCATCGGCGCGCTGGGTACTTGCCGATTAACGCGGAAGATCGCCGCAGGCTGGGAGACGCGGCTCTCGTTCCCCGAACGATTCGGCCAGCGACCCGCCGCCCATTCAGGTGCATCCGCCGTGGCCGCCGAGTCGACCGCAGTGACGCCGACATGCGCATACGCGATCGGATCCATCGCGGACGGCACGAGCGCTACACCGCCGCGATAGCCGTCACCGGTCGCGGGCAGCAGAACTTGGTAGAGTCGAACCTGCTCTCCCCCGATCTGCGCATGTTGCCAGGAGCCTGCCGCGTTCACGACGTAGTAGCGCTCGTTCCACGCTGTCGCTTCGCCGTAGTTGGTGTGCCAGCGCATTATCCCGCGGCAACACGAGCGTCGCGACATCGCCGATCATCGGCGTCTCGTCGCGATTGGGGCCCGCATTGCGAATACGAATGCGGAGCGGGCCCCCCGTTGAGCTCCCGACGATTTTGTAAGTGCTCGTCCGCGCTCGCAGCCACAGATCGCTGAATGCGTCGGCGGCGACAACGTTTGGTAGATCAGTCTCGAGCTCTGTGGTTTGGGCGTCGACGGAGGTCTTCGACACGATCTTCGGCAGGAGCGCATTGAGACGGCCCGGCTGAAGATAGATACGAAACTCGGCCAAATTCGGTGTTTGGCGAGCCTGGTCTTCCGTCCAGATCCATTGCACGCGCAGGCCGACGAGCTGTTGGCGTTCGAGCGCGCTCAAAGACGCGAACCATGTGTCGTAAGCGGCATCGCGTTTCAGCGTCGGATCGAGAGGGTCGAGCGCGAACGCCTGCACGCCGGTGGGCGCAGGCGGAGTGGTAAGATCGACGAGATCGATCGAAACTCCGTCCGATCGCGGGCTGTGCCGGCCAAACTCATCGACTCCGCTCACCTGATAGATGTGCGATCCGCCCTCGAGATTCTGATCGACAAACCAAATAGCTGCTTGCGGCCAAGCGGACGGTGCATGCGGCTGCGGAAATCCCACGGGCCGCGCACCGACCGCGCCGGCTCCAACAGCACCGCGCGATGCCCCGGGAAGAATCGGCGGAATGTCCTTGAGCGGCTCAATGCTCTCCTGCGAGGCTCCGCGCCACACGTGATAGAGCAGCGACGCCTCGCGTGGCGGAGGAACACGGGAGGTATCGAGCTCCCAGGTCAACCCGGCCAGCACGCGCGAGTCGTACTCAGTCTCATTCAATCGACGGGTGGCGCCGGAGATTGCATGCACTGCCAACCCACGAGGAGGTGGTAGCGGTGGAGACGCGACCAGCTGCACATCGAATTCGATCTTCGCCTCCAGGTTCGTAAAACCGTTCTGAATAATCTCCTCGAGAAGATCCTCCATTCCCTTTTCTTCGAAGGCGCCGTCGATATCCGCGATGATCGCGTAGTCGTAGAGCACTTCCGGATCTGCGCTTTGGTCGATCCAATAGAGACCCAGCATTTGGGCCACGGAAGGATCGATCGAGGTCAACAGGAGCATTTGAAGAAGGTTGAGGTTCGCGATGCCGAGCGGGGCCGGTCCGTTCTGCACGTCCGCGGTGACGTTGACAGTTCGTTCCTCCATCGGCCCGCCTTGCGGTCCATCGATCACCAGAGCGGAGAGCCGATCATGCAACTCCTCGAACCGTGATGAAGGCCAATCGTCCGGGCTCGAATGCCGGAGTCGTGCATGAGCCATGTCGAGCGCCTCGTTGAAGGAGCCCGGCCTGCTCCGACACGGATATCCGTTCGCGTCGACCGGGAGACAAAATGGAGCGGGCGCATCTGGGACTGGCTCCCAACTGTGCGCTTCATTTTGCGATGTAGGCACAACGCAAAAATCGATCAACGCGGCCGGGCCGTTTGCACGGAGCGTCACACGTTCTAGGGCCGGAGAGGAGAGCTCGATCGTGAACTGTCCTCCTGGCCAGGCAGAGCCGGCGCTCTCGACAACCGGAGCTCCGTGCTCGAACCCGGTCGCGATAACTTCGAGGCTCTGATCTGGACCACACTGATGGCACAACCAATGGAGGACGAGCTCGTTCTCCTCGGCCTTAATCTGCACGCGGACGATGTTCGTTCCCACGAGCTCGACGACTTCTTGGGGAGTTGCACCCGGGAGAGTTGCCTGAGCTATGATGTTTCCCGCCGCGTCGAAACCGAGCACGGTGCGCGGCCCCCTTCCGCTGGAAGCGGAAAGCGTGACTAGGCCCGAAGGGCAGGAGAGGAGAACGTCCATCCTCCGATCGCAGTCCAGGCCCGTCACGCCGTCGATCCCAACGATGGGCGCCTGCGCCGACGGATTGCCGTTCGCCGCGATAGTCGTGAAGGCAATGCCATTTTCCACGCGGGGATTGGGCCCGTTTCCGACCGGAAACTGCATAAAATGGGCGCAGGCCATCGCGCCTTCGGTCCGCGCTCCAACTCGAATGCGCACCCGCCGCGCAGTTTGCAGTGGATAGATGTCCAGGTTCTTTTCAAGGCCGAATGCAACCTCTGCAGATCCCTGAGGAAGAAATTCGTCGGTAAACAATAGAGGCTCGACGCCCTCCACGCGCGCGACCGAAGATAAGAAGTGGGGGCTGACGTGCTGTCCGATCGGCCATCGACCGAGATCCGCAGCCATACACTCGAATGGTTCGCCTGGAGCTTTACGTCGCAAAAGATAGAAGCCATGCCAGGGCAAGACTTGCCGAACACCGCGAGGACCCGGTTGCGAATACACCCAACGGAGGTGAATGCCGTCCGGCACAGGGCCTAGCTGAAGGTCGTGTGGCGGTTGATCACCGACGATGTATTTGTGTTTGAGCTTAAGATTGGACGAGATGGGCATATCTTTCGTTCCTGACCTGCTAGTCTGGGGCGCGCGAGATTCTGCGTCGCCTGTGATGAGGATTGGGGAGGAGTATGACAAATCAGGTCATAGCTTGAAATGCTATGAGATTCTCAGGGCTTGAAGCAGAGACGTGGATTCGTTTAGGGCAGGCACATGAAGCCACCAGCGTAGACGTGCATCAAATCGCCTGTGGTCACCAAGTGGACGCAGCGAAAGATCCCCATGCGTCCTCCGGGCTCGACGCACACTTCGCACTCGGACGTGGTCGTCGAGCTGTACGTTCCGAGCTCCGAGTGAAAGACACTCATGCTCATCACATCAGGGCCCAGCGCAGGATATGAGCCGGCTCCTCCATAACCGGAGAAGCGGAGCTCGACGCGCGCCGTGCTTGGTTCCTGATTTTCTTGGCCCTCACCAAAGAGAACGAAAGTGGGTCCACTCTCCAAGGGGCAGGTAATGATCGGCGCGGAGATCCAGCCCGAGGTGAAGTTGATGTCTGCGAAGAGGTTGATCCACCCTGGGATCGAGCTCGATATCGGAGAGATCGAAGGGCTCGGTCACTTCCTGCGGCAATCCGGCCGGACGCCAGTCGATTCGGCAGCCGGTCATCGTCCCTCCGTCGTCTGTGCCGACACCGCCGTCCTCGCCTTCGGCATCCCTGCTCTCGGCGTCCGTCGCAGCGGCTCCGTCGGTGCGGCCTCCGCCGTCTCTGGTGATCGGAGGGTCCCTTCGCTCGTCTCCACAGGCGACGAGCGACGTGACGAAAACGATGGCGATAGGAATGACACGAAGCGGAGCGCGCAACATCGAGCCCGACACCCTAACGGACCAATGGCCGCGAGGCCAAGACTGATCAGCAAGTGTGATAAGGACGAGGTCAATCAGAAACACCGGTGAGCGACGTCACGAGCTCGCCTCTTCGGTTTGAGGGCTCTTTGCGCGGTATGATGCAGAAGATGCGAGCCATCCTCTCGGCCGCTGCGGTTCTGCTGGCGTGGTCCGCACTTTCTCTCGCGCCGGTGCAAGCTCAAGAGCGCCGCACCATCCGCTTGCCTTGGCCGGCGGAGCTTCCCTGCGCCGAGCCGCGCAGCATGGCGATCACTCATGCGACGGGCGACGTGGATGCGCGGTGGGTCGCGGAGTCGGAGAGCGATCTTCGCCGCGGCCGGCTCGAGATGACGGCAACCTCGTCCAGCGCGCGAACCGAAGCTCTCGTGAGGCTCGAGCTGACCTGCGAAAGTTCAGGACGTTCCTTAACGTGGAGCTGCACGATGGAAGACTGCGGGGTGGTTGCTTCGTATGGTCCCGCTCCCTGGTCGTTCGACCCCGAGCTTGACTGGAGGACGCGCATGGTACCCGCCGGCATCGAGAAGCTGGCGGCCGGCAAACGTTCAGAGGCAAAAGAAGGCGTTGCTGCCACGGCGCTCGCCTATCTGGGTTTTAGCGCCGGGCTGCTCAATCGCGCCTGTCCGGGACAGCGATGCAGCCGAGAAGCGGAGATTTGCAGAAGGGAGATCGCGCGACTGTCGAAGATCGCACCGAGATACTGGTCTCTCAGACGAGTCGTAGCGGCGCCCGTTCGAATACAGCGAATGAGCGACGAAGCTCCTGGCGGGATCGCACATTTGTCGATCGCCGATAGCTCCAAGGCTGATGTGCGAATGACCTGCCTCTACGATCCATCTTTGACCTGCGCACTCACTATCCGTGCTCCTGGATGCCGTTGGTCTTATTCGGTCAACTGGGTATATCGAACAGAGGATGCCGAGCTCGGAGATGACGGCTGGATCTGGGAGAGCGAAACGCGGGCGCTCACCGGGGATGCCTTGCGCTTGATCCCCGCCAGCCGTCTCCGCTGAAGCCGCACGCGGCTGGTCACCAGGAACCGCGGAGCATCGGAAGCAAAGGGAGCTTGAATGGGCACAGGGCACAGCAGGATTTGAACCTGCGACTTCCACCGTGTGAAGATGAATTGAGGCATTGAAGGATATGCGGTTTCGGCTGTATTTGCAGGCTTGAACGTCACGGAGCGTCGCACGATGTTGCCTGCTGACAGCCGAAACCGGGACCGCATGTTGCACTCGCGAGATGACCTGGTTCAGATCCTTTCTGTTGTGGTTCGGGAATGCGAGTGCGCGCTGCCTAGGGTCGTCGCGTAGGCCGCCAAGCGCGATTAAGCCGAGCTCGAAGGGGCCTCGCCTGGTTTCGAGCTCGGGCGAGGACGCGGTGGTCTTCGGTTCGCAGCATGGGCTTAACCGAGACGCCGAAAGCGCAGATCCGCGCGCTCGCGGGGCGCAACGGCCCGCGGTCCGCTTGCGGCGATCAGCGGCCGATCGGGAGCACTCTTAGTGCTCCGCCCGAAATCGAGAGATTCTGGCTCTCCCAAATTGAGCCATCTTTGCCGAGTTGCCCCGCCTCGAGCCTGTGCCTTGTGTCGATCGAATAAGTCCATCGACAACCGGGCGCGCTCAACGAGAACATGCAGCCAACCTCAGCGGGCTCAGACATGTGATTGCAGGCCAAGTGTGCGCGGGTTCCTTCTCCAACCTTGAGCTCGGCGATGCCGCCGGGGAGCTCGTAACTTCCGGGAAAGGTGCGAACCGGCTTCGCGCGCACCTGTCCTAAAGACCAGTTTTTCCGATCCAGCTGCAGCAGAGAAGCGAGCTCTTTCTTGCAGTAGCTCGCTTCTCTGCTGCATCGATTGTTTGGACAAGCGCGCTCGATTAACGATTTGCTCAGTTTTAGATATATCAGCGCCGTGTCGACTACGCCCTCGCCGGGAGTCGAGCGTCTTCCGTCCGCGAGCTTCTTGATGCCCGGAGGTTGTAGATTGGCATCGCTCGCGAGCAACCATCGCGCAGGACCATACGTAGCCATGACTCTGCATCCGTTGAAATCGCACGACCAAGAAACCGCTTGATTTGAGTGTTCGCACACGACGGCGACGGTTACTTTCGTCCGCGTCTGTGCGAGCGATGACGTTGTGATGAGCTCCAAATAACCGCTCTGCAGATCCGTCTCCGACTCTGGAACCCAGCGCGCCTTCAACGCATCGTCGACGCTCTCCACCGTGATCCCACGCGGCTCTCTGCAAGGAAGCTCAACTGGCCACGCCAAACGAATGCGGCGTTCTTCGCCTTGCGCGCGCGCAGCGAAAAGCGCGCAGCACGCGAGCATCGCGCTCGCAACAGCTCTCATCCCCCCCATCATACTGCGGAGAACACAGGATGAGCTCGTGAACCCGATCACGAAGCCCTCGAAGCGGGCTTGCCTTGCGAACGAGCCTGGATAGGATCGCGTGGATGCGGCGTCGAATTCTGGCGGTCTTTTTCGGGACGCTTGTTGCGTGCGGTGAAGACGTGCGAGATCCCCCTAACACACACGACTGAGGTGTCCGTACGGACAGCTCAATCGGAGTCGATGCAGAGCGCCCGGATGCGGAAATCGAAGATGGCGGCACGGGCGCCGACTCGGGCGCGGCAGCCACCTGCCGAATCGAGTGGCGCCCCCAGGCTTCGATCCACTCCAGACGGATCCATTCGAGCTCTCTGACTTCGAGATGGAGCCCGGGTGGATCATCGCCGACGCAACGATCAGCAATACGGGCGGCTTCATCTATGCGCCGATCATTACCTGCCCTTTAGAACAGGGGCCCGATTTCACCTTGTTCGGCGAGGGCCAAGAGCTCGGCATGAACAGCAGAGCCCGCATCGAGCTCAGCTTTCCCGGGTACACGGGCGCCGGCAAGTATTCAGAGTTGGTCCCGGACGCGCTCGACGTCAGCGTCTATCAGAACGAGATAGGCACTTATACAACGACCAGCACTACGCAATGCGAGGTGTGTGTCGAGCCGGGAGAACGCTCCGGAATTTTTCGCTGTGTCAACCTCGCATACGGTGAGTATCCCATGCATGTCTTTGCCGCCGCGTTCTTTTGTCAGCCTTGATGCTAAGCCGTGTCTTATGTCCCCCAGGCCATCTTAAACTCACAACTTTTTCGGTGTGACCAGATTTGACAGAGCCCGGCATACGCTGACCAACAGCGATGCCGATGTCATCACCAACCCTCAAGCTCAAACATAAAACGATCGTCGGCGATCAACCGCCGCACGATCTCCACGCGAACCCGGTACCCGACGGCGTCCACCTGCGGTGGTCTCATTCGAAGCCCAGCGCACGCGGGCAACAACAGATTCTCCCCTGGCATGGCTTCTATCTCTTGAGACGCCAAGCCGTAGCGGACGTGTACGAGTGTATGGCGCCGGACCTGGCGCGCTGGCCCCTGGGCCAAAGTGTCAGTCGACAGTTCTTGTCGTCGATTGCGCGCGTGGAGGGCGTCGAGCCGCTCTTGTTCACCGATGACTTTTTTCCACTCGGATCGCCGGAGATCGCGTTCGGCCACGACAAGACTCTGGACATCTATCCGCATGAAACGGCCCGCAGGGTCCGCATCCGTGTCGGCGCGCGCACCGAAGGAACGATGACCTGCGCGCATTTCATGCAGCTGCCCGCGGGAAATGGGCCGAATCCCCGCGTGGAAAACGGCATGACTTTCACGACGCTTGCGGCGAATGGGAATCCATCTCCGCAAGCACCGCTCGTCGTCGCCGATGGCTTGACGGGCCTCGGTTGTGACCAGCAGGTCGATGTTCTTCTTCCCTGTCCTTCCGGACTGGTCAGCATTTGCGCGACCAGCGGAAACGGCCCACGCACCGTGAACGGTCTCAATGCCGCCGGAATCATCGTCGCCACAGAAACTCTGCCGGGGGTGGTGCCTCAAGAGCTCGTCGAGCTGGTGGGCACGGATATGGTGAGTGTACAAATCAAATGTCCCGGCAATGAGCTCGCGATTCACTGGTTGTGCCACCAGTGCGGCCCGGCACAGGAATTTCATGTCACGGCGTCCGGCTATGAGCACGGTTCGCCGGCAACGGAGCTCATTGCGAGCACATGGCCTGGAGGACGGGTTGTTCTCAATCTGACCGGCTCCGCATTCGAGCGAGTGACGCTTCGAACGAACCTGCCGGCGGCCCTGATCGACTTTTGTGTTGTCTCCACAGACCAGAATGAAACTGTGGACTGGGAGCCGGTCCCCGACGCGCCGGCACCCTTCTGTTTGCCGGTTCATGCGACTGGATATCCTTGTCGCGGCGCTCCAGTCACGTACACCGCGGCGATCGATACAGCGCATGCGCGATTGCGACACACAGCGCCGGTAGACTGGCCCTCCGCGCGATTTGCGCAGTTGCACGACCGATTGGTTGCGCTCGCGACCGGCGGACCTCTCGCGACACCCATGGAGGACCGAACAGCACCATTCACTGCAAATCAACAAGACGGACCGGCGCTTCTCAATATCCAAGAAATCAATCTTCTGCAGATGTTGTTGTTGACCACTGTTGATCCGTCTGTGGCCCAAATGTTGGGATTGTATTGGATCGATCAAAGCGCAGATCCGTAGGTGATTTACGACTATGCGGTGATCGCCGATGTCGACGGAGGATTCGCAGAAAAAGGACTGGAGGACGTTCTCGATGCCGTGGCGGTGAACGGGTTTGCAGATCTAGAGGCCTCCATTGTTTTTGGAGTGCAACTGTCCGCAAGTGCACCTCTGTCCGCTCCGGTGGGATTGACTGTTCAGCCTATCGCCGGTGCAACTCGCCGCGTCTCAGGGCTCGATCATGACGCGCGCATCTTGGCCGGACTGAGCTGGGACCTCGACACCGCAATGATCGATTCCGGGAAGGCAGCACCGCTGGTTGGCAAGTCGTTACGCAGGGCAATCTGTCCGGACCTGGAGCTTGGTCCGCAGCTTCAGGCGAGATGGTGCAAACGTCAAATGTGTACAGCTCATCTCAGGATTCAGCAGAAGGCACCATCGCTTTCGCCGGAAGCTCGACATGGGGAGATGTGGTGTTCGAGTCGCGCATGCGCTCCAGCGACGAGGATGTGATTGGTGTCGTGTTCCGCTATGTGGACTCGAACAACTATTATCGTCTGTCGATGTCTCGATATCTCGCGAATCGTCGTTTGGTGAAGAAGGTCAATGGCGTCTTTACCGCGCTTTGGAATGACACCTTCACTTTCGAGCTTAATCGCTCGTATCATGTGAGTGTTGTCTTGGAGGGGTCCAAGATTCGCATCTACTATGATGGTGCGCCTGTGGCTTGCATCGACGATTCGAGTCATAACACTGGTCGAATTGGATTGTACGCTTGGCGAAATTCGGGGGCCGCATTCAGCGACGTCCGGGTCTATCCGTCAGCGCTGGTGAAAGCTTCGTGGGAGCTCGATGACGACTTTGCCGCGCTGGACACACGTCGCTGGAGCTTCGTCGACGCGGGAACGGTGGCCGCACCTTCGATATGGCAGTTGAGCGCCGGCGGCGATTTGGTTCAATCATCATTGATCCGGGGTGTCGCGGCGACGCCGGATCGCGGGACTCACGCGATCTGCGGAGAAGGTGTTTCCGCGGATGCGAAGATCTCCGTGCGGTTCAGGACCGCGTCAAACGGGCCGATCGGATTCGTGTTTCGCTATCTAGATGAAACTGCGCATTATCGATTTTTCGCGGGAGCATCTCCGCGGTTTCGGCGATTGGTCAAACGAGTGGGCGCAACCCAAACTGTATTGTGGCAGGACACGGGTGCCTTTGTTGTCAATCGCACCTATGTATTGACGATAGATCTGGTCGGAGATCGCATCACGGGTTATCTCAATGGCGAGCAACTGTTTTCAGTGGTCGACGACACGTTCACCGAGGGAAAAGTCGGTTTGTATTGTTCGAACAACGGAACTGCGACGTTCGAAGAGGTACGTGTCGCCCCGATGGACTGGTCGACCTACTACGTATTCCGCGGGCGCGGCGCCCTGAGCGGTGGCCAAAGGATCAGGATCGAGTCAGCGCCGGATGTTGGACAAATGACGCCCTTGCCCGGCGTGATCCGCGAACATTTGGTGGAGCCGTTCGATGTTGGACGCCTGAGGATGTCCGCGGTCGGAACGATCCTGCGGGTCCGCGAGCCCGACGGAGAAGTCGGTCATACGCGGTTGTGTTTGCCGGATACGCTGTTCACAGAGCTTTTGGTCGATCTGCTGCGCTCACGGGATGGATCGGGAATGATGATTATTCCGCGAAACGACGCGGTGATGGTCGCCGGGACCTATCGAGTCGAGTTGCGATATCGGCGTGCGCCGGCTGATCCACAGGCAGTGGTTCTGTCGGAGAACGGCGAGACCTCCGATGAGATCGTGGTCTTGGAGATTCCAGTGAGTTGAGCCTCGCGCTACCGACGCGGATTCATCCATTCGAAGCCGCGGGTCTTCGCCGACGTACAAAGGGTCATGAGAAGCGCAACGAAGCAGCTGGCCGGCGAACGGGTGCGCAGCTGCACCGCAAGGACCCGGACCGGGTCCGCGAAAATGCGAAGCAACTAACCTTGAATGGGCACAGCAGGATTTGAACCTGCGACTTCCACCGTGTGAAGATGGCACTCTAACCGGGCTGAGTTATGCGCCCTTGCGGCGGCCTTCATGACACAAAATTCGGGTCGATGAAAAGGGGAAAGTGTCCCCGGCGTGGATCCTCTTGAAATCCGCGGCTCCGCGCCTGCTTGGCGCTCCGCACCCTCACCCCGCCGTGGCTTCGTCCGGCTCTCGTTTGCTCGCTGCGTAGCCCTTGCCGGTGCCCGGATGGGCTTCGTGGTGGCCCGCGAGGTGGAGATACTTCGCGTCGACCTTCGCGGGTCGCTCGGCCGCGGGCGCCGGCGACCGATCGGGCGGCAATAGTTTGAGCGCCTTTTTCGACGGCGCCATACCCAAGAATTGTTTTCCGAGCTCTCGCGCGAGCACTTCCGCGAGCAGCGACGGCACCGCGTTACCGACCTGTTTTTGGATCGCGCCGCGTTTGCCTTCGATGTGTACGTCGTCGGGAAACGTTTGTAAGCGACAGAGCTCGCGCATCGTCAGCCGGCGATTGCTCCAATGAAACGGTCCCACCGACGGCCCCGGCTGCGCTTGCAGTGTCCATGCAGGTTGGCTCTTCGCCAATTTCAGCAAAAAACACCAAAAATGGCGCCGCCATCCGAACAGCGGCATGCCCGCACCCCGCTCCGTGTGAAATAGATAGTTTTGGCCTTCCGGAATTGAGGGCAATAAGTCTGCCCATTTGCCTTTGAGCGCGATGTCTTCGTCCGCGTCCGGCTCCTCGAGCTCTCCGATCGCATCCCACGCCGTTCGCGGCAGCGAGACGATCGGGTCAGGAAACTCGAACGACTTCCCTTCGCGGGAAGCGATCATGAAAAAACGTTCCCGTAATTGCGGCACTCCATAGTCGACCGCCTTCAACACACGATAGTGCGGGACATAGTTTGCGCCGGTGCGGCGATTGATCGCTTCAATCTCTCTCAATAATAAAGACACACCTTCGCTTTTTCCCGCGTAAGCGATGCCGTGGACATTCTCCAAAAGAAAGGCTCGCGGCAAAGTGTCCTCAAGGACACGTAGATAGGCCGCGAGTGTTTGTGCGCGCGGATCATCCAGCCGCAACACATCACCGCTCGACCAATATCCCGATTTCGAGAACGGCTGGCACGGCGGTCCCCCGATCAATAGATCGGCATGGCCGCGCTTCAATTTCGCCTGAGCGAGAATTTCCTCGCTGGGAACGTCATAAATACTCCGCTCGATGACTTTCCAGTCCCGATTCGCGCGAAGGGTCTCGCAACAATTATGGTCCCACTCGACGGCAACCGCAGTCTCGAATCCCGCCGCCTCGAACCCGTAGTCGAGCCCACCCGCTCCGGAATATAAGCTGATCACCTTCGGCTTTTTGGCCATCACCTTGGCAACTATCACAATTTTTCAAAAAGAGCTCGCGATCGTCGATGATTTTGCGACCAATTCTTGGTGACCGAGCCTCACCTGAATTTGTGGAAACTCATCCACCAGCGCTTTTAACTTCGCGAGATGGATCGCATTTTCCTCTCGGTCCGCGGTGAATTCTCCCGGCTCGACTCCGTGCTCCCAGCCCCAGGCGGTGTGTGAGGCATCGCCGGTGTAGAGCACCGGACCGTCCGTGGTGTGCGCCAGATACGCGGTGCTCCCGGGCGTGTGGCCGGGGACCCAGATCGCCCAGAGGCTTCCGTCGCCGAAAATATCCACCAGGCCGGCAAAACGCCCATCACTATCCGCTGAATATTTCCATTCTCGCAGGGCGGCTTTTCCTTCGAGCGCTTCGTCGACGACCCCTTGCACGAACATATTTTCCAGCTTGCTCGCTTTGGTTTCGCCCGGGCCCGAATAAATAGGTGTCCTCGCGGGCACGTCGCGCATGCCGGCGATGTGATCGAGGTGCAGGTGTGTGAGAAATACTCCCGCGAGCGGATCGGGTTGCTGTTTCAACCAGTCCCCGAGCGGCATCTGAACTTTCATCGCCTCCACGTTCATCACGCTCGCCAATAGACCTCGGAAGAGCGCTTTATCCGGATCGTCGCGCTGCGCTCGCTCTACGCCGGTGTCGATGATGAACATGCCGCGCGTCGGGTGGCGGAGGACGTGAAAGTACATTTCGATCGGCTCGTCACGATCTTCGAGGCCCGCGGCGATCGCCTTTGGATGTTCCAGGTTGACCATCCCGCTGAGCGGCACCACCCAGCTGCACGAGCTCACCGTCTTTGCGGACAAGATGCCCGGCATCCCAAGGGACGCCACCAGCTCGCGGAAGCTCCTTGCGACCCCGAGATTCGCGGGCTCCGTCGCGTGCGTGCTCGTCGCGCACGCGGTGAAACACAAAAGTATGCACAGGGTTACGCAAAAACTATCCCAAATCCGCGTCTTCATGGGCTGCACCTTGAGGCATTCTCAGACGCATGAAAATCCGCTATCTTCACATGAGAGCATGCAGCAGCGCATACCTGGCCTAGTGGACATACCGTGGGAAGACGTCCACCTGTTTTTGGCCATCGCCGAGACCGGGAGCTTCAGCGCCGCCGCCCGCCGCCTCCGCACCGGACAGCCCACGGTCAGCCGCCGTCTCGCAGATCTCGAGTACCGACTCGGCTACAAGCTCTTCAACCGGCAAGCCGCCGGCGCGACGTTGACCAGCGCCGCCGAACGTCTCGTCGAACCGGCGCGGAAGATGGCCGAATGGGCAGGTGAGGTTGCGCGTGCCGCGTCGAAGGGTGAAAAGAGCCCACGCGGTGTCGTCCGTATCACCGCGCCGCCGGGCGTGAGCTTCGATTTTGTGGCTCCCTTCGCCGCTTACGCAAAAGAAAAATATCCGCTGCTGCGCATCGAAATATTATCGTCGATCAACTATCTCGACTTGGTGCGTGGGGAAGCCGATCTGGCGCTCCGTACGCGCGCGCCCGTACAAAAAGATCTCATCGCGGTCGCGACGCTGGAGCATGAAAATGCTGTTTTTGTGACCAAGACGCTCGCCGGCAAACTTCCCAAAAAGCCGACGCCCGCCGATATCCCTTGGGTCGCGTGGGCACCGCCGTACGAACAATTGCCGCCGAATCCGCAGCTCGAGGCCCTGATCCCGAATTTTGAGCCGGCGTTCACCTCGGACAATTTCCTCGTCCTGTTACGCGCCGCGGAGATGGGTTTAGGCGCGATGATCCTCGGCCGCGTCAAACATAAGTTCTCCCAGCCGTCACCACTGATTCCGCTCGATTTCGAGCTCGGCCCGCATTCGAAGAGCTCACTTCATCTGGTCGCCGCGAAATCCGCGCTCGATATTCCGCGCGTCCGGGCGATCGCTGACCTTTTGGCCAAAGAACTGGGAAAAACGGTGCGAAAATAAATGTATACTTTGGTCACCGGCGCGACCGGATTCATCGGCAAACATACCGTCGACGCGTTGCTCGCCCGCGGTGTCGAAGTTGCGTGTTTGGTCCGCAGCCGCTCGAAAACAAATAGTAACAAAAATGTCCGCCTGCTCGAAGGTGATCTCACCGACGCGCCTTCGCTGGAGCGCGCCCTGGAAAACGCACAGGCCGTCATTCATTTAGCGAGCTTGTTGAAAGTTCCGTGGAAACCTGAGTTTCGCACGGTGAATATTGGCGGCACCGAAGCTCTGGCGAGCGCGGCGGCGAATAAAACGACGCCCCCGACGTTGATCGTCGTCTCCTCTTTAGCGGCGGCCGGTCCCACAAATAAAGACAAGCCGAAGACGGAGCGCGATCCGGCGGAACCCATTTCGCTCTACGGAAAAATGAAGCTCGATTGTGAACGAGCCGCGGCGAAATATTTCACGAAAATACCCATCACCATTATTCGACCGCCCATGGTTTTCGGCGAGCACGACCGCTACGGCTTCGAGCTGTTTCGGACCGTCGCGCGCGGGATCCATTTTTTGCCGACGCGAAAATTCCATCACGTCTCCCTGGTGCACGCCGCCGATCTCGCAGAAGCACTCTGCAATTCGATCGAACGCGGCACCCGGCTCAAATCCGAGCTGCAGGACGACCAAGGTCTGTACTATGTCGCGGCCGATGAACGGCCGAGTTATGCGCAGCTTGGTTTGATGGTCGCACAAGCGTGCGGCACGAAACCTCCGCGAATTCTCCGTTTTCCAGAGCTGCTCAGTCGCGGCGTGGCGGCGATCAGCGAAGTCGCCGCACGTCTCCGCGATACACCGACGATCATGAATCTCGATAAATGGCGCGAAGCCACCGCAGGCTCGTGGATCTGCGATGCCTCGCGGGCGAAGTCCGAGCTCGGTTTCGCACCCTGTCCGATCGGACAGCGACTGGCGCAGACTGCCGCATGGTATCGCGAACAAGGTTGGCTGCCGGCACATCGCTTGCTCACTCCATCGTCTCCATGACGACGGATACGCGAAAACCCAAGCCACCATTTCCCAAACAACATCAGGATAAACCGGGCCTCGAGGACGAAATATCTCCGCGTCCGAAGTATGAAGCGCCGAAATATAAGGCGGCGGGAAAGTTGGAAGGAAAAACAGCGCTGATCACCGGCGGTGATTCCGGGATCGGACGCGCCGTGGCGGTCCTCTACGCACGGGAAGGTGCGGACGTGGCGATCTCGTTCCTCGAAGAGGAGCAGGACGACGCCGAGGAAACGCGCGCAGCCGTGGAAGAGGTGGGACGCCGTTGTATCCTTTTGCCGGGAGACCTCAGCGACGCTGGTTTCTGCAAAACGCTCGTTGAAAAAACGATCAAAGAGCTCGGCCAGCTCGATATCTTAGTCCACAACGCCGCGCACCAAAATCGCAAGGAAAGTATCCTCGACGTCGAAGAAGAGGAGTGGGATCTCACTTTCAAAGTGAATATCTACGCCTATTTTCGGCTGATAAAAGCGGCGCTCCCGCACATGAAGAAGGGGTCGTGTATATTGGCGACCGGATCGATCGTGGGTTTGGAAGGCGCCAAGAGCCTTCCCGATTATTCGGCAACCAAAGGTGCGATCCACGCGTTGACCAAAACGCTCGCGCCGGAGCTGGTGAAAAAAGGTATCCGCATCAACGTCGTCGCGCCAGGTCCGGTGTGGACTCCGCTCAATGTCGCCGATGAAGGAACATCGCCGGAGAAAGTATCTAAATTTGGCGCGGATCAACCGATGGGACGTCCCGCGCAGCCCGAAGAGATTGCGCCGGCGTTCGTCTTTTTGGCCTCCGAAGCCGACTCGAGCTACATCAGCGGCTTCGTGTTGACCGAGCTCGGAGGTCAGGCGACCGCAGGATGAGCCTATGTTATCGATGGGCTCGTGAGCGACTTCGATCGTCGTACTTTATTGCTGCTCGCCGGTTCTGTCGCCGGCGCGGCTCAAGGCTGCGCAATTCTCAGCGGCGGCGCCGCTCACCCAGAATACAAGCTGGCCTCCGCCTCGCCGGAACATATCGCCAAAATTCCGCTGCTCGAGCTCCAGAAAATGAAGAGCGGCGAAACTTTGTTGGTCAAAATTGCCGACCCCGAACTGGAAATATTATTGGTCGCCGAAGAAGGCGGAAATTATCGCGCGGCCGGTGCGGAGTGTACGCATTGGGGCTGCACCGTCGATTTCAACGCGAGCAAAAAAGAGTGGGAATGTGCGTGTCACGGGTCTCGATTTGCGAGCGACGGTAAAGTCCTCGAAGGACCCGCGGAAGAGGCGCTCCCTCTCGCTGAAACGCGCGTCGATGGAGACTATCTGCTCGTCGACTATTCTCGACTGATCTGACCTGCTCCGCTGTGAAGCATTGAAGCGCTTCGATACAACTCCGCGAGGAGCGTGAGACAGCTCTTCGAAGAAATACACTGAGTCGAAGACGCGGACGTGGATCTGTGGCAAGAGGGGCTCGTGTCGGCATCCGAGCTGATCCGCCGTTTGAAGGCGGCGCGGATCGAGCGCGTGTTGGTGGAAGTTGCTTCCAAAGCCCACGCCGAGGTGGTGCTGCAATTGAAGAGCGGAGCGACGGCGGGCGGCCGCGTGCTCGACGTGCGCCGCGAAGGCCGGGAAGGCTCGGTGCTCCTCCAGGTGGGCGAGGCCGACGACCTCACGTACGTGGAGCTCTCGGCGATCGAAGCCCTCTCGATTAAAAATGCCTCTCGATATTATGAGGCGCTGGCGTTCGGTGCGGTCGAAGAGGCTCCTTTGGGCCCGGCGCCGAGCGCGCTCGATCTCGATGCGTTGGCGTATTCGACCGCTGTACGTTTCGGCGGGTCGCTCAGCGTGGAGATAGTTTGGGATACTTTCGAAGCGACGGAAACAGTACGCCGTTCACTCGCTCAAGTATTGAAATCGGTAGGCTCCGCGATCGAGCAACTATCCGAGGATCGATCGGGCAGGGAGCAACTCGCATCGATCCTGATAATAAAATTGGAAAATGGAAAGTCACCCTCCATCGTGCGTGAGGCCGATTCTTTGCGGGTGATTTCGGCGCTGGAAAGAGGCCGTGAAGGTCGAGTCGACTCGATCACTTTGCTGACGGCGATCGCTGCGACGACTGAAGATTGAAAGGGTTTGGAATGAGCGAACATCAATGGAAATTTTTTCGTTCGGGTGGCGTGGACCAAGTTGTTTTGCGCGATGGGGCTGATATTGCCGCGCTGAAGTCGCTCGACTTGAAACTATGGGTGGCGCTGGCGTGTCCGACGAAAAATCTGGAGATCGACGCTCGAACCTTGGAATTGCTCGACTCCGATAAAGACGGGAAAATTCATCCCCCGGAAATTCTTGCGGCGATCGAATGGCTCAAAGAGGTGTTGAAGAGCCTCGACGATCTCTTCAAACCCACCGCCGAAATTCCCATCGATTCGATCCGTTCCGACACCGACGCGGGAAAATTGGTCTCCGCGTGCGCGCGCCGAATTGCGGACAAAGTTGTCGGTCTGCCGGAGGTCGCGAAAGCCGCAGACGTAAAATTCAAGGGTGATGAGCTCGAGGAAAAAGCGCTCGTGGATATCGACTCCTGCGTCGAGAAAGCGCACGCCGAATTTTATCCGGAGGCGGAGAAATATCTCGAGTGGCTGAAGAAAGGCGAAGAGGCCGCACACCGGCCGTTGAGCGCGGGGACCGATGATGCCGCGACGGCGCTCGCCGCGTTGGAAGCGAAGATCGATGACTGGTTCACGCGCGCCGGCCTCGCCGCTTTCGATCCGCGGGCGATCGAAAAATTGAACGTGCTCGATACGGAATTGCTCGCGCTCTCGACGAAAACTCTCACCAGCGAATCAGAAGAAGTCGCGAAATTGCCGCTGGCGCGTGTCGACGGTGGCCGCGGTTTGGATCTCAACGGCGCGATCAATCCCGCATGGGCCGAGGCGATGATCGAGCTGCGCAAAAAGGTATTGTTGCCGCTCTTCGGCGACAAACAAATGTCGCTCTCCGAAGAGGAGTGGGTGCGTGCCAAAGCCGCGCTTGCAGCGCACCGCGCTTGGAAGGGCACCAAGCCCGTGACCCGCGTGGAGAAGCTCACCGCCGCCCGGTTGGCAGAGTTGGCTGAGCCGGCAATGCGCGCGAAAGTGACCGCCGCGCTCGCAGCCCGGGACGAGATACTCAAAGAGCTCGACCAAATTCAGTCGGTGGAAAAATTAATTCGTTTCCGCCGGGATTTTCTCCTCCTGCTCAAGAATTTCGTGAATTTCGCTGAATTTTATGGCCGGCGCGGCGCCTCTTTTCAGGCGGGCCGTCTTTATTTGGATGCGCGCGGTTGCGATCTGGTGCTCTACGTCGAAGACCCCGCGAAACATGCGACGCTCGCCCAACTATCACGAGCATATTTGGCGTATTGCGACTGCAAACGACTCTCGGGCGAAAAAACTTCGATCGTCGCGGCGCTCACCAGCGGCGACGTCGACAATTTAATGGTCGGTCGCAACGGTATTTTTTACGACCGCAAAGGAAACGACTGGGACGCGACGATCACCAAGATCGTCGAAAATCCGATCAGTATCCGGCAAGCGATCTTCGCTCCTTACAAGAGATTCGTTCGGGTGATCGAGGAGCAGGTCGCAAAACGTGCGTCTGCCAAAGACACCGAGGCGCAGGCGAAAGTGGACGCCATGGGCGCAAACGTGGCGACCGCGGACCAAGCTGCGGTTCCTGCGGCGACACCGGCACCGCCGGCGAAGAAGCTCGACGTCGGCACGATCGCCGCGATCGGTGTGGCGGTCGGCGGCATCGCCACCTTCTTCTCGAGCATCCTGGCGACGTTCTTCGGACTCGGGATGTGGATGCCGCTCGGCATCGTGGCGCTGCTTTTGGCCGTCTCCGGACCGTCGATGTTGATCGCCTGGTTGAAGCTGCGACAACGAAATATCGGCCCGCTCCTCGACGCCAATGGGTGGGCGGTCAACGCGCGCGCCAAGGTGAATGTGCCGTTTGGAACGGCGCTCACCGCGGTGGCGAAATTGCCGAAAAATTCCACGCGTGACCTCGACGATCCCTTCGAGGAGAAAGCGTCGCCGTGGAAGATCTACATCTTCGTGATGGTCGTGTTGTTCCTCGCGGCCCTGTGGTTCACGGGCAAGCTCGATTCACTTTTGCCTCCCCCGGCACAAGCGAAGACGGTAATGAATCGGGAGGCGCCTCCGCCGGCTGAGCCCCAGCCGCCTGCGACGCCGTAGATGAACGAGATCTTCTCCTACGAAGCGCGCCTTCTGACCTCGCCGATGAAAGTATATCGGGAGCTGGCCGCGAAACTATCTGAGGAGAAAGTATCTCGTGCGTGGCTGTTCGTGCGGAGGCCGCTGATGTGGCTCTTCGTGGTCGCCGCTTTTGTCTCTTTCATCACCGCGGGGCGTTGGGTGTGGTTCCATATTTTCGGAACTGCGCTGATGTGGAGCTTCGTGCCCGCATATCAGATCTTGTTTGTCGCCTGGATTTCGCGCCTGTTGCGCTCGAAACGGCCGATGTCTCAGGTGGTCGACATGTTCTTTGCCGGACAGACGCCCTGGTATTTATTATTTTCGATCGTCTCGGGAATTTGTATTTTTGCGCCGGAGGTCTGGCCGGCCTTTCAATGGTTGTTGTCGAGCGGCGTGTTCGCGGGATTATTTTTGGCGACGATCGGTTGGTCGCTGATCCTCACCTACGCGTTCTTTCGCTCGGGCCTCGAAATGAGTCGCGCGCGTTCGGCCGTCGGGTGTGCGTTATTTTATCTGCTGTTCGATGGGACAGTTGCCGCGTGGTATCTGGCGACCGGCCAACTTTATCCGCTGTTGTTCGGGGTGGCTTGAGATGGCGGAGCGCTGGCATATTCGTCACGTGGCTCTTCTGCTGTTGTTGGCCACGGGCGCCGGCTCGATGTGGGGAGAGATTCCGCAAAATCCCGTCGTGGAGCGCGGTGGTTATCGCGTGCTCGAAGGCGACTTCCATGTGCACACGCGATTTTCGGACGGTATGTTGTCGCCGTTCGACGTCGTGATTTACGCGCGCCGCCAGGGCCTCGACGTCATCGGTCTCACCGAGCACAACATGGTGTTTCCGGGCCTACTGGCGCGGTGGTTCGCGCGACAGACCGGTGGGCTCATCGTCATGCCCAGCGAAGAGATCACCACGCGCGACCATCATTTGATCGCCATTGGGATCGAAAAAACGATCCCGGCGAGAATTCCTATCTCGGAAGCGATCGATCGCATTCACGCGCAGGGCGGGGCGGCGATCGCGGCTCATCCGGTGGAGCGTTATTGGAAAAGTTATGCACCGGTGGTGGAGAAGCTCGACGGCGCGGAAGTCATGCACCCTATCGCGCTCCGCGATAATCGCGCCGGTGATTGGCGTTGGGGACAGATGCGCGACTTTTATGTGCGCGAAAATGCGGCGGGCAAAAGGCTCACGGCGATCGGCTCTTCGGACTATCATTTTTTCCACGCGCTGGGCGTTTGCCGGACTATCCTTTTCGTCAAAGAAGCGAACGAGGCCGGCGTGATGGAAGCAATCCTGTCCGCGAGGACAGTGGTCTATGGTCCCGAAGGTGAAACGTTCGGCGATCCCGAGATGATCGCGCTGCTCGCCGCCGATCCGCTGCCGAAGAAAAACACCGCGCCGGGTTTCGATGCCGTCGACGGCTTCGACGCGTTTTTCCGGACCTCTGCTTGGCTCGGCGTGTTGGCCTTCATCTTGTTCAAACGCCGCCGCTCTTCGAGCCCGCCGCACTCTTAGCGCGAAACAGCGCAAAAGCGCTGGTGTATCCATGGAGGAATGTCGTCTTTCCTACGGGCCCGATCTCGCCGTTGCAGAAGAAACCGGCGATCGGCGCATCGAAACGCTCCATAAATAGTCCGCTGTCGTGATCTGGCCTTCCGTACAGGTGCTGACCGCGGCCGAGACAGGAGAACAACAGCGCACCTTCCGGTGAGGCGCCGCCGCTTTTGTGTCGATCGAGCAGGCGCGCCAAATCTTCTGCCGAAGTATCTGCGTCGCGGAGGTGAAATTGTGCCGCTTGCCAGGGTTGCGGCAACGCTCCGACGGCCATGGCGCCGTTTTTGGGATCGACGCCGACGATATTGCGCACGAGGAAATCGCCCGCGTGATATTCGCGCTGATCTTTCATTTCGATCCCTAGGAAAAGGGAGTGTTGCATCAAGCGGCGGTCTCGCGCGCTGATGGTCTGCGCGAGATTTTGTAATACTTCGAGCGGAGGTTTGCTGCCGAGCTCGTAGATCACGTTTTCCGCGCAGCGGGTGATCAACATCGGTTCGCCGATCGGCCGGCAACCTTGTGCGACGATCGTCTCGACGACCAAATCGCCGTCGAGCACCACGCCCGCAATACCTCCGCGGTGCGCCTTATTTCCCGCGAATAATATATTCCCACCGGCCATCGCGCCGCCGCTGACCAGGCCGCCAATTTTTTTCGACGCGGGAAAGTGTTCATCGAGCCCGCGCAAAAAAGCGCCGGCATCGAAGGAAAAAGGATCCGGGAGCACGATAAAATGAGGATCCGCGGGTGGATTTTTCAATCCGAGGACGTGTTCCCACTCCGTGCGATCGGCATCCGGAGCCGGAAGATCGACCGCTTCCAAATGAAAAGGCGTGATGCTGACGTTCGGCAGCTCCGCGGCGATCATCGCCAGCGCGGGCCGATCCTCGATCTCGCGCCCCGCACCGATGATCCCGCCTCCGCTGCATCCGAGCAGCGTTGTTTTGGGAAAACGCGCGGATACTTCGGCGGGTAATTTATGCCATGCGGGCAGATGGTGCGGGGACACGAAGACCACTAAGAGGTCGAGCGATGTCACCCTGGCCGAAAGGTCAGTGAGCAGAGCTTCGAGCGCGGCGCTGAAAGACGCGTCCGAAGAGATCGCGGAGGCCCATTTCATTGGATCAGCTGTGGAGATGTTCGCGGCAATACGGGCCGCCTTGCATTGGTTTTCGCAGGCATCGTGAGCCGTCTTCTTGGTGTCCGCGGCAGCGCGTGTAATCGCCGAGCGCGTCTTCTGCGCGCACGCCGCGCCCGTTCTTTTTTTCCTCTTCTTCGCGCTCGAGCTGATCGTCGACGTACACGTGTTTGCGTTCGTCTTCCTTCTCGCGTTCGTCGCGCTGTCGTTCGCGTTCTTTTTCGCGCTCGTGTTCCTTCGCCTCGCGCTGCTCGCGTTGTTCTTCGAGTTGTTTCTTTTCGCCGTGCGCGTGGCGTGCGTCGTCGGCGCGGTCCTCTTTACGGACTTCTTCGCGCGTCTCTTTCATCTCTTTCGCGTCGCGTGTGTCGTTGTTGCGGTCGGCGGCGTCCGCGTTTTTCTGTGCAGCGGGTTGTTCTTTCGCTTCTTGCGCGACCTGCGGATCTTGAAGAAAACGATCGATGTTCGCTTGTTCGACCAAGTTGCGTTCGCCGGTGCGTTTGTCGTGCGGGTTGTGGCCCAAACCGGCGAGCACTTTGCCGTCGCCGAGCACTGCGCCCTTCTCGAGACCTTTCGCTTCTTTGGTCTGTGCGGTGAGACCTTTTTGCGCGAGCTTGCCGTCGGCTTTTTCACCGCCCGGTCCCAGGTTGATGCCGATTTTGCCGAGCAGAGATTGCAGTCCGCTTGGGATCCCGGTCTTCACGCTGACCGAGCATAGTGAGGTGAGTTGAGAGTCGGCAAGCGACGCCGGTCATGTTAACGCCGGGACGTGAGCATTTCCACGGAAGGGTTAGATCGGGTCCTGGTCCTCGACTTCGGCTCGCAGTTCACGCAGCTCATCGCGCGCCGCATCCGCGAGCACCGCGTTTATTCAGAGATTTGGCCGTGTACGCGCAGCCTCGAAGATATTCGTGCCTTTCGCCCGCGCGCGATCATCCTGTCCGGTGGGCCATCGAGCGTGCACGAGCCGGGCTCACCCACCATCGATCGCGCGATCTTCGACCTCGGCATTCCGATCCTGGGCATTTGTTACGGACTGCAGTTGATGAGCCACTTACTCGGTGGGCGCGTCATACCTTCTTCGTACCGCGAATACGGGCGCGCCGAGGTGGAGCACACCGGCGGCGACGTGATTCTCCATGGCTGCGATCCTGCGGAGAAGCTGACCGTGTGGATGAGCCACGGCGACACCGTGGAGACGATGCCGGCGGACTTCCAGGTCCTGGGAAAGTCTCCCAGCTGTCCGTACGCGATCGTCGCGTCACCGAAACGTAAGTTGTGGGGACTTCAATTTCACCCCGAGGTCGTGCACACGCCGCGCGGCAATGATCTGCTCTCGAACTTCTTGTTCAAGATCGCCGACGTCCGCGCAAATTGGACGATCGGCTCTTTCCTCGAACGCGAGATCGAGGACGTGAAGAAGAGAGTCGGCGGCGACACGGTGATCTGCGGGCTCTCCGGCGGTGTCGATTCCTCCGTGGTCGCCGCGTTGCTACATCGCGCGATCGGCCCACAGTTGATCCCGGTGTTCGTGAACAACGGGCTCTTGCGAGCGGGCGAAGCCGAACAGGTACAAACTGTTTTCCGCGATCAATTGGGAATGCGGCTCGAATATGTCGATGCGTCCAAACAATTCCTCGATGCGCTCGCCGGCGTGACCGATCCCGAAGTGAAGCGCAAAACGATCGGCCGCATCTTCATCGAAGTATTCGAGGCTGCAGCGGCGCGGGCGGGCTCGAGCGCGAAGTGGCTCGCGCAAGGCACACTTTATCCCGACGTGATCGAGTCCGTCTCTTTCCGCGGCCCGAGCGCGACGATCAAGAGTCACCACAATGTCGGCGGGCTTCCCGAGCGGATGAAGCTGAAATTGATCGAGCCGCTCCGTGAGCTGTTCAAAGACGAAGCGCGCGTGCTCGGCGTGGAGCTCGGTCTGCCGGACGTCGTCGTCAAACGGCAGCCGTTTCCGGGACCTGGTCTGGCGATCAGGGTGATCGGCGATATCACCGAAGAGAAGTTACGTGTGTTGCGTGCGGCGGATACTATCTTGCTCGAGGAAATTCGCTCCGCCGGGCTCTATGATTCGATATGGCAGTGTTTCGCGGTGCTCTTGCCGGTGCGTTCGGTCGGCGTGATGGGTGATGCGCGAACTTACGAAAATACCTGCGTGGTACGTGCGGTTTCTTCGATCGACGGCATGACCGCGGATTGGTCGCATATTCCGTACGAGGTTTTGGGGCGGATCTCGAACCGCATCATCAACGAGGTTCGCGGCATCAATCGCGTGGCCTACGATATTTCCTCGAAACCGCCGGCGACGATCGAGTGGGAGTGAGCCTTGAGAGCGACCTACACGGCGGCGGTGCTCCTGCTCTGCGCGTGTGAAGGTGAAAGCACGCTCTTCATCGAGCTCCCTCCTCACGAAACTGCACGCACTTTGGTCGTCGCTGTCCAAACGGACAGTACGCTGGTTTTGGGCGCGACCTCGTTGGACGCCGGAGACCCCGGCTCCGGGCTGGTTCGTTTGCCGGTCAGCGAGCTTGGCTCAGCACGTTTGACCGCGCTGCTCTTCACGGAACCGCTGGAGGAGCTCGGCCTGCAACAGGGCGATGTGGCGCGCGCCGGCGAGCTCGAAGAAGGATATGTCTTGCCCGAGCCGCGGGATATTTATTCGGCAAACTATCTCGGTGGGAAAGCTGATCCTTGGGCCAAGTCGACCTCCCTAGATAGTATGATTTCGGCATTTCGTGTGCGTGGAAAAGCGCCGAAACCGAATGAGTGTCTTTTTTTTACGGAACGGAGGTTCGCCGTCGTCTCGCGCGATGAACCGACGTTTTGTGTCTCGCTGACCACGACGGTGGCGCTCGCCGGTTTCGAGGACGGATATACATATTTGGTCGATCGCGAAGGGATCCGTCCCGGCTTTATGTTGCCTGCCGGCAGAACCGGCGCGAATCGGGCGGCACACCTCGTCCGTCCGACCGAGGTCTATTTCACCGGTTGGGACGGCTCGACGCTGCGCGGAGATCCCGAGCGCGCGGAGAGCCTCACCGAATTACCGCGCGCTTTGGCGGGCGAACGGATCGATTTTCTCACCGGGAGTAACGCGGGCGAGCCTTTCGAATTAGTCGGCGCAACCTACGAGGGAACTATCCTGCGATATATCGGAGATAGTTGGTCGATATTGCGACCCTCGGGAGGGCGGACGGATTGGCGGCGCGCGGTGCAGCTGATCGAGCCCGGGGAAGCGGTGGCGGTGGGTTTGTCGACCGGTGTGTTGCGCATCCGCGGCTCGACGGTCACCGAAGAACGTGTCGAGGGTGAGGATCTCATGTCGGTCGCGCTGGTGCCCGGCCTGGGTTTGATCGCAGGGAGCTTCGGCGGAGATATTTTTATTGAAAAAAATGGTGTCTGGTCGGCATTCGGCGACTCGCCGCTGGCGCTCCCCGTGGTCCAGATCGCCCCATTTCGCGGGGGATTTTTGGCCGCGGGCGGTGCCGGCGTGATGGTGCAGTATCATCCCGACGTGGGTTACTGTCCGGAAGTACAGACTGCTCATCCCATCGTGAAACGGATGGCGGTGATCGGTGACGCGGTGGTGTTGCTCGGCGATCGTGCTTCTGGAACCACCACGGATAGTTTCATTTCCGTGCTCGTACCGGAGGGGTGATGATTTCGGCATGTTCGAAGCGTTACGGACCGGCGCGGTCGATAAGCTGGACCTCGCGTGTGTCGCGGCCATCGAGCCGCCGGTGTTCGAGTCTCTTTGAGAGGCTGAGAACCCATAAAATCAGGAAGAAACCACCGCACCGCAGAGGCAAAGAGAAGCGCCATTCGAAGTGCAGGAAGGTGAAGAGCGCAATATTGGCGAGCACGAAAAAGCCGGCGGCGACACTCATGAGGATCAGCGGCCAGGTGCACTGTTGAGCGGTGTTTTTCGCCAAGAGCACCAGTCCGCCGAGCGACAACAAGAGCAACACGGCGTCTTCCAAGAAGATGAGCGGTTGAGACCAAAGTTGGCTCCAGCTCCTTCCCCACCAGAGGAAACTGAAATTATCGAGCTTCACTTTAGCGACGCCGAAGGGATGAAGCAGCGTCGATTTGACGGCCATTTTCATCAGATCCACGCCCCGAATCTGGTCTTTGTTGGCCACGACATATTCGCATTGAACGGGATCGGCGATGCACTGTGCATTCGCCGCATGCGCCCATTCGACTTCGCCCCCTCTCTGGGATCCCACAGTCTCCCGTATGAATAGTTCGGGGACGCGGTGCTCCAATTCGTCGTGCCTTCGTGTTTCCGCTTGTACAGCGACCAAGGGAGGAGGAACGCCAGGAAAAGAGCGAGCGCCAGCGCAGGACCCAATACTCGTTTCCACGATTTAGTTTTGAGCGCCCAAATCAGCGCGGCCACGAAGAGGACGATGAGCACGATCCGCAGCGACATCATGAAATACATGCGGAAATTCGCAGCTAAACCGAACAGCCCACCCGCCGCTAAATAATATTGCCATCGCGAGTCTCTGAGCCCCGCGACGAGGAAGCTCACGCCGGCGACGAAGAATGCGACACCCATACTCTCCGAAAGCACACATCCGAATCCGAAGACGAGCTCACGCAAGAGTGGAAATAACCAAATCGCACTGAGGAAAACGAACGTGAGCACAGGTCTGGTGGAAGAGAAAAGAAGGAAGGTCGCAGGTCAACGCGAGTCAGTGCGGTCACGAGAGTACCCGGCGGCCAAAACATCAGGTGTCGCTTCTCGATCGGTTCTCGGCGGTCTGCACGATTCTTCGGTTCGCATCTTTTCCCGTGACATATTCCGGCCGCCAGATCGCCGCAGCGTACAGCTGCGACATAAAGTGGCTCATACCAAGAAACCAATAGATTTGGTCGAGCCAAATCGAGCTCAAGAGCGCGCCTCCGATATAGAACGCCGGTGAAAGCGTGAGGCGCCGATCGACCGTGATCGCCACGACAGCGTTCACCAGCGCATAGACGCCGAAATCGATCAGCAAACTATGTTCGATCGGATGTCCCAGCGCCTGCGCGAATGGCCGGATGGCGATCTCGCAGATCAATAATAAGAGACTCACCAACGTGAGCTGTCGGTTGACCGCGGTCCCGAACAGGCTGTTTTTGGCCCATAACGCGATGGCGGCTCCGAGCACGATTTTCAGCGCGCTGGTCGCGTAGAAATACGTGTAGCCCTGGAGGCCGGTTTGGCCGAGGAGCAGCGCGAGCGGTGGGATCACTCCGGTGCCGATCGCGGAGGTCGCCATGATGAAGGCGCGGGTGCGGCGGCCGAAGCTGAGATTGCGATCGCCTTGCAGGCGCCGGAGCTCGGCGAGCTCATTTTTACGTTGGTCGATACGCGCGCGCAGCTCTTCCAACCTGGTCTGAAGATCACCGCGCCGAGATCCGAGCTCTTCGAGCATCAGGGATGCGCTCTCGAAGTCGTCGCGCGCGAGATCGTGCTCGAATTTTTTCTCCAGACAGCGCTGGAGCGCGGCTTTCGCCGGGGCGTTGTCTTTCCATTCGCGGAGCGCTTGTTCGAGCGCGAAACGTGCCTCGCCGAAGAGGCGCTGCACCAAGAGTGGATCGGGCGTGCTCGCGGCGGCGACGTGGGCTTCCCAGATCGACAAACGTTGCTCTGCTTGGTCGACCAGCTCGCGCGAGCTTTCATGTCCAAGGAAGAGCTCCACGGCCTTCGCCAGCTCACCTGCAGTCGAGTAACGCTGTTCCGGCACGCGGTGGGCGGCTCGATTGGCGATCTGCGCGAGCTCCGCCGGGACGTGGGGATCGTAGTGATGAGGGGGCGAATCGAGCGAGGACAACAAACTATCTTGGAGATGTGCGCCCTGGTGCTTTTTTTGTTTGGTAATCAATTCATGGAGAATTGCGCCCAATAAGTAGACGTCGGTGCGGATGGAGAGCTGGTCGCCGGTTTCGCGGACCATTTCCGGCGCCATATATCCAGGCGTGCCCGAAATTCCGTGGACCTCATTTTGGGTGATCAGCCGGCCACCACGATCGTCGCCGAGGCTGACGGCGATTCCCCAGTCGAGGACGTAAGTTTCACCGAATTGTCCGACCATCACGTTCTCCGGTTTGAGATCGCGATGAATTATTTTTCTCGAGCCGGCAAAATCGATCGCCTGACATACCTGGATAAATATTTTCAGGTGAAAACGGAGAGTATGGGTTTCGTCATGGATTTGTTTGGACCACGGCGTGCCGTCGATCCGCTTCATGACGATCATCGGGCGTCCGTCGACATCGGTGCCGATGCTGTAGATGGGGATGATATTCGGATGTTCGAGCGCTCCGGTCACCCAGGCTTCGCGCAATAAGAAGAGCGCCAGCGCGGGATCGGTTTTGTCGGGGCGCAGCGTTTTGACGGCGACGCTGCGGCCCATGGGGAGCTGCTCGGCGATGCGCACCAAACCCATGCCGCCTTGGCCGATCGTCTCGCCGATTTCGAGCTCGCGGAGCGCGTCGGGGCCCGTGAGGCTCGGGAGCGCGGCGATCAGTTGGCGGTCGCCGGTGCTGGGCGACATCGTCTTCGGAAGGAGCGTGCCGTCGTCGCTTCGTTCGGCGTGTTCTGCCCGTTCAGCACGATCGGCCAGCGCGAGCGTGTCTTCCACGAAGGGCCTCTAGAAGTTGGCGACGACGCCGAGGTGGAGGGCGATGTCGTCTTCGAAGTCGGAAAAATCCCAGAATTCGCCGGACACTTTGACGCGCATGCCGCGTTCGACGAGGAAGTTTACGCCGAGCGTGCTGCGCAAAATGGCGCTCTCACTTCTCAGCGAGGAGGTCTGCGCGACGTTGCCGACGCGGCGCATGCCGTCGAGGCGCACCAATACTTCGAACCAATCGGTGAAGGGATATTCGGCCTCCGCGTAGAAACCGTCTTTGATGAAAAAGTTTCGATCGGGATCGAATGCGTAGCGAAACCTTTCTTCTGGCGTGCTTCCCACCGCGAATTCGGTTCTCCGGATCAAATATTCGCCGCGCACGCTCAATTCACCGAAACGTAAATAGACGTCGGCGCCGCCCATCAAATATTCGAGCTCGGCGTTCGGATCATAATGTCCGTACATGCCGGAGAGCCCGAAAGTACCGTTGATGGTGTCGGCGAAGTTTATGGTGAGTGCGAGGCGCGCACCTCCGGCCGGCTCCGAATTATTATCGACATAGTATAAGTTGCCCGAGCGCGATTGGATGTAATCGAAGTCCAGCGCGTCGTTGTTTCCTTTGAAACCGCTGACCACGTAGGCCGCATAGTCGAGCTGTACGTCGTCTCCGAACCATTGCGTGCCGTTCACCTCCAAGCCGTTGTCCACGTAGGGCGCGGGCAAGATACTCATGTTCCACTCCACACGGTGCAGCATGCGGCCCATGTCGTAAGGGAGCGGCTTGGAGTTTGCTTTGTGGTTCGCCGGATCGTGGCGCAGCGGAAAATCTCCGAAGCTCGGATTCATGCGTCCGATGCGGAAATTCAGCTGATCGGCCACGCGCAGATCGACGAACGCCATGTTCGTTTCGAAGCCGTGGCAGCCGTAACAGATCTTCACGTTCGCCGAGATATTCGGGGTGAAATCGACCGCCAATTTCACCGCCAGCTCGGTGGTGAAACCGTCGAAGGTGAAGCCGCGCGCGCGAAGGGTCGAAGGGACGGCGAGATAGTCGAGCTGCGCGGAGCCGGCGAAGTTGCGTTCGACATCTTGCGCGAAGCTCACCGCCGGAGAGGCGACCAAAAGAGCGAGGAGTAGGGCGCGATTCATCGCGAACCTCCCACCGCCACGGACGAGCTGCCCGTGAGGTCATCTCCACTCTCTTGCAACGCGCGATCGCGCTTTTTCTGCGCGGCATAATATTTCAGGAAAACGAGGATCGTTTCGCCGTCGCTCTCCGAAATTCCCGAACCCGGCTGGCGGCGCATGCGCGCGACGTACGCTTCCCAATGTTCCGCGTCGTAGATCGGCGCATTGAGCGGGCGCGCCAGGGCGTGGCAACGCGAACATTTGTGCTGAAAGACGTCGTACGACTCCGCCACTTTCGGCGGATAAGTATCGATCACTTCCTGCTTCAGACCCCCACGTTTGCCGACGCCGTCGGTCACGCAGGCACCTGTCCAAAGGATCAGGAGAGCCAGCACCAGCTGCTTGAGGCGCTTAGTTGTCACGGGCGCCCTCCGCGATCCAATCGGCGAATTTTTGGCGGGTCAGGTCATCCAAAAACGGCGGGCCGCTGAACGGCATCCGCGCACCGAATGGAGGGCCGGCGCTGATCTTTTGCCAGAGCACGCTGTCGCACGGTTGGCCGGGGACGACGATCGTCGCTTGGCTGTTGTTTCCCCCGCGAAAGAGCGCGTCGTAGCCCGAAAGCTCCAGTCCACCTTGTTCGAGTCCGATCGGATTCGGATCGCTTGGTTGGTGGCAGCCGCAGCCGACGGGCACGTTTTGTTTTTTGAACACCGGCAATATTTCGTTGGCGAAAGAGATGTCGGTGTCGGGGTCGCTATCTTGATTTGCGCAGCGTTCGACGAGCGGGTCGCCGACCATGGGATCGAAGCCGTCGATCGCGGTGTAACACGCGCCGATCGTTGTTGCTGTACATGCGGCCAGGAGCAAGCGGCGTACGCTCACAGCTCACCCCTAACACGCTGGATCGAGCAGTTCACGAGAAAGTCACGCTGTTCGAGGATGCCGTTCTCAACGACGAATCCGCCGGGAATGATCGAGAGATTTGCATCGAGGAACTCTTCTTCACCTTTGAGGCCCACCGCCGTCGAGCTGGTGTCGATCGACGGATAGTCCGCGACAGTCCGCACGAATGCCACGTACCACAACGGCGAATAACGCGAACCTCCCGGCTTCGACGGGAAAATATTATTCGTGTCGTCGAGATCGCCGTCGTGATTCAGGTCGGTGTCGGTGACGAATTCATAGATCGGCTGCGCGTTGTTCAGACGCTGGACCACATAGACTGGAAAACTCGGCATTTCGCGCACGCCGACCGGGACTTCGATCCGATCGCTGAAATCGATCCACGAAACACGTTGTTTGCGATACCAACCCCAGGTGGGCTCGACGTCGTTCGACGCATCTTCGTCGACGGGGATGCGCGAGCCACGCAAATAAACGGGTAAGTTTCGGACCTCGGTCGTCTCTTCGGGCTGCTCGAGTATTCCGAGCGCGATACCGGCGTCGATCGCGTCGCGCGACCAGATTCGTTCGCCGTTATATTTGGCGGTGGTGCGCACGCGGACCGTACGCCACCATGGTGTGTAGCCGGCGTCGCCCGGGATGACGTCGATGATCGTGCGGCCGAGCGGGCCATCGGGTCCGACGATCTCGAAGATCGGAGCGATGAAGGTGGCGTTTGGTCCGTCGACGTTCCAGTAACGGATCGGGTCACCTTCGGAGAAGGCGTTCAAATAGACCGTCGACCTGGAGAAGGCGGCGACGTTGTTGGCCAACGCGGGATTGTCTTCGACGTGCGGTGCATCGGCCGGCTCGATCGCCGGATCGCCGAAACGCCGCGAAAAATCGACTTGTTCGTCCTCGGGCTCGAGGCAGGCCGAAAGCGCGAAGAGCAGGACGAAGAGCAACGCGAAGGGAGCGATTTGAAGCTTCATTTTAAGGATTCGTGCGATAGGCGAGCTGAAAGACGATCGTCGCTTCACCGGTGTCGGGCGGTGGCAGACGCGCCATGCCGAACGCATCGCTCACACAAGACGATATGTTCGGCAAAGCTCCTTTGACGTCGAGATTGCGCAGGTTGCCGCGGATGTCGATGCGCGCTTTGGCGTCGATGGTCCCGGAGGTTTCGGTCCCGATCTTTTGGACAGCAGAGCGCACGCAACCGGTGACCGCGTCGCGGTGGCGGAGCAGCGCATCCTCGGAGCGGCGTTTCGAGATACCTCCGTCGACTTTACTCACGGAGAGCTCCACCGAGAGCGCGAAATTCCCAGAGAGTTTCTTCGGGCCGGCAACTATCTCTGGTTTTTCGACCAGTGGTTTTTCGATGACGGGCTTTTCAATGGTTTTTTCGGCGATTACCGGTGGTTTTTCCACGGGCGGATCGATCGACTTCACCGGTTGTTCGGGGATAATTACCGGAGCTGTTTTTGCGGACAGCTGTCTCTTTTTATCTTTTTTCCGCGGAGCTTCTTCGACGTGCACCGGGACCGGCGTGACGACGGCCTCCACGGTTTTTTCGACGGGCGGGGGCTCCATCGGTTTTGCGACGGGCTCGACGATCTTTTCGATTGGTTTTTCGACAGGTTTTTCGACGATCTTTTCGATGATCACCGGATGCTGCGGCTCCGGCATCATGTCGTTGTCGGGCCGCATCAAGACATAGACGCACAGCGCGCCCACCGCGATCAGCGCGAGCGAGCCCGGCACCGCCGCGATCCACGGAGAGATGCGCGCAGCAGGCGGCGCCTGAGGTGTAGAACCGCTCGACTCCACCGGCGGCAAAGTTTGAAGCGTGCGCGCTTCGATCGTCGCTTGTTCGGGGACGAACGTCGGCAGCGTCATCGGCGCGTGCGTGGAGGGGTTGGTCTTCGTCCCGAGATCGTCCGTGAGATGGGGATGCGTCGACGGGTTCGTGGGTTTCGGAATCGTCGGCGAAATGCGGCGCTCGTAACCCGTCGATCTCTCTCCGCTCGATAAGCTGGGACTATAGGACGCGCCGGAGATCGACGGCACATCCATGCCGTAATCGCGCAACAATTCGCGCAAGGCGTTTCGCATCTCGCGCGCTTCTTGATAACGGCGCGAGCGATCTTTGGCCATGGCCCGCATGACGATCGCTTCGACGCGCGGATCGATCCGCGGCACCGCGCTCGAGAGCGGAGGCGGCGGCTCACAGATGTGTTTCATCAAGACGCCGGTCGCGGATTCGGCCTGAAAAGGCGTGTTTCCCGCGAGCATTTTGTACATGATCACGCCGCAAGAGTAGATGTCCGTGCGGGCATCTAATTGTTCGCCGCGCGCTTGTTCCGGCGACATATATGCGGGCGTTCCGAAGATCGCGCCTTGTTTGGTGAGCGGGGTGCTCGCCGCGTCGTCGCCGGCGTTTCCGACGTCGAGAATTTTCGCGAGACCGAAGTCGCAGACCTTGACGAAGTCGGCGATCGCACCGTCCTCGCTCGACTTGGTCACCAACATGACGTTGCCTGGTTTCATGTCGCGATGGACGACACCTTTGGCGTGCGCGGCGGAGAGCGCGGCGCAAACTTGGGTCATGATGAAGCACGTGCGCGGGGCCTCGATGCGCCGCTCGCGTGCGAGGACGTTTTGGAGATCTTCGCCTTCGAGCAGCTCCATCGCGATGTAGAGCAGTCCGTCTTGCTCATCTTCACCGAAGTCGAGGATTTGGACGCTGTTCGGATGATCGAGTCGGCTGGCGGCACGTGCTTCCGCTTTGAAGCGGGCGGCGTGTTGGGTCTCGGCCCCGGACATGCGCTGCAAGACTTTGATTGCGACCGCTTTATCGAGCGCCATGTGGTGCGCGCGATAAACTTTGCCCATCGCGCCGACACCCAGAAGCTGGATGATCTCCAGCTTTCCCGCGAGGACCCGCCCGAGCAGCGGGTCGATGGTGATCGAGGACTCCATGCGGCTCCCGTTTCTTCTGTACGACGGTGCGGGCGATCGGGGTTAGATCGGGACGTCGATTCTTCGGATCTCATCGTGGGAAAAGGTAGGCAAAGCCCGTCGAGACCTTGTGCAAAGGTCCGGAGCATGTGACTGAAACGCCCGCTGTGTCCTCGGGCGAAGCGAACCCGCTCGGCCTGTCACTCGGATTTATCGAAGGTATGGCGTTGGTCTCTCTGCGTGACCACGCTGTCACCGCAGGCCTGACGATCCGTGCGCTCGATCTCGAGCTGCTCGATGTCACTTTCCCGCTCGACCTCGAGGGCGGAGCTGAAGAATTTCAACGGCGTTCGACGCGGCTCCGCACCTTGGTCGTCGAGCTCGAGGTCGCCACTTTTGCGCGTGAGCTGGAGCGTGGTCTCGCGCTTTCACAGAGCCCGCTGAAAAATGTGCAGCTCCGCGCAGAAAACGGCGCGTTGGCCTTGGAGGCGGAGCTTGTCCTTCAGGACAGGCGCGCTCGTTTGCTCGGGCAATTGGTGCTCGCACCGAGCGAACCGCGCGAAGTGAAGCTGGTCCTCTCCGACGTGTTGGAGCTCGGATATTTTCCACTCTCCACGCTGTCTTTGCCCGATCAGTTGGAAGCGGCGTTTCGCGTGTTGCTCGAGCCGTTCGGTGAACGTTGCGTCGAGACACTACACCGCTCGGGCGCCGGCTCGATCGCGCTCGATGCCGTCGGAGCGCTGTTTTTTGCGCTGTTTCCGCGACATGGCTGGAAGCTGCCGCAACACGAAGACGTGCCGATCCAACGTCTGTTCGTCAAAGAGCAGCTGATCCGCCTGGAGCTCGGCGATCTGTCGAGCATCGCTTCGACGAACGACGGCGCGAAGGCACCGGAGACCGTCCTGCGCGCGATGGCGAAAGACGACGCGGGTGGGATCGCGGCTTCGGCTGAGAAATTATTGCTCGCGGGAGATGTCGTCGGTGCGTTCTCGGAGATGCGCGCCAAGCTCGACCCTTCCGGCGGGCCCGAAGTGTTGATGGAACGGCTGCTGTCCTTGGGGACAGCTGATCCGCGATTGTTCGCGGACGCGGGCGATCTGGCGAACGATCAGCTGCGCCGTCGCAAAGATTCGGTGACGGCCATGGCGGCGAAAGCGCGCATCGCCATGTACCAAGGCGACGCCCGGGCGGCCTACGAGCTGTTCGAGAAGATCGCCAAAATTTTGCGCGAACAAGCGAAGCGCCGGCACGCAGGTCATGCGTTCATCGCGGCGAGCCGTGCGGCGAAACGAGAGAGCCCGGAGCGCGCGCGTGTGCTCGAAGAGGCGATCGCGCTGTTGCCGGACGATGTCGAAGCACTTTCGGGTTTGGTGGAAGAGCTTCCTTCGCTCGGCCGGGCGAGCGCGGCGGTGCGTGCGGCGCGGCGTTTGGCGAGCCTCGCGGATACCGCGGATATGCGGGTGCGTTCGCATACGATCGCCGGTGATCTGCTGCGCGGGCCGCTCGCGGATCCGGTGCAAGCGAAGCGCGAATACGAACGTGCGTTGAAGATCGCGCCCGATGATGAGCTCGCGCTCGAAGGTTTGGCGCGCGCGGTGACCGACGGCGGTGAGCCGCGGCGGGCCGCAACTTTGTTCGAGAAGCTGATCGCGCGGGCGGAGGCCGAGCACGATTCGCCGCGTGCGTCGCGCTTGTCGATGATGCTCGGTGAGCTGTGGCGTCCGCTCGACGCGGAAGCGGCGATGGTGCGTTTTCGTCGCGCGCACGAGCTCGATCCGAAAAACTTGGCGGCGCTCTCCAAGCTCGCGCAGGCCGCGTCGGAAGCGGGTCGGACCGAAGCTGCGCTCGATGCGCTGGAGCGCGCGTTGCCCATGGTGGCCGGCGACGACGCACCGGAGCTGCTCGATCTGCGGCTCCGCGCGGGCGCCTTGCTGGCGAAGGAGCCGGATCGCGCGGCGGAAGCGATCGGACACTACGAATCTGCGCTGCGGATCGATCCGAAAAATATCGAAGCCGGCGCGGCGCTGCGTGACCTGTACGAACGGACAGGAGAACAAACGAAGCTCGGTCCGCTGCTCTCGCGTTATGCGAACGCGCTGGTGGAGGCCAATCAGCTGGAGTTGGCGGCGCTGCGTTATCGCGAGCTGGCGTTGTGGTCGAGCCGCGATCGCACGGGTTTGGCGGTGGTGCGCGCGGCGATCGGTGTCGCTTTGGTGCGCGACCGAAAGAGCCGTGCGTTGCTCGATGCGCTGGTCGATGTTTCGGAGCTCGAAGGCGACGCGAACATCATCGTCGAAGCGATCGATCGACGTCTGTTGCTCGACGACGAAGCGCCGGTGCGGGCGTCTTTGTTGGAACGTTTCGGCGGAGCGCTCGAGCGCGCGAACCGGGTCTCCGATGCGGTGCGTGCTTACGAGGAAGCGGTGCTGCGGCATCCGTTTTCGGTGCGGGCGATCGAGGCTTTGGTTCGCATCTATCGCGACAAAGAGGATCACGAGCGCTTGGCTGCGGCGCTCGATCGGGCGGCGGCGATCGCCACCGATAGTCCGGATCGTGCCGCTTTTCTCGGGGAACGCGCGAAGATCTTGGCGGCGCTCGGCCGGGACGCGGATGCGTTCGAGTCGATCCAGCGTGCGATCGAAGAAGCGCCCGAGGACCAGGAGCTTTTGCCGGTCGCGACCCACCTGGCCATTAGGACAGGTCGCTTCGCGGAGGCACGGATCTATGCGACGAAACGTCTCGCTGCCGAAGAGGACGGACCGGCTGAGCTGCGCATGTCGATCCATTTGGATCTCGCGCGTGCGGCCGAAGGTGCGGGCGATCGCGATTCGTTGATCGTCGAGCTGGAACGCGCGCACGCCTTGGCCGAGCCGGGCGGTGAAAATGCGCGCGCAGTGGCGGCGCGTTTGGTGCGCGAGCTGCACTTGGCGAATCGCTTCGAAGCGCTGGCGGAGCTCCATCGCAGGCTCGCGGAAGCGCCGAGCACGTCGATCGCCGAACGCGCAGAACGTTGGATCGAAGCGTCGCGTTTGGCGGCGAAGGTCGGGAAGAAGCAGATCGCCGACGATGATGCGCGGCGTGCGTTGGCCGTGCTCGACGCGTCGAAGCCGGCCATCGGGACCCTGCTCGGCGAAGCCTCGCTTCCCGCTGCCACGAGTCAATCGTGGCCGGCCGACTTCAAAGCGAAAAAAGCGCAGCTCGAGCTGGAGACGCAGGCGCTCGATCTCTTGGAAGGTCTGGTGCGCGAAGAAGGAAACGCGCGCCAGCTCGCGGAGGTTCTCGGACGCCGTGCGCGTTCCGCGGAGGTCGCAGGGAAAAAAGAGAAGCTCCGTCTCGAACAAGCGAAGGTCCTCGAAGATGCGGCGCTCGATGTGCTCGCGGTGCAGGCGCTCGAAGAGGCGGCCGATGAGCTGCCTTCGTCGATCGACATCGCGCGGGCGCTCGGTGAAGCAGCCGAGCGGGCGAATCAGCTGACGGTGACGGCGTCCTCGTTCGGCCGCGCGGCGAAGCTCGCAGAAGCGGTCGGTCACGAAGAGATGGCGATCGAGATGCACGGACGAGCGGCGCAGGCATGTACCGCGCTCGGTGATGTCGCCTTTGCGGTGAGCCACGATCGTGCGTTGTTGTCGTTGTGTCCGCCGGGAAATACGTCGCCTTGGCTCGGCAAAGCGATCGATCGTCTCGAGAAATACGCGCGACAAGAAGCTGATCATCTGTTGCTCGTCGAAGTGTTGTCGCGGCGCGCGGCGACAGCGGCACCATCGTTTGCGGCGCGTTTGTTTTTGGAAAAAGCGACGATCGAAGCGGAGCTGTTGTCGAATGATCGCGCCTCGCTCGATTCGTTGAAACGTGCGCGTGCGTTGGCACAGGAGGGCAGCGAGGCGGCGGACTCGATCGAGGATCGGCTGACCGCAACCTACGCGCGACTGCAGATGTACTCCGAACAGGCCATGGTCCTGGTCGAGCGGGCGGAACGCGCGAAAACGCCCGAAAAACAGTCTTCTTTTTATTACGATGCGGCGCGCGTTTATTCGGGCCCGCTCGGGGATCGCGGGTTGGCGCTTTCGCGTGCACAAGCGGCGATCCGCGCATTTTCAGGCAATGAAGCGGCGCGTGCGCTGCGCCTTCGCTTGTTACGGGACGGTGGACGCAAAGAGGCTTTGGTCGACGCGCTCGAAGATGAAGCGTCGATGTCGAGCGACGCGAACGAAGCGGCGCGTTTGTGGGTGGAAGCGGCGGACATCTTGTTGCCGACGGCGAAGCTCGCAGATGAAGAAGCCGCGCAACGTCCCAACAAAGTCGATCTCGAACGTGGCGTGAGCTTGGTGCGGCGCGCGGCGGCTGCGGCTCCGCGTGCGCCCCAGCCGTTGCGTGCGGCGGCTTTGTATACGCGCATGCTCGGTCGCGCGGATGAAGAGCTGGTGGCGCTGGAGCACCTGGTCGAACGCGAGATTCCCGATGAGGAGCGCGTCGCGAGCTGCTTGCGCCGGGTCGAGCTTTTGCGCGGGCCGCTCGAGGATGCTTCGGCCGCAGAACAAGAGCTCGATGTCGCGTTGGTGTTGATCGACGAGATGCGCGAAGAAGCGCGGGCGGCGGTGATCGAGTACCTGCCCTCGCGGACAGCGATCGCCTTCGAGCTGTTGACCCGTCCGCTGTTGGCCGGTGTGCTGCGCGCGGGGATCGAGCTCGCTGCGAACTGTTCGAATTGGGCGAATCACGTTCGCCTGTTGTTGAAGCTGGTCGACATCAGCGAAGAGACGAAACAGCGCGCGGATCTGCGCACCTCGGCGGGCGAAGTGCTCGAGTGGAAGCTCGGCGATGGTGCAGCGGCGGAGCGCGAATACCGTGCGGCTTTAGCGCTCGACCCGCATCATGAACGTGCGCGGGATGCGCTGAAGAGCTTCTACGTCGGGAGCGACCGTTTTTCGGAGCTCGCGGAAAATCTCGGCGCGGATGTGCTCGCCGCGGTGTGGAAGAAGCTCAGGCTCAGCGAGGCGCCGCAGCGTGTGTTGGCGGTCGGCGCGGCGTTGTGGCCGATCTTGCCCGAGAGCTCTGCGGAACGCGCGGAAGTGCAGCTCGAGCTCGCTGATCTTTTGACCACTGCGCGTGACGACACGGCGCAGGCGATCGAATTGCTGGAGCAGGTCGCCCAGGTTGCGCCGAACGATCATCAAGCCCGTGCGCTCGAACGTTTGAAAGTGCTCTTTTTGGAGGAGCAACGTTTCGAGGAATACGTCGGTGTGTTGCGGCGGCAGTCCGAGCGGATCGACAACGATCGTGCGCGAGCTCGGGCGATCGCGGATCTCGGCGAAGCGCTGGAGTGGAAGCTCGGCGACGGTGCGGCGGCGGAGCGGGAATACCGCGCGGCGATCGCCATCGACGCGGAGTGCACGGAAGCGCGCGAACGTTTGGCGGTATTTCTTGCGTCGCAAGATCGCTTCGATGAATTGGGACGCGATCTCGGTGCGCAGGTGCTCGCGGAAGAGCTCGATCGTTTGGTGAAGGCCGGCGAGCGCGAAGAGGAACGTGCCTGGAAAGCGGCGACGGCGCTGGCTGACCTGGTCGATCGGCCAGCGACGATGTGGCTGCGTTTTGCGGATCGCGCGAAGGGTGGGCCGAACGAAAGGCCGGCGCTGGAGCGAGCGGCGGATGAAGCGGGGCCCGAACAAGCGCGCGCGCTCGATCGATTGATCGCGCTCCTGGAAACGCAAGGTGACTCGCCCGCGCTGGCGAACGTGATGCGGCGCCGGGTGACGATCGAGAACGAGCCGGAAGCGCGGCTACAGCTTCATTTCCGTCTCGGCTCGTTGTTGTTCGAGATGATCGAAGGGACAGATGCCGCGAGCCGCGAGGTGTTGATCACCGAAGCGGAACGCGAGCTGCGCGCGGGATTGCTACTCGATCCCGGACACGTGGGTGTACGACTGTTGCTCGAGTCGATCTATGTCATCGAAGGACGATTGGTCGACGTCGGCCGCGTGCTCGGCGTGGACACTTTGCGGGCGGTACGTGCGCGCGCCGAAGAACACCAGAGCTTGGGCCTGCTGGAACGTGCGATCGATGCGCTCGCCGACCTGTCCGAAGGGGAAGAACGCGCGCAACACTTGGTGCAGCTCGTCGAGCTGACGACCGATCGTGATGCGCTCAAGAAGTGGACGCCGGAGTCGCTTTATCAAGCGGCTTTGGTCGCGCATCCCGGCAATTTCCCGGCGCGCGAAGGTCTGCGTGCGCTCTACGAAGCTGAGGGTCGCTACAAAGACATCGCGCAAGTGCTCGGCACGGACGCGTTGCGCGAAACGCTGGAACAACTGCGCCGTCTCGAGGATCAGACGGCGCTTTTGCCGGCATCGCTCGCGTTGGCCCACGCGTTGTCGGCGAACGAAGGAACTGAAGGCGAACGCGCGGAGCTTTTGGCGCAGATCGCGGAGCTGCAGTTTCGCGAAGGTGATGTCGAAGCGGGCGAACACGCGCTGCGCACCGCCTTGGAGCTGGTGCCTTCGCATCCGGTCGCGCGGCGTGAATTGCGCGTGTTGTTCACCCGCCAGGAACGGCTCGCGGAGCTGGCGGAGCTCGACGAATCGTTGGTCACCGAAGCGGCGCAAGATGCGTCTGCGCGCGCAGATCTCGGCGTGGAGATCATTGCGCTCACGGTGCTCGCTTCGCGTCGTGAAGGTGCGGCGCGTGCAGATACGCTGGTGTTGGTCGCGTCGCTCGAACAACGTCGCAACGATGATGCGGCCGCGGAAGAGGCGCTGCGTTCGGCGATGATGGCGGCTCCGCAACACGCGATGGCGCGTGCGGAGCTGGAGGCGTTGTTGTGGAGCAAACAACGTTACGCGGATCTGTTGCGTGCCTTGGGCGCGGCGACTTTGCTCGCGCGCGCGAAAAATGCGGCAGAGAGCGAGGATCGCGAAGCTGCGCGAAATGCGGTCGCGGGGCTGCTCAATGAACAAGAGCTCGACGCGGCGCTCGCGGCCGAAGCGTACGAGCTCTCGGCGTCGTTGAATGCGGATGGTGAAGCGAAGCTCCTCGAGCTCTCGAGAGCACGTGTTTTGTGGGACGAGCTGCTCGACAACTCGGGGCGCGAACGTGTCCGTTTGGCCATCGCCGCAGTTCACCGCCAGCAGAACAATAGTGTCGCGCTGATCGATGCGCTGGCGGACGCGAGCGAAGTTGCGGGCAGCAAAGAGACGCGCGCGAAGTTGATCGTTGAACGCGCGGAGCTCTTGCTCGCGGCCCAACGGCGCGAAGAAGCGCAAGAGCTCGCCCGGAAGCTCGTCGGTGAAAATGACGCGCCGAAAAAAGAGCTGCGTGCAGCGGCGCGTATGTTGATCGATGAGCTCGCCGAAGATGAGCTCGACCTTCGGGTGCGCGCATTGGAGCTCCTCGCCGAGGATCCGGCGGCGCTCGATCGTTGGTTGATCGCCTTGTCGGAAGCGCGCGAAGAACAAGGTCTCGACGGTGCGCCGTTCACCGAACCGCTGGAGCGCGCGTTGTTGGTGCTCAACGATCGCAGCCAAGAGAATACGCTGCGGCGGAAGCTGCGCGAGAGCTACGAGCAGACCGGAGATTGGCGGCGCGCCGAAGGTCATGCGTCGGTGATCGCCGAAGCGGAGAATCGTCCCGAATCTTGGGTGGCGCTCTCCGAGCTGCGGCAATGGCTCGATGATCCCGCGGGCGTGCGCACCGCGTTGGAGCGCGCGTTGGAAGTCGATCCGGCGGCGCAGGCTGCGCATGAAGCGCTGGTGCGGCTCGCGGAGCGCGAAGGTGATCACCAGACGATGATCGCGCGCCTCTCGACCTGGGCGAAAGAGGATCGCACTGCGCCGAAACGTGAACGCGCCGAACGTTTGTTGCGCGCGGCGCGCCTCGCAGCAGACGACGGCGACGGCGAACGTGCCGCGGAACATGCGGAGCGCGCCTTCGAGCTGCTCGATCACCACGAGGAAGATGTGCCTGCGCTTGCTTGGGAAGCGTGCGCCATCCTGGAACCGCTCGGCAAACGTGAGTCGATGGCGGTGATCCTCGGCCGTGCCGTCGGCCTGTCCTCTCGTACAGCTGATCTTCGGATCAGGTTGGCCGACCTGCTCGTTTCTTTAGGGCGAGAGATCGAGGCGGGGACCGTCGTCGAACAAGGTATCCAACGTCTGACGCCCGAGGATGATCCGTTGGTCGCGCGTTTCCTCAGCGAAATGGCGGCGCTTCCCGACGACACCGCCTCGCGGCGTTTGTTGGCGCTGGCGGACAAACTGGGGAGCGGGCCGGTCGCGCGCAAATTGCGGCTCGAAGGTGCAGAACGCGCGGAGCTTTCGGGACAAAACACAATCGCGGCGAATGCGTGGAGCACGATCGCCGCGGAGGTCGGTGCGGGCGCGGAAGCAGCGCTGGCGAAGAAGTCGCTCTTACGTTTGGCGCGGATCACGGATGATCAGACGTCTTTGGTGACGGCGTTGGTCAGCGCGGCCGAAGACGAAGTGTCGCCCCGGGAACGTGCGTCGCTGCTCGGTGAAGCGGCGGATCGCGCGGATCGTTCGCTGCATGATGCGGAGCGCGCCGAGGCGTTGTTGCGTCGCGCGATCGCTGCGGATCCGACGAACGATTGGTTGCGCGATCGCCTGCTCGAGCTGTTCGGAGAACATCACCGTTTTGCTGCGCTCGACGAAGAGCTGTCGCTGCGCGCGGAGATGAAAAGCGGCGCCGAAAAGGCCGCTTTCTACGATAAACAGGGCGAAAACGCGCTCCGAAGTCTTCGCGATCATCACCGTGCTGCGCTCGCGTACGGGCGCGCCTATGAAGCCGAGCCGGCGTTCGTGCGGGCGATCGCTGCAGCGCGCGCGTCGTTGTTCGCCGGAGAGCACCGGGCCGCAGCCGACTGGGCACAACGCGCCGAGAACGAACATGCGGTGGCACCGCGGGCGATCTTCGATGCGCGTCTGTTGCGCGCGGAGGCGCTGGAAGCTGCGCAAGATATCGATCGTGCGGTCGAGGCTTTGCTCGAAGCGAAAGCCGCGATGCCCGATTTGGAGCTGGCGGAGACACGTTTGCTCGATCTGTTGGCGCGTCATGCGCGCTGGCGCGATCTTGCGGGTGCGCTCGACGGTTTTGCGGAACGCGCGGATTCGGCGCTCGGTATCCGTTCGCGGCTCTCTGCGGCGCGGATCTATCTCGACGAGCTCGGCGACAAAGAGGCGGCGTTCGCGGTTTTGCAGGGTGCGCTGCGACTCGCGGATCGCTGGCTCAATGATCCGGAAGTGACGGTTCCCGATCAGCTCGCACGCGATCCGAGCTCACCGCTGCTCGATCTCGCGGCGACTGCGCTCGAGCTCGGTGCCCATGCCCTGCGCATCGATGCGTTGCGTTTGCGCGTGCAGTCTTTACCGATCGGGCCCGAACAATGGCGCGCCTTGATCGTGCTCGCGGCGGCGGAGCGTGAAGCGAACGATCTTGCGGCTTCGGAAGCGACGTTGCGCGGAGTCGTCGAAGACGTGCGCAAAGATGCCGGCGTTTCGCCTGCGGATCGCGCGGAAGCGGAGCTGGCGCTCGGCCAGTTGTTGCTCGATCGCCAAGATGCGGACGGTGCAGCGGAAGCGTTCGCGCGCGCCGTGGAACATTCGCGTGCGGGCGACGTCGAAACTGCGGCGCAAGAAATCCGCGCCTTGGTCCAGCGGGCGGCCGCGGAAAAAGCGCGCGGTCAGAACGAGCGTGCGCTCGCGGCGCTGCTTGAAGCGCATGCGCTCGATGCGACCTCGGTCGCGGAGATCGAGCTGGAAGCGGCGATCGAGGCGGCGGGTCCGTCGAAGAGGCTCGCGGAGCTCAATGAACGTCGGGCTGCGCGCGTGGACCATGCGCCCACGGCGGCGAGACACGAGCGCGCGGCCGCGAAGATTTATGCGGAGATCGGCGAACGCGCGCGTGCGCTCGAGCCGCAGTTGCGTGCGTTGCGGCTCGATCCTTCGAAACGCGAAGAAGCGCTCGACCTGACCGAGAAGCTCTATCGCGCGGAACGTCACGCGGAGTTGGCGCAGGTGTTGGCCTTGCGCTTGGAGGTCGAAGATCTCACCGACGCGGAGCGCGTGTCGTTGTTGTTGTCGCGTGCGGAGCTGCTGGCGCGACGCTTGGACAAAGGCAGGGAAGCGCTGGGCGCCTTGTACGAAGCGCGCGAGCTGCATCCGAAGAGCCGCGAGGTGTTGTCGGCGATCGCGGACCTCGCTTCACGTCTCGAGCTCGATGATGTCCGCGCGGACAGTTTGCTGCGTTTGGTCGCGGTCGAACGATCGCTGGAGCGAAAACAGAAGTTGCTCTCCGAACGCGCACAGTTGCTCGAGCGCGGCGGCGATCTCGCGGGTGCGGCGCAAGCGCTGGAGGAAGCGGTCGACGTCGCGTTGCAGCGCGCGAAAGAGGCTTCGCTCTCTGGCGAAACTTTGCCGGTCCCGCGTGTTTTGGTGGAGCGGCTCGCGGCGTTGTATGCGACGCGCGGGCACTTCGCTTCGGCGGCCCGTTTGTGGGTGCGCGTTGCGGACGCGGCTTCGGGAAATCAGGCCGCTGCGGCGCTCTCGCGCGCGGGACACATTCGTCTCGAAGCGCTCGGTGATCGCCGCGGCGCCATGGCCGCGTTTGAAGCGGCGGCGCGGCAGAGCCCGGGCGATCTGGGAATTCGGCGCGCCTTGCTCGACCTGGCGAACGTGCTCGGCGATGTCCAAAAGACACGTGCGCATGCGCGTGCGGGGATCGAAGCGGCGAAGAACGCAGGTGAAAAAGAAGCGCTCTTCGCGTTCACGCTCGAGGACGCGCGCAATTCGGCGAAGATGCAGGATCGCGTCAACTCACGCATGGCTTGGGAGAGCTTGCTCGAGCTGTCGCCGGAACATCCGCGCCTGCTCGATCATCTCTCGGCGTTTGCGCGTGAAGCGAACGCGACGGAAGAGCTCGCGAAGTTGTTGAAAGAGAAACAGCTCGCCGCGCAAGAGACAGAGACCACCGCTGATCTCGAAGACGAATATCGCGTGCAGCGCACGAACCTCGATCGCGAAGGGCGTTTCGCGGAGCTGGCTTCGCTCGAAGAACGTCGCGCGGCGGCGCTGACCGATCCGGTGGCGCGTTCGACTGCGCTGGTCGAAGCGGGGCGGCTGCACGCGGAGAAAAACGTCGATGATCCTTCGCGTGCACGCGATGCTTTCGTGCGTGCGGTTCGTGCCTTCCCGGACAACGTCGACGCACTGGCGCGTCTGGCGAAGCTGGAGATCGATCTCGGTGCACACGAACGTGCGGCGCCGGTGTTCGATCGTTTGGAGCGCCTCGGTGGACCGCCATGGCCGGTGCCGGCGTTCGAGCTGCTCGGAGCGAGCGTGGCCCACGTGCTTGGCCTGCACGGCTTGGAGAAGGTCCGCCTATTGCGTGCGCGCGAGCGCGATCCCGCGTCGGTGGAAGCGTTGTCGCGTTTGGCGCACCTGTCCGAAGGGGAAGGTTGGCTCGACGCTTACGAAACGACGATCGATCGGGTCACCGCACCGGATGAATTGGCCTCGGTCTATGAGCTGCGGGCTCGCCTGTACGAAAGATCAGGTTCGAGCAACGAGGCCTTCGCCGCCATCTCGCAGGCGATCGAGCTCGACCCGGTGCGGGACAGCGCGCTGGCGCTCCGCCGTTTGATGTTGGAAGCGTCGCCGCCTTCGCGCGCTTTGGTCGATGTGTTGATCGAAGATGCGGGCACGAAGGATCGCGAGAGCGCGCTGGCGACGCTGATCTACGCGCTGGGAATCGCCGAGAACATCGGCGACGTGACGCGTATGTTGGATCTCGCTTCCCGCATCGAAGGGCTCGCATCGCCGAACGACGCCGTATGGCCGCGGTTGGTGGCCATCGTGAGCGCTCATGGCGACGGCGAAGCGTTGTTGCGCATCGCGGATCGACTCGGTGGGATCGCGAAGCTCGGCGAGTTACCCGATCAAGCGAAGATCCGTCTCGCGCGGGCGGCGCTCGCGCAAGGACGTGCGTATGACACGGTGACCTTGTTCGTCTCGTTTTTGCCTGATTTACCGAGGTTTTCAGAGATCGCCGCGCGTGTGTTGGGCGACGTCGAGGAGATCGTCGAGACACCCGAGCGCGTGTTGCGCTCACCCCACGCGATGGCGCGGCTTCGCAGTTTGTTGCTGCAGCTCGGCCGCGATGGAAACGAGCTGCGCGCCCAGCTCGTTTTGCTCGATGCGCTGGTGACGTTACTTCCGCGCGAGCGAAGCTTGGCGCGACGACTGGCGCGTGCGCATTCGGAGAACAAAGAGCGGCTCCCGCAGGCGATGGATATTCTGCGCAGATTGCTCGACGAAGATCCGCTCGACGCCGAGCTGGTGCTCGATCTGGCGAACGTCGCTTCGCGGCTCGAAGATCGTGCGGCGCTCGCGGGGCCGGACATGGTCGCCAATCTGTTCACCGGCGAGGGCCAATACGAGCACGGTCCGCTCTCGATCGATGAATCGCTGTTACGAGATGAAGTCCGCCACGCGGAGACCAAGACGCCGCTCGGCGAGCTCCTGCGTCTGACTGCGCGCGCGGTGTGTGGTGTGTTGCCGCCGCCCCAGCTCGCGGAACGTGTCCGCGCGGAAGATGATCCGCGACTCGCAGATCTCGCAGCCGAAGTTCTTGCGATGTTCGACATGTCGATCGCAGCAGCGATCGATCCGGGCGGCGGACATCGCGTGATCCTCGAGCCGGGTGAGCCTCCGACGATCGTCATCGGCGAAGCGCTCGTCGAAGACGCGACGGCGCCTGAGCTTCGTTTTCATCTCGCGCGTGCGGCGGCGCTCCTCGAGCTCGGTTATGCGATCGTGGAGCACACGGCGGGGACGGGACGGCGGCAGATGATCGAGATGATCGTCGCGGCCTGCGATCCGGAAGCGACCGTACGCGTCACGCCGGAGCTCGGTGATGCGATCGATCGGGTGCGCGAGAAGTTGGGGCCAACCGGTTTGGCGGTGTGCGAGCCGCTGGCCACCGCGGTGAAAAACGCGGACGTGCCGATCGCAGGGTGGATGTACGGGGCGGTGACGACGGCGAACCGCCTCGCATTGCTCGCTGCCGGTGATCTGCGGGCGGCGATCCTCGCGTTGCGCAGAAGTGACCCGCGATCCTTAGGCGAACGTTTCGACACGAAAGAGGCTCGCCTGCGTGCGTTGAAGCGTTCGTCGGCGTTGACCGACCTGTTGCGATTCACATTGTCGGAGTCCTTTGAGCGCCTCATGCGGGGCCACGGCCGAGTGGGAGCGGGCCCCACCGAACGTTTCCGGTCCGAAAGTTGAACGCTACCCGGACGTTTGGTACCGAATAGACGAATGTTCCGCGCATGCGCGATCGCGTTCGCGCTTTTTTGCGTGCTGAGCTCTCCGGCGTGGGCTCAGGACTCCGCGGAGATCGCTCCGGACGAAGAGCTCGCGGATGAGCTCGAAGACGAAGGTGCAGGCGAAGAAGAGCCGGCACCCGGAGAAGAAGCGGTCGAGGAAGAACCGGAAAAACCGGCCGAAAAACCGCTCTACAAACCACTTCCCGATCCGTTGTTCCCGAAGCCGCAGGTAGAGAAGGTCGCGAATGCGCGAACGTCGACGCAAGCGACGACGGTGCGCATTCCAAAAAGGGAGACGAAAGTCGTCGTTCCTGCGCCGATCGAAGAGAAGCCTGCGACAGTGACCGAGAAAGATCTCCGCGATCGGATCGAAGCGCGGGCGCGGTTTTTGCGGTCCGGCGATTTATCGAGCGCGGATGCGGAGCTGGCGTTCATCATCGAAGCTCGCCATCAGCTGGGCGTGCGCAACGTGGTGGTCGCTTCGGCGGCGTTGATCCACGAAGCGAATCAGGCGTTGGAGCAGGCGCAAGATAAACGTGCGCTGGAACTGGCGGAGGCCTCGGCCAAACTTTCACCCGATCTCGACGCGGCACATTGGTTGCGGGCCAAACTGTACTTTGGATCAAGTTGGACTGCGGTCGACCTGATCTTCGGCGCGCTCTACGACGTGGTGCATGCCAAGCTCAGCCGCTTCAAAAACTCGATCGCGCTGTTGACCAATGTTTCGGCGGTGCTCGGTTTGGCGCTCTTCTTCACCATCGCCGTGTTTGCAGCGGTGCAGCTCTTCAAATACGCGCGTTACGCAGCGTACGACATCTCGCGGGTGTTGCCGAGCTGGTTCGGGACCGGCGAAGTCATCATGTTGCTCTTGATGGCGATCGCCGCGCCGTTGGTGTTCCGTTTCGGCGGCGCGCTGACGGTGGTGTTCGCGCTCGGCGTCGTCTACGCGTATCAAACGCGTCGCGAGCGCAAAGTGTCGATCGTCTCTTGGCTGTTGCTCGGTGCCTCACCGCTGTTGATCTGGTTGGTCGCACCGCTGGTCACCTTTCACGGCTCGCAGGTCGACGCGATCGAAACCGCGCTCTCCGAATCGTTTACGCCGCACGAGGAGGCGCAGCTGACGGAGCTCTCGCGTTCTCCGGAGTTCGGTGTCGTGGGCTCGATCGCGCTTGCACACCGCCACCGGGTGCGCGGTGACCTCAAGGCCGCGGCGGATGAGTATCGCCGTGCGTTGACGCTCGATCCGCGAAACGTCGTGGCTCGCAACAATCTCGGCAAATTGCTGTTCATTCAGGGCAACGAAGAGGCCGCGCGCGCCACGTTCCAAAGCGCGGCTTCAGGCGCCGAACGTGCGGAGCCGCTGCTCAACCTCGCGTCGATGTTGCTCGACGACAGTCAGTTCGAACAAGCGAACCAATCGATCGAACGCGCGCGCCGCTTGGATGGCGCGTTGGTGGATCATTACACGCAGAACGCCAGCGCGCTGCAGACGCGCGACAAATTGCTCGATGCGGAGAGCAGCCAGGGCCCGTTATGGGATCTGTTGTTCGAGCAGGACCCCGCGCAGCGCATGTTGGTCACCGAACAGATCTTCTCGGTGTTCGGAGCATCGACGCCGATCTTCATGATGCCGGTGTTCGTCGCGCTGATCGCGGTGTTGGCGTTCCTCCTGGCCAAAAGATCAGTACGCAAACCGCTCTCGGTTCCGTGCCCGAAGTGTGGAGTGCCCGCGGATCGCGATGCGCCGGCCTCTTATTGCGAGCAGTGCCAGTCGATCTTCTTGAAAGCGATCGCGGTCGAGCCCTTGTTGCGCTTGCAGAAGGAAGGCGAGGTCATCTCGTATCAGCGGCGCCGCCGTTGGACGGAGCGTGTGTTGTCGGTGATCGCCGGTGCAGGCGACATCTTCGGCGGCCGTCCGATCGCCGGGATCTTCTTGTTGTTCTTGTTTTTGACGGCCATGTCGGTGATCCGGTTTACCGAGGGATTCGTGGTGAATCCGTGGCACGTGGGCTTCGATCCCGCGGCACATACCTTGAAGTTGGCGGTGGCGATCATCTTCGCGGTCGGGCTCGCGCTGATCTCCGTACGGCAGGCGCTGAAATAACATGGCGCTCAAAGGAACGATCCGCGACTTCGGTGTCGCCGACATCTTTCAGCTGATCAGCCAACAGGCGAAGACCGGCGTCTTGGTGTTGAAGAACGACGTCGATGAAGTGCGCGTGTCGTTCAAAGACGGCTCGGTCGTACGAGCGGAATCGGCGACGCGGCTCGGGCAAATGTTGCTCGGCTCGTTCTTGGTGCGCGCGGAGATGCTCACGCAAGAGCAGCTCGATCATGCGTTGAAAGAGCAGCGGCGCACGTTGAAAGCCGTCGGGCGCGTGTTGATCGATCTCGGTTACGTCACGCAACAAGCGGTGTCGGAGTTTGCGACACTGCAGATGACCGAGACCATCTACTCACTGTTCGCCTGGAAGAACGGAACGTACGAGTTCGAGGGTGTGCCGGTCGAACCTTCCTACGAAGGTGTCGAGCCCATCCGCGCCGAGAACATCGTCATGAACGGCATTCGGATGGTCGACGAATGGCCGGGCATCCGCGAAAAATTGCCGTCGTACGCCTGGACTGTGGAGCGGGTGAAGCCGCTGCCTCCGCCGGGTGTGTCTTCGCCGAAGGGCTCGTCGGGCGAAGAATTCGATCTTTCGGATTTCGCGGATCGTGCGTCGCGTTCGGCGGACGTCGACGACATCGGGACCTACGAACGTTTGATCTTCGATCTGATCGCGCCCGGACGTGATGTCCAAAAGATCATCGACCTGGCGCGGCTCGGCGAGTTCGAGGCTTGTCGCGCGCTCTCGAGCTTGATGTCCGCGGGTTACGTGCGGGTGGTGAAGCCTGCGGCGACGAAGGTCACCGAGAGTCAGGTGGCCCCTCCGAGCCGGGTCAAAGAAAAGGTCGCGCGCGGGATGCGTGCAGCAGGACGCATCGTGGTCAGCGCTTCGCTGGTGATCATCGCGGCGATGTTGCTCGGGCGGATTTCGCCGTCACAGATCGGGCTCGAAGGTGATCGCGAGCTGGAATATTCACCACAACCCGTGCAGGGACATCTGTCCGAAAGCCAGCTGCGCGTCATCCGCCGTGCGCTGGAAGTTTATCGCTACGAAACCGGCGTCTATCCGAACACACTTTCATCCTTGGTCGAAGCGGGCATGCTCAGCGAGCGCGATACACATTTTCCGTTCAAAAGACCCTATTTTTACCGGCTCCGCGAAGCCGGGTTCGTACTTCTACCACCGGTCAATTGATACGCGGTTTCGACGATCTGTAGTGACGCCAGCGCGTCCTCACCGGTGATCGGATTTTCGCGCTCGCCGTTCACCGTCTGCACAAAAGCGCGCGCCGCAGCGACCACCGTGGGACGTTCGGCGACGTTCTGTATCTGGCGCTCTTTCCCGCGCACGGTGGTCAGTGTCCTAAAGATCAGGTCCGCCTCCACCATGCAGCGATCGAGGTAGAGCGCGAAACGCAGGGTTCGTGCTTGTCCGATCTTGCTCGCCGAGAGGGTGCCGAGCGCCTCACCTGTCCTAAGGATCAGGGAGGCATGATCTTCGTTGTTCTGATATTCGACGCTGTCTTTCACCGCGGCCAAGACTTCGACGTTCGCCGGCCGAAGAACGAAACGGAGCGCATCGGCGGTGTGGATCGCGGTTTGGAGCAACACACCTCCGCCGGAGATCGAAGGGTGATCTTCCCAGAGCAGTCCGCGCGGATCGAGTCGTTGCTCGAAGCTGAAACCGCGTACTGTACCTTCGGACAGGTGGGCCGCACGCAGCGCCTCGACCAGCGGATCGAAGCGCAGGGTTTGGGCGACCATCAGCTCGCGCGGAGCAAACGCTTCCACAATGTTTCGGCCCTCACGCACCGTGGGCGCGAGCGGCTTTTCCAAGAGCAGAGGTTTGTGGTGCGCGGCGACGGCGAGGGCGACCGTTTCGTGTAGGCCCGCGGGAACTGCGGCGATCAGCGCGTCGACATCTCTTCTACGCAGCAGCGCTTCGAGCGTACGTTCGAAGGGAATGCCCGTCGCCTCGGCGAGTGTTTCCGCCTTTTCCAGATCACGCCGAAAAAACGCGGTGATCGACGCACCTTCGACGTCGCCGGCTGCGAGATGTCGCAGATAACGCTCCCCATGCCGTCCCGCGCCGATCAGCCCAAATCGCAGCACACGATGAGTTTGCGCGGCTTCCTGCGTGCTCGTACAGTGGGGTGGTGACCAATTTGAAGAGCACGGTGATCGGATTCGCGGCGGTCGTGGCCATCGGCGGCGGCGGAGGCTTTTTGCTCGAGCCGCTCGGGTCGAGTGGGCGTTCGGAAGCCGCGACCTCAAAGTCTCCACCGCTTCTCGTGCCCGCTCGGGTCGTCGTCGAAGAGGTGACCGGCGAAGCTGAGGTGCTCTCTCCCGGCGGCACGTGGCGTCGCGTTTCCGCGGGTGAAACCTTGGAACGTCCGACCGCGCTGCGCACCACAGGCAACGATGCGATCGTCACTGTCTCGCAGGACACCACGCGGATCTCGCTCCAACATGATGCGCGCGTGTTGATCGGCGGCGGCTCATCGAGGCTCGCGGTGCAGCTCGATGCAGGTCGCGTCCTGGTGCACTCGCGCGCGGGACAAGTGAGCGTCACCGCACCCGCACAAACTGCGGTGGTCTCCGGCGATGCGTTCGGTGTTTGGGCGCGCGGCGACGTCTTGGTCGCGGCGGTGCTCGACGGAACGATCAACATCGACACCTCGAACACCACGACGCAGTACACCAAAGGCCGTGAAGTGATGTTGTTGCCCCGCGGTCCGACGCCGGTAGTCATGGAGCCCGAGCTGCGAATCGAGCTCTCGGGTTCCGCGGAAAAAGCGGGGACCGGCTATCGCGTCACGGGCCGCACGCTTCCTTCGGCGGTGGTCTACACGAGGAACGGATCGCGCATGCAGGCGCAGCAGGTGTCGTCGAGCGGGACGTTTACCGCGGAGATTGACGGACCTGTACCTAAGGACGGGGAGCTCGTCGCGTTCGATGCGGCGGGACGGCGCGCCGAAGTGAACAAGCCGTCGGTGACCTTGGTCGAGGTCTTGGCCTCGATCGGCAAAGGTGCGTCGATCGCCAATCACGATCGGCCCATGGTTCCTCCGGACGAAAATGCGAAGGTGAAAGACCCGGCGAAAGAAGAGCCGAAGATCGAAGCGGAGAAAGCGGACCCGAAACCCGAGCCGGATATCGCCAAGCTCGGCGGTGAGCAGAAGACCATCGAGCCGGCGGTGAAGCCTGCCGAGAAACCGGTGGAGAAGGTCGCGGAGAAAGCGCCTCCGAAAAAAGCAAAAGCGCGCGCGAAGAAGGCCGACACCGCAGCGGCGAGCCGCGGCCAGGAGCCGAATCCGGTGCAGCTCGGCGTCGAAGCCGTCGAAGGCGCGAAGAAGGAAGAGCCCGCGGCGAAAGTGGAGCCGGCCAAAGAAGAGCCGCCGGCCGCCAAGAAGAAAGAAGACAAGAAGGACGAAGAGGGCGCGGTCGAGCTCGAATGGGAATGATCCAAAGGACACTGTTCTAGAGATCAGCTGTCCGGAAGATCAGCGCGGCTGGTACCACGCGGGAAGCGGCTCCGCGCTCACTTGGCGATCGACCAAGTGTTCGAGATAAAGCCCGATCGCTCCCAGAAACGTCAGCAACACGAAGATCCCCAGAATTCGCGGACCGATGCGTGCGATCCGCTCCGAGCGGCGGGCGAGCATATAGGCCGCCACGTTCACCACCAAGCAGATCACCACCGAGCCGAGCGTGCGCCCGTACCAGTCCATCGAGAGCAGCACCGGTTTTGTGCCGAAGACCCAAGAGCGCGCCACCGGCAGATACCAGAGCTGGGGAAGCGTCACCAACAGCGGAGCTCCATAACTCACGAAGAAAGCGATCGCACCCATGCACAACGCAAAGTGTGCAGCGCGCGCTTTTTTCTCTCCCATCAGACGCCCTTCTCGAGGGTGATGATGATTCCGGAGAACACGTTGAACCAAACGATCGCCGCGGTTCCGAAGACCATCACTGCATAAGTGAAAAGCAGCGAGCGATCCTCTTTGGGATTCATGACGCGGCTGAGGATGAAGACACCGGCGACCAGCGGCAATCCGATGGAAGCGAAGTGTTCCTTGATGTCGAACAAGTTCGACGCCCACGGCTCATAACGATCGAGATAGAGCGCGCGCACGTGATAGCGAAATGTAGGATACGCGAGCGCCCCGAGAATCCAAGTCACGAGATACACGACCGCCGCAGTCGACGCGTAGATCCGACCCAACCTGGTCTTATAGACAGCGCGCAGATATCCGTAACTGATGATCGCGTGGTGGGTCGTAGCACCGATCAAGACGATCGAAGCCGCCGCATGCAGCACGACGAGGAGGCGCGCATACGGCTCTAAGAAGGTGATCGGCTCCATCAGCCCGCGTCAGCTCCGTGGGTGTGCTCGTGATTTTCCATGGTGGTGTCGCCCGCGGGATGATCGTGCGAATGCGCCGCTTCGCCTTCTCCCGCCGCGTGATCATGCGAATGGGCGTGTCCATGCGGATGTTCGTGCTCCGTACCGTCCGCATGTTTGTGCGCATGCGCGTGATCGTGGCTGTGCTCGTGCGAGTGGCCCTCCGCGGCGGCTGCTTTTTCTCCGCTGCTCTTGCAAGCCGTAGTTCCGAGCACCAAACAGAACGCTGCAGCGTAACGAAACATGGTCATGATCGAACCTCCTGTTCCACGACTGACACGTTTTGCAATGCCACGAAACTCCTTGTGACGCTATTTGAGCCGGAATCACTACATGAAATGCCGATCTCATCGTGTGAGACTTTCAAGCGCTCGGGTCGTCTGGGCATCATGCGCGAGTGGGCTCGGTCCTCATTGTCGACGATGAACCCAACATCGCTCGATTGATCGAACGCATCCTCGAACGCGAACACCATCAAGTGCAGGTCGCGACGGATGCGGAGCATGCGCGTCAGGCCATTGAAGAGAAGCCGTTCGATCTCGTCCTCTGCGATATGAATCTCTCGCAAGCGAGCGGTCTTGAGCTGCTGCGTTATGCGAAACAACAACAACCCGACGTGGCGGTCATGTTGATCACCGGCGGCCCGACGATGGCTTCGGCGATCGCGGCGATCGATCTCGGTGCGCTTCGTTATCTGACGAAACCATTCGCCGCCAAAGACATCATCGACGCGGTTCGTTTCGGCGTGGAGACCGCGGAGAACAAACGCGCACAACGGGTCTCGGCAGCGCTCGGACAACGCATGATCGAACAGGAGCGCGTGCTCGATTCGCTCGGGACGCGCTTCAATCAAGCGCTCGATACGTTGTGGATGGCGTATCAACCGATCGTCTGTCGTTCGCAACATCGCAGCCTGGCGTTCGAGGCCCTGGTGCGAAACTGCGAGGCGACGCTGCTGCGCCCTGAAGAGCTGCTCACCGCGGCTGCGAGCCTGTCGCTGGAGCACCGGCTCGGACGATCGATCCGCGCGGCGTGTGCGAAGTTGCCCGCGGGATTTCCGGACAGCACCGATCTTTTCGTGAACATCCAAGCCTGCGATCTGCGCGATGAAGAGCTCTACGATTCCAGCTCGCCGCTTTCGCTGATCGCGAAACGCGTCGTTTTGGAGATCACCGAACGTGCGCATCTCGATGATTTCGAAGATGTGCAGGACCGGCTGGATCGCCTGCGCAAGCTCGGCTTTCGTATCGCCATCGACGATCTCGGCGCCGGTTATTCCGGGCTCACCAGCTTCGCTTCGCTCAAACCCGACATTGTGAAGCTCGACATGTCGCTGGTTCGCGATGTCCATCTGCGGCCGCCGACGGCGCGGATCGTGCGCTCCATGGTCGAGCTGTCCCGTGATCTGGGCGTCAAATTGATCTGCGAGGGCATCGAGAACCGCGGCGAGCTGGAGAAGCTCGTCGAGCTGGAATGCGACTTATTCCAAGGCTATTTCTTCGCTCGGCCGAGCGCGATCCCGCCGCTGCCGCAGTGGGGTGACGAAGCCGCGTGATCTGTTTTGCCACTTGCTGCGTACTTGAGTGGCTGACATGGATACGCGCATGAAAAGGCGGGCATACGGGCTTCGCAGCCTGCTCGTCTTCACGGTCGCAGGGCCCGTGTTCCTCCGCTTGGCCGATCGATCTCCTTACTTTTTCAACCCGAAAAGGAGCTGTTGTGAATCAGCGTGCGCTCGCGCTCGCGGTGCTCTGTTGCATCGCGGGCAAGGCCGCCTTCGCACAGCCGGTCGCGAGCTCGACGGCGAGCGCGGAGGTGGTGATCCCACCGAAGCTCTTGTCCGCACCCGAGCCCGTTTATCCGGCCGAAGCGGAGAAGGCTCAAATCGAAGGCGACGTCGTTCTCGAGCTGTTGCTCGGTGAAGACGGACGTGTGCTCGAAGCGCGCGTCACCGAAAAGATGGGCGCCGGTCTCGATGAAGCGGCGCTGGCCGTCGCGCGCGGTCTGGTGTTCGAGGCTGCGCGCGTCGATGGCGTACCGGTGCAGACGATCGTTTCTTTCCGCGTGAAATTTCGCTTGCCGGAGCCGGAACAATTGAAGCCGGAGATCGAGCAGATCTCGCAGGTCACGACTGCGACGGGTACGAGCTACGACGTGGTGGTCCGTTCCAAGAAACCTGTCCGAACGGCCAGTGACTTCAACATCGAGCTCGGCGCGCGCGAAACGGCGCCGCAGGCAGGTGGCACCGGTGCAGACCTTTTGAAACGAGCGCCCGGCTTTCACACCTCACAACACAGCGGCGAAGGCAAGGCGCACCAAATCTTCTTGCGCGGCTTCGATGCGGTGCACGGACAAGACACGGAGATTCTCGCCGGCGGAATTCCGGTGAACGAAGTGTCGAACGTTCACGGTCAAGGTTACGCGGATCTCCACTTCATCATTCCGGAGACCGTGCTCGACATGCGCGTGATGGAGGGGACTTATCACGCGGAGCAAGGGGACTTCGCGGTCGCCGGCTCGATCGAATTCAATCACGGGCTCTCGCAACGCGGCTTGTTGTTGCGCACCAGCGCCGGACAATACGGGCTGTTTCGCGGCGTCGTGGCGTGGGGGCCGGAAGGACAGGCCGATGAAACCTTCGTCGCCGCGGAAGTCGCGCGTGGAAACGGCTTCGGTCCAGCGCGCGCTTGGAATCGCGCAAGCGCCATGGCGCAAGCTTTGTTGCCGCTTTCCTCGACGCTTTCGCTGCGCTTTTTGGGATCCGCGTATGCTGGACGTTTCGACTCCGCCGGTGTGGTGACCGAACGGGACTACGACGCGGGACGCGATTTTTACGCGAGCTACGACGATGACCAAGGCGGCGCCAGCGAACGCCATCAAGCGTTGATCGAAGTGCTGCACCAAGATCTCGATACGCGCGCTTCTTTGTCGGGCTACGTGACGTTGCGGGATCTGCGCCTTCGCCAAAACTTCACCGGATATCTGCTCTCCGAAGAAGGTGATCGCACCGAACAAACCCATGAGGCGATCACTGCGGGCGGTCGGGCGGCGTATCGCAAAAAACTGTTCAAACAACTGGCGATCACCGCGGGTGCGGATTGGCGGCACGACCAGATCGAACAGATGCAGCGCCGCTTGCGCACCGTCGACGGCAAACCGCAGGCGCCGGAGCCGATCGTTGCCGGCAACGATCAGAACGACGTCCAGGCCGAGTTGGGGATCACCGAAATCGGCATGTACAGCGATCTTTCGCTGCTCCTGGGCTCTTTTTCAGCGCACGGCGGCGTTCGCGTACAAGCGCTCTCGTTCAACATCTTCGACGAGCTGGAGAACGAAGGCCTGGGCGATCGCCGTGAAGCATTCGGTTTCGCCGCCGCACCGAAGGTCTCACTGTCCTTTAGACCAGGTGCCGGTTTCGAGCTCTTCGCCAGTTATGGGACCGGTTTTCGTACTCCGCAAGCTTTGAGCTTGGGCCAAGCGGAACGTTCGCCGTTCACCACGGTGAATTCTGCGGAGCTCGGTGCGCGCCATCTGTTCGGTGAGCTGTTGCGGACCTCGGTCGCCGGCTTTTACACACACGTCGCGCAGGATCTGGTGTTCGATCATGTCTCGGGCCGCACCGAGATCTTCGGCCCGACGACCCGTTTTGGCGTCGCACTGGTCGCGGAAGCGAAACCGACGGAGTGGCTCGAAGGTACGTTGAGCATCACCGGCGTCCGCGCGACGAACGACGACACCGGCCTGCAGATCCCGTTCGTTCCTCCGCTGGTGATCCGCCTCGACAGTCATGCACACGAGACGATCGGCGAGCTCTTCGGGCTGCCGCTTGGATTGTTCGGGGAGCTGGGCGCGTCGTTTCTCGGACCGCGGCCGCTGCCGTTCTCGGAGCTGTCGAGCGCGGTGTTCGTCGTCGAGGCCGGCGCGGGCGTGATGCTCGGTCCCGTGAGCCTATCGATCGAAGTCTACAATTTGCTCGCAACGCGCTGGCGCGACGGGGAGTTTGTCTATGCCTCGCGTTTCGATCGGGACACCTCTTCGAGCCTCGTCCCGGAGAGACATTTCACCGCCGGCCGCCCGTTCTCGGGCCAAGCGACGCTGACGGTCCATCTATGAGGTGCATGATGAAATATCTGGCCGCGGCCGTATTTTCGGCGGGTTTGTTCGGACTTCCGCTCGCGTGCGGCAGCGACACGGGACGTTCGCGCGTGGAATTCGACGTCGAGATGGGTGGCCTCGGTGGTGCCGGCCCGTTCGACAACGAACACGGCTGGTCCGTGACTTTGACGAAAGCGACGGTCGACGCGGGCCCGCTCTATTTCTACGAAGGTGCCCCGCTGTTCACGCGTGTGCTCGAGCTGTTCGTTTCCACAGCGTACGCGCATCCCGGTCACTACGTGGAAGGTGACGCCCTGGGCGATTTTCTGGAGCGGGCCACCGTTGATCTTTTGGCCAGTGAACCTGTCCTTTTGGGCAAGGGCAACGGCGTCACCGGATCCTACAATTCGGCTCGTTTCGAAGGCCGAGTCGTCGAGCTCGAAGGCTCCGCCACCAAAGACGGACAGACGATCGACTTCAGCGGGACGTTCACGCTCGAAGGGCCGATCGAAGGGATCGCTTTCGGCGCCGAAGTCACGGCGAACGGGAAAATTCAGTTGTTGATCGACGCGGGCGAGTGGGTTCGGCGTGTCGATTTTTCTTTGTTGGCGACACCTTCGTTCGAGCGCGGAACACAGCCGTTCAGCGCCTTCGAACGCGGGATCGAAAAAGCCGGCGCGTACCACTTTTCTTGGATCGAATAGGAGAATGAAGATGAAAAAGCTCAGCCTGTGTTTTGTACTCTCGATCAGCGCCTGCGGCGGCTCGGGCTCGGTGGCGATCAACACTTGGGGTGAGGAGTACATCGAACAAGAGATCCCGGCGGCGCCCTCGGCCGAAGAGGCCGGTTTCGTGGATGGATTCACGGTGAAATATACGAAGTTTTTGGTGGCGATCTCGGACATCAGGATCGGTGATGCCACGGGTGAGATCGGCGCGAGCGCGGACGAACAACGCGTTTGGGATCTACATCTCGTCGGACCGCACGCGGTGACCACGCTCGCCGACCTCGAGGACAAACGTTGGGACGCGGTCGAAGCGACGGTGAAACCGGCGAGCGGCGCGACCAGAGGCAATGCTGCGGATGCGGACGTGGCGATGATGAATACGAGCGGTTATTCGATCTTCGTCGCGGGAACGATCGAAACGTCTTCGACCTCGAAGAGCTTCAACTGGGGCTTCACGACCGCGACGCGATACTTCCACTGCGAAGAAGATGACGGCTCACTCGGCGTCGTCGTTCCGAACGGCGGCACTGCGGACATTCAATTCACCAATCACGGCGATCATCTCTTCTATGACGACCTGCAAGCGGACGACACGAAGCTCCGCGCCACCGAGCTGGTGAAAGCGGACCGCGGCGACGACGGCGAAGTGACGCTCGAAGATCTCGCAGGCGTCGATCTGACGACCGTGCCGGACGGCCAATACGGCGGGGGCGACGGAAGTGTGGAGAACATGAGGCAATTCGTCACAGCGCTCTCCCGCACGATCATCCACTTCAACGGCGAAGGTGAGTGCACCATCGAGGCGAAGTGATCCGCGGATCCTCCGCCGGCGTACCTCACGAAAGCCCGATCTTTTAGAGTCTCTGGAGGACCATCGCGATGAATAGAAACGTTCTTCTTTGGGCCGCGTGTTGCGCGGGACTGACCATCACCGCCTGCGGTGACGACAATCCCGATCCTCCTCCGCCGTCGGCACAAACGCTCTACGAACGTCTCGGCAGCGAAGCCGGCATCACCGCCGTGATCAACGGTTTCGTCGGACGTGTGGTCGCTGATCCAAAGATCAACGGCTTCTTTTTGAACGCGTCCGTCAATTCACGCCTTGGACCCTGTCTGATCAAACAGGTCGGTGCTTTGACCGGCGGCCCGCAGAAATATCCGGGCGCGGGTGAACCGGCCGACGCCGACGGCTGCCGCAACATGAAAGACGCGCACACCGGCATGGGTGTGTCGAACAGCGACTTCGCGGATCTCGCGGGTCACTTGGTCGCGGAGCTCAAAGCGAAAGAGGTCACTCAAGCGGACATCGACATGATCGTCGCCGCGCTGACCCCGCTCGCACCGGACATCATCGAGATCCGAACAACAACGAGACGATCTATCTGCGCGCGGGCCGCAAACCTGCGGTGCAAGCGGTGATCGCAGATTTCGTCGCGCGCGTCGTTGCTGATCCGAAGATCAACGGCTTCTTCCTCAACTCCTCGCTCAAAGCTGATCGTTTGGGCACCTGTCTCGTTAGACAGGTCTGCGGTGCCACCGGTGGTCCGTGCAAATACGGCGAAGAGGTCGCGCCCGAGCTGTTCGACAACACGCCCTGCAAGGCGATGCTCGCGACCCACGAAGGAATGGGTATCTCGCAGAACGATTTCGCCGATCTGGCAGGACATCTGGTCGCCGCGCTCCAAGCTGCCGACGTCGCCCAAGCGGACATCGACACCGTGGTCGCCGTGATCAGCCCGCTCGCTGCGGACATCGTCGAAGATCCGAGCAACAACGCGACCATCTATCAGCGTATCGGCCGCAAGCCCGGTGTGTCGATGGTGATCGGCGACTTCGCCGGCCGCGTGCTCGCTGATCCTTCGATCAACGGCTTCTTCAGTGCGACGAACGCCAATCGTCTCGGTACCTGTCTGATCAGACAGGTTTGCGGCGCGACCGGCGGACCCTGCGTTTACGGTATGGAAGCGGGACCAGAGCTGTTCGACAACGTTCCTTGCCGCGACATGACCTCGACCCACGCGATGTCGACCAATCCGGTCGGCGGCAGCGGTGCAGGGATCACCAAAGCGGACTTCGATACTTTGGTCGGACATTTGGTGGACGCCATGAATATTGGCGGGGTGATGATGGGCGACCGCGACGCCATTCTCGGCGTCCTCGGACCGATGTGTCCCCAGATCGTCGCCGGAGGAACCGGCTGCTGACGCGTGAGCTCAGGCCGCTGCTTCCGACCGCGCTGAGGGACGCTGTTCGAGCGTCAACATCTCCGCCCACGGATCTTCGCCCAACGCTTTCATCCGTTTTTCCATGTCGAAGATGGTGAACATATCGGCGCGTTCGATCTTCGGGAGCTCTTCCCAAGAGATGGGCATCGCCAGCGTCGGACGTTCGCGCGCGCGCGTCGAATACGGGGCGATGAACGTTGCGCCGCGTCCATTGCGGAAATAGTCGATGAAGATCTTCCCGGTGCGTTTCGCTTTGGTCATCACGTCGAGGTAACGTTTCGGATCCTGCTTCACCATGACCCCGGCGATCGCTCCGGTCAGCGTCTTCGCGCGATCCCAATCGATCGATGGAACGATCGGGGCGACCACATGGAGCCCTTTACCGCCGGTGGTCTTCACGAAGCTGGTGAGGCCGAGCTTGAGCAAGAGATCGCGCACCGCGATCGCACCTTCGCGGACCTGCGCAAACGGGATCTTTTCGTCGGGATCGAGGTCGAAGACCAACACGTCGGGCAGCTCGAAGTGTTCGATGTGCGTGCCCCAAGTATGTGCTTCGAGCGCGCTGATCTGTGCCAGCGAGGCGAGCCCTTCGGGTGAGTCGAGGTAGATCGTCTGTTTTTTCCCGGTCCCTTGTTCGATCTCCACCGTCTTCATGCTCTTCGGCATTCCCGGCATCACGTGTTTTTGAAAGAACGAGCCCTTCTTTTTTCCGTCGGGGACACGCATCAACATCATCGGACGCCGCGCAACGTGCGGGAGCATCCACGGCGCGATCATCTCGTAATATTCAGCGAGCTGTTTCTTCGTGACCTGATCCTTCTCGTAGAGAACGCGATCCGGATTCGTCAGTTTCACCGAGACCGCAGCTTTGACCGCCGGCGCGGCTTTCGGCGAGGCAGTTTTTTTTGTTCCCGGCTCGACCAGACCGAGAAATGCCGGGTGCCGTAACTTTCCTTCTTCGGTCATTTCCGCGTAGCCGATCTCTGCGAGCAACTTCGGCTCGACGTAATGGACGCCCTTTTTTCCCGCGGGTGAAGCTTCGCTGAACGGCGAGGTCTTCTGTTTGAGCTTCGCGAGCTTGCCGCCGACTTCTTTCAACATTTTCTGCGTGAAACCGGTGCCCACCTTGCCCGCGTAGATCAGCGTTTCGGGATCATCGGGATCGCGCCGGCCGACGAGCAAGGCGCCGAGATCTTTTCGTGCGCCTTCGGGATCCGTGTAGCCGCCGATGATGAAGGTTCCGCGTTGGAGACACTTCACCTTCAGCCAATCTTTCGTGCGCTTCGAGAGATAGAGTGAGTCTTTCTTCTTGGCGATGATCCCTTCGACGCCGAGCTTGCAGGCGCTGGCGAAGACTTTTTTCCCGCTGCCTTCGAAGTGTTCCGAGTAACGCAGCGCCGAGGCCGCGGGCACTTTCGCGAACAGCTTCTTCAGCAGTGTTTTGCGCTCGAGCAGTGGTGTGTCGCGGAGGTCTTTTCCGTCGAGAAAGAGCACATCGAACAGATAATAATAGAGCTCCTTTTCGCGGTTCTCTCCAAACGCGTTCTGCAGTTTTTGGAAGTCCGACTTCCCGTTCTCCGCGAGCGCGACAATCTCGCCGTCGAAGATCGCGCTCTTCACCGGAAGCCGCGTCACCGCTTTCGCCAAAGAAGGGAGCGTAGCGGTCCAATCGTTACCTGTACGAGAGACCAGCTGCGACGCACCCTGCTCCACGTAGGCGAGCGAGCGATAACCATCGAGCTTGATCTCGTAGATCCAGTCCGCGCCTTCGGGTGCTTCGGCGACCAACGTGGCGAGCTCCGGTCCGACGTCCGTGGGAAAGGTGCCGCGATTCGAACGCCATACTTTCGGTTGGCTGTCGCCGATCTCTTCGACCTTCAGCCCACTGACGACGCTCTGTGGTCTCTCGGTGGTGATGTCGCTTTTGGGGCGCGCCAGCTCGTCGGCTTTTTTGACCAGCAGCCAATTGTCGCCCTTTTCGCGGGGATTTTTCGCGCGAATGCGGAACAGCGTGTAGCCCCCTTGCAGCTTTTCACCGAAGAGATCGAAGCCGAAACGTCCCTTCTTATATGCCTCCTGAATGTTCTCCGGATGCGGCTGCCACGTGCCGCGGTCCCAGATGATCACCGAGCCTCCGCCGTATTCGCCTTCGGGGATGATGCCTTCGAAGTCTTGATACTCGATCGGATGATCTTCGACGTGCACCGCGAGACGTTTCTCCGCCGGATCGAGGCTCGGACCTTTCGGTACCGCCCAGCTCAACAGGACACCGTCGAGCTCCAAGCGAAAGTCGTAGTGTAGGCGCGAAGCGGCGTGTTTCTGGATGACGAAGCTGTACTTTTGGCCAGTGTGCTTCTTGCCTTCCGGCTCAGGTGTCTTCGTGAAGTTGCGCTTCTGTTTGTACTTCTCGAGCGCCATGTGGCGATCATTCTGCCTCGTGTTCATCGCGGAGGTGAAACGGCGAGGCGCTCATCGATGCGTTTTCGGGGCAAAAATACCCGGGCAGAATGACCGGCACGCGATCGTCTGGGTAGACCTTGACCGGGTGCTATGACTCTCCTACGTCTCCTGGTCGAAACGCATGAGATCCGAGCTGCAGACTTCACATCGAGGGACGGGCCTCGTCGACGTGCTCGATCGCGTGCTGGACAAAGGTTTGGTGATCGCGGGCGACATTAAAGTTTCGCTTGCAGAAGTTGAGCTGCTGACAATCCGCATTCGGCTTTTGGTGTGTTCGATCGATAAGGCGCAAGAGATCGGTCTCGATTGGTGGCGCTACGATCAGCATCTCGCTCCGGGACGACGCGTCCAGCAGACCGAAGCGGAGAACATTGCTCTCAAAAAACAGATCGCAGCGCTTGAGAGACGGATCGCCCTGCTCGGCGGAGAGAGCACGGTGCCCGTAGTGGCCGAAGTAGAAGAGACCGAGAAGCAAAGTACCAGAGCCCGCTCGAGGCGCAATCGCAAGCCCCCGGGCGTTTGATTTAGGAAAGGCGTGACATGCCAGTAGAGAGAGCATCAGGCGGGACGAGCCTCATCGACGTCCTCGACCGCGTCCTCGACAAAGGTATCGTGATCGACGCGTGGGTTCGCGTATCCCTCGTCGGCATCGACCTCATCACCGTTGAAGCGCGCGTCGTGGTGGCGTCGATCGATACGTATTTGAAGTATTCAGAAGCGGTCGGAACCGTCACTCCCGCGGCCAAACCGGGGATCGACGTGGCGACCCACGACGCGCTCCTCGCTGAGAACGCGAGCTTGAGGTCGCAGCTCGCGAACAGCGGTACAGAAGTTGCGGTCGTCCCGCGGCGCGGCGTGAAGAGCCCGAAGACCCCGAAGAGAACGCGTTGAGCGACTGCTGAGGATGGGGATGGATCGTCGGATCGGGACTCAGCTTATGAGCAGGGCGATGAGGAGCTCATCGACGCTCGATGCTCGTCTTCAGCTCTTGGAAGAGAGTCTCCTCGCCGACGAGGTCATCCCATTTCTCGAAGATTGTGTCGATTGGCTCGCGGAGCACACCGGCGCGGAGAAAATCTTGTGCGCCGTGGCCGATCGGCCAGGTGAACGTTTGGTCGGAGTCGCGGGTCGCGGGATCGATCCGGCGTTGATCGCCGAGTTCGTGCTCGATCCTTCGGAACCGCCGGGAGCCTTCGCGTCGATCTTGGAGGATGACGAGCCGTTCGGCGTGGTGTCGAAGCGCGAAGCCGGCTCGGTGCCGCAGATGGGCAATCGCTCGTTTTTGGTCGTTCCATTCGGCGCGACGAATTCGGGTGGTGAGAAGCCGAGTGGTCTGTTCTTGATCTCGCCGCCGGATCTGAACGTCATTCCGGATGCAGGTTGGCTCGCGCGCGTGTTGAGCGAGAAGCTCGCGCGACTGCGTATGTTGGCGCTGGCCACGGACGCCGACAAGCAGCTCCATAAAGAGCGGGCGATACTGTACAGCATCATCAACGCCGTTCCCGATCCGATCATTTTGACGGACGCGGAAGGGCGCATGGTCGTCGCGAACTCGCGTGCGGAGACCTATCTCGTCGCCGGCGAAGGTGAGAGCGAAGGCCGCCATCGCGCGGTGGCGTTGAACAACATGTTGTTCAGCGCAGGGCTGTCGCGCACGGCGATCGATGGACAAGAAGGTGATCGGCGCGAGCTGCTTTTGGTGCATCCGAGCGATGGTTCGGACCGCCTCTTCGAGCTGATCTCTTCGACGGCCAATCATCCGAACGAACCGACGGGTGTCGTTTCGGTGCTGCGCAACGTCACCGATCTTCGAGCCGCGACGGAGCAGCTCGAAGAAAACTATCGCCGTTTGCGCGAAGCCGAAGTGATGGCGCGTGCCGAGCGCGATCGTCTGGATCTGATCATCGACTCGGTCGTCGATCCGATCTTGGTGACCGATGCGTCGGGAAACATCGTGCACATGAACGCGCCCGCGGAGCGCCTCTTCACCGCCTCCACGGAAGAAGATGGTCAAGATGCATGGCGTCTGGTGCGCGCGAATGACGCGTTGTTTTCTTCCTTCCTGGCGAAGTTGTTGATCGGTGAAGCGGACTCACGCTTGCGCGGCGAGCTGCAGCTCACTGATCCAAAGACCGGGTTGCCGATGCCGATGGAAGCGAGCTCGGGCATCGTCACTTCGGAGCAAGGCGAGCTGACCGCGCTGGTCACGATCCTCCACGATCGCCGCGAAGCGCTGGAAAAAGCCGAGCTCTACGAACAGCTCAAACGTGCTTCGGCCGAGCTGGAGCAACGCGTGAAAGACGCGACCACCGAGCTGGTGCGCCAGAACGAGCTGCTGCAGCGACAACACATCGAGCTGGAACAAGCGTCGAACTTGAAGACGCAGTTTTTGGCGAACATGTCGCACGAGTTTCGCACGCCGCTGAACGCGATCCTCGGCTACACCAGCATGTTGCTGCGCCAGGTCTACGGCGAAATTCCGCAACAGCAGAAGAAGGGCATCGAGCGTATCGAATCGAACGCGACGCACCTTCTCACGATCATCAACGACATCCTCGACATCGCGAAGATCGAAGCCGGCAAGATGCCGATTCACGTCGAACGATTCGAGCTCGGCGAGCTGATCAACGAAGTCATGGCGCAGGTCGAGCCGCTCAAACGCGACGGCCTGGAGCTCGTGCTGAAGCTCCCGCCGAAACCGGTGCGTTTGACCAGCGATCGCCAGAAGCTGAAGCAGATCATTCTCAACCTATTGACGAACGCCTTGAAATTCACGCCGACCGGCAGCGTGCGGGCGACCGTGAAGGTCCGAGCGGATGGAACGGTCATTCAGGTGAAGGACACGGGCATCGGCATCGCGGCCGAGGATCAGGAAAAGATCTTCGAGGACTTCCGCCAAGTCGATAGCTCACTTTCGCGCGAATACGGCGGCACGGGTCTTGGTTTATCGATCTGCCGGCGTCTCGCGTCGATGCTCGGCGCCAAGCTCGAGGTCGCAAGCAAAGTGGGTAAAGGATCGATGTTCACGCTGCTCCTGCCGAAGAGGCCTCCGAGGCGCCGATGACCGGAAAGAAACCGACGAAAGCGGCGCCGCCCGTCAAGGCGAAGACGCCTTCGAAGAGCGCGAAATCTGCGAAGGCGGAGAAGACGGCGCGAAAAAATCCATTGGTGCTGATCGTCGACGACGTACCCGACAATCGCGCGATCTACGCCGATTTTCTGCGCTTCTGCGGCTACGACGTGCTGGAAGCGAACGATGGCTTTTCTGCGGTCGAAATGACGAAGCAGAAGCTGCCGGATGTGGTGCTGATGGACCTCTCCTTGCCGGGCATGGACGGCTGGGAAGCGACCCGGCGCATCAAGAGCGATGAGACGACGCAACACGTGAAGATCATCGCGGTGACGGGCCATGCGCTCGAAGGCACTGCGAAGGGCGCGCGCGAGGCAGGATGCGATGCGTTTCTGTCGAAGCCGTGCCTTCCCGAAACTCTCGAGGCCGAGGTGAAGCGTATGCTCACCAACAAGAACAGCAGCAGGACAAGGACGGTATGACGGCGACAGCGAAGAAAAAGCCTCCCGCGAAGAAGAAGGCTCCGGTGAAAGCGCCCGAGAAAGCTCTGGAGAAGGCGGCCAAAACGAAAGCGGCTCCGCCCAAGGCGGAAAAAGAGCTCAAGGTTGCGGCGAAGACGAAACCTTCCAAGAAGGTGCCGGAGCCGAAGGCGGAGATCACGCGAAGCTCGCGTCCGAAGGCCGCCACGGCGCCCGATGAGATGCGCGGCAAATACGTTTATTGCGTCATCCGATCGACGGAGCCGTTGAAGTTCGGCGCGATCGGTCTCGGACAAGATCCGGCCGACGTCCATACGGTGAACTTCAAAGACATCGCCGCCATCGTCTCGGATACGCCGATCGAAGTGCACGATCCGACGCGTGAAAATGTGCTCGCGCACGAACGCGTCAACGAGACCGTGATGAAGAAACACACGGTCATTCCGATGTCCTTTGGTACAGTATTCAAAACCAAAGACGACATCGTCGAGCTGCTGCGCTCCGCGTACGACGCGTTCACCGACGTGTTGGTGAAGATGCGCGACAAGCTCGAGTTCGGCCTCAAGATCTTGTGGGATCGCGAAGTGATCCTCAAAGAGATCGAGACCGAAGACGAAGACATCCGCCGCCTGCGCGAAGAGATCTCTTCGCAAAAAGGCAGCACCTACTTCGCGCGTATGCAGTACGGCCGTTTGGTCGACGTGGCGCTCCAGGCCCGGCTCGATCGTTACGTCTCCGAGATTTTGACGAAGCTGCGCGACGTCTCGGTGGCGGCGCGTTCGAACAAACCGATCGGCGACAAGATGATCATGAACGCCGCCTTCCTGGTGCAGCGCGACAACGAAGCTGCGTTCGATGCCAAGGTCAAAGAGATCGGCGCGTATTACGACAAGCTGACGTTCCGTTATACGGGTCCTTGGCCGCCCTACAACTTCGTCAACATCCGGCTGAAGCTGGAGCGAGCACGCGGAGATTGATCGCGTGTTGATCATCGATCGCATGTTGATCGGTGGGATCAAGTTCGTGCTCGGCAAGATTGCCAACGCGGTCGAATCCGAGCTCAACGACGACACGACTCTGCGCGAAGAATTGTTGGCCGCGCAGATGAAGGTCGAGCTCGGCGAGATGACCGACGAAGAGTTCACCGAGCTCGAGACCGCGATCTTGACCCGCATTCGCGAGATCCGCGAAGCGCGCGGCGAGGGTGCGGCGATCGCCAACATCTCAGACCACAAAGTCACCGGCGTGGAGGCGGACGTTTACGGCGGCGACGAAGTCGACAGCGAACGCTGACGCACCTCGGAAATTCCGATTTTTCGGCGGAAAAGGCGGGGTCGGCAAGACGACTTCCGCGGCGGCGCGCGCACGAGAGCTGGCGGAGAAGGGCGCCCGGGTCTTGGTGTTGTCCACGGATCCGGCGCACTCGCTGGGTGACGCTTTACGCGTCCAACTGTCCTCTCGGCCAGTACGCGTGGAAACGAACGACGGCGAGCTGTTGGCCGCAGAGCTCGATGCGGACGAAGCGCTGGAACGTTGGTTGAGCGGCAAACGCAACGCACTGCGCATGGTCGCTGAGCGCGGCACGTATTTCGATCGCGAGGATCTCGACGAGATGCTCGATCTCTCTCTCCCCGGCGCGGACGAGCTGATCGGTTTGGTGGAGATCGCGCGCGCGGCGAAGAAGAGCGCGGCGGAACAGATCATCGTCGACACGGCGCCGACGGGGCACACGCTGCGCCTGTTCGCCATGCCCGATACCTTGGAGCGGATCTCCGAAGTGTTCGACGGGATGCAGGCGAAACATCGCTACATGAAGGAGAGCATCTCGGGTCGTTATCGTCCGGATGGAACGGATGAGGTGATCGAGTCGATCGCCGCGGAAGGACGCGCGCTCGCGGAGCTGGTGAAGGATCCGGAGCGTTGCCGTTTCACTTGGGTGCTCATTCCCGAAACGCTCTCCGTGCTGGAGTCGCTCGACGGAATCGCTGCGCTCGAGGCGCTCGGCGTGATGGTCGACGAGATCATCATCAATCGGCTGACACCGCCGCCGCCGGAAAAATGTGCGTTGTGCGAGACGCGAATCGCGCTCGAAGCGGAAGCGTTGTTGCCGCTCCAAGAAAAAGGGATCCTGTTCGGAAGGACAGTACGCCGCGTTTATGCTTTCGATCCACCCAAGGTGAGCGCCGAGGTCTCTCCGTGGCCGCACCGGCCGCTCAAACCGTCTTCGTTGCTTCCGAAAAAAGCGAAGTTGATGTTCGTCGGCGGCAAAGGCGGTGTGGGAAAGACGACGATCGCCGCCACGCTCGCGCTCTCTGCGGCGGAAGCGAAGCCGGAGCAGAACATCCTGCTCATCTCCACCGATCCCGCACATTCCTTGGCGGACGCGCTCGACATGCCGCTCTCCGACGAACCGACGCCGGTGAAACATGGACTGTTGGCGCGCGAGCTCGACGCCGCAAAAGCATTCGACAGAAAACGTGTGCGTTATCGAGATCTGGTCGACGAGATGTTTGTCGCCCTGTCCGGTGGATCAGGTTTCGACGTCGCCTTCGATCGTGCCGTCTTGCGCGATCTTTTCGACCTCGCGCCGCCCGGCATCGATGAGCTGTTCGCCATCTTGGAGGTGATGGACCTCCTTCCAAAACACGGGTTGGTCATCGTCGATACCGCGCCGACGGGTCACACGTTGCGTCTCCTCGAGATCCCGGGGCTTGCGCGCGAGTGGGTGCGGGTCTTCATGCGGATCGTGCTCAAATATCGCGAGGTGATCGGCCTCGGTGATCTGGCGAACGAGCTTTTGGAGCTGGCGAGGCAGCTGCGCGAGCTCGACGAAGTGATGCACGATCCGCAAAAAACAGCCTTTTTGGCGGTGACACGCGCGGCGGAGCTCCCTCGTTTGGAGACGGAACGCCTCCTCGATGCGCTCTACGACAAGAAGCTCGCGGTCGCGGGTGTCTTGGTTAATGCGATCACGCCGCAGGGTTGTGCGCGCTGCGCTCGAACACGAATTATTGAAGCACGTGAGGTGCGGGCGATGAGCGGTGTGGATATCATCCTCACGCCGGCTCGAGCCGTACCGCCGCGGGGCGTGCGCGCGCTCGAAGCCTTCGGTGAAACATGGCGAGCAAGGATCAGCTGACCTATCTGTATTGCATCGCGCCGAAGAGCGCGGCTGCTCTGAAAAGAACGCCTCGCGGTTTGCCCAAGGCCGACAAAGTCCGCGCGGTGGAGCTCACTGAAGCGCTGGTGTTGATCGTCGCATCGGTCCCGAAGGACGAATATTCGAGCGCGAAGATCGAAGCGGGTTTGCAGGATCTTACCTGGGTATCTGCGTGCGCGGTCGGTCATGAAAGAGTCGTGGAACACTACGCGAAGAAGAGCGCGGTGATCCCGATGAAGCTCTTCACCTTGTTTTCGAGCGATGACCGCGCGGTGAAAGACGTCGGCAAGCGGAAACGCATCATCGAAAAGACGATGAAGCGCATCGAGGGCCGCGAAGAGTGGGGCGTGCGCGTATTTTTCGACGAGATCCGTGCCGCGAAGTTGCTCTCCAAGAGCTCGAACGGTCACGCGAAGGAACCGAGCGGCACCAGCTTCTTGATGCGCAAGAAAGGTGAACGCGACGTAAAACGTCTGTTGGAAGCGAACACGGCGAATCACGCGTCCGAGCTGTTCGATGCGCTCGTTTTGGCCAGCGATGATTCGCGCAGGCGACCGGTGCCGGCGACGATCGGCGGCCCCCGCGTGGTGCTCGACGCTGCGTTTTTGGTGGGACGAAAAGAGGCGAAGAAGTTCCAGAGCACGGTCGCGAAACGTACCGAAGAGCTCGACGAGCTCGGTTACGAAGTGAAGATCACCGGGCCTTGGCCGCCGTACAACTTCACCACCGAGGAGGCCTGAAATGGCGCCCAAAACAAAGATTCCGAAGAAGAGCTTGGCGCAAGATCTCTCGGGCCCGATCGACGCGTCGTTGCTCGATATCGTCGATAACGTGCTCAACAAAGGTGTCGTGTTGCGCGGCGAGGTCATGCTCGGTGTGGCCGGCGTCGACCTCGTCTACCTGCGTTTGTCCGCCGTCTTGTGCGCAGCCGATCGCGTCTGGCCCTCGTCGCGCGAAGAGGAGTGAACGTTGCTCCTGGTGTACGCGTTTGCGGAGGAGCTGATCGATCCTGGTGAGCTGGAGGTCGTTTCGCTCGGCCGTTTTTCGGTGATCGCCGAAAGGATCGAGGAAACAAAAGAAGCGAACGCAGAAAACGCGATCGCCTTCGATCGCACCATCTGGCGTTTGTGGTCGTCTTCACGCGCGTTGATCCCTGCGCGTTTCGGGACGGTGGTGAACGACGTCGGTGAGCTGGTGCGTGCCGCGGAAGCACGGCGCGACCCCTTGGAACGTGCACTGGCCTTTGTGACAGGTCGCGCGCAAATGACGCTGCGTTTGGCCGGAAAACGAAGGCCACAACCGGCGATCTCCGGGGCCTGGCAGAGCGGAACGGATTATCTGCGAAAAAAACTGGAACAAGAAAAACGTTCGCGCTCCTTGGCTGAGCTCGATGCGTACCGGCGGATCATCGATCCACTGCTCGTCGCGGAGCGCGTGGAGAGCAGCGAAGGGATGCCGTGGTTTGCGAGCGCCTATCACCTGGTCGAAAGGACAAAGCTCGACCGTTACCACGCGGTGATCGCGGAGTGTCGTGAGCGTTTGAAGCGTTCGGAGATCGTCGCCACTTCCAGCGGTCCTTGGGCGCCGTACGCTTTTGCTCCGGGAGCGCCCGCATGAAGAAGCGCGACCTGGCGACGCTCAATGCCAAAGAGATCGATCGCCTTCGCGCCGATCTCGAAGCGCGCGTGAAGAACAACGCACCGCCGCGGTGGAACGCCGATCCCGACGACGTGCAGCGTTCCGTCGTGCAGTTGGTGCTCTCCTTAGTGGAGTTTTTGCGCCGGTTGCTCGAGCGCCAAGCGATCCGCCGCATGGAAGAGGGCACGCTCAGCGAAGACGAGATCGAACGGATCGGCGTCGCGCTGATGAAGCTCGAACAGACAGTGAAAGAGCTCGCGGCCGAATTCGGAATCGAGCCCGAGGAGCTGAATCTCGATCTCGGACCCATCGGCCGGCTCATGTGAGCGGGCACGCCTGGATCCCCCAGGTTGTGGGTTTTTCTGCGCACCTTCGAGCGGTGCTAGTATCGTGGTCCGAAGTCTATGCGGTTCGTCGGTCTCTCGCTTCTCACTTCATGCGCGCTCGCCGTGGCGGCATGCGGAGGTGATTCACCCGAAGTGAATCTGTTCTTCGGCGACGAGCTGATCGAAGCACCGGCGCGCGAAGTCGAGGTTCTCGGACTGACCGGCAGCACCTGCGACACCTTGCTCTCATTGCCGCACTCCGAAGCGACGAGCGCGGCGGCGCTGCTCTTCTCGCATAAATCGCGTTGGCCGGTGCGTCCGGACTCGGAAGTGTTCGCCGATATTCCACCTGGCCAAGAGATCATGTTGCTGGTCGCGGCTTACGACAGTGAAGGCACGCTGATCGGACGTGGCTGCCAGTTGGTTTCGCTCGACGGCGGAGAACGTACGGACATTCAGCTGCACGCGCTCCCGCAGTGCGGCTTCGTAGCCGGCGTGCTCGACGTAACGATCGTCCTCGATACGTCGACGAAGATGGAGATCGTCGATCCAGAGCTGCAACACCTCGATCATCTCGTCCCCAAAGTGATCGAAGAGCCTGCATTTCCCGCAGGCACGACGTGGAGCATCTTCACGTACGGCAATGCGAACGGCGTCTCCGAGTACCTCGCACCGACCAGTGATCTGGCAGCGATCAAAGCGGCGGTGCTCGCGCTGCGCAGCACGCACGATGGGCCCGCGCGCCTCTGGGACGGCATCTATCGCGCGACGGCTGTGCAACGCGCACGCGCCTTGTGCGGCCGGAAACCAGCGATGTTCATTCTCGGCGGAAGCATCGACGCCGGTTCGCAACGATTGTTCGAGGACGCTTCGATCGGTTTGTTCGCCTCACGCGGTGACTTCTCCGACGACATCTACGCGTACGGTGTCGCGCTCGATGGTGTCACGTACGACGAGCTGGCCGCGCTGATCCCCGAAGGCAGCGGCGACGTGCGCGGCGCCGGTACCGCGTTTTTGCGCGAGGTCGAGCTTCGCGAAGCGGGTATGGCGCTTCGTGCGCTCGTCCCCTGAGCTGTGACATCAACGTTTTGTGGCTAAAAGCGACGTCCTCGCGACCAGTGAGCTGTCCTCGAGGACAGTGATCTTGCGACCTGCGCCGCAGAAGTCTTGCGCGACTGAGTCTCGCCGATTAGCGTGAGCGAGACCGAAGACGTAGAGCGCGGTTCGTTCACACGGATCGTTTGGGCAGAGCTCAACGTCTTCGGCGCTCAACCCCTTCTCGAGCGTCAATCGCACTTCCACACGTCGTCGGAGCAGGTCTCGACTGCGCGGAGGATGGCGATCGCTTTCGTGTGGAGCTCGGGCTCGGAGACCCGTTCCAGGAGCTTGCCGGCGCGTCGAGTATTGCCGGCGATATATTGGGCGTAGGCCAGCGCGTAGAGCAACTTCTCGTCGGCGAGGAGGCCGAGTCGTCCCACACGATCGTCGAGTGCAGCGGCTTCATGATAACGCTCCGCTTCGATCAACAGCGTGAGGCGTTGGCGGATCTTCTTCTTTTGATCCGCCACCAAACCGTTCATCCGCAGTGCTTGTTCGAGCTTACCTGATCTTCGGTACAGCTCGGCCGCGATCAGCGCCGTCGAGGGATCGATCAGCGCGATCGGATACAACACGTGTGCAGCGGACAGTGGACGATTCATCTCGAAGTAGGTGCGCGACAGCTCTTCCCGCGGCGCACGTTCTTCGGGATAGCGGAGAACTGCGGCTTCGAGCAGCGAGGCCGCACCTTGGAGATCGCGCGCGGCGCTCAGCGCGGAAGCGAGCGCCAGATAATCGTGCGCGGTGATCTCCGGGCGTTTGAACAGCTCGCGCGCGGCCGCCAAACCTTCTTGCGAAAGACCGAGCTCGAGCAAGAGCAAGACGCGCAGCCGTTCGAGGGCGGCGTCATTCGGAAACCGTGCGAAGCCGAGGTCCGCTGCGGAAAAAGCGCGCTGCGCCGACGCGAGGGGATCGACCTCCGGTGCACAGATGGCGAGCAGCGTGGCGAAGATCGTCGCGTACATTTTCACCCCACGTCGAAGCGGATCGTTTGTTCGACGCGCATCACCACCGGTTCGCCTTGATACGTGGCCGGTGTGAAGCGCCAGGTAGGAACCACCTCGAGCACTTTTTCTTCGAACAGGCCCGGTGGCTGCGCTTGCATGATCGTCGTTTCGCGAACGGAGCCGTCTTTATCGATCAACATCCGAACGACGACGAATCCGCCGGTGCCTTTCCGGCGCGCTTTCGCCGGCATCACCGGACGGCGATTCGAGCCGAGCGGTTTTGGCTGGGTGTCGACCGTATCGCCGGTCATCACCATGTCTTTAGCAGCGTTTTTTGCCGCGGGATCTTTGCCGAGAATTTCTTGCGCCAACCCTTCGGTGGAGATGGCCCCCGCCAAGCTCGAACCTGTCCTAAAGGCCGGTCCGGTCCCGCCCTCAACCGTCGACTCTGCGCTGATGCCGATCTGCGGTGCAGCCGGATCGGCCGGTGTGTCGAACGCGGGCTCGAAGGACTCGACGGGTAGGGGCTCGGGCTCCGCTTCGGGCGGCGGCAGATCTTTTTTCTCTGCCGGCTCGAGCACCGCAATTTCGGTTTGTTCTTCTTCGGGTGGCGGAGGTTCTTCCTCGAACATTTGCGAGAGCAGATTCGCCGCCACGAAACCGGCGATCACCAACCCGTGTATCGCGATGGCGATGATCGCAAAGAGGCCTGTTTTGCCGATGTTCTTCAGCATCTCATTCCTCGACGCGATCGACGTTGAGCGCGAAGCTCTTCACGCCGTTGTGTTTCACTGCGTCGATGATCTGCACGACCTTGCCGTAGGGGACACCTTTGTCGGCGGCGATCACCGCTTGCAGCTTTTTGTTCGCGCGCGCGGACCGTTTGATGCGCGCCGCGAGCTGATCTTTCGAGACCACGGAACCGTCGAGGAGGAGCTTGTTGTCTTTGGTGAGGACGATGTTGACCGTCGACTCCACAGAATCGCCGCCGCTCGCGGCTTTCGGGAGCTCGACTTCCAAGGCTGCTTTCACGATCTGCGACGAGGTCACCATCAAGATGATCAGAAGAACGAGCACGATATCGACGAACGGCGTCACGTTGATCGCCGAGATCGCTTCTTCGCTATCGTTGGTTGCAGCAGCCATGAGCTCACCCCACGTTCGCTTTGAGCGATGAGAGCAGTGTCCTCGAGAGCAGCTCGGAGTTGGCAAGCACCGTCTTCACGCGTCCCATGAACGCGTTGTAGGCGACGACTGCGGGAATCGCGACGAGCAGGCCGACCGCGGTGGCGATCAAAGCTTCTGAGATACCACCCATGACGCTGCCGCCGGCGCCTTCCGATGCGAGATCGCCGAACGCACGAATGATCCCTAGGACAGTACCGAAGAGGCCGATGAACGGTGCGTTGCTGCCGACGGTGGCCAGGAAGCTGAGCCACTTGTTGTAGCGCAAACGCTCCTTCGCTTCGGCGCCGCGTAGCAGATCTTCGACGCTGTCGGCGCCCGCGTGATGTTCGCGCAAACCGGAGAGGACGACGTTCGTCTCCAGACTGTCGAATTGCGCGAGATATTCGGTCGCGGCGTGGAAGTCGTTCTGTTTCAACATGCCTTTGAGCTTGGCGCGGACCGCCTCGATGTCGACGGCGTGTTTACGGAAGAACAAAGAACGTTCGACCATCACGCCGACCGAAACGATCGACATCAAGATCAACAGATAGAGCACCCACTCCGCCTCGAAGATGGGCAAGCCCATCAAAGTTTCGACGATGCCGTGTTTTTTACCCATGTTTGTTGCGGGCTGAGCGACTCCGGCGAGCTTCAGCTGGCCGTCGCCTGTGGGGACGAGCATGCCCGACGCTGCCGGCGACACTCCGTAGGAGACGGCGTTGCCGACGCGGATGATGCGTCCTTCGATCACTTTGCCGTCGAGGCCGAAGAAGACGCCGTTTGCGGCACTGATCTTTTGGCCAGCGACGATCTGTTTGCTCACTGCGGTGAAGGAGGCGGTGAGTGCTTGTTCGATCTCGTCTTCGGTCGGTGCGCGATCGGTGGGCAGGCGGATCTCGGCGTCGCCTTCGAGCGCCGCGGCTTCGTTGGCGCGGAAGGCGGTGTCGTAGACCGCGTCGATCTTTTCTTTGCTGGCTGGGGCGGTGTCGCGGAGCGCTTCCTCGGTGAGGTCTGCTTCACGTTTGAGCGCCAAGACGCGCGTGCCCAGCTCGTCGACCTGTGTTTTTGCGGCGGCGAGAATGCGCGTGGTTTCCTGCTCGGACTCTTTTGCGCGTTTCTCCATCTCTGCTTTTTGGGCTTTGAGGAACGCCAGCTCTTTCAAGTACGCGCGTTCGAGCGTGGAGAGCTCACCGGCTTGGGCGGTGGCGGCTGTGAGAAGGGTGGCGAAGAGGATGGAACGGATCATCGCGTCTCCTCGCTCGTGAGCATGCTCGGAAGAACCAAGAAGCCTTTGGCGGCGTCCTGCTCCAGGATGGCGATCAAGTGTTGGATCTCGTTTTGGGCTTCGAGGTTCGTTTCGACGACCCAGGTCCAGGTCGTATTGGCTTTTTTCGCGGATCCCACGCGGCCATCCGTTGTCCGAAAGTACAGGGCGGCCATGCCGATGCGGCCGACGTCGACCAGCAATTCCTCGCCGTCGATGACCAGGGGCTGCTGGTGGACGCCGTTCTCTTTCGCGAGCTTCAGCTCTTCGTCGATCCATTCCCACAGTCGAGAGAGGGCGGCGGATGGAGCAAGTGTCCGCGAGGACAGCTCATTCTCGATCGCTTCGAATGCAGCTGAACGCTCGGACAGGAGGTATGGGATGCTGTTCTCGAGTGACTGCTTGAGTGGGTGGATCGCTTGCAGGATCGCCTCAGTGAGGTGCTCCTGGCGATCGACCGAGGTTTTCGCGCGCTCCTTGCTGCGAGCAAGGCGCTCACTGAGTTGTTTGGCGCGAAGCTCCTCGCGTTGGATCTCGAGCTCCAGGGTGCTCTTTTGGGCGCCGAACATGCGGAGCTCGGAGCGGCGGGCCTCCTTATGCTCACCGAGCTGAGCATCGAGGGTCTCGATCTCACCGCGAAGACGCGCGACTTGTTCGGCGAGGCCGTCCAGGTTCGGATCTGCAGCGGCGAGCAACAGCACCAACGCGAGCGACATGTCGTCCTGATAGACGAAGCGGCAGTGCTCGACGGTGAGCGTTCCGCAACGTTTCCGCGTCGCTCCGTGCTGGTCCCGTCACCGCGGTGTCACTTTCGCTGTCCCTCTCATGGGTTTGGCGTTGGTCTCCGTGGTCTCGAAGCGCCGGGGCCACGTCCCGCTCAAGCCCACCCGCGATCGAGCCAGCACCCGCGATCGAGCCACCACCCGCGATCGAGCGAGCTAAGACTTCGAAGCAGCAGCCTTCTTAGCGCGAGTGCGACTGCGAGTGCGAGCGGCCTTCTTTGCGGAACGCTTGCGCGCAGCCGGCCCGCGTTTTCGCGCAACGCGCTTCGCTTGCCGTGACAGCGACGCATGCGACGCCGCCTCGCTCCCATACTTCTTCAACCGCTTCAGCGCCCCGCGGCCCATGGCTTTCGACGCGGCTTTGGAGATCTTGCGCTTCTTGCGCGCCGGCTTCTTTGCACCTGGCTGCGCGGGCAACCTCACACCGGCGCGCCGCGCCTTCGACAACCCGATGGCGATCGCCTGTTTCGTCGAACGCGCACCGTGCTTGCCGCCGCGGATGTGGCGAATTTCTTCGCGTACGAATTCCCCCGCCTGCGTAGAGGGCGATTTGCCCTCGCGTTTGAGCTTGCGGACCCGTTCCGTTGTCTTTTTCTCCGGCATCGCCGGCTGATCAATGCATCTCGCGGGCCGATACGAGCACGCATGATTTCTGCTAATCCCTCGGGGAATGGCGCATCGCATTCCGCCGCTGGAACGTTTCTCCGAGCTGGTCTCTGAAAAGATGGGCAGCTCGTGGGCCTTCATCGCTGCGGTCGGGGTGGTGGCCGGTTGGGCAGTGAGCGGTCCGCTCTTCGGCTTCTCGGATACCTGGCAATTGGTGATCAACACCGGCACCACCGTGGTGACCTTCTTGATGGTCTTCCTGATCCAAAGATCACAGAACAAATCGACGGAAGCGATGGAGCTCAAGCTCAACGAGCTGATCGCCGCCATGAAAGGCGCGAGCAATCATCTCATCGACATCGAATCGATGTCCGAAGAAGAGCTGCATACGCTGCGCAAACATTACGCAAAGCTCGCAGAGAAGGCCGAAGAAGAGGGCGAAGTGCGAGACTCCCATTCGATCGCCGAAGCGGATGAGCGCCACGCTCAAAAGAGCGTCTAGAGCCTGCGAGGACGTTGCGAAAGCGACGTCTTGTCGTCGCCCACCAAAAACGCGAGGCCGCTATTCATCCGCGTGGACACCAATACGTGTTCCCCGGCGTGCAAACGTCCCTCGAGGATCCGCGCGGCGATCGGCGCTTCCACGATCCGCGCCAAGATCTGTCGCATCGGGCGCGCACCGTACGTCGTGTCGTAGCCGCCTTGATCGAGCAGATAGTCGACCGCGCGATCGTCGAGCGTGTAGCTGATGCCGCGCTCTTTGTTGAGCCGCGCCGACGAATCGATCGCCAAGAGACGCGCGATCTTCTGCACCTCGTCGCGCATCAAGGGAGCGAAGACCAAACGATCTTCGATGCGGCTCCACAGCTCGGGCGGAAGTGCTTCTTTGGCGCGATCGAGCACGGCACGTTCCAGCTCGCTGCGTTCCTCGCGCGTGGCGGAGAAACCGATCTGCCGCCGGAGATCGCGCAGATCGGAGCCGAGGTTCGAAGTGAGCACGATGATCGTTTCGGCGAAGCTGACCGTTTGGCCACGACCGTCGGTGAGACGTCCTTCGTCGAGGATCTGCAACAAAACCTGCAACACATCGCGATGTGCTTTTTCGATCTCGTCGAACAACAGCACGCGACCCGGCCGGCGTCGCACTGATTCGGTGAGTTGTCCGCCCGCATCGTGTCCGACGTATCCCGGCGGCGAGCCCACCAAACGCGCCACCGCATGGGGCTCGGAGAACTCCGAGAGATCGAAGCGGATCATCATGTCCTCGCTGCCGTGAAGGACCTTCGCCAGAGCTTTCGCCGTTTCTGTTTTGCCGACTCCAGTCGGACCGAGGAACAAAAACGCGCCCTGCGGACGGCGCGACGAAAATCCCGCCGCGTTTCGGCGGATCACCGAAGCGATGCGCGCGATCTCTTTTTTGTGCCCGACGATCTCGCGCTCCAAAAAGCTCTCCAGCTCGAGCAGTCGATCGCGATCCGAAGACAACAAACGTTCGACCGGCAGATCGGTTTGCTCCGAGACCAACGTTGCCACGAGCTGAGCACCGACGCTCGACATGCCCGAACGCGACGCACGCGAGCCTGCCAGATCTAACAAAGCGATCGCCTTGTCCGGCAGGTGGCGATCGGTGATGTAACGCGAGGACAAAGTCACCGCCGCGCTCAACGCTTCTTCGGAGTAAGTCACGCCGTGATGCGCCGCGTATTCGGGGACGATGTAACGGATCATCACCAACGCATCGTCACGCGAGGGCTCTTTCACCAACACCGGATAGAAGCGCCGTTTCAGCGCCGAATCCGATTCGATGTGTTTGATCCACTCGTCGCGCGTGGTCGCGCCGATACACGGAAAATCTCCGCGTGCGAGCGCTGATTTCAGCTCGTTTGCCGCGTCCTGCGGGCCATCGCCTGTCGAGCCCGCGCCGACCAAAGTATGGAGCTCGTCGAAGAAGACGACCACGCGGCCGTCCGAGCTCTTCACTTCATCTTTGAGGCCCTGCAATTTTTCGGAGAACGAGCCGCGCAGATGTGTGCCGACCAAAAGTGCACCGACGTCCAGCGAGACGATGATCTTTCGTTTCAACGCCGAGGACGTCCGCTCTTGCACGAGCCGCAGTGCTAATCCTTCAACAACGGCCGTTTTGCCCACGCCGGGCTCGCCGACCAAACACGGGTTGTTCGCGCGGCGTTTGCCGAGGATGTCGATCAGCTCGTCGATCTCTTTTTCGCGGCCGGTGAGGCGATCGAGCCCTCCGCTCGCCGCTTCCGCCGAGAGATTGCGACCTAAGCTGGTGAGCCAGGGATAGATCGACGGCGAAAGTGTCCACGGTGCGACGTTTTTCGGCGGAGCCTCTTCGATCGGCTCGGGCAACATCGAAGGTTGCGCGAAATCGGGCAGAGTCTCCGGCAAGAGCTCCGCTTCCGCCGGAGGCGGCGCCGGAGTGTGTGCGGGCGAGGTACGTTTCACCGACGGTGAGACCACGGTGCGTTTCTTTTTCGGATCGATGATCGGCGGCGACCAATCGAGCGCGGCCTGACGATCCGCACGTTCTCCGCGCGCGGGTAGGCTCCGCTTTTTCGGCAACACCGAAACCTGCTCCATCTCTTCGGCGGGCGCGGCACTGTCACCCCAACGCGGGATCGCACCTGTCAAAATGGTCAGGGCTCGCGTGCGCAGTGTGCCGAGCTTTTCGCCGCACGCTTCCAACACGCGCGCAGCGATCGATTCGCGCGAGCGCGTCATCGCCACCAACAGATGCAGGCAGCTCACTTCGCGCGCACCACATCCCGCAGCGATCTGCGACGCCCGCTCGATCACTTCTTCGAGGACGTGTTTCGGTTCTTTGGCGTCGCCGGGAAGGCGCTCGAGGATCCGATCCTCGTCGACACCCCGATCGCGCATCAAACGCTCCGCGCGGTTCTTCACCGTGAACAACGCGAGCAAAGCGTGTGCGGTCGTGCTGCGGATGCCGGTTGCGTGCGCAATGTCGTCGGCTTCAGCGAGAACACGCGAGAGAGCTGGTGCACGAGGGAGCGACTGCAAATCGCTATTGGCGATACCACTTTTTGGATCGCCAATAAACGTCGTCTGATCTTTAGATCAGTGCCCGAGCTAAGAGCCCGCCGCAAAATAATCTGCCCATCTGGGCCGCCGATCCATCTCCGCTGGCTGCGTTACTCTTCCTTGCTAGGCGCGCAAGCATAGCTTCGTCAGAAAGCCTTGCCAGCGGAGCGCCTCGACGCCCGAGATGGGCAGCTTATTTTGCGGCGGGCTCTCTAACGCATATTTTTGCGGGCCCAAGCGGCCTCGAACTGGAGCCGTAACGCCGCCGTTTTCTGCGGTCCCTCCGGCAAAACGACCGCGCGATCGTTTTCGAAGCCGATGCCCCAGGGGCGCAGCGTGTCGGCACAAGCGAGCGTCAGATCGACCGCCGGCCCGTCGTGAAGCGCGATGTGCTCCGCGATGTATTGATTCACGATGCGCGCGATCGCCGGCGGAATGTCGCGCGCGTTGGTCACGCCGCCGAACATCACCGACGCGTCTGTCCACTTGCCCGACTCGAGCGTGCCCTGCAAAAAGTTCGTGAGCGTGTCGCTCGCGAGCTGATAGACCAGCTCCTCGGGCAGACCGCGCCGCGCTTCGATGTATCGCGCGCGCCAATGTTCCCACTCTTCGCCGGCGGGGATGTCGCCCGCGAGAAAGTCTTTCGTCCAACGCGGCTGATACTCGGCGCAGATGTCATAGAAGCTCTGCGCATCTTTCGCTTGTTGATCGGTGTAGCCTGCCTGCGAATAGAGATCCGCCAGCTCGATCGTCAGACCCTGCGCGCGCGCCAAGACGAACGTCGAGCTCGGATGGTGCTGCGACTGCACCGCCATCTTCGCCAGCTCGCGATCGATCCCTGCGCTGTCGATGCCGGGCTTGGAGATGCTCAACAATTCAGCGGCCGCGGCGCGCATCTCTGCATCGCCGTAAGCGACCATGGTGTGCGTGACCAACATCTTGTCGCCGGCATCGAGATGTTTGAAGTCGCCGACCTTGGTGTAACTCTCGGAGGAACGGATCGATCGGACGCGCGGATAAAGCGTCGCGTCGTCGTCCATGGGCACGACCTTCACGGAGTCGGCGAGCGCTTGGGCGAACGCGCGGATCGGATCGCGCGTATCTGCGAGCGTGTAACAGAAGAGATCTTCGATGTTGCCGGTGTTCGCGGGATTTCTTCGGCGCTCACCGAGGCGCAACAAATACTCCTCGACGATCGCGCATTGAGCGTCGAGCAACAGCCCACTCTTCTTGAACTCGACGAGACGGCGCTGAAAACGAAGGATTCCTCGCTGATGATCCTCGCTGAGCGCGGCCAGGCGATCCTTGAAATGCCTTTGTCGGTCGGTGACACCCATCCCGTTGGCGGCCAGCTCAATCACTAACGCGGAGCTTCGCCGCTGTCGACTCGGCGCCGCCCGCATCCCCTGCGCTCGTGACCCACCTCACCTCCGTTGTTTGGTATAAGCTGCCTCATCGTGTCGGCTGCGCTCAGTGAACGGCGTGTCTTGCTCGGGGTCAGCGGCAGCATCGCCGCCTATAAATCCGTCGAGCTGCTGCGCGCGCTCAAAAAACGGGGCGCCGGGGTGCAAGTGGTGATGACCGAGTCGGCGACCCGCTTCGTGGGATCGCTGACCTTTGGGGCATTGAGCGGCAAGGTGGTGATCACCGACGTCTTCTCGCTCGGCTCGGTGCTCGAGGCCCCTTCGCCCATCGAACACGTCGAACAGGCGCATGGAATCGATCTGCTGGTGATCGCGCCCGCGACGGCAAACACCATCGCGCGCCTCGCATGCGGGCTCGCCGATGATGCGCTGGTGTCGATCGCGCTCGCCACGTGTGCGCCGATCCTGATCGCTCCAGCGATGGAGCCGGGGATGTGGGAAAACGCTGCGACCGTCGAAAACGTGGCCAAGCTGCGCGCGCGCGGGGTTCGTTTTATCGGTCCCGTGAGCGGAGAGCTCGCTTCAGGACGATCCGGCTTGGGACGGATGAGCGAGCCGGAAGAGATCGCCGAAGCGTGCGAGCGCATCTTGGTGCCGGGTGATCTGCGCAGTGAGCGTTTTTTGATCACCGCCGGCCCCACTTGGGAAGCGATCGATCCGGTGCGCGTGCTCTCGAATCGATCGACGGGCGCCATGGGGATCGAGATCGCGCAGGCGGCAGCGGCTCGCGGCGCGGAAGTCACGTTGGTGCTCGGCCCAACTTTGTTACCTGTACCTGAGTACAGGTCACTCCGGGTGATGCGTATCGAGTCTGCGAGACAGATGCTCGCGGCGTGTGAAGTCGCAGCCGGTGAAGCGACGGTGATCATCGCGAGCGCCGCGGTCAGCGACTTTCGTCCCGCGGAGACGAAAACATCGAAGCTGAAACGTTCCGCGGCCGGCGCAAAAGAGCTGAAGCTCGTCGAAAATCCTGACGTGCTGGCGACGCTCGCCAAACAAGCGAATGGGCGCGCGGTGATCGTCGGTTTCGCAGCCGAAACCGAAGATGTGGAGCTCCACGCGCGCGGAAAGCTCGAGAAAAAGCGCTGCGATCTGGTGATCGCCAACTTGGTTGGAACGAACGAAGGTTTCGGCGCGAAAGACACCAGCGTGCTCGCGGTGAAAAAAGACGGCCCGAGCGAACGATTTGGCCCGGCCTCGAAAGCGGAGGTCGCGCAGTTCGTTCTTGATCAGGTGGCGGCCCTCAAGAAACAAGGAAACGCGCCATGAGCAGCGAGCCCGATCTCTACGATCTCGTGCGGCAGTTGAAGACGGAGCTCGAGTGGGCCTCGCGCACGGGGATCGTCGTCGAGCAAAAAGTTTTTACTGGCGCGACCTCTTCGTTGCCTCAGATCTCGCTGCAACAACCCGAGCCAGCTTTGGTGAGCCTGGGCCGGCAGAGCTTACAAGAGGTGCGTGAAGATCTCGGCGACTGCACGCGCTGCAAATTGCACAGTCAGGGTCGCACGCAGATCGTCTTCGGTGTCGGCAGTCCGACTGCGGAGCTGATGTTCATCGGTGAAGGACCGGGCGCGGATGAAGATCGTCTCGGCGAACCTTTCGTCGGAAAAGCGGGACAGCTTCTCACGAAGATCATCGAAGCGGGCATGGGGATGCAGCGCGGCGAGGTTTATATCGCGAACATCGTGAAGTGCCGTCCGCCGCAAAATCGTGATCCCGAGCCGGATGAAGTGGAAGCCTGCGAGCCGTTCTTGAAAGCGCAGATCCGCTCGATCGGTCCGAAGGTGATCATCGCGCTCGGAAAATATGCAGCACAAACGTTGCTTCGCACCCAGACGCCGATCACGCGCCTGAGAGGGCGGTGGAACGAGTATGATGGGATCGCGGTGATGCCGACGTACCATCCAGCGTATCTCTTGCGAAACCCCGCCGAAAAACGCGCGGTGTGGGAAGACATCCAAGAGGTGTTGAAGCGGATGGGCCGTACGCTCCCGGAGCGAGGAGCCCGTGATTGAGCTCGTTGTACTGACGCTTCTTTGTGTCGCTCAGGTGCCGGCGGATGTTGGTCCACCGCGCGAATATCAGCGGCCTGTACCGGTCGACCTGCCCGAAGGACCAGCACACGTCCTGACGGGAACGATCGTGCGCGTGCATTTCGACGGCATCGTGAACCCCGGTATGGGCGAATATGTGATGTCGGCGATCGCGCGTGCCGAACGCGAAGAGGCGCAGGCGGTGTTGATCGAGCTCGATACGCCGGGCGGCTTGGTGCAGACGACCGAGAAGATGGTTCAAGGCATTTTGGCGGCGAAGGTCCCGGTGATCGTCTACGTCACGCCGAGCGGTGCCCATGCCGCGAGCGCGGGAACGTTCATTACGCTCGCGGCACACGTCGCGGCGATGTCTCCGGCGACACGTCTTGGTGCCGCACATCCGGTCACCGGCGGCGGCAAAGATCCCGAAGAAGAAGGCGGCGTCCACATGGGGCGCAAAGTGGAGAACGATCTCGTCGCCTTCATGGAAGGCATCGCCAAAGAGCGCAATCGCAACGTGGAGTGGGCCGTCGACGCGGTGAGAAATTCCGTCTCCATCAACGCGGATCGTGCGCTCGAGCTCGGCGTGATCGACATCGTGGCGCGCGATCGCAAGGAGCTCCTCGACGCATTGGACGGCCGGCAATTGATGCTCGGTGGAAAAAAAGTTCAGCTCTCGACGAAGAACGCGACGGTCGTCGATCACCAACAATCGTGGCGTGAACGTTTGTTGAACATCCTGGGTGATCCGGGCGTCGCGATGTTGCTCGGTCTGCTTGGGTTCATCGGGATCATGATCGAGGTCTATCACCCGGGATGGATCGCGCCGGGCGTGCTCGGCGTGTTGTGCGTGCTGACCTCGCTGATCGCCATGGAGCAGCTCCCGATCGACATCGGTGCGTTGGTGTTGGTGGTCGCAGGTATCGGTTTGTTGATCGCCGAGATCTACACTTCGACTTACGGAATCCTCGGTATTTTAGGGGCGATCGCGCTGGCTTTCGGGATGACCTTGTTGATCGACACCGCGGATCCTTCGTATTTGCTCGACGACAGCTTCCGCCTCTCTTTAGCGGACGTCATCCCGCTGGCCGCAGTGTTCGGCGGATTCACCGCCTATCTGTCATTCGTCGTGCTCAAGAAACGGACCTCGAAGGCGATCACCGGGAGTGAGGCCCTGATCGGAAGTACAGGTTTCGTTTTGAAGACGGTCGGCCCTTCCTCGGGAACGGTGTTCGTCTCCGGCGAATATTGGAGGGCGAGGTCGGCGGAGACGATCGCCGAAAAAGAGGAGATCGAAGTCGTGCGGATCGACGGTCTCGAGCTGGAAGTGAAGCGCAAGGGGAGCTCGTGAACAGGCGTACCGTTCTATTCGTGTTGTTGTCGTTGGCCGCGTGTTCCGATGATCCGCCGGAGATGATGCCGCCGCCGGTCGATCCGGGGCTGCCGCTCGAGAAACTCTGCGTGGAGATCGCCGCCGCCGATTGTGCGCGCCTCGACACCTGCGGTTTGCTCGGCGCGCCGTTCGATCTCGAACGCTGCAAAGCGCGGCAACAAGGGCGCTGCCAAGGTTATCAAGACGCGGTTTCGGCCGCGGTTGCTACGGGCGAGCTCACCTACTTCGAGCTGTCCGCGAAACAGTGTCGCGAACGGATCAAGTCGCTCGGATGCGAAGCCGGCGTGGACTACGACTGGCAGAAGGAATCCGATTGTACGGCGATGTTCGCCGGCATGCGCGGCGACGGCGAAGGTTGCACGCTTCCCGTATCCTGTACCGATGGCCACTTCTGCGACGGGCGCGTTTCTTGTCCCGGCCAATGCCGCAAAGAGCGAACCAACAACGAGATGTGCTCCGGGCTCGATCCGTGTACCGCAGGATTTTTCTGTGCGTCGCCGGCGCTCCGTTGTCACGGACGTGTGGCGCTCGGTGCCCCTTGCGAGACCTCCATCGCGGGCAACGCGTGTGTCGACGGAACGTTCTGCGATACCTCGCAGCCCGGAGCTCCCGAATGTGCGCCGGTACGAGGACGCGGCACCGGATGTCAGAGCACTTTCGAATGTGCGGTCGGGCTCCGTTGTTACGCCAACCGTTGTTCGGGCGGAGAGCTCGGCGACACGTGTTTGGCGGACGTCGATTGTTTGGCGGGCACGCGTTGCGTCGCCGGTTATTGCCGGATGATCAAAACGGAAGGCGCAGAGTGCGCAGCGAACGTGGAGTGCGCCGAAGGATTCAGCTGTCCGGTGGACATGATGACCATGACCGGGACCTGCACCCCTCAACGTGTGCTCGGGAGCTCATGTGCAGGCGCGCTCACACCTTGTTATCAAGCGCGCTGCGACGTGGCGGATCAAACCTGCGTTGCACCGCTCGCCGACGGCGCTGCGTGTGCTCTGCCTCGCGATTGCCTGCCGGGCCGAGCCTGTACTGAAGGACAGTGCACGCCGGCGGCACCCAGCTGTTCGGGTTGACGATGCGTCGTTGGATCGCGCTCCTTGTCGGCGTGTCGCTGATGGCTGCGTGGTGGTTGTGGCCCGCAGAGCGTGCGGTTTCCGAGGGCGATGGCCCGATCGCGCGCGAGGTCACGACTCGCGCCGTTTCGATGCCGGTGGCGGATGTCGCGAGGCCGGTCCGTATTGAAGGTGTGGTGCTCGATCCGCGCGGCGAGGTAGCGCCGGACGCGGTCGTGTACTTCACGACACCGAAAGAGGTGCGTTCGGCGAAGACCGATGCATCGGGAGGTTTTTTCTTCGAGGGTCCGGCAGCAAAAGGTGAGCTCTCCGCGCGCAGAGAAAAATTGGTGGCGCGCTTCGTGACCGACTCGCCGGAGATCTTTTCGGCGCAGCTTCACGCCGGCACCGTGCAAGCTTCGACCTACGGCAAGGTCCGTGGGGACGTCATGAGCTTCCGGATCGCTCCGAAGGCTCCCGGCGACGTCGCCGACGCGCTGCGGCCGGGCACCTATACGGTGTGCGCTGCGCGCGGCGCCGAGCCGAAGCGCGACACGCCGATCCTCTGCACGCCCTTTGACGTGCCCGAAGGCGACGGCGAGATCACGGTGCAGGTGCGCGCGCCGTGAGCTTCGGCCTGCAAGAGATTCGTGCCATCCTGTCCAAAAGGACAGCTGTCCGAATGGACGGGGACGCCGACATGCGCCGCGCGGCGGTCCTCGTTCCCTTCGTCACTAGTGAAGAGGGCGAGCTCGAAGTGTTACTCACCCGCCGTGCCGCGGAGCTGGGAACCCACGCGGGGCAGATCTCTTTTCCCGGCGGCCGCATCGACCCGACCGATCGCGATGCCACCGCCGCTGCTTTGCGCGAATGTGAAGAGGAGCTCGGCATCCGCGCGGAGTCGATCGAAGTGCTCGGCGAGCTCGACCACGTGGTCACCGCGGGTACGCGTTTTCAGATCACGCCGATCGCGGGACACCTCCGTGGAAGGCCGGTGATGACGCCGAATCCCGCGGAGGTCGCGGAGGCGCTGTTTATTCCCTTCCGTGCCTTCGTCGAAGAAAGAACGATGGAGCTGGTCGACATGCCTCGGAGAAAAGCGGTCGTCTTCTACCGCTTCGGCGAGGTCACGGTCTGGGGAGCGACCGCGCGAATCTTGCGGCAGCTCACCCAGGCGCTCCGCACCGAACAGTGATAATTTGAACGCTCGTGGAGCTTCGTTGCCACGCATGCGCGCATAACTTCGTCGTTCCCGCGGGTACGCTTTCGGCGTCCTGCGAGAAGTGCGGCGCGTTGATCACGCTGACGGCGCTGGAGACTCGCGTGCGTGCGCGCGGTGTCGCAGCGAAGGAAGAAGCGCCGCCCGAAGCGCTGCTCAACACCGAGCTCGGCGGTTATCTGCTGACCGCGATTCTCGGCGGCGGCGGCATGGGTGTGGTCTACGAAGCGAAACGCACCGAGCGCGCACAATTTGTCGGACCGGACATCGCGGCGATCAAAGTTCTCTCTCCCGCCTTCGCGCTCGATGCAGAGTTCATCGAACGTTTTCGACGCGAGGCGGATGCGCTCACCAAACTGCGGCATCCGAATCTGATCGAGGTCTACGCGAAGGGCGAAGCGCCCGTTTATTACTTCGTGATGGAACGTTTTTACGGCGAGGATCTCCGCAGCTTCATGGCGCGTGGTCCGGTGGAGCCTTCGCGCGCGGCGGCGATCGTGCGCGGCGCAGCGCAAGGTCTCGCGTACGCACATGACCACGGCATCGTGCATCGCGACGTGAAGCCGGCGAACATTTTGGTGAACGGCGAGAGCGTGAAGGTGGTGGATTTCGGCGTCGCGCAGCTCGCGACCGGCCAATACACGCTGACCAGCCTGACGCGATCCGAGCTGGTGCTCGGCACGATCAATTATATGTCGCCCGAACAACGCGTCGATGCGTCGGAGGTCGATCACCGCGCGGATGTGTACGCCCTGGGCGTGGTGGCCTACGAGCTGTTGACCGGCCGTTTGCCGATCGGTGCGTTCGAGCCGCCGAGTGAGTCGGGGCGCGTCGGCAAAGCGGCGGATCGCGCGGTCTTGTCTGCGTTACGGCGCGATCCGGCGCAGCGCCCGAAGTCGGCGATGTTGTTCGCCGAGCATTTCGAACGTGCGTTGATCGTGCGGCGTCGCGCGGTGCCGTACGCGGTTGCCGCCACTGTCCTTGTGGCCAGTACGGCCGGCGCGGCGATGTGGATCTCGCAAGATCCGCCGGCGCCCGCGAAGATCGAGAAGAAGATCGCCGCGCAGGTCGCGTCGGACACGAAGCTTCCGGCGGAGACGAAGCTCCAGCCGGAGGCGTGGAACAGCGGGATGCAAGCCGAACAAGGGAAGGTCGAGGATCCGGTCCTCACGCGCACCGCGAATTCGCTGCTCGCCGCGACCGAATTCGGGCTGAAACGCGCGCGCGAAAAAGCCGCCGCGGTGAAGATCCCCGAGAAGACGTTGAAGAAGCCGTCGCCGAAGACGCGCGTGATGTCGAAGAAGGAAGATGTCGCCACGAAGAGCGCGGCCGAGCCGGTCAAAGTGATCGAGAGTAAGAAGCCACTCGATGAAACCGGCAAAGCGCCCGGTCTGAATTTGAAGCCTGTGAGTAAGAAGAAAGCGTCGAAGTCGCCGTCGATCCCGAGTCTGTCGACCGACTGACGCGAGCGAAGCCTAGAGCCCGCTCTTTAGATTCGGTGCAGGTTTGAAGGTCACGGTGCGCGAAGCGGCGATCTTGATCTCCACTCCCGTGCGCGGATTGCGCCCAACCCGCGCCGCCCGCTTCCGCAACTGAAACGTTCCGAAGCCAGGATACACGAAACGTTTATCCTTCTTCACCGACCTCGAAATGTGATCGAAGACCTCGTCGAGCAACGAGCTCAGCTCCTTCTTGGAAAGATCCTTTGCTACGCCCTTTTGGAGCTTCTCGATCAATTCAGCCTTCGTCATTCAGCTCGCCTCCCGCCTTAAATTCACGCTGATTTTTAGTACGCTCGAGTCGTTCGCGCCTGCCCAATCACGAACGCTGAGATCGCGATCCGTAGGTCTCTCCGTTCCGACTGTCAACGATCATCGAGCGCGCGCACGCGTGAGCAAAGCTGCCTGTGAATTAGCTGTGAGTAAGCTGTGTATCAGCGGGATCGACGTAGTCCGCAGTCTCGCCGGTGTACGTTCTAAACGTGACGCGGCGTCCATCGCGTTTCACGATCCACTCCGGTTGAACTGTAACTTTACCAAGCCCACCGGGGACGTCGACGCACAAACGTGGCACGAGGAGCCCGCTGACGTGTCCGCGTAACGCATCGATGATCGAGACACCCACGTCGAGCGGTGTCCGAAAATGTTCGATGCCCTGCGCCATGTCGCATTGGTGCAGGTAGTACGGGGTTACGCGCCAAAACACGAGAAGACGATTGAGCTCGGCGATGATCTTTGCATCGTCGTTCACGCCGCGCAGCAAGACCGATTGGTTGTGCACCACGATCCCTGCGTCGATCAGCCGCGCGCACGCTTCTTCCGCGAGCTTGGTGCACTCGCGCGGATGATTGAAGTGCGTCATCACATAGATCGGACGGTGCTGTTTCAAGATCGCGACCAGCTCCTCGGTCACGCGCATCGGGCAGGTCACCGGCATCCGCGTGGCCACACGAATGATGTCCAGATGTTCGATGCTGCGCAGCTCAGTGAGCATGAAATCGAGCTGATTGTCGCCGAGCATCAAGGCGTCGCCGCCGCTGATGATCACCTCTTTGATCTCGTGATGCGCGCGCACGTAGTCGAATGCTTCGGCGAGCACATGGCGCGTCGCTTGGCGCTCGATGCGGCCGACGATCCGTCTTCGCGTACAAAAGCGGCAATAAACCGGGCAACGATCCGTCGCCAACAACAGCGCGCGATCCGGATAACGGTGCACCAAATTCGGCACCACTTCGAGGCGTTCTTCGCCCAAAGGATCCGCGAGCTCGCCGACGCCGTAATTTGCTTCTTCGATCGAGGGAACGATCTGTTTTCTGATCGGACAATTGACGTCGTCGCGGTCCGCGAGCAGCGCGTAGTACGGCGTGACTCCAAAACGAAACAACGGCGCCGCAGCTTCGAAGCCCTCGCGTTCGGCCGCGGTGAGATTCAAAACGCGTCCGAGCGCGTCCGCATCGTCGATGCGATTTTTGACCTGCCAACTCCACGACGCGAGCTCTTCGGCCGAGCTCGCATCGTAGATGGTCCCGACCACCGAGGGATCGGGATAGGAACGTGTCACGATCCGCTCTCCAACGCCGCCGGTTTGACCGGACGTGTATCGCTCTCTTCGATCGGCTCGAGCGGAGGAATGATCCGTCCCGCTTTCGCCGGGAGCTGGCGCACGATCTCGCCAAGACCTTGGAGCAGATCGATCGGTACCGGAAAGATCGTCGTCGAGTTGTTCTCGACCGCGATCTCCGCGAGCGTCTGTAGATAACGCAGTGTCATCGCGCCGGGAGCCGTGGCGATCACCCGCGCGGCTTCCGACAACTTTCCCGACGCTTGCAGCTCACCTTCGGCGGCGATGATCTTCGCGCGGCGTTCGCGCTCCGCTTCCGCTTGTTTCGCCATCGCGCGCTGCATCTCATGCGGGAGATCGACGTGTTTCAGCTCCACGCTGGTCACTTTGATGCCCCATGGTTCGGTGTGGCGATCGATCACTTCTTGCAGGTTTTGGTTGATGCGTTCGCGCTCCGACAACAGCTCGTCGAGCTCCGCTTGTCCGAGGATCGATCGCAGCGTGGTCTGGGCGTACTGGCTCGTCGCGTACAAATAATTTTCGACGTGCAACACCGCGCGCTCCGGCTGCATCACGCGGAAATAAATGACCGCGTTCACTTTCACCGAAACGTTGTCGCGGGTGATCACGTCTTGCGGCGGCACGTCGCGCGCGACGACGCGCATGTCGACGATGAACATCTTATCGACGCCGGGGATGATGAAGACGACGCCTGGCCCTTTGACCCCAGAATATTGACCGAGCCGCAGCACGACGGCGCGTTCGAACTCTTTGACGATCTTGAGGCCGCTCGCGAAGAACAGTGCGACCACGACGATCGCGACTCCGATGAACATCGTCGTGTTTTCAAACATAGAGGCACCCGGTAATACGGGTGCCTCGAGAGATCACGCGAATTCCGCTTAGAAGTCGGACGGAGGAAGCAGCGGGGACGGCTCGCCGATCGAGGTCACCCAACATTGGTGCACGGCGCGCGTCGCGGCGATATGCAAAAGATGCCGCGATTCCCGCGTTTCCGGGAAGATGTTGTGGTTCACTTCCACGAGCACCACGTAGTCGTACTCCAGACCTTTGACCTGCGCGACATCGACGACATCGACGCCCGGCGCGAAGGTAAATTCCTTGCCGTACACCCGTCGCAGCGCCGGAATCTCCGACTTCCTCAGGCCCTCGTAATAGACGTTCGCCAGCGCCGCATAACGCGCGATCACCGCGATGTTCGCCTTCTTCTCGCGCATCAACAACGAGCGCAGCGACTCACCGAGGAAGGCGATACATTCACCCGTCGAACCGAAGCGGAACTGCTCCACCGGCGCGCCGCTTCGCGGAACGATCGGCGGATCTTTGTCGGCGAGCGGTCCGAGCACGTGCCGTGAGAAGTCGACGATCTCGCGCGTCGAACGGTAGCTGATCTTCAACTGATCGATCTTCACACCTTCGATGCCGACGTCCCCGAGCATCGTCGCCCAATCGTCGAAGCCGTTGTCGAAGATCAATTTCTGCGCCGTGTCGCCGGCGAGCGTCATCGACTCGCGTTTGGTCAGCGAGCCGCGCAACACCGAGATATCCGTCGGCGAGAGATCCTGCGCTTCGTCGACGATGATGTGTTCGTACATCACCGATTTGCTGCTGCCCGGAATGATCAAGCCGCCGTGTTTGAGCTGCGTCAGGCGCAACAACAAAGCGTCGTCGTTCTCGTCGAGCTTGCCCTTCGGTGAGCCTTCGTCGAGCGAACGGCCGTCGATTCCCATGCGATGAAACGCGGGATCGTCTTCGTCGGGCTCGCCGTCGCCGATCGGCTCGCTCTTCTCGTGCACCACGCCACGACCGAGCTCCGTCTCCGCTTCGACGCGGTCGCGACGGCGCCGAACGTTCGACTTCTTGTCCTCGTCGTCCTCATCGTCGTCGTCATCATCATCATCATCGTCGTCGGTATATTCTTCGGCCTGCAGCGACACCCACTTCACCAGCTCGGTGATCTCGGATTCGCTGACCTGACCGGGCGTCTTCGCGTTCACCGCTTCGCGGACCTGATCTGCATCCGTCAGCAGATCGCCCCACGTCGACAACACATCGCCGGCACCGGACTTCGCGCGCCGCAACACACCGAGACACGTTTGTTTGTCGCTGTTGCTCAGGCCCGCGCGCTCCGAGTTGGCGCTCTCGAGCCACTTCTGCATTTCGCGTAAGCGAGGCACGAGCGCCAATGCTGCGTGCGCGTTCCAGCGCGCTTCGATCGCGCCGCGCGCTTTTTTGTCGGACTTGGCGATCATCTCGTCGACGATCGCCTGCGCTTCGTCGGCCACACCTTTTTCGAGCAGCGCCAACACGCCCGGATGTTTTTTCAGACGCGCGACCGAAGCGGGCACATCGCCGATCGTCTCTTTCTTCACGTCTTGGAGCACGCGCCGCCGCGTCTTCTCCATGAAATCGCCGAGCGTCACCACGGCCGTTCCGCTGACGTCGAGCGACGGCAACACGCGCGAGATGTACTCGGTGAGCGCCGGGCTCTTGACCACGATCGCCATCTTCTTCGGCGAGAAAGTCTGCGGATCTTGGAAGTGCAGATACGCCGCACGGTGCAGGGCGACCGTCGTCTTACCGGAGCCGGCGCCACCTTGCAGGATGACGATGCCGCTCTCCGGTCGAGTGATCGCGCGGAACTGCTCCGGATCGATCAGCGCGGTGATCTCGCGGAGATGTTTGTCTTCACGGAGCGACTCGTCGCCCACCACACCGAGCTTCCCGCGAGGTCCGCGGAAGATCGAAGGTGCCGATTCGTTCGGTCGTGAAGCGATGCCCGCACCGCCTTTGAGCGTGGGTTTTTTGTCGGTCGGAATCGCGACCCAAGATCCATCGGAGCGCCGAGCGACGCTGCCGGTCGACCACGCGACGCGGCGGAGCTCGCCGTCGACGATGCCTACTGTCCTTCTGGCCACAACCTGTCCGGAGGTCGCGCGGCCGCCGAAGTTTTCATCGTAGTCGTCGCCTTCTTCGTAACAGTAGTAGATGCGCGACACCGGTGCGTTGCGCCAATCGACGATCGCCACACCGGTTCCGGTGGTGACGAAGCCACGGCTTCCGACCAACACATCGCGCGTCTTTTTTCCGTCCGACAACTTGAGGTGCCCGAAGTAGGGCGACTTCGCGTCGACGGGCAGCGCCTTCGTCTTGTCGGTGTTCGCGCCGACCAAAGAGATCCGATACATCTCGGCGATCAGGGGCGCGAGATCTTCGGTCCGTGCTTCTGCGATCTGATCGCGGAGCGAGATCAGCTCCTGATCAAAACCGTGGTTGAGCGCTGTCTGCGCGATCTGATGATCAGCGATCTGACGCTGTACCTTGGCCAAGAGCGTCATCTCTTCGTCGATGATCGACGCTTCGAGCGAGCCCGGTTTGACCTCGTCCAACGCCAGAGGCGACGCTTTGTTGTTCACCGCGGATGTAGTCACGATGCTCCTATCCTCAAGCTTTGCCACCGCTCGAACGCAGCCTTCGCCGCATCGACGTCATCCCCCTGAAGCTTCGATCGAAACGTCTTGTGTATCTTGAAAGGATCCAAGACGCGCTTGTTTTGTTCGAGCTGATAATGAAGGTGGGGCGCCGTGCTCCGACCCGTATTGCCCGAACGTGCGATCACCTGACCGCGTTTGACCTGCGTGCCGATGCCGATGCCCTTCTCGATCGAATCCAGATGCAGCAACTTGGCTTCAACCCCCGTCTTGAGATCTTTGATCCACAAACAGTTGCCGTTCGCCCGTCCCCAATTCCGATTCAACACCACGGCGTCGAATGGAGCTCTCAAGATCGCACCCACCGGTGCTTTGAAGTCGACACCTTTGTGTCCGCGTCCATCCTTTAATAACGAAGTCACCTGCTCGTAATCCTCGATCGGAGAATCGAGCAAACGCATCTCGATCTCCTCACCGCGATCGTCGTACCAGCGCGCGAACGCATCCCCTTTGCGTTGAAAACGCACTGCCGAAAAGCTCCGGTTCATTTTGCCCGACTGAAACCACACCGCGTGAACGATCGGCTCCTCGAGCTCTCGCGTTTCGTAAACGATCTCGATCCGATCTCCCTTCCGGAGATCGCGACTGACATCGATCCACCAAACCAATACGCGGGTCGTCACCTGAGAGAGCAGCGTGCCCAACTCCTTGCCGGCGACCCCGGTGAACGCAGCCTCGAGCGAAGACTCGATCGTCACCGACGCGAGCTTCTCCTTAGCCACCGGTTTCTGCGGCTCAGGCTTGATCTCCACGGTCAGCGCACTGATCGTCGAGCTCGCGGTTTCTGCGTTCGACGGTGAGGTTTCGCTCTCTGCGCGCGAGCACGAGATCAAGCAGAAACACAGGACGATCGAGCGAACGAGGACTCGAAGCATCGGCCGGTTGCGGACTCTGCCGTCTATGATCCCCAAAGCACAAGATCTAAATCGCGGGTTTCGGCGAAGAAGCGGTGCTGATAGCGTCGTCCGCCGACATGAGCGCAGAGCCCCAGAACGTCGAAGAGATCGCGAGCTTTCTCAGTCACGTCTCGCTCTTTCGCAACGTAAAGCCCGATTACCTTCGTTCGATCGCCAAACGCGTCGAAGAAGTCGTCTTCTCTCGCGACCAAGTGATCTTCAATGAAGGCGACGCCGGCGACGCGCTCTATCTGATCCGCGCGGGATCGGTCGGCGTTTTCCTCGTCGATCCGAAGATGGGATTGCGCTTCGAGCTCGCCCGTCTGCGCATTGGACAGGTGTTCGGTGAAATGGCGGTGCTCACCAACGAGCCGCGCGCCGCAACCGTGAAAGCGATGGAGCCGACCTCGTGCATCGTTCTTTCGCGCCAGACGTTCTACCAGATCGTCGAGCGTATTCCCGATGTGGCGATCGGCGTCGCGCAGGTGCTCGCGGAACGCCTGACGCAGCTCAATAAGGAGAAAGGCGCGAGCGCAGTCGTCGACGTCAACGCGCTCGCCTTCGACCCTGAAGTCTACCAGATGGTGCCGGCCCGCATCCTCGAGCGGCATAAAATGATTCCACTCAATATAATGAGCGGAGTCCTCACCGTCGCATGCGTGGACGCGACCGATCTCGCCGGCCTCGACGAGCTTCGGCGCATGATCCGCGGGCTCGAGCTGAAGCCGATCAACATCAACGAAGCCGACTACGCGAAGTTCTTGGAGATCAACCGCGTCAAGATCGGCGGAGGCGCGGTCACCGGCAAACAACAGATGCGGCGCCTGCAACCTGTCACTTGGATCAGTGAAGAAAAAGAAGCTTCGCTCGACTCCAAAGGCGGCGACGACATCAAATTGCTCGTCGATGTGATCGTCGCGCAGGCGATGGATCTCGAGGCTTCGGACATTCACATCGAGCCCGAGCTCGACGCGGTCAACGTGCGTTACCGCGTCGCCGGTGCGTTGATGAAACGTCCCGCGCCGCCGATCAATCGCAGTTTCGCGCGTGCGATCGCTTCGCGCATCAAGGTGCTCGCCGATCTCGACATCAGCGAACGCAGGAGGCCGCAAGACGGACGTATCTCTTGCAAGGTCGGGACTCGCCCGCTCGACCTGCGCGTCTCGGTGATGCCGACGCATGAAGGCGAAAAGATCGTCATGCGCCTCCTCGACAGCGCCAACGCGATCAAACCGCTCGAAAACTTGGTGCTCGCGGAGAAAGTTTGTCGCGTGGTGCATCAGATGGTGATGCGTCCCTACGGCATCGTCTTTGTGTGCGGCCCGACGGGCAGCGGCAAGACGACGACGTTGTATTCGGCGATCGGCGTCCGGCGCCGTGAAGACACGAACATCGTCACCGTCGAAGATCCGGTGGAGTACAACCTCTCGGGCATCACGCAGGTCAGCGTGCACAACGAGATCGGGCTGACCTTCTCCTCGGTGTTGCGCTCGTTTTTGCGCCAAGATCCGAACGTCATTCTCGTCGGCGAAACGCGCGATCGCGAGACGGGAAAGATCGCGCTCGAAGCGGGACTCACCGGCCACTTGGTCTTGACCTCGCTCCATACCAACGATGCGATCGGGACGATTCAACGCCTGCGCGAAATGGGCCTCGAAGATTACGCGATCGCTGCAGCGCTAGTGGGCATCGTCTCGCAACGTTTGGTGCGCCGCTTGTGTCCCGCGTGCGCCGTCGATGCGCCGCCTTCACCGCATGTGCTCGAGCAGCTCGCGTTGATCGAAGTGTTGCCGCGCGATTATTCGGGCAACATCAAACGCGCGAAGGGATGCGAAGCCTGCGCAGGCAGCGGTTATCGCGGCCGCGTCGGCGTGTACGAGATCCTGGTCGCTGACGACGATCTGCGCCAAGCGATCACCTCCGGCGCCAACCAGTTCGAGCTCCGCGCGACTGCACATCGCGGCGCTTTCGTGCCGATGGTGCGTTATTCGAGCTATCTTTTGACGAACGGGATCACCACCGCAGAAGAGGTGTTGGCGATCCATGCGGGACGGAGTGCTCGCGGCGACAGTTGACCGTTGACCCAGTGACACAGCGGTTGACGTTTTTCGGGAGCTGGCATCTTCTCTCGGGATGCGTCGCCTTCTGCTTCCGCTGATTTTGCTCAGCCCGCTCGTGTTTCTCACCGCATGTCCTGATGACGAAGATCCACCTCCAGGCATGGATGCGTCCGCGCAGCGCGATGCGACGGGGCCCGATGCCGGTCCAAACGAAGACGCCACGATCTCGCCAGATGCGGCGAATCAAGACGCGACCGCGAACGAAGACGCGACGGTCGAGGAAGACGCGACCGTCAATGCAGATGCCGGCGACGCCGGAATGCAGGGGAGCGGCGAGGTGATCGTTCGATCGGGTGTCAACGGTTTGGGCTTCCAAGTGTTCTTCCACGATCCGAACGGCGAGCTGATCAGCGCGAAGACGGCGACCGCCGGTGAGGCGCGCGAGCTCGTCCCGCCGAACAGCATGGTGACGGTCTATCCGCTGATTCTTACCGGCAAAGGCCCCGATGCGTCGCCGCTGCGGACGATCACCGGCGTGCAGCCGGGCGAGATCTACGAGGTGTTGGACACGATCGGCGTGGAGATCATCGGCGATCTGAGCGTCTCGTTGCCGAGCGTGCTGCCCGATGCGCTCTACTACTCCTTAGAATTCGGATGCGGCGAATTCAGCATCTTCGATCCGATGATGCCGGAGGTGGTGGGTGTCGAGGCGCGCTGCGCGGCGATCACCGGATCGGGATTGTTGGTCACCGCGATCGCCTACAACCAGGACGGATTGCCGATCGCGTACGCCGCCGATGAGACGGTGCAGCTCGTCCCGCAGGGCACAGCTTCGGTGACGCTCGGTCCTTGGCGGAAGGCCTTCGACAGCCTGGACACGGAGATCGCAAATCCGCCGCCGGATGCCGTCGACGTGTTCCTTTCGCGGGCGTTGCTCGCGGGCCCGGGACGATTGGTCGAACGCGCCGCGGGGCTGGAGAATCCGACCGTGGGCTCGACGTTCTCCTTCCTTTACCCGCCGGTCGGAGAGGGTTCGGCGGTGGAAATATTCGTTGCAACGAGCGACTTTGCGATCAACGGAATGCTCACCTTCCCCGTGGGACGCAACACGGTTCGCGTCGATCTCGCGGCCGATCTACTGCCGCGTGCGAGCGTGGGCACGATCGATCGAAGCGACGCCGCCCGTCCGACGATCTCTTGGACAACATCGACCGGAACGGCCGACGCGACGATCGTGACCTTCAGGTACAGCAATCCGGACATCAATTGGTCGATCACTGCCCCCGCGAACAGTAGCAGCATGCGTCTTCCGGAGCTCCCCGACGAATTCTCGGGCTACAGGCCGACGGCGAGCTCCGAAATGCAGAGCGGCATCCTGGATCTCGATCTCAGCGAGGTCGCCGGCTACGACGTTTACCGCCGCGGCATCGGTTCGGTGCTGTTCTTGGACTTCGAGCGAACGTTCCGCACCCGACCGATTGGAACGACGCTGCGACTCACTGCGAACCCACCGGACGTAGGGCCATTCTGATCATGCGAGGAACGATGCGAAGCTCACTCTTTATTCTCGGTACACTTCTCTTTCTCACCGCTTGTCCGGATGACGAAGAAGATCCTCCTGCGTCCATAGACGCCGGCGTCGTTCAATCCGACGCGACCGTTCGGCCCGATGCGACGGCGGATGAAGACGCGACCGTGAATCCGGACGCGACGGTCAATCCGGATGCGACCGCCGATGCCGGCGAGAATGCCGACGCGACGCCCGCAGACGGCGGCGATGCGGGTCCGCAGATCGGCGAAGTGACCGTTCGAAACTCGATCACCGGTTTGCCGATGTGGATCGTCTTCCAAGATCCGGACGGCGAAGTGATCAGCTCGATCACCTCGACTGCGAGCGAAGTTCGCGAGACTGTCCGATCGGGCAGTATGATCACTGCGCTCCCGCTGATCCTCACCGGCAAAGGTCCGCGTCCTCAACCCGTTCGCACCATCGTGGGCGTCGAGCCCGGCGAGACTTATGACTTTGCGATCGGGCTCCGCGGAGCGATCATCGGCGATCTGTCGGTCGCGCTCCCGGGACCGCACGTCGCAGCCTCGTATTATTCGTACCAATTCGGCTGCGGCGAATATGGCGTGTTTGATCCGATGGTCCCGCAGTCGGCCGGCGTCGGTGTCGAGTGCACCGGAACGTCGTCGTCTTCAGTCGGGGTCCTGGCGCTCGCTTACGATGAGATCGGGGAGATGGTCGCGTACTCTTTCGCGGACGATGTGCAGCTCATTCCGCAAGGCATCAGCTCGGTGGTGCTCGGTCCGTGGATGACGGATTTCGAAGCGGTGGACACGATCCTCACCAATCCACCGCTCGACACGGTGGTGGGCTTCATGACGCGTTCGGCGACGCTGCGCACCTCGCGCTTTCTCGATCGCGGTGCGGAGCTCAACGATCTGGTCGCCGACGGCGGGGCGATGGTGCGCTTCGATTATCCGCCGATCGGCGATGGTTCGGCCGTGCAACTGTTCGCGGTGACCGCAGAGAACGCGGTGACCGGCATGTTGACCTTCTTTGCAGGACGCGGAGCGGTGACGATCGACATGTTGGCGGAGCTGCTACCGGTCGCCAGCGTGAGCTCGGTGGATCAGACGGATCCGGCGCGCCCCGTCGTCGCGTGGACGGCTTCTACACAAGCGATCGACGCGACCGTGGTGACGTTCCAGATGATCGATCCCGAAGTTGATTGGTCGATCACTGTCCCTCCGGGCACTCGGTTGATCCGCTTGCCCGCGCTCCCGGATGACGCGTCCGCATTCCGTCCCGCACAAGGGACCGGGATCACCAGCGGCATTCTCGATGTCGATTCGAGCGCGATCTCCAGCTACGCGACCTTCCGCACCACGCTCGGTTCCGTGCTGCTGTACGACTTCGAGGAGACGTTCAACGCGGCGCCGAACGGGACGACGTTCCGCATCACCTCCAATCCAAGCGACGTGGGGCCCTTCTAATGATTCGCAAGCTTGCACTGCTCTCCCTGGTCTTGTTCACCGCGTGTTCGGATGACGAGGATCCGACGCCGCAGATGGACGGGTCCGTGATCATCACGGACGTGGGAACGACATTCCCCGATGCGACGGTGAACGCCGACGCGACGGTGAACGCCGATGCGACGATCCAACCCGACGCAGCAAATGCTGACGCCGAGGTCGCGCCGGACGCCGAAGTCGACGGCGGATCGACGCCGACGGAAGTCATCGTGCGCGCACGTGCAGACGAAACGATGGACGTCATCTTCCAAGATTCGAACGGCGACCTGATCAGCTCGCATTTCGATGCCGTCGGTGAGGTGCGCGAGACTGTCCCTCCGGACAGTATGATCACCGCGATCACCGTCTTTCCGCGCGGGAAGGGCCAGTTGACGGCGCTCCGCACGATCACCGGCGTTCAACCCGGCGAGGAGTACGATTACCTCGACGACTTCACGCCCGACGTGCTTGGCGGGATCTCGGTGATGTTCCCCGGCGAGTATGAAACCGCGTCTTATTATCTGTGGGACTACGGTTGCGGAGAGAGCTACGTCTCCGCGGGCGACGCGATGCAGCTTCAGCTCGGTTCGATCAATACTCAGTGTACCGGGACTTCTTCGACGACGCTCGCGGTGTACGTCGGCGCCTTCGATGAGACCGGGACAGAGGTCGCCTACGCGTTCGATGATAACGTCCCGATCGCCGCACCGAGCTCCACGGACGTCGTGCTCACGCAGTGGTTCGAGAACTTCGAGACGATCGAGACGACGGCGATCAATCCGCTCCCTGGAACCAGCGCGGTCTTCGCGCAACAAGCGGTCACCATGCGCACGCGGCGGTATGCGCGGATCGCGCAAGATCTCGCGGCTCCGAACAACGTCCTGGTCGCCAACGTGCCGCAGTTTGGTGACGGGATCGCGCGCTCTGTGTTTTCGGTGGATGGTGCGGCGAACGTGGTCTCGGGAATGCTCGTCTTCGATCGCGCTCGCAACGATCGGACGATCGATCTCTCGGCAGAGCTGTTGCCTATGGCCTCCGCGAGCCGAATCGATGGAACCGATGTCACGCGGCCGACGATCTCCTGGACGCCGTCCTTGTCCGCGCTCGACGTGACGTTGGTCAGCCTGTCCTATGGATCAGACACGATCATGTGGACGATCGCGGTCGATCCGAGCCTGTCGTCGCTGCGCATGCCCGAGCTGCCGAGCGAAGTTGCGCCGCTGTGGCCCGATGCAAAATCAGCGCGAAGCGGAATCGTGGAGATGGAGACGAACCGCGTCGCCGACTTCGATGAGTTCCGCCGTGAGCTCGGTACGATCTTGATCTACGACTTCGACGATCGCTTCGACAGACAGCCGCTCGACAGCGTGATGCGTCTGACCGTGAACCCCAGCGACCTCGGTCCGTTCTAAATCGCGCTCCCCATCACGCTTCATTGACGATCGTTTTTTTCACGCAACGATCCGCATCCGTCCGCGATAACGCAGACAAGAGAACAACGATTTGATAGTGCGGGTTTTTTGCTCGTGCTCATCTCCCAAATCTAAGGAGCTCGCTATGTTGCGTTCCGCATTTTTGTCTTTTTGTGCGTTAGGGCTCATCGGCTGCGGTGAAGACGGCGTTTTGCTGGGTGGCCAAAGCGGTGAGCCGCTGGAGATCATATTGCCCGGTTACTCCCCCGGTTCGTGCTGGAGCAACCCGCCGGAGATCATCGATCCGACCACCGCCGACACGGTCTCGAGGAGCACGGACGAGTTCAACCTATCGTTCGGGATTCAGCTGGGACTGATGCTCGGCCGTCCGATCGCCGACGATCCCGGAGCAGGTTCGTGGCGCGTTGAATTTGCAAAAGGCAGCGTGATCGAAGGGACAGTATTGGCGCGGGGTGAAGATTGGGGTGTGGTGAAGATGGTCGGTCTCTTGTCCGTTTACGACGGCAGAGAACGAACGATCAACGCCGACATCGACATCGTTCCCGGACGAACTCTCTACGACTTCGGAGATGAAACTTTGATCGCGACAAACTTCCTCGTCGCGTACGGCGATCGTATTCGCGGATGTGAACCGGCCCAGGAAGCTTCCTTCGAGCGGCTCGGTGGCGTCTCGCGTTGTTGGCGGAACGACGAGGTCGGCTCGAGCGGACAAGGCCTCTCGGGAGGCGCGGGTGCGGCGCCGGGTGGTTCTTACGGCACCGATGGAGTGCTCTCGATCCCGGGCCGCCGTCCTCGTTTGGTTCTCAATGAGGCTACTTGCAATCAGATGATCGACGACGCGCTTCGGTGGTAGCGTCCCGCGCGAAATGACGAGCACCCCCCGCATCGATGCAAAAAAGATCGTCGTCGCCTACTCGGGCGGCCTCGACACTTCGGTGATCATTCGTTGGCTGAAAGAGCACAGCGACGCGGAGATCATCGCGTGGACCGCAGACATCGGTCAGGGGGACGAGCTCGCGCCTCTCAATGAAAAGGCGAAGAAGACCGGCGCGCAAAAGTTGATCATCGAAGACCTGCGCGAGCCGTTCGTTCGCGATTACGTCTTCCCGGCGCTTCGTGCGAACGCCGTTTACGAAGGCTCATATCTGATGGGCACCTCGCTCGCGCGCCCGCTGATCGGACGCCGCTTGGTCGAGACGGCGATCGCCGAAGGTGCGGACGCGATCTGTCACGGCGCGACGGGCAAAGGGAACGATCAGGTCCGCTTCGAGCTGACCGCTTACGCCTTCCATCCCTCGATCCGCATCATCGCGCCTTGGCGGATGTGGAACATGCAGGGCCGCAGCGATCTCATCGAATACGCCGAAAAACACGCGATTCCGGTGACCGCGACGAAGTCGAAGCCGTTCTCCACAGATCGCAACCTTTTCCACATCTCCTATGAAGGCGGGGTCCTCGAAGATCCGTGGAAGGAAGCCGACGAGCCCGCGATGTACACGCTCGCGGTGCCGGTGGAAAAAGCGCCCGACCAAGCGGAGTACCTCGAAGTCGAAATGGAGAAGGGCGTACCGGTGGCCATCGACGGAAAACGTCTCGGGCCGGTCGAGCTGCTCACGCGGGCGAACGAGCTCGGCGGGCGTCACGGCGTCGGGCGGATCGACATCGTCGAGAATCGTTACGTCGGAATGAAGTCGCGCGGCGTCTATGAAACGCCGGGCGGAACGATCCTCCACGCGGCACACCGTGCGGTCGAGCAGCTCACCATGGATCGTGAAGTCATGCATCTACGCGACTCCTTGATCCCGCGTTACGCGGAGCTGATCTACAACGGCTATTGGTTCGCACCAGAGCGCGAGCTGTTGCAGAAGCTGATCGACGAAGCGCAGGAGCACGTCACCGGAACCGCGCGCATCAAACTGTACAAAGGGACAGCATCGATCGTCGGACGCAAAGCGGAAAAATCGTTGTGGAGCCCGGCTCACGCCTCCTTCGAAGCGGAGAGCGTCTATCGCCAGAGCGACGCCGAAGGTTTCATCAAGCTGAACGCGTTGCGCCTGCGCATTCGCCACAGCGCGGGATTCGGTACAGCCGGCGTGAAATGAAAGCGCCCGGTGGAATCAACGCCGACGCGGTCCACTATTACGCGGACGGCGCTTGGTACGATGCGGAGTACATCCACATCCGCTACGACGTTCCGTACTACGTACGCGTCGGTGCGGAGACGAAAGGCCGAATTCTTGAACTGGCCTGTGGTACAGGTCGCCTCACCATCCCCATGGTGCAAGCGGGCGCGCACGTGCTCGGCGTGGACATCTCCGAAGGGATGATCGCCGAAGCGAATCGCAAACGCGACAAGTTGCCCGCGGGCGATCGCGAGCGCCTCGAGTTTCGGCGCGATGATATGCGCACGTTGCGCTACGAGGAGAAGTTCTCAGCGGTGATCCTCGCGTTCAACACGCTGATGCACATGATCGAGGACGAAGATCTGGAAGCGACGCTGGAGACCGCGCGCGCGCACCTCGATCCCGGCGGGCTGTTTCACCTCGATCTGCACACGCCTTTCCCGCAGCCCGAGCCGCGCGATCCCGAAGAGCGTTACGATCCGACGCAGGTGATCGATCCGAAGACGAGACAACGTTGGGTCGTATCTGAGGGTTCGAGCTACGATCCGCGCACGCAGATCAACGTGATGAAGTTTTTCTATCAACGCGTCGATCAGAACGGGAAGGCGTTCGGCGAAGAACACTCACGCACGCTCGAGCTGCGGGTGATTTTCCCGCGGGAGCTCGATCGCTGGTTGCACTTGCACGGATTCGAGATCGTCGGAGATTGGGACGATCTCGAGCGGGAAAAGCCGTTTACCGGATCGGGTGGAAGACGCGTCGTCATGGCCAAGAAGCGATGACCTGCGAAAAATTTTCGCCTTTGACAGATCAACCAACGACAACTAGTGTCCGCGAGTGCACCCCTCGGTGACGATCGCGATAATTCCTGCGCGATACGCCGCCACCCGATTCCCCGGAAAACCGCTCGCCGACATCGCTGGAAAACCGATGATCGTTCGCGTCGCAGAACGCGCGCGCAAAGCGAAGCTGATCGATCGGGTGATCGTCGCGACCGACGACGTGCGCATTCAAAAAGTCGTGGAAGACGCGGGGTTCGAGGTGCGCATGACCTCGCCCGAGTGTGCGTCGGGGACCGATCGTGTCGCGGCTGCGGTGCGGGGATTGGATCCGACGCTGGTGGTCAACGTGCAAGGCGATGAGCCGTTGATCGATCCGCGCGACATCGACGTGCTCGTCGAAGCGACCTACAAAGCGAAGACGCCGATGGGCACATTGGCGCGCGAGATGCCCTCGCCGGAAGCCTTCGCTTCGAGAACGGTCGTCAAAGTCGTCACCGCGCTCGATGGAAGCGCGTTGTATTTTTCTCGTGCACCGATGGCGCTCGGCGCGATGCACATCGGCTTATACGCGTACACGCCCGAGGCGCTCGATCGTTTGTCGAAGTTGCCGCGCACGCCTCTGGAGATCGCTGAGAGCCTCGAGCAATTACGCGCGCTCGAGCACGGAATCGCCATTCAAGTTGCACGCTGCGTGTCCGAGCGTCCCACGCACGCGATCGATGTTCCCGAGGACGTCGCCAAAGTTCTGGCGCTGTTGGAGCGACCCTAAATGGTAAGCAAGCGGCAAAAATTCATCTTCGTCACCGGAGGCGTCGTCTCCTCGCTCGGCAAAGGGCTCACGGCGGCCTCGCTCGGCGCGCTGCTCGAGAATCGCGGCTTGAAGCTGACGATGTTGAAGCTCGATCCGTACATCAACGTCGATCCCGGCACGATGTCCCCGTATCAACACGGCGAAGTGTTCGTCACCGACGACGGCGCGGAGACGGATCTCGATCTCGGCCACTACGAGCGCTTCACGAACGTCGCGCTCTCACGTCGCAACAATCTGACGACGGGCAAGATCTACTTCGAAGTGCTCACGAAGGAACGTCGCGGCGCATATCTCGGCAAAACGGTGCAAGTGATTCCGCACATCACCGACGAGATCAAAAGTGCGATCCGCCGCGCGGCCGAAGATGTGGATCTGACGATCGTGGAGATCGGCGGAACGGTCGGTGACATCGAGTCGCTGCCGTTCCTCGAAGCGATCCGCCAGATGCGCCGGGATGCGGGCGAAGAGAACGTGCTCTACATGCACATGACGCTCGTCCCGTACTTGAAAGCGGCGGGCGAGGTGAAGACCAAGCCGACGCAACACTCGGT